>Ga0209902_100018_pt1 | contig 395780 bp, 366 predicted proteins | sample FECB27metaG_FD_188304 | JGI IMG/M metagenome (GOLD analysis project Ga0209902, IMG submission 188304) | Cyanobacterial communities from the Joint Genome Institute, California, USA - FECB-27 (SPAdes) (version 2) | ecosystem: Environmental > Aquatic > Thermal springs > Hot (42-90C) > Microbial...
GGGGGCACAGGCCAGGGGGTAGCGACTGTTTAGCAAAAACACAGGGCTCTGCTAAGTCGGCTTCAAGACGACGTATAGGGCCTGACGCCTGCCCGGTGCCTGAAGGTTAAGTGGAGGGGTGCAAGCTCCGAAACGAAGCCCAGGTAAACGGCGGCCGTAACTATAACGGTCCTAAGGTAGCGAAATTCCTTGTCGGGTAAGTTCCGACCTGCACGAATGGCGTAACGACTTCCCCACTGTCTCCAGGACATGCTCAGCGAAATTGAATTCTCCGTGAAGATGCGGAGTACCCGCGGTTAGACGGAAAGACCCCGTGCACCTTTACTGCAGCTTCAGAGTGGCATTAGGAATTAATTGTGTAGCATAGGTGGGAGGCTTTGAAGCACTGGCGCCAGCTGGTGTGGAGCCTACGGTGAAATACCACCCTGTTGATTTCTGATGTCTAACCTCGAACCGTTATCCGGTTCAGGGACCCTCTGTGGCGGGTAGTTTGACTGGGGCGGTCGCCTCCTAAAGAGTAACGGAGGCGTGCGAAGGTTGGCTCAGATCGGTTGGAAACCGATCGTTAGAGTGCAATGGCATAAGCCAGCCTGACTGCGAGACTGACGAGTCGAGCAGAGACGAAAGTCGGTCATAGTGATCCGGTGGTCCCTCGTGGAAGGGCCATCGCTCAACGGATAAAAGGTACGCCGGGGATAACAGGCTGATGATTCCCAAGAGCTCATATCGACGGAATCGTTTGGCACCTCGATGTCGGCTCATCACATCCTGGGGCTGGAGCAGGTCCCAAGGGTTTGGCTGTTCGCCAATTAAAGTGGTACGTGAGCTGGGTTCAGAACGTCGCGAGACAGTTTGGTCCCTATCTGCCGTGGGCGTCGAAATTTGAGAGGAGTTGACCCTAGTACGAGAGGACCGGGTTGAACATACCTCTGGTGTACCAGTCGTTCTGCCAAGAGCGCAGCTGGGTAGCTATGTATGGACGGGATAACCGCTGAAAGCATCTAAGCGGGAAGCCTCCCTCAAGATAAGATTTCTTAGGACGGTGGTAGACCACCACCTTGATAGACTGGATGTGGAAGCGCGGTAACGTGTGGAGCTAACCAGTACTAATTGTCCTATTCGCGCTTGATGAGTCCCACCATCAATGACAGCTCTGCTGATCATTGAGGTTGATCCTCAAAGCCTTGGTGCACGCATCGATTTGATACCCAATTACACCTGCTTCATTGCTTGGTGACCATAGCGTCAGTGACCCACCCGATCCCATCCCGAACTCGGCCGTGAAACCTGACTGCGCCGATGGTACTATTGCTCAAGCACTGGAAGAGTAGGTCGTCGCCAGGCATTGAAGCCGGTGTAATCGGAAAAACCCATTCACATTGTCAGATACGCAACACGCGTCGCGCTAAACCGGCGCGGCGCGTTTTTGCTTTCAAGGCACCCCACACGGTGCCCCTCAGATGGCGCGGGGTGGAGCAGCCCGGTAGCTCGTCAGGCTCATAACCTGAAGGTCGTTGGTTCAAATCCAACCCCCGCAACCATCAACACACACACAGCCGCCCCACAGGGCGGCTTTTTTGTTGAACACTCCACGTCAACACAACATTGCCACAACATCTCTCCGGCGCAGCGATAACCCCATGGCCCTCCCTCTTACCCGCCGAACCTTCCTGCTCGGCACAGGCTGCATACTCATTGCGCCCGTTACTGCCCATGCGGCGAAAGAGGCGGACGTCCCCTATGTTCCCACGCCGATCGAGGTGGTCGAAGGCATGCTCGATATGGCCGGCCTCAGGGCCGGCGAACGGCTGATCGACCTGGGATCGGGCGATGGTCGCATCCCTCGTGCCGCCGCCCGACGTTCCGCTACTGCGCTGGGGGTCGAGATCGATGCCGGCCTCGTCGCTCGTGCACGCTCGCTCACCCGGCTCGAGGGGCTGGAAGAGCGCGCCCGCTTTGTCCGCGACGACCTGTTTACCGTGTCGCTGCGCGATGCGGATGTCGTCACGCTCTATCTGCTCCCCGACATCAACGAGCGGCTGAAACCCAAGCTTCTCAGTGAGATGAAGCCAGGCGCCCGCGTCATCAGTCACGCCTTCGACATGGGCGACTGGCCACCCGATGAACGTCGCGAGATCGCCGACAAGCACGTTTTCCGCTGGACGGTTCCTGCAGTGGCGGGAGGCGAGTGGCGGTTGATCCGTGCGGATGGAAGTGCTGCGGCGCTCGTGATCGAGCAACGCTACAGTGACGTCTCGGGTACGCTTGATGGTCGGGATATCCATGATCCAGAGCTTGTCGGCGCCGAGTTCCACTTCGTTGCGGACGGCGCGGCTTATCGCGGCAAGGTCGGTGACCGCACCATTACCGGTGGTGATTGGAGTGCCGAGCGGATCGACTAGGCGCTGTTGGAACAGCCGGTCGAGAGTTTGCGGTCAAGGTTGCGCGCGCTTGAAGCGCATCACACCCTCGGGACGATACAGAGTCAGATTCACGCCATCGATTTCCGCGTAGGAGCCGGTCAGGTCCGCCACGCCGAAGTCGTTCGGGATCAGCTTGAACGTCGCGATTGTGCCAGCCTTGGCACTCAGCGGCAGGCGTTCGGACTGCAGCCGGTACGAGGTCTGGCTGAACGTGACGAACCGCGGTGTTCGTCGTTCCGCCGGCGGAAGCGACCATGGACCGCCCGCCAGATAGGAAATCAGCGGCTCGCCGGTATCGAAGTCGATTCTGAGGTCGATGCCCGGCAGGTCGCGGCCATTCGGGGTGAGCACGCGTATCGCAAAGGGCTCACCAGGCGCGCTATCGATTGCGCCGGGCGTGATCGTGGGGGCAATCGGCCGCGGGTCGCTGGTCAGATCGATCCGCTTGCCTGCGATGGTCCACCGGCCCCGCGCCTGCTCATCCAGTGAGCCGACGGTCAGACCATATTCGAATGTGCCGTCGGCGCGAAGGCGGATGCCGGCAATCATCTCCATCTGCGAAAGGACATAGTCTCCTGCCACCGAAGCCCGTGAGGCAGGATCGGGCGACGCCGGTCCATCCTGTGCGCGTGCAGGATGGGTCGTGGCAGCGAGAATGGCGCCTGACGCGAAGGCGCTGCGCAGGATGCGGCTGAAAGCGGAACGCGGCATTCTCGTCTCTCTCTATCCGGGTGGAGGCAGCGTAGCACCCGCCCTATCAGCGACAAGGGCTGGCGCCGCCTGCACGTTCGTCCGCTCGACCGCGACGGCGATGCCCCCTATGTCATCGCCATGCGCAATGATGACAATCTGACAGCTGCCCGCCCGACTTTCGTCACGCATCTCGAATGCTCGATGACGGGCGAACGATATGACGCCGATACGCTCCAAGGCCTGTCGCGCGCCGGTCGGCCCCTGTTGGTGCGCTACGATCTCGATGCGATCCGCGCCATGGTCTCGCCCGCGGATCTCGCGCTGCGCCCCGCCGACCTCTGGCGCTATCGCGAACTGCTGCCCGTCCGCCGCGCGGAGAATATCGTCAGCCTGGGGGAGATCGCCACACCGATCGTCCCGCTGAATAAGGTCGCCGCCGGTGCCGGCGCTTCCACCCTGCTGGTCAAGGATGAGAGCCGGTTGCCTACCGGATCGTTCAAGGCGCGTGGGCTGGTCATGGCGATCTCGATGGCGAAGGAACTGGGCGTCACCACCATTGCCATGCCGACCAACGGCAATGCCGGCGCTGCCGCTGCGGCCTATGCCGCACAGGCCGGGATCGAGGCGGTGATCTTCTGCCCGGACGATACGCCCGAGATCAATGTGCGCGAGATCGCTGCACAGGGCGCGCGCGTCTATCGCGTCAATGGACTGATCGACGATTGCGGCAAGCTGGTCGGCGCGGGGAAAGAAGCCAATGGCTGGTTCGACCTGTCGACGCTGAAGGAGCCCTATCGGATCGAGGGCAAGAAGACGATGGGGCTGGAGCTGGCGGAGCAGCTCGGCTGGGAGTTGCCCGACGTCATCTTCTATCCCACCGGCGGCGGCACCGGTCTGATCGGCATGTGGAAGGCATTCGAGGAGCTGGAGGCGCTGGGCTGGATCGGCTCGAAGCGCCCGCGCATGGTCGCTGTGCAGGCGGAAGGGTGTGCGCCCATGGTTCGCGCATGGCAGGGGGGCGAACGCCACGCCACCCGCTGGGAAGATGCGCATACGCTCGCCGCCGGTATCCGCGTGCCGCAGGCGGTGGGCGATTTCCTGATTCTCGACGCGGTGCGGGCGAGCAATGGCTTCGCGATGGCGGTCAGCGACTCTGCGATCCTCGAAGCGGTCGACGATGCCGCGCGGCTCGACGGCCTGCTGCTCTGTCCGGAGGGGGGAGCGACGCTCGCCGCGTGGCGCAAGGCGCTGGTCGACGGGCTGATCGCGCCGGACGATCGCGCGGTGCTGTTCAACTGCGCGACCGGCCTCAAATATCCGATGCCCGATCAGTCGCGCACGCTCGACCGCCACGGCCCGATCGATTTCACCGCGCTGTAGGCGGTTGGGGCTTCCGGCTCCTCTTTTCAGTCGTCATCCCGGCACAAGGCCGGGATGACAGTGCCGGGGCATGGCTACGCCTCCTTCACGCGCAGCATCGCCACCGCCGCGACCAGCAGCGTCACTGCGGCGAAGGCCATCGTCCAGATCGGCTCGTCGGGGAAGAAGCGCTTCATGATCGATCCCATCACCGTCGCGACCAGCAATTGCGGCACAACGACGAAGACGTTGAACAGGCCCATATAGATGCCGAGCTTGGCCTGCGGCAGGCTCGAGGCGAGGATGGCATAGGGCATGGCGAGGATCGATGCCCAGGCAATGCCGATCCCGATCTCGCTCAGGATCAGCCAGTGCGGATCGCGGATCGCGAAGAAACTCGCGAACCCCGCCGCGCCGCACACCAGCCCGACGATATGCGTCCGTGCCTTGCCGATCCGGCTCGCGAGCAACGGCAGCAAGGTCAGCGCCGCGACCGCCGCGATCCCGTTATAGACGGTGAACAACACCCCTACCCAGTTGGCGCCTTCCTGATAGCGCGAGTCGGCGGCGTCGGCCGCTCCATAGAAATACTGCGCCACCACCGGGGTCGTGTTGATCCACATGATGAACAGCGCCGACCAGCTGAAGAACTGGGCGACGGCGAGCTTCTTCATCAGCGGCGGCATTCCGGCGAAGTCGCCGACGATATGGCTGAGCATGTTCGCGCCGCTGCCGCGCCGGGCGAGAGTCATCGCGATCAGGCTGGCGACGCCATAGCCCGCGAGCAGGCCGCCGAGCAGATAGACCTCCTTCTCCAGTCCGAACCGTCCGACCGCGACGATTACTGCCGCGCCCGCGGCGATCCAGATCAGGCTGGACGTGTTGCTGCGCGCGGCCAGCGCGCGCATCGCCGTCTCGTCGGCTTCGGCGCGTGGGCCGTCGAACGCGGCCATCTCTTCGGGGCTGTATTCCTTCGTGCTCACGATCGTCCACAGCACTGCCAGGAACAGGGCTGCGCCGCCGAACCAGAAGGCGTAGCGCACCGTATCGGGAATGCCGCCGCCGGGCGCGGTGTTGGATACGCCCAGATGCTCGAGCGCCCAGGGAAAGATCGACCCCACCACCGCGCCCGCGCCGATGAAGGCGGTCTGCACCGCGTAGCCGGCACTGTGCTGGTCCTTGCGCAGCATGTCACCGACAAAGGCACGGAACGGCTCCATCGAAACGTTGAGCGATGCGTCGAGCACCCACAGCATCACAGCCGCAAACAGCAGCACCGGGGCGAGCGGCATCGCGAACAGCGCCAGTGCCGCAAGGATCGCGCCGGCCAGAAAATAGGGCCGGCGCCGGCCGAGCCGGCCCAGCCATGTGCGGTCGCTCATATGCCCGATCACCGGCTGCACCAGCAGCCCGGTCAGCGGTGCCGCCACCCACAATGCTGGCAGATCGTCGATGCTGGTGCCGAGCGACTGGAAGATCCGGCTCATGTTCGCATTCTGCAGCGCGAAGCCGATCTGGATACCGAAGAAGCCGAAAGACAGGTTGAACAGGCCCCAAAAGCCCTGACGGGGTTTTTCCATTACTTGTCCTTGAAGAACACGCTCCGGGGCTCTCACCCCATCAAGGGAATCGTCATCCCCGCGAAGGCGGGCATCCATTCTGACTGGCCAAGCGGCGCGAGCCTGAGCGGCGGCGGCAATGGATTCCCGCATTCGCGGGAATGACGGCGGTGAAGATTGAAGGGATCGGCACGATCTAACCCGGTGAGCCGCATGACCGCCGCACCACCAGCTTCGCCGGCAGCAGCACGTCGGCGACGTGCTCGTCGCGAATACGGCCGAGCAGCGTTTCGACCAGCGTCCGCCCGGCGGCGCGGGTGTCCTGCAATACGGTGGTGAGCGGGGGGTTGGTGAAACTTGCCGCGGCGATATCGTCGAACCCGACCACCGCGACATCCTCGCCCGCCTTGATGCCATGGGCGGCCAGCGCTCGCATTGCGCCGATCGCGATCAGGTCGCTCGCGGCCAGGATCGCGTCGAACGTCTCGCCGCTCGCGATAAGCGACTCGGCTGCGGCGGCGCCTGCTTCCTCGCTGGTCAGCGCATCGAACTGCAGCCGCTTGCGCGGGATGATCCCGCCTTCCTTGAGCGCGGCGACATGGCCGCGATAGCGGTCGTGGAACTCGGGATAATGGCTCGACGCATGACCCAGGAACGCGATGTTGCGCCGGCCGAGGCCCAGCAGGTGCCGGGTCGCCTCGCGCCCGCCGCCCTGATTGTCGCAGCCGACGGTGAGGCCGAGCCCTTCCGACTGGACCGATCCCCAGCGCACGAAATGCGTACCCTGCGCCATCAGTTCGTTGAGCTTGGCGCGGTACAGCTCGTAGTCGCCATAGCCGAGCAGGATCAGCCCGTCGGCGCGGCGGCTGTCCTCATAGTCCTGGTGCCAGTCGCTGCCGAGCTGCTGGAACGACACCAGCATGTCCTGCCCATTGTCGGCGCAGGCGCGCATGATCGATCCCAACATCGACAGGAAGAAGGGGTTGATCGCGCTGTCGTCGGCGCTCTCGTCCTGGAAGATCAGCACCGCCAGCGTCTCGGCATGGCGGCTGCGCAGGTTCGAGGCCGCCTTGTCGACGCGGTAGTTCAATTTCTGGGCGATCGCCTCGATCCGCTTGCGCGTCGCTTCGTTGACGCCGGTGCCGCCGCGCAGCGCGCGCGACACGGTGGGCTGCGAGACCCCCGCGAGATGCGCGATATCGAATGATGTCGGCTTGCGTTGCATAGCCTCGGCACTTCTCCCCTGCGCGTCTGCGGATGTGCCCTCCGCTTGACCCTGGGATGTTCACTCCCTTTCGCACCTCGCGTCAATGTTGCGCAGCAGCCACGCAGCATGATCACGCCGTTGAATACGTATGCCGTCTGCTGGCCGCGGCCGCGCCTTGGGGCGCATAGGACGATCAACGCGCTTTCAACCGGCGCGATCCGGTCAAAGATGGACCGGCATAGGGGAGGAACTATGCGTTACACCGCCACCGGCCGCTTGGCCGCCCGTCTTGCCATCACTGCCAGCGGCACCGCGATTGCCGCCACGCTGCTCGTCGCTTCGCCCGCCTTTGCGCAGGATTCCGAGCAGCCCGCCGCGGAGGAGGGGGCCGAGGTCACTGTCACCGGCTTCCGCCGCGCGATCGAGACCGCAGTCGCGACCAAGCGCGACTCGAACCAGATCGTCGAATCGGTCTCGGCCGAGGATATCGGCAAGCTGCCCGACAATTCGATCGCCGAAGCGATCGCGCGTCTGCCCGGCCTCACCGCACAGCGCCTCGACGGGCGCGCGCAGGTCATCTCGGTGCGCGGCCTCTCGCCCGATTTCGCCGCGACCCTGCTCAATGGGCGTGAGCAGGTCACGACCGGCGACAATCGCGGGGTCGAATTCGATCAGTATCCGTCGGAACTGATGGGCGCGGTCGATGTCTACAAGACCCCGTTCGCCGGCCTGGTCGGCCAGGGCCTGTCGGGCACGATCAACCTGCGCACCATCCGTCCGCTCGACTATGGCAAGCGCGTGCTCGGCGTGAACGCGCGCGGCGAGATCGTCTCGACCGGCAAACTCAACACGGGCTCGAAGGACAAGGGTTACCGCGCCAGCCTGACCTATATCGACCAGTTCGCGAATGACACGATCGGCATCACGCTGGGCATCGCGCACATCAACTCGCCGACCCAGTTCGAGCGCTTCAACAGCTGGGGCTATCCGACCTTCGACACCAACAACGACCTCTACGGCGTCCGCGATACGAAGGGGACGCCCAGCCAGGCCGATGACACCTTCACTCCGCGTGCCGGCTACGCCGCGGCGCAGGGCGCTCGGATCATCGGGGGCGCCAAGCCCTATGTGCAATCGACCGAGCTCGAGCGCACTGGCGTGATGGGCGCGCTGCAGTGGAAGCCGACGCCCGATCTCAACATCGTGCTCGACGGCTATTATTCGAAGTTCAAGGACGCGCAGACGCTGCGCGGCATCGAATTCCCGCTGCAATGGGGCGGCGCGGTGCTTCAGCCGGGCTTCACCGTCAAGGACGGGATCATCACCGACGGCACCTGGAGCGGCGTCAAGCCGGTGGTGCGCAACGACGCCAATCTGCGCGAGGCGGATCTCTATTCGGGCGGCCTCAACATCAGCTATGTCACCGGCGGGTGGAAGATCACGGGTGACGCCAGCTATTCGCGCGTCGACCGCGAGGACAAGGTGCTCGAGACCTATTCGGGCACGTCGCGCGGGGGCGGAAACGGGCCGTTCGACACGCTCGGCTTCAGCCGTGACGCCGAGGGGCGCTACAGCTTCAAATCGTCGATCAACTATGCCGATGCCGCGCGCATTTTCCTGACGAGCCCGCAAGGGTGGGGCGGTGACAACACGCCGGGCGGCCAGGACGGCTTCCTCAATAACCCGACCACCAGCGACGAGCTGATGGCGTTCCGCCTCGACGTGGAGCGCGAGCTGGGCGACAATCAGGGCAAGCTGGCCTTCGGTGCGAACTATTCGAAGCGCGAGAAGTCGCTCGATCTGCAGCGCTGGTATCTGGGGCTGAAGGCCAACGCCGCAGATCCGCTGCACAACACCAGCGTAGCGATCCCCGCCGACCAGCTGCTCGATCCGACCAAGCTCGGCTATCTCGGCATTCCGGGAATGGTCAGCTACGATCCGCTCAAGCTCGCCTATAGCGGCCTCTACAACTTCAACGCGGCGACCGACGCCAATCTCTTCGCCTTCAGCTGGGGCGTTCGCGAAGAGATCCTGACCGGCTACGCCCGCTACGACATCGATGTCGAAATGTCGGACGGGTCGAAGCTCGGCGGCAATGTCGGCGCGCAGGTCGTGTCGGTCGATCAGTTCTCGAACGGCCTGGGCGCGAGCGGGTCGCCCGTCGCCACGGTCACCGATCTGTCCGACGGTGTCCGCTACACCTACGTCCTGCCCAATATGAACATCGTCGCGCGGTTGAACAACGGCTTCACCGTCCGCTTCGGCGCAGCGCGCCAGATGGCACGGCCACGTATGGACCAGATGCGCGCATCGATGAGCTTCAGCTACAATGCGTCGCTCGCGGGCAATACCGACATCAATTTCTCGCCCTGGAGCGGCGAGGGCGGCAACCCGCGCCTGCGGCCGTGGATCGCCAATGCGGTCGATCTGTCGGTGGAGAAGTATTTCGCGCGCGACAGCTACATCGCGCTTGCCGGCTTCTACAAGCATCTGGAAACCTACATCTACCAGGAGAACCAGGTCTACGATTTCACCGGTTTCCCGGTGACCAGCGGGCCGGAACCGCGGCTGCGCCAGGGCATTGCCAAGGTCTTCCGCAACGGCAGCGGCGGGCAGCTCTATGGTGCGGAACTGTCGGCGACCTTCTCGCTGCGCAACCTGTCCAACGCGCTCGACGGGTTCGGCGTTCTGGGCAGCGTATCCTACACCGAAAGCTCGATCACGCCCGATCCGAACAATCCGGCGCAGCCGCTGCCCGGGCTTTCGAAATGGGTCGCGAACGGCACCGTTTATTTCGAAAAATGGGGCTTCTCGGCCCGTGCCAGCGTCCGTCACCGGTCGAGCTTCCTCGCGGAGCTGAGCGGCATCGGCACCGATCGTATCCAGCGGCTCGCCAAGCCTGAGACGATCGTCGATGCGCAGATCGGCTATGAGTTCCAGAACGGCCCGCTCAAGGGGCTGGGTATCCTGGCTCAGGCGCAGAACCTGACCGACGAGCCGTTCGTGACCCACGAGGCCGCGGACGAAAGGCTGACGGTCGATCATCAGCGCTATGGCGTCCGTTACCTGCTCGGGCTCAGCTACAAGCTCTGACTTCCCCCCGCCTCCCCGCCGCGGCATGTCCGCGGCGGGGACGTTTTTGAGGATCGCTGAAGGATGGCCGATCCCATGTCCCAGCGCAGCATCGTCATCGCCGGAGGCGGCACGGCAGGCTGGATGACCGCGGCTGCGCTTGCGCGCTTCTGCGGGAGCGGCTGGACGATCAGCTTGGTCGAATCCGACGCGATCGGGACGGTCGGCGTGGGCGAGGCGACGATCCCGATGATCCGCCTGTTCAACCAGGCGCTGGGCATCGACGAGGCCGAGTTCCTGCGCGAGACGCATGGGACATGGAAGCTTGGCATCGAGTTCGACGGCTGGGGTGTTCCGGGCGAGCGCTACATGCATGCGTTCGGGCAGGTCGGGCGTGGGCTCGGGCTGTTGCCCTTTCATCACTACTGGCTTCGCGCGCGCGCTGCGGGCCGGGCGGGGCCACTCGGCAACTATGTGCTCAATGACATCGCTGCGAAGGCGAACCGGTTCGGCCATGTCGAGCGCGCGGCGGATAGCGTGCTGCCAGCCATGCCCTATGCCTTCCATTTCGATGCTGGTCTCTATGCCGCCTATCTGCGCCGCTATGCCGAGGCGCGCGGCGTGGCGCGGATCGAAGGGCGGATCGAGCGGATCGAGCGTGATGGCGAGAATGGCGACGTTACGACTTTAGTGCTTGCCGGCGGGGTTCGCGTCGCGGGCGACCTGTTCGTCGATTGCTCGGGCTTCCGTGGCCTTCTGATCGAGGGAGCGCTGGAAACCGGGTTCGAGGATTGGGGGCATTGGCTGCCCTGCGACCGCGCGCTGGCGGTGCCGTGCGAGCGCGCCGATCCGCTGATCCCCTATACGCGGGCGACGGCGCGCAAGGCCGGGTGGCAATGGCGCATCCCGCTCCAGCACCGCACGGGCAATGGCTATGTCTTTTCCTCGGCGCACATCAGCGAGGATGAGGCGGCGTCGGTGTTGCTCGCCAACCTCGATGGTGCGCCGCAAGCCGAACCGCGCGTCCTCAAGTTCCGCGCGGGCAAGCGGCGCAAGGCGTGGAGCCGCAACGTGGTCGCGATCGGGCTATCGTCAGGCTTTCTCGAGCCGCTCGAATCGACCAGCATCCATCTGATCCAGAGCGGCATCACGCGCCTGCTCGATTTCCTGCCCAATGGTCGGGTCGCGGATGCGGATCGCGATGCGTACAACCGCATGACGGATTTCGAGATCGAGCGAATCCGCGATTTCGTCATCCTCCACTATTTCGCCAACCGGCGCGAAGGCGAGCCGATGTGGGACGCACTGCGCTACATGGACTTGCCCGAGCCCCTCGCCGATCGCATCGCGATGTTCCGCGCCTGCGGCCGGATCGTGCGCGAACATGATGAACTGTTCGACGTGCCCGGCTGGATCCAGGTGCTGGCGGGGCAGGGCATCGTACCCGAACGCTGGCACCCGCTCGCCGGCGAATTGAGCGCTGAGCAGCTCGATCAGTTCCTGTCCACCGTGGCGGATGCCTTCACGCGCGATGCCGCGCGCCTGCCAGGCCATGCCGATTACCTCACGCGCTTCTGCGGCGCGCCTTCCACCCTCAGCCAGTCGAGTATTGCATGAGAAGTCTCGCTTTTGCCCTGACCCTGCTCGCCGGAACCGCTGCGAGCGCGCAGACCGCCGCTCCGGCCGAACTGCGCACCCGCCCGGCGGAGACGGAAGTTCTCTATTTCCTCCTCCCCGACCGGTTCGAGAACGGGGATCCGTCGAACGACAGGGGCGGCCTCAGGGGCGATCGCCTGACCACCGGTTTCGATCCCGCGCATAAGGGTTTCTTCCACGGCGGCGACCTGAAAGGGCTGATCCGGCGGCTCGACTATATCCAGTCGCTCGGCGCCTCCGCGATCTGGCTCGGGCCGATCTACAAGAACAAGCCGGTGCAAGGCGGGCCGGGGCAGGAAACGGCCGGCTATCACGGCTATTGGATCACCGATTTCACCCGCGTCGATCCGCATTTCGGCACCAATGAGGAGATGAAGGCGTTCGTCGATGCGGCCCATGCCCGTGGCATCAAGGTCTATCTCGACATCATCACCAACCACACCGCCGACGTGATCCAGTATCGCGAATGCCCCAAGAGCGCGTGCGACTATCGCAGCCGCGCCGACTATCCGTACCAGCGCAAAGGCGGGGTGAAGGGCGCTGCAATCAACCCCGGCTTCGCGGGCGACGGGGTACAGACCCCGGAGAATTTCGCGAAGCTGAGCGACCCGAATTACGCCTACACGACTGTCGTGCCCGAAGCGGAGCGGACAGTGAAGGTCCCCGCCTGGCTCAACGACCCGATCCACTATCACAATCGCGGCAACACCACCTTCCGCAACGAAAGCTCGACGATGGGCGACTTCGTCGGGCTGGACGACCTGATGACCGAAAGCCCGCGCGTGCTGCAGGGGTTCATCGACATCTATGGGGCGTGGATCGATCAGTTCGGGATCGACGGCTTCCGCATCGATACCGCTCGCCACGTCAATCCGGAGTTCTGGCAGGGCTTTTCCAAGGCGATGATCGAGCGGGCCAAGGCCAGGGGCATCCCCAATTTCCACATCTTCGGCGAAGTCGCGAACGAGGGCGATGTCGGGGACCTTGCGCTGCACACCCGCGTGCATCAGCTTCCCAGCGTGCTCGACTTCGGCTTCCGCGCCGCGGTCCAGCACACCGTCGCGGGCGAGAAGGGGCCTGATATGCTCGCTGCGATGTTCGATCGCGACGCACTGTATGAGGGCGGTGCTGAGGCGGCGCTGCGGCTGCCGACCTTCATCTCCAACCACGATCACGGCCGTTTCTCGACCGAGGTGCGCAAGGCCTTCCCCAAGGCAAGCGACGACGAGGTGCTGGCGCGCGTGAAGCTAGCCCACGCGATGCTGCTGCTGCTGCGCGGCGTGCCGACCATCTATTCGGGCGACGAGCAGGGGTTCGTCAGCGACGGCAACGATCAGGACGCGCGCGAGGACATGTTCCCGAGCAAGGTCGCGATCTACAACGACAATCGGCTGCTCGGCACCGACAAGACCACGGCGGATTCGAATTTCGACACCGGCCATCCGCTCTATATGGAGATTTCGAAGCTCTCTGCGATCCGCAAGGCGACGCCGGCGCTGTCCCGCGGGCGGCAGGTGACCCGCGCCTATGACGAGAAGCCGGGGCTGTTCGCGGTCTCGCGTTTCGATCCGGCGAGCGGCGCGGAAGTGCTGGTAGCCTTCAACACCAGTGCGGCGCCGATTACCCGGCAGGTCGAGGTGGGTGTCGGTTCTACCGCTTTCGCGCCGCTCGTCGGGCAATGCGCGGCATCGGCATCGGCGCCCGGAAGCGTTACCGTGACGCTTCCCGCATTCGGCTATGTCGCCTGCGTCGCCGCGGGAGGCGCCAAGTGAGCGAAGCTGCCCCCATGCCTGCGACCGAAACGAACCGCGACTTGTGGCGCGGCGCGGTGATCTACCAGATCTATCCGCGCAGCTTCGCCGACTCGAATGGCGACGGGATCGGCGACCTGCCGGGCGTCGCCGCGCATCTCGATCATGTTGCGGCGCTTGGCGCCGACGCGATCTGGCTCTCGCCCTTCTTCACCTCGCCGATGCGCGACTTTGGCTATGACATTGCCGATTATTGCGGGGTCGATCCGGTGTTCGGCACGCTCGCCGATTTCGACGCGGTGATCGAGAAGGCGCACGCGCTGGGCCTCAAGGTCATCATCGATCAGGTCTATTCGCATACCTCCGACCAGCATGAATGGTTCAAGGAAAGCCGGTCGAGCTGCGACAATGCCAAGGCTGACTGGTATGTCTGGGCCGACGCCAAGGCCGACGGATCGCCGCCGACCAACTGGCAGTCCGTCTTTGGCGGCCCGGCCTGGACCTGGGACGCGCGGCGCGGCCAATATTATCTGCACAATTTCCTGAGCGAGCAGCCCGACCTCAACCTGCATAACCCGCAGGTGCAGGATGCGGCCTTGGCGGCGGCGAAATTCTGGCTCGATCGCGGGGTCGACGGCTTCCGCGTAGATGCGATCAACTTCGCGATGCACGATCCGGAATTTCGCGACAATCCGCCCGCGCCCGACACGGGTACGCCGCGCACGCGTCCCTTCGACTTCCAGCAGCATCTCTACAACCAGAGCCACCCCGACATCGTCCGCTTCCTCGAGCGGCACCGCGAGCTCACCGACAGCTATGGCGGCCGGTTCACCGTGGCCGAGGTCGGCGGGCCGACGCCCGAAGCGGAGATGCACGCCTTCACCCAAGGGCAGGGGCGACTCAACAGCGCTTACGGCTTCGACTTCCTCTACGCAAACAAGCTGACCCCGGCGCTGGTGAAGAAAGCGGTCGAGACCTGGCCCGATACCCACGGCACCGGCTGGCCAAGTTGGGCGTTCGAGAATCACGATGCCCCGCGTGCGCTGTCGCGCTGGGTCGATGCCGAACATCGCGACGCCTTCGCAGCGATGAAGATGCTGCTGCTGATGTGCCTGCGCGGTAACGCCATCCTGTTCCAGGGTGAGGAGCTCGGCCTCACTCAGGTCGAGATCGCCTACGATCAGCTGCAGGATCCCGAAGCGATCGCCAACTGGCCGTTGACGCTGAGCCGCGATGGCGTGCGCACGCCAATGCCGTGGAAGGCGGATGCGGAGAATCTCGGATTCACCGCCGGCAGGCCATGGCTGCCGCTCGGCCCCGATCATGGCGCACTGGCGGTGGACCGGCAGATCGCCCAGAACGGCTCGCTGCTCAATCTGACCCGAGGGCTGATCGCGCTGCGCGCCGCCAATCCGGCGTTGCGTGCAGGCGCGATGGAGGTGCTGGCGGCAGATGAGGCATTGCTCGTCTTCACCCGAATCGCGGACGGGCAGGCGCTGACCTGCGCGTTCAATCTGGGCAAGACGCCGCTGGCATGGCATCCAGCACAGCCGGACCGGTTCCGGTTGCTGGCGGCCGTCAACGGCGCCGCACCCGGATCGCTGCCCCCTTATAGCGGGCTGGTGCTCGAACAAATCGCCTGAGAAGATGGCCGCGTAGCAGGAGAGCGAAATGAGCAGGTTGATCGTGCTGACAGCGTTGACGTCGATGATGGCACTGCCGGCGCTGGCGCAGGGCGTGGTGCAGAACACCGCGCTGAAGGAAGGCGGCGCGACCGGGACCTCGCCCGACGGAAAGCTTCGCGTCACGGTGACTGTCGATGGCGATGGACGGCCCCACTATGCCGTCGCGCGCAACGGCAAGCCGCTGATCGAGCCTTCGCGGCTCGGCTTCCTGCTGACCGACGCGCCCAAGCTCGAGCGGCGCTTCGCGATCGAGAGTCAGGCGACAAGCTCGGCCGACTCGACCTGGGAGCAGCCCTGGGGCGAGTGGAAGACGATCCGCGACCGCCACACCGAATTTCGTGTCCGGCTCAAGGAATCGACTGCGCTCGCGCGGGTGATGGACGTGGTGTTCCGCATCTTCGACGAGGGCGTCGGCTTCCGCTACGAATTCCCCGATCAGCCCAACCTCAAGCACGCCAATATCGCCGACGAACTGACCGAGTTCGGGCTGGCGGGCAATGGCACCGCCTGGTGGATTCCGGCGGGCGAGTGGAACCGCTACGAATATCTCTACAACCGCACGCCGATCTCCGAGGTCGGGCAGGCGCACACGCCGATCACGGTGAAGCTGGAGGACGGCACGCATGTCGCCTTCCACGAGGCGGCGCTGGTCGACTATTCCGGCATGTGGCTGCGCCGCGTGACCGGCACGCGCTTCAAGGCTCAGCTCTCGCCCGGTGCCGGTCCGGCCAAGGTAGTCAAGCAGGGGCCGTTCATCACGCCCTGGCGCACCATGGTGATCGCCGACGATGCCGCCGGTCTCTACACCGGCAGCCGCATGACGCTGAACCTCAACGAGCCCAACAAGCTCGGCGATGTCAGCTGGGTCAAGCCCGGCAAGTTCGTCGGCGTGTGGTGGAACATGATCAAGGGCAAGTGGAGCTGGGCGCGCGGCCCGCAGCACGGCGCCACCACCGCGAATGTGAAGCGCTATATCGACTTCGCCGGGGCGAACGGCATTCCGGGCGTGCTGGTCGAGGGGTGGAATGTCGGCTGGGACGGCGACTGGTTCGGCAACGGCACCGAGATGAACTTCTCCGGTCCGACCGAGGATTTCGACGCCAAGGCACTCGCTGCCTACGCCAGATCCAAGGGCACCGCGCTGGTCGGCCATCACGAGACCGGCGGCTCGGCCAGTCATTATGACAAGCAGCTCGACACGGCCTTTGCCTGGTCGGCGGCACATGGGCAGAAGGTGGTGAAGACCGGCTATGTCGCCGATGCCGGCCAGATCGGCCGCGTCGATCCCGATGGGTCGGAACATCGCGAATGGCATGACGGCCAGTGGATGTCGAACCATCACCTGCGCGTCGTGCTCGCCGCCGCCAGACACAAGATCAGCGTCGATCCGCACGAGCCGATCAAGGATACGGGCCTTCGCCGGACCTATCCCAACTGGCTCGCCCGCGAAGGAGCTCGGGGACAGGAATATATGGCGTGGCAGGGCAAGAACTCGCCCGAGCATGAAGCCAATCTCGTCTTCACCCGGATGCTGTCCGGGCCGATGGACTTCACCCCCGGCATCCTGAGCCTCAAGGGCGAGAAGGACAGCGACATCCCCTCGACCATCGCCAAGCAGCTCGCGCAATATGTCGTGATCTACTCGCCGGTGCAGATGGCCGCCGACGAGCCCGAGGTCTACGCCAAGCTGATGGACGCATTCCAGTTCATCAAGGACGTGCCGGTCGACTGGGCCGACACCCGCATCCTCAATGGCGAGGTCGGCGACTATGTCACGATCGCTCGCAAGGACCGGAACAGTGCCGACTGGTATCTGGGCTCGGTCGGCGACGAACAGGCGCGCAACCTGGAGGTGACGCTCGACTTCCTCGATCCGGGCAAGACCTACACCGCGCAAATCTATCGTGACGCGCCGGACACGCGCTTCGACAGCGATACGCGGCACAAGTACGTGATCGAGACCAGGAAGGTGAAGCGCGGCGACAAGCTGATGCTGGCACTGGCACCAGGCGGCGGACAAGCGATTCGCTTCGCCGCGAAGTGAAGAGCAGGGTGCGCGTTACGCGCGCACCCACTCCACCTTGGGATCGTTGAAGTCGATCACGTCGGCCAGTTCCCACACATTGCGATAGCCGTAGCCGACCAGGTTGATGAAGGTCTGGATATTGAGCGCCAGAGGGCGCGCCTTCATCGGCACGGGGCGCGTGCGGTTCGAGAAATTGTTGTTGCAGTAGATCAGGATGCGGCGGTGGACGTTCGGGCCCACCGTCTCCTCAAGCGACTCCGCGTTGAAATCGGGGAAGGGCAGGTTGACCGCGCCCTTGATATGCCCCTCGCGGAACGCGCTCTCCGATCGCGCGTCGAGCAGCAGGGTGCCGGCTGAGGCGGCTTGCTTCTTGAACTGAGCGAAGGGCAGCAGCCGTTCGTTGCGAAGCGACGCTACATCGCCGGTCAGTTGCTGGAAGCCCGGATAGTCGATCTGCGGGTTGGCGGCTTCGACGGCGCGCGGCTGGCCAAGTGCGGGCGTTGCGGCACCGATACCGACGAAGGACAGGAACAGGCGACGGTCCATCGGTCGATTCTCCGAATAGCGAGGGCGTAACGACCCTGCGCCCGCGTCGCTGTCTGTCGCATGAACCGTTGACGGCGCGCGGGCTCCGGCGCACCAGTCTCAGCTGCAACAAAGGGGAAAGCTATGGCCGGCGGACTGTTTCGAACGAAGCGCGTGAAGGACGCGGCCGAACAGGCGCCGGAGCATCGCCTCGCCGCTACCTTGAGCTGGCCGCATCTCGTAGCGCTCGGGGTTGGCGCGATTGTCGGCACCGGCATCCTCACCCTGATTGGGGTCGGTGCGGGCAAGGCGGGGCCCGCTGTGATCCTGTCCTTCGTCATCGCCGGCGCGATCTGCGCTTGCGCCGCGCTCGCCTATGCCGAAATGGCGACGATGATGCCGGCCTCGGGCAGCGCGTACGCTTACAGCTATGCCGTGCTGGGCGAGATCATCGCCTGGGTGGTCGGCTGGTCGTTGATCCTCGAATATTCGCTGGTGGTCAGCACCGTGGCGGTCGGCTGGTCCGGCTATGCCGCCCCCTTGCTCCATGCCTGGACGGGTATGCCGCTGGAGCTGATGGCAGGGCCGCACGCCAACGGCATCGTCAACCTGCCTGCGATCTTCATCATCGCCGTGGTCGCCGGGCTGCTCTGCTTGGGCACCAAGGAGAGCGCGACGCTCAACGCCGCGCTGGTTGTGGTCAAGATCATTGCGCTCGCCGTGTTCGTCGCGGTGGCTTTGCCCTATTTCAACGGCGCCAATCTTGAGCCGTTTGCCCCCTTCGGCTTCGCCAAGACCATTTCGCCTGACGGAGTCGAGCGCGGGGTGATGGCGGCGGCGGCGATCATCTTCTTCGCCTTTTACGGCTTCGACGCGATCTCGACCGCGGCGGAGGAGACCAAGAATCCCGGCCGCGATCTTGCGATCGGCATCGTCGGATCGATGATCGCCTGTGTCGCCATCTACATGCTCGTCGCGGTTGCTGCGGTCGGCGCAACGCCGTTCACGCACTTCGCCAACAGTCCCGAACCGCTCGCGCTGATCCTGCGCGACCTTGGTCGGCCCGGTTTCGCGACCTTCCTCGCGGTATCGGCGATCATCGCGCTGCCTACGGTTCTGCTCGGCTTCCTGTTCGGTCAAAGCCGCATCTTCTTCACCATGGCGCGCGACGGCATGTTGCCGATTGGCCTCGCCAAGGTGTCGAAGCGGGGCTCGCCGGTGCGGATCACGCTGTTCACCGCGGCGATCGTCGCGGTGATCGCGGGGCTGCTCCCGATCGACGAGATCGCGGCGCTGGCGAATGCCGGTACGCTGGCAGCGTTCACTGCGGTTGCCGTTTGCATGATGGTGCTGCGGGTGCGTGCGCCGGATATGCCGCGCATGTTCCGCACGCCGCTCTGGTGGCTCGTGGGCGCGATCGCCGTACTCGGCTGCATCTACCTGTTCTTCAGCCTGCCGGTGAAGACCCAGCTCTGGTTCCTCGCCTGGAACGCACTCGGGGTTGTCATCTACTTCGCCTACGCCCGGCCACGGGTCAGCGCGAAAGGGATTGAGTGAGCGGTTGGCATATCGGGATCATCGGCGGATCCGGGCTCTACGATGTCGAGGGGATCGAGCGGGGCGAATGGGTGACCGTCGCATCGCCCTGGGGTGAGGCCTCCGACGCGATCTTCACCGGGCGGATGGGCCATGCGCGCGTCTCGTTCCTGCCGCGGCACGGGCGCGGGCATCGCCTCTCTCCATCGCAGCTGAACAACCGCGCCAACATCGATTGCCTGAAGCGCCTGGGCGTCACCGATGTGCTCGCCGTCTCATCGGTCGGCGGACTGACCGAGGAGCGTGCCCCCGGTACGTTCACCGTCGCAGATCAGTTCATCGACCGCACCAAGGGCCGCCCGTCAAGCTTCTATGGCAGCGGCATGGTCGCGCATGTTTCGATGGCCGACCCGGTCTGCCCGCGCCTGTCGCAATTCGCCGTGGCGGCGGCGCGAGCGGCTGGTGCGCAGGTGCATGCAGGCGGTACGTATCTCGCGATGGAAGGCCCGCAATTCTCGACCCGTGCGGAGAGCCATCTCTATCGCAGCTGGGGTTGCGACATCATCGGCATGACGGCGATGCCCGAGGCCAGGCTCGCGCGGGAGGCGGAGCTGCCTTACGCGCTGGTCGGCATGGTCACCGACGATGATTGCTGGCGCGAAGAAGAAGCGGCAGTGGACGTCGCACAGGTGATCGCGCAGCTTTCGTCCAATGCCGCCAAGGCACGCGCGATGGTGACGGCGCTGCTGCACGGCCTGCCGGAGACGCGCGAGGCATCGCCGATCGATACCTGTCTAGACGCGGCGCTTATCACCGTCCCGTCGGCGCGGGATCCGGCGCTGCTGGCGAAGCTGGATGCGGTGGCGGGGCGGGCGCTGGCTGGCTAGGCCCGCGCTGTGGCGATGCGTGACAGGATCTCGCGTCGCCGGTCGTCGCTCGCCATGGACCATTCGGCGATCTCGTTCAGCGTGCGGCCGCACCCTTCGCACAGCCCGTCCTTCATGCGACAGATGCTGACGCACGGGCTTTCGACTGCGGGAAGGGGCGTGAAGGCGAGGAAGTCGTCCTCGTCTTCGACTGCGCTCATGCCGGGATCGTGAAGTTGAGGAAATCCGGAACCGGGCCGTTCCAGCCGTCATCGGGGCCGTCGTCGAACGAATCGCGGCGGCGGTCGCGATCGCGATCACGGCGCGGGCGATCATCCCGGCGCGGCTCGCGCGCCTCGGGGCGGCGCTCCTCGCGCGGCTCGTCGCTGCGCGCCTTGTCCGCGGCCTTCTTGTCCGGCTTGGGCGCGTCTGCCTTGGGCTTGCTGCCCTTGCGGCCGCGGCCCTTCTTTTCCTCGGCCGGTACGTCCTCGACGGGCAGCGCCCCCATCCGATCGATCTTCTGGCCCTGAAGCTTCTCGATATTGTCGATCGCTTCGGCATCTGCGCTCGACACTAGTGTGAAGGCGGTGCCGGTCGCGCCCGCGCGGCCGGTGCGACCGATGCGGTGGACATAATCGTCCGGATGCCAGGGCGCGTCGAAGTTGAAGACGTGGCTCACGCCCTTGATGTCGAGGCCGCGCGCCGCGACGTCCGACGCCACCAGGATGTTGACGTCGCCCGCCTTGAACCGGTCCAGTTCCGCGATGCGCGACGACTGGTCCATGTCGCCATGGATTTCGGCGGAGCGGTAGCCGTGCTTCTTGAGGCTCTTGTTGAGCTCGCGCACCGTGGTCTTGCGGTTGCAGAAGATGATCGCGGTACGGACATCCTCGCGCTCGAGCAGCTTGCGCAGCGCCTCGCGCTTGCCGAACGCGCTGTTGGGTACCGGCACCAGCCGCTGGGTGATGTTGGTGTTGGTCGAGGCGGGGCGTGCCACCTCGATCGTCTTGGGGTTCGACAGGAACTTGTCGGCCAGCTTCTTGATCGGCGGGGGCATCGTCGCCGAGAAGAGCAGGGTCTGGCGGTTGGCCGGCAGCTTGGTGCAGATATTCTCGATATCGGGGATGAACCCCATGTCGAGCATCCGGTCGGCCTCGTCGATCACCAGCAGATTGCAGCCGGTGAGCAGGATCTTGCCGCGCTCGAACAGGTCCATCAGGCGGCCCGGCGTCGCGATCAGGACGTCGACGCCCTTTTCCAGCGCCTTGACCTGATCGCCCATCTGCACGCCGCCGATCAGCAGCGCCATGCTGAGCTTGTGGTGGGTGCCGTATTTCTCGAAATTCTCGGCGACCTGCGCGGCAAGCTCGCGCGTCGGCTCGAGAATCAGCGAGCGTGGCATGCGCGCACGGCTGCGTCCCTCGGCGAGCACGTCGATCATCGGCAGCACGAACGACGCCGTCTTGCCGGTGCCGGTCTGGGCGATGCCGATCAGGTCGCGCATCATCAGCACCGACGGGATCGCCTGGCGCTGGATCGGGGTAGGGTCGGTATAGCCGGCCTCAGTGACGGCCTTTAGCAATTCGTCAGAGAGGCCGAGATCGGCGAAGCTCATCCAGATGTCCGGAAAGAAGGGGCAAGGGCCCGCATTAAACAGCCGGGCGCATCGGTGAAATGCGCCGTAAAGTCAAGGTAAAGACGAAGGGGTGAGCGCCTATCGCTCCGGAACCAGCGTCCGGAACGCCTTGATCCGGCACTCGCCCCCCGCGCGTGAGCGGAACACGTCCCGCTTGGCGCAGATCATTCCGTCCTTCGTCGGCTTGACGTAAAAGCCGGTATAGAAGTCGAGTGCCGGACATTCATTGCCCAGTTTGGCGCGCATCCTCTTGCCGCCCGACAGGAGCAGGTCGACGCTGTCGGGGCGGGTGATGGTCGCTCCGGCCAGGCTCTGCATTTTGACGCATTTGTCGGCATTCTTCTCGACCCAGCCGATGGGCGGGAGCGGTGCGGTGGTGGTGGAGACGCGGCGAACGGTATCGGGGCGCGGCACGCGAATCACGAAATGCTGCTGAATCCTGACCTGCGCCACGCGCGTCGCGCCGGCGGTCGCGGATGCGGTCTTGCGTCCATCTCCCGGAGGGGCGGTGGGCAACAACAACGCAGTCGTGGCGGCAAGCAGCAGGTTCACCATCTCACCATGCCTCATAGCGTGTGCGGTTGAACAGTGCATGAATTGCGGGCGGCGGCGCCCGATGGTAGCGGCACGGCATGACGGCACAGCAGAAGGTGATCGATGCGGTGAGGGCGCGGTTCGGCCCCAAGGCCGCGCTGACCGATGCAGACGTCATTGCGCCATGGCTGAACGACTGGCGCGGCCGCTATCATGGTGCGGCGGCGGCGATCCTTCAGCCCGATTCGACAGAGGCGGTAGCCGCGATGGTCACCCTCGCCGGGCAGCACGGCGTCGCGCTGGTGCCGCAGGGCGGCAATACCTCGATGGTCGGCGGAGCCACCCCGCCTGCGGACGGATCGGCGTTGATCCTGTCGCTGCGGCGGCTGAATCGCGTGCGGCGGATCGACGCGGCCGCCAATCTCGCAGAAGTCGAGGCAGGGGTGATACTCGCCGATCTTCATGACGCGGCACTGGCGCAGGGGCGGCGCTTCCCGTTGACGCTGGGCGCGAAGGGCAGTGCGACGGTGGGCGGGCTGGTCTCGACCAACGCGGGAGGCACGCAGGTGCTCCGCTTCGGAACGATGCGCGGCCTGGTACTGGGGCTCGAGGCGGTGCTCGCGGACGGAAGCATTCATGGCGGGCTGGCTGCGCTCAAGAAGGACAATCGCGGTTATGATCTCAACCAGCTGCTGATCGGCGCCGAGGGGACGCTCGGCGTGGTGACCGCGGCGAGCCTGAAGCTGGTCGCTGCCGTGCACGCGCGGGCGGTCGCGTGGATCGGGCTTGCCTCGCCGCATGCCGGGCTCGAACTGCTGCAGCGGCTCGAAGCAGCGACCGATACGATCGAGAGCTTCGAGATCATCCCCGCCCGCTCGCTGGGCGCGGTACTGCGCCATATCCCGGGTACGCGCGCGCCGCTGTCGGGCGACCATGGCTGGCATGTATTGATCGAAGCCGTGGCCGTGAGCGCCGAGCAGGAGGCGCCCGCGCAGCTGATCGAGCGGCTGCTGGGGCCGGCGCTCGAGTCCGGCCTCGCCGAGGACGCGACGATTGCGGCGAACGAGGCCCAGGCCGAGGCGTTCTGGAAGCTGCGCGAATCGATTTCAGAGGCCGAGCGCGCGAGCGGCCCGGCGCTCCAGCACGATATTTCGGTACCGGTAGCAGCAATGCCGGATTTCATGATCGATGGCGCGAAGGCGGTCGAGACGCGCTTTCCGGGCGTGAGCGCCGGAGCCTTCGGGCATCTGGGCGACGGCAACGTCCATTTCCATGTCCGCGCGCCGGCGGGGAGTGCGGCGGACTGGGCAAAGACCCATTCCGATGTGATCAGTCCCTTTGTCCACGATCTGGTAGTCGCGGCCGGGGGATCCATCTCCGCCGAGCATGGCATCGGCCAGATGAAGCGTGACGAGCTGGCGCGGCTGTCCTCGCCGGCGCGGATGCATGCGCTTGCTGCGATCAAGCGTGCCTTCGATCCGCGCAATCTGCTCAACCCCGGGAAACTCGTTTTCCTTGCGCCGGAGCGCGCGGACCAATAGACCGCGGCAGCTTCATTTCCAGGAGAGTTTCATGGCCAGCGCGCCGCAAGCACAGGGTCTTCCGCTTTTCTACAACGATCTGCAGCCGCTTTCGAGCGAGTTGCACAGCAACTGGCGTATTCGCCAGGCCGATTCGGCGCCGTTCATGGCGACCCAGCATGCGATTCCGCTGACGGTCGAAGAGTTTCCGCTGGTCCAGCGCAACATGCCGATCGTCTTCTCGGTCGGCGACGATTCGGTGCCGCTCGGCCTGATGGGTCTGAACGAGGGCGTGAACGTCTTTTTCGGTGCGGACGGCAAGATCAAGGAAGGCGAGAATCTCTACATTCCCGCCTATGTCCGCCGCTATCCGTACCTGCTCGCACGGCTTCGCCCGGATTCGGAAGAGCTGTCGCTCTGCTTCGACCCGACCTCCGACACGATCGGTGCGTTCGACGAAGGCGATGCGCTGTTCGAGGACGGCAAGCCGACCGAGCTGGTTCAGAACATTCTCAAGTTCAATGAGGAGTTCGAGATCGCGGGTCAGAAGACCAACGCGTTCCTCAAGGAGCTCAACGATATGGGCCTGCTGATGGACGGCGAGGTCGCGATTCAGCCCGAGGGTGCGGATCAGCCCTATATCTATCGCGGCTTCCGCATGGTGGACGAGGCCAAGCTGAACGATCTGCGTGGCGATCAGCTGCGCAAGATGTCGCAGAACGGCATGCTGCCGCTGATCTACGCCCATCTCTTCTCGCTGAGCCTGATGCGTGAGATCTTCGCGCGCCAGCTCCAGCAGGGCAATGTGGTGCCGCTGGCTGCAGCGCCGGCTGCCTGACGAATGCTGCCTCCCACCGCGATCGGCGGTGGGAGGCATCTTCCCGCGCCGGGCTTTGCCGGAAGACGCCGGACCCCCATATCGCCGCGATGCCGTTCGCGGCGCGATTCGCCGCCTGGAAATCAAAGGCATGGCGCCGGAATATCTACCGTTCATCGCATTTTCGATTGTGGCCTTGAAGCCACGGTCAAGTCTTCCTATATCCTGATCAGTACGGTTTCGTGTCCCCCCTTTCGCGGAACCGTGCGGCACGCCCTCGGGCGTGTCTCCTCCCTGAACCTTGGCCGCCCGGTGGCAACACCGGGCGGTTTTTTTATGCGCTGGCCAGGACGCCTGTCCTGACGCTCATGGCCTCCCAAGGCTATTGCGCGGCTGCGGCGAGCGGCACCGCTTCGTCTGCAACGGCATCGATGATTCGGCGGAGCAGCGCTGCGGCCGGTTCGAAGCCGGGGCCGGGCAGGTCACGGCGACGGTCGAGATAGAGGCTGCGATCGATCTCGATCTGGATCGCGTGGATATTCGCCGCCGGATCGGCATGGCGATCGAGGACGTGCCCGCCGGCATAGGGGGTATTCACCGCGGCGCGGATCCCCGCCGCATGGACGGCGCCTTCAATCCGTCCGACGAAGCGTGCGGCGGCTGAGCGGCCGAACCGGTCGCCGATCACGATGCGCGCGCCGCCACTCGCCAGCGGGGGCATGGAATGGATGTCCAGCAGCACCGCGACTCCGAACCGGTCGCGCGCTGCGGCCAGTTCGGCCTCGATTGCCGCATGGTAGGGGCGGTGGTCGCGTTCGATTCGCTGACGCACTTCCTCATCGGCAAAGCGGCGGCGCCACAGGTCCGCACCGCCTGCCCGGCGCGGTACCAGGCCAAGCCCGCTGCGCAGCTTGAGCGACATCGCGCCTTCCGGAATGGGCGTGGCGCCTTCGTCGATCCGGGGGTCGCGCTCGTGCTCGGCGCGATTGAGGTCGATCCAGGCACGCGCGCGATTGGCGACGAGCAGGGTCTCCGCCCCGCGTGCTGCCAGCGCCAGCCTGTCGGCGTGCCGGTCCTCGAGCGGTAGCAAACTGGCGAGCGGTACCCGCAGCGCTGCGCGCAGCGGCAGAGGATAGTCACGCCCGGCATGCGGTACCGACAGGACGACCGGCGAGACCGGCAGGACGGGGCCGTGACGGTCAAAGGAGGCGGGATCGGTCACGGCTCGACCCTATGCGGGCGTGACGCGTGCGGCAACGTCCCTTTGATCTGGCCGTTGATCTGGTGAACGGCTGGAAAATCTTAAGTCCTTCGCGCATAATCTGCACCCTGGCGACCGCGCCGGATTCGTGGGGTGGGCGCAGCGCGGAGCGCGCCAATAGGGGTAGGGATGATCAGGATTCTTTTGGCCGAGGACGATCGGGTGATGCGCGAATATCTCGCGCGCGCGCTCGAGCGCTCCGGCTATGCCGTGACCGCAGTCGATCGCGGGACCGCGGCGTTGCCGCTGATCGAGGCCGAGCGATTCGATCTGCTGCTCAGCGATATCGTGATGCCGGAAATGGACGGTATCGAGCTGGCGCAGAAGGCGGGGGAGATCGCGCCCGACATGCGCGTGATGTTCATCACCGGCTTTGCGGCGGTGACGCTCAAGGCCGGCAAGCAGATCCCCTCGGCGCGGGTGCTTTCAAAGCCGTTCCACCTGCGCGACCTGGTGCTGGAGGTCGATCGGCTGTTCGAGATGGAGCAGGTTCCGAGCCGGAATTGATTCAGGTGCTTGCATGGGTCGTCGGCCCCCGCTAAAGGGCCGCTTCCCGAGATTCGCCGCAAGGCTATCGGGCGCGTAGCTCAGTGGTAGAGCACTGTGTTGACATCGCAGGGGTCGCAAGTTCAATCCTTGCCGCGCCCACCATTTCGAAAGCCCGCCGGTCGCAAGACCGGCGGGCTTTTTCGTTACGATGCGCCTCATCCGCCTTCGCCGATCGCACTTGGGTTCATTTCCCGATGACATGGAAAAGGCCCCGGAAAGTCGTTGCTCCCCCGGGGCCTTCGATGCCTCCCGGCGATGCGGGTCTATTCGCCTGGCCGTGCCCAGTCGCGGTTGATCGCGAGCGCAGCGAGCGTGCAGGCGGCGCCGGAGAGCAGATAGGCGCCCACCGACCATAGGCCGAAGGTGCTCGCGAGCAGCAGCGCGACCAGCGGTGCGAAGCCCGCGCCGATCAGCCAGGCGAGATTCGCGGTGGTCGCCGCGCCCGTATAGCGCCGCTCACTCGAGAAGCGGCTGTTCACCGCGCCCGACGACTGGCCGAAGCCAAGGCCGAGCAGCACGAACCCGGCCATCATATAGACGGTCTCGCCAACCCCGCCTGCCCCCAGTAGCTGAGGCGCGAAGCCGCTATAGGCGCCGATCAGTACCGCCGACACGCCGAGCACCGCGCGGCGGCCGACACGATCGGCGATGAAGCCCGAGGCGAGCATGGCGAGCACGCACACGACCGCGCCGACGATCTCGATCACCAGGAAGCGCTCGGCCGCCTCGCCGGTGTTGAGCAGAATCCAGGAGAGCGGGAAGACCGTGACGAGGTGGAACAGCGCGAAGCTCGCCAGCGGCGCGAACGATCCGAGCGCGATGGTGCGCCCCTCCTCGCGTACCGTTTCCCAGAAGGGGGCGGGCTGAAGCTCGCGGCTCTCGAACAATCGCTCGAATTCCGGAGTCGCGATCATGCGCAGACGTGCGAACAGCGCGACGACGTTGATCGCGAAGGCGACGAAGAAGGGGTAGCGCCAGCCCCAGGCGAGGAAGTCCTCGGGCGTGAGCGTGGTCATGAAGAAAGCGAACAGCCCCGCGGCGACGATCAGGCCGAGCGGCGCGCCGAGTTGAGGGATCATCGCATACCAGCCGCGGTGATTGGCGGGGGCGTTGAGCGAGAGCAGCGAGGGCAATCCGTCCCATGCTCCGCCCAGCGCGATGCCCTGGCCGATCCGCAGCAGCGCCAGCACCCACACTGCGCCCATGCCGATCTGGTTGTAGCCGGGCAGGAACGCGATCGACATGGTCGATCCGCCGAGCAGGAACAGCGCGATGGTGAGTTTGACGCCGCGACCGTGATGGCGGTCGATCCACATGAAGATCGCCGAACCCAGCGGGCGCGCAATGAACGCGAGCGCGAACAGTGCGAAGGAATAGAGCGTGCCGGTCAGCGGATCGACGAAGGGGAAGATCAGCGACGGGAACACCAGCACGGAAGCCAGCGCATAGACGAAGAAGTCGAAGAACTCGCTGGTGCGGCCGATGATCACGCCGATGGCGATCTCGCCAGGCGCGATCTTGTGGTCGCGGGCATTCACGATCCGGGCGTCGCGTTCCAGCGATGTCGAGTTGGCGGCGGCATTCGGTGCGGTCATACGGCTATGGCTCCGGCAGCTTATTCGATACTATTGTGCTTCAGCGTCCGCTGCACCAGAAAAGCGACGCGACGGGGATAGGACAAAATGTCCAATGTCGGCGCGGACGGGCGCCGGGATAGGCGGAGGTCCATGCGCGAAGACAAGTCATCGTTCTGGCCATTGCCCGGAAAGAAGCTGGCCAATCTCGGCCGGATGCTCATGCTGCTGCCGCTCGCCGCGTTCGTCTCGGCCTGCCAGAGCGATGTGCTTCACCCGGCGGGAGATGTCGCGGTCCAGCAGCGGGACTTGATCTACATCTCGACCGCGCTGATGCTGCTGATCATCGTTCCGGTGATGCTGCTCGTCGTGGTCTTCGCCTGGCGCTACCGCCACAGCAACGAAGAGGCTACCTACGAGCCCGATTTCGACCATTCGACCGCGCTCGAGTTGGTGATCTGGTCGGCACCGCTGCTGATCATCATCTGCCTCGGCGCGCTCACCTGGGCGGCGACTCACCTGCTCGATCCCTATCGTCCGCTTGCGCGACTAGCGCCCGGAAAGCCGGTCGCGGAGAATGTTCAGCCACTTGAGGTCCAGGTCGTCGCGCTCGACTGGAAATGGCTGTTCATCTACCCCGAACAGGGCATTGCGACGGTCAACGAGTTTGCGGCGCCGATCGACCGACCGATCCGCTTCCGTATCTCGGCGTCGTCGGTGATGAACAGCTTCTACATCCCCGCGCTCGCCGGCCAGATCTACGCGATGCCCGGCATGGAGACCAAGCTGCACGCCGTCTTCAACCGGCCGGGCGAGTTTACCGGCCTCTCCGCCAATTATTCGGGCTGGGGCTTCTCCAACATGCGCTTCGCGGCGAAGAGCCTCGACGATGCCGGCTTCGCCAAATGGGTGGCGCAGGCCAAGGCTGCGGGCGGCACGCTCGACCGCGACGCCTATCTCAAGCTCGAGAAGCCGAGCCAACGCGATCCCGTGCGCCGCTTCGCCAGCACTGACCCCGCCCTGTTCGATGCGGTGGTCAATCTCTGTGTCGAGCCAGGCAAGATGTGCATGAGCGACATGATGATGATCGACGCCAAGGGCGGCCTTGGCATGGCCGGTCTCTATAACGTCCGCGAGCTCGCCTACGACAAATACGCCGCGCGCGGCACCGCGGGCACCAGCCGCTATGTCGCAGCAATCTGCACCACCCCGACGCCCGTGGCCAAACCCGCGCTGCCCAAGCCGGCCGCGGCGCAGCCCGCCCGCCAGCCTTCCCGCATCGCCCGTCAGGGCGAGCCCGGCCAGCCGCTCTCCTGAGGCCCGACATGACCCCGCATCCCGCCCCCGAAGCCGGTCCGATCCTGGGCCGCCTGTCGCTCGAAGCGATCCCGCTGCACGAGCCAATCCTGATCGCCACCTTCGCGGTGGTTGCGATCGGCGGCCTCGCGGTGCTCGCGCTGCTGACCAAATACCGCCTCTGGGGGTATCTGTGGACCGAGTGGTTCACTACGGTCGATCACAAGAAGATCGGGATCATGTATATGATCCTCGGCCTCATCATGTTTCTGCGCGGCTTCGCCGACGCGATCATGATGCGCCTGCAGCAGGCATTGGCGTTCGGCGGGTCGGAAGGCTACCTCAACTCGCATCACTACGACCAGATCTTCACCGCCCATGGCGTGATCATGATCTTCTTCGTGGCGATGCCGTTCATCACCGGCCTGATGAACTATATCGTCCCGCTCCAGATCGGTGCGCGCGACGTCTCCTTCCCCTTCCTCAACAATTTCAGCTTCTGGATGACCACCGCGGGCGCGGTGCTCACCATGGTCTCGCTGTTCATCGGCGAATATGCGCAGACCGGCTGGCTCGCCTATCCGCCGCTCTCGGGCATTGCCTACAGTCCCAATGTCGGCGTCGACTATTACATATGGTCGCTGCAGATAGCCGGCGTCGGGACGACCTTGTCCGGCATCAACCTGATCGTGACGATCCTCAAGCTCCGCGCACCGGGCATGGGTCTGATGAAGATGCCGGTGTTCACCTGGACCTCGCTCTGCTCGAACATCCTGATTGTGGCGAGCTTCCCGATCCTGACCGCGACGCTCGTGCTGCTCAGCCTCGATCGCTATGTCGGCACCAACTTCTTCACCAATGACTTCGGCGGATCGCCGATGATGTACGTGAACCTGATCTGGATCTGGGGCCATCCGGAGGTCTACATCCTGATCCTGCCGCTGTTCGGCGTGTTCAGCGAGGTGACTTCGACCTTCTCGAACAAGCGGCTCTTCGGCTACACCTCGATGGTCTATGCGACGGTGTGCATCACCATCTTGTCATACCTGGTGTGGCTGCATCACTTCTTCACCATGGGATCGGGCGCCAGCGTCAACAGCTTCTTCGGCATCACCACGATGGTGATCTCGATTCCGACCGGGGCCAAGCTCTTCAACTGGCTCTTCACCATGTACCGCGGCCGCATCCGCTTCGAGCTGCCGATGATGTGGACGATCGCGTTCATGCTGACCTTCACGATCGGGGGCATGACCGGGGTGCTGCTCGCAGTGCCGCCCGCCGACTTCGTGCTGCACAACTCGCTGTTCCTGATCGCGCACTTCCACAACGTGATCATCGGCGGCGTACTGTTCGGCCTGTTCGCGGCGATCAACTATTGGTGGCCCAAGGCGTTCGGCTTCAAGCTCGACAAGAAATGGGGCCTGGTTTCCTTCTGGTGCTGGGTCGTGGGCTTCTGGCTTGCCTTCACCCCGCTCTACATCCTCGGCCTGATGGGCGTGACTCGCCGGATGCGCGTATTCGACGATCCGAGCCTGCAGATCTGGTTCGTGATCGCGGGCATCGGCGCCGCCGTCATCGCCGCGGGCATCGGCGCGATGCTGGTCCAGTTCGCGGTGAGCATCTGGAAGCGCAAGGAACTGGCGGAGCCGACCGGCGATCCGTGGAACGGCCGCACGCTCGAATGGGCGACCAGCTCGCCGCCGCCCGACTACAACTTCGCTTTCACCCCCGTGATCCACGACCTCGACGCCTGGTACGATATGAAGGCACGTAACGCGCAGCGCCCGGTGAGCGGATTCCGCGACATCCATATGCCGAGCAACACCGGCAGCGGGATCATCCTCTCGGGCTTCTGCCTGGTGATGGGCTTCGCATTGGTCTGGCACATCTGGTGGCTGGCCGCAGCGAGCTTCGTCGCGGTGGTCGCCGGCGCGATCTATCACACCTTCAACTACAAGCGCGATTTCCACATTCCGGCCGCGACGGTGATCGGGGTGGAGGACGCGCGCACCCGCCAGCTGGCGCCGGGAGCCTGACCGCATGAGCGCAACCACCCTCACCGCGGACAGCCAGGAAGTCCACTTCTACGAGCTGGACGAGCATCCGCATCCCGAAGGCCACAGCACGATGCTGGGCTTCTGGATCTACCTGATGAGCGATTGCCTCATCTTCGCGATCCTGTTCGCCTGCTACGCAGTGCTCGGCGGCAATTATGCCGCGGGGCCGGGCCCCAAGGACCTGTTCGACCTCAAGCTGATCGCGGTGAACACCGCGATGCTGCTCTTCTCGTCGATCACCTATGGCTTTGCGATGCTGCAGATGCAGATGGGCAAGGTTCGCGGCACGCAGATCTGGCTCGGCGTCACCGGTCTGTTCGGCCTCGCCTTCCTCGGTATCGAGCTCTACGAATTCCATCACCTGATCGAAATCGGTGCCGGGCCCCAGCGCAGCGCTTTCCTTTCGGCCTTCTTCACGCTGGTCGGCACGCACGGACTGCACGTCACCTTCGGCATCATCTGGCTGGTGACGCTGATCGTTCAGCTCGGCAAGCACGGCCTGATCCCCGCCAACCAGCGCCGCGTCGCATGCCTCAGCATGTTCTGGCACTTCCTCGACGTGATCTGGATCGGCGTCTTCACCTTTGTCTATCTGATGGGAATGCTGCGATGAGCCCGGATCCGCACGCAGAGCATGAGCAGGGCCATCACGCCGCGGCGGAGCTGCCGCATGCGACGATGCGCGACTATCTGATCGGCTTCGTCCTGTCGGTGATCCTCACCGCCATCCCCTTCTGGCTGGTGATGACAATGCCGCTGTCGCCCGCATTGACCGCGGCGGTGATCATGGGCTTCGCCGTGGCGCAGATTATCGTCCACATGGTGTTCTTCCTCCACATGAACTCGAAGTCGGAGGGCGGCTGGACCATGCTCTCCCTGATTTTCACCATCACCGTGGTGGTCATCATGCTCGCGGGGTCACTGTGGGTGATGCACCACCTCAACACCAACATGATGCCGATGCCGCACGACATGAGTGAGATGCGGTGAGCCGACGGCCCGCCGCCGTGCGGGCCGTGCTGGCCGGCCTGATGCTGCTGCTGGCGCTTGGCTTCGTCGCGCTCGGCATCTGGCAGGTCCAGCGGCGTGCGTGGAAGCTCGACCTGATCGAACGGGTCGAGGCCGGCACGCGCGCTGCGCCGATTCCGGCGCCCGGCCCACCGCAATGGCCAGGGCTGGATGTGCGCGGCAGCGAGTATCGCCGCGTCGCGGCAACCGGCCGCTTCCTGCATGACCGCGAAACGCTGGTGCAGGCGGTCACCGTGCGCGGCGCGGGCTTCTGGGTACTCACCCCGCTGCGCACGGCGCAAGGGACCATCATGGTCAACCGCGGCTTCGTGCCGTCCGATCGCCGCGATCCTGCGAGCCGTGCGGCGGGTCAGCTAGGCGGCTCTGTCACCGTCATCGGACTGATCCGCGCAACCGAGCCCAAGGGCGGCTTCCTGCGAACCAACGATCCGGCCGGGCGCCGCTGGTATTCGCGCGACGTAGCGGCGATCGCTGCCGCGCAAGGCGTCGGCCCCGCCGCCCCCTTCTTCATCGACGCAGACGCGACTCCCAATCCTGGCGGATGGCCGGTAGGCGGGCTCACCGTGTTGCGCTTCAACAACAATCACCTCGTCTATGCGTTCACCTGGTTCGCGCTAGCGGGCATCAGCCTTGCGGCATTCTTCCTGCTGTGGCGGCGGAAGCCGGCATGATGGACGCCCCACTGCTCGCGCTGACCCGCCGCGGTACCGCGCTCACCGCCGAGACTGCAGCGGCCGAGAACATGCGCCAGCTGATCCAGCTGCGCTGGATCGCCGTCGGCGGGCAAACGCTAGCTATCCTGCTTGTCCGCTACGGTCTCGGTATCCCGCTGCCGGTGGTCGAGATGCTAGGGATCGCCGCGATGCTGGCGATCGCGAATCTGCTCGCGATGATGGCGTTGCCCCGGCATCAGGTCCATGACGGCGAGGTGATGGTGGCGCTGCTGATCGACATGGCGGCGCTTACTCTCCAGCTCTATTTCAGCGGCGGTGCGACCAACCCGTTCATCTCGCTCTATTTGCTTCAGGTCGTGCTCGGCGCGATCCTGCTCCCTCCGCTCGCGGTCGCGGTGCTGGTGGTGGCGACCGCCTGCGGTTACGCGCTGCTGACGGTCGGCTATGTGCCGCTAGAGCTCCCCGCAGACCTCGCACTTGCCCATGCCGATCTCTTCGCGATCGGCCATTGGGTGGGGTTCGTGATGGTCGCCTGGCTGCTGGTGCAGTTCATCGTGCGGATCAGCCGCAACCTGCGCGCGCGCGATGCGAATGTCGCCGATCTGCGCCAGCATGCCGCGGAGGAGGAGGGCATCGTCCGCATGGGCCTGTTCGCCTCGGGCGCTGCGCACGAGTTGGGGACGCCGCTCAGCACCCTGTCGGTGATCCTCGCCGACTGGCGGCGTGTCCCCGCCATCGCCGGCGACCCGCAGCTTGCGGGCGAGGTCGAGGAAATGCAGGCCGAGGTCCAGCGCTGCAAGGCGATCGTCTCCGACATCCTCCACTCCGCTGGGCAGCCGCGCGGCGAGGCGATGGAGAGCATGGCCGCGGCCGCTTTCCTGACCGGGCTGGTCGAGGCGTGGCAGCCGACCTGGCCGCAGGTGCCGATCGTCGCTAACGTCGAGGGGGCGGGGGCCGCCACCATCGCGGTCGATCCCGCGCTGCGTCAGGCGGTGACGAACCTGCTCGACAATGCCGCCGAAGCCTCGCCGCTCGGCCTTCGCCTGACAGGCAAGGTCGAGGAGGGGATGCTGGAGATCATCGTGCGTGATTACGGCCCTGGCTTCGATCCGGCGGCATTGGCCCATGTCGGCGAACTCTATCGATCGACCAAGGGCGCCGGGCACGGACTCGGCCTGTTCCTTGCCACCAATGTCGCGCGGCGAATGGGCGGGCGGATCGAGGCACGCAATCCGGCGGGCGGGGGCGCGGAAGTGCGGCTGATACTGCCGCTGATCCATGAGGAGGCGCCCTGATGGACATGCCGGACCTGATCCTTGTCGAGGACGACGCGACCTTCGCACGGACCCTGCAGCGCTCGTTCGAGCGGCGCGGTTATCGCGTTCGGGTCGCATCCAGCCCGGGTGAGCTGGATGCGCTGCTCGAAGTCGGGGTCCCAACCCATGCGGTGGTCGATCTGAAGCTCGGCACGGCGTCCGGGCTGCCCTGCGTTGCGACGCTGCATGCGCGCAATCCGGCGATGCTGATCGTGGTCCTTACCGGCTATGCCAGCATCGCGACGGCGGTCGAGGCGATCAAGCTTGGTGCCCGGCACTATCTGGTGAAGCCTTCGAACACCGACGATATCGAGGCTGCGTTCGGCAAGGCGCCGGGCGGCGATGCCGGCGTGCCTGTCACGCCGCGCGCGGCGTCGCTCAAGACGCACGAGTGGGAGATGATCAACGAGACGCTGGCGGCGACTGGCTTCAACATCTCCGAAACCGCGCGGCGCCTCGGCATGCATCGCCGCACGCTGGCGCGGAAACTGGAGAAGCGGCCGGTCAAGTGACTGCAAAGGACCGCTAACCGCGACGGATGGCGGATCGATGCGCATGACGGCTCGTTGAACGGACGAGCGGGCATCGGGAGAGACGTGATGAACCAGCGCGATCAGACCCGGCATCCGGGTGGTCAGTAGCAAAAGCAACGCGGCCGGAAGATGGAGAAGCAGCAACAATGGCAGCCGCAATGCTAGCAGGATGACGGCGAGAAGAATCGCCAGCCGGGTAAGGACGATCTCGAACGCTGAGACGCCAAGCCGGGCGCTTTGAAGGGGCCCGCGCGGCCCCTTCTTCTTTTTGGCGCGCGGCTCGGGCATGCTCGGCGACATGAATCCGGTCTATTCCTCACTCGGCACCACGATCTTCGAAACCATGTCGTCGCGGGCGCGAGCGATGGGCGCGATCAATCTGGGGCAGGGCTTCCCAGATGGCGAGGGCTGCGTGCCCGTGATCCGGGCCGCGGCCGACGCGCTGACGACGCGGTCGAACCAGTATCCGCCGATGGCGGGCCTCCCCGCATTGCGGCAGGCGATCGCCACCCATTATGCGCGCCACCAGCAGCTCGACCTTTCGCCGGAAGAAGTGATCGTCACCTCGGGCGCGACCGAGGCGATTGCGGCGTCGTTCACCGCGCTGATCGCGCCGGGGGACGAGGTGATCCTGATCCAGCCGCTCTACGACGCCTATCTGCCGCTGGTGCAGCGCGCGGGCGGGGTGGCGCGGCTCGCGCGGCTGGAACCGGGCAGCTGGCGACTGACCCCCGCCGCGCTCGAAGCGGCCGCGGGGCCGCGCACCCGGCTGATCGTGGTCAACAACCCCGTCAACCCCGCAGGTGCCAAGCTCTCGCACGGAGAGCTTGCCGATCTCGCCGCCTTCTGCGTCGAACGCGATTTGATCGCCATCTGTGACGAGGTATGGGAACACGTCGTCTATGACGGCGCGCGCCACATTCCGCTGATCGCGATGCCGGGGATGCGCGACCGGACGGTGAAGATCGGATCGGCGGGCAAGATCTTCGCGCTCACCGGGTGGAAAGTCGGCTGGATGTGCGCCGCCGCGCCGCTTGCCGCTGTGCTTGCCCGTGCCCACCAGTTCCTGACCTTCTCGACTGCGCCCAACCTGCAATGGGCGGTGGCGGAGGGGCTCGAGACTCAGGACGCATGGATTGCGGACTCGATCGTCGGGTTTCAGCGCTCGCGCGACCGTCTCGCCGCGGGGCTGACCGCGGCGGGCTATCGCGTGCTGCCGAGCGGTGCGACCTGGTTCCTCTCGATCGACCTCGCCGCATCGGGCATCGCGTTGGATGATGCGGCGTTCTGCGATCGGCTGGTCGAGGAGATCGGGGTCGCTGCGATCCCGGTCTCGGCCTTCTATGCCGAAGCTCCGGTCACCCATCTGGCGCGGCTGTGCTTTGCCAAGGCCGATGCCGTGCTCGACACGGCGATCGAACGCATGTCCGCAGCGCGATCGGCTTTCGTTCGTTAGCAGTCCCATGGAGCGGCTCTGGTTCATCACCAACCCCAGTTCGGGATCGGCAACGCGCGAGAAGTGCGAGGCGCTCGAAGCCGTGTTCGAAGAGCGCGGGCTGGCGCTCGCCGGGCAGACCGGCTTCCCCGACCAGCCGATCCCCTCGGCGAAGGAACTGGCGGCTGAGCGTGTTGATACCGTTGTGCTGTTCGCCGGCGACGGGACGATCAATGCGGCGCTGTGCGCGCTCGCGGATTGGGATGGCGCGTTCCTGATCCTGCCTGGCGGGACGATGAACCTGCTCGCCAAGGCGCTGCACGGCGACGCCGATCCCGCCGCGATCGTCCACGCCGCACATGAAGGCGGGCGCCGCGTAGCGCTTCCCTATGTCGAGGTGGGGCCGCATCGCGCGTTCGTCGGCCTCATCCTCGGCCCGGCGGCGCACTGGGCGCGGGCGCGCGAAGCCGCGCGCAAGGGAAGGCGCGCGCGCGTGCTCCATGCGATCCGCAGTGCGTGGCGCCGCACCTTCGGCAAGGGCATCCGTGTCGCCGGCGTGCCGGGCATGCGCGCGCGCTATCAGGCGGTGTTCGTCTCCCCTGCGCCCGATGCGCTGGAGGTTGCGGCAATCGACGCGCGCGACTGGGCGTCGATTGCGGAGCTCGGCTGGACTTGGCTCACGGGCGACTGGGTCGCCGCGCGCGCCGTGACCGAACGGCGCGCGGAACGGCTGCGTCCGGTGAGCAAGCGGCCGGTGCTGGCGTTGTTCGACGGCGAGCCGGTGACACTTGCCCCCGATGCCGAGGCAAGTGGCGGCATGACGCGCCCGGCCTTCATCGCGACTTCTGCCGAATGATCCGCCTGTTCCATGCCAGCGACGTGCATTTCGGTGCCGAGGATCGCGAGGCGCTCGACTGGTTCGCCCGGCTCGTTCGCGCGGAACAGCCCGACGCGGTTGTGGTGACGGGCGACCTCACGATGCGCGCGCGAAGGCACGAATTCGCTGCCGCCGCACAATGGCTGGAAGGCTTGGGCTGCCCGGTGACGGTCGAGGTGGGCAATCACGATCTACCCTATTTCAACCCCTGGGCCCGGTTCGTGACTCCCTATCGCCGCTATCGCGCGATCGAGGCGATGATCGAGCGCCCGCTCGACCTGCCCGGCGTGACCATCGTCCCGCTCAAGACCACCGCGCGCTTCCAGTGGCGGCTCAATTGGTCGAAGGGCCATGTCAGCCGCCGGGCGTTGCGCGATGCGGTGGCGATGATCGAGGCGGCTCCTTCCGGGCACCGTATCCTCGTCGCCTGCCATCACCCCCTCGTCGAAACCGGGACGCGCAGCAGCTCGCGCACGCGCGGCGGCAGTGCCGCACTTTCCGCACTCGCAGCGGCCGGGGCCGATGCGGTGCTGACCGGCCATGTCCACGACCCGTTCGACACCTGCCATCCGGGCGCTGCGGGGGAGGTGCGGCTGATCGGCGCGGGGACGCTGTCGGAACGGGTGCGCGAAAGCCCGCCATCGTTCAACGAAATCCGCATCGGCTCCGCGATCGAGACGATCGCACGCCGCATGGGCGACGTGCCCGATCGGCTCCTCTCGCCGCGCTGACTGCCGGATATCTATCGAACGGCAGGGTCCCGAAGTCGCAGGCCGGTGCCGTCGCGTATCAGACGGCCTCGCGACGGATGACGGGCAGCGGTCAGTCCATCGAGTGCCCTGGCACGGGCCTTGGGTGACAGGCGGGCTAGCGCTTTGCGTTCGCGCAGCGAAAGCGCGTAGACGCGCCAGCCCCGCATCACCATGCACGTCTCGATGGACGGGCTCGGCAGCGCGGCGCGGGGCAAGGGGTCGGGCTCGATGGGCGGCGTGAGCGCCTTCTGATCGGCTGTGCTCATCGGCGCGGTGACGATGACCCGGCAGCGTTCGAGCTCCGCCGTCCGCATCGCGCTGTTCGCGCCCGGTTGGTTGTAGAAGGCGGCAGGCACGGAATCGCGCCCCGATGCGGCGAGCAACGCAGGTCCCAGAAGCGCGAGGGGAAGAAGCGCTGGCACGGACATCCTCTCCTTCTGCCGTTAGCCGCCGGGAAAACGATGGGGCAGCCATCGGCCGCCCCATCGCGATGGTTTCAGAATGCCAGCTTCAACCCGGCACGATAGGAGCTGTTGCGGATGTCCGACCGGCCGACGGTCACGTCCGCCGCGACCGAGAAGGTAGCCTTGCCTGCCTTGTAGGCGAAACCGCCGCCCACCTCGCCCCAGTTGCGATCCTGCGATGCGATCAGGAAGGGCGCGCGGACGGCATTGCCGCCGACGAAGCCAGCATTGAAGTAGCCCGGCCGCTCGACGAAATCATGGACGAAATAGGCCGAACCGAACGGGCGGAACCCATCCGCATTTCCGTCGAACTGAAGGCCGATCCGTCCCTGCGCGCTCCGGATATGATCCTCGTCGAAGAAGAGTGCGGGACCGGTGCCGCGTTCCGGTGTCGGCGTGAGGTCGATCCGGCTCGCGCGAAGCGCGATGCGCGGGCCGAAGCGCAGTGTTTCGCTGCCGGCCCAGTAGTTCGCACCGACTTCGCTCGACAGTGCGAGCGCATTGTCGCGGCTGCGCAGGTCGAAGGACGTGCCGGCGAAGCTGCCGGTACGATGCGTCGACGACTGGTAGACGCCGGCGCTGAACTGTGCGTCGAACGACAGGCCGAGCGTTTCGCCGTAACGGCCATAGAGCGTGCCCTGGATCAGGTCGCCCTTTGCCGACTGGCCGAGCGACCGTTCGCCTTCGATGCTCGAATAGGACAGGCCGAAGCCCAGCGCCGACTTGTCGTCGATCCGCGTTTCGATGCCCCCGACGATATAGAAGCCGTCGAACGAGTCGCGATCGGCCAGCGGCGTCGTCCCCGGCATCGATGCCCCGGAACCCTTGAGATAGCCGCCGGCAAGATAGATGGCGACATTCTCCGGCAACGCGCCCTCGCGGATCGCCGTGGCAGGTGTGTCGGCGACCACTTCGCTCTGGCCCGGCAGAGCAATCGCGTTCGCGGCATATTCCATCGGCTTGCCGATCATCGCGATCGAGCCGCCCTCGAAGGTTTCCGGCGTCAGCATCGACGTGCGTTCGCGGAAGAAGCGGGCCATGTTGTCCGCGGTGGCAATGCCGATCGCGCGCCGCGTCGTCTCCGCGCGAGGGGCGAGTGCCTCGAGCGCGCCCTGGATCGTGGCGACGCTCTGCAGGTCGAGGGTGTCGTAGATCCCGGCCAGTGCCGGATAGCTCGCACGGTTGCCGTCGAGCAGCCGGGCATAGGCGGTCTGCACCGGCGTCGCCGCGATGACGCTGGCATAGGGGCGGGCCGCGATGCTGGCGGTCACGAGGTTCGTGCCATAGCTGATCTGCGGGTACAGGATCGCACTGAACGCCGTGGCGCTGCCGAAGGTGCCCGTGACCCCGCCGGAAGCGCTGAGCACCGTATAGCTGTCGCCAAAGCGCGGGAGCCGGCCGACCGGGCGCAGCGTGATCGTGCCCCCGCCCAGCGTCGCGCTTCCCGCGACGATGCGGTCCGACGTTCCACTGGCGCCGATATCGACGATATACTGGCTGCCCGCCGCCAGCGTCACGTTGCCCGTGGCGGTCAGAGCCCCGATCGCCCCGATGCTGCCCGGCGAGACGATGCCGCCCGATTGCGCGACCAGCGAGGTGAGCGTGCCGTTGCCGCCCAGCGTACCGCCCGAGGCGACGGTCAGCGCCGAACGGGTGAGGCTGCCGTTGACGGTCAGCGTTCCCTGATCCACGCGCGTGGCGCCGCTATAGGTGTTGGCGCCGGCCAGGATCAGTTCGCCTCCGCCCCGTTTGATGATCCCCCCGATATCATCCGGGAATCCCGACCGGACCTCGGCCGAGTAGCGGTCGCGGGCGTCCTGGATGTTGTTCGTCCAGACATCGACCGTGCCCGTCGTGACGTTGACCTCGCGGCTCTGGCGCAGCGCGGTCGGGCCGTTGAGCGCGACATCCATCTGCGGTGCGCCCCAGCCCGAGCGCAGATCGACACCCGGCGTGTCCAGATCCTTCGAGCTGGATACCAGGATATCGGCGATCAGGCCGGTGTTGTAGTCGGGGAAATACTCCATCAGCAACGCCGCGAAGCCGGAGATGTTCGGTGCCGCCATCGATGTGCCGGACAGCGGGCCATAGCCTGGGCCGGTATAGGTGACGAACTGCGGCAGCCGGGCCGCAAGCAGCGCGTCGGCCTGCACCAGCACGGCGGCAGAGAAATCGCGTCCTAGGATCGCGACATTGCCCGGGCTGGTCAGGATATTGGCGAGGGTGCTGGTGTAGCCATCCAGATCGCCGCCGACGAAGCGGCTGCCATAGGCAAGCGTGATCGCCACCGCCTGCTGCGCGGCGTTGGTGCGCTCGGCCGCCTCGTCGAACGGCGTGCCGGCCGCCTGCGCGGCAGCCCGGCGCGAGAGATAGCCATTGAGAACAGTCAGCCAGGCGTTGCTAGCCGCACTCTGCAACTGGGCCACCGTGCCCGCGGAATAGATGGCGGGGTAGGCGGTCCGATATGTGTCGCGGATCGCCGTGGTGTTGACCGTATAGGTGTTCACGCTTGAGATGATCGAGCTGCCCGGACCGGCGACGCACCAGGTCGCCGTCTGGCCGCACAGGCTCGAACTGGCCGTGGCGGTGCCGTTCGCCTGATAGTTGACGATCGACAGCCAGTTCGACCGCAGGCGAAGGTCGTTGAGCGGCGTCACCGCATCGACGCTGGCATGGACGCCGGAGCCGTTGCCGGCGGAGAACACCACCAGCACGTCATTGGCCAGCACCGGGTCGTAGATGCCGTTCAGATTGCGCCTGAACTGCGCCTGGGCGACCGCCATCGACGCTGTGTAGGGGACCGTCGTCGAAGAACCCCAGCTGTTGTTGATGATCCGGACTTTGCCCGTATTCACCAGATCGACGATGTTCTGCTGCGCTGTCGCGACCGTGGTACCGTCGAGGATCTGATCCTTCCACCACAGGAAGTCGCCGGCCGCGAAGTTCGTGGTCGCGGCCAGGATGTTCGCGCCGAACGCGTTGCCGAACATCCTTCCGTCGGCCAGCCGCGAGCCTGCAGCCGTGCCCGCGACATGGGTGCCGTGGACTTCCCAGGGACGGCGCGGATTGACGCGGCCATCATTACCATAGGTGGCAGGCACGACGGTATGAAGCCCGGAGACCTTGCCGGCGCCGGCGAACAGCGGGTGTTCGAACAGCACGCCTGAATCGTTGATGCCGATCGTCTGTCCGCGGCCGGTCAGGCCCAACGCATAGGCATGCTCAAGGCCCAGAAAGGCCTTGCTATAATCGACTGCGAACTGGGTGTCGCTGCGCCAGGATGCGATTGCGGCGTTATAGTCGGCCGTGCGCTGGCCATTGGCCATGTAATAGCCGCCGGTCGGCGCAGCGGGGGGCGCCGCGGTGAGCTGAGCGATGGCGGCGTCCGCTGCGGGCGCGGCGCTGGTGCTGGCCGGTTCCGGTGTTTCGCCAAGGCTGGAGATGCGGAACGTCTCGGGCGAACCGTCGACCAGGTCGCTGGCCCTGAATGTCTGCGCCTGAGCGCCGCTTGCGGCAATCGATGCCAGCCCAAGCCCTGCAGCCGAAAGAAAAAGCGAAACGCGAACGCGTCCCCGCTGACGAGCGAAGATCATGACAGCCCCCTATGTTGACCCAGTCGGCCCGGACCGGGTTGGTACGGCGAGGCTATGTCGGCGCGGAATGGCGTCAAGTCTCGCTTGTTACGATTGCACCGGTTTGCGCAGCGATAGATGCGCGCCGGACACACTTTCTGATCAGTCCGGGTAATTTATAACCGGTTCGGGTATCGGCCTGGGCCTGCGCAGGAAAATCCGGCGAGGTTCATCGCAGCCAGCGCACCATTGCCGGAAACGGTGATCGGCCGAATGCCGCTGCCTGACGCGGCTCGGCGCTCATCCCGAAATATTGCAGCATCGGTACCCCGATCCCGGTGCCGCCGTTGCGATAGGATTCCAGATAGTTCCTTCCGCCGCCATGATAGCCGCCGGCGTGGAAGACGTGGATGGGATCGATCTCCAGCGCGATGGCGGCGGCATAGGACCAGGCCATCGCTGCCATCTCTTCGGCTTGGTCGTTGGGGATGCCGGCCTGCACGGCGCGCGTTGCAGGGTCGCTCACCGCAATATGCCCGGCCTCGTGGAGCAGGTCGCCCGGCCATTCCAGCGTGTCGGGATCGAATATCAAGGTGCCGTTGCGCACCGTTGCGCCGGGCAACAGCGATCCGACCGGCACAGGCTCCACCGCAACGGGAATGCCGATCTCTTCCAGAAAGGGAACGATGCGGGCGACGATGGGGTCGGCAAAGGTCATGTGCCCGAACCCTAACCGTTCCGGCGGGATATCGCCCAACGAAAAAGGGCGGCCCCTTGCGGGGCCGCCCTTGATCTGTTCGATCCGGGAAGGATCAGCGCTTCGAGAACTGGAAGCTGCGGCGGGCCTTGGCCTTACCGTACTTCTTGCGCTCGACCGCGCGGCTGTCGCGGGTCAGGAACCCGGCGGCCTTGACCGGTGCGCGCAGCACCGGCTCATACTTGGTCAGCGCCTGAGCGATGCCGTGCTTGACCGCGCCGGCCTGGCCCGAAAGCCCGCCGCCCTTGACGGTGCAGATCACGTCATACTGGCCGTCACGCTCGGCGACGCCGAACGGCTGGTTGATGACGAGACGCAGCGTCGGACGCGCGAAATAGACTTCCTGATCGCGGCCGTTGATCGTGATCTTGCCCGAGCCGGGCTTGATCCACACGCGGGCGACAGCGTCCTTGCGGCGGCCGGTCGCATAGGCGCGGCCATAGGCGTCGAGTTCCTGCTGGCGCAGCGGGGTGGTCGACACGGCCGGGGCGCCGGCCAGATAGGCGTCAGCGCTGGTCGCGGCTTCGGCACCCTCGGGCGCGCCGGCGGCGATCTCGGCGAGATCGGAAAGGGACTGGCGATTGTCGGACATTATGCGCCCACCTTATTCTTGCGGCTCATGGCCGCGATATCCAGGACTGCGGGGTTCTGGGCTTCGTGCGGATGCTCGGCGCCCTTGTAGATGCGCAGGTTGCGCATCTGCTGGCGGCCCAGGGGGCCGCGCGGGATCATGCGCTCGACGGCCTTTTCCAGCACGCGCTCAGGGAAGCGGCCCTCGAGCACCTTGGCGGCGGTGATTTCCTTGATGCCGCCAGCATAGCCGGTGTGCTTGTAGTACACCTTGTCGGCCAGCTTCTTGCCGGTGAAACGGACCTTGTCCGCGTTGATGACGATGACATTGTCACCGCAATCGACGTGCGGGGTGAAGCTCGTCTTGTGCTTGCCGCGCAGCACGTTGGCGATCACCACCGCGGCGCGGCCGACGACCAGACCTTCGGCATCGACGATATGCCACTTCTTCTCCACCTCGGCCGGCTTTACCGACTTGGTGGTCTTCATCAGCGCCTTCATGGGGCCAGACCCTCTTACATCAATGGGTGCATGTTGAAATGCATGACGCCGCCCATCACGGACGGCGCGAACGGCGGCCAAATGACGAAACGGCGCGCAAAAGTCAAGAAAACTGCGGGTTTGTTGACGGGTATTATGATACCTGCGACGCGCGGAGCCATTCGATCGATAGAGTGTCGCCCGTTTTTCCGTCTGCGCTGACACTCTGTTCGAACCGCCGTGGCAACCCGGTGGCACGATCGAGCTGCACGCTGGAGCTTTGTACAATGGTCATCTGCTCCAGCTTCGCCATCGACTGGCGCGCGCGCTCGCGGACTGCCGGGTCGGGGTTGTCGAACATGGCGGCGACCTTGGCCATCATTGTCTTCATCGCCGCCCCGTCGATCTGTGCGACGATCACGAACCTGGCCACATCCGGCTGCGTGTCGGCGAGCGTAACCCTGATTCGGCGCTCCACGGAGGTCCCGAACATCGGAACATCGGCCTGTTCGACGCCTTCGACGGTCTCGCCAGCCTCCATGTCATAGCCGCCCCAGCCCAGGACGTTGGAGAGATACTTGACGATCGCCTTGGGGGCGGTCTCGGGGGTGAGCTGGCCGTATAGCGCGTTCACCCCTTTCAGGACTCTGCGTGCATCCGCCTGGGTCAATTTGGGTTGGCCCGCGGCGGCGGTCATCATGAGGGGGACTATCGCCTCGGTGCTTTTCAGGAGGCTCGTCTTGAGCGGCTCCCAGTCGCGTATGCGCGTCGGGTCGCCCTCGTCATCGAGTTCGAGTGTGACCGGCGTGCCGATGAACGGGCGCAGCGAGGGTGCCAGCAGGGGGTGACGCATCTCAGTAGAGAAGGAGTCGGGGTCCATCCGCCAATACGCCAGATAGCCGGTGCCGCTGCGCTCGAACCGCAATTCCTCGACCCAGCTCTGCGTCTGGCCGCGCTTGGTGACCGTGACTCGAAACCGTTGCACGGTGTTGACCGGAGGGGCGAATCGCGTTGTGATCCGTTCGGTCTTCGCCACGGGCCGCACGTCCTGCGCGCCGCCGGCCGCAGCCCACAGCGTTCCGAGTACCAGCGCTGCGGCTACCCGTTTCATTGCTCCCCCCTCCGGCAACAGTGGTTGCGGTGTGTTGCTTTACCCTCGTGCCGGCGATCGGTCACGGTATGTGGATCGTGGTGACCGTCAGCCGCGTGGCCGGCGCTGCGCCGGCGAGCTCGGTGCGCACCGAATCGCGGCTTTCCAGCACGAGCCCGGTGGCAGGATCGACGCGGCGCATGGTTTCCAGCGTCACCCGGCCCGTGGCCTGACCCGCGGGGGTGCGCTGCGATACCTCGCCCGCCGCACTGACTGATACGATGAGGTGTCCGTTCTGGCGCCGCACCACCCGAATACCGTCGAGCTGGGCTGTGCCAAAGGCCGATCCGGCGGGAACGCGGATCGGGCGGGGCGGCGATTCCCCTGCCGCCGCAATGTCGGCGGCGATCAGCGGCTCGACCAGCGTTGCGATCGTCGCGCGCTGGCGATCGGGCGGCATCGGGGCAAGTGCCGCAAGGATCGCGCGGATCTGCCCGGCGCGCCTGCGGTCGAGATCGTCGGTACCCGGTGGAGCAAGCGCGGCGATGCCGTCGAGGAACGCCTTCCAGATGGCTTCCTGTTCCTCGATTGCAGAGACGCGGCCTGCCGCGTCGAGGTGCAGCACCACCGTTCGTCCGGCGATCCGCGCGAACCCTGCGCGGAACATCGCCTTGAGATCTTCCTCGCCGGGCGTGGCAGGCGGGCCCGGTTCGATCGTCACTTCGGCACGATAGCCGGTTGCGGTGCGGCGAAAGACGATGCGCCGGACGTTGGTGAAACGCCGGGTGACGCCCGCATCCGTCCTGCCCGTTTCGGTCACGGCGCTAAGCGGCCGGTCGAGCGGCGGGGCGAAGGTTGCGGCCTGCGCCGCGAGCAGGACGGCCGCGATCAACGCGTCGAGTCGTCGATCCAGCCGGCAACCGCGTCCCCTGCGGCGGCAGGCCATATCTCGATCACGGGCAGATCATAGCCATGCAGCGCCGCGATCTGGTCGGCCAGCTCGCGGGCAAGCTGCGGCGTCGTCTTGAACAGCGCGCGATGCTCGGTCGCAGTCTCGACCTTGCCCTGCCAGCGATAGATGGAGGTGCACGGCCCGAGCAGGTTGACGCAAGCGGCGATCCGTTCCTCGACCATGCGCCGCCCGATCGTCTCCGCCTCCTCCGACGAGGCGAAGGTCGCGTGGACGATAGCGATATCGCTCATCGCCGCCTTCCGATCGAATGGGCGCCCCAGGCCGCAGCGGCGACGACCAGAGCGCCGACCACCTGATGCGTTGCCGCGACATGAAGGTGCACGCTCGTCCATACGGTCGCGATGCCGAGCAGGATCTGCGTGCCGAAGGCGATGTGGATCGCGACCGATGCCTTGCGGTCGCCCGCGGCGCGCGCGCGGCGCGCCAGCACGATCAGCGCTGCCACGGTCACCCATGCCCACCAGCGATGGAACCAGTGGATCATCGCCGGATCGTTGAGCATCGCATCGGGGAACGGGCGTACCGCCAGCACTTCGGACGGGAAGAACTTGCCGTTCATCAGCGGCCATTGGTTGGTGACGAGACCTGCGTTGAGCCCCGCGACGAATGCGCCATAGACCAGCTGGACGAACAGGATCAGCCCCGTCCACACCGCAACCGCGGTCAGGCGCGCCGGACGATAGCCCGGATCGCGGGCCAGCGCGCGCAGGTCGAGCGCGGTCCACACCAAAGCCGCAAGGATGAACAGCGCGAGCAGCAAATGCGCCGCCAGCCGGAAGTGGCTGACATCGGTCCGCTCGGCGAGGCCGGATGTGACCATCCACCAGCCGGTCACCCCCTGCAGTCCGCCCAGCACCAACAGGCCGACCAGGCGCGGGCCATAGCCCTGCGGGATCGCACGGCGGATCGCGAACCACAGCAGCGGCAGCGCAAATGCCACACCGATCAGGCGGCCGAGCAGCCGGTGCAGATACTCCCAGAAATAGATGCCCTTGAACGCCTCAAGGCTCATCCCAGCGTTGATCTGCTGATATTCGGGGATGCGCTTGTACTTCTCGAACTCGGCCAGCCACGCCGCGTCGGACAGCGGGGGCAGGGTGCCGGTGACCAGCTTCCATTCGGTGATCGACAGGCCGGATTCGGTCAGGCGGGTAATCCCGCCGACGCCGACCATCACAACGATCAGCACGGCGACAGCGAACAGCCAGTTGGCGATGGCGCGGGGGCGGGCGGTTTGGGCAAAACGGGACACGCTCCGCCGTTTATGTCCTGCGGACCGCAAATGCCAGCCGAACCCTTGAAAAACCGGCCATATGCGGTGGCGGATGTTATGTTGTAACTTTGCTGGCCCGCTTCTATATGCCGCGCATGGCCCATGCGCTTGCCCCCCGATTCTGGGAACAGGTCGATTCGCGGTTCGATCGCTTTGCGATTGGACTGTCGAGCCTGTGTCTGGCGCATTGCGTGGCGAGCACGGTGCTGCTCGCGCTGGCATCGGCGGCGGGGGCATTCCTCCATCCCGCGATCCACGAGATTGGCTTGGTCCTTGCGATCCTGTTCGGACTGGTTGCGCTCGGCCGCGGCATTTGGAAGCACGGTTATATGATGCCGTCCGCGGTCGGCGCCTTTGGCCTCGGCATGATGGCTGGTGCGCTGACCTTGCCGCATGGTGGGCAGGAAATCCTGTGGACCGTGATCGGCGTCGCGATCCTCGCGCTCGGCCACGACCTTAACCGCCGGGCCACCTACTGACGCTTGCTGCAAGGGCCTTGCAGGCCTACATTGCGTCCATGCACGCGCACGATCATCACGAACATCATGGCGCCGATCTCGCACGCGCCGCGCAGGCGACGCTGGAGAAGGCTGGCGAGCAATGGACCGCGATGCGCGCCTCGATCTTCGAGGCGCTGTCGGGCTTCGAGAAGCCGGCCTCAGCGTATGACATTGCCGAGGCTGTGTCGAAGCGTGAGGGGCGCCGCGTTGCCGCCAACAGCGTCTATCGCATCCTGGATCTGTTCGTAACGTCGAACCTTGCCCGTCGGGTCGAAAGCGCCAACGCCTATGTCGCCAATGCGCATCCCGACTGCCTGCATGACTGCATCTTCCTGGTCTGCGATTCGTGCGGCCAGACCACGCATATCGACGACGATACGATCACCAAGACCGTGCGTTCCGCGGCCAAGGGGGCTGGATTCCTGCCCGTTCGCCCGGTGATCGAAGTGCGCGGCAAGTGCGCGGATTGCGACTAGGCTAGGCTCTCACACCCGCCATCGCATGGATCGCGCGCGCCAGCTCCGCGATGGCGTCCTCGCGCGTCACTTCGCCAATGGCTGCAGCATAGGACAGCAATTGCGCAGCCCCCATCATGCTCCACAGCGCGGGGTCGCGGATCTCGCCTGACGGGGCGAAGGGCAGGAACAGCGCGCGGCATTTCTTCAGGAACATCGTGCGGAATGCGCGCATGATCTGCTCCAGCTCGGGCGATCCCTCCAGCGCGGCGACCACTCCGGGGATCTCGCGCCCCTGCGCCAGCACGCAATCGACATAGGCAGCTGCCATCGCCTGCGCTCGGCCCTCGAGCGTCAATGGACTCGCGTCGAGCGCCGCATCCATCAACGCGTCCTGTCGCGCGTCGAAATCCCGGAACAATGCCGCGAGCAGCCCCGCGCGGGTCCCGAAATGATCATAGACCACCGGCTTGGTAACGCCTGCGCGTTCGGCGAGGTGCCCCAGCGTCAAGGCATCGGAGCCTTCGGCGCGGATGATGCCCCAGGCGATCGTCATCAGCTGGGCGAGCCGGTTTTCACGCGACATGCGGGTACGGGCGGGGGTTGGCATTTAACCTACCATTAGTAACTTACTATAAGTATATAAGCTCAATGCCAATCATTCCATACCCGTTGGAGGCCGATGATGCGCAATTTGGTGGTTATTTCCCATCCTGACCCGAACTCGTTCACCCATGCTGTCGCGAGTGCGGTAGCGGAGGGCATTAGCGAGCTGGATGCCGCGGCATCGGTCGAGCTCGCCGATCTCGCTGCCGAAGGGTTTGACCCGCGCGAAACGGCGCGCGATCTCGCCGTTCACCTCCAGACGGCGACGCCGGCGGACGATGTTCTCGCCGAACAGGCGCGGATTGACCGCACCGACCGGCTGGTGCTCGTCTATCCCGTCTACTGGTGGTCGTTCCCAGCGCTGCTCAAGGGGTGGATCGACCGCGTCTTCACCAATGGCTGGGCCTATGGATCGGGCGGAAATGGTGGGCGCAAACGGCTCGGCCGGCTGGAAGTCGTGCTCGTTGCCGTGGCCGGGGCGGACTCGGGCACCTATGCGCGCCACGGCTATTTCGGCGCGATGCGCACTCAGATCGATCACGGCGTCTTCGACTATTGCGGTGCGCGCGTCGTACGACACGAACTGCTGCTCGAATCGCACGGTCCGGATCAGCAGGCCAATCTCGATGCGGCGTTCCGCCTCGGGCGCTCGCTGGCGCAGCGCCGCGCCGCCTGAGATTTCACCGGCTCCGCATTTTTCGTGCACGGCCCCTGCATATTGCTCGTGCAGGGAGCGTCCTGCCCGTCGGGGCGTTGGCAATCGACACCATGAAGGTGCTGGAGTAAGTGCGCTAGATGGCCGACCTTCCCAAGACGCCGTTGCTCGACACCGTCGACACGCCGCACGACCTTCGCAAACTCAAGCCGAATCAGCTGCGTCAGCTGGCAGACGAACTGCGCGCGGAGACGATCAGCGCGGTCGGCACCACTGGCGGGCATCTTGGCTCGGGACTCGGCGTGGTCGAGTTGACCGTCGCGATTCACTATGTCTTCGATACGCCCGACGACCGGCTGGTCTGGGACGTCGGGCACCAATGCTATCCGCACAAGATCCTGACCGGGCGCCGCGACCGCATCCGCACGCTTCGGCAGGGCGGGGGGCTCAGCGGCTTCACCAAGCGCAGCGAGAGCGAGTACGACCCGTTCGGCGCCGCGCACAGCTCGACCTCGATCTCGGCCGCGTTGGGGTTCGCCGTCGCCAACAAGCTGTCGAACCGGCCCGGCCGCGGCATCGCGGTGATTGGCGACGGATCGATGAGCGCGGGCATGGCCTATGAGGCGATGAACAATGCCGAACAGGCGGGCAATCGCCTGATCGTCATCCTCAACGACAACGACATGTCGATCGCGCCGCCCGTCGGCGGTCTCTCGGCCTATCTGGCGCGCGTCGTTTCCTCTTCGGAATATCTCGGCCTGCGCAGCTTGGCGAGCAAGGTGGTGCGGAAGCTGTCGCGCCGGGTTCATAGCGCCGCGTCGAAGACCGAGGAGTTCGCGCGCGGCATGGTCACCGGCGGCACGCTCTTCGAGGAACTGGGCTTCTATTATGTCGGCCCGATCGACGGCCATAATCTCGAGCATCTGATCCCGGTGCTCGAGAATGTCCGCGACGCCAAGGAAGGCCCGGTGCTGGTCCATGTCGTGACCAAGAAGGGCAAGGGCTATGCTCCGGCCGAGGCGGCGGCGGACAAATATCACGGCGTCCAGAAGTTCGACGTCATCACCGGTGCGCAGGCCAAGGCCCCGCCCGGACCGCCCGCCTATCAGAATGTGTTCGGCGAGACGCTGGCGAAGCTCGCCGAGACCGATCCCAGGATCTGCGCGATCACCGCGGCGATGCCCTCGGGCACCGGCGTTGACAAGTTCGCCAAGGCACACCCCGAGCGCGCCTTCGATGTCGGTATCGCCGAACAGCATGCTGTCACTTTCGCCGCGGGGCTTGCCGCGCAGGGGATGCGGCCATTCTGTGCGATCTATTCGACCTTCCTCCAGCGCGCCTATGATCAGGTCGTACACGACGTCGCGATCCAGAACCTGCCGGTCCGATTCGCGATCGATCGTGCCGGGCTGGTTGGCGCCGACGGCGCGACCCATGCGGGCAGCTTCGACGTTACCTATCTCGCGACGCTGCCGAATTTCGTGGTGATGGCTGCCGCGGACGAGGCTGAACTGGTCCATATGACCCGCACCGCCGCCGAGTATGACGCCGGCCCGATCGCGGTCCGCTATCCGCGCGGCAACGGCGTCGGCGTGCCGCTGCCCGAGCCCGAACTGCTCGAGATCGGCAAGGGCCGCGTGGTGCGCGAGGGCAAGAAGGTCGCGATCCTCTCGCTCGGAACCCGCTTGGCGGAAGCCCTCAAGGCCGCCGACATGCTGGAAGCCAAGGGCCTGTCGACCACCGTCGCCGACCTGCGCTTCGCCAAGCCGCTGGACGAGGCGCTGATCCGCCGCCTGCTCACCACGCACGAAGTCGCTGTGACGATCGAGGAGAATGCCGTCGGCGGGCTCGGCGCGCACGTGCTGACGATGGCGAGCGATGCCGGTCTGATCGATAACGGCCTCAAGCTGCGTACCATGCGCTTGCCCGACATCTTTCAGGATCAGGACAAGCCGGAGCTCCAGTATGACGAAGCCGGCCTCAACGCGCCGAATATCGTCGATACGGTGCTCAAGGCGCTGCGCTGGAACGAGGCCACGGCTGAGGGCGGCGTGCGGGCCTGAGAAACCTGCCCCAATAAATTTGTGATCCCGTCCGCCGCGTTGCAATCCGGCGGGCGCGGGATATCGTCGCGGCATGATGGCTGGGACTGAATCTCTTCCGGATTTCTCGGCGCTCAATCTTCCCGAGCGCGAGGTGCTGAGGCTACTCGCGCAGGGGCATACCGCCAAGAGCATCGCGACGCTCACCGGCAAGAGCGAGGGCTCGGTCAACGAGCGGCTGCGTGAGGCGCGCCGCAAGACTGGGATTGCTTCCAGTCGTGAGCTGGCGCGATTGGTGGCGCACGCCGAACCCCCGAAGAATCGTGACGAGCAAATCGGGGTAGACGGTATGCCTGCCGGCGACGCACCCGGTTTGCGGTGGTCCGCATGGCGCGGACCGCGATCCATGGGAGTCATCGCAATGGCATTCATCATCGGGGCCGCCGCACTGGGCGCCATTCTTCTCGCGTCTCAAGATACACCCGCTACGGCTAGCAGTGTTGCCGCCGACCCGTTGCTCGCCGGATCATGGTCGGCGCAGACACCCAGTCCGGCGTCTTTGGCTGAGCTTCACACCCGGCTGCGCGGCGAAAGCCGCGATGTGGTCTGGGCCGGTCAGACCGAGCCGGCAGTCAAAGCGCGCTATGCCAGGATCGTCGGACCAAATGAGACGCTTCGTGTGACCTGCGGCGCGACGTTGTGCGAAGTGGCGGGCGTGTTGCCCGAGGGCGAGAAGGGAAGCGCTACGCTCAAAGCGGTGCAGAACCACGCGCTCTATGCCGACATCACCAAACTCGGTTTCGCCTCTGATCTGTTCACGGTGACTTCCGCGGAGAGAAAGAAGCTTGTCTTTGTCAGCTATTGGCGTCGCAAGTAAAAAGGCCCGGACGACATCGCCGTCCGGGCCTTCGCTTGGGATTTCCTGGCGCTCGGATGCCTAGCTCGAACCCAGATAGTGCCGCTGCGCCGCATCGGTCGCATTGACGGCCAGCAGGGTATGCTGCTCCACCCGGCGCGGCCGTGAACGCCGATCGCTAGCGGCATCGAGCACGCGGTCGAGCAACCGCTGTCCCTCCTGCCACCAGCCCAGATCGCTGTCGGCGTTGAGGTGTCCCTGCGCCCCGGCATCGACGAACACGCTACCCCAATTGGCGGCAAGGTTGCGCGCATGATCGATATGCACCCACGGATCGTCGGTGCTCGCGACAAGGATCGAGGGGAAGGGCAGGGGCTTGGCGGGCGAGGGAGCGAAGGCCCGTAGCGCCGGATGCTCGCCGCCATCGACGTCGGCGGGCGCGACGAGCAGCGCGCCGGCGACTGGCCAGCCATAGGGTTGTCCCGCCAGTTCCGCCCACCAGGCGACGGCGAGGCAGCCCAGGCTATGCGCGACGAGCACCACCGGTGCCTGGGCCTCGCGGATCGCCTGATCGAGCTTGGTCACCCAACTGTTGCGGTGCGGCGTATTCCACATGCCGAGTTCCACCCGGCGGGTATCGGGACGTGATTCCTCCCACAGGCTCTGCCAGTGCGAGGGTCCTGAACTGCCCAGACCCGGAACGGTCAGGACGATCGGCGAATTCACGTCATGGGGCGAGAAAATGGACATGCCTGTTTCTCCAGATGACGACTCCATGGCCCGATCTTATTCCTATCTATTAAGTAGGCAATAAACATTGCGTTGAATGGCGCGAAGCGTGCGATGATGTGCGCGACCGGTCCCGGCTTGACCGCCGGACCGCTGCGCGCGATGCGGGGGCATCGGGGGACGGCGGATGCGCAACCGGGGCATAAGCAATCCAGCGCGCAACATGGCGATTTGCGGCGTGGTCGGCGTCGCGGGGATCGTCGCGGTTGCGGCCGGCGCGCTCGAGATGCGGGCGCTGGGACATGAAACCGGGCGCACCGCGGGGCTGATCGCGCTGGGGCTTTTCTCGGGCATCTTCGGCATCGCCCTCTGCTTTAACTTCTGGCGCGCGGTCCGCATCGTGCACGACATGCGCAGCGGTCGTACCGCGATCGCGCGCTGGACCTTGCTGCCACAGGAGTTCGACCGCTTCCGGGTGATCGATCGCCGCTTCGCTGAGCGCGAAGAGGACAGCGACTACAAGGTGCCGCGAACGACGCCGCCGGATGGCGTGGACGTGATCTTCTCGGATGATGGCGTGCTGATCGGCGGCGTCTATTTCGGCCTGGCGACGACCGGGATCGGCCGGTTCGACAATGTCCGCTGGATCGGCTCGGACCCGCCGATGATCGAATTCGGCACGGTGCTGACTACCGCGACCAATCTCAGCGTTGTGCACATCCGCCATATCCACGGCACGCTGCGCGTTCCGGTGGCGGTGTCGGCTTCGCAACAGGGCGATCATGTCGCACGCCGCTTTCGAGATGTCATTGAACGGCGGGTGATCGTGAAGCCGTATTTCTGGACGGCGCGATTGCGCGCGGGCCTGTGGATCGCGGGCGTCTTCGTGTGCTTCGCAGCAGTCGGCCTCGCGCTGCGCGCGCGCAATCAGGAACTCGCCAACATCCCACTTGTCCTCGCGGTCGCAGGGACGATCATCGCGATAGGCGGGCTAGTGATCGCGTTTCTCGCCTCGGCTCTGCGCAGGCGGCAGCGCGGCGGATAGGGCACGGCGCCCGGTCCGCCGCGCCGTCCTTCAGGCCGGTTCGAACAGCGTTTCGATCCGGTCGTAGCTCGCCGCCATGCCATGCTCCATGCCCGACGCCAGCATCGCCGTGCGCGTCTCGTTGTCGGGCAGCGTCATGCGCATCGTCATCAGCGTGCCAGCGCCATCGGCCTCGAAGCGCGTTTCGACGCGGTTGTCGGGCGTCGGATCGGGCAGGTGCATCCGCTCGACATGCACGATCCGGCTGAACGGGGTCAGTTCGATATACTCGCCCGTCAGGTGGAAACCGGCGTCGTTGCCATCGCTCCATTCGTAGCGGATCTGCCCGCCCGGCCGCGCATCGTTGATGCAGACGGGCATCGTCCATCCGTCCGGCCCGAGCATCCACTGCTGGATCAGTGCGGGTTCGGTGTGCGCGCGATAGACTTGCTCGGGGGATGCGGCAAAGCGCCGCGTCACCACCACCTGCGTGTCGCCCTCAGTCCGGATATCAAAGCTTCCCATTCGTCTTCTCCTCGTCATCATTCATGGCAGTCAGGACCGCGTCGAGGCGGTCGTAATTCGCGGAAAGCGCCTTGCGCAGCATCGACAACCACTCCTCGATTCCCTCAAGCGCATCGGGGGCCAACCGGCACGGCCGTTTGGTCCCCTCCACGCGCCGCACGATCAGCCCTGCACCTTCGAGCACCTTGAGGTGCCGCGAGATCGCCGGCTGGCTCATCGCAAAGGGCCGGGCGAGTTCCATCACCGTCGCTTCGCCCGCCGCCAGCCGCGCCACGATCGCGCGGCGGGTTGGATCGGCAAGCGCCGCGAAGCTGGTGTCGAGATTGATCATAACGCCCTCTCTATATAACGAATCAGTTATATAATGGGACGCGACTTGTCAAGCTGGCGAACGCGGCCCGCGGATTTCGGTGTGACGACAGTGGGGGATGGGTTGGCGCGCCCGGCAGGATTCGAACCTGCGGCCCCAAGCTTAGAAGGCTCGTGCTCTATCCAACTGAGCTACGGGCGCGCGCTGGCCGTGCGTTAGCGCGGATTGTGCGGCCGGGAAACTGCATTGATAGTTTCCATATTTGGAAAGTTTTTGTTGAGCGGGTCGCATCGCTCGGCTAATAGTTTCCTGAATTGGAAACTATATCGAGGCCGGCATGCGCTTTACACTCTACCTCCACCCACTCGCATCCTTCTGTCACAAGGTGCTGATCGCGCTGTACGAGAACGACGTTCCTTTCGCGCCGGTGACGGTCGATCTCGGCGATCCGGGCGATGCAGCCTTGCATCTCTCGCGCTGGCCGGTCGGCAAGATCCCGGTTCTCCACGACGATGCCGAGCGGCGCATCGTGCCCGAAACCAGCATCATCATCGAATATCTGCAGGATCGCGCGCCCGGCCCGGTGCCGATGCTTCCGGCCGATCCCGATTCCCGGCGTGAGGCGCGGCTGTGGGACCGGTTCTTCGACAATTATGTCGCGGTGCCGGTGCAGAAGATCGTGCTCGACCGGATCCGGCCCGAGGATGGTCGCGATCCCCTCGGCGTTGCGCAAGCGCGCGCGACGCTCGATACCGCCTATGCGATGATCGACGGCCAGCTGTCCGCCCAGCCCTGGGCCGCGGGCGACTCCTTCACCCTTGCCGATTGCGCCGCCGCACCCGCCCTGTTCTTCGCGTCGATCGTCCACCCGATCCCGGAGGCGCATGCATCCGCGCATGCCTTTCTCGATCGCCTGCTGGCGCGCCGGTCCTTCGCGCGGGTGCTGGCCGAGGCGCAGCCCTGGTTCCACCTCTTCCCCTATCGCGACGCCATGCCCGCGCGCTATCTGAGGCCGTGAGTGATCAGTGGAGGCGGCGATGGAAGTGCAGAAGCTCGACCGCGTGTTCCACGCGCTTGCCGATCCGTTGCGACTGACGATGGTCGAGCAGCTCAGCCGCGGTCCCGCATCGGTGAAGGAACTGGCGGCGCCGCTCGACCTCGCGCTGCCCTCGGCGGTCAAGCATCTCCAGCTCCTCGAACAGACCGGTATCGTCCGCTCGAACAAGGCTGGGCGAGTGCGTACCTATGACCTTAGGCCGGACGGGCTGGCGCCGGTCGCGGATTGGGTGCGGCGGCGCGAGGCGGCGCTGGGCGCAGCGTTCGATCGGCTGGCGCAGGCGATGCGCGATTTTCCGGAGGAGGGGGCATGACCCCGCCCGAACATGCGAAGTTCATCGTCGAACGCCGATTGCCGGGGAGCCCTGCGCACGCCTTCCGTTTCTGGGCGGAGCCTGATCTCAAGCGGATTTGGACGGGCTGCCACGCCGATTGGGAAGAGCTGGAGAACCGCTTCGCCTTCTCGCCCGGCGCGATCGAAAGCGTGCGCTGGCGGATGCCGGACGGCCAGGAGTTTGCTGTCCGCATCCATTATTTCGAGATCCTGGCCGCGCAGCGCATCGTCTATGCCTATGACATGGCGCTCGGCGGGCGCTGCATCTCCGTCTCGCTGGTGACGGTCGAGTTCGTGCCCGCTGACGGAGAGACGCTGATGCGCTTCACCGAGCAGGCGGCGTTCCTTGACGGCAGCGACTCTGCCGCACGCATTGCCGGCACGCATGAAGGATTCGACCGGCTCGTGCTGTTGATGGCAGAGGCGCACAACGCCTGACGCCGGATTGCGCGAGCGGCGAACCACCCGCATAGTCGCGCCGACGGCGAAGGGGCGGGCGATGAACGACGAGGCGGCACCGGTACGGATCAACGCAGGCCAGGTCGCGGGAGGGCATTTCCGCTATTATGATTTCGTCATGGCGGCGTTCTGCGTTGTCCTCGTGCTCTCCAATGTGGTGGGGGCGGCGAAAGTCGCGACGCTCGGCGGTCTTACCTTCGGTGCCGGCATTCTCTTCTTCCCGCTATCCTATGTCCTCGGCGACGTCCTCACCGAAATCTACGGCTACGCCCGCGCCCGCCGCGTGATCTGGGCCGGGTTCGGCGCGACGGTGTTCGCCGCGATCATGTGCTGGGTTATCGTCATCATGCCGCCGGCGCCCGGCTGGGAAGGGCAGGAGGTGTATGAGGCGGCGTTCGGCCAGGTCTGGCGCATCGTCGGCGCATCGGTGATTGCTTTCTGGGCGGGTGAGTTCGTCAATTCCTACGTCCTCGCGCGGATGAAGATACTCACCGCGGGCAAGCATCTGTGGAGCCGCACCATCGGCTCGACCGTGTTCGGGCAGGGTGTCGACAGCCTGATCTTCTACCCGCTCGCGTTTCTCGGCGTCTGGACCACGGAGCAGGTGGTCACGGTGATGCTCACCAACTGGGGTCTCAAGGTGCTCTGGGAAGTCGTTCTTACCCCGGTCACCTATGCCGTGGTCGGCTTCCTCAAGCGGCGCGAGGGCGTGGATGTGTTCGACGAAGGCACCGATTTCACCCCCTTCCGTACGCGCGTCTGAATGAAGGACAGCCTGTTCCAGGCGGCCAAATTCTGGCTCGTCGATGCGACCGGCCTCGCCAAGGATGCGCTGCACATCCATGTCGGGCTGATCGTCTTTTTTGCCGCGGCGCTGATTTTCCGCTGGCCGTTGCGCAGCTGGAAGCCCTGGGCCGCGGCGCTCGCTGCGGCGCTGGCCGGGGAGGCGTGGGATTTGTGGGAGTCGCTCAGCGAGGGGCGGCGCATCCTGCTCTGGGCGAACTGGAAGGATGTGTGGAACACGATGCTGTGGCCGAGCGCGATCCTGCTGCTCGCGCGCGGCACGCGACTATTCGGCACAGGACGGCGTTGATAACCAGATGGGTTTTACATGCATATGGTATCTCGGCCGGAATCATGCCGGCTCGTAGCGATTGTTCAACCCGTCGCCTTTCCATGTGTCGCGCCCGGGCGACACCGATCGAACAAGGGTGGCCGCCCTCAGGGGTGACCGGCGGGACTTGCACCCGCTAGCACCGGAGTCACAGACCGGCCGCGCACTGAATTGCGTTCGGCCACACCTGAAGGCGGCGGAAAAGCTGGGATTGTCGAGTGATTCGGTCAGGGCGGCAGGATCTGAACCCGCAACCTCCCGCCTCAAAGCGGGCGCTCTGACGCGCTTGAGCTACGCCCTGATCGACGGGCGCAGTTGGTCGACCGTCAATGTCGGTGGTGCGAGGGTCGCGGTCGCGCAAAGAGACTTGCAGAGAACATGGGGCGCATATTGCAGGGTTTGCCCGGCTATTCAAGTGCCTATTTGGTGATTTCTTTGCCGGCGGGAAACTTTGACCAATCGCAAAGCGCATTGCGCGCTGCGGGTGCAGCTATCGGGCCACAAGGAGACTCACGATGCAGATGCCCGTTCACGCACAGGCGTTCGCCGACGCCGCTCCGCTTCGCCGCAATCGGGGCGAGCATGTCTTTGACCTTCACCCCGCGCTCCACATCGCGCTGTTCGGCGGCTTCTTCGCCTATCTCGGCATCATGTGGGCCGCGTTCGGCGAGAAGGGGCTGGCGATCCCGTTCGCGATCTTCGCAATCTTCCTCGCCGCAGCCTTCATCGTTCCCGCCTGGTGGGCACGCGTCGCGCCCGGCGAGGGACGTAAACCCGGCTGGAACGAGTTCTTGGGTGAGGGGATCGTGTGCGAGACCGGCCGGCTCGATGCGGGCGGGGCGATGGTTCAGGTGCTGATCATGCCGGTGATGCTGATCGGCTGGGGCCTTTTCCTCGCTGCGGTGCGTGCGCTGGTCTGAACTCACGGGGAGCAGACCGGTCGCGATATTGGAATTCGCCTGGTGCAGTTGCGTGCTGGACTCCCGGCCGTTCCTTGAACCGTCGATCGGTGTCGATTGACATCGTCGCACGAAACCCGGCGATCGCGGCGGCTTCCTCGATCTCTCGCGCACGCGTTTGTCTGTGACTCTTGGGGCCTTTCGCCCTCAGGACGCTGCCCTGTCGAGCGCGTCACGATCCAGTATCACGATACCGTGGCTGCCTTCGCGCCGGATCGTTCTCTCCTTCTCGAATGCGGTCAACGCGCGGCTGACCGTCTCGATCGTGATGCCCAGCAGCTGCGCCATCTCGCCGCGGGTCAGCGGCAGCTCGAACGCGGTCTCGTCATGGCAGGGCGCGGGGCTGGCAGCGCGTGAGAAGGAGAGGATCAGTGCGGCTACCCGGCCCCTGGCCTGGCGTTTCGAGATCAGGTCGATGAGGGAGCGGCTCTCGTCGAGCTCGCGGCCAAGCTCGCTGAGCAGGCGTGCGGCGAGCGCGGGGCGCGCATCGCGCAGTGCCGCGAACTGGCCGCGCGGAAACAGGCAGGCCTCGCTGTCGGTCAGCGCGGTAACGTGCAGCGTGGCGGCTGGCGCGAACATCTGGCCCAGCATTCCCGCCGGATGCACCAGCGCGACGATCCGTTCGGTCCCGTCGCGATCGATGGTGGACATCTTCGCCGCGCCCCGGGTCAGGGTGGCGCAGACCGTGTTGGGATCGCCCGCCGCGATGATCGTCTCGCCGCGAGTATAGCGACGGTGATGACCGATCCGCGCCAGTTCGGCGCGGTCGTCGGGTGACAGGGCCGAACAGACGGCGCGGTCGGCGACCGGGCAGGTCGCACAGATGATCCCGCCCGCCTGGGCCATCAGGAAACCGCTTCGAGCAGTCCCTCGAACAGGCGCCGGCCGTCGATGCCGCCGTGCGCGGCTTCGATCTTGCGTTCGGGGTGCGGCATCATGCCGAGCACGTTGCCGGCGGCGTTGACGATGCCTGCGATCTGACGCGCGCTGCCGTTGACTTCCTCGCCATAGCGGAAGGCTACACGGCCTTCGCCCTCGAGCCGGTCTAGCGTTTCCTTGTCGGCGAAATAGTTGCCGTCATGATGCGCCACAGGGACCGACAGCGTCTCGCCGGCCGCGTAACGGCTGGTGAAGATCGTCTGGCTGTTGTCGACCGTCAGCGCGACGTCGCGGCACACGAAGTTGAGGCCTTCGTTGCGCATCAGTGCGCCCGGGAGCAGCCCGGTCTCGGTCAGCACTTGAAAGCCGTTGCAGATGCCGATCACCGGCGTGCCGCGTTCGGCTGCAGCAACCACCGCCTTCACCACCGGGGACCGCGCGGCGATCGCGCCGCAACGCAGATAGTCCCCATAGGAGAAGCCGCCGGGCAGCGCGATCAGGCCGAGACCGTCGGGCAGTTCGCTCTCGCCATGCCAAACCATGTGCGGCTTGGTGCCGGTGACGCTCTCGATCGCCACCGCGAGGTCGCGGTCGCAGTTGGAGCCCGGGAAGACGATGACCGCCGACTTCATTGGCCGGAGACCTCAGGGCGTTCTACCCGGTAGTTCTCGATCACGGTGTTGGCGAGCAGCTTCTGGCACATCGCGTCGATGTCCGCGTCGCTGGTGCCGTCGGCCACCTCGAGTTCGATCAGCTTGCCGACGCGGGCCTCGCCCACGCCAGAGAAACCGAGCGAGGCGAGCGCATGCTCGATTGCCTTGCCCTGCGGGTCGAGCACGCCGTTCTTGAGGGTGACGACGATGCGCAGCTTCATGGGTTTTGCCTCCGGGGATTTGCCGCGCCCTATGGGCCGGGTAGCCCGCGGGTTCAAGTGCGGTGTTGAGGTTCGCCTGGCGCGCGCCTGGGCAATCGCGTCAACCTTGCGGCTTCACTGCTCGTTTACCCACGCATGGGACACTCGGCACTGCCGAGTCGCGGCCGCGGGGCCGGGACCGGGACCGGGGGAGTGGGTAGAATGGCGTTTCTTGCGATCGCCCTGTTCGTGATGCTGATGGCGTTCGGCCGCGATTATTTCGGCTGGACCGACCCCAAGGGTATGACGACGATGGCGCTGATCTGCGCCTTCGTCTTCGGGGTTATCGCCGGGCTGAAAGCCAAGGGATAGCGTGCCGCATGCGGCGGGGCTTACTTGCCCCGGCGCTTGCGGTGGCTTTCGAGATCGAGCACCGCCGAGTCGGCGCCTTCCGGCATCAGGCCCAGGCGGCGCGCGACTTCCTGATAGGCTTCGACTTCGCCGCCGAGATCGCGGCGGAACCGGTCCTTGTCGAGCTTTTCGCCGCTGACCATGTCCCACAGGCGGCAGCCATCTGGGCTGATCTCGTCCGCGAGGATGATGCGCGGATAGTCGTTATTGTCGAAGATGCGGCCGAACTCGAGCTTGAAATCGACCAGGCGGATGCCGATTCCGGCGAACAGGCCCGACATGAAGTCGTTCACCCGGATCGCCATGTCGGCCATGTCGTGCAGCTCTTCCTGGCTGGCCCAGCCGAAGCACAGGATATGCTCGTCGGTGACCATCGGATCGCCCAGCGCATCGTCCTTGAAATAATATTCGACGATGGTGCGAGGCAGCTGTTCGCCTTCGGCGATACCGAGCTTCTTCGACAGCGATCCGGCGGCGACGTTGCGCACCACCACCTCGATCGGGACGATCTCGACCTGACGGATCAGCTGCTCGCGCATGTTGAGGCGGCGGATGAAGTGAGTCGGGATGCCGATCGCGCCGAGCAGCGTGAAGATGTGCTCGCTGATCCGGTTGTTGAGCACGCCCTTGCCGCTGATCGTGCCCTTCTTCTGGGCGTTGAACGCGGTCGCGTCATCCTTGAAATATTGGATCAGCGTGCCGGGCTCGGGGCCTTCGTAGAGGATCTTGGCCTTGCCCTCGTAGATCTGGCGGCGGCGTGCCATCGTATCTGCGGTCCTTCAGAAACACGGTGCCCCGGCGGCGCTTGGTTCGCGCGGGCGCCGGGGCTTGGAGGGCCGAGCCTATATCGAAACGCGGCTCGGCGTGCAATCAATCGCTGGCCGCCGCCGGGGCGACCGTTTCGCCAGCTTTGGCGGGCCGGAACCGCGGACGGATCCAGCGCCAGGCGAGCAGGCCGGCCAGCAACACCAGCAGAGGCGGCCCGAGCACCGCGATCGCGCCGAGCACGAAGGCGAGCGTCGCCTGTGCCGACGCTGCGAGCAGGTCGAGCGAACTGGTGAGCGGCGCGCCGGCGTCGAACCCGCGAACGGCGCGGCCCGAGCGATAATCGAAGACCATCGGGGTGTTGGCCAGCGATTCGCGCTGCTCGCTCGTCGAGGTTTTTCCTGCCTCGATCCGCTGGGCGATCTCGGCGCGCTGCTGCTGCAATTCGGTGCGTTCGCTGGCGGAGAGCCCCGGGCGGGCAAGTTCGCGGTCGATCCGCGTCAGCTCTTCCTGTGCCCGCGCGCGTTCGGCGGCGATCCGGTTGATCTCGGCGCCGGCATCGGTGCCGGTGATCTCGGCATCGACGAGCGTGCCCTCGGCCTTCTGGATCGCGGCGATCCCTTCCTTGCCGAACTGGCGCGCGAGGCTGGGGTCGAGCTTGAATGCCAGCATCGCCACCACCCGGCCCTCGCCGACGAGCTGGTAGCGTAAGCCGGTGATGCGGCACCGGGCGATACCGAGCTTCTCGCACGCCCCGGCATGCTCTTCCTGCGCGGCCGAGATCCGCTCGGCCGGGAGCGAGAAGGCATAGCGATAGTTGAAGGCGACGCCCGGCGCCGCGGTGACGGCGACACCCGCCGCGGCCTCAAGGGTTTCGGCGGCGCTGTCCTGCGCTGCAGAAGGTTCGCCTTGCATCTGCGGGGCTGTTTGTTCGGTCGTCGATCCGCGGTTGCTTTCTGGTGCACGGCCGCACCCGGCAGTTACCAAAGCCAGCACCAGAAGTGCCGAACCCGATGTCCATCGCATGTAGCAAGCTCCCTCCAGTGATGCCGCTCGTCGCTCATAATGAACGACTCGTCGCTGATTGATAGCACATCACATCAGGGGGTATTCGACAATGCCCTTTTTCTGCCACATTTGATTGATGACCAACGCCTATGGATCGCCCGGATTGTCGCGGCGTCCTGGACGCCCTTCGGCTCAGCCGATGCAATAGGTCCGCTCGCGCGCTTCGTCGCTCGCGTCGGGCGGGACCACACGGCCGAGGAGGCGCCGAAGCGTCCGGCCTATCCGCCCGAAACCGCGATCGATCCCGTTGCTCAGTATGTGGTGGTTTTCCGCCCAGAAGCGGTCGGCATATGGTTCGTGCATGGTGTTGTTCCCAATGTTCGAGGATCTGCTCCTGAGCGTTGAAATGGCGAATTCCGTTGCGCAGGACCAACAAAAGGATCGACGTGAACCATCATTAGAAGTTATGGGTCGGCGATGCGCCAGCTTCCGCCCCTTGCTGCCGTCCGTGTTTTCGAGGCCGCGGCGCGGCGCGGCAACTTTACCCGCGCCGCCGAAGAACTGGGGATGACCCAGGCGGCGGTCAGCAATCAGGTGAAATTGCTCGAGGAGCGGCTCGGCATCGCCTTGTTCCGCAAGAACGGCCGCGGCGTGGCGCTGACCTCGGCGGGAGAGCGTATCGCACCCCAGGTGAGCGCTGCGCTGGACGGCCTGTCCGAAGCCTTTGCGACGGCCCGCGCCGAGGATGAGGCGGTGATGACGATCTCGGCGCCGGGCACCTTCTCGACCAACTGGCTGGCGAGGCGTCTGGGCAGCTTTCAGGTGGCCCGGCCCGAGCTGGCGGTGCGCGTGCTCGTGACCGACACGATCATCGATCTTGCATCGAGCGATGCCGATGTCGCGATCCGGGGCGCGCACGGGCCGTGGCCCGGGCTGGTTTCGCATTTCCTGATGCGCATGCCGTTCACGGTGATGGCGAGCCCCGACTTTCTCGCGGCCCATCCCCCGATCCGCACACCTGCCGACCTGCTCGGCCTGCCTCGTGTGTCCCCGGACGACAGCTGGTGGGCGCTCTGGTTCGAATCGGTCTTCGGCGATGCGGCGGTAGCGTCGCAACCGGGGGTCGATTTCCAGTCGCAGGTGCATATCGGCAACGCCGCGGTCGCCGGGCATGGCCTGGCGATGCTTTCCCCGCCCATGTGGCTGTCGACGATTGCCGAGGGGCGGCTGGTGCAGGTGCTGCCCGAGATGGTCTATTACAAGAACAGCTTCTGGCTGGTCTATCCTGAGGCCAAGCGCAACCTGCCCAAGATCCGCGCCTTTCGCGACTGGCTGCTCGCCGACGTGCGGGCGTCGCTGGGCGACGACCCCTATGGCGCTCTCGTTCCACCTCCGGCGGACATGTGACGCCCCTCGCAAGGGCGGAATAGCCCTGCTATCGACCCGGGATGTCCACCGACCTTTCCGACCCGTTTGACCAGATCGTCGATGCTCCGTTCGATAGCGCGCTGAGCGAGCGCTACCTCGTCTATGCGATGTCGACGATCACCGCGCGCTCGCTTCCCGATGTGCGCGACGGATTGAAGCCGGTGCACCGCCGCCTGCTCTGGGCGATGCGGCTGCTGCGGCTCGATCCGAGCCAGGGCTACAAGAAGTGCGCGCGCGTCGTCGGCGACGTGATCGGCAAATACCATCCGCATGGCGATCAGTCGGTCTATGATGCGATGGTCCGCCTCGCCCAGACCTTCGCGCTGCGCTATCCGCTGGTCGACGGGCAAGGCAATTTCGGCAATATCGACGGCGATAACGCCGCCGCCTATCGCTACACCGAAGCCCGGCTGACCCAGGTCGCGATCGACCTGATGGACGGGCTCGACGAGGATGCGGTCGAGTTCAGGCCGACCTATAATGGCGAGGAGAACGAGCCCGAGCTGTTCCCGGGGCTGTTCCCCAATCTGCTCGCCAATGGCGCGAGCGGTATCGCGGTGGGGATGGCGACGAGCATCCCGCCGCACAATGCTGCGGAACTGATCGACGCGGCGATCCTGCTGATCGATCAGCCCAGCGCCGAGGACGCGCAGATTCTGGAGCTGGTGAAGGGGCCGGATTTCCCGACCGGCGGCATCGTCGTCGACAGCCCCGCCGCGATCCGCGAATCCTATGTCACCGGCCGGGGCGGTTTCCGCGTCCGCGCCAAATGGGCGCTGGAGGATCAGGGGCGCGGCACCTGGCAGATCGTCGTCACCGAGATCCCCTATGGTATCCAGAAAGGCAAGCTGATCGAACAGATCGCGAGCCTGATCAACGACAAGAAGCTGCCGATTCTGGCTGATGTTCGCGACGAATCCGACGCCGAGATCCGGATCGTGCTCGAGCCGCGTGCGCGCACCGTCGATCCGGATACCCTGATCGAGAGCCTGTTCCGCCTCTCCGACCTCGAAACGCGCGTGCCGCTCAACTTGAACGTGCTCGACCATACGCGCACGCCGCGGGTGATGAGCCTCAAACAGGCGCTGTCCGCCTGGGTCGATCACCAGTTCATCGTGCTGCGCCGCCGCTCCGAGCATCGCCTGTCCAAGATCGCGGACCGGATGGAACTGCTCGACGGCTATATCATCGCCTATCTCAACCTCGACCGGGTGATCCAGATCATCCGTACCGAGGACGAGCCAAAGCCGGTGATGATGGCCGAGTTCGAACTGACCGACCGGCAGGCCGAGGCGATCCTGAACATGCGCCTGCGCGCGCTGCGCAAGCTCGAGGAGATGGAGCTGCGCAAGGAGCGCGAGGCGCTGGCCAAGGAACAGGCCGATCTGGAAGCGCTGCTGTCGAGCGACGCGCGCCAGCGCACGCGGATGAAGCGCGACCTCGGCAAGATCCGCGACCGCTATGGCCCCGAGACCGCGCTGGGCGCGCGGCGGACGCTGGTGGCGGAAGCTGCGCCCGCGCGCGAAATCCCGCTCGAGGCGATGATCGAGCGCGAGCCGATCACCGTGATCCTGTCGCAACGCGGCTGGATCCGGGCGATGAAAGGACATGCCGAGCTGGCGAGCGCCGAGACCGCCAAGTTCAAGGAAGGCGACGGTCCGTTCATCGCCTTCCACGCGCAGACCACCGACAAGCTGCTGCTCGCGGCGGAGAATGGCCGCTTCTACACGCTGGCAGCGGATAAATTGCCCGGCGGGCGCGGGTTCGGCGAACCGGTGCGGCTGATGATCGATCTTGATGGCGGCACCGGGATCACCGGGCTGTTCCCGGCGAGCGCGGCGGCGAAACTGCTGGTCGCTGCAAGCGACGGGCGTGGCTTCCTGGTCAAGACCGAGGACGTGATCGCCGAGACGCGCAAGGGCAAGCAGGTGGTGACGCCGCGGACCGGCGCCCATCTGAAGCTGGTCAAGCCGGTGGGACCCGAGGACGACTATGTCGCGGCGATCGGTGACAATCGCAAATTGGTCGTGTTTCCGATCACCGAAGTGGCCGAGCTGGCGCGCGGGCAAGGCGTGCAGCTGCAGCGCTATCGCGACGGCGGGCTCAGTGACGCGGTCACGTTCCGCTTCGCGGATGGGCTAAGCTGGCGGATGGGCGGCGAGCAGGGGCGGATGCGCAGCGAGACCGATCTGGCGCCCTGGCGTGCGGCGCGCGGCGCGGCGGGACGCATGCCGCCCATGGGCTTTCCGCGCGATAACCGCTTCTGAATCGGACGCAGGGGTTGATTCAGCTCCGCTGAATCGCGGTGCCGGCCCGCTCCCCCGCCCGGCCACCCACGAAAGTATCCTGATGGGTGGCCGGGCGGGGGAGCGGGCCGGCACCGCAACCGGTTCAGCTTTGCCGAACCTAAAGATTCCGCGCCTTTAGCGGCTCTTAACCAAATCGCGGTAGCGCTGCACAGTGATGCTGCTGTCCCGCCGAAGCAAGGACAAGTCCACGCGCCCCTCCGGACCGGTCGAGGGTGACGCGACGCGCCTGCTCGGGCCCAGCGGCGCGGCGCAGATCCTCAACATGCTTCCTGTTCCTGCGGCCGTGATCGAATGGAAGAATGGCGAGTTCGCGTTCGAGACGGTCAATCGCCCGTTCCGCCTCGCGGGGCTGGGAACCGTGGCCGATCAGTCGCCGCTGATCCGCCTGCTGGGCGGGCGGATCGCCGCATTCATCGATTCCGAGGCGATCGAGCAGGAGTTCGACTGGGAGCTCGGCGATGCCGTCGATTGCCGCCGTTTCCGCGTCAAGCTTGCCCGGCGCGCGACCAGCAAGGGCAGCGGGCGCTGTCTGGTGACGCTGATCGATCAGACCTCCGAATTGCGGACCGAGCGCAGCCTGCGCCGCGAGATGCTGAGCGACAGCCTCACCGGCCTGCCCAACCGTGCCGGCTTTGCCGAGCGGCTGGAGGAAGAGATCGAGCGCGGCGGGATGAGCGAATTCGCGGTCCTGGTCATCAATCTCGACCGGTTCAGCCGCGTCAACGCGTGCATGGGCGGGCTTTCGGGCGACGAACTGCTGATCTCGGTCGCGCGGCGCGTAAAGGGCGCCCTCCGCGCCCATGATGTGCTGGCGCGGACTGGAGGCGATGAATTTGCGATCCAGCTCGCGCTGGACGAGGGGACGAGCGACGCGTTCCACGTCGCGAAACGCATCCAGAACGCGCTGACGACGCCGTTTCGCCTTTCCGACTTCGAGATCCGCGTCGATTGCTCGATCGGCATCGCGGTAGGCGACGAGACGGTGGCCGACGCGGAAGAGCTGATCCGCCACGCCCAGTTCGCGATGAAGCGCGCCAAGAAGAGCGGACGCACCGAACTCTACCAGACGCTCGCCCTCGACCTGGCCCGCCAGCAGTTCAGCATCGAGACCGAACTGCGCCGCGCGATCGACAATGGCGGGCTTTCACTAAGCTTCCAGCCGATCTGCGACCTGGCCACCGGCCGGTTCGTCTCGTTCGAGGCGCTGGCGCGCTGGACGACCGAGCGCGGGATGGTGGTACCGCCCGGCGACTTCATCCCGGTGGCAGAGGAATCGGGGCTGATCGTTCCGCTCGGCCGCTGGGCGATGCATGAGGCGGCGCGCACCGTCGCGCAATGGGATGCGCTCGCGGGCCGCGATTGCGGGGTCAATGTCGCGGTCAACCTGTCGGCGATCCAGCTTCAGCGCGACCAGATCGCGCCGATGGTCGAAGCGGCGCTTGCCGCCAATGGCGTCGACGGCCGCCGCATCACGCTCGAGCTCACCGAAAGCGCGCTGGTCACCGATCCCGATCATATCGCCCGTACGATGCACGCGCTCAAGGCGCTGGGCACGACGCTGGCGATGGATGATTTCGGCACCGGCTACTCGAACCTCGCCTATCTGCAGAAGCTGCCGATCGACGTGCTCAAGATCGACCGCAGCTTCGTTACCGGCATGCTCGCCGACCGCGACAAGATCGCGATCGTGCGCGCGATCCTGAGCCTTGCCCAGGCATTGGGGATGCGAACCACGGCGGAGGGCGTCGAGACCAACGAGCTTGCCCAGACGCTTGCGGCACTCGGCTGCACCTATGGGCAGGGCTATCTCTACGCGCGCCCGCTGCCGCGCGACGAGGCCTATGCGCTGCTGTCGCGCGACAGCAGTTCGGCGACCACCGAATCGGCGATCTGACCGGTGCGGTCCTCGCCGGGAAATCCCTCGGCAATCCAGATATCCTCGACCCGGCGCAGCGCTCGGGCGACGTCCGGGCCCTTTGACAGGCCGCGCCCGATCAGCGTGCCGCCGCTCAGCGGCAGGCGGGGCGGCGTCCAGCCCGCGACGTCGCGTGCTCCCGCGGCGTCGCCGGCGAGCAGCAGCCGGTCGGCGGCGCGATCAGGTCCGATACGATAGGCGAGCGCCTGCGGCCCTTCGGCGAACTCGGAGCGGATCGCGCTTGCGAGCGCCTGGCGTTCGGCATTGGAGAGCTTGAGACGCGCACCGACCGCCTCGTTCACGGAAGGATCGAGCGGGAGGACCGCCGCGAGGCGGCGGACCGGATCGGGCGCCAGACCAGCTGTCGCTTCGTGTCCGGAGAGCGTGGCGAGCCGTTCGACCCCGGCTGGATCGATCTCGGGTACCACGGGTTTCAGAATGTCGCGTTCGACCATCAGCCGGAGCACGCGGACCGCATCGGGCGCGACGAGCAGCTTGAGCAGTTCGTCGCGGATCCGCTCGCGCGAGAGTGCCATCAGATCGTTGGCGCGGGCGGTGCAGGCTTCGAGCGCGTCCTGATCCGGCGTGTCGCCGAACCGGGCGAGGAACCGGAAGAAGCGCAGAATGCGCAGATGATCCTCGGCGATGCGCTGCAACGGATCGCCGATGAAGCGGATATGCCGTTTCCCGAGATCGGCGAGGCCGCCGAAATAATCGAAGATCTCGCCTGTCTGCGGATCGGCATAGAGCGCGTTGATCGTGAAATCGCGCCGCGCCGCGTCCTCGCGCCAGTCGTCGGTGAAGGCGACGGTGGCGCGGCGGCCGTCGGTCGAGACGTCGCGGCGCAGCGTCGTCACCTCGACCACCGTCCCGCTGCTCACCGCGGTGATCGTGCCGTGCGCGATGCCGGTGGGGATCGCCTTGATCCCCGCGCCTTCGAGCAGATCGACGACCTGTTCGGGCGCAAGCGGCGTCGCCACGTCGACATCGGTGACCGGCAGGCCGAGCAGCGTGTCGCGCACCGCCCCGCCGACGAAGCGGGCATTGCCGGGGCCAAGCGTCGCGGCGAGCCGGTCGAGCCCGGGCTGGTTTCGCCAGGAGGCGCCGGGAAGGATCATCGCCTCCACCTCAGCCGTCGCGAGAGGTTGACCAGCATCGCCGCGGTCGCGCCCCAGATGCGGTAATCCTGCCACGCGATTTCATAGTAATGCCGGTCCCGCCCCTGCCATTCGACGCTGGTTTCGACATGGTTCGCGGGGTCGAGCACGAAGTCCAGCGGAACCTCGAACACCGCGGCGACCTCTGCGGGCTGGGGCGTGAAGGCGATATCGGGGGCGATCACGCCGACCACCGGCTGCACCTCGAAGCCGGTGATGGTGCGATAGGGGTCGGCCTCGCCGATCAGTTCTACCGCGGCCGGAGCGAGGCCGATCTCCTCGCATGCCTCGCGCAATGCCGCGGCCGTCGCATCGGCATCGCCCGGGTCGATCCGGCCGCCGGGAAACGCGATCTGCCCGGCATGGCGGCGCAGGGAATCGGTGCGCTGGGTGAGGATCACGCCGGGGGAGGGACGGTCGGTGACCGCGACCAGCACTGCGGCCGGGGTTGGCATGCCGTCGCTGTCAGGAGCCACGTCGCGCAGGTCTCCCGACAACAGCACGGGCGCGTGGTCCGCCGCGAGTGCGACGCGGAGGCGTTCGGCCAGCGTCATGCCGGTTCGATCGGGAAGAAGGTGCCGCGGCTCCAGATGCCGGCCGGGTTCGAGCCGTTGTCGAGGGCGAGCGCCGCGATCTCGTAATAGACCGTCCTGGCGATCAGCGCCTCGAGCCCCGCCCGGACGTGGAGATAGGGGTGGGGCCCGTCTTCACGCGCTTCGAACCGGATCGCGTGATCGGGGCCGGCCGGGACCAGATCGCCCGTGTTGAGCCGGAAGGCGATCTCGGTATCTGCACCGCTGCCCTCGACCTTCATCTCGACTGCGACGAAGGGTGCGTCCTCGACATCGATGTCGAGCTTCTCGACCGGGGTGACCAGCACATGGCTGCCATCGGGTTCGCGGCGCAGGATGGTGGAGAAGAGCCGCACCATCGCCGTGCGGCCGATCGGCGATCCTTGATGGAACCAGGTACCATCGCGCGCGATGCGCATGTCGCTGTGTCCGCAATGCTGGGGATTCCAGCTGGCGACCGGCGGCAGCTTCTGTTCGTCCGCCAGCCGTGCGATCTCCGCAAGGGAGAGGCTGGCGAGATCGGGTTGGGGCGGCATCGGCATCGCCAAGCCGTTAGGCGCTTTTACGCACGCCGGTAAAGGGTTGGGAGGGTAAAGAGTCAGCGCGGTCCGACGATCCCGGCGCGGTCGGGTGCATGGTCGCGCGCGAGCAGGCGGCGCTGCTCGAACGGGCCGGGGAGGCGCCACTGGCCCGTCGCCTGCGCATCGAACCCGAACTGGGCGTAGTATTCGGGGTCGCCGATCAGCATCAGCGGTTCGCCGTCCGCCTGCGCGGCTTCGATCGCCCTCCACATCAACGCGCGCCCGATCCCGATATTCTGACGCAAGGGCGAGACGGCGACCGGGCCGACCATGACCATTGGAACATGGCTGCCGTCATCGGCCGCCAGCGCGACAGGCCAGCACTGGATACTGCCGACCAGTAGGTCGCCTTCGATCGCGGCGAAGCTGAGGCCCGGGATCGCGCGCATGCCCTCGCGCACGCGATAGGCGGTGCGGCCATGCCGATCCGCGCCGAACGCCGCATCGAGCAACAGTTCGATTCCCGGCTCGGGAACATCGGCAAGCGGCACCAGATGGAACAAGCGGCAAACTCCAGCGCGCCCGGGGGTGGACGCCGGGGGCGCGCGCCTTTAGCGCCCATGGATCAAGGACTCAAAGCGATTCCGATCGGAGGTCTGCGATGAAGCTCTATGACGCGCCCTGGGCGCCGAGCCCGCGCCGGGTGCGCATCTTCCTGGCCGAGAAGGGGATCGAGGTGCCGCGCGAGGCGATCGACCTGCGCAGCGGCGAGCAGCTGGGCGATGCCTATCTGCTGATCAACCCGCGGGGCGCGGTCCCCGCGCTCGAACTCGACGATGGCGAGGTCCTGTGCGAATCGGCGGCGATCTGCCGCTATTTCGAGGCGCTCCACCCCGAGCCGTCGCTGTTCGGAACCACCGCGATCGAGATCGGCCGGATCGAAAGCTGGACCCGCCGGATCGAGGGCGATGGCTACGCCGCCGTGGTCTATGTGCTGCGCAACACGGTGCCGGCGTTCAAGGATCGCGCGATTCCCGATGCGGGACTTTCGATCGCGCAGATTCCCGAGCTGGCGGAGCGCGGTGCCCAGATGTGGGACGGGTTCACCCGCGCGCTCGACCGCCGGCTGGAGGATCGCGAATGGATCGCTGGCGGCGGCTACAGTTTCGCCGACATCACCGCGCTGGTGACGATCGATTTCGCGCGCGCCGCCAAACTGACGGTGCCGGAACGGCTGGTGCATCTCGGCCGCTGGCATGCGGAGGCGTCCGCGCGGCCGAGCGCGCAGGCTTAGAATTGGGTTCAGCCCAGCCGAATCCAGCTCCGGGCCTGGAGGGTTTCCGCCGCCGCCCGTTCTGCTATGGGCGCGGCTTCCTTCCGGAAGGCATGGTTTCTTGCACGATCTTCTTCAGCTCCAGGTCCGCGACTTCGAGGTTCAGGTGCTCACCGGCATCTACTCCGAGGAGACCCACCTCCCGCAGCCGCTGCGCATCTCGATCACCGTCGATATGGTGCCGCCTGCGCATTTCGCGCCCGACACGCCGCTCAGCGCCTCGAAGAGCTATATCGACCTGAAGCACGCTGCGTCCGCCGCGCTACCGGAAGGTGTGCATTTCACGCTGATCGAGGGCGTTGCCGATCATATCGCCGACACGCTGTTCACCGGCGACGAGCGGATCCGGCGCGTTCAGGTCGAGATCGTCAAGCTGGCCATCGCCGAGGCGGACGAGAAGATCGGCATCACCCTGGTCCGCCACCGGCGCTGACATTCTTGTCCGAGGCGGGGCCGGGAGCGCTCAACAACCCCGCTTCAGCGCCGGGCCTGAACCAGCCATAGTTCGATGCTCTGCCCGGGCGGCGGCAGCGGGTTTCGCGTGTCGGTGATCCACGCAAGCTGACCGCGCTTGTCGAGAATGCGCGCCGAAACCGCATAGGTCCGCCCCGGCTGAATCCGCGCGCGATCATAGCTCACCGCGAAGGAGATCGGCACCTGCTGGCCCGCGGTGGTGATCTGATTCTGGGCAATCGTGACCGATGGTGCGTCCATCAGCGACACATCGCTGATCGTCACGATCACACGCGAATCGGGCGGCAGCGCAATCCGCTCGCGATAGGTCACGGTGCCGGTCAGCATCGTTTCATTGGAATCCGACATCGGGACGCAGGCTGCCAGGCCCGCCAGCAGGGGGATGATCGACAATGCTCGCATGGCGCTTCTCCTCTCCGCCCGCCTCAGCGGCGGCAGGCGCCGAGCTGCTGTAGCACGAATACGTAATCCTCGCGCGCGATAGCGGCGTTGGCCGGTTCCTCATTCTCGGTGCTCGTACGCGGCAGCGCACGCGGGAGGCCGCAGGCGAGGCGATACCAGAGCAACGTGTCGCGCGGCGGCGGCGCAGCCGCGTCGTCGACCACTTCGCCGAGCGCGACCGCCCAGCGCCGCTGTTCGCCCGGGCGGCGCAGGATCGACAGCGAGATGGGGGCGCCGGTCGCGGTCTGGACGAAGATCTGCGTCTCGCCCTCGCCCGGCAGGGTGCCGGGGACGTGAAAGGCATTGCCGAGCCCGGTGATCGCCGGCGGCGCGTCGGGCGCCACCACTTCCTGCACGACCCGGCGCGTGAGCGCGTCGAGCTCCGGCGACCAGTCGCGCTGCGAATCGAGCGTGGTGAGCTGAACCATCGACGCCTGCCCCGTAACGGGACGCGCGAACAGCAGCACCCGCCTTTTACTGAGCTTGGGCAGCTTGCCGCGGGCGTCGAGCGGCACATCGACGACATAGCCGACCCGTGTCGGCATCGCCCCTGGCGCGCGAATCAATGCCAGAACGTCGGCTTCGACGTAGAAACGGACCCGGCCCGGCGCGACGTTCGCAGCCTCCGGGCCCTTGATTCGCGCCGCGCTACGGATCTGAGCATCAAGCAGAACCGGGGAACCGAGTACCAGATCGGCGACGTCGGCATAGGGGATGGCGACGGTTGCCGGCTGGGCAACGACCTGCGCGGTGGCGGACGTTAACAATTGCGGCGAAGTTGCGGCAATCGCGGCGGAAAGCGAAATGAAACGGGTCCGGAACATGGCGACGAGGGTAGGCGAATGTGATTGCGGCATACAGAAATATTTCTGCCATGGGCGGATTATACGTTTATTGCGTCCGACAAAGCGTTTGCGTCACGCAAATCGCCGCGATAGGACTCGCGCCTCTGCCAGTGGTCATACAACGGCCACGGGTCGAGCCACGCCGATAAAGATGCCAAGGTGCCGGGCAACGGCGCGGCCGAATGAAGGAGTTATGTTGCTGAATGGCCTACGCAGATCGTGATGTAGGAGGCAGCCGTGTCGTTGCGAGCGTGATCGTGGCGATCATTCTGGCGGCATTGGGTTACGTGTTCGTAACCGGCCTCGCTTACAAATTTGTCAAAGAAAAGGTGGAGAAGATGGACGTCTTCGACATCGAAGAGCCGCCGCCTCCGCCTGAGGAAGTGCCGCCTCCGCCTCCGCCGCCGGACACGCCGGTTCCGCCGCCGCCGACCACGGTCGTCGTGCCGCCCTCCGTCGTTCCCGTGCAGAGCCAGGCGCCGCAGATCGCGACGACTACCGTGATCCCGCCCAGCCAGCCGCCCACGCCGCCGGCACCGCCGGCGCCGCCCGCACCGCCGCCACCGCCGCCACCGCCTGCGATCAGCAAGGCCGCGGCCGCCAAGGGCAATCCGGGCAGCTGGGTGACCAACGACGACTATCCGCCGTCCGCGCTGCGCGCAGGCGAGCAGGGTTCGGTCGGCATCTCGTTCAACGTGAACGCACAGGGCCGAATCGAGGCGTGCTCGGTCACCTCGTCGTCGGGCTCGTCCGCGCTGGATCAGGCGACCTGCCGCCTGGTCGAACGCCGCGGCCGTTATTCGCCCGCGCTGGACGCGGCCGGAAATCCCACCAATGGCGGACGCAAGTCGCTCCGTTTCCGGTGGCAGATCCAAGAGTAGTTGAACGTGAATCCGGTCCGCCGCCCCCGCGCTGACCAACATTCTTGCAAGGGAAAGAACTGAACATGCTGACGACCATTCTCGCCGCCGGAGCCGCTGCCGGAGCCCCGCCGCCCACCAACTTCGACATCCTGCACGCGATGAACGAAGGCGGCGTGATTGCCTGGGGTACCGCCACCATCCTGACGGTCATGCTCTTCTTCTCGCTCTACATCCTGTTCACCAAGGTGTTCGAGCAGCAGAAGATTCTCAACCAGTACAAGCGCGTTCGCGCGACTTTCTGGAACACCGCCAGCCTGCGCGAAGGCGCAGCGAAGCTCGAGAAGGATTCGGCCTATCGCCAGCTGGTCGACGATGCGCTCCTCGCGCAGGACCAGTACAAGGAACTGACCGATCCGATCGAAGCGCATGACTGGCTGCACGGCTCGCTCAAGCGTTCGGAAGACTCGATCAACTCGCAGCTCAACGGCGGCCTCGCGTTCCTCGCGACCGTGGGTTCGACCGCGCCGTTCATCGGTCTGTTCGGTACCGTCGTCGGCATCTTCCGCGCACTGATCAAGATCGGTGCGGCGGGTGACGCGTCGATCGGCACCGTCGCCGGCCCGGTGGGTGAAGCGCTCATCATGACCGCGCTCGGCCTCGTCGTCGCCGTTCCGGCCGTGCTTGCCTACAACTGGCTGCAGCGCCGCAACAAGGCGATCCAGGAGCAGATGAGCGGCTTCGCGAACGACGTGCTCGGCTATCTGGCTTCGGACGGCCGCGTGAAGCCGTCCGCCGGCAAGAAGGCTCCGGCCGCTGCGCCGAAGGCGCCGCCGGTTGCGACCACGACTGCCAAGGCCTGACATCGACTGACGGCCGCGCGGCCAGTGCCGCGCGGCCGCCTTCCGGACCCAGGTCCGGGGACAGGATGCGAAAGATAGGATTGCGCCAATGGCGATGAGTGTAGGCGGAGACTCCGCCGAAGAAAAACCGATGTCGGACATCAACACGACGCCCCTCGTGGACGTCATGCTGGTGCTCCTTATTATCTTCCTGATCGCGATCCCGGTGGCCATCCAGTCGGTCGAGCTGGAGTTGCCCAAGGTGCAGTTCCAGCCGAACGAGACCAAGCCGGAGAACGTGCTGCTCGCGGTGCGCGGTGAAGGTACCAAGTGCGAGGTCTTCTGGAACATGGCGCCGATCAACAGCGCCGATCTGCTCAAGAAGAGCTCGGACAAGCTGAAGGCCGTGGTCGATCGGCTTGGCGACAACATCACGCCCGAGGATATTCCGGAAGTGCATATCCGCGGTGACGTGAATGCGCCTTACCGCTGCATCGGTGGCGTGATCTACACGATGCAGAGCGCAGGTTTCGTCAAGGTCGGGTTCATTTCCCAGCCGACGCCCGGCGTCGCGGCGCAATAAAGTTCAGGAGTAGACATCATGGGAATGAGCGCCGGAGGTCAGGACGATGGCCAGCCGATGATGGAAATGAACACGACGCCGTTGATCGACGTCATGCTCGTGCTCCTCATCATGCTGATCGTCACCATCCCCGCCCAGACGCACGCGGTGAAGGTCGATCTGCCTCAGAACACCAACCCGACAACGCCGCCGCCGGTGGAGCCGCAAAAGAACAAGATCACGATCGACCCGCAGGGCAACATCTTCTGGAACGGAAGCCAGATCGATCTGCTCACGCTGCGTCAGTATCTCGATCAGAGCGTTCAGATGCGCCCCGAGCCGGAACTGCACTTCCAGCCCGATCCGCAGGCGCGGTACGAGGTGGTCGATGAAACGCTCGCGGTGATCAAGCGGTCCGCGGTCACGAAGCTGGGCTTCGTGGGCAACGAGCAGTATCGCAACGACTTCTGATTGCGGGTTTCCGCATCGGACTTCGATCAAGGGGCGGCTTCGGCCGCCCCTTTTTCTTTGTCCGGCGCTGGATTCTCACGCGTGCATCCTCCGCAATCGGGAACCGTCGATTGTGAGTCATAAAAGTGCAACATTCGCACTTGCCGGTTTGAAACATCAATGACACGTTTGTGTCATTGAACTGTAACAAACGGGAGAAGATGTCGTGCGTGTTGCTCTAGCCTCAATTGTCCTTGCCGCGCCGCTGGCGCTGAGTCCGGCGGCGCATGCGCAGGTTCGCGCGGACCCCTATGCCAAGGTGGCGATCCAGGCGGGGGACTATGCGACGGCGGAACGCAAGTTGCTGGCCGAACAGAGGATTTTCCCGGCCAAGCCCGAAGTCCTGCTCAACCTCGCCGCGGTCTATTCGAAGACGGGCCGTCATAGCGAAGCGCGGGCGATCTACGATCGCGTGCTGGTGCTCGATTCGGTTGCGATGGATGTCGCCGACGGTCAGGTCGCGCCGTCGCATCTGGTTGCCAATCGCGGCCTTCGGTTGCTCGACGCCGCGCGTCAGGCGTCGCGCTGAGTGCTTCTCGCGGGCGGACCGGTTCCGCCCGCGCCAGTCACAAGCGGGGCAGGGTGACGCCGCGCTGTCCCATATATTTGCCGGCGCGATCGGCGTAGCTCGTTTCGCACGGCTCGTTCCCCTTCAGGAACAGGAACTGGCACGCGCCCTCGTTCGCGTAGATCTTCGCGGGCAACGGGGTGGTGTTCGAGAATTCCAGTGTCACATGACCTTCCCATTCGGGTTCGAGCGGTGTGACGTTCACGATGATCCCGCAGCGCGCATAGGTCGATTTGCCGAGGCAGATCACCAGCACGTCGCGCGGGACGCGGAAATACTCGACCGTCCGCGCCAGCGCGAAGCTGTTGGGCGGGATGATGCAGACGTCGGTCTGGCGATCGACGAAGCTGTTGGACGAGAAGTCCTTGGGATCGACTACCGCACTGTCGATATTGGTGAAGATCTTGAACTCGTCGGCGACGCGCGCGTCATAGCCGTAGGAGGACAGACCGTAGCTGATGCACCCCTCGCGCCGCTGCGCTTCGACGAACGGCTCGATCATGCCGTGCTGCGTGGCCTGTTCGCGAATCCAGCGGTCGGAAAGAATGCTCATCACCAAGCTCTAGGCGAGGCATTGGGCGGGCGGCAAGGTCAACCGCCGATCCCGAGATCCGCGGGCCCGAACGCATGCGGCAGAAGCTCGGACAGCCGGTGCGTCTCATACGCCACGCCCTCGGCGCCGGCGCAATAGACGGTCAGGTCGCGGCCGCCCATCTGCGCGGCTTCGTTGAGCACCTGCCGACAGCGGCCGCAGGGACGGATCGGCTCGGTGCCATGCGCCACGCCGCCACGCATCATCCCGCCGATGATCCCTACGGCGACGATGTCACGCAATCTGCCCTCGGCATTGGCACGCGCGGCCGCGACCGTCTCCGCGCACAGCGAGAGGCCATAGCTCGCATTCTCGAAATTGGTGCCGGTGACGATGCTGCCATCGGTCATCAACAGCGCGGCGCCCACCGCGAAATTGGAATAGGGCGCATGCGCATGGCGCGCGGCTTCACGGGCGGCAGCGATCAGGGTGCCGGCAATCTCGTCGCTGATCTCGTCATTCATGGTGCCACCACATTCCAGTTCACGGGCCGTTCGACGCCATCGATACGGCGGATCGTGCTGCTCTGCCACATCGCCCAGGGGCGCGCGAAATAGTCCGGAGCGCGGTAGAAGCCCGTGCTCCACAGCGGGCGCGGGATCGCGCTGCCGACCTGATATTGCGCTTCGAACTCCGGCGTGATGCGCAGGATCGCAGGCTTTCCGCTATGCGTTTCCATCGTTGCGGCGAGACGCCGGATTTCGGTCAGGACCACATCGCGTGACGGGCGCGCCGGGCAGCCCTGGTCAAAGGCGAGGTCGATTGCGGCAGGCAGCGCTTCGGGATCGCGCGGTACGGTGGCAACGAAAGCGCCAGCCTGAGCCTCGGCAGGCCCGCAAAGCGAGAAGACATGGATCGCGCCACGACGCAGTCCCATATTTTCGATCTCCGCCCAGTTCCGCGCGAAGCTGGCGTCGCGCCCCGCAGCGCCGACCGTCGCGCGGGCATAGGCGAAATCGACGTCGTTCGCCTTGACGGTCATCCAATCGATCGCGCCGCTCGCCTCCGACACGTCGATGCCCTGGACGGCATAGTCGCTACGCGCCGGTGCCCAGTTCACAGCGTACCGCCAGCCGAACATGCCCGCCCCCGCCAGGATCACGATCATGATCCCGGCCCCAATCAGCCCCCGCCGCAATTTCCGTCTTCCCCCGTTACTCAAGCCTTGATGTGCAGCACGCAGATCAGCGTGAACAGCCGACGCGCAGTCGCGAAATCGATCTCGATCTTGCCTTCCAGCCGCTCGATCAATGTCCGGGCGGCATCGTCATGGATGCCGCGGCGCGCCATGTCGATCGTCTCGATCTGCGCCGGCGTCGAATGGCGGATCGCCTGGAAATAGCTGTCGCAGATCGCGAAATAGTCGCGGATCGGGCGGCGGAAACGGGCGAGGCCGAGGATCAGCGTTTCCAGCAGTGCGTCGTCGTCGCGCTTGATGTCGAGCTGGAGCCGGCCTTCCTGCACCGACAGGGCGATGCGGTAGGGGCCGGCATAGCCGTTCGGATAGGCGCGCTGCGGGGCAAAGCTGTTCTCTTCGATCAGATCGAAGATCGCGATGCGGCGTTCCTGCTCGATATCGGCCGAGCGCCACAGGATGGTGCGCTCGTCCAGCGTGACATCGATGATCCGCGGGTCGCTCATTTCGTGCCATCTAGGGGCGGCGGGGCATACTCGTCCACATGTTAAACAGCCGCGCGGCGCTTGAGCGGCGGGACGCAGCGGTAGATAAGGCGCGCATGGCCACGCTTGCGACACTTCCAACCGCCCCGGCGGACGCCGCCCCACGACTGCCCCAGAATGTCGAGGCGGAAGCCGCGCTGCTCGGCGCGATGATGATCGACAACCGGCTGGCCGACGACATCGTCGAGGTCATTCAGGACCAGCATTTCTTCGAGCCGGTGCACGGCCGCATCTTCAAGGCGATCAAGACGCTGCGAAAGAACGACATGCTGGCGACGCCGGTGACGCTAAAGCCGCTGTTCGAGAAGGACGAGGGCATGGCGACGCTGGGCGGCCCGGCATATCTGGCCCAGCTCACCGGATCGGGCGCGGGGCTGATCGGCGCGCGGCAGTTCGCGCGGCAGATCTATGACCTGGCGCTGTTGCGCGAGCTGGTGACGGTCGGCCGCAACATGGTCGAGAAGGCGCTCGATACCAGCGAGGACGTCAATCCGCGCGAGCAGATCGACAAGGCCGAGGAGGCGCTGTTCAAGGTCGCGGCGGATGGTGGCACCGCCAACACCGTCAAGACGTTCAACGAGGCGACCAAGATCGCGCTGGAGAATGCCAAGAAGGCGCAGAGCGCGGGCGGCGGCGTGGCCGGCGTCACCACCGGTTTCGATTCGGTCAATGGGCGGATCGGCGGTCTGCACCATTCGGATTTGATCATCCTCGCCGGCCGTCCGGGCATGGGCAAGACGTCGCTCGTGACGAACATCGCCTACAACGCCGCACGGCGGCTGATGGACGACATTCGCCTCGGCATTCCGCCGAAACAGTCGATCGGCGCCAAGGTGGCGTTCTTCAGCCTCGAAATGTCGGCCGACCAGCTGGCGCTGCGCATCCTGTCCGAACAGTCGCGGATCGCGTCCGAGGCTTTGCGCATGGGCAATATCAGCAAGGCCGAGTTCGCGCAGCTTGCGGCGGCGGCGGCGGATCTGGAGCAGCTGCCGCTCTATATCGACGATACCGCCGGCCTGACGATCAGCGCGTTGCACAGCCGTGTCCGCCGGCTGCAGTCCAAGCATGACGGCGAGCTGGGCATGGTGATCGTCGACTATCTCCAGCTGCTGCAGGGATCGGGCAACAACCGCGAAGGTAATCGCGTTCAGGAGATTTCGGAGATCAGCCGCGGCCTCAAGACGCTGGCCAAGGACATCAACGTGCCGGTGATCGCGCTGTCGCAGCTGAGCCGCGCGGTCGAAAGCCGCGAGGACAAGCGTCCGATGCTCTCCGACCTGCGCGAATCGGGGTCGATCGAGCAGGACGCCGACATGGTCTGGTTCGTGTTCCGCGAGGATTATTACGTCGCGGCGCGCGAGCCCAAGCGGCCGCGCGAAGGCGACGATCCCAAGACGTTCGAGGATCACGCCAAATGGGCGCTGGAGATGGAGCGCGTGTACGGGCTGGCCGAACTGATCATCGCCAAGCAGCGCCACGGCGCGACGGGCAAGGTGCTGCTGCGGTTCGAATCGAGCTTCACGCGGTTCAGCGACTATGTGGGCGATGTCGAGATGCCCTATGGCGAGTGACGGCCGCGCGGGAAGTCCCAAACGTCACGCTATCGCGCACGGGCAGTTGACCGGCTGAGGAACTGGACGGGTTTGGGCAGCGGCTGCCAAACGGGGATCGACGGTTCAAGGAGCGGTCAAGATCCGGCGCCGGGACTGCAGCAGTCGAAATCCGACATTGCAACCGCGCGTCGGCGGTTGCGAGCTTTCCGGATTTGCCGGACGGCGCCTGCCGACAGTATCCCGGCGCGCCGTCCGGCCATACCGCGATCAGAAGCGCTGGTGGCGGGCGCCGTCGATCGTGTCGCAGCTGCCCCGGAAGCGATAGCTGGCAAAACCCTGAATATTGATCCGGCCGCTGCGCCGATCGATCGTCACGCGCGGCTTGTTCGGGCCGTTGAGGCGGTAGGTGGCGCGAATCTGGCTGCGATCTTGGTAGACATCATACAGATCCCACCAGCCGTCCCGGTTGGTCCCGCCCGAATGGATCGGCGGGATCAGCGAACGCGGCAGGCGGATGCGGCCGCCGCCATCCCAGAGCTGAATCGTTACCGATGCGTCGAATTGCTGTGTGGTCAGCTCGGTGCGATTGCCGAAATCATAGCGGTTGCTGTCCCAGTTCCACTGCCAGCCCCAGCGATTGGCGGCGGCGGGCTTCTGCCCCTCGCCGAAGCAGATCAGGCCGAGTGAGATCGGCCGGCCGCCGGGCCAGCCGCCGGGGCGGTCCGGCCGGCCGGGACGATCATCCCAGTCCGGGCGGTCCGGGCGGCCAGGACGATCGTCCCAACCCGGCCGGTCGGGACGGCCTGGCCGGCCGCCGCCACGACAATCGGGCGCGGGGGCGGTGACGATCGAATCGTAGCGGCCGTTGCGCGTCACGATCGACACGCACTGGCGGCGATCGGCATTCCACCAGTTGGTCCATATACGGTCGCTGCCCGTTTCGGTACGGACCGCGACATAGCCGCGCCGCTGCAACTCGGCCTCAGCCTGTCCGGCGCGGGCATAGACCATGTCGCGCAGGTCGCTGGGAATATCCTGCGCCATCGCCGGGGCCGCGAATACGCATGCTACTGCGGACATCGCGGCGGCGGTGAAAAGGGGGAGGCGGTTCATCGGGACTCTCCTGTTCGACGGGGACGATGCTTGAACCTTGTCGAGTCGCCGCTGAGCGGCGCATGATAATCCTAGAAACGTGTGTTCGAGCGCGAAAGGGGCCGCGACGATGCATTTCATGGGACTGCTCAAGTCGCTCGACGAACTTCTCTACGAGGTCATGTCGTGGCTGATCTTCTATCCCATCACCTTGTGGCGTTCGCTCCGCCGGCCGCTCGCGATGATGAACTATTCGGATCGCGAACAGGGGCAGGCCGAGGAGCGGCAATATGCCGATACGCTGCCGCCGCCACTGTTCCTGCTCATCTCGCTATTGCTCGTGCATGCGCTGGAATTGCTGGTCGTCGGAGACAGTCCATTGATTGCGAGCCATCAGCGACTGGCCGCGTTGGTGGACGACGATACCACGCTGCTGATCATGCGGCTGGTGGTCTTCAGCGTCTTTCCGATCATCTTTGCGGCACAGGTGGTGCGGGCACAGCATAAGGTCCTGACGCGTGACACTCTGCGCCGTCCCTTCTACGCGCAATGCTACGCTGCGGCGCCGTTCGCGCTGGTCCTGAGCATCGCCGGGATACTGATCCAGATCGACTGGCTCGAGGTGCAGTTCGCTGGGGTGATGCTCGGGGCGCTGGCGTTGTTCGTGTTCGGTCTGGTTCAGGCGCGCTGGTTCGCACAGCATCTGCATTGCAGCGTCGTTGCCGGTTTTGGCCACGCGTCGATCGCAATGGTCGGGAGCCTCGCGCTCGCGCTGATCAGTGCGCCGCTGTTCTCGTGATTTGACCGCGGTACCGGCCCGGTACCGCCTCGAACAATATTCAGAACATCGGCTGGTCGGGATCGCCGTCCGCGACGGGCGTGTGGATGCCGCATTCGGTCTTGTCCCAGCCGGCCCAGCGTCCCGACCGGGCGTCCTCGCCCGGCTTGACCTTGCTGGTGCAGGGCGCGCAGCCGATCGACAGATAGCCTTCTGCCACCAGCGGATGGGCCGGCAGGTCGTGCTCGACGAAATAGGCGTCGAGATCGGCCTTGGTCCAGTCGGCGAGCGGGTTGACCTTGAGCTTGCCCGCCGCATCCACCTCGAACCGGGGCAGCGCGTTGCGCGTGCTGGCCTGGAACGCCTTGCGCCCGGTGATGCTGGCATCGAACCCGGCCATCGCCTTCTCGAGCGGGATCACCTTGCGGATCTCGCAGCAGCCATCGGGATCGTAGGACCAGCGCAGGCCGGTCTCGTCCTTCTTCGCGATCACCTCGGCGTCCGGCGTGACGATGCGCAGGTTGGTCAGGCCGAGGCGTGTGGCGAGCTGGTCGCGATAGGCGAGCGTTTCTGGGAAATGCTTGCCGGTATCGAGGAAGATCACGGGCACCGAGGGATCGATGCTGGCGACGAGGTGGAGGAGAACCGCCGATTCCGCGCCGAACGAGGAGACGATCGCAATGTCGCCGGCCATCTGCTCGGCAAGGACGGTGCGCAGCATCTCGACCGTGGGCACGCCGCGGAACAGGTTGTTGAGACGCAGCGCGTCGCGCTCCGTGAACGCCGGAGCGGTATCGATGCGGTCGATCTGGCGAGCCACGCTAGCCATGCCGCCGTTTCCAGACAGGCACGGCGGGGTCAGCCGCGGCCTGGTAGACATGGTCGTAGCGGGCAAGCGACGCGGCGAGCACGGCTTCGTCCACCTCGGCCTCGGGCGCGAAGCTGTCGAAGCCGCAGCGGCGCATCAGCGGGATCTGGTCGACCAGCACATCGCCCTGCGCGCGCAGCTCGCCGGTATAGCCGGCTTCGCGCAGGATGCGCGCCGAGCTGTAGCCGCGGCCGTCGCGGAACTTGGGGAAGCTGACTTCCACCAGCGAGAGGCGGTCGAGATGGGGCAGGAGCGCGCGCGCATCCTCTCCGCTTTCGATGCGAACCGCGGTCGCGTTGGACTGGCCGAGGAAGGAGTCGAGCGTCACCGCAGGCTCGTCATGCACCTCGTCGTCGCGGAAGCGCAGAGTCTGATCAGCCATAAATGGCCTCCTTGAACGGGGCCATGCCGATACGGCGATAGGTATCGACGAAGCGTTCGCCAGCTTCGCGCCGGGCGAGATAGACGTCGGTCGCCTTCTCGACCGCGTCGACGATGCCGTCCTCGCTGAAGCCGGGGCCGGTGATCTGGCCGAGCGACACATCCTCCGCGCCCGAGCCGCCGAGCGAGAGCTGATAGTTCTCGACGCCCTTACGGTCGACGCCGAGGATGCCGATATGGCCGGCATGGTGGTGGCCGCAGGCGTTGATGCAGCCGCTGATCTTGAGCTTGAGTTCACCCAGCTCGCGCTGACGGCCGAGATCGGCGAAGCGCGTGGCGATCTTCTGGGCCACGGGGATCGAGCGCGCATTGGCGAGCGAGCAATAATCGAGGCCGGGGCAGGCGATGATGTCGGTGATGAGGTCGAGGTTCGCCTCGGCCAGGCCCGCTTCGCGCAACTGCTGCCAGATCGCGTAGAGATCCGCCTTCCTGACATGCGGCAGGACGATGTTCTGCGCATGGGTGACGCGCAGCTCGTCGAAGCTGTGCTTCTCGGCGAGGTCGGCCATCAGGTCGATCTGCGCCGAGGAGGCGTCGCCGGGGATGCCGCCGGTGGGCTTCAGGCTGATGTTGACGATCGCATAGCCCGGCGCCTTGTGTGCGGCGACATTCTGGTCGAGCCAGACCGCGAAGTCGGGGTCGCTGCGGTCGAGGTCGTCCGGCAGGCCGGTCTCGAACGCCGGGTCGGCGAAATGCGCAGCGATGCGGTCGAACTCGGCGCGGGGCGGATCGATGCCGAGCTGCTTGACTGCGGCGAACTCGGCCTCGACTTCTTCCCGGTATTTTTCGGCGCCGATTTCGTGGACGAGGATCTTGATCCGCGCCTTGTACATGTTGTCGCGGCGGCCGTAGCGATTATAGACGCGCAGGCACGCTTCCATATAGCTCACGAAATCGTCGAACGGGACGAAGTCCTTGATCAGCGGCGCGATCATCGGGGTGCGGCCCATGCCGCCGCCGACATAGACAGCGACGCCGTGGACGCCGTCCTTCTCGACGATCTGGAGGCCGATATCGTGGAGGCGCATTGCGGCGCGATCCTCGTCCGCGGCGATCACCGCGATCTTGAACTTGCGCGGCAGGTAGCTGAATTCGGGGTGGAAGGTGCTCCACTGGCGCAGCAGCTCGGCCCAGGGGCGCGGATCGGTCAGCTCGTCCGCGGCGGCGCCGGCGTACTGATCGCTGCTGATGTTGCGGATGCAGTTGCCCGAGGTCTGGATGGCATGCATCTCGACCGTCGCCAGCTCGGCGAGGATGTCGGGCGCGTCTTCGAGCTTGATCCAGTTATACTGGATGTTCTGGCGCGTGGTGAAATGGCCGTAATCGCGATCGTACTTGCGCGCGATATGCGCGAGCATGCGCATCTGGCGGCTGTCGAGCGTGCCATAGGGCACCGCGACGCGCAGCATGTATGCGTGAAGCTGGAGATAGAGGCCGTTCATCAACCTGAGCGGCTTGAACTGGTCCTCGGTGATCTGGCCGGCGAGGCGGCGGTTCACCTGATCGCGGAATTCCTCGACCCGGCTTGCCACGATCGAGTGGTCATATTCGTCGTATTTGTACATTTCAGATCACCCAGCTGCCGGCGTTCGGGTCGGCGGGTTTGAGCGTCAGGTCCGGGCGCACGGTCGGGCCGAGCGCGCGGATGCGGTCCTTGATATGCGCGGGGCGCGGACCCTCAGGCGTATCGGTGGCGTCGATGACATAGGGGCCGTTGACGCGGCGCGCGCCTTCCTCGGCATGGGCGATCGCCTCGCCCTGATCCCCGACATCGACGGCGTCCTCGACATGGCGCGACCAGCCCGAGCCGGTCCACCAGGTGACGTCGCCCGTGGGCAGATCGTTTCCGGTGAGGATCTTCATGCGTCGAATCCGTGCATCAGTTCGGCCTTCTTCGCCCAGTTGGCGAGCTTGTCCTGCGCGTCGGAGAGCGCGACCACCTCGCCGACGACGATGATCGCGGGGCTCTGCACCTTCTCGCGCTCGACCATCGGGCCGAGGTCGGCGAGCAGGGTTCGCATCGCGCGGCTGCCGTCGAGCGTGGCGCGTTCGAGCACCGCGACCGGCATGTCGGGGGCGACGCCGTCGCGCATCAGCTTCTCGGCGATGTCGGGGCAGGTCGCGACGCCCATGTAGATGACGAGGGTGCGGCCCTTGCCGGCGAGGCCCGACCAGTCCTGATCGGTCAGCCCCTTGCACTGGCCGGCGACGAAGGTGACCGCGCTCGACCAGTCGCGATGGGTGAGCGGGAGCATCGCCTCGGCCGCGCCGCCGAGCGCGGCGCTGACGCCCGGAATCACCTCGACCGGCAGCCCGGCGGCGCGCACCGCCTCGACCTCTTCGCCGCCACGGCCGAAGATGAAGGGGTCGCCGCCCTTGAGGCGGACGACGATCGCGCCGGTTCTCACATGCGCGATGATGAGCGCGTTGATCCCGTCCTGCGGCACGGTGTGCCTGGAGCGGCGCTTGGCGACGGAGATGCGGTGGGCCTGGGGGGCGAGGTCGAGCACGCGCGGATCGACCAGCCCGTCATGGACGAGCACGTCGGCCGCTTTCAGCGCCTCGACGGCGCGCACGGTCAGCAGACCCGGATCGCCCGGACCGGCACCGACCAGAATCACGCGCCCGCGCGCGGAAGGATCGAGCAGGGAAGCCATGGATGGCAGATGGTCCCAGCTGCCGTTTGCGGCAACCGATGGTTGCTTGGGGGACGCCTAGGGAATCTTTGGGGCTAGGCGGCCAGTTCGCGGGCGCGCCGGGTAAGGCGCATCGCTTCGTCGATCAGCTCTCCGGCGAAGGCGAGGTCCTTCTGCCCCACAGCCAAAGTAAGGCAGTTGGCCGCCTCGCGGTGGAGGCGCCGGGCACGGGCGAAACGGGAGGAAGCGTCGGGCAGGAAGGTCACGCCGCGCACAATCCATGTGCGGCACGGGAGTTCCGCGGCTTGTCGCAATCCCGCTTTCCCTTACGCGTCGCGGATGCCGACCCCCATCGAAACACGCGCCTGCTCCGCTTCGGAGGACACCACCGGATAGGCGCAATAGTCGGCCGCGTAGAAAGCGCTTGGGCGATGATTGCCCGACCAGCCGATCCCGCCAAAGGGCGCCGCGGAGCTGGCACCGTTGGTCGGCCGGTTCCAGTTGACGATGCCGGCGCGGATGTTCGCCCAGAACTGATCGTAGAGCTTGGGATCCTGGCTCACCAGCGATGCGGACAGGCCGTAGCGGGTATTGTTCGCCTCAGCGATCGCCTCTTCGAACGTCCTGGCGCGGATCACCTGGAGGATCGGGCCGAACAGCTCGACATCGGGCTTTTCCTTCGCATCGGTCATGTCGATCATCGCCGGCGTGAGGAAGGGGCGGCCATCGACGGGGCGCTCCATGTGCCGCAACGGCCGGCCGCCCATGAAAGAGAGCTCGAGAAAGCTCTCGGTCAGCAGGTCGGCGGTGTCGTTGTCGATCACCGGCCCCATGAAGGGTGCCGGATCGGCATGCGGCTCGCCGACGATCAGCCGGCCGATGAGCTTGTTCACCTCTTCGAGCAGCGGATCGTAGAGCTTCTCATCGACGATCAGCCGCCGCGCGGCGGTGCAGCGCTGCCCGGCGGAGGTGAAGGCCGACTGGATGACCAGCACCGCAGCCGAATAGATATCCGGCGTCGACCAGACGAGGATCGGGTTGTTGCCGCCCATCTCGAGCGCGAGGATCTTCTCGGGCTTGGCGGCGAAGGCGCGGTTGAGCGCGATGCCCGTGCGCGCCGATCCGGTGAACAGGAGGCCGTCGATCCCGTCATGCCCGGCCAGTGCCTTGCCCTCGTCCGGTCCGCCGATGAGCAGACGGATACAGCCTTCGGGAATGCCCGCCGCGTGATAGCATTCGACGAGGAAGGCGCCGGTCGCGGGGGTCTTTTCCGATGGCTTGAACACCACCGCATTGCCCGCGAGCAGGGCGGGGACGATGTGGCCGTTGGGCAGGTGCGCCGGGAAATTATAGGGACCGAGCACCGCGAGCACGCCGTGCGGCTTGTGCCGCAGTGCGAGGCGGGTGTTCATCGGCGCCTCGATCCGGCGCTGACCGGTACGTTCGGAGAAGGCCGTTACCGATATGTCGACCTTGGCGATCACCGTCTCGACCTCGGTCCGGGCTTCCCAGAGCGGCTTGCCGGTTTCGCGGGCGATCAGGTCGGTGAAGGCTTCGGATTTCTGGCGGACGACATTGGCGAAGCGGCGCAGTGCCTCGATCCGGTAGGTGAGCGGGCGGGCCGCCCAGTCGGCCCAGCTTGCACGGGCCGCGGCGACTTCGGCATCGACATCGCCGATCGGGCGGCGCCAGAGCACCGCGCCCGTCGCAGGTTCGGTCGAAATGATTTCGGATCCCGACATCTGTTCTTTCTTCGGATTGGACCCCAAGGATGCGGTCGCTCTAGCACCAATTCGAGGGCGGATTCCACCTCAGCGATGCCCGGCCTGGCCGCCTAGTGCGTCACCCATGCGGCGGATCGCCGCGATCTTGGCCCCGAACGGTGCCCAGTCGTCGTCGCGGTCGATCGCGGACCAGATCGCCTCGACTTCGTCGATCAGCATCGAACAGGGCTCAGCATCCGAGAAATAGGGGTGCGTGCGGGCGTGAGGCAGGGGGGCATAGCCGGCAAGCGCCACGCGGACCCTGTCCCACTCCGGGCCATAGCCTGCGGGCAGCGCACCGGCGAATGCGTCGAAGAAGAAGCGGTCGATCGGCCATCGGGTGGCGATCAGCGCGTCGTCGATCGCATCCTTGAGCGCCCAGTCGCGATCCGCGTCGGGCGCGCCCGGTGCGAGGCCGAGACGGCGAAGGAGCGGCGCGGCATAATGGCGGCGATAGAGCGGCTCGAACCGTTCCAGCCGCTCGATCAGCGGCGGGGCTTCGCTGATCAGGCGCAGCGACACGGCGAGCTGGGCGACGTTCCACAGGATCGCATCGGGCTGGCGGCCATAGGCGTAGAGGCCGCTATGGTCGAAATAGGCGGCGGTGAAACCGGGGTCGAACACCGGGGCAAAGCGCCACGGGCCATAGTCGAAGCTCTCGCCCATCACGTTGATATTGTCGGTGTTGAGCACGCCATGGACGAAGCCTGCGACCATGTAGCTCGCCGCCAGCGCCGCCGTGCCATCGACCACCAGCTCGAAGAATTGCGCGACCGGATCTTCGCCCGGTTCGACGTTGAACATCTCGGTCAGGCAATAGTCGACCAGCCGCCGCATATTCTCCGCATCGCCGAAATAGGCGAGGCGCTGGAAGGTGCCGATGCGGATATGGCCGAGGCTCATGCGGACCAGCACTGCCGAGCGGGTCGGCGAGGGTTCGTCATTGCGCTGGAGCGCCTCGCCGGTCTCGATCAGCGAGAAGCTGCGCGACGTCCTGACGCCGAGCGCCTCGAGCATCTCGGTCGCCAGCACTTCGCGCACGCCGCCCTTGAGCGTCAGGCGGCCGTCGCCGAAGCGGCTCCATGGCGTCTGGCCCGAGCCCTTGGTGCCGAGCTCGACCAGCGCGCCGTCGCCGCGGCGCATCTGCGCGAAGGTGAATCCGCGACCGTCGCCGAGCTCGGGATTGTAGCTGCGGAACTGATGGCCGTGATAGCGTAGCGCGAGCGGCTGCGGCAGGTTGCCGGGCAGCGGATCGAAGCGGCCGAAATGCGCGAGCCACCGGTCATCGCTCAGGCCGTCCAGTCCGATCTCGGCTGCGGCGCGATCGTTGCGGAAACGCAGGACCGTCTGCGGGAAGTCCGCTGCCTCCACGACATCGTAGAAGGCGTTACCCAGTTTGAGGATCGCGGGATCGGCAACATAGCTCGGCGCTTGCGGGAAATCGGCCATGCGGCGATATGGGGCGCGATGGCGACCGCGCGCAACCTTGCTTCCTATACCGACGGCTATTGGTGGTCGGGTGATGGCCTGAGGCTTCATTATCGCGACTATCCCGGGCCGGCAGGCAGGCCGCCCCTGCTGTGCATCCCGGGCCTGACCCGCAACGCACGCGACTATGAAACGCTTGCCGCGCGGCTGGCTGGGGAGTGGCGGGTGATCGCGGTCGAGCTGCGCGGACGCGGCGAGAGCGCCTATGCCAAGGACCCGATGAGCTATGTGCCGCTCACCTATCTCCAGGATCTGGAGGCGCTGGTCGGCGAGCTGAAGCTCGACCGGTTCGTCGCGGTGGGCACCTCGCTCGGCGGTATCCTGACGATGCTGATGGCATCGACCCATCCCGAGCGGATCGCGGGTGCGGTACTGGTCGATGTCGGACCGGAGATCGACCCGGCAGGCCTCAGCCGCATCCGCGGCTATGTCGGCAAGGCCAATTGGCACCCGACCTGGATGCACGCGGCGCGCGCGCTGGCCGAGGCGAATGGCGACGTCCATCCCGGCTATGGCATCGAGGACTGGCTGGCGATGGCGAAGCGGCTCTACCGCCTCAACAGCGCGGGCCGTATCGTGCTCGACTATGACATGAAGATCGCCGAGCCGTTCCGCGTGCCGGGGAACGAAGCGGGGCCGGACATGTGGCGGGCCTTTGACGGGCTGAAGGACAAGCCGCTGCTGGTGGTGCGCGGCGCCAATTCGGACATCCTGTCCGCCGCGACCGCCGAGGCGATGCGCGAACGGGTCGAGGGATGTGACCTGGTGACGGTGCCCGATACCGGCCACGCCCCGACGCTCGACGAACCCGAGGCGGTCGCCGGGGTCGAGCGGCTGCTGGCGCGCGTGGCGTGAGAGAGCGGGGCGCGAACCGCGCTCCCTCCGGGATCAATCGCCGAGCGCGGCGCGGCGCTTGAGTTCGGCCTCGGTCGGCTCGGGCAGCTCGAACGACCCGGTATCAACCCCACCCGCACGGCGATAGCTGGCGATGACGACGCCGCTGGATGAGACCTGCGACTCCGCCATCTCGAAGCTGGCGGGAAGCGTGCCGGTCCCGAACAGGTGCTTGCCCTTGCCGAGTGTCACCGGGAAGATGAACAGGCGCAGCTCGTCGACCAGATCGGCGGCCCAGAGCGTCTGGAGCAGGTCGCTCGACCCCTGGGTGAGCAGGTCCGGCCCTTCACTCTGCTTGAGCGTGCGCAGCGCGGCGACGACATCGCCCTGAAGCTGCTCGCTATTCTCCCAGTCGAGCGTGAGCGGCGAACGGCTGGCGACATATTTGGTGATGCGGCGGAACAGCCGGGCGACCCTCGCGTGATCCTCGGCATAGCCCTCCGCGCCCGGTTCGGTCGGGATGTACGGCCAGTGCGCGGCGAAGATGTCGTAGGTCTTGCGGCCGAGCAGCAAATCGACCGGGTGCGCAAACATCGCGTCGATCGCGCGCCAGAGCATGTCGTCCTTGCCCCAGTAATTGGCGGTCCAGCCGCCGAGTGCGAAGCCGCCGGTGGGGTCTTCCTCCGGGCCGCCGGGCGCCTGCATCACTCCATCGAGGCTGACAAAGGCAGTCGCGTTGATCTTGCGCATCATGGGTCTCCTTCGCTGGGCAGCGCGGAAACGCGCTGTCATGTTCCCGACGAGCGAGGCGCAGAGGAATCGACGGCGCCGCAGAATTTTTTCGCAAGGCGCCGGATTGGACGCTAAGCAGCACGCCCCATATGGCTCTCAATATCCTCCATCTTCATTCGAGCTTCGACCTGGGCGGCAAGGAAGCGCGCGCGGTCCGGCTGATGAACGCCTTTGGCGACAGGGCGAAGCACACCATCGTCTCAGGCGTCGAGGGCGCCTATGGCGCGCGTGACGCGATCGCCAGGGGCATCCGCTACGAGATCGCGCAGAACCCGCCGCCGCTGACCGGCAAGCCTTCGGTCGCGCGCTACGAGGCGATCGCCAGGTACATGGCGCGGTTCGATCTGGTGCTGACCTACAATTGGGGAGCGATCGACGGGGTGATGGCGAAGCGGGTCTTCGCCAAGAACATGCCGCCGGTGATCCATCACGAGGACGGGTTCAACGCCGACGAGGCGGCGCGGCTCAACCCGATGCGCAACATGTATCGCCGCATCGCGCTGGGCGCCGCGCACGCGCTGGTCGTGCCCTCGCACCTGCTGGAGCGTGTCGCGCGCAAGGCATGGAAGCAGCCGGCCGAACGGCTGCATCGCATCTCCAACGGCATCGACGTCGCCGCCTATGCGCGCAAGCCGGATGCAAGAGCGCTTCCCGGCTTCAAGCGGCTGCCCGGGCATGTCGTGGTCGGCACGGTCGCGGGGCTGCGCGAGGTGAAGGACCTGCCGATGCTGGTCCGCGCGATGGGCGGGATGAAGACCCGCGCGCAGCTGGTGATCGTCGGCGAAGGGCCGGAGCGCGAGGCGATCCAGGACGCAATCGACAATATGGGCCTGGAGAAGACCGTGTTGCTTCCCGGCTTCGTTCCCGATCCGCACCGCTATATGGGGCTGTTCGATATCTTCGCGCTCTCGTCCAAGAGCGAGCAGCAGCCGATCGCGCTGATGGAGGCGATGGCGGCGGGGCTGCCGGTCGCATCGACGCCGGTAGGCGATGTCGCGCAGATGATCGCGCCGGAGAATCTGACGCTGATCTCCGAGGACTGGAATCCGGTGCAGCTGCGCGACCGGATCGAGATCCTCGCCTCGCACCCCGACGTCCGCGCGGCGCTGGGCAAGGCGAACCAGGCACGCGCCCATGCGTTGTTCGACGAGAAGGCGATGATTGCGGCCTATGCCGCGCTCTATGCGGACGCGGTGAAGCGGCCGGGTGTGCTGGGATAGGGTTCCGGGGCGCGGCTGGGCGCCTACAGGATCATGGCGGCGGGATGGCGGGATCGGGGCGCAGGCCTGATTCCCCTCGCTAAGAGGCCGCATCGCGGCTAAAGTTGCGCGAATTTTTTCGGAGGGTGTCGTTGTTCAAGGGTTTGAAGCCGATCATCTACAATGGTCAGGAAGTCTGGCCTCTGGTGGAGGGCGGCAAGGGGGTTGCGGCGACCAATCATGCTTCGGCGGGGGCCTGGGCAGCGGCGGGCGGAATCGGCACGGTGAGTGCGGTCAACGCCGACAGCTATGACGCCGAAGGCAAGATCATTCCCCAGGTGTACAATGCGCTGACCCGCCGCGAGCGGCACGAGGAGCTGATCGCCTACGCCATCGAAGGCGCGGTGCAGCAGGTCAAGAAAGCGTTCGAGATCGCCGGAGGCAAGGGGGCGATCAACATCAACGTGCTGTGGGAGATGGGCGGCGCGCAGCGGGTGCTGCACGGTGTGCTCGAGCGCACGCGCGGCATGGTCTCCGGCGTCACCTGCGGGGCGGGCATGCCCTACAAGCTGAGCGAGATCGCGGCGTCCTATGGCGTCAGCTATCTGCCGATCGTCAGCTCCGGCCGCGCCTTCCGCGCGCTGTGGAAGCGCGCCTATTCCAAGGCGAGCGAATGGCTGGCGGCGGTGGTCTATGAGGATCCCTGGCTCGCGGGCGGGCATAACGGCCTGTCCAATGCCGAAGACCCGCGCGCGCCGCAGGATCCGTACCCGCGCGTCAAGGAGCTGCGCGCGGTGATGCGCGAGGGCGGGATCAGCGACGATGTGCCGATCGTGATGGCCGGCGGCGTCTGGTATCTGCGCGACTGGAACGACTGGATCGACAATCCCGAGCTCGGCACGATCGCCTTCCAGTTCGGCACGCGTCCGCTGCTGACCCAGGAAAGCCCGATCCCCGAGGGCTGGAAGTCGAAGCTGATGGAGATCGAGGAGGGCGATGTGCTACTCCACCGTTTCTCGCCGACCGGCTTCTATTCCTCCGCGGTGCGCAATCCGTTCCTGCGCAACCTCGAGGCGCGGTCGGAGCGCCAGATCCCCTATTCGACCGAGGAAGCGGGCGACCACACCTTCCAGCTCGATGCGGGCGTGAAGGGCAAGAATTTCTGGGTGACGCGCAACGATCTGCTGCGCGCGCGCGAGTGGGTGGGCCTGGGCTTCACCAACGCGCTCAAGACGCCCGACAACACGCTCGTCTTTGTCGATCAGGAAGAGCAGGGCGTGATCCGCAAGGATCAGAAGGATTGTATGGGCTGCCTCAGCCAGTGCAGCTTCTCGTCCTGGGCGGATACCGAGACCAATTCGACCGGGCGCCTCGCCGATCCGCGCAGCTTCTGCATCCAGAAGACGCTGCAGGATATCGCGCATGGCGGCGATACCGACCAGAATCTGATGTTCGCGGGTCACGCCGCGTACAACTTCAAGCGCGACCCCTTCTACTCGAACGGGTTCGTGCCGACGGTGAAGCAGCTGGTCGACCGCATCCTGACCGGGGACTGACCGCTTGGACACGACCCGCCGTGCGATGCTCGCCGGGATGGCGTGCGGCGCGGCGGGGTTCGTCCTGCCTGCGGCGGCGAGGCCGGGCAGCGCCAAGGCGTTGATCGCCGCGGCACGGCGGCAGGTGGGCGTGACGCTGCAGTATGACCCGGCCTATTCGCGCATCCCCTTCCCCAATGGCGACGTGCTGCGGGCGAAGGGCGTGTGCACCGACGTGCTGATCCGTGCCTATCGCGATGCGCTGGCGCTCGATCTGCAGGCGCTGCTCAACGCCGACATGCGCGCGCAGTTCGCGGCCTATCCGCGCAACTGGGGACTCCGCAGCCCCGACCGCAATATCGACCATCGCCGCGTTCCCAACCTTGCCACCTATTTTCGCCGCCGCGGCGCGGCGTTGCCGCTTCCCGCGGCGCCCGACGGCTGGCAGCCGGGCGATATCTTCACCAGCGTGATCGGGGGGCGGTTGCCGCATACCGGCATCGTTTCCGACCGGCGCGGGCCGAACGGCTGGCTGGTGATCCACAATATCGGCGCCGGCACCCGCGAGGAGGACGCGCTGAGCGCGCATCCGCTGACCGGGCGGTTCCGCTGGGCTATCGCCTGAGACCAGCTTGCCGCTTGCAAAGCGAGACTAGGTTGGATTGGAGCACGCGCAACGCTAGCTCATGGCGGCATGAAGAAGGGACTCATCATCCGCCATGTCCCGTTCGAGGGGATCGCGGGGTTCCGCCAGCCGGTGGAAGACGCGGGCTATCACCTCGACCGGATCGACGTGACCGATCCGGACTTCGCGCGGGTCAATTTCAACACGCCCGATCTGCTGATCCTGATGGGCGGGCCGATGGGCGTGTACGAACGCGACGCCCATCCGTGGATCGATTGCGAGATCGACCGGCTGGCGAGCCGGATTTCGCTGGGCCTGCCGACGCTGGGCGTGTGTCTGGGCGCGCAGATGATCGCGGCGGCGATGGAGGCGACGGTCTATTCGGGGGCGGCCAAGGAGGTCGGGTTCGCGCCGGTCGCGTTGAGCGAAGCCGGGGCGGTCTCGCCGCTACGGCATGTCGAGGGCGTGCCGGTGCTGCACTGGCATGGCGACACCTTCCCGCTTCCGGAGGGGGTTGAGCTGCTGGCCTCGACCGATGCCTATCGGCACCAGGCGTTCCGGCGGGGGCCGGAAGTGCTGGCGCTGCAATTCCATGCCGAGATGGGCGAGGATCCGCGCTTCGAAGAATGGCTGGACGGTTCCGACGACTATGTCGGGCAGGCGGGTCTGACGGTGGACCAGCTGCGCGGCCAGCACGATCGGCATGGGCCGGGCGCGGTGAAGGCCGGACGGGCGATGGTCGCGGAATGGCTTGAGGGGCTTTAGCCGAGCTGCTGCTTGATCGCGGCGTCGGTCTTCCTGCCATAGGGTGGCTTGAGCCCGCCAAGGCCGGCGACGTCGAACCGCGATTGCTTGAACACCGACTTGGCGTGGCTGAAGGTGCGGAAGCCCGGCTCGCCATGATAGGCGCCCATGCCTGACGGGCCGATGCCGCCGAAGGGCAGTTCCTCCATCGAGACGTGGAAAATGGTATCGTCGAGGCTGACCCCGCCCGATATCGTGCGATCGAGCACGCGGCGGCGCTCAGCCTCGTCCGATCCGAAATAATAGAGGGCGAGCGGACGGTCGCGGCGGTTCACCTCGCCGATTGCGCCGTCGATGCTGTCGTACTTGCGGACCGGGAGAAGCGGCCCGAAGATTTCCTCCTGCATCACCGTCATGTCGTCGGTCGCGTTGCGGATGATGTGGAGCGGGAGCTTCCGCGCATTCGACGCCGCGAAATCCTCGTTGGCCGGATTGACCGCGATGACCTCGGCACCTTTGGCGCGGGCGTCATCGATCGCGGCGGTGAGGCGCGCGAAATGGCGGTCGTTGATGATCGCGGTGTAATCGGGGTTCGACAGCAGGGTCGGGTACATCGCGGAGGCGGCGCGGACGAGGCCGTCGACGGCGGCCTGCTCCTGTTCGGCAGCGACCATCAGATAATCGGGAGCGATGCAGATCTGGCCTGCGTTGAGCATCTTGCCCATCGCCACCCGCTCGGTCGCTTGCGCCAGATTGGCCGAGCGGCCGAGGATCGCGGGGGATTTACCGCCCAGCTCGAGCGTCACCGGCGTCAGATTGTCGGCGGCGGCGTGGAGGATGTGGCGACCGATCCCGGTGGCGCCGGTGAAGAGCAGATGGTCGAAGGGGAGCGCGGAAAAGGCTTGCCCGACCTCGGGCCCGCCGCTGACGAAGGCGAGTTCGGCCGGATCGAAATAGCGGGGGCAGAGCTCCTCGAACAGCGCGGCGGTGGCCGGGGTGAATTCGCTGGTCTTGACCATCGCCCGGTTGCCCGCGGCGAACACGCCGGCGAGCGGCGACATGACGAGGTTCACCGGGAAGTTCCACGGCGCGATGATCCCGACCACCCCCTTGGGCTGATATTCGACCCAGGCTCTGGCGCCGAGCAGGCCGAGCGGGAACATCACCGGCTTCTTCTCCCGCCTTGCCCAGCGGGTGACCATCTTCTCGGCGTGCTTGAGCGGGGAAACCGAAGCGACGACATCGGTGATCAGCGACTGGCGCGGGCTGCGATGGCCGAAATCCTCGCTCAGCGCATCGCAGAAACGCGCGGCATTGTCCTTGACCATCGCGACGGCGCGGCGGAGGCGATCGCGGCGCAGGTCGATCGGGACGGGCAATTCGGCCATGAACGCGGCGCGCTGGCGATCGAGAATCTCGCGCATCTAAACCCCCGTCGAATAGAGCCATGCCGGAAAGGCGGCGACGGCGAGCAATGTGCCGAGTGGGAGGCGGCTCGTCATCTCCATTTTGCGGCCCGAAATCCGCACGGCCAGCGCCACGGCGAGGCCGATAAGGCTGGCGGCGAGCAGCACGGGGGCGAGCATCGAGGCGCCGAGCCACAGGCCGATGCCGCCGAACATCTTGGGATCGCCCCCGCCCAGCCCCTCGCGCCCGCGGACGTGGCGGTAGGTGAAGGCGACGAGCCAGAGCAGCCCGAAGCCGAACAGCCCGCCAAGCAGGCGGTCGGCCAAGTTGGGCGGAAAGAACAGGCCATCGACGATACCGGCAAGCGCGAGCAGGGCGGTGAGGGCGTTGGGCAGCCAGAAGGCGGCGAGATCGAGCGCGGCGAGCGCCAGCAGCAGCCAGCCGAACACCGCGCCGGCAACGCCGTGCCAGCCGGGAGCGACGAGCCCGGCGGCGATGCCGATCAGCATGCCCGCAACCTCCACGCCAGGATGCCCGGGGTGGATCGCAGCGCCACAGGCCCGGCATCGGCCCCGCTGGAGCGCATAGCTGAGCAATGGCACCAGCTCATGCGCGCGCAGCGCCTTGCGGCACGAATCGCATTGCGAGCGGCCGCGCAGCGCGCTGCGCCCTTCGGGCCAGCGCAGCGCGACGGTGGCGATGAAGCTGCCGAAGATCAGGCCGAGCACGCCAAGCGCGGCGGGCCATATCCAGGATTCAATCAAGCGGGTTCTTCCGGATCAGGTAACGATAGACGCCAAAGACGTTGATGCCGAACAGAACGAGGTTTTGCGAGAGCAATGGTTCGTCCCCGCCGATCAATGCGCCGGTGATCCAGGCCAGGCTGGAGACGACGAACAATGCAAAGCCAAGGCCGGTCACGCGCCTGCCATGATCCAGCGCGATCATGAAGGCGGCGACGATTCCGCTGATCGAAGCCGCCCATCTGACAATCTCGACTGGTTCCATGATCGCTTCCTGTTTTGCAATTGCGAGATACCGGGCCTAGATCGCGGCCAACATTCAAACTCGCGGAGAGGCGATCATGTCCACCGATCCTGTCGTCATCATATCCTATGCCCGTACCCCGATGGGGAGCATGCAGGGCGTGCTGTCCGACGCGACGGCTACCGAGCTGGGCGCAGCGGCGGTGGGCGCGGCGGTCGAGCGCGCAGGGCTGAAAGGCGAGGCGGTCGAGCGCATCTATATGGGCTGCGTGCTGCCTGCCGGCCTGGGCCAGGCGCCGGCGCGGCAGGCGGCGCGCAAGGCGGGCCTGCCCGATCACGTCGAGGCCACGACGGTCAACAAGATGTGCGGATCGGGGATGCAGGCCGCGATCATGGGCGCCGAGGCGCTGGCGGCGGAATCGGTCGACCTGCTCGTTGCGGGCGGGCTCGAGAGCATGACCAACGCGCCCTATCTGTCGATGAAGCATCGCAGCGGCGCGCGGATCGGGCATGACCGGCTGTTCGATCATATGTTCCTCGACGGGCTCGAGGATGCCTATGAGCCGGGCCGGGCGATGGGGACGTTCGCCGAGGAGATCGCGACCGAATACCAGTTCACCCGCGAGGCGCAGGACGAATTCGCGATCGCCAGCCTGATGCGCGCGCAGAAGGCGCAGCAGACCGGCGGGTTCGACCGCGAGATCACCCCGGTCGAGATCAAGACGCGCAAGGGCGTGGTGACCGTGGACAAGGACGAACAGCCGGCCAAGGCCGACCCCTCGAAGATCCCGACGCTCAAGCCTGCCTTCGCCAAGGACGGCACGATCACCGCGGCCAACGCTTCGTCGATCTCCGACGGCGCGGCGGCGCTGGTGCTGACGCGCGCATCGGTCGCCGAGCGTCTCGGCCTCGACCCGGTCGCGCGGATCGTGTCGCACGCGGCGCACGCGCATCTGCCCGCGCGCTTCACCACCGCGCCGGTGTTCGCAATGCAAAAGGCGCTCGACAAGGCGGGGTGGGGGATCGGTGACGTCGATCTGTTCGAGGTGAACGAGGCGTTCGCGGTGGTCGCGATGATCGCGATGCGTGACCTGTCGATCTCGCACGACGTGCTCAACGTCAATGGCGGCGCCTGCGCGCTCGGCCATCCGGTCGGGGCGAGCGGCGCGCGCATTCTCGCCACGCTGCTCGCTGCGCTGCAGAACAGCGGCCAGAAACGCGGACTGGCTTCGCTGTGCATCGGCGGCGGCGAGGCGACGGCAATGGCGGTCGAGCTGATGCACTGAGGCGATTCGTGGCGTAGCGACGTGTCGGTCGAGATCGTCATCGCCGGGGAGGCGCATCGGGAGGCGTGGGCGTCGTTGCGGGCTGCGTTGTGGCCCGAAGGCGCCCGCGACGAGCATGCGGCGGATATCGCCGACTTCCTTGCCGAGATGGCGGAGGGCCGGGGGCAGATCGGCTTCCTGGCGATGCGCGGCGACGAGGCCCTCGGCTTTGCCGAAGCGGCGATCCGGCACGACTATGTCAATGGCTGCGAGACCTCTCCGGTGGCGTTCCTGGAGGGCATTTATGTGGAGCCATCCAGCCGCCGCGCCGGGGTTGCCGGGAAGCTGCTGGCGGCGGTGGAAACGTGGGGGCGGTCGAACGGCTGCTCGGAACTGGGATCGGACGCCGAACTGACAAATACCCGGAGCCATGGCTTTCACCTCGGTCTCGGCTTCGAGGAGACCGAGCGGGTGGTGTATTTCCGCAAGGTGATCGAGCAACAGGCCTAGGCGTCGCTTACGCCGCGATCGTCGTCCCGGCCTTGTGCCGGTCGTCATCCCGGCCTTGTGCCGGGATCCCCGGTGCCTCGGCCGATGCGATCGAGCCTTTTGCTCCCAGGTCGCCTCCCGGTGGATCCCGGCACAAGGCCGGGATGACGGAGAGCAGGAACGACCACTAACGACCCCATTGCTGCCGTTCTCGCTCATCCCAGCCGCATGCGATTGCAGACATTGCCTTCGGGTGCAAAGTGTAGCCGATGAGCAAGCTCACCTTTCGCTATCAGTACGACGCCAGCTTCTTCGACCCGAAGAAGCCAAGAAACGACTTCGGTTGGCTTATGGTTCGCGTCCAGACCGATCAATCTTCAGGCGAAGGCGGTTTCTGGGTTCAATGGCAGGACGTCAAAGAATTTGGCGAAGCGCTGAACGTTTTCGCTATTGCGGCTGACCGTCCAATCGTCGCGCAGTGGGGCTTTGACATGCAGGAAGGAGACGATCTCAGGCTAAGGATCGAAATCGTTCCGGCTAACAAACGCGGCGATCTAGCAGTGCGGTTTGAGGTGGCCGACTACAATGAGCCTCACAACCGCGCACGTGGCTGTTTCACGACGAACTATCCCGATCTAGACGCTTTCCGCGTGGGGATAGCGAACCTTATGGATAGACAATCTGACGAGGCCACGCTGAACGGAAGGTAGTTTCTGCTTCGATCGCTTTCGTCCCGGAAACCGCTGTTCCGCTTCCCACCCGATAGCCGCCCCGCTTGCAATGTTGGAATTGGTTTGCTTGCATCGATGCGCCGCATCGCGGCCGCTCTTTGATCACGTCGATTCGCCCGGTTGCGTGGCGATCCGGAACCTCGACCGGAGAAAGGCGACGAAGTTGACAGAATGAATCGCGTTCCGCGCAACTTCGTCAACTTCGCGGCAGCTTGCTGCCGGCCCGCGATTTCCGGAGTCCAGCCATCGCGGTTCCGTCGCTAGGGCACTTCCTCGCCCGGCTCGGTGCCCCAGATGCGGTTCTGCTCGACATAACCGCCGCGGCCGCGGACGTCGAACCAGCACCAGCCGCGCTGGCATTTGCTGATGCGGCCGACCACGCCCGGCGCCGCGCGCCAGTTGACGCGGGCGTTGAGGCGGGGACTGTCGCGCAGTTCGACGATCGTGCCGACGACGATGCCGGTACGCTGGGCAGAGAGCAGGCCGACCAGCATCCACCCCTGGGTGCCGTCGGGATCCTCGACCTTGCGCCAGTCATTGTAGATTTCGACCACCTTCACCGGCAGATCGGCACGGCGGTAGAGCCAGCTGGTGGGATAGTTGCGCCCCGGCCCGGTGCGCATGTTCGCCTTGCCCGCGCTGATCGAGGCGTAATAGGGCGGCTTGCGCTGCTGGGCCGAGGCTTGTGCGATGGCGCCGAGGCCGAGCGCCGCCGCCACCAATATCCCGAGCACCGTTCGTAACATTCCAAACCCCCAAGTGATGTGATCCGTTTACTTCGAGGCGTTGCGCTGCATCAACCGTTGACTGAGGCGCGCGCTGGGGCCATCCGGACCGGGATGGTACAAGCGCCCCGACCCGCCCGGCCCCGCGTGGCCGTGACGCGCGAATTGCCCGACGCGATCGCCGCGCGGATGGGGGAGCTGTTCGATACGAGTTTCAACCAGTCGGACGAGGCGATGGACCGCGCGGCGTTGCTGGCGGCGGTCGCGGATTGCGACGTGCTGGTGCCCACCGTGACCGATACGATTGATGCCGGCCTCATCGCTGCGGCGGGCGAGCGGCTGAAGCTGATCGCCAATTTCGGATCGGGGGTGAACCATATCGACCTGAAGGCGGCGCGAGCGCGCGGCATCGTCGTCACCAACACGCCCGGCGTCCTGACCGAAGACACTGCCGACATGACGATGGCGCTGATCGTCTCGGTCCCGCGCCGGCTGGCCGAGGGCGAGAAGCTGGTGCGATCGGGCCAGTGGAAGGGCTGGTCGCCGGGCGGGATGCTGGGGCACCGCATCGGCGGGAAGAAACTAGGCATCGTCGGCATGGGCCGGATCGGCCAGGCGGTGGCGCGGCGCGCACGGGCGTTCGGCCTGTCGATCCACTACCACAACCGCCACCGTCTGCCCGAGGTGGTGGAAGCCGAGCTTGGGGCGGCCTGGCATGGCGATCTCGACGCGATGCTGCGCGAGATCGATATCCTGACGATCCACACGCCGCTCAACGAGGAGAGCCGCGACCTGATCGACGCGCGGCGAATCGGGCTGCTCGGGCCGCAAGTCTATCTGATCAATGCCTCGCGCGGCGGGATCGTCGACGAGGAGGCGATGGTCGATGCGCTCGAGACCGGACGGCTGGCGGGGGCGGGGCTGGACGTGTGGCGGTTCGAGCCGCAGATCGACCCGCGGCTGCTGGCGCTGCCCAATGTCGTGATGACCCCGCATATGGGCAGCGCGACCTATGAGGGCCGGCACGCGACGGGCGAGAAGGTGATCGCCAATATCCGCTTCTGGGCCGATGGCCACCGTCCGCCCGATCAGGTGCTGGAAGGCTGGATGTGACGCCGCTGTTCCACCTTGCCATTCCGGTCGACGATCTGGAGGCGGGGCGGGCCTTTTACGGCGAGCTGCTCGGTTGCCCGCAGGGGCGTGAGGATCCGGGGCACTGGATCGACTTCGATTTTCGCGGGCATCAGCTGGTGCTGCACAAGGGCGAGGGCGCTGGGGTGCGGACGCGCAACGCGGTAGATGGCGATGCGGTGCCGGTGCCGCATTTCGGGCTGGTGCTCGATTGGGACGAGTGGCACGCGCTCGCCGAGCGGCTGCGTGGTGCGGGGACCGAGTTCGTGATTCCGCCGCATATCCGCTTCGCTGGCAAGCCCGGCGAGCAGGCAACGATGTTTTTCCACGATCCGGCGGGCAACGCGCTGGAATTCAAGGCATTCCGCGATATCGGGCAGCTGTTCGCGACCTAGTCTGCTGACTCGTCCTTCGCCTCGCGCCGTTTCTTGACCGCGCGCGCGATCAGCAAACCGCCGAGGATGAAGCCGCCGGGCGCGAGCAGCACCGCGGCGGCGATCGCCGCGTTCTTCGCTGCCTTGGACCTGGGTGGCGTTTCGTCAGACAGTGAAGCTCTCGCCACAGCCGCACGCGCCCTTGGCGTTGGGGTTGTTGAAGACGAAGCCCGCGGTGAAATCGTCCTCCACCCAGTCCATCGTCGATCCGATCAGGTAGAGCACCGATCCGCCATCGACGAACAAGGTGCCGCCGGGCGTGTCGATGCGCTCGTCCATCGGGTTCGCGGCGGTGACATAGTCGACCGAATAGGCAAGGCCCGAGCAGCCGCGGCGCGGGGTCGAGAGCTTGACGCCGATCGCGCCTTCGGGTGCGCGCGACATCAGGTCGGCGATGCGTGCCTCCGATGCAGGGGTCAGCAGGATCGCGGCGGGGCGGGCGCGGGTCTTCACGTCGGTCATCACAGCATCCCCAGTTCGAGCCGGGCCTCGTCGCTCATCTTCTGCGGGTCCCAGGGCGGGTCCCAGACGAGGTTGACCTCGGCATGGCCGACGCCGGGAACGGCGCCGACACGCAGCTCGACCTCACCCGGCATGGATTCGGCGACGGGGCAGTGCGGGGTGGTGAGCGTCATCGTCACCACGGCATGGCCATCGCCCGTGACCTCGACATTGTAGATCAGCCCGAGGTCGTAGATGTTCACCGGAATTTCGGGATCGTAGATTTCCTTGAGCGCATCGATGATCGCGTCATAGGTCGCGCCGCCGGGCTCCCCCGCCGGAAGATCGGCGGGCTTCTGCGAGAGGAAGCCGTCGAGATAGTCGCGCTTGCGCTCGAAGGTTTCGCGTGGCGTGTCCTCGACACGCGCTTTCGGCGGCGGCGTCACGGCTGCCACTTCCTCAACCTCGATCTTGCCTGCCTCGTTCACCCGAAGATCCTCGTCACTCTTTCAATACCCTTGACCAGCGCGTCGATGTCCGCCGCGCCGTTGTAGACGCCGAAGCTGGCTCGGGCCGTGGCCGCCACCCCCAGCACATCCATCAGCGGCTGCGCGCAATGATGGCCCGCGCGGATCGCGACATTGCCCTCGTCCAATATGGTGGCGACGTCATGGGGATGCACCCCCTGAACCTCGAAACTGACGATGCCGGCGCTGTCGGCTGGACCGAACACGCGGACGCTGTTGAGGCCGGCGAGGGCGTCGCGGGTCGTGGCGACCAATGCGGTCTCGTGCGCATGGATGCGATCGAGGCCGATGTCGTCGACATAGTCGATCGCGGCGTGGAGGCCGATCACGCCGGTGATGTGCGGCGTTCCCGCCTCGAACCGGCCCGGCGGCGGGGCGTAGGTCGTCTTCTCGAACGTTACGCGGTCGATCATCGATCCGCCGCCCTGATAGGGGGGCATCGCGTCGAGCAGGTCGTAGCGGCCCCACAGCACCCCGATCCCCGTCGGGCCGTAGAGCTTGTGGCCCGAGAAGACATAGAAGTCGCAATCGAGATCGGCGACGTCGACGGGCAGGCGCGGAACCGCCTGGCAGCCGTCGAGCAGCAGCTTGGCGCCGACGGCGTGCGCAAGCCCGGCGGCGCGCTTGGCGTCGAGCACCGAGCCGAGCACGTTCGAGACATGGGCGAGCGCGACCAGCTTGTGCTGCGGCGTCAGCATCGCCGCCATCGCTTCGAGGTCGATGCGGTGGTCTTCGGTCAACGGGACAACGTCGATCGCGGCGCCGGTGCGCTCGGCAACCATCTGCCATGGCACGATGTTGCTGTGATGCTCGAGCTGGCTCAGCAGGATGCGGTCGCCGGGCTTGAGCACGGTACCCGCCCAGCACTGCGCGACGAGGTTGATACCCTCGGTCGCACCGCGGACGAAGACGATCTCGTTCTCCTGGCCCCCGATGAAGCGGGCAACGCGGCGGCGTGCGGCCTCGAACGCCAGCGTCATGTCGGCCGAGCGCTGATAAACGCCGCGATGCACGGTCGCATAGTCGCGGTCATAGGCGCGGGTGATCGCGTCGATGACCGGGCGGGGCTTCTGCGAGGTCGCGGCGGTATCGAGATAGGCCCAGCCCTGCGGGATTGCGGGGAAATCCGTGAGGACGTCCAGCGGGGCGGTGGTGGTCGTGACGCTCACAGTGCGGCCTCCAGCCATTTCTCGGCGTCGGCAGCGAAGGTATCGCGCACCGTCTCGTCGCCGATCCGGTCGAGGGCGTCGGCGACGAAGGCGCGGGTGAGCAGCGCCTTGGCCTGCGGCTCCGGGATGCCGCGCGACTGCATGTAGAACAAAGCCTTGGCGTCGAGCTCGCCGACCGTGGCGCCATGGGCGCACTTCACGTCATCGGCGAAGATTTCGAGCTCCGGCTTTAAATTGACCGTCGCTGTGCGCTTCAAGAGCAGGCCGCGCAACGATTGTTCGCCGTCGGTCTTCTGCGCGTGGCGGGCGACTTCGGCACGGGCGGCGAGGCTGGCGGTCGAGGCGTCGGCGGCGACCGCGCGCCAGATCTGGCGGCTGGTGCCCTCGATCGCGGCGTGGTGGACCGCGACGGCGGCTTCCTGTTTCTGTTCGCCGCGGGTGAGCAGCGCGCCGCCCATTTCGGCATAGGCGCCGACGCCGTCGAGACGCAGGAAGCCGTCGATGCGGCTGCCGCTGCCGCCGGCACCGAGGACGGTCGACACGTAGCTGGCGGCTTCGCCGATCTGCGCTTCGTCACGGATGGAGACGAAGCCTTCGTCCTGAAGGATGCGGACGGCGCGCTGGAGGCGAGCGCCCTTGCCAAGCGAGGCGTGGAGGAGCCGGTTGGTCCAGCCGCGGCCGGCATACGTCTCGATCACCGTGGCGACGGCGTCGTCGGCCATGTCGATCCGGGCCGGGACATGGTTCTCGCCGCCGGTGCCGAGATGGACGATCTGGACCGGGTCGGTGGCGGCCGCGGCATCGAGGCGCAGCACCCAGCCCTCACCCTGGGCGAGCCGGCCGAGCGGGTGATCGCCGGTCATCTCCAGAGCCGTGAGCTGAACCGGGCCGGGACGGCTATGCGCGGGTTCGAACGCGCCGTCGACGAACAGCAGGCGCGGGCCGGCGATGTCGAGGAACAGGGTCGAGGGATCGACCCCGGTCGCCTCGGGCACCGAATCCGCGGCGGCGCGGAGCGTGTCGAGATCGCTCCAGCGCCACGCTTCCTCACGCGGGGAGGGAAGGGTGAGCGTGCTCATCGGTTCAGGCCGCCACCTGCGCGTACCCTTCGCGCTCAAGCTCGAGCGCGAGTTCGGGGCCGCCGGTCTTCACGATGCGGCCGTCGGCGAGGATGTGGACCGCGTCGGGCTTCACATAATCGAGCAGGCGCTGATAATGGGTGATCAGCAGCACCGCCTTGTCGGGTGCGCGCATGATGCGGTTGATGCCTTCGCCGACGATGCGCAGCGCGTCGATGTCGAGCCCGGAATCGGTCTCGTCCAGCACCGCGAATTTGGGGTTCAGAATGCCCATCTGGACCATTTCGTTGCGCTTCTTCTCGCCGCCCGAAAAGCCGACATTGACCGGGCGCTTGAGCATCTCCGCGTCCATCTCCAGCGCGCCGGCCTGGGCGCGGGCGAGCTTCAGGAACTCGGCACCCGACAGCGGTGCCTCGCCGCGCGCGCGGCGCTGGCTGTTAAGGCTTTCGCGCAGGAACTGGACGTTGGACACGCCGGGGATCTCGACCGGATACTGGAAGCCGAGGAACAGCCCGGCGGCGGCGCGGGCGTGCGGATCGAGGTCGAGCAGATCCTGGCCGTCGAAGGTCACCGAGCCTTCGGTGACTTCATAGCCGGGGCGGCCGCCGAGGACATAGCCGAGCGTCGACTTGCCCGCGCCGTTGGGGCCCATGATCGCGTGCACCTCGCCCGCGTTGACGGACAGGCTGAGGCCCTTGAGGATCGGCTTGCCGTCGATTTCGGCGTGGAGGTTTTCGATTACGAGCATGGGTCTTTCCGTTGAATTCGGTTCTGCGGCGGCGATCACCGCGGTTCGTCCGTCTGGCCGCTGCTGAAGGTGATCGCGGGCGGGCCGTTGTCCGCCTTGGGTGGGGGCGGGAGCTTGCTGAGGCGGTTGGGGTCGTCCTCGGTCTCGGTCGAGACCAGCGGGCCGACCGCGGGGATCTTGGGCGGGTCGGGCTTGAGCGTGACGCCGAGGCCGAGCTTGGGTTCCTCGGGCTTCGGCTTAACCTCTACCGCCATCAGCGGGATGCTGCCTTCGCCGCAGAATTGCTGGCCTTTGGTCGAGGTCAGACAATCGGGGAGCGAGGTGCAGGCGCGGGCGTCGACGGTGGCGACGCCGCTCGACTTGAACACGCGGCAATTGATCAGGCGGCCGTCTGCAGCCTTGTCGAAGACGAGCGCGACGCGGCCCGCGGTCGCGGTGACGACCACTTCCTCATATTCCGGCTCGGGCGCGCCGGCGCCCTGTTGCGCGACGAGGAGGAGGGCGGCGGCGAGAATCAACCGACGCTGCCCTCAAGGCTGATGCCGAGCAGCTTCTGCGCCTCGACCGCGAACTCCATCGGGAGCTGCTGGAGCACCTCCTTGGCAAAGCCGTTGACGATCAGCGCGACCGCGGCTTCCTGGTCGAGGCCGCGCTGCCTCGCGTAGAAGAGCTGGTCCTCGCTGATCTTGCTGGTGGTCGCCTCATGCTCGATCTGCGCGCTGGGGTTGCGCACCTCGATATAGGGCACGGTGTGTGCGCCGCACTGGTCGCCGAGCAGCAGGCTGTCGCACTGGGTGAAGTTGCGGACATTCTCCGCCGTCGGGCCGACGCGGACGAGGCCGCGATAGGTGTTGTCGCTGCGCCCGGCGCTGATGCCCTTGGAGATGATCGTCGAACGGCTGTTCTTGCCGAGATGGATCATCTTGGTGCCGGTATCGGCCTGCTGGCGGTTGTTGGTGACCGCGACCGAATAGAATTCGCCGACGCTGTTTTCCCCCGCGAGCACGCAGGACGGGTATTTCCAGGTGATGGCGCTGCCGGTCTCGACCTGGGTCCAGCTGACCTTGGAATTCTTCCCTTGGCACAGCGCACGTTTGGTCACGAAATTATAGATGCCGCCCTTGCCGTCCTCGTCGCCGGGATACCAGTTCTGGACGGTCGAATATTTGATCTCGGCATCGTCGAGCGCGACGAGTTCCACGACGGCGGCGTGGAGCTGGTTCTCGTCGCGCATCGGGGCGGTGCAGCCTTCGAGGTACGAGACGTAGCTGCCCTTGTCGGCGACGATCAGCGTGCGCTCGAACTGGCCGGTATTTTCGGCATTGATGCGGAAATAGGTCGACAGCTCCATCGGGCAGCGCACGCCCTCAGGAATGTAGACGAAGGTGCCGTCGCTGAAGACGGCGCAGTTGAGCGCCGCGAAGTAATTGTCGTGCATCGGCACGACCTTCCCCAGCCACTTCTTCACCAGATCGGGATACTCGCGGATCGCCTCGCTGATCGAGCGGAAGATGACGCCTGCGGCCTCCAGCTCGGCGCGGAAGGTGGTGGCGACGCTGACGCTGTCGAACACCGCATCGACCGCGACCTTGCGGCTGCCCTCGACGCCGGCGAGGACCTTCTGCTCCTCGATCGGGATGCCGAGCTTCTCATAGACGCGCAGGATCTCGGGATCGACCTCGTCCAGGCTGCCGAGCTTGGGCTTGGCCTTGGGCTCGGCGTAATAATAGGCGTCCTGATAGTCGATCGGCGGGATCGACAGCTTCGCCCAGTCGGGCGGGGTCATGGTCAGCCAGTGGCGATAGGCCTTGAGCCGCCAGTCGAGCATCCATTCCGGCTCACCCTTCTTGGCGGAGATGAAGCGGACGGTGTCCTCGGACAGCCCCTTGGGGGCGAACTCCTGCTCGATGTCCGAGCTGAAGCCCCATTCGTACTTCTTGTTGGCGGCGGCGAGCGCCTCGGCATTCTTGGTGGCCATCAGGCGGGTTCCGGCTGGGTCGAGAGGGTGGCGAGGGTGACGCCCGCGAGCGTCGAGCGAACCGCGCCGTTGACCGCGTTCCAGTGCGGCTTCACGCGGCAGCTTTCCTCGATGCAGCAGTCATGGCGGCCCTTGTCCACACAAGCGGTGAGGGTGATCGGGCCTTCGATCGCCTCGACGATATCGACGAGGCTGATCGCGGCAGGCGGACGGGCGAGGCGGAAGCCGCCGCCGGTGCCGCGTGCGGATTCGATGAGGCCGGCGGAGGACAGGCGGCTGACCAGCTTCTGCACCGTCGGCAGGGGCAGGCCGGTCTCGTCGGCGAGCAGCGTCGCGTTGAGCCTGCCACTGACGCCGCAATGGCGCGCGGCGGCGGCGAGCATCACGACGGCATAGTCTGTCTGGGCCGAAAGTCGCATTCTTCCTTCGCAGTTGCGAACGGTTCTCAAATCGGAATGATTCGTTCCGATTGGGCAGATGGGCGCGATGGTGTGCCGCGTCAACCCGGGCGTTGCAGTGAATCGGGCAAGCTCAGGTATCGCTGATCAGCGGATTGACCTGGCCCTGAAGCGCGCTGCGCTGCGAGATGGTGAGCTGAGCGAGCAGCGTGGGCTCTTCCTGAAGCTGGCGCGGCGTGCAGCCGGTGAACTGCTTCATCTCGCGAATGAGGTGCGACTGGTCGTAAAAGCCGCGGTCGAGCAGTTCGTCGAGCGTCGCCTTGCGCTCGGCAAACGCCACCGCGGCCTTGAGCGCGCGATATTTGCGGGCGAGGAGCTTGGGCGGGGCGCCATAGAGGGCCTTGCACTTGCGTTCGAGCTGGCGGTCCGAAAGGCCGGTCGCGGCGGCAAGAGCGCTGATCTCGGGCGAGGCGGACGCCGCCAGCCAGTCATCGACCAGGCGGACGAATGCGGCGTCGGGCGAAGCTGCGCGCGCGAGGCTCGCGATCAGCGTCTCCGCGATGGCGACCATCGCCTTGGTATCGGGTGCTTGCGCGAGCCGGGCCCGCGCATCGTCCGTCGCCGGACCGAACAGATCGCGCGCGTCGAGCACGCAGTTGAGCATGGTGGAGGCGTCGTTGCCGATCAGCGCGGCCCAGCCGGCCGGTGTGATCCCGCAGCCGAAGACATGGACGGGCCCGGCCACCTTGACGCGCATCGCGCCGCTGGTCGGTCCGATGACATGGACTTGGGGGGCGGGATGGATGCTGCCGTCGGGCATACGGTATTCCGCGGCGCCGTCCGATATACGGAAACGGAGCTGTGCGTGATCCGCGCGCTCGGTGTCCTCCAGCATCGGGACATCGGCCCGGAAATGGTAGAACAGCGTGATCCATTCGGCAGCACCCGCATCGGGCACCGCATATTCCAGTTGCACCGCCGTCATCGAACGTCCCCAAACGCGGCAGATCTCAGGGTAGGCGCGTTCGTTCGCGGGGGGAAGTGTGGAAAAAATGCTGAAAATGCCCGGCGGGAGGTGACTCCCGCCGAGCTTAGTTTCAGAAGCCCCTGTTGAAGCTCCTCAGGTCGCCTCGATCGTCTAGACTCGGCCGGTCGATTCGGTCTTGGAAAAATTCGACATCACAACAAGGTTTTACGATGCAAATATTGCAATGCGGTATGATCTCATGAGCGGCTATGCTCTGCTGCGCCCCGCATTGTTCGCCATCGATGCCGAACGGGCGCATCGGCTGACGATCCGGGCATTGTCGATCGTCGGCGGCACCGGCGCGGTGCCGCGGGTGCGGCCGGTGACGATCGCGGGCCTTGAGTTTCCCAATCCGGTCGGCCTTGCGGCTGGGATGGACAAGGACGGCGAGGCTGTAGCGGGGCTGTTCGGGCTCGGCTTCGGCGCGGTCGAGATCGGATCGCTGACCCCCCGGCCCCAGGCGGGCAATCCCAAGCCGCGGCTGTTCCGGCTGGCGGCGGATCGCGGCGTGGTGAACCGCATGGGGTTCAACAATGGCGGGATCGATGCGGCGCTGGCGCGGGTGGCCGGGCGCAAGCATGCGGGCGTGCTGGGCGTCAATGTCGGGGCGAACAAGGACAGCGAGAATCGCGTCGCGGACTATGCGCTCGGCGTAGGGAAAGCCGCTGCGGTTGCGGACTATGTGACGATCAACGTCAGCTCGCCCAACACGCCGGGGCTGCGCGACCTGCAGTCGCGGCCGGCGCTGGACGAGCTGCTGGCGGCATCGAGCGCGGCACGAATGGTGGACGGGCGGCGCGTTCCCCTGTTTCTCAAGGTCGCGCCGGACCTGGACACCCAGGGGCTCGACGATGCGGTGCGCGCGGCGATCGACAACGGGATCGATGCGCTGATCGTCGGCAACACGACGATCTCCCGCCCCGATACGCTGCGCTCGGCACAGGCTGGCGAGACAGGCGGGCTTTCGGGTGCGCCGCTCAAGGCGCTGGCGCGGGCGAAGCTGGTCGAGGCGCTTGCGTCGGGCGGCGGACAGCTGCCGGTGATCGCGGCCGGCGGGATCGACTCGCCCGAGGAAGCGCTGCTGCGGCTCGAAGCGGGCGCGGCGCTGGTGCAGATCTACTCGGCCCTGGTCTATGAGGGCCCCGGGCTGGTGCGGCGAATCCTCAAGCGGCTGTGACTCCGTAGCGGCATTGCGCTTGGCAGCGGGGCCGCTAGGCTTGCTTCAGAGACGCGCGGGCACGAACCCGCGCCTGGGGCGTTAAGGGGACAGGATGCGCAAGCTCGAACGGTTCGACAATCTGGTACAGATGTTCTTCGCGCGTGCGCGCGAGAAGGGCGATGCGCCGTTCCTGTGGGCCAAGAGCGGCGGCGAATGGGTGCCGACGAGCTGGGCGAAGGCGGCGGAGCAGGTCGCGAGCCTCGCGGCGGCGCTGAAGAAGCTGGGGCTGAAACCGGGCGATCGGGTGATGCTGGTCAGCGAGAACCGTCCCGAATGGTGCATCAGCGACCTGGCGATCATGGCCGCCGGCGGCGTGACCGTGCCGACCTACACGACCAATACCGAGCGCGATCACCAGCACATCATCGAGAATTCGGGCGCGACGATGACGATCGTGTCCAACGGCAAGCTCGCCAAGACGCTGCTCCCTGCGGTTCTGCACGCCACGGGCAGTCACAGCCATATGGTGATCGGGATCGAGGAGATGCGGATCGGCCAGCCCGGCGCGATCGAATATCACGACTGGAAGACGCTGATCGCCGAGAACCCGGCGGACGTGGCGGCGGCGGCGGCAGAGGCGGACAAGGTCAAGCGTGAGGATCTGGCATGCATCATCTACACCAGCGGCACCGGCGGCTCGCCGCGCGGGGTGATGCAGCATCACGGCGCGATCCTGTGCAATGTCGAGGGCTGTTGCATCGTCATCGCCGAGGATTTCGGCTGGGAGGACGAGGTGTTCCTGTCGTTCCTGCCGCTCTCCCATGCCTATGAGCATACCGGCGGCCAGCATTTTCCGATCGGGCTGGGCGCGCAGATCTACTACTCCGAAGGTCTCGACAAACTCGCCTCCAACATCGAGGAGGTGCGCCCGACGCTGATGGTGGTGGTGCCGCGCCTGTTCGAGGTGCTGCGCACCCGCATCACCAAGCAGGTCGAGAAACAGGGCAAGTTCGCCAACTATCTGCTCGACCGTGCGGTCTCGATCGGCGGGAAGAAGGCGGCGGGCAACGGATCGATCCTCGACCTGCCGATGAGCCTGTTCCTCAGCCGGACCCTGAAGCCCAAGCTTGCCAAGCGCTTTGGCGGCCGGATCAAGGCGATGGTCTCGGGCGGCGCGCCGCTCAATCCCGAGGTGGGCGTGTTCTTCGAGAGCCTCGGCATCACCTTCCTGCAGGGCTATGGCCAGACCGAAGCGGCGCCGGTGATCAGCTGCAACCGGCCCAAGGCCGGCCTCAAGCACGACACGGTCGGCCCGCCGCTGGAAGGCGTCGAGGTGAAGATCGCGGAGGACGGCGAGATCCTGGTGCGCGGCGAGCTGGTGATGCACGGATACTGGCGCAACGAGGCCGAGACGGCGCGCGTCCTCAAGGACGGGTGGCTGCACACCGGCGATATCGGGATGATCGACGAGAAGGGCCGGATCAAGATCACCGACCGCAAGAAGGACATCATCGTCAACGACAAGGGTGACAATGTCGCGCCGCAGAAGGTGGAAGGGATGCTGACGCTTCAGCCCGAGATCATGCAGGCGATGATCGCTGGCGACCGCAAACCGTACATGACCGCGGTGATCGTCCCCGATCCCGAATGGACGCAGGAATGGTGCGCCAAGAACGGGGCCAAATGCGATCTGAAGGCGCTGCTCCAGGATCATGACTATCGCATCGCGGTGGGCGCTGCGGTCGAGCGGGTGAACAAGGACCTGTCGGTGATCGAGCGTATCCGCCGCTTCATCCTGGCCGACGAGCCGTTCAGCATCGAGAACGAGCAGCTGACGCCGAGCCTGAAGATTCGGCGGCATGTGCTGAAGCAGGTCTATGGCGAGCGGCTGGACGCGCTGTACAAGAGCTGAGCGCGGCTTGCGGGTTGCTGGCCGCCGATGAGGGCGGCGATGACCGTATTACGAAAGACCCAGATCGCGATCGTCGGCGGCGGCGCAGGCGGGCTCGAGCTTGCGCGGCGGCTGGGTGCGCGGTTCGGCCGACGCACCCACGACATCATTCTGGTCGACAAGAACCGCACGCATATCTGGAAGCCGCTGCTCCACGAGGTCGCGGCCGGCTCGCTCGATGCGAATCTGGACGAGGTCGGTTATCGCAGCCACTGCCACCGCTGGGGCTATCGCTTCTTCCTCGGCACGCTGGAGCGCATCGATCCCGCAGCGCGCGAGATCGTCATCGCGCCCCTGCTCGACGAGGATGGCAGCGAGCTGATCGGGCGGCACCGGCTGCGCTACGATTATCTTGTGCTGGCGATGGGATCGGTGGGCAACGACTTTGGCACGCCCGGCGCGCGCGAGCATTGCATTTTCCTTGACGAGCGGCAGCAGGCCGACCGTTTCCGCGACAAGCTGCTCAATCATTGCCTGCGCGTGTCGCGCGCGATGGTCGCCGATCCGGCGAGCGACGCCCATGTCGACGTCGCGATCGTCGGTGGCGGCGCGACCGGGGTCGAGCTGGCGGCCGAGCTGTTCAATGCCGCGGGCGCGCTGAGATACTATGGGCTGGAAGTATTCGACGAGCAGCGACTGCGCGTGACGCTGATCGAGGCGGGGCCGCGTATTCTACCGGCGCTTCCCGAGCGGCTCGCCGAAGCGGCGCAGCGCGAGCTGGAGGCGCTGGGCGTCACCGTGCTGACGAACACGCCGGTCACCGAGGTGACGGGCGATGCGATGCTGCTCAAATCGGGCGACCGCATCCCGGCCGACCTTCGGGTCTGGGCCGCAGGGGTTAAGACCGCGCCGCTCGCCGATGAGGCGGACGGGCTGGCGCGGGCGGCGAGCGGGCAGTTCATCGTCCGCCCGACGCTGCAGACCGAGACCGACGATCGCATTTTCGCGATCGGCGATTGTGCCAATTGCATCCCGCCCGGTGAAACGCGGCCCGTGCCGCCGCGTGCGCAATCGGCGCACCAGATGGCGTCGGCAGTGTTCCGCAACCTCGTCGCGATCGAGGCGGGGCGGCCGCTACGCCCCTTCGTCTATCGCGACCATGGCTCGCTGGTCTCGCTGAGCCGCTTTTCGACGGTGGGCAGCCTGATGGGCAATCTGATCGGCGGGCGGATGGCGATCGAAGGGCGGTTGGCGCGATTCGTCTATACCTCGCTCTACCGGATGCATCTGATCGCCATCCATGGCTGGCTCAAGGGCTGGGCAATGATCCTGCTGGGCCGGGTGAACCGGATCATCCGGCCCCGGCTCAAGCTTCACTGACGGGCCTAGCGGGCGGCAATTACCGCCCGCCGGCCGCCGTCGCCGGCTTCGTCTCCGGCACCACGACCATCGACCAGTCCTTTTGCGGGGCAAGATACTTCGCCGCCAGCATCTGGAGCTCTTGCGGTGTGGTCGCGCCATAGTCGCGCGCGATCGAGCCGATCGCCGCGAACCGCTTGGGATCGAACGTACCGCCTTCGGTCTGCTGCATCCAGAACGGATTGCCGCTCGACCGGCGCACGACCATCTGCGCCGTCGGCACCAGCGCGCGGCGCAGCTCGTCGGTGTCGATCGGGCGCGCGATCAGGTCTGCGGCGATTTCGCGCGAGACGCGGAAGAACAGATCGGTCTTGTCCGGCGGGATCAGCGTGATCGCCATGATGCGGCCGCCGCCCGGCTGGCCGACCGGCCACTGGCTGATCACGGTGGGCGAATAGCTCGCACCCTCTGCCGAGCGAATGCGGTCGAGGATGCGATCCCGCATCACCGCGGCGAGGATCTCGAGCTTGCGGCCCTCGGCGATATTGTCCGAGCCGCCGCCGGCCTGCCAGGCGATGACTGCTGCCGCCTGATCGGGCTGGCCGCTATGGGTGAGCTGCACCGGCTTCACGACGTTCTGCGGGAAACGCATCGCGGCCGCGACCGGTGGCGTGGCCTTGCGCGGCTTCATCGCGCCGAAGGTGACGCGGGCCGCCTCGACGGCCTTTTCGACGTCGATGTCGCCGAAGATCTGCACCTCGATCGGACCGCTGGCGAGCAGCGGCGCCCAGAAGGCGCGGAAGTCCTTGGCGTTGAGCGCCTCGATCCCCTTGAGATCGGGCATACCCCAGCGGGGATCATTGTCATGGAGTAGCCGTTCGAGATCGCGGCCGATCACGGCATCGGGCGAGGAAGAGCTGGATGCATAGCCCGAGATCGAGACTGCGCGGGCGCGCGCGACGGGCTTGGGATCCCAGCCGGGCGACTGAAGCTTGGCAGCGATCAGCTTGAGCTGGTCCTCCAGATCCTCCTTGCGGGTCTGGCCGGCGAAGGTGAACGCGTCGTCGCCGATGCCGAAGCTGAGGCCGATCTGACGGTCGCCGGTCAGCTTGTCGAGTTCCTCCTGACCCAGCGTTCCGCCGGGCGCACTGATGCCGCTGGCGACCAGCGCCATGCCACCGGCCCAGGCCGGGGTCTGCCGGCCCGAGGGGATGCCCTGCATGCCACGCCCGAAGCGGACATTGACGTAGACGCGTCCGACCTCGCCCGGATTCTGGAAGAGGATCAGATTGACGCCATTGGCGAAGCGCACTGTCTCGATCTTCGGATCGGCGACGGCGATCGTGCGTTCGGCCACCTTGCCCGGAGCGCCGAGCGCAGGAAGCGAGGCGAAGGTGACGTTGCGTGCGGTGCTGCGAGTGCCGGCAAGGCCCGAAACATCGGCCTTGAGCACGGCGGCGAGCTTGGCCTGGACATCGGGATCGGCGGTACGGGTGTTGATCACTGCGCGTGTGGCATCGCCCTGAAGGATCCGGCGGGTCGAGGCGAGCACGCGATCGGGGGTGAACATGCGGCCGTCCACCGCACCCTTGAAGATATTGTAGCTCTCCTGCTCGCTGGTCGTGACCTCGTTGATGTCGACCGCTTCGACGAGATTGTCGGCGCGGCGCGAGCCGGCCATCACCGGCGCGGTGCTGACCGAGTTGCGCATGCCCGAATCGATTTCAGCGACCTCGCGGTCGATCTCGGCCTGAGTAGGGGCGGTTGCCAGCGCATCGGCGATCACGGCGCGCACTTCCTTGACCGCGCTTTCCCAGTCCTCGCCCAGCGGGAGGACCTGGATCGCGGTTACGTTGGCCGAGCGGACATCGTCGGACAGGTCAGCGCCGGCACCTGCGAAGTTCGCGCCGGCGCGCGCACGGCTTTCAAGCCGGCGGTTGATGATGCGCAGCGCGATGAAGTCGATCATCCGCTCCTGGTTGAACTTCACCGTATCCTGGAACACCGTCCAGGGACGCAGGACCGCGAGCGTCACATAGGGCGGCAGGGTCGGCTCGACCAGCGCCGCGCTGGTGGGCTTTGCGGGGTCGGGCTTGCCGAAATCGGGAGTTACCGGATTGGGGCCGGTCCCTCTCCACGCGGCGAAATGCTTAGCGATCTGGGTTTCGAACAGCGCGGGATCGAGATCGCCGACGATGACGAGCGTGGCACGCTCCGGCCGGTACCAGCGCTGGTGGAAGGCACGGACGCTGTCGGCGGTGGCGCCGTTCAGCGTTTCGACCGTACCGATTACCGGGCGCTCGGCGAAGAGCTGGCCGGCGTAGAACAGCTCGCGCTGCGCATCCTCGAACCGCTGCTGCGGGCGCAGGCGCTCGCGCTGCTCGGCGAGCACGACGGGCCGCTCGAGATTGAGCATCGCGCTGGTGATGTTTGGCGCCGCCATCATGTCGGCGAGGATCATCATCGACTTGTCGAGGCTGGTTTCGTTCGCATCGGGCAGGTCGAGCTTGTAGGTGGTCGATACCGGCGTGGTGCTGGCGTTGCTGTCCGAGCCGAAAGTGACGCCGAGCCGCTGCCATTCACGCTTCGATTCACCATCGGGCACCTTGGCCGAACCGCGGAAGGAAAGGTGTTCGAGCAGGTGCGCGAACCCCTTTTCCGACTCGCGCTCCATCAGCGAGCCGACGTCCATGCGCAGGCGGATCGAGACCTGGCCCGGTGGTACGCCGTTCTTGCGCACCGCATAGCGCAGGCCGTTGGGCAGGGTGCCGAACCGCCATTCGGGGTCGTGCGGGACGTCGCTGCCCTTGTAGAGCCAGGGCGCCTTGTCGACCGCGACGGGCGCAGCGACAGGTGCGGGCGCCGCGACCTGCGCAATCGCCGGGATAGCGGCTGCGGCGACGAGGAGGGGAAGGGCGAGTTGCTTGACGCGCGGAAACAAAGCCATTGCGCACCAACTTAGCGTGCTTCGCAATGGATCGCCAGCCGGAGCGATTTCGCCGCAATCCGCAACAGGACGCGCCGCTTTGGCGCGGGTTTCGCCACGATTTGGACCCAGATGCTGCCTAGCCCGGTCGCAGGCGCCACCCGGCGAGTCTCCGCCGTGCGGCCGGTGCCGAAGGAGCGAGGTGAACGGTGCGTGAGGGCGTGACGATCGAGCGAGACTGGGCCGCGGGCGCGGTACGTCCGGCCGATCACGGTCTGATCCCGGCCAAACGTCCGTTGCTGATTCGCGTCGGCAAGCGGATGCGCGGCTTCTTCGACCGGATCATCGGTGCATCATCGCTCGTCTCGAACGCGCCCGTCCTCAACGTCCGCGATTTTGGTTGGACGCAGCTGTTGCGCGACAATTGGGAGGCGATCCGCGACGAGGCGCTGGCGACCGCGCTGGCGCGGGAGGATGCGGCACCCTCGCTCGCACGCATCTCGCCCGATCACCGCGCAATCGCTCCGGTGGACAAGTGGCGGTCCTTCTTTCTGTGGGGCTATGGCTACCGGATCGAGGAGAATCTCGACCGCTGCCCGGTGACGCGATCGGTGGTCGCGCAGATTCCGGAGCTCAACAGCGCCTTCTTCTCGATCCTCGCGCCCGGCACGCACATCCCGGCGCATCGCGGGGTTACCAAGGGACTGCTGACCTGCCATCTCGGCCTGATCGTCCCGCGCGATGGCGATGTGCGGATGCGCGTCAAGAACCGCATCGTCCGCTGGGCTGAGGGCGAGACGCTGATGTTCGACGACACCTATGACCATGAGGTGTGGAACGACACGGGCGCCACCCGCGTGGTGCTGCTGATCCAGGTGCGGCGCCCGCTACGCCAGCCGGGAAAATGGGTCGCCGACGCGTTTCTCGGCATCGTCCGCCGTTCTGCCTTCGTTCAGGAGGCGCGTGCGAATGTGATGCGGTGGAATCAAGCGATGAAGGCGTTGGACGCCTAGGTTCCGCTAGCGGTGGGGTGGCCGCCCGGTTCCCAAGCCCGGGCGGCCTGCCATCCCCCTTAAAATTTGGCGCGGATGCCGACGGTGTAGCGCCGTTCCGACAAGGCATAGCCGTTGAGCGCGACCATTCCCGCGGCGCTGTACTCCGTGGTGGCCGAATCGTCGGGGATCAGGTTCTGCGCCTGGAAGGACAATGCGATCTGCTTGGTCAGGTCGATCCCGAGCTGCGCATCGAGCTGCGAGCGCGGGCCGATGAAGCTCGGGCGGCCTTCGGAGAATTCGAACACCGCTTCGTCGCGGTAGTTATAGGCGACGCGGGCCGAGATCGGTCCCTTCTCGTACAGGCCGACAAGGTTGTAGCTGTTCTTCGATACCGCGACGAGCGGGAAGCCGGCGTTATCCTTCGAGTCCGAATAGGTGTAGTTGGCGATGATGCCCAGCCCGTCGAACGGCGAGGGAAGGAAGTCGAAGAACTGCTGCACGCCGATTTCGAAGCCCTTGATCTTCGCGCTGGCGAGGTTCTCGGGCCGTGAGAAGGTCAGCACCCGGCCTTGCGGATCGAGATCGGTGTCCACACCGGAGGTGACGAAGCTGGCGATGAAGTCCTGGACGTCCTTGTAGAAGAAGGCGCCCGAGATCAGCGAGCTCTTCCCGGTGTAGTATTCGAAGCTGATGTCCGCCTGGGTCGAGATCGGCGGCTTGAGCCCAGAGTTGCCGCCGGTGACCGACAGGTTGGTTGCATTGAAGAAGGTCGACGGGGCGAGGTCGGCGATCGATGCGCGCTGCATCGTCTGCGAGCCCGAGATGCGGATCAGGAAATCGTTGGTGACGTTGAACGCGATGTTCGCGCTGGGCAGCACGGTGGTGTAGCGGTTCCTGTCGTTGACCAGCGTGCTGACCGAGCCGACATTGGCATAGGAATCGACCGACAGGCGCGTGCCGGCGATACGGACACCGGCATTCGCCTTGTAGGGCATGCCGAGCAGTTCCCCCTCGCCCGAGATCATCAGATAGCCGGCGATGGTCTTCTCGCTGAAATCGTAGTCGCGCTGCAGATTCGGCAGCAGCGTCGACAGGCCATTGGTGTTAGGGTTGGGCTCGGCTGCCTGCGCGCGGGTGAATACATAGTCGAAGGTCGGTGCGGTGGTAAGGAAGCTGCGCGGGAAGTTGCCCGGGATATCGGCAAGGAAGCCACCGGCATCGACCAGCTTCAGATAGGGTTCCAGTTCCGCACGGGTCGGCGTGACCTGGCTGCGGAACGCGTTCGAGCGGGCGTGCAGATCGGTGTAGCGCACGCCCATCGCCAGCGTGACGCCGCTGTCGAATTCGTAGCTGAAATCGAGCTTGCCGGTCCATTCCTCGAGCAGGCCGATCAGGCGATTGCTGCGAACACCATTGGTTGCTGGATTGTAGGAGGAATAGACGCCAGGGTTGAAGGTACCGAGCGTCAGCGACGGGACCGTGTTGTTGCGGAAATCGAAACTGCCGGGCACCAGTGCGGTCGCCTGCAGCGTGATGATCTGGATCGTCTGGTCGATCGTGCCCTTGCTGTAATAGCCGTCGGCTTCGATCTTCAGCCCGTCCTTCTCGTACTTGCCGTTGAGACCGAAGAGATAGCTCTTGGTCGGTTCGTTGCGGATCTGACCCGCGGTGGTGACGGTGCCGTTGGCGGTGCCCGCGACCACCGCGCCATTCTCGACCACGCGGTTGGTCACAGGATTGGTGCCGGTCGGCAGGCGGAAGGCGAAGAAGTCCTGATTCCGCCCCGTAGTGAGTTCCGAATAGAGCGCATCGGCGGTGACGGTGAATTCGGGTGTCACCTCGAACTGCACCGCGCCGTTGAGGCCGAGGCGCGAGCGATCCACCGTGAACTGCTCATACTGGAGCAGCACCGGGGTGGCGTAAACGCCAGCGCCGGTGCCGGTATAGGTGCGGTTGAGGAAGTTGTTGCGCTCGAACGTCTGGGTCATCGACGTGCGCTTTTGATATTCGCCTGCGATCATGATGCCGATGCGATCGTCGGCGAACTTGGTGGTGAAGAAGCCGGTGACCGCAGGCTCGAACTTCTCGCTATTCTCCGAATAGGTCCCCTGCGCGCGGATCGAGAGCGTCGTCTCCTTGAACGACAGCGGCTTGGGGGTGACGAGGTTGACCGTCCCGCCCAGACCGCCTTCGGCCTGGCTGGCGAGCGGCGACTTGCGCACCTCAAGCCGGCCGAACAGACCGGAGGGGACGGAGTCGAGGCCTGACGAGCGGCCGAGCTGGTCGTTCTCCGGTGGCGAGAGGCGTGCCGACCAGCCGAGCAAGGTGCGGCCGTCGACCTCGACGCGGACCTGCTGGAGGCCGCGGACCGACACCGACTGACCCTCGCCGAACACGCGGGTGATCTGGACTCCGGTGACGCGCTGGAGGGCTTCGGCGACGTTGGCGTCGGGCAGCTTGCCGACATCCTCTGCGGTGATGACGTCCATCACCTGGGGGGCGTCGCGCTTCACTTGCGCCGCCTGCTGGAGCGAGTTGCGGATGCCGCTGACGACGATCTCCTGTTCCTCGCCCTCGGCGGCGGGCGGTGCGCTTTCCTGCGCAGCAGCCGGAGTCGTGATGGCGAGCGCGGTCGTCAGCGCAGCGGCGGCGACGCCCGATTTCAACAGGCCGTTGGTGTTCATGCTCTTCCTCCCCTGTCGCAAGACTGCCGCGGCAAGGGGCGGTCCGGCGAGTCGTCTGCCCGGCATTGGAAACCGGTGTCATGATGAGTTGTCCTACAAACCCGGGGGCGTGTCAACAAGATGTCCTACAACATCCCTGCGAAGCCTGGCTTCGCCGGGCAGGCGTATGACTCTGCGGCGCGTCAGTGCGCGGCGCCGGTGCTGGCGCGGATCACCAGGTCATAGTCGAGCGTGAGCCGGTCGAGCTTGCGATTATCGGAGAGCAGCAGGTCCGCGGCGGCCCAGGCGAGCTCACGCACCGGCTGGCGCACGGTGGTGAGTGGCGGCCAGACCGCGGCGGCGAGGTCCGAATCGTCAAACCCCGCAATCGAGAGTTCGTCCGGAACGCCGATGTCGAGTTCATGCGCGACCGCGAGTGCGCCCGCGGCCATGTCGTCATTGCCGGCGAAGATCGCGGTGGGACGCGACGCGCCGCCGAGCAGGCGCCGCGCCGCCTCGCGTCCAGAGGGGAAGCTGTAGTCGCCTGCGACGATCAGCGCAGGGTCGAAGGCAATGCCGTGCGCGTCGAGCGCGGCGCGATAGCCTTCGAGACGTTCGACCGAGGAGATGTGCGTTTCGGGCCCGGTGATGAACGCGATGGCGCGGTGGCCGAGATCGATCAGATGAGCGGTCAGGTCGCGTGCAGCAGCGACGTCGTCGATCGTGGTCGATCGGCCCTCGTCGCGGCGGAACCCCGGCTCGATCCGGACATAGGGCAGGCCGCGGCGATCGAGTTCCTCGAGCAGCGCCACCGACTCGGTAACCGGCGGGGAGAGGATCAGGCCGTCGAGATGGGTCTCGTCGATCAGTGCCGCGACTTCCTGCACCAGATCGGCGGACTCGGCGACGACCGGCTGGATCAGCAGCCGGTAGCCCAGCTCATGGCAGCGCTCCTGCGCACCGGCCTGAAGGTGATAGACATAATAGGGACTGGGATTGTCGTAGAGCAGCGCCACCTGGAACGACTTGCGCCCGGCCAGCGTGCGGGCGGCGAGGCTGGGGCGGAAGTTGAGCTCGGCCACCACCTGTTCGACGCGGCGGCGGGTCTCGTCGCTGACGTTCTTTTCATTGTTCAGCACGCGCGAAACGGTCTTGAACGACACGCCCGCGAGCTTCGAGACTTCCTTGATCGTCGGCCTGCGCGCCATTTGCCTCCCCTGACGGGTTCAAGGCATAGGTGACAGCGTTGGCAACAAGCAAGAGCGATGTGGCGATATGATAGTACAAAGGCGTGCGCTGGTGATCGGATTGGCGTTCGCGGCGGCCTTGCCCGCGGCGGCAAAGGGACCGGACGGGCTGCGGGTGATGAGCTTCAACGTCCGCCTGCCGGTCGCGGCGGACGGGCCGAACCGGTGGGAAGCGCGGCAGGGCCTGTTCGTCGAGACGATCCGGCGCGCGGATGCAGACATCATCGGTACGCAGGAGTTGTGGAAGATCCAGGCGGATCACCTGATCGCGAAGCTGCCGCGCTACAGCTGGTTCGGGATCGACCGGCGGGGCGGACATGCCGATGAGCATATGGGGGTGTTCTATCGCCGCGACCGGCTGAAGCTGGTCCAACTGGGCAATTTCTGGCTTTCGGACACGCCCGATGTGCCGGGGAGCATCAGCTGGGGGCACCCCTATCCGCGCATGGCGACCTGGGGGTTGTTCGAGACGATCCCCGGGGGCAAGCGCTTCTGGTTCATCAACACGCACTTTCCGTACCGGGCCGAGGACGAGGCGGCGCGCGAGAAGGGAGCGGCGGCGATCGCGGCGTGGATCGCGGCGCGGCCCGATGGCGCGCCGGTCGTGCTCACGGGGGATTTCAACACCGTCCCGGATTCCGGAACGCACAATGCACTGAGCGCCGGACTTGCCGATGCCTGGAATGCAGCGAAGGTGCGGAGCGGTCCGGCGGAGACGTTCCACGCCTTTACCGGCAAGGCCGATCGGCGGATCGACTGGGTGTTCGCCAGGGGACTGACCGCGGCGAAGGTCGAGACGGTGACGTTCGGGCGGAACGGCCGCTACCCGTCGGACCATTTCCCGGTCGTGGTCGACTATCGCTGGCCCTGAGCCGAGGGGAAGAAGAAGACTCTCCCCAACCCATCCCGCAAGCGGGAGGGCCAAGGAAAGAAACCCCGCCCGGACGTGCCGGGCGGGGTTGCGAGGATCGAGGCGGAGCGGCGGGTCAGCCGCCGCCCGCGAGCGCCGCGAGCAGCAGCAGCGCGACGATATTGGTGATCTTGATCATCGGGTTCACGGCCGGACCCGCGGTGTCCTTGTAGGGATCGCCGACGGTGTCGCCGGTCACCGCGGCCTTGTGCGCCTCGCTGCCCTTGCCGCCATGATTGCCGTCCTCGATATACTTCTTGGCGTTATCCCATGCGCCGCCGCCCGAGGTCATCGAGATGGCCACAAAGAGCCCTGACACGATCACGCCCAGCAGCATCGCGCCGACCGAAGCGAAGGCGTTGGCCTGGCTGTCTACGGTCAGGATCACGAAGTAGAGCAGGATCGGCGAGAGCACCGGCAACAGCGACGGAACGATCATCTCCTTGATCGCGGCGCGGGTGACGATATCGACCGTATGGCCATAGTTGGGACGGCTGGTCCCCTCCATGATGCCCGGATTCTCGCGGAACTGCTTGCGCACATCCTCTACCACCGAGCCGGCGGCGCGGCCGACCGCGGTCATGCCGAAGGCGCCGAAGAGGTAAGGCAGCAATGCGCCGAGCAGCAGGCCGACGATCACGAACGGATTGCTGAGCGAGAAATCGACGACGACATCGGCGAAGTAGCGCTTCAGATCCTCCGTATAGGCCCCGAACAGCACCAGCGCGGCGAGCGCGGCGGAACCGATGGCATAGCCCTTGGTCACCGCCTTGGTGGTGTTGCCGACCGCGTCGAGCGCGTCGGTGCGGGTGCGGACATCATCGGGCAGCCCCGCCATCTCGGCGATGCCGCCCGCATTGTCCGTGACCGGGCCATAGGCGTCGAGCGCGACGACCATGCCGGCGAGCGCGAGCAGCGAGGTGGCGGCGAACGCCACGCCGATGATCCCGGCCAGCTGGAACGAGGCGATCACCGCCACGACGATCACGATCGTGGGCAGCGCGGTCGATTCAAGGCTGATCGCCAGACCCTGGATGACGTTGGTGCCATGGCCGGTTTCCGACGCCTTGGCGATCGAGCGGACCGGGCGATAGTTGGTGCCGGTGTAATATTCGGTGATCCACACCAACAGGCCGGTGACGGCAAGGCCGATCATCATGCACCAGAACAGGTCCATGCCGGAATAGGCGGCATTGCCGATCGGCGCGGCAAGATCGCCGAGCGTATATTGGGTCGCGAACCAGATCGCCGGGACGGCGAGGATCGCGGTGGTCCAGAAGCCCTTGTAGAGCGCCCCCATGATCGACTGGCTGGAGCCGAGGCGGACCATATAGGTGCCGATGATCGAGGTGACGATGCACACGCCGCCGACGATCAGCGGCAGCGCCATGAGGGCGAGCAGCTGTTCCGACGTGCCTGCGACGAGCAGCGCGATCGACACCATGGTGAGGCCGATGGTGACGACATAGGTTTCGAACAGGTCGGCGGCCATGCCGGCGCAGTCGCCGACATTGTCGCCGACGTTATCGGCGATCACCGCGGGGTTGCGGGGATCGTCCTCGGGGATTCCGGCTTCGACCTTGCCCACCAGATCGGCGCCGACGTCTGCAGCCTTGGTGAAGATGCCGCCGCCGAGACGCGCGAAGATCGAGATCAGCGAGGCGCCGAAGGCGAGTGCGGTGAGCGCCTTGATGATCTTCTCGCCATTGGGCGCTTCCCCGGCCGGGCCGACGAGATACCAGAAGAGCAGCGAGATCGAGAGCAGGCCAAGACCCGCGACGAGCATGCCGGTGATCGCACCCGAACGGAAGGCGAGGGTGAGGCCGCCCTGAAGCGAGCTGCGTGCGGCTTCGGCGGTGCGGACATTGGCGCGGACCGAGATGTGCATGCCGGCAAATCCGGCAATGCCCGAAAGCACCGCACCCAGCACGAAGGCTGCGGTCGAGAGACCGCCGAGGGTGAAGAACAACACAATGGCTACGGCCACGCCGACGACGGCGATGGCGGTGTACTGACGGACGAGATAAGCTTTGGCGCCTTCCTGGATGGCGGCGGCGATATCCTGCATCTTCTGGTCGCCCGCGGGCGCCCGCAGCACCTGCTGCGAAGTTACCAAACCATAGAGCACGGCGAGCACGCCGCACGCGATGGCGATATAGACAATCGTCATCTGGTATCCTTCCCCTGTGATCGCCGCCGCCCGCCCGGTTCTGTGTCCGGTGCGGCCTGCGGCACGGGGGCGGAGCGTAGAGCGGGGCAGGGGGCTGTCAAGCCGCGCTGATTCGGGGCGGCGGGGACCGGCGGGGCGGTTCGCGAAGTTCATGCGAAAGCGGGGATTTCCGGCGGACGCGACCGCGACGCGACGGCTTTGTACGCGGACGCGACACCTGATCGACACCAACGCGACACCGGCGCGACGGGTGGGCGACAGATGCGCGACAGGTCCGCGACTGCAATCCGCGGCGCAGTGTATCTGGTTCGGCAGGTGAGGTTGGCGCTCGCTTCCATCGATCAGGATAGATCAGATGAAATCCAACATTTGAAGGGGGGATTAGCCGTGGCTGTAGCCGAGCTTGCCGGGGAGCGGGACGGGCGCGCCGCCCGCGGTGAGCGTGAGCCCATTCCCTGCGCTCGCCGCGCCGATACGGGTAGCGGGGACCGGCGGAACCGCCCCGTCAGGCAGGGTAAAGAGCAGCTCGTAATCGTCGCCGGCGGTCGCGGCTTCGAGTGGATCGAGGCTTGGGGTCGCGAGCGGGACCGCGTCGAGATCGATCGCGATCGCCACGTTGCTGGCACCGGCCATGCGGCGGGCGTCGATCAGCAGGCCGTCGGACACGTCCATCATCGCGGTGGCGAGCGCGGCGATGGCCTGTCCTTCGGCGACGCGCGGCTGCGGTCGGAGGTAGCGGGCGAGATCGCGCGGATTGCCGTCCGGGCCGAAGCCTGCGCCGCCGATGGTGCCGGTGACCCAGAGCGTGTCGCCGGGGCGGACGCCGGTGCGCAGGGGGACGTTGGGCTGGGCCTGACCGAAGGCTGTGAGGGTGAGGCTCCGCGGGGCGCCCGCCGGCATCGCCACCGTGTCGCCGCCGAGCAGCGGCATGGCGAAGCGGGTGAGCGCTTGGTTCAGCCCGGCGAGGAAGGCGCGGTCCCAGCCGGCGTCGCCCGACAGCGCATAGTTGAGCAGGCATCCGACGGGCACCGCGCCCTTGGCGGCGAGGTCCGACAGGTTCACCGCGGCGAGTTTCCACCCGATCGAATCCGCCGGATCGTGCGGACGGTAGTGGACGCCCGCGACCATCGTGTCGCTGGTGAGGACGAGGCGGCCGGCGGCGACATCGAGCACCGCGGTGTCATCGGCAAGGCCTGCGGCTGCGGGATGCGTGGCGATGGCGCGCAGGGCGGTGAGAAAGGCGAACTCGTCGGACACGCAGACAGCGGTAGGCGAGGCGCGCCATCATGGAAAGGCGCGTGCGTGGCGCCAGACCGCGACCGGTTCGCCCATGAAATGAAAACTTCCGTCCGGCAGCGCATGCGATACAATCGACCGAGGCGACTCCATTGGGGACTGGAGGGGCATGAGACACCTGAGCATATTGGCCGTCGCACTCGTGCTGACCGCAGCGGGATCCGCGGTGGGGCAGGAGCGCAACCCGGAAATGGCGGCTGCAAGCGAGGAATGGCTGCGCTACTATAATGCCGGGCAATATGACGCGGCCATCGCTGCGGGGCTGAGGCGGCTTCGCCTCGCCGACCAGCTTTTCCCGGGCGATACGTTGGAGCGGGCCGAGGCCGCCAACACGCTCGCAATGAGCTATCATAGCAAGCGCGACCTTGCCAACGCGCAGCTCTTCTACGAACGCTCGCTTGCGATTCATGAGAAGCTGGGCGGGTCGGCGATCTGCCGGACCATGAATTCGCTGGGCGATGTCGCCTATGGCCGTCTGGACATGGCTTCCGCCGCGCGGCTGTACGAACGCGCCCTCACGTGTTTCGAGACGCTGCGGGGGCCGGCGGACAGCCAGACGATCGCTGCGCTGTTCGACCTGATCGAGGCTTATAACTATCCGGTCTATCGGCCCGACCTCGCCGCCAAGGCCGATCTGCTCGCCCAGCGCTGGCTGCCGTTGCTTGAGCGCGCAAAGGGGCCAGACGATCTCGCTGTGGTGCGCCTGTTGCGCGAGCAGGGCAAGGCGCTTGCGGCGCGCAGGGAGCCGAACAGGGCGAGTGCGGTGCGCGAGCGCGCGCTGGCAATCGCGGCAAAGCAGCGCGATGCCGCGAAGCCCGACAAGGCGAGGCTGGTGCTGGAGGCCGGTCTTGCAGAGGATCTGGCAAGTGCTCTGACGTGGAGCCATCCCGACCATATTCGCTATACCGCCCGCAAACTCGCAGTGCTGGAGACGCTGTATGGCGCGGCGGATTCGCGTACCGTTGCCGCGCGAGCCTATGTCGCGAAACTGCTGACATCCTTTCCTGAAGCAGCCGTGGTGGCGGGCATCGTGAAACCCGCTCCTGCGCCGGTCCGGCAGGTGGCGGCACCGGTGACGACGCCGCCGGCGGGTCCACAGGTGGCAACGCCCACGGCGCCCGGGCGGAGATTGACGCCGCGGGACGTGATGCTGAAGGCCCCGGCCGGCTATGCGCAGATCAAGCCGGCGCAGATGTATTCGATCAGCATCGACGCGTTGGGCGATCCGCGCTGGATCGTCGCGCGCTCCCCGGCAGAAGCGGCGCAGATCGGGCAGCGCTTCTACGGGTTCTACGATCGCTTCAATGGCTGCCTGAACGTCTGCCCGGGCACGATCGCGCTCGATTTCGGCTGGGTCGCGATCATTCAGGCGTTCCGGCCGGGCGATCCCAATATCCTGCGCGATACACGCAAGTTCGGAGTCTATGTCGCCTATGGCGCGGCAACGCGGCAGGGCGCGATCGACGGCGCACTGGCCGAATATCGTGCGAATCGCGGAAGCGACGGGCCGATCATGCAGTCGATCCGGGTGGGGCTGGTGTCTGAGATCGATTGGCCCGCGGTCGAGGCGGCGTTCAACCGAACCGCGAAGGTGGGCAGCATCCCCAATATGGACGAGCTGAACTACAAGACCTTCTGCGACTGGTCGAACGTCCCGATCACGCAGGGGCCGCTTCGCGGCGCATTGGGTCCCAACATGAACCCCGAGCCGACGACGGGCAATCTGGATCGCGATCCCAAGTGCACGACCCAGTCCCGGCCGGGCGAGAAGCTGCCGCCTCCCGTGCTCGTCGCAGCAAAGCGCTGACGACGGGTCAGACCGCCTTCAGCGCTTCCTCGAAATCGGCGATGAGGTCGTCAGCATCCTCGACGCCGATCGAGATGCGGACGAGGTTGTCGGTGATGCCGAGCGCCTTCTTGCGCGCGTCGGGAACCGAGAGGTGGGTCATCGCGGCGGGGGCGGAGGCGAGCGTCTCGGTGCCGCCCAGGCTGACCGCGAGCTTGGCGATCTTGAGGCTGTCGAGGAAGGCGAACGCCTCCTTCTCGCCGCCCTTCAGGTAGAGCGAGAAGGTCGAGCCGGCGCCGGTGCAGTGGCGGTCGTAAATGTCCCGCTGGCGGCTGCCTTCGGGCAGGAAGCCGAGATAGCCGACGCTTTCGACCTTGGGGTGGGTACGCAGATACTCGCAGACCTTGATGGCATTCTCGCCCGCGCGGCTCATGCGCAACTCGAGGGTCTCGAGGCTGCGGAGCAGCATCCAGGCGGTGTTGGGATCGCAGATCGTGCCGATGGTGTTGCGCATCAGGCGGATGGTGTTGATCAGCTCCTTCGACCCGAGCACGCCGCCCGCGACGAGGTCGCTATGGCCGCCGGCGTACTTGGTGAGCGAATAGACGACGAGGTCGGCCCCCTGCTGGAGCGGCTTGGCCCAGAGCGGGCCGAGGAAGGTGTTGTCGATCGCGATCGGCGGCTTGCTGGCGCCGGTGAAGATCGCGTCGCGGCTGGCGGCGACGGCCTCGACATCGACCAGCGCGTTGGTCGGGTTGGCGGGGCTTTCGAGATAGATCAGCGCGACGTTGCCCGAGGCGGCCTTGGAGAGGACCGCATCGATCTCCTCCCGCGTCGCGCCGGCGGGGAAATCGAGCCAGTGGACGCCGAACTTGCCGAGGATGCGGGCGATCAGCGTCTCGGTCGCTGCATAGAGCGGGCCGCTATGGACGATGGTGTCGCCGGGTTTGACCATGGCGAGGAACAGGGTGGCGATGGCGGACATGCCGCTGGAGAAGGCGAGTGCGTCCTCCGCCTCTTCCCAGATGCCGAGGCGATCCTCGAGGATTTCCTGGTTGGGGCCATTGAAGCGCGAATAGACCAGACCCTCGGCACCGCCCGGGCGCTTGCCGGTCACGCCCTCGAAATGGCGCTTGCCCGCGGCGGCGTTGGGGAAGACGAAGGTCGAGGTGGCGAAGATCGGCGGCTTCAGCGAGCCTTCCGACAGCATCGGATCATAGCCATGGCCCATCATCAGCGTCGCCGGGCTGAGCTGGCGGCCGCCCACGGTCTCCACCGAAGGCTTGGGGCGGCGGCGCGGCGTGGTGCTGGTGAGAGCGGCTTCGTCGGGCTTGACGGGCTTGTCGGTCATATCGGGTGCCTCTCTCGGGTCGTATCAGCTGAAACGTCTTTGCGACCGCACTCGCACCAACGCTTCAACCGGTCAATGAGACCAATGTAATCTGGCGGCCGTAATCGGGCTCTGCGCGACGGGTGGCGCGGCGGAAGCTATAGAAACGGTCGGGCTGCGAGTAGGTGTCCTCGCCCAGCGCCTCGACCGTGCGAAGGCCGGCGGCGGCGAGGCGGTGGACGACATACGCCTCGAGATCGAACTGGTGATGGCCCGCGCGGCCCGGGGTGAAGAAGCGGTCGTTGGCGGGGTCGAACTCGGCGAAGCGCGTGCGGAAGCCCTCGTCCACCTCATAGCTGGCGCGGGCGATGCACGGGCCGACCGCGGCGACGATGTTCTCGCGCCGGGCGCCGAGCGCTTCCATCGCGGCGATGGTCGAGTCGGTGACGCCGCCGAGCGCGCCCTTCCATCCGGCATGCGCGGCGCCGATCACACCGGCCTGGCGGTCGGCGAAGAGGACGGGGGCGCAATCGGCGGTGAGGATGCCGAGAGTGAGGTCGGGGCGGTTGGTGACGAGCGCGTCGGCATGGGGGCGGAGCGCGTCGGTCCAGGGTTCGATCACGGTGACGGCGTCGGCGCTATGAACCTGATAAAGGCCGACCAGCTCGGTGCCCGGCGCAACCGCAGCGATGGCGCGGCGCTGATTCTCGATCAGCTCGGGCGTCGGCGGACGGCCACGGCGGCCCATGTCGAGGCTGGCGGTCTCTCCGGTCGAGACTCCGCCGCGACGGCCGAGAAAGCCGTGCGCGATGCCGGTGAGCGCTCGCGCACGAAGAACGTCGACGGGTTCGGTCACAGGTCCAGCTTCATGATGAGGTCGCGGTCGATCTTGTCACCGACGGGAAAGGGATAGTCGCCGATATGGACGAAGCCATATTTCGCATAGAAGCGAATCGCGCGGGTATTCTCCTCGAACACGGTGAGCAGCATCGCGCGGGCGCCGCCGGCGCGGGCGGTGGCGATGCTCCAGTCCATCAGCGCCTGGGCGATGCCCCGGCCGTGCCAGTCATAGTCGATATAGAGCTGGCCGAGCTGGGCCTCGTCCGGACCGGCTTCCTTGAGCCAGGGCGGGACGAGCTTGGCATAGCCGACGATCCGCCCTTCGGCGCGGGCGACCCGCCAGGTCACCGCGGGATCGGCAAGGTGCGCGCGCAGCTTGCCGGTGGGGCCATAGGCCTCGGCCAGATAGGCGTGGAGATCGGCGGGCGTGTAGCCGTGCGCGAAGGTGCGGCGCCACGATTCCTGCGCCATCGCGTCGAGGGCGTCGGCGTCGGCGAGCGTGGGGGTGTCGTAGGTGATCGTCGTCATTCGAATCCTGCCGGGACGGGCCAGCCGGGGGCGGTGAGGGCGATGACCTTGAACAGATCGCCCATCGCCTCGTCGCCCGTCAGGCGGTCGCGCGCGGCGGCGATGTCTTCGGCGCGGTCGGGCGAGGCCTTGGCGAGCGCCTCGGCACGCGGACCGATGCCGAGTGCGCCCAGGAACGCGCCCTGCGTGACCGGGCCGTGCGCGACGAGACCCTCGACGCGTGCCGCTTCGATCAGCGTGCCGAAATCGACATGGGCGGTGAGATCGGCCTCGCCCGGATCCTCGAACGGATTGGCATATTGGTGGCCGCGAACCGCCTGGAGCGTGTCGCCGATCGCCGGACCGGCATAGCCATAGTCGATGATGATCGCCGCGCCGCCCTGTGCCAGCAATTTGGCCGCGAGCGCGCGCAGGATCGCGACGCTGGGCGGCGAGGTTTCGAGGATCGACCCGTCGGGCGCGTCGCGGAACTGTTGCGGGATGATCGGATCGAAGATGGTGTTGCCGACCACGGGGAGGAACAAGGTGTCCTGACAGGCGACCAGCCGTTCGCGCCAGCCATCGACCGTCTTGACGAGTTGGCGGATCGGAAGCGCGTCGAAGAACTCGTTGGCGACCACGAGCAGGGGGGCGTCGTCGGGCAGGCCGACGATGCTCATCGTCCATTCGGCGCCGGGAACCTGTTTGGCCTGTTCCGCGCGCAGCGCCGGGCTGTTCTCGACGAAATGGACTGGCGGCCTGAGGCCCGCGCTGCCCATGGCGCGGAGCGCGTCGGCGGCGAGCGTGCCGCGGCCCGGGCCAAGCTCGACATAATGCGCCGCGGGGCGCCCGGCGCGGTCCCAGAGATCGGCGAGCGCAAGGCCGACCAGCTCGCCGAACATCTGGCTGATCTCGGGCGCGGTGGTGAAGTCGCCGCGCGCGCCGAGCGGATCGCGGGTGGCGTAATAATGCGTGTTCGCCGCACCCATGAACTGCGAGAGCGGGATCGGCCCGGCCATGGTGATGGCGCGGGCGATCCGTTCGGGGAGCGGGCCGTCTTCGGTCTGCGCGTCGGACATCAGGCGATGCTGGGGCCGCCCGCGAACGGCTCGACCCGCTCACGCCGCTTCTTGGCGGTGGCGATCAGATAGAGGCCGCCGAGGATCATCGGGACGGTCAGCAGCTGGCCCATGTGAAGACCCGGCGTCGCGAAGATCGTATCGGCGAACTGGCGATCATATTCGCGGAAGAACTCCACGAAATAGCGCGACAGGCCGTAGCCGAGCAGGAAGGTGCCGACGAGCTTGCCCGGCTGATAGCGCGCGTCGGTCTTCCAGAACATGAACCACAGGACCAGGCCGAGCAGCAGGCCTTCGAGGCCCGCTTCGTAGAGCTGGCTGGGGTGGCGCGGGACGAGGCCGCCGGTCCGCTCGAACACGATACCCCAGGGCATATCGGTGGGGCGGCCCCACAGTTCGGCATTCACGAAATTGGCGAGACGGCCGAAGAACAGGCCGAAGGGGACGCAGCAGGCGACATAGTCATGGACGCGCAGCCAGTTGAGCTTTTCCTTGCGGCACAGCCACAGGATCGCGACCGTCACGCCGATCACGCCGCCATGGAAGGACATGCCGCCGTCCCACAGCCGGATGAGCTTGAGCGGATCGAGCAGCAATTCGGTCTGGTAGAACATCGCGTAGCCGAGCCGGCCGCCGAGGATGATGCCGAGCGTTGCGTAGAACACCATGTCGTCGGCATGGCGCCGCGCCATCGGTGCGCCCGGCTGGGCGATCAGCTTGAGCAGATACCACCAGCCGATCAGGATGCCGGCGATATAGGCGATCGAATACCATTTGAGCTCGAAGAAGCCGATCTTGAGCAGGACCGGTTCGAGACCGAGCTGGCTGAAGTGGATATGATTCGCCGTGTCGAAGACGGGGCCTGCGGCGGCGGCGGCAGTGGACAGGATCAAGTGCGTGGCTCCCGAAGGGTTTGCGGCTGTCCTATCCGTATATCACGGCAAACCCAAGAGGACGGGTCCAGTTTCAGCCGTGCGGACCTGCAACGCGCGATTTGCGGGTGGTGCGTCCGTACTTCTTCGTTACCCCGGCCTTGTGCCGGGGAACGGTTTGGGAGAGCGGCTCGAGCGAAGCCGGGGTGCCGATTGCCGATCCCCGGAAGCGCGGGTAGAGCGGCGGGGATGGAGCGAACGGGCAAGGGCATTGATCGGCGCACGCTGCTGATCGGCGGCGGTGCTGGGATCGGGCTGGTACTTGCCTGGGCCGCGTGGCCGCGTGCCTATGTTCCGAACCTGTCGGTCCGCGACAAGGAAACCGCATTCGGCGCCTGGCTCAAGATCGCGGAGAACGGGCAGGTCACGGTCGCGATCCCGCAATGCGAATATGGGCAGGGCGTGTTCACCACCTTGCCGCAGCTGCTTGCCGACGAACTGGGTGCAGACTGGCGGATGGTCGGGGTGGAGCAGGCGCCGCTCAATCCGATCTATGCCAATTCGCTGGCGCTCGACGCCTTGTTTCCGGGCGTATTCCCCGAGCGGCTGAAGCGGATCTGGGCCGAACGCAATCTGGCGATGCTGACCGGCGGATCGACATCGATGCGCAGCTTCGAAACACCGCTGCGTTCGGCGGGCGCCGGCGCGCGCGCGCTGTTGTGCAAGGCGGCGGCCCGGCGCTGGGGCGTCGACTGGCAGGAATGCGACACCGCCAACGGACATGTCGTGCATGACCAGAAGCGCCTGCGGTTCGGCGAGCTGGCAGCGGAGGCGGCGGGCGAGAAACTGCCGGACGACCTGCCGTTCCGCGAGGGGGAGACCGGGCGTCTGACGGGCACGCCGGCGCCGCGGCTGGATGGCCCGGGCAAGGTCGATGGCAGCGCGAACTTCGCCGCGGATATCCGTCTGCCCGGCATGGTCTTCGCGGCGCTGCGCCAGGGGCCGATCGGGACGGTGAAGCTCGCCGCGATCGACGAGGCTGCCGCAGCGAAGGTGCCGGGCATGCTGCACATCGTGAAGAACGAGCTGTGGGTGGCGACGGTCGCCAACAACTGGTGGGCGGCGAGCCAGGCGCTCGACGCGATCAGCCCGCGCTTCGAGGTTGCCGCAAAGGTCGAGAGCGAGACGATTCAGGCCGCGCTCGATGCGGCGCTGGAAAGCGATGGCGAGCGGATGGCGTCCGCCGGCGATCTGGCACCGGTGTTCAAGGATGCGCGGGTGGTTGCGGCGGAATATCGCGTCGGGCTGGCGCTGCACGCCGCGATCGAGCCGGTCTGCGCGACCGCGGTCTGGGAGGAGGGCCGCGTGCAGCTGTGGCTGCCGACCCAGGCTCCCGGCTTCGCGCGTGACGCGGTGGCGAACGTGCTGGGGGTCAGCGCGAGTGACGTGGTGATCCATCCCATGCTGGCAGGCGGATCGTTCGGGCAGAATCTGGAGCATCAGGCGGCGGCGCAGGCAGCGCTGATCGCGCGCGAGGTCAAGAAGCCGGTGCAGCTCATGTGGTCGCGCGGCGAGACGTGCGTGCAGGACCGCTTCCGTCCGCCCGCGGTGGGACGCATGACCGCGCGGCTGGGAGCGAACGGAAGCATCTCCGGCTGGCTCGCCAAGATCGCGGCGCCCAGGACCGGGCACGAGCTGGCAAGGCGGCTGACCGGCGGAGGCGGCGCGCCCGGCGCCGCGCTGGCGACGGGCGGGATCGGCGATGCCGCGGCAGTCGCAGGCGCGCGCCCGCCCTATCGAATCCCGGCGCTGGCGATCGATCACCACCCGGCGGAGATCGGCGTGCCGACCGGATACTGGCGATCGGGCGCGCATAGCTACACCGCCTTCTTCACCGAGAGTTTCATCGACGAGCTCGCGCATGTCGCGGATATCGAGGCGTTCAGCTTCCGCATCGCGATGCTGGGCGGCGAGCCGCGGCTGGCGCGTTGCCTGTCGACCGTCACGTCGCTGGGCGGGTGGCAGGGCGGACTGCCGGGGAGCGGGCAGGGGCTTGCCTGCCATGCGTTCGGCGGCAGCTATATCGCGGTGATGGCCGAGGCATCGGTCGGGGGCGACCAGCGCGTGCAGGTCGATCGCCTGATCGCGGCGGTCGATTGCGGGCGGGTGGTCAATCCGAGCGTCGTCGAGCAGCAGATCGAGGGCGGGCTGATCTTCGGTCTGGCCGCGGCGCTGGGGGCGACGACCGGGATCACGGCGAACCGGCCCGATGCACGCAGCTTGCGCGATCTGGATCTGCCAAGGCTGGCCGATTGCCCGCAGATCATGGTCGAGCTGATCGCGAGCGATGCCGATCCCGGCGGAGCGAGCGAGCTGGCGGTGCCGCCGGTCGCGCCGGCGATCGCCAACGCGCTCTATGCCGCGACCGGCGTGCGGCTACGTCAGCTTCCGCTGATTCCGGGTGGCGAATGATTCCGTCTGAACATCCTTCCGTCCCTGCGCCGCGCGTGGGGGTTCTGCTGGTCAATCTCGGCACTCCCGATGCACCGACCCCCTCGGCGGTGCGGCGATATCTGGCCGAGTTTCTGTCCGATCCCCGCGTGGTCGAGATTCCGCAGATCGTCTGGCAGCCGATCCTGCGCGGCATCATCCTGCGCACGCGGCCGAAGAAGTCGGCGCACGCCTATCAGCAGGTCTGGACCGATGAGGGGTCGCCGCTCGCCGCGATCACCGCGCGGCAGGCAAAGGCGTTGCAGGCGGCGTGGCCGGATGTGACGGTCGACTGGGCGATGCGTTATGGCAATCCGGCGATCGGCGACCGGCTGGTGGCGATGAAGGATGCGGGCTGCGAGCACATCCTGATCGCGCCACTCTACCCGCAATATTGCGCAGCGACGACCGCGACCGCCAACGACGCGGCGGCTGCTGCGCTGGCGACGATGCGCTGGCAGCCGGCGGTGCGGACGCTGCCGCCCTATCATGACGACCCGGCCTATATTGCTGCGCTCAAGCAATCGGTTGAGGCGCAGCTCGCCGCGCTCGACTTCGAGCCCGAGGCGATCGTCGCGAGCTTTCACGGGATGCCGCAGCGGACGCTCGAGCTCGGCGATCCCTATCACTGCCATTGCATGAAGACTGCGCGGCTGCTGGGCGAGGCGCTGGGGAAGAAGCTGACGATCGCGTTCCAGTCGCGCTTCGGACGGGCGAAGTGGCTGGAGCCGGCAACCGATACGGTGCTGGCCGGTCTGCCGGGCAAGGGCGTGAAGAAGGTCGCGGTGGTGGCGCCGGGCTTCTCCGCCGACTGCCTAGAGACGCTGGAAGAATTGGCGATCCGCGGGCGCGAGAGTTTCGAGGCGGCGGGGGGCGAGCGCTTCGCCTATCTGTCATGCCTGAACGATAGTGAGCCCGGCATACTCATGTTGCGCAACATTATCGCAAGGGAGCTTGCGGGCTGGGCGGCGCTTGCCTAGCCTCTGGTTCAACCAATCTAGGAGAGGTTCATGGCACGGGTAGCGATCGTAACCGGCGGCACGCGCGGGATCGGCGAGGCGATCAGCGTAGCGCTCAAGGACATGGGGATGACGGTCGCGGCCAACTATGCCGGCAACGACCAGCGCGCCGCGGAGTTCACCGAGCGGACGGGGATCAAGGCGTTCAAATGGGACGTCGCCGACTATGACGCGTGCCAGCAGGGCGTGGCGGATGTCGAGGCGGCGCTGGGGCCGGTCGATGTCGTGGTCAACAATGCCGGCATCACCCGCGACGGCACGATCCTGAAAATGACCTACCAGATGTGGAAGGAGGTCATGGACACCAACCTGGGCGGTTGCTTCAACATGGCCAAGGCGACCTTCCCCGGCATGCGCGAGCGCAAATGGGGACGGATCGTCAACATCGGATCGATCAACGGCCAGGCCGGGCAGTACGGCCAGGTCAACTATGCCGCGGCGAAGAGCGGCATCCACGGCTTCACCAAGGCGCTGGCGCAGGAAGGCGCGCGTGCGGGGGTGACGGTGAATGCGATCGCGCCGGGCTATATCGACACCGACATGGTCGCGGCGGTGCCAGCGGAAGTGCTCGAGAAGATCGTCGCCAAGATCCCGGTCGGGCGACTGGGCCAGGCGAACGAGATCGCTCGCGGCGTGGCTTTCCTGTGTTCGGAAGAGGGCGGGTTCGTCACCGGATCCACGCTGAGCATCAACGGCGGGCAGCATATGTACTGACGGCGTCAGCGCGGGCTGTGCCGTGCTGAGGATCGAAGGGAATCGCGGCCGCCGGCACCCAGACCTAAAAAAGGCCGGCTTCCGCGAGGAAGCCGGCCTCTTCTGTCTCGTGCCGCGTGGTGCTGTCCGAGCGCGGCACCAGCACCTTAGAAGCGCACGCCGAGGCCGGCGACGGCCTGGTGGCGCGTGACATCGGCTTCGTAGTTCGAATAGCGATACTCGACCTTGCCGAAGAAGTTCTGGCCGAACTTGTGCTCGACGCCGGCGCCGAGACGGATGCCGTCGCCATTCTCGTTGCCAACGGTGCTCTCGATGCGGGCGTTGGTGTAGCCGACCTTGCCGTAGACCGCGGTGTTGCCGAGCACATAGCCGAGACGGCCACCGGCGTAGAGGTCGCGGCTCGCCGAAGCGACGACGGTGTTGCCGACCTTGAGTTCGGCCGAGGATTCGGTGACTTCGCCCTCGATGCCGAACAGCACGTTGCCGCGCTGCAGGTCGTAGCCGAGGTTCACGCCATAGGTGACGCCATCGGGGTTATCCACGCCCGAGGTGTTGAGATCGAGCTTGTCGTAACCGACAACGGCCGAAACATGCGCGCCGTTGAAGGGGGCTGCCTCGTCCTGAGCGAAAGCCGGGGTTGCGGCGGCGGTCAGGGCGGCAAGCGCCAGAGCAATCTTCTTCATGGTATTCTCAATTCCTTTTTACAGTCCCGGGCGCGTGTTCTCCGCGCCTCGGGAGGCGCGCATCTGGGTGGCGAATGTGGCGGAAACAAGCGCTAAGCCGTTCGAAATGAGGGATTGGCGGCAGAGTGTTGCTTAAGTGATACACTTGGTGTCGGTTGCAAGTAAGGCCGGCTCTCGGGCGAGAGCCGGCCTTTCTGTTTCAGCCCGCCAAGGAGTTAGCGGCGGCAATAGCCCGGACGGTCCGACCGGTCGATTTCGCGGCCGGCGATGGCGCCGACGGCACCCCCGAGGATCGTGCCGAGCGTACGATCGCCGCGGCCGGCGATAGCGTTGCCTGCGAGGCCGCCGGCGATCGCGCCGACGATCGTGCCGCCGTCGCCATCGTTGCACTTCTCGCGCGCGCGGTAGCGGTTGTTGTAGTAGCGGCGGTCGCCACGGTCATAGCGGCGATAGTCGCGATAGCCGCGGTCGCGATCATATCCGCGATAGTCGCGGTCGCGATACTCATAGCGGCCCTGCGCGGCGGCAGGTGCGGCGGGGATCAGCGCGGTACCGGTCATCGCCAGCGCGGCGCCGATCAGGGAAAGCTTCTTGAACATGGTCTTCTCCTTGTTCTGCCGTTTCGTGCGATGCGGCCCTGTGCCGCCATCGTTGAACATGGGATTCGCACAACCGGGTTGAGCCTTGTCTGAATGTGCCGGTTATCTCCCGTTCAGCGAACGGCGCTGCATGGCAGCCGGCGTGCGGGTTCGAAGGGAAATGGCCGGTGCGGGAAAGAACCCGAGGGGGGAAGCGCCCGTCCCCGATACGCAACGCGAGGAAACACGGGCAGGGTGCCATCAACGCGCACCGGCTGTTCGGCGGGGGCGCCGCATGCGACGCGACCCGTTGGAAGTGCCTCTAGATGAACGGGATTGAGCGCTGTCTGAACGCGGCCGTTATCTGAGGTTCAGCTTTGCGGCGCAAATCGGGCCGCTATTAGGGCGCGATGCGTATCCTGCTTTCTGTCCTGCTGATCCTGCTGTTCGTGCCGAGCTGGTCGGGGGAACCGCGGCTGGCGCTGTTTCCGCCGACGGCGGAAATGGCGGCGCACCGCGCGGTGATCGATCCGCTTGCCCCGGGGCGGGTGAAGCTGGGGGGGCTGACCTTTCTGGGCGGGGTCTATCTTACCGGACCCGCGCCCGCGTTCGGCGGCTTCTCCGCCATGATGGTCGAGGGCGATCGCTTCACCCTGCTGAGCGATGGCGGCAACATCCTCAGCTTCAGCATGGGCGCCGACTGGCAGGTGCGCGAACCGCGTTTCGCCGACCTGCTCGATGGACCGGGGACAGGTTGGCGGAAGGAAGATCGCGACAGCGAATCGCTGACGCGCGACCCTGCCACCGGGCAACTCTGGATTGGATTCGAGCGCGCGAACGAAATCTGGCGCTTTGCGCCGGGTTTTGCGCGGGCGGAGGCACGCGTCGCACCGCGGACGATGGCCGAGTGGCCGGTGAATGGCGGCGCCGAATCGCTGGTGCGGTTACGCGACGGCGGCTTCATCGTGCTGGCCGAGGATCAGGATGTGAAGCGCAACGGCGTGGAACTGACCGACGTCAAGACAGGGCTGTGGTTCGCGGGCGACCCGACTCAGCCGAAGCAGCGCAGCTTCGCGTTCGGCTATCGCCCGCCCAAGGGGTTTCTGCCCACCGATATCGTCGAACTGCCCGACGGGCGGCTGGCGGTGCTCAACCGCAAGGCATCGCTACGCGAGGGGTTCACTGCGGTGCTGGCGCTGATCGATCGCGATGCGGTGCAGCCCGGCCGAATCGTCACCGGACGGGAAGTCGCGCGATTCGCGGCGCCCGTGGTGCATGACAATTTCGAAGCGATCGCGGCGGTGCGCGAGGGTGATTCGACGATCCTGTGGATCGCGTCGGACGACAACCAGCTGTTTCTGCAGCGCTCGCTGTTGCTCAAGTTCAGGCTGGACGTTTGACGGAGGGCGGCACGGGCCCGACTCCCCGTGGAGATCGTTCGGAGCGAGGGGCGATCGGGCAGCAGGCTGAACCCGAACCCGCATAACGCCGAACGGCCCGCATCCCTTGCGGGAGCGGGCCGGTCGGTACAGCGAACCCGAAAGGGTCAGGCTGCGGCGATTGCCTTCTTGGCGACTTCGCGCTTGAGGCGGCGTGCCTTGAGCGAAAGCTTCTCGTCGCTGGTCTTGAGCAGCCAGTTGTCGAGGCCCCCATTGTGCTCGACCGAGCGCAGGCCGTGCGTCGAGACGCGCAGACGGATCGAGCGCTCAAGCGCTTCGGACATCAGCGTGACGTTCTGCAGATTCGGCAGAAAAGTCCGCTTGGTCTTGTTATTGGCGTGGGAAACGTTGTGACCCACCTGCCGGCCCTTGCCGGTCAGCTCGCAAATGCGCGACATCAGCTTGATCCTAGGTTTATGCCTGTTCCGGTAGCCCCGGAAAGTGGGGCGCAGTACCGGGGCAGAGGCTTTTCGTCAACCTCGTTCCCGGCCCCCGATGCAACTTCGATGATCGATCGCGCGTTATTTCGCAAACGATTCGATTTGAGGAGACCCGAGCCATGCGTGCAATTCTGGCGATACTGGTGCTGGCCGCGGTGGCGGTCGTGGCGATGATCTCGCTCGGCATGCTCAACGTCAACATGCAGCCGGGCAGCCTGCCCAGCGTGAAACTGGAGGGCGGGCAGCCGCCTGCGGTGAAGGCCGATGTCGGTGAAGTCGGCATGGGCTATACCAACAAGACGATCCAGGTGCCGACCGTGGTGATGGAGAACAAGGTGATCCAGGTGCCGGTGGTGGAGGTGGAGAAGGCGAAGCCGGCCGAGCCCGCCGCCAAGGCGCGCTAATCCTTGATAGGGTGCGCCTGCCGGCGCTGCACCACGGCACCGGCGGTTCCGAACAACACCCGATTCGCATGGCATAGCCAAGCCGGATCGCGCGGGGCATAGCGGGGCGATGTTTCCGCTGCCCGAACCGATGCGCGCCGCGCTGGATGCCGCCCGTGATGCGGCGAAGGCGGGCGAGGTGCCGGTGGGCGCGGTGGTGATGCGTGGCGAGACGGTGGTCGCGATCGCGGCCAACGCTCCGCGAACCCTGCATGACCCCACCGCGCATGCCGAGATGCTGGCGATTCGCGCGGCGGCGGAAGCGCTTGGCCGCGAGCGGCTGGAGGATTGCGACCTTTGGGTGACGCTGGAGCCCTGCGCGATGTGCGCGGGGGCGATCAGCCATGCCCGCATCGCGCGCGTCTATTACGGCGCGAGCGACCCCAAGGGCGGCGCGGTCGAGCATGGCCCGCGCTTCTTTGCCCAGCCGACCTGCCATCACCGGCCCGAAGTCTATTCGGGGATCGGTGAGGGCGAAGCGGGGGCGCTGCTCAGGGAATTCTTCGCGGCGCGCAGGTGAGCTTTCCGGTTCTGCGATGCAGAACCGGGTACCGCACCGCCCTCCGCAGCCTTTCCATCGATGCATCGCATCGCAGGAACCTCGGGCCGGTGCGGCCCTCGCAACCTAGCGCCGGTCGCTGTCGCGGACGGGAACGATCTTGATCTCGACGCGGCGATTCTGGGCGCGGCCCTCGACCGTGTCGTTCGAGGCGATCGGCTGGGTCTCGCCATAGCCGAGCGCTTCGAGGCGGGCCGATTCGACGCCGCGCGAGACAAGGTAGCTGGCGACCGAATCGGCGCGGCGTTCGGACAAGGCCTGATTGTAGGCGTCCGATCCGGTCGAATCGGTGTGACCGTACACATCGACATAGGTCTGGTTGTAGCGGTCGAGCACGTCGGCGACCTTGTCGAGGGTAGGGCGGAACTGCGGCTGGATCGACGAGCTGTCGGTCGCGAAGGTGATTCCCGACGGCATCGAGAGGATGAGATCGTCGCCCTGGCGCATCACCTCCACATCGGTGCCGGCGGTGCGCTCGCGGATCTCGCGCTCCTGACGGTCCATATAGCTGCCGATCGCAGCGCCGCCGATCGCACCGATGCCCGCGCCGAGGATCTTCTCGGTCCGGTCGCGCCGCCCGCCGACGATGTCGCCGAGCAGATAGCCGCCGAGCGCGCCGCCGAGCGCGCCGATGCCGGCCTTGGACATCCGCTGTTCGCCGGTCACCGGATCGGTGACGCACGCGCCGGTCAGCGTGAGCGCGGCGATTGCGGGGATAAGGGGCCAGTTACGCATGGGGGTCCTCCAAGTCTGTTCTACGCCAACAAAATCATCCGAAAGCAGCGTTGTTCCGCCTTCGCATCGAGCCGCCAATGCGCGCGCCATTGTGAAACCCACCTGAATATGGCTATGAGGCCGCAGGCCAATGGACCCGCTTCCCCCATTTCCCTGGATCGACGTTGCGATCATCCTGGCGCTGGTCGCGCTGAACGGTGTCTTCGCCATGTCGGAGCTCGCCATCGTTTCGGCGCGCAAGGCGCGGCTGGAGGCGCTGGTGCGAGCGGGCAAGCGCGGCGCGCAGACCGCGATCGACCTTGCCGCCGATCCCGGCAAGTTCCTGTCGACGGTCCAGATCGGCATCACGCTGATCGGTATCATCGCCGGCGCCTATTCGGGCGCGAGCCTGGGCATGCCCACCGCCGCGCGGATCGAGGCGCTGGGCGTCGATCACGAGACCGCCGAGACGATCGGCTTCGCGATCGTCATCGCGCTCACCACCTATGCTTCGCTGATCGTCGGCGAGCTGGTGCCCAAGCAGTTCGCGCTGCGCTCGCCCGAGCCGATCGCGGTGCTGGTGGCGACGCCGATGAAATGGCTGGCGCGACTCACCGCACCCGTCGTCTGGATCCTCGACCGGAGCAGCAGCCTCGTCTTCCGCCTGCTCGGCATGAACCGCGAATCGGAGAATCGCGTCACCGCCGAGGAACTGCACATGCTTGTCGCCGAGGCGACGCATTCGGGTGTGATCGAGGAACATGAGCGCTCGATCATCTCGGGCGTGGTCCGGCTTGCCGACCGCCCGGTGCGCGAGGTGATGACGCCGCGCACCGAGGTGGAATGGATCGACGCCAATCTGGATGAAGCTGCGATCCGCACGCTGCTCGCGCAGACGCCGCACACGCGGCTGCCCGTGGCCGAGGGGTCGGTCGACGCGGTGGTCGGCGTGGTGCAGGCGCGCGACGTGGTGACGGCGCTGATCCGTGGCGAACCGCTCGACCTGCGCGCGCTGATGCATTCCGCGCCGGTGCTGCCCGATCAGGTCGATGCGATGGACGCTTTGGGATCGTTGCGCCGCGCAGCGGTGCCGATGGGCTTCGTCCATGACGAATACGGGCATTTCGAGGGGATCGTGACCCCGGCCGACCTGCTCGCCGCGATCGCGGGCGAGTTCGTGTCCGACGCGGACCCGGGCGACAGCCGCTCGATCGTGGTGCGCGATGACGGATCGCTGCTGGTTTCCGGCCAACTCGCCGCCGACGCGCTGGCCGAGCGGATCGGGATCGAGCTGCCCGAGGACCGCGACTATGCGACCGTCGCCGGGCTCGCGCTCGCGGTGCTCAAGCATTTGCCCAAGGAGGGCGAGAGCTTCTCCGAGCAGGGCTGGCGCTTCGAGATCGTCGACATGGACGGGCACAAGATCGACAAGCTGCTGCTGAGCGAGATCCGGGACTAAGGCCGGGGCTGAATACAAGTCGCAGCTTTTCCTGGCCGGCTGCGTTCCCGACCTAGGGTTCGGGCGGGCGGGTCTCACCTTCCACGATCTCGTTATTCCCCTCCAGCTCGGCGTCGGCCTCCTGCCGCTTGCGGCGCAGATGGCGGCCCCAGATCAGGATGGCGATCGCGCCGAGCGCGCAAAGGCCGATCACCACGAAGTGCGTGGTCGTCACCCAGGCGAACGGATCGCTGGTGAGGGAAATGGATTGCGCGTTGTCGGCCATCGTCCGCCCTGGTTGGGAAAGCGCAAGCCTATCCGATGGTTAAGCCTTGTGAAAGCCCGGTCAGCCCCGCTCGCGCGCCACCTCGCGCCAGCCGATGTCGCGACGGGCGAAGCCGGTGGGAAAGTCGATCGCATCGACCGCGCGATAGGCGGCGGCCTGCGCTTCGGTGACGGTCGCGCCGGTGGCTGTGACGGTGAGGACGCGGCCGCCCGCGGCGATGAGCTGGCCGCCGTCCAGCTTCGTGCCGGCTTGGAAGACCTGCGCGCCGGTTTCCTCCGCCGCGTCGAGGCCGTCGATCGCGCCGCCCGTCTGCGGCGTGCCGGGATAGCCCTTTGCCGCCATGACGACGGTGAGCGCGGTCTCGGCACCGAAACGGGGGGCTTGGCGGCCGGCGAGTTCGCCGGCTTCGGTGGCGAGCATCAGCTCGAGCAGGTCGCCCTCGAACCGCAGCATCAGCACCTGGCATTCGGGATCGCCGAAGCGGGCGTTGTATTCGATCAGCTTGGGACCGCTGCGGGTGAGCATGAGCCCGGCATAGAGCACGCCCGAATAGGGGGTGCCGGCCTTGGCCATGCCGGCAATCGTCGGCTTGATGATCGTCTCGATCGCTTCGGCTTCGAGCGCGGGGGTCAGCACCGGAGCGGGGCTGTACGCGCCCATGCCGCCGGTATTGGGGCCGGTATCGCCGTCGCCGACGCGCTTGTGATCCTGCGCCGAGCCGAAGGTGACGAAATCGGTGCCGTCGGTCAGGACGAAGAAGCTGGCTTCCTCGCCCTCCAGAAACTCCTCGATCACTGCTTCGCCGCCGGGCTTGTCGAAGATCGCGGCGATGGCGGCGTCGGCTTCCTCGTCCGTCATGGCGATGGTGACACCCTTGCCCGCGGCAAGGCCGTCGGCCTTGATCACCACCGGGCGGGGGAAATCGCGGGCGAGCGCGAGGCGCGCGGTTTCGAGGTCGGCGACGCGGATATAGCCGGCGGTCGGGATATTCTCCCGCGCGCACAGATCCTTGGTGAAGCCCTTCGACCCTTCGAGCTGGGCGGCGGCCTGGCTGGGGCCGAACACGCCATAGCCGGCGGCGCGCAGGCTGTCGGAAAGGCCATCGACCAGCGGTGCCTCGGGCCCCACCACGACGAAGCCGATCGCATGGCGTTCGCAGAAGTCGATCACGGCGGCATGATCGGTCAGCGTAACGTCGTGGCAGGCCGCATATTTGGCGATTCCGGGGTTGCCGGGGATCGCATGAAGGCTATCGAGCCGGGGCGATTGCGCGAGCTTCCAGGCGAGCGCATGTTCGCGGCCACCGGACCCAAGCAACAGGACGTTCATGTCAGACCCCTTCGACGATCAGTTTCCGCCGCGGCTCGTAGCCGAGGGGCGGGAAGGGGACAACGCTGCTCCGCTGTCGGTCGGCGAATTGTCGCTGAAGCTGAAGCGGATGGTGGAGGGCGAGTTCGGCCATGTCCGCCTGCGCGGCGAGATTTCGGGCTTCAAGCGTGCTGCCTCCGGCCATGTCTATCTGGCGCTGAAGGATGCCGATGCGGTGATCGACGCGGTGATGTGGCGCGGCCAGGCCGATCGCCTGCCGTTCCGCCCGCAGGACGGGATCGAGGTGGTCGCGACCGGCAAGCTCACCACCTATCCCGGCCGGTCGAAATACCAGATCGTGATCGAGCGGATGGAACTGGCGGGCGAAGGCGCGCTGATGGCGTTGCTGGAGAAGCTGAAGGCCCAGCTGGCCGGGGAGGGCCTATTCGATCCGGCGCGCAAACAGCCATTGCCGTTCGCCCCGCAGACGATCGGCGTGGTGACGTCGCCGACCGGCGCGGTGATCCGCGACATTCTCCATCGGCTCGCGGATCGTTTCCCGACCCATGTCCTGGTGTGGCCGGTGAAGGTGCAGGGCGAGGGCGCCGCGGCCGAAGTGGCGGCGGCGGTGCGCGGGTTCGACGCCATGCCGGCGGATGGCCCCGTCCGGCGGCCCGATCTGGTGATCGTCGCTCGCGGTGGCGGGTCGATCGAGGATCTGTGGGCGTTCAACGAGGAGGTCGTGGTGCGCGCGGTCGCGGCCTGTTCGATCCCGATCATCTCGGCGGTCGGGCACGAGACCGACACGACATTGTGCGACCATGCCGCCGACGTGCGCGCGCCGACGCCGACCGCGGCGGCGGAGATCGCGGTGCCGGTGCGCGCCGAGCTCGCCAATGCCGTCGCGACGATGGGCCTGCGCGCCGAGCGCTATGCGCGTCGCTATCACGAGCGGGCCGGCGAGCGGCTGGCGGCGCTGGTGCGCGTGCTGCCGCGGCGCGACGCGCTGCTGGGGCCGCAGCGCCAGAAGGCGGACGATCTGGGCGCGAAGCTCGACCGCGCGCTGGAACGGCGGGTGACGGCGGCGCGCGGGGTGCTCGACCGGGCAGCCGGCGCGCTGCGGCCGGCGGTGCTGGAGCGCAAGCTTGACACGCTGCGCCATCGGCTGGACGGGGCAGGCAAGCTGCTCGACGCGGTCAATCCCGACAATCTGCTCCAGCGCGGCTATGTGCGCGTCGGTGCGAAGGCGAGCGGCAAGGTGGTGGCGAGCGCGGCGGATGCGCGGGCGGCGGGGGCCGTGACGCTGCATTTCCGCGACGGTATCGTCGATGCGCGGGTTGAGCGCAGCGGCGCCAAATCCTATGCTGGCGACAAGCCCGAACAGCCCGACCTGTTCTGATCCGTTCATAGCCGAAGCGAGTACCGCCATGCTGATGTCGTCCAACACCGCCCGCCCGGCGCGGCTCCATTATATGGCGAACGGCTTTCGCGTATTGGTGCCCGGCGACCATGTCGTCTGCGCGGTGAGCGGCGAGAAGATCCCGCTGGATGCGCTGCGCTACTGGAGTGTCGCGCGCCAGGAAGCCTATGCCACCGCCGAGATCGCAACGCGCGCCCTGATGACGCCATGAAGGCGGCGGGGGGGCTTGTCATCGCCGGGGCCGTCCTCGCTGCGATAGCGGCGGGCGGCATGGCGCCGGCTCCGGCAGCGAACGGGCAGGCACGGCCGGCGCCGTCGCGCAACGCGTTCAGCTTCGACGGGCCGATGATCCAGGGCGGCATGGTGCTCGGTACCGCGCCGGCACTGACCAGCCGGATCGTCTTTCAGGGACAGGAGGTGCCGGTCGCGGCGGACGGCCGCTTCCTGATCGCATTCGATCGAGACGCCGGCCCCGCTGCGACGATCGTCGCCACGCGCGTGGACGGCAGCGAGATCCGCCGCACGCTTTCGGTCCAGCCGCGCGCCTGGCGGATCGAGCGGCTCAATACGCTTCCGCGCATTTCGCAACCGAGCGCCGAGTTCGAGCGCCGTCGCCCGGGCGAGGTCGCGCAGATCATGGCTGCGCGCGAAATCCGATCGCCGTCGCAGGGATGGCGCCAGCGCTTCATGTGGCCGGTGACCGGCCGCATATCCGGCCTGTTCGGGTCACAGCGCGTCTACAGGGGCGAGCCGGGATCGTACCATTCGGGCGTCGATGTCGCGCGCCCGGCGGGGACCGCGGTGCTCGCCCCCGCCGACGGCGTGGTGATCCTGGCGACGCAGGCGCCCTTCACCCTGGAGGGCAAGCTGCTGATGCTCGACCACGGCATGGGGCTCAACAGCGCATTCCTGCATCTCTCGCGCATCGATGTGAAGGCGGGGGACATCGTGCGCCGCGGCCAGACGATCGGCGCGGTGGGCGCGACTGGCCGCGCGACCGGTCCGCATCTTCACTGGGGGATGCGCTGGCGCAATGCGAAGATCGACCCGCTGCTGATCGCGGGATCGATGCCGGTGACGGTGGACTGAAGGCGACTAGCCGATGCGCCGGACCTTGATCGTGCGGCGCTTGTTGAACGAGGCGTCGTAGCTGCCCAACGCGGCGCGGCGAATCCGGACTGTTTCGCCGGCGCGCGGCGGGAAGCCCCGCGCGGATTCGGTGGTGATCCAGCGGGTATCGTCGTCGAGTGTCACCGTCCAGCGATCTCCCGCGACCGCCGAGACGCCGGCAACGCTGCCGTTGATCTCCTTGATGTCCTCAGCGTTGTCGTCATCATCCCCCCCGCCGAACAGCTTGATGCGCGGCAGCGTGAAGCCGAACAGCGAACGGCGCGTCTTCTGCACCTCGGCGCGGTCCAGCACGACGACCTCCTTCTTGTCCCGCGCCGCGGCGAGCGTGGCCACCGCCTTGTCGAAACAGGCGAGGCGCGCGGCGGAATCGGCGACATCGCGGCATGCCGTGATCGCGTCCACGGCATTGCCGCCGCCCCCTTCCTGAGCCGCTGCAGGTGCCGCGAGCGCGGCTGCGGTGAGCGTGAGCAGCAAGCCCGAAGTCCTGATCATCCGTTCCTCCCCAGAGAGAAGGAGACCCTAAACCAGCCGCAGCGGACCGGGAAGCATCTGTTTTCGGGAGATTCGCGAACGAGTTAGTTCCAGGTGTGACGATTTTGTCACGATCCGGCGCAATCGCGTTGTCACCCGCACAACACCATTGTGAGCGACCGTCCGGCCGCCTTATTCATCCGCAATGTTGTGTCCGGTCCCTCCGGCGCATCGTCACGAAGGCGGAAAACCGCCGACATCAAGGGGTGCTCATCAATGGTTTCACTCACTCGCACGCGGCTGTTGACCTCAACGCTGCTGCTTACCGGTGCGGTTTTCGTCGCGCCTGCCCACGCCCAGGAAGCGGGCGCAGAAGAATCTCAGACGGTTGTCGTCACCGGCTCGCGCATCGCGCGTCCCGACATCGAGACGGCGGCGCCGATCGCGTCGATGGGCTCTGAGGAAATCGGTCTCCAGGCCGGCTCGGCCAACATCGAGAACGTCCTCAACGACATGCCGCAGATCAACGCGACGACCACGTCGGCGTCGAACAACCCGGGCGGCGGCGTCGCCACGGTCAACATGCGTCTGCTCGGCCCGTCGCGCACGCTCGTCCTCGTCGATGGCCGCCGCTACGTGTCGTTCGACACCAACCAGCAGATCGACCTCAACACGATCCCGGCGGCACTGGTCGAGCGTATCGACGTCGTGACCGGCGGCCGCTCGGCCATCTACGGTTCGGACGCGATCGCGGGCGTCGTCAACTTCGTCACCAAGAAGGACTTCTCGGGCGCCGAGTTCACCTCGAGCTATGACGTGACCGAGCGCGGTGACGGCCAGGTCTGGAACGTTGGCGGCACGATCGGCGCGAACCTCGACGACGGCCGCGGCAACGTGGTTGCGCATGTCAGCTACCTGAACCGCAAGGGCACCTATGCCGGTGCGCGTTCGTTCGGCCGCCTCGCGCTGACCAACACCACCATCGGCGGCGTCCCGACGCTGATCAACGCCGGTTCGCCCAGCGGCCCGCAGACCCGCATCCTGCTGTCGTCGGCCCAGGCCGCGGCTGCCGGTGGCCTGTTCGGCACCGGCACGGCCACCAACCTCGACTTCAACCCCGATGGCAGCATCGGGCCGTATGTCGATGCGACGGACTCCTACAACTTCTCGCCGGTCAACTACCTCACGGTTCCGCAGCAGCGCTTCCTGATCTCGACCGCCGGTCATTATGAGATCAGCCCGGCGGTGGTTCCGTACATCGAGGCGCAGTTCATCAACAACCGCGTCGATACCGAACTGGCGGCGACCCCGATCGGCAACTCGACGCCGTTCGGCACCGGTTCGCTGGGTGCGCTGCGCGTCCAGGTGGCTTCGCCGTTCCTGGCCGCGAACGTTCGGGCCGGCCTTGCCGCGATCGACGCGAGCGAGACGACTGCGGGCCTCGACGTCCAGAATGACGGCTATGTCCGCCTGACCAGCTTCGGCTACCGCACGGTGCCGCTCGGGCCGCGTCAGAACAAGGACGACCGCAACGCCTATCGCATCCTCGCGGGTGTGCGCGGCGATATTGGCGGCGGCTGGAGCTACGATGCGAACTACATGTACGCACGTACCCGCAACTCGCAGCGCCAGAACGGCAACATCGCGATCAGCAACTTCATCGCGGCGACCACCACGGCGTTCCAGAACCCGACCACCGGCGCGGTCTCGGCCACGCCGTTCGCTGGCGTTCCGGGCGGCGGCAACCTGGTCTGCGCCGATGCCTCGGCACGTGCGGCAGGCTGCGTCCCGGCGAACATCTTCGGCGTGGGCAACATCTCGCCGGAGGCGATCAACTATCTCGCCATCGGCGCGACCAACCTGCAGGAATACACCACCGAGGTGGCTTCGGCAGCGCTGACCAATTCGGAGCTGTTCGATATCGGCGGCGGTCCGATCGGTGTCGCAGTCGGTGTCGAGTGGCGCCGTGAAGCGGGCTCGGTCACGCCGGACCAGTATCTGTCGTCGGGCAACGTTGCGGGCTTCAACCCCGGCCGTCCCACCGCGGGCAGCTATTCGGTGCGCGAGGCATTTGCCGAGCTCAATGTTCCGCTGATCAAGGACGGCTTCATCCACAAGCTGGAGCTGAACGCAGCGGGCCGTGTCTCTGACTACTCGAACGCCCCGGGTACCGTGTACACCTACGCCGTCGGCGGCCTGCTGGCGCCGGTGAAGGACATCACGTTCCGTGCGCAATATTCGCGTGCGATCCGCGGTCCGAGCGTCAACGAGCTGTTCCTCGGCAACACCGTGAGCTTCGCGGGCAACATCGAAGGTTGCGGCGGCGCCAATGCGGGTCCGGGTGGTGATCGTTACGCATTCTGCCAGAGCCTCGGCATCCCGACGTCGGTGCTGAACGATCCTGCACAGCGTGCCGCGCTCGCCAGTGCCACGATTGTCAATCCGCCGACGTTCCTGGGCGGCAACCCGAACCTCAAGGAAGAGACGGCGACGACCTGGACCGTGGGCGCGATCCTCGCACCGACGTTCCTGTCGGGCTTCACCGCGACGGTCGATTACTACAACATCAAGATCGAGGACTATATCTCGACCGTGGGCACCGCCAATATCGGCGCGGCCTGCTTCGACCAGCGCGATCTGGCCTTCTGTTCGCTGATCACCCGCAACGCTGCGGGCCAGATCGAGCGTATCGACGACCGCAACGCGAATACCGGCGGTCTCAAGACCGACGGCCTCGATGTCGGCGTCAACTACAGCCACCGCTTCGAGTCGATGTTCGGGGTCGAGGACTTCCGTCTGGGCTTCAACTTCCTGGGTACGCGTCTGTTCAGCTATGACGTCACCCCGGTGCAGGGTCTGCCGATCGTCCGCGAATGCGCGGGCACTTTCGGCCGTCTCTGCGCGGTCGGCGCGACCACCTCGCCGCCCAAGCCGAAGTGGCGTCACACGGCGCGCCTGACCGCTGGCACCGATCTGATCCGCCTGTCGGGCCAGTGGCGCCACCTGGGTGCGACCAACGACGACAACGCCGCGACGGTCTATGCGGTCGAGCGTCTGCCTTCGAAGGACTATTTCGATCTGACGCTTTCGGCTTCGCCGAGCGATCATTTCGATCTGTCGGTCGGCGTAACCAACCTGTTCGACTCGCAGCCGCCGTTGCTGGCGTCGGCGCAGTCGGGTGGTTCGGGCGAGCAGACGAACACTTACCCGACCTATTACGACGTGATGGGCCGGTCGTTCTTCGTCAGCGCGCGTATCAGGTACTGATCGCGCGTCCTGAACGGGACATCGGGGGGCGGTGCCGCAAGGCGCCGCCCCTTTTTCTTGTCCTCAGGAAGTCGAGCTGTCCGGCCTGCGGCGCAGCCAGCCGGTGATCGACAGCCTTGGCCCGCCGGCAAAGGGCGCGACGAGGCTCACGCTATGTGGCTGCGGGACCGCGAACAGGCTGAGCGTGTTGAACGCTGGAACATAGCCTTCGGCGACGCCGCCGGTTCCGCCATGGAACAGCAGCAATCCTCCCCATTCGGCGCGCCATCCCCGCGTGAGACCTAGGACATAGGCTGCATGCCGGTGTTTGCCCGGGACATCATCGTCATGGGCTGTCAGGAAATCGCCGGCGCCATAGCGCGTGGCCTGAGCGTCGGCGAAGCCGAGACCATTGGCGCCGGCGATCTTCTCGAGAAGCGTGAGCACCGGCCTGTCGGAAAGGAATGCGGCGAACGCGGCGACAGGGTCGTCCGATGCGACACGCTCCGCCACGCTGTCGGGTACCCGGATCGAATCGTAGCGATACTGGAATCCATCGCGTGCGGCGGCATGTACCGCATCGTCGAGCCGTTTGACTTGCGCCGCCGAAAGCGCCTCAAGCTCGGACGCGGCGAACTCGAAGACCTTGGTGCCCGAATTGAGCACCCGTCGCCAATCCGCCCGGATCGCAAGCTGCGCGGCGAGTCGTTCGGCGTCCGTCTCGATCAGAAACGGTGCGATCTGAACCCGCCGATCGCGGGCGAAGCGGGCGGCGAGTTGCTCGGGATCAATCGAAGGGTGCAGGGCGAAGCCGACCGTGCTCATGCAGGGGTCAGCACCAGCTCGCCATCGCCTTCGCCGACCTTGACGGTGCTGCCGTCCTTGACGTCGCCGCGCAGGATTGCGTCGGCGAGCGGGTCCTGCAGATAGCGCTGGACTGCGCGCTTCAGGGGGCGTGCGCCATAGACCGGATCGTAGCCGACGCGGCCGAGCCAGTCGCGCGCCTCGGGCGTGAGATCCAGCGTGATCTTGCGATCGGCGAGCAGCTTGCCGAGCCGGGCGACCTGGATGTCGACGATCGGCGCCATCTCGTTGCGGCCGAGGCGGTGGAACAGCACGATCTCGTCGAGCCGGTTGAGGAATTCGGGCCGGAAATGCGCGCGCACGACCTCCATCACCTGCGGTTCGACCGAGGCGACGTCCTGCCCCTCGTCGAGCTGGGTCAGATACTGGCTGCCCAGGTTCGAGGTCAGCACGATGATCGTGTTGGTGAAATCGACCGTGCGGCCCTGTCCGTCGGTGAGGCGGCCGTCGTCGAGCACCTGGAGCAGGATGTTGAAGACGTCGCCATGCGCCTTCTCGACCTCGTCGAACAGCACGACCTGATACGGACGGCGGCGCACGGCTTCGGTGAGCACGCCGCCTTCCTCATAGCCGACATAGCCCGGAGGCGCGCCGATCAGGCGGGCGACCGAGTGCTTCTCCATGAACTCGCTCATGTCGATGCGGACCATGGCGTGCGGATCGTCGAACAGGAACTCGGCAAGCGCCTTGGTCAGCTCGGTCTTGCCGACGCCGGTGGGGCCGAGGAACAGGAACGAGCCTAGCGGGCGGTTGGGATCCTGAAGCCCGGCGCGGCTGCGGCGGACGGCGGTGGAGACGGCCTTCACCGCCGCCTGCTGGCCGATCACGCGCTTGCCGAGGGTTTCCTCCATGGCGAGCAGCTTCTCGCGCTCGCCCTCGAGCATCCGGTCGACGGGGATGCCGGTCCAGCGGCTGACCACTGCGGCGATATCGTCGGCGGTGACCTCCTCGCGCAGCATGGCCGGGCCGGTCGAGGCCTGGGCCTCCTCCAGCTGCTTGGTCAGCGCGGGAATGGTGCCGTAGTTGAGCTCGGCCATCTTGGCGAGGTCGCCGCTGCGCTGCGCCTGGTCGAGTTCGAGCCTGGCCTGCTCGAGCTGCTCCTTGATCTTCGCCTCGCCCGCGATCTTGTCCTTCTCGGCCTGCCAGCGCTGGGTCAGCTCGGCCGACTGCTGCTCGAGATTGGCGAGTTCGGCTTCGAGGTTGGCGAGCCGGTCCTTTGAGGCCTGATCGCTTTCCTTCTTCAGCGCCTCGCGCTCGATCTGGAGCTGCATGATGCGGCGGTCGAGGTTCTCGATCTCCTCGGGCTTGCTCTCCACCTCCATGCGGATGCGCGAGGCGGCTTCGTCCATCAGGTCGATCGCCTTGTCGGGCAGGAAGCGATCGGTGATGTAGCGGTTGGAGAGCGTCGCCGCCGAGACGATCGCGCCATCGGTGATGCGCACGCCATGGTGCAGCTCATACTTCTCCTTGAGGCCGCGCAGGATCGAGATCGTGTCCTCGACCGTCGGCTCGCCGACGAAGACGGGCTGGAACCGCCGCTGCAGCGCAGGGTCCTTCTCGACATGCTTGCGATATTCGTCGAGCGTGGTTGCGCCGATGCAGTGCAGTTCGCCCCGCGCGAGCGCGGGCTTGAGCAGGTTGCCGGCGTCCATCGCGCCCTCGCCCTTGCCCGCGCCGATCAGCGTGTGCATCTCGTCGATGAACAGGATGATGTGGCCGTCAGCGCCCTTCACCTCGTCGAGCACGCCCTTCAGACGCTCCTCGAATTCGCCGCGATATTTGGCGCCCGCGATCAGGCTGCCCATGTCGAGCGACATCAGCGAACGGCCCTTGAGCGTATCGGGCACGTCGCCATTGGCGATGCGCAGCGCGAGCCCTTCGGCGATCGCGGTCTTGCCGACGCCGGGGTCGCCGATCAGGACGGGATTGTTCTTGGTGCGGCGCGCAAGGATCTGGATGGTGCGGCGGATTTCCTCGTCGCGGCCGATCACGGGATCGAGCTTGCCGTCCTTTGCGGCCTGGGTCAGGTCGCGAGCGAATTTCTTGAGCGCGTCGTAGCGGTCTTCCGCACCCGCCGTGTCGGCGGCGCGGCCGCCGGTGAGCTGGTTGATCGCGGCGTTGAGCGCGTCAGGCTTCACCCCGGCAGCGGCGAGTGCGCGGCCGGCATTGGTGGTGGTCGCGAGGAGCAGCGCCTGCAGCATGCGCTGCACGCTGACGAAGCTGTCGCCGGCCTTGGTTGCGATCTGCTCGGCCGCATCGAGCAGCCGGACGCTGTCATTGTCGAGGCCGGGCGCCTGCTGCGCGCCGCCGCCGGTGACCGCAGGGATGCGGGATAGCGCGGCATCGATCTCGCTCGCTGCGCGCTTGGCATCGCCGCCTGCGGCCTGGATCAGGCCTGCGGCCATGCCCTGCTCATCCTCGAGCAGTGCCTTGAGGATATGTTCGGGCGTGATCCGCTGGTGATTCTGGCGGATCGCAACGGTCTGAGCCGACTGGAGGAAGCCCTTGGCGCGATCGGTGAATTTTTCGAGGTTCATACATATCCCTGTCGTCTTTCATGGCGCGAGATGGTGTTGCATTTTCGCAACACAAGGCTCGTGCGTAGAAAACTACAGGAACGATGCTGCCGCACCGCCGGGACCGGGACAAGCCCGGCCCGGCGGATTGGCTTATTTGGTCTTCGGTCTGACCGGAGCCGGCGCCTTTGGCGCCGTGGGCGCAAAGGTGTTGCCGAAGAAATCGCCCGCAAACCAGCGCGGCGCCTCGGCCCCGTCGGCGATTTCGCGTGCGATCAGATAGTTGATCCTCGCGAACCTGGCGCCCGCCTGCCAGTTGAACGCCTGGCCGAGATCGTCATTCGGGCGGTGATAGGTCTTGGTGAGGAAGTTCATGAACTTCTCGCGTCCCTCGCCCGCAAAGCCGGTGGCGAGCATGATCGAGGGAATACCCTCGACGACGAAGCTGTAATGGTCGGATCGGGTGAAGATGCCCTGTTCGGGCATCGGATCGGGGGAGACCTTGATCCCGGCTCTCGCCACCGCGCGCTCGGCGATCGGGCCCAGCGTCGAATGTTCGCCGCCGAACGCGATCACGTCGCTGAAGTCGTAGGTGAGCACCGGCATGTCGAGATTGACCACGCCCGCAACGCGGCCGCCCGCAGGCACTAGCGGATGCTTGGCGAGATATTGCGAGCCGAGCAACCCGTCCTCCTCCGCGGTGACCGCGGCGAACATCACGGTGCGCTTCGGCTTGTCCTTGCCCTCCGCAAAGGCGCGCGCGACCTCCAGCATCGTGGCGATGCCGGCGGCATTGTCCATCGCGCCGTTGTAGATCTTGTCGCCCTCAAGCTTGGGATCGACGCCGTCATGGTCGAGGTGCGCGGTGATCATCACCACCTGCTTCGCCAGCTCCGGATCGGAGCCGGGGATGATGCCGACGACGTTCGCGCTGGAGATTTTCTCGACCATGCTGTGCCGCTCGATGCGCACCGGCGCCTTGAGCGCGAAGCCGCGCGGCATCGCGCCCTTGCGGGCGGCGGCGTCGAGCACGCGCTTGAGGTTCATCCGCGCCCCTGCGAACAGCGCCTCCGCTGCCGGGCCATGGGCATAGGCCGTGGCGCGGATTTCGGGCGCCGCCGACCAGGGCTTGCCGTCCTTGCCGATCCACACATAGCGGGACGAGGCGGAATAGCCCGCCAGCCGTTTCCACGGCGTGCTGGCGAGGAAGGCCCGGGTGGGGATGGTGATCACCCCGACCGCGCCGCGCCGTTCGGCCATACGCGCCTTTTCCGAGCCGAGATGCGCGGCAATTTCGCTCGACGTGCGGCCCTCGGGAACACCGGAGAGCAGCACGACGAACTTCCCTCGCACGTCGAGTCCCGAATAGTCGTCGAAGCCGTGGGTCGGGGAGTCGAGGCCATAGCCGACGAACACGGCATCGGCGGCGAGCAGCTGATCGGGCTCGCGCGCATGGGCAGTCATCATCACGTCGACACCGTTCTGGAAGGCGGTGCCGCCGATCGTGATCGTCGCGGGCGCGTCCTTCCTGAACCGGGCGCGGGCGAAATCGATCGGCTGGTACCAGCCCTTGCTACCGCCGGGCTTCAACCCGAGCGCGTCGAAGCGGCTGGCGACGTAGAGCGCCGCGATGTCGTAGCCGCGGGTGCCGGCATCGCGTCCCTCGAGCAGATCATCGGCAAGGAACCCGACATGCGCGCGCATCTGATCGGGTGAGAAGGCGGGTTCGTCGGCGGCGGTCTGGGCGGCAAGCGGCGATGCTGCCGCAAGCAATGCGGCGGCGCAGAGTTGTCGGATCATATATTCCCCTATGATCGGGGCAGCCTAGCCAAAGCGGGATCGCTGACAAGTCCGTTGCGCGCGAGGGCGGTGCGGCTATGCTGTTTCCATCGAAACCAGTTTCCGGAAAGTTCGTCTCCATGAAGCCAGCCTTTGCCAGCCTCACCGCGATCGCGGTTGTCCTCGGTGCGCCCGCCTATGCGCAGCAGGCGCCCGCGCCGGTAGGCGACCTCGTGAAGCGCGTGGACATTCCCTACGAGGAGTTCCGGCTCGCCAACGGCCTGCGCGTGGTGATCCACACCGACCGCAAGGCGCCGGTGGTGGGCGTCGCGGTCTGGTACAATGTCGGATCGAAGCACGAGCCCAAGGGCAAGACGGGTTTCGCGCATCTGTTCGAGCATCTGATGTTCAACGGATCCGAAAACTCGCCGGGCGAATTCTTCGAGCCGCTCAAGGAAGTCGGCGCGACCGACTATAACGGTACCACCAATGTCGATCGGACCAATTATTTCCAAACGGTGCCGCGGGCCGCGCTCGACCGGGCGCTGTTTCTGGAGAGCGACCGCATGGGCTATCTGCTCGGCGCGGTGACGCAGGGCAAGCTCGACGAGCAGCGCGGCGTCGTCCAGAACGAGAAGCGTCAGGGCGACACACAGCCCTATGGCCTGCTGCGTTACAAGGTGACCGAGGGCCTGTTCCCCGAGGGGCATCCTTACCGCCACTCGACGATCGGCTCGATGGCTGATCTCGACGCCGCCAGCCTCGACGACGTCAAGAACTGGTTCCGCCAATATTATGGTCCCAATAACGCGGTGCTGGTATTGGCCGGGGATATCGACGCCGCCACCGCCAAGCCGCTGGTCGAGAAATATTTCGGTGCGATCCCCAAGGGCGCCGACATTGCCGATCCGAAGATCGACGTGCCGACGCTCGCCGCCGCCAAGAAAGAGGTGATGAAGGATCGCGTCGCCGTCACCCGAATCTATCGCATGTGGGCGGTCCCGGGGATGCGCGACAAGGATTCGACGGTGCTCGACATCGCGACCGGCGTGCTCGGCGGTCTCGCCAGTTCGCGGCTCGACAATGCGCTGGTCAAGCAGGAGAAGCTCGCGGTCAGCGTCGGCGCGTTCAACCAGAGCATGGCGCAGGCGGGGATGGTGCTGATCTCCGCCGATGTTCGTCCTGGCGTCGATCCGGCGGTGGTCGAGAAGCGGCTCGACGAGCTGATCGCCGACTATCTCAAGAACGGTCCGACCAACGATGAACTGGAGCGCTACAAGACACGAACCGCGTCGTCGCGCATCCGCGGACTGGAATCGGTCGGCGGCTTTGGCGGTAAGGCAGTCACGCTGGCCTCGGGCGCGCTATACATGAACGATCCGGGCTTCTACAAAAAGCAGCTCGCCGATCTGGCCGCGGTGACGCCGGCCCAGGCGCGCGACGTTGCGGCCAAATGGCTGTCGCGTCCCGCTTATTCGCTGACGATCGAGCCGGGACCGCGCGAGGCCTATACGGAGGCCGCCGCGACACCGAAGAAGCCGGTGGCGGCCGAGGCTGCGTTCAAAGGCACGCGCGGCGCGCTGCCCGCGGTGGCCGAGGTGAAGGATATCGATTTCCCTGCGGTGACCCGCACCAGGCTCTCCAACGGGATCGAGCTGGTCTATGCCCAGCGTGACGCGGTACCGGTGACCCAGGCGGTGGTGAGCTTCGATGCAGGCGTCGCATCGGATGTTCCGGCCGCCCTTGGAACCGAGGGCATGACGCTGGCACTGCTCAAGGAGGGCACTGCAAGCCGCAACTCGATCGCGATCGCCGAGGCGCAGGAGCGGCTGGGCGCGGGTATCGGTACGGGCAGCAGTGCCGACCGGGCCTATATCTCGCTGTTCACGCCGAGCCCAAACCTTGCCGGGTCGCTGGAGCTGATGGCGGACATCACCCGCAAGCCGGCCTTCCCCGCGGCGGAGATCGAGCGGGTGCGCGGCCAGATGCTGGCCGGGATCAAGCAGATCAAGTCGAACCCCGCGGGTCTCGCCCAGATGGCGATGCCGACGCTGCTCTACGGCAAGGATTCGCCCTATGCGAAGATGGCGGCGGTCGGGGGCGACGAGGATGCGGTGAAGAAGCTGACCCGCGACGATCTGGTCAACTACTACAAGGCGTGGATCCGTCCGGAGAAGGCGAAGATCTTCGTGGTTTCGGATCGTCCGCTCGCCGAGGTCAAGGCTGCGTTCGAGGGTCGCTTCGGCGACTGGAAGGGCGAAGGCGCGCCGGGCACCAAGACCTTCGCGGCCAAGGCGACACAGGCCGCGCCCAGGATCGTGCTGATCGATCGTCCGGATTCGCCCCAGTCGCTGATCGTGGCGGCGCAGATGACCCCGGTCGATCCGTTCGCGGATCCGATCGCGCTGGGCACGGCGAGCGAGGTGCTGGGCGGCGACTTCCTGTCGCGCATCAACATGAACCTGCGCGAGGACAAGAGCTGGTCCTATGGCGTGCGCGGCAGCGTGGCGCGGATGGAGCATGCGGTGCCCTTCACCATCTCCGCGCCGGTCCAGGCCGACAAGACGGGCCCCTCGATCCTCGAGATCCAGAAGGAAGTCGGCGACTATCTGAGCAGCAAGGGCGTCACCCAGACCGAGTTCGATCGCTCGGTGATCAGCAGCGTGCGCAAGATGGCGGGCCAGTACGAGACGGCGGGGGCCGTGCTCGGTGCGATGCAGTCGAACGACTTCATGCGCCGTCCGGACGATTATCAGGATGGGCTTGCGAAAAAATATCGTGCGCTCACCATCGCTCAGGTTGACGCTGCGGCACGCGGGGCAATCGACCCCAAGCGCTTCATCTGGGTGGTGGTCGGCGACGCTGCGAAGGTCCGCGGGCAGCTTGACAGCCTTGGCCTGCCTGTTGAGGTGGTGAAGCCCGAGTCCGTCGGCGCTGCCGCAAAGGCCGCCGCCAACTAGGGCCGAACCCTTTTTGACCCGACCCGAATGACAGGAGAGACGAGCATGGCGAATGTCGATGGCACCTGGGATACCGTCACCCACTCGCCGATGGGCGACCAGAAGGCGACGCTCGCGGTGGTGAGCGCGGGCGACACCTTCACCGGCACCTATTCGGGTGCGCTCGGCACCACGCCGGTGAGCGGCAAGGTCGATGGCGACAAGCTGACCTGGACCGTCGACATCACCGTGCCGATGCCGATGACGCTGAGCATCGAAGCGACCGTGAATGGCGACGCGCTGACCGGCACCGTCACCGCCGGTGCATTCGGCAGCTTTCCGATGGAGGGCGTTCGCGCCTGATCTGCCGGTTGGCGACAGAATGACGAGGCCCGCCTCCCGCGAGGGAGGCGGGCCTTTTCGCATGTGGGGGACTCTAGACGGCGGCCGGCATTTCCGCCGCCAGTCGTGCGGCCAGCGCGTCGGTTTCCGCTTCGGCGCGCGCGATCGATGCGGCCAGCCGGTCGTCGCCGAACTCGTCATATTCGATTGCGACCCCCGCATGGCGGTCGATCCCGATATAGCCGAGCGGGACGGTGAGGCTCGCCTCGACCAGGTTGATGTCGGCGAGCCTGCCGCCCGGGTCATAGCCATGGTCGCCGCGCGAGCTGAGGATCACCAGCTGCTTGCCGCCGGTCAGCATCGGCCAGTAGGGAACGTCACCGCGGGCGCGATCGAAGCCGAAGGTCATGCCGACCCGGACGACATTGTCGATCCACGCCTTGAGCGGTGCCGGAACGCCGAAATTGTACATCGGGGCGCCGATCACGATGAGATCGGCGGCGATGAGCTCGGTGACGAGCTCGTCGCTTTGCGCGAGCACTGCGCGCTGCGCCGGATCGCGGCGATCCGGTCTGGTGAAGGCGGCGGCGACCCATTCCCCGGTTACCGGTGCCGGCGGATTGGCGCCGACATCGCGATGGACGACCGAGTCCTGCGGACGCGCCGCCTGCCAGCGTTCGACGAAACGCGCGGTGAGCCGGCGCGTGTGGGAGCCCCGCGGATCGCGGCCGGAGCGGCCGGGCCGGGCGCTGGAATCGATCCACAAGAGGCGAAAGGGGCGAGATTCGATCGGGTGCATCATGCTATCCTGTTCATCTGTGTCCCGCATAACTGGGGCTTGATCAGAACAAGAACCAATGCGAATTGCTCAATTTATGGATGAGAACAATTCATCTATGTTCAAACCGCGCCGATTGCCGCCACTCGCCGCGCTTCGTGCGTTCGAGGCGGCGGCGCGGCATCTGAGTTTCCGCGCGGCGGCGTCCGAGCTCGCGGTGACCCCGACTGCGATCAGCCATCAGATCCGCTTGCTCGAAGCGACGTTGGGGTTGCCGCTGTTCGTCCGGCGCACGCGGCAGGTTGCGCTGACCGAGGCCGGGCAGCGGCTGTTTCCGGCGCTGCGAGACGGGTTCGACGGGTTCGCGCGGGTGATCGGCGAGCTGAAACCGAAGCGGCAAAGCGTCACCGTCAGCGCCACCACGCAGTTTACCTCGCGCCGCCTGCTGCCCGCGGTTCCGGCGTTCAACCGGCAACATCCGGAGATCGATCTGCGGCTGAACGCCAGCGAAACGCCGGTCGATATCGCCGCGGGAGCCGCGGACATTGCGGTGCGCTATGGCGGCGAGATCGGAGCCGGGCTGCGATCGGAGCCGCTGCTTGCCGAGCGCTTCGGCGTGCTGTGCAGCCCGATGCTCGGCCTGACCGCGCCTGAAGACCTGAATAGCGTTCCGCTGTTGCACACCGACTGGCTGCGCGACGTCACGCCCGACTGGCGCCGCTGGGCGAAGCTGGCCGGCGTCACGGGGCTGAAGCTCGACCAGGGTGCCCGCTTCACCAATGGCGATCACGCCATCCAGGCGGCGATCGCGGGGCAGGGGGCGATCGTCGCCAGCCTGATTCTGGCGGAAGAGGAAATTCGCGCCGGCCTGCTCGTCCAGCCATTCGGGCCGGTGATCGAAGGCATCTATTATCAGCTGGTCACCCGCACCCAGCCGCCGAGCCGGGAGGTGGAAGCCGTGTTGACCTGGCTCCGCGAAGAGGTCGCGCGCCCGCGCAGGAGTGCGCGCTAGCGCCGAACCCGCGTGACGTGCCCCATCTTGCGGCCGGGGCGGGCTTCGTTCTTGCCGTAGAGATGGAGATGGCCGTCGCCCTCGGCGAGGAATGCGGGCCAGTCATTGGCCTCGTCGCCGATCAGGTTCTGCATCTCGACCGAGGTTCCGGTCAGCGCGGTCGAACCGAGCGGGAGACCGCAGATGGCGCGGATATGATTCTCGAACTGTGAGGTGACCGCGCCTTCGATCGTCCAGTGGCCGCTGTTGTGGACGCGCGGTGCCATTTCGTTGAACACCGGGCCGTCCGCGGTGGCGAAGAACTCGCAGGTCAGGACGCCGACATAGTCGAGCGCCGCCGCGAGCTGGGCGGCAAGCGCGGCTGCGGCATCGACCTGTTCGAGCACCAATGCCGGAGCGGGAACGGTCGAGGTCGCGAGGATCCCGCCGCGATGGACGTTGAGCGGGGCGGGGTAATGGGCGGTGGCGCCGTCGATCCCGCGCACCAGCATGATCGAGAATTCGTGCGCGAAGGTGACGAAGCCCTCGGCGATCGATGGCTGGCCGTTCACGGCGTCCCAAGCTGCGTCGAGATCGTCGCCGGGCATGATCCGTGCCTGACCCTTGCCGTCATAGCCGAGGCGCAGGGTCTTGAGGATCGCGGGAGTGCCGGTTTCGGCTAGGGCGGCGTCCAGCTCCTCGCGGCTGTTGCACAGCGCGAATGACGCGGTACGGCCGCCATTGTCGCGCGCGAACGCCTTTTCGACGGCGCGATCCTGTGCGACTTCGAGCGCGCGCGTGCCGGGGCGCAGCGGCGCGAAATCGGCCAGCGCGCGCAATGGCTCGACCGGCACGTTCTCGAACTCGTAGGTCAGAACATCGCAGCGCTTGGCAAAGGCTGAGAGCAGATCGGTCTCGTAGTAGGAGCCTGCCGTGAACCCGCCGGCCACGTCGCACGCCGGGCCGCTTTCGGGGGCGTAGATGTGGCAGCGATAGCCGAGTTGTGCCGCCGCGACTGCAAGCATCCGGCCGAGCTGGCCGCTGCCGAGGATGCCGATGGTGCTGCCGGGAGGAATCGCGGTCATTGGGCCTTTGGTTATTCGGGTGGCTATTCGGGGTCGGTGGCGACGCTGTCGGTCTGGCGCGCGCGCCATGCCTTGAGCCGGTCGGCGAGGGCAGCGTCGGAGGTCGCGAGGATGGCGGCGGCGAGCAGGCCGGCATTGATCGCGCCGGCCTTGCCGATCGCGAGCGTGCCGACGGGGATGCCGCCGGGCATCTGGGCGATCGACAGCAGGCTGTCCATCCCCTTCAGCGCCTTGGATTCGACAGGAACGCCGAGCACGGGGAGATGGGTCATCGACGCCGCCATGCCGGGCAGGTGCGCCGCGCCGCCCGCGCCCGCGATCACGACCTTGAGCCCTCGATCGGCCGCACCGGTCGCATAGTCGTAGAGGCGTTGGGGGGTTCGGTGGGCGGAGACGACTTTGCTCTCGTTGGCGACGCCGAGCTCGGTGAGGATGTCGGCGGCGTGGCGCATCGTCTCCCAATCGGAGGTGCTGCCCATGATGATGCCGACCAGAGGTGCGTCCGCCATTCCTTGCCCCTGCGTTGCGGGAAAGCGTCCCCCTAGAGAGCCGGACGGGATTTGCCAATCATGTTTGGACGCAAGCGCCGGGAAGCAGTGCTTGTGCCGGACGCCTATATCGGCACCATGAGCAAGATGATCCCCGACGATGAAGCCTGGGAAGCGTTCCAGCGCCGCGACCGCGCCTATGACGGGCGGGTGATCGCAGGCGTGCTGACCACCGGCATCTATTGCAAGCCGAGCTGTGCGGCACGGCACCCCAAGCGCGAGAATGTGGTGTTCTTCCCGGATGCGGAGAGTGCGCGCGCCACGGGTCTGCGCGCCTGCCTGCGCTGCAAACCCGACGAGATCGGGCGCGAGCGGATCGCGGTGGCCAAGGCCGTCGCGCTGCTGGAGGCGGCGGAGGATGCGGTGACGCTCGACACGCTGGCGGACCATGTCGGCTATGCGCCGCACCACTTCCAGCGATTGTTCAAGCGCGCGACCGGCGTGACCCCAGCGGCCTATGCCCGATCGCTGCGCGCCCGGCGCGCTGCGGAGGCGCTGACCGCCGAGGACAATGTGACGACCGCAATCTACGAGGCGGGCTATTCGGCGCCGAGCCGCTTCTACGAGACGAGCAATGCACGGCTGGGCATGACGCCGAGTGCCTGGCGCAACGGCGGCGCGGGGATGACGATCCGCTGGATCGTGGCGGACACCAGCCTGGGCGCGCTGCTGATCGCTGCGACCGACAAGGGGCTGTGCCGGGTCGCGTTCGACGAGGATAGCCTGAGCCTTGCCACGCGCTTCCCCCGTGCGGAAATCGTGCCGGGCGGGGCGGCGCTGGCGGCGTTGGCGATGCAGGTGGTGGCGGAGGTCGAGCAGCCGGGCCGCCATGCCGATCTGCCGCTCGACGTGCGCGGCACCGCGTTCCAGGAGGCCGTGTGGCAGGCGCTACGCGCGGTTCCGCCGGGCGAGACGGTGAGCTATGCCCAGCTCGCGGTGGCGGCGGGCAGCCCCGGCGCGGTGCGCGCGGCGGGCACGGCGTGCGGCGCCAACAATGTCGCAGTGGTCATCCCCTGCCACCGCGCCCAGCGCAGCGACGGGAGCATGGGCGGATACGCCTATGGCGTCGATCGGAAGAAGGTGCTGCGCCGCCGCGAAGGGGTGACGGAATGAGCTATGTCATCCACGGCCTCGATCCGGCGCCGTTCGTCCATCTCTATGGTCTTTCCAGCGACGAACTGGCGACGCAGGGGGCGGTGCGGATGATCGCCGACGCCAAGCCCGGCTATCCGTGCCGCGTCACGCTGGAGGATGTCGAACCCGGCGGAGCAGTGCTGCTGGTCAATCACGAGCATCTGCCGGTCGATACGCCCTATCGCTCGCGCCATGCGATCTTCCTCGCGGAAGGTGCGCATGCGCCGGCGCGCTACGAAGCCGCGGTCCCGGAGCAGTTGCGCATACGCCTGCTGTCGGTACGCGCGTTCGATGCGGACGACATGATGATCGATGCCGAGGTGCTCGACGGCGCGGGGCTGGAGGCGGAGATCGCGCGAATGTTCGCCGATCCGCGCACTGCCTATCTCCATGTCCACAATGCACGGCGCGGCTGTTTCGCTGCGCGGGTCGATCGCGCCTGAGGCGTTGGCCCGCCGGCTTGCAGCGATCGCCGGACTGGTGGTGCTGCGGCGGCGCGAAGAAGGACCAGGCCGCGGACTCAGTCGACGGGGCGGCGCATGACATGGGTGCCCGGCCCATAGCCGCCGGCATTTGCGCCGGTGTAGTCGAAGCCTTGCGCTGCCCAGAAACGGTCGGCGCCATTGACGGCGACAAGGGTGATGTCCTGCACGCCGGCCTTGCGTGCCAGGTCGTCGACCAGTGCGACCGCCGCCTGCCCCATGCCCAGCCCGCGCGTGCCGGGCAGCAGCGCGATATCGTGAAGATACCAGGTGTCTGCGGGGGCGGGGAGCTGATCCAGCATCGCGCCAAGCGCGGGCGGCGGTGCGGAACGGAGCCAAGGGTGCGTCACCAGCAGCCCCTGTGCCACCCCGTCACCCTCGCAGACGAAACATCCCGCCGGACACAGAAGCAGCCGTTCCGCATAGACGTCGAGCGGCTCGGCATACCGCCCATGTACCTCGGCAGAGATCGCGGTGACTGCCGGGAGATCGGCCGCGGCCATCGGACGCCAGCGCATTATTCCCCCGCCGGCTTGCAGCTGTAGACCAGCCGCTCGTTGAACACCTGCGGCAAGGCGGTGCGGACCGCCTGCTGCTTGGCGGCGAGATCCGCGCGGCCGGCCGGATCGGCCGAGCATGCCTTGATCTTCACGCCGGTGCGCAACCGGCGTGCATCGGCCATCTGGCTGGCATTGAGCAGGTAGCGGGTGGTGGAATAGGTGCGCGTCGCGGGCGCATATTCGAGCACCGAAACCGTCTGTTCCTCATCAGGCACGAGGATGCGTTGCCAGTTCTGCTGGCCCGTCTCGGCATATTGGGTGCGGCCGTTGACGCAGCCATCGGGGTTGATGTCGATGTTGATGTCCTGCGTGCTCGATACGGTGACGCGCGAGCGGGCGGGGTCGATCGTGCAGACCATCTTGCCGAGCCCGCCGGTCCGCACGGCGGGCGGCGGGACGCTGACGCGGGCCGCGCTTGCGATCGCGGAGGGATCGAAGGCAGGCCGCACGAAGAACAGGATGAACGCCGCCAGCACGAGCACGCCGCCCCCGCTCGCCGCCCAGATGCTCTCGCGCCGCTTGCCCTGCGTGCGCAGGAAGCCCGCCACGCCCAGGCTCGCCACCCCCAGCACCAGCAACAGGCCGGCGCCGGCGATGAAGTTCTCCCGCATCGTGAAATTGTCGATCAGCGCCTTGTCGAGCGCGCTTTCGCGGTCGGCAGCGGAGCGTGCTGCATCCTCGCGTGCCTTGGCTTCGTCGGCGGCGCGCGCCTTTTCCGCCTCGCTGCGGTCCTGCGCCAGCCGGTCGGCGATGCTGGTGCAGGCGACGCCGTTCACGGGCATCGGCTGCCCGGCGGCGCGCAGGAATGCCGCGACCTCGTCATTGCCGACTGCGAAGCCGAAGCTGGCGTCGCCTTCCTCGCTGCGTGTCACCGCCGCATTGACGCCGAGCACGCGTCCGCACGGATCGAGCAGGGGGCCGCCGGAATTGCCGCGTGCGATCCCCGCCGTGTGAAGCAGGACATTGACGCCCTGGAGATTGCGGCGGCCGGAGAACACGCCCTGCGAGCGGATCGGCGAGAGCGGGGTGATGAAGTCCATCGCCGAACGGGCGGTGGCGAGATCGACATTGCCCGGATAGCCGAGCGCGATCATCGCATCGCCCTCGCTCACCGGGCCGTTGTAGAAGGTGAGCGGGGGCAGGCGGATGCCGCCGAACTCGACCAGCGCGAGATCGCGGTCCGAATCGATCGCGATCAGCCGGCCCTGATAGGATTTGTCGCCCTCCGACGGGACGATGCCGATCATCACATTGCCGGGATAGCGTTCGGCCGCCTCCACGACATGAGCGTTGGTGAGCACGCGGTTGGGAGCGACCGCAAAGCCGCTGCCATGGCCGAAGCCGACCACTTCGCCCTCCGCGGTCGCGATGGTGACGATCCGCACCACCCCGCGCCCGGCGGCGGAGATATCGTCGGCACGCGCCGGAACGGTCAGCGCAAGCAATGCCAGCACCGCGGCAAGCAGCCACGCCGCGAAAGCCCGAATCTGCAGGGCAGGATAGAACGCCATGACCGTTGCCTTCGGTTAAAAGCAGCGGCGGTTCAAGCGGGACGGACGCAGCTCAGACCGGCGGACCGCCCGCTTTGTCCCCATCCTTGCCCGGTTCCTTGCCCGGATGGGCATCTTCGTCCTCGTCCGGCTCGGCTTCGATATCGGTCGCCTCGGCGTTGCCGGCATCGATTCGCGCGATGATCTTGGCTGCGGCCGTGCTGCGCGAGCCGCCATGCGGATTATAGGCAATCGGCCGAAGCATCTCGCGCGCTTCGGCCTGCTTGCCGTCGCGCAGCTGCATCATTGCCGCGTTCATGCGCAAATCCATGTCGAACGGTGCAAGGTGGAAGGCATATATCAGCCCCTTCTTGGCGTTCTCGGTCGGCGGCAGCCCGGCCATCGCATAGCTGCGATAAAAGAGGATCAATGGCTCGGGATCATCGGGATCCAGGCGGTTGGCGGCAGTGATGATCTTGCGGATCGCGCTCCAGGTCGCCGGGGTGCGATCCTTGGCTCGACGCGCGACCGCCATCCGGGCCATCGCCTTGTAGAGATGAGCGTCGATCGCTTTGGCATCGGCGGCGATCGCGCGATCCGCGGCCGCCTCGGCCGCAGCATAATCGCGTGCGTCATAGGCTGTTTCGGCCAGCACGACCTGAACGGCAGGGTCGTTGGGATAGGGCGCGGCCGCCTTGAGCGCGCGAGCGTAAACGCCGGGCGCGGTTTCGGCATTCACCCCGACTTTCGAGCGGATCCGCACGCTCATGATTGCCGCTTCGCCCGGGCCCAGCGCGCGGACCTTCACCTCGCCGAGCTTGATCGCTTCGGCCGACACCTTGCGCATCGCGAACCGGGACAGCTTGTAGCGTTCGAGCTCACGGTCGAGCTGTTTCAGGTCACCGAACACCAGCGCCGCCTCGAGCGACGTCTTTCCGCTATTGATCGCATTGAGATAGCCGGCAAGCTGCTTGGGGCGTTTGTCGCTGAAGCTCAGATAATGGGTCAGCAGCCAGCCGCGTCCGTAGAGCCCGCTGCGTTCATTGGGCTTCAGCTTCTGCGTTTCAGCGACCAGCAGCTTGTCGAGCGGCAGCCAGTTCCCGTCCAGGATCGAATGGGCGCGATATTGCGGCGGCGCACCCAGGACGACGCCGCCGTCGGTATCGACCACCGCGGTTGCGTGAAACTCGGCAAAACCCTCGATGAACCAGCTCGGAAAGGCCGCGCCCGGCCAGTTGGCGAACATGAAATGGTGGGCATATTCATGCTGCAGCACCGCGTTGGCCGACAGGTCGTTCTTGTCGCCGTCACCCGCCCTGCGCGGCACGACCGCGAGCGGGCCACCCGCGCGGCCGATATAGAAACCGGCCACGTTGCTACTGCGCGACAGCGCCTCGACCGCGTCGGTGCTGCTGACGACATAGACGGTGACGCGATTGGCGGCGCCCGGCGGTGTCGCCGGGATGCCGCGCGCTACGCGCAATGCCTTGTCGAACCGCTCGAGATTCGCGGCGAAACGGCTCGCCCGCTCAGCGCTTCCGTCATAATAGACCACGAAATGGTCCGTGCTTGCCTCGTGCCAATCCGCCTGCGCCACGGCCGGCGTGAACAACGCCAGCGCCAGAGCGATCATCCGCTGAATCATCCCGGCCCCCTTCTTCCAGTCGCGGACGCTAAGCCAAAGGGGTTCGGCAGCGCTAGAGGAAGTTATAGGGGTCCACATCGACGACGACGCGCACCTTGGCGGACCATTCGATGCCGCCCAGCCAGTCGCGGATCACATCCTGAACATCGAGCGCGCGGCGGGCATGGACGAGCAGGCGGAAACGGTGGCGGCCGCGCAGCATGGCGAGCGGGGCGGGAGCGGGGCCGAACACCTGCATCGCCTCCACCTGAGGCGCGGCGCGGCCGATCAGGCGGGCGGTTTCGAGCGCGGCGTCCTTGTCCTCGCTCGACACGATGATCGCGGCGAAGCGGCCGAAGGGCGGCGCGCCGGCCTCGCGCCGTGCCTGCGTCTCGGCGGCATAGAAGCTCTCGGCATCGCCGCTGACCAAGGCACGCATCACCGGTGCCTTGGGGCTGTGGGTCTGGATGAGGACGGTGCCCGGCTTCTCGCCGCGCCCCGCACGCCCGGCGACCTGCATGATCTGCTGAAAGCTGCGCTCGGCCGCGCGCAGATCGCCGCCCTCGAGGCCAAGGTCCGCGTCGACCACTCCGACCAGCGTCAGATTGGGGAAGTGATAGCCCTTGGTCACCAGCTGGGTGCCGACGACGATGTCGATGTCGCCCGCCTCCATCCGGTTGACGAACTCCGCCGCCTTGGCGGGGGACCAGATCGTGTCCGAGGTGACGATGGCGGTCTTGGCGTCGGGGAACAGCGCCGCGACCTCGTCCGCGATGCGCTCGACGCCCGGGCCGCAGGCGACCAGGCTGTCCTCGCTGTCGCATTCCGGGCAGGCGCGCGGGGTCGGGATGGCGTGGCCGCAATGATGGCAGGCGAGGCGGCTGATGAGGCGATGCTCGACCATCCACGCGGTGCAATTGGGGCATTGGAAGCGATGGCCGCAGGTGCGGCACAGGGTGAGCGGCGCGTAGCCGCGGCGGTTGAGGAACAGCAATGCCTGTTCCTTGCGCTCGAGCGCCTCGTCGATCGCCTTGACGAGACGGGGGGCGAGCCAGCGGCCGCGTGGGGGCTGTTCGGCGAGCAGGTCGATCGCCTCGATATCGGGCATTTCCGCAGCGCCGTAGCGGCCGGGAAGCTTGACCTCGGTATAGCGGCCGAGCGCGACCTGCTGGCGCGTCTCGATCGCCGGGGTGGCGCTGGCGAGCACCACCGGGCAGCGTTCGAAATGGCCGCGCATCACCGCGACGTCGCGCGCGTGATAATGGACGCCTTCCTCCTGCTTGAAGCTGGTCTCGTGCGCCTCGTCGACCACGATCAGGCCGAGATTGGGGTAGGGGAGGAACAAGGCCGAGCGCGCGCCGACCGTGACCAGCGCCTCGCCGCTGGCGATCGCGCGCCAGGCCCGGCGGCGTTGCGACTGGCGCAGGCCGGAGTGCCACGCGACCGGCTCGACCCCGAACCGCGCGTGGAAGCGTTTGAGGAAGGGCTCTGTCAGCGCGATTTCGGGGAGGAGGACGATGCTCTGCCTGCCCGCGTCGATCGCGGCGGCGACGGCCTCGAAATAGACTTCGGTCTTGCCCGATCCGGTGACGCCGTCGAGCAGGAAGGGCTGGAAGGTCTCGGCAGCGACGGCGCCGCGCAGGGTCGCGGCGGCTTCGGACTGGACATCGGACAGTGCGGGCGGGGCGAAGGCCGGATCGGGCATCGGGTAGGGGGTGTCGAGATCGACCGCGACGCCTTCGATCGCGCCGATTTTCACGAGACCGCGGATCACGGCTTCGGACACGTCGGCGATCGTCGCCAGCTCGCGGATCAGGCCTTGCCGGTCGCCGATCCGCTCAAGCGCCTGTTCGCGCTGCGCGGTCATCCGCCCGGGCATTTCGCCGGTCGCGCGATACTCGACGATGGTCCGGCCGCCCTCCAGCGCCGACGTGGAGGAAAGCGCCATCCGCAGCACCGAAGCGAGCGGCGCGAGGTAATAGTTGGCGGTCCATTCGACCAGGCGGCGGAGCGGTGCGGGGACCGGGGGAGCGTCGGCGACCCCGATCAGATTGCGCAGGCGGTTGTCGCCGATCTCCTCGACCGGGAGCCGTTCGGCCTCCCATACGACGCCGACGAGCTGCCGCGGCCCGAGCGGGGCGACGACGATCGACCCCGGCTCCACCGCCATGCCGTGCGGCACGCGATAGTCGAGCGGGCCGAGCGCGGAGTTGAGGACGATGACGCGGGCGCGGGACATTGCGCCCCATATCGGCATTCCTGCCGATGCTGGAAAGCGCTATCGAACGCGGCGAAGGCGATGCGCCGGGGCCGTGCGCCGACTAGAGGCTGAGGCCGACCGTCACCGCCAGCGCATGATCCATCGTGTCGCGGCTGTTGCCGCGCGCAAAGCGGTACTGGTTCAGATAGCCGCCCTCGATCGACAGCAGCTTGCTGGCCTTCCAGTTCACCCCGACCATGTTGCGCATCCGGTCATAGCCGGCCTTCTCGCCCCAGTCGGTATCGCTGAGCGCGATCAGGCTTTCATGGCTGCCGACCAGGCTGAAGTCGCTCTTGCCGAGCGGAAGCGACGCCTTGATCTGCGGGCGCAGACGATAGCCGGTATCGTCGCCGTCCGAACGCGACCGATGCTCGAGCCGCATCCGGCCCGACAGCTTGAACGGACCGGCATTGCCGGACAGGCCGAGCTGGACGCGGAACCGGTCTTCGGTCCGGGTCACCTTCCCGCGCGAATAATTGACCACGCGGACATAGCCGCCGCCGAGCGTGACGCCCTTGGATATTTCATGCGCAACGCCGCCGGCGAGTTCGATCTCGTACAGGCCGCCCGAATCGTCGCTGAAGCGGTTGATCGATTCGAATTCGACGTCGGTGGGATCGGACACCGCGATCTTGGCGGAACCCGTGATCCACAATTCGCTGTCGTGATCCTGTGCCATCGCGGCGGCAGGCAGCAGCAACAACGGGAAAGCACAAATCAGAAGGCGTGACATCAGTGGATCCAGGCTATGCGTTGACCGCCTTCCGGTGATAGAGGGCAGCGCGAACGGGCGCGCGACTAGCACGCCGTCACACGACTGTCACACATTTGCACAGAAGGCCTCGCCATGAAGTTCTTTGCCGATACCGCCGATACCAACGACATTCGCGAGCTGGCGGAGGCGGGGCTGCTCGACGGCGTCACCACCAACCCCTCGCTGATCCACAAGGCGGGGCGCGACTTCCTGGAAGTGGTGGCCGAGATCTGCAAGATCGTCGACGGCCCGGTCTCGGCCGAGGTCGTCGCGCTCGACCATGAAGGCATGATGCGCGAAGCCGAAGTGGTGCGGAAGATCGCCGACAATGTCGCGGTCAAGGTGCCGCTGACGATCGACGGCCTCAAGACCTGCAAGGCGCTGACCGACGACGGCACGATGGTGAATGTCACCCTCTGCTTCTCCGCAAACCAGGCGCTGCTCGCCGCCAAGGCGGGCGCGACCTTCGTCTCGCCCTTTGTCGGCCGCCACGACGATATCGGCTTCGACGGCATGGAACTGATCAGCGATATCCGCCTGATCTATGACAATTACGATTTCGGTACCGAGATCCTCGTCGCATCGGTGCGTCATCCCATCCACATTCTGGAGTCGGCGAAGCTCGGCGCGGACGTGATGACCGCGCCGCCCGCAGTGATCCGCCAGCTCGTCAAGCACCCGCTGACCGACAAGGGGATCGAAGGCTTCCTCGCCGATTGGGCGAAGACCGGCCAGACGATCGGCTGAACAGGAAAAGGCCATCCCGGGGGACACCGGGATGGCCTCTCCTCCCGATCCATGGATCGGCAAGCGCCTTGGGGCTAGCCCGCGGCGGAGGGATTTTCGAACACATCCTCGATCCGCAGGCCGAACAGGTCGGCGATGCGGAAGGCGAGAGGGAGCGAAGGGTCGTAGCGCCCGGTCTCGATCGCGTTGACGCTCTGGCGCGACACCTCCAGTCGCTCGGCCAGATCCTGCTGGCTCCATTCGCGTTCGGCGCGCAGCACGCGCAGGCGATTCTTCACGCGACACCGTCCGCGCGCCGGTCGCGCCAGTTGAGGAGCGTCTGCGCGATCCCCCAGACCGCGCACCAGAGCGGGAAGGCTATGAACACCTTCACTGTGCCGACCAGATCCTCGAACTGAAGCATGCCGATGATGCTGGCGACGCTGAGCAGTACGCCGGTGGCGATCAGCATCGACATGATGGTGCGGTCGCGGACGAACTCGTCTGTTTCTTCGCGCAGATAGATGCCGAGCAGGGCGAGCATCGCGGCGATCGGCAGTGCCGTGAGAATGGCCATCGCCCCCGCCGCAAATGGTGTGGGATCGGTGAGATGGGTCAGCGCGGTGTTTCCCGCGACAAGCGCAATGTAGAGTGCGGTGACGACGGCAAAGCGCCGCTGGTAGCGCTTTGCTGCTTCGGTGCGCATGGAAAGCCTCCTTGTTCAAATGACAAGCGAGCTTTACGTCGATTCGTGACTTGGTGTCAACTTAACTTTACAAAAAGACGCGTTAGCTTTCCAAATGCGCGAGCATCTCCCGTGCGACCAGGCTGAGCGTGTCGTCGCGCGCACCCATGATGACGATGCGGTCGCCGGGCCGTGCCTCTGCGACGAGGTGCGCGGCGGCGGCGGCGCGATCGGGGATATGGCGTGCGTCGCGGCCCGATGCGGCGATGTCGGCGACGATGTCCGCACTCGTCACCTCGCGGCTGACGGTGCCGCCCTGATAGACCGGGTCGGGCAGGACGAGCCGGTCACCGGGGGCGAGCTTGTTCACGAACATCTCGACCAGTTCGCGGCGCATCACCTTGAGCGGGCCGTAGCCGTGCGGCTGGAACAGCGCGAGGACGCGGCCGGGAAAGGCGTGGAGCGTGTCGAGCGTGGCGGCGATCTTGTCCGGGTTGTGCCCGAAATCGTCGATCACTGCGACGCCGTTCGCCTCGCCCACCAGCTCGAAGCGGCGGCGCAGGCCGGTAAAGCCCTCGATCGCGCGCACTGCGTCGGGCAGCGCGGTCCCGGCCGCGACGCTCGCCCCGATCGCGGCGAGCGCATTGGCGACATTGTGGCGGCCCGGCACGGCGAGGCGGACGGGCAGGGCGGCGTCCCTGGTCACCAGCTCGAAGCGGACCGCGAAGGCCTCCAGTGCAAGGTTGCGTGCCGACAGATCGGCATCGCCCTCGACCGCGAAGGTCGTGGTGCGGCTGCGGTCGAGCGCCATCGCCAGCGCGGCGCTTTCCGCGTCGCCGACATTGACCACGGTCGTCCGCGCCTTGGCCGCGAAATCGCCGAACAGCGTGCGCAGCTCCTCAAGGCTCTTGTGGTCGAGGCTGACATTGTTGAGCACCGCGACATGCGGGCTGTAGAGCGCGATCGATCCGTCGCTCTCGTCCACCTCGCTGACGTAGAAATCGTCGCTGCCGACCAGCGCGCTGGCGAAGGGCGCGTCGGGGCGGACGAAGTTCTTCATCACTGCGCCGTTCATCACCGTCGGGTCGCCGCCCAGCGAATGCAGGATCCACGCGATCATGCCGGTGACGGTCGACTTGCCGCTGGTGCCTGCCACGCCGATCGAGGTGCCCGCGGCGTTGAACAGGGCGGCGTTGAGTTCGGCGCGGGTCATGCGCGGGCAGCCAAGCTCGGCGGCGCGGACCATGTCGGGGACGGTCTCCTCGACCGCGGCGGAGGCGATCACCGTCTGATCGGGCGAGACGATGCCGCTGCCGTCCTGCGGGAACAGGTCGATGCCGAGCGCGCGCAACGCATCGAACTTGGCGGGCAGGCGGCCCGAATCGAGGCTGCGGTCCGAACCGGCGACCTTCGCGCCTTGCCCGGCCAGGATCATCGCGAGCGGCATCATGCCGCTGCCTCCGATCCCGACGAAAAAACAGGATTTGCCGTGTTGCATCGTCGCGGGCTATCGGCGCTTGTGCTCGGTACAGCAAGACTGAACCGGTTGCGGCGCCGGCCCGCTCACCCGCCCGGCCACCCATAGGATACTGGCGTTGGGTGGCCGGGCGGGGGAGCGGGCCGGTGCCGCCCAACGGATCAAGGGGCAAGGAATGCGGATCGGCGTCGTCGCACCGGCACGGACAGTCACCGAGGAATCGGCGGTGCGGATGAAGGCGTTCATGGCGCTGACCTATCCGCGGCACGAGATCGTGTTCCACCCGCAATGCTTCGTGACCGAGGGGCATTTCGCCGGACCGGACGAATATCGCGCCGCGGCGTTTCTGGAATTCGCCAACGATCCCGCGTTCGACGCGATCTGGTTCGCGCGCGGCGGCTACGGCTCCAACCGCATCCTCGACATGGCGATGCCCCAGCTGGGCCCGGCGGCGCGGAACAAGACCTATATCGGCTATTCCGACATGGGGTTCATGCTCGGCGCGCTCTATGCCCGGCGGATCGGGCGGCAGGCGCATGGATCGATGGCGAGCGCGATGGGCCGCGACGACAAGGGCGTGGATGCCGGCTGGGTGCTCGGCTGGCTGATCGACGGCGATCGACGCGGGCTGGAGCCGACGCTCGACGGCCGGCCGGCGGCGGCGTTCAACCTCGCCATCCTGACCGCGATGATCGGCACGCCCTGGCTGCCCGACCTCACCGATCATGTGCTGCACATCGAGGAAGTCGGCGAGCCGGTGTACCGAATCGACCGGATGCTGTTCCAGATGGCGCATGCGACCCAGCTTCAGGGGATTGCGGGCGTGCGGCTGGGCGCAGTGACCGACATCGTCGACAATGACGTGCCGTTCGGCGAATCGATCGAGCAGATGATCGTCCGCTGGTGCCGCGAGATGGGCGTGCCCTATCTCGGCCGATCGGGCATCGGGCACATCGCGCTCAACCGCGTGGTGCCGTTCGGGGTCGCTTAGAGCCCGACCAGCCCGGCGGCCTCGAGCTCGGCCTGGGCCTGACGGTAGAGCTTGGGATCGCCGATGTTGAGACGGCGGCGCGCGGCGTCGAGCGGCTCGTACATCAGCGCCTCGTAATCCTCGTTCGACAGCCATTTGGCGCGCTTGCCGTGACGGCGGCCCTCGAGCACGGCCTTGGTGAAGGTGCGCTTGCCGGTGATCTTCAGGCTCTTCAGCGCAGCGCCCGCGGCGATGAACGCCCAGCCGAGGCCGCCGGTCTGCGAATAGGAGAAGGCGACGAGGCAAGCCTCCCCCAGCGGTTCGTCGGCCTGATAGCCGGTCAGGATGTGCCAGATGTCATGGATGTCGCGCTCGCGCCGGCCGAACCAGGCGTGCGGATGCTCGACGTCGCGTTCGATCTCGGCGTCCTCGTAGCTGACGTCCGCCAGCCCTTGCGCCGAATAGCCGGTGCGGTCGAGAAAGGCGCGATAGGCGGCGCCGACGCTGCCTTCGGGAAGCGAATCGATCCAGGTTCGATCCGAGAAGCGCTGCGACAGTTCGACGCGGTGATAGGCGAGGCGGCCGCCCTGCGCGGTCGACAGCAGCCGGCGGTAGTTCTTCTGCACCGTGTCGCCGTTGAGTGCGCGCATGATGCGGAATACCTGGACGGTATCGTCGGCGTTGCCGAGCAGCTTGATCAGCGCGCGCAGTGCCGTGCCCCATTCGCGCTTGCGCGGTTTGCCCCAGTCGATCGGCTGTGAAGCCGGCGGCCGAGGCGTTGGCGCCTGCGAAACAGGTGCCTGCGTGGAGGACGGCTGCATCTGCGCTTGCGTGGCCATGATCGCTTATCCTTACTGACAATCGTGTCAATAAGCCATTATCGCCCCGCGTACAAGGGTCGAGTCAGACCCGCATCGGCATCAGCACGTAGAGCGCGGGCGACTTGTCGTTCTCGCGGATCAGCGTCGGCGCGGCGGCGTCGGCCAGATGCACTTCGACCAGATCGCCCTCGACTTGGCCTAGAATGTCCATCAGGTAGCGCGAGTTGAAGCCGATCTCGAACGGCTGCGCGGCGTACTCGCCAGGCACATCTTCCGCCGCGGTGCCATTGTCCGGGCTGGTGACCGAGAGGGTGATGCGATCGCGGTCGAGCGCCATCTTCACCGCGCGCGTCTTCTCGGTCGCGATGGTCGAGACGCGATCGACGCCTTCCATGAAGCTCTTGGGATCGATCTTCAGGATCTTGTCGTTGCCGGTGGGAATCACGCGGCTGTAGTCGGGGAAGGTGCCGTCGATCAGCTTCGAGGTGAGAATCGCCGCACCGAGGTCGAAGCGGATCTTCGAACCCGACAGCGATACGCCGACCGAACCGTCGACCTCGTCGAGCAGCTTGCGCAGCTCAGCCACGCATTTGCGCGGCACGATCACGTCGGGCATCGATTCGGCGCCGTCGGGACGCGCCACGGTGACGCGGGCGAGGCGGTGACCGTCGGTCGCCGCGGCCTTCAGCGTGTCGTCGGCGACGTGCAGGAAGATGCCGTTGAGATAGTAGCGGGTCTCTTCGGTCGAGATCGCGAAGCGGGTCTTGTCGATGATCTGCTTGAGGATCTCGGCCGACAGCTCGAACACCGTCGGCAGTTCACCCTCGGCGATCACCGGGAAATCGTCGCGCGGCAGCGTGCCCAGCTCGAACTTGGCGCGGCCGGCGTTGATCTTGATCTTGCCCTCGGCCGCGGTCAATTCGACCTGCGACCCCTCGGGAAGCTTGCGCGCGATGTCGAACAGCGTGTGCGCCGAGACGGTGATCGCGCCGGCCTGATCGACCGCCGCCGGAACGGTCTCGTCGATCTGCAGATCGAGGTCGGTCGCCATCAGGCGCAGCGAACCTTCGGCCGAAGCCTCGATCAGCACGTTGGACAGGATCGGAATCGTGTTGCGCCGCTCCACCACGGACTGGACGTGGCTCAGGCCCCTCAACAGCGTTGCGCGTTCGATCGTCGCTTTCATGTGTATTCAAACCCCCGGCCGGGCGGCCTCAAGAACTGTCGCCTGTCAGACGGCGCACGGATAGCCGTCGGAAGTTCGAGATATCCTTAACGTGAAAAAGGGCCGGAGCAAGCGCTCCGGCCCTTCCTATCGCATCATTTTGGGCATCATCTGTGGACGATGCCGAGTCGATCCGAGTCTTGAGCGAGTCGCTTAGAACCGGATGCCGACGCCAGCGACCACCTGATGACGGTCGATGTCGATGTCGTAGCCGTCGATCTTGCCGTAGTTCGAGTAGCGATACTCGCCCTTCAGATACATGTTGCTCGACAGCTTGAACTCGGCACCGGCACCGATACGGAAGCCTTCCATATCGTCGCTGATCTCGGTCTTGGTGTTGCCGACCTCATAGGTCGTGTTGACCTTGGCGTTGGTGTAGCCGCCCTTTGCATAGAGCAGGGTGGTCGGGGTGATCGCGACGCCGGCGCGTGCGCCGACATAGATGTCGCGGCCCATGTCCGTGACCAGACGGTCGCCCGCGACCAGCAGGCTGTCGGCGCGCGTGTCGACGCTCGAACCGGTCAGTTCCGCTTCGGCGCCGATCACCGCGCCGCCGATCTGGAAATCATAGCCGATCGCGCCGCCATAGGTGACGCCATCGCTCGAGCCGGCGTCCTGACCGGTGCCATCCTTGGCGGTGTCATAGCCGACCAGCGCCTCGATCCGGGGGCCGGTGAAGCTCGTGTCCTGCGCGAACGCCGGGGTCGCCATTGCGCTTGCAGCCAGAGCCGCCAGAACCAGTTTACGCATAAATACTCCTGTACAAATACACACCCGCTTGGGCAGGTGACGGCTCAATGCGCCAAATCATGCTGCGTTGCATGAACGCCCGATAAACGCGGAAAACCGTTGCTTTTTGGCCACAGCGGGCCTTAGATTCGGTTCGCGCTACGCGGGCGCAGCATGAGAGGCGAAGGAGTGGGGGCGGATGGCGAGACGGGGCCGCGACTTCATCGCCCGGCATGGCGAGACCGTGTTCAACGCAGCGCGCAGGCTGCAGGGCGATCACCTCCATACCCCGCTTTCTCGTGCCGGATTCGCCCAGGCGGACGAGATGGGCCGGGCGTTGCGCAATACCCTGGGCGTGAAGCCGAAGCTCGCTCTCTGGGCCTCGAATACCGGGCGGGCGCTCCAGACGCTGGCAGTGATTGCCGAGCATCTCGAACTCGACTGGCACGGCGCACGGCAGGATCTGCGCCTGACCGAAATCGGGATGGGGATGTGGGGCGGGCGCTATTATTCCGATGTGATCGGCGAAGTGGGGCCGGTCGTTACCGCGGAAGGGCTGCTGCGCCCCGCGCCGGATGGCGAACGCTATGATCAGATCGCCGCCCGGGTATCGGGATGGCTGGCGGACACCGACGATGACCCGGGCGACCGGCTGGTCATCATGCACGGTATTTCCAGCCGCGTTCTGCGCGGCGTGATGACGGGCGGCGAAGTCCATCCCGAGTTCGGCGCGCCCATCGCGGCGGGGTTGCCGCAGGGATCGGTGGTGGCGATCGAGCGCGGCGTTGAGACCGTGATCCACACCGGCGCCGGCTACGCGCCAGCGTGATTACGGGCGCGCTCATCCTGTTGGCCGCGCTCCAGGGGCAGGGCCGCGAATCGTTGGGCGTGTTCGACAGCTGGGGCGCGTTTCGCGATGCGGCGCCGCAGCGCTGCTATGCGATCAGCCAGCCGCCCCAGAATGCGCGGGGCGCGTTCGCCAGCATCGCCAACTGGCCGCGAACGGGCGCCCGCAACCAGCTGCACATCCGCCTGAGCCGCACGCGCGATCCGCGCGCCAAGGTGACGCTGTCGGTCGGGGAGCGGCGGTTCGAGCTGATGGCCGGGCCGGACGATGCCTGGGCGCCGGACGCCCGCACGGATGCCGCGATCGTCTCTGCGATGCGGTCAAGCCGCAGCATGAGCGTGGAAAGCCTGGCGAGAGGCGGCGGCGCCTTCGCAGATACCTACGCCCTCAAGGGCGCAGCCACTGCGATCGACGCCGCCGCCTTGGGCTGCGCGCGGCCCTAGGCCAGTCCGCGCAACCCGGGGGGGACGATTACTGGGTCGGTGTAGTCCCCGCCTGCTGTTCGGCGACGATCGCCGCCTGAACCTTCTGCTGAAGCGCCGGATCGGCCTGCGAGGCCTGCGCAATCTCGTTGAAGCGCGCCGGGGGCAGGCCGCTCCCGCTTACGGCTTCGGCCATCTTCTTCTGCTTGTCGGCGGCGGGGACGGCGGCGTCCTTGTTCACCTTGTCGACTGCAAGGGCGGCCTTGGCGAACAGCTTGAGCTCGGCATCGGTGACCGCCGACGGTGCCGCGGTCGAGGCCTGCGGTGCCGATTCGGCGGGTGCCGCAGTGTCCTGGGCCAGCGCAGGGGTCGCGATCAGCGTGGCGCCGGCCAGCATCAGAGCGTGACGAAACTTCATAACAGACTCTCCAGTTGCAAAACTCGGGTTTCCCCACGCCAATGGTTTCAGGGCGAAACTGGTTGCGGCAACCGCGGTTCGACGCGGCGAGCCGTGGGCGCGGCAAGGTGGGGAGTGGATTTTCGGCCCGTTTTCTCCTATGTGCGCCGGATGCAGACAGCCTCGGCCGCCCCCATGCCCATTCCCGGGCACATTGATCCCGTGCCCGTCCCGCGTGCGCTGAAGCCGCGCGCCGATGGACGTATCGACCTGCTCGGCCTGTCCAAGCTGGACCTGCGCATGGCGCTCGAGACCTCGCAGCTCGAGCCCAAACAGGCCAAATTGCGCGCCAAGCAGCTGTGGCACTGGATCTACAATCGCGGCGTCACCGACTTCAGCCTGATGACCGACATCTCGAAGACGATGCAGCCCTGGCTGGCGCAGCGTTTCGTGATCTCGCGTCCCGAGGTGATCGAGGCGCAGGTCTCGACCGACGGCACGCGCAAATGGCTGCTCCGTTCGGACGACGGGCAGGATTACGAGATGGTGTTCATCCCCGACGCCGACCGCGGAACCCTGTGCGTGTCGAGCCAGGTGGGCTGTACGCTCAACTGCCGCTTCTGCCACACCGGCACGATGCGCCTCGTCCGCAATCTCGAGCCGGGCGAGATCGTCGGTCAGGTGATGCTGGCGCGCGACGCGCTCGGCGAATGGCCGAGCCAGCCCGACGGGCGCATGCTCACCAACATCGTGATGATGGGCATGGGCGAGCCGCTCTACAATTTCGACAATGTCCGCGATGCGCTCAGGATCGTGATGGACGGCGACGGCCTGGCGCTCTCCAAGCGCCGCATCACGCTCTCGACCAGCGGCGTGGTGCCGATGATGGAGCGCGCGGGCGAGGAGATCGGCGTCAACCTCGCGGTCTCGCTGCACGCGGTGACCAAGGAAGTGCGCGACGAGATCGTTCCCCTGAACCGCAAGTTCGGCATCGAGGAACTGCTCCAGGCTTGCGCCGATTATCCCGGTGCGAACAACGCGCGACGCATCACGTTCGAATATGTGATGCTCAAGGACAAGAACGACAGCGACGACGACGCGCGCGAGCTGGTTCGGCTGATCAAGCAGTACAAGCTGCCCGCCAAGGTCAACCTGATCCCGTTCAATCCCTGGCCCGGCGCGCCGTATGAATGCTCGACGCCCGAGCGCATCCGTGCGTTCCAGGAGATCGTGTTCGGCGCCGGCATCTCCGCGCCCGCCCGCACCCCGCGCGGCCGCGACATCGACGCCGCGTGCGGTCAGCTCAAGACCGCAGCGGAGAAGAAGTCGCGCGCCGAGCTCGACCGGCTGGCCGAAGAGAAGCAGGCCGCGCTCGGTTGAGCGCCGGCGTCGGGATCGAACGGATCGCGACGATCGATCCGGCGATGCTCGCGCAATGCGATTTCAGCTTCGATCCGACGGGCGGCGCCTATCCGTTCGACAGCGCGCTTGCGGTTCCCCGGTCGGGGCGGATGATCGCGGTTGCGCGCACCGACGGTCGCGTCGCGGGCTATCTCGCCTGCCTGTCCGATGGCGCTTCGGCGGAGATGCGTCGCATTGAGATCGACCGCGGCTACCGGGGGCAGGGCCTGGGGCGCCGCTTGCTTGACGAAGCGCGGGACTGGGCCTGGGCGACGGGTCTGTCTGCGCTTTGGCTCGAGACGCTGGCGGACAATCCCGCCGCGGGGCGCTTCTTCGGGCGATACGGCTTCACCCTGACCGTGCGGGGCGACGTGCTGCATTGGCGGATGCCACTGCCGGGCTGAGCGCGTGCGTCAGCCAAACACCAGTGCCCGGTGCGCGGCGGTGCCTGCGGTGACGCCGTCGGCGACCGCCCAGCTCACGCTGTGCGGCATCCGCGCGACATCGCCCGCGGCATAGACGCCAGGCACGCTGGTCAGCTTCATCGCGTCGGTGCGGATGACTTGGCCCATCGGGGTCTGTTCGAGCGCGCAACCGAGCTGGTGCGCGAGCGGGCTGCCGAACTCCATTTCCGGCGCGACATACAGGGCTTCGATCGCGATCTGCCTGCCATCGGCCAGCGCGACATGGCTGAGCGACTTGCCCGGACCTGCCAGCGCGGCGACCGGCGCCGGCTCAAGCGCGATGCGGTGTGCGGCGAGTTCCGCTGCGCCTTCGGCATCGGGCATGGGCGCGCCGTTGAGGAACAGCGTGACCGGGCCCCATTCGGCGATCAGCGGCGCATGATGGAACGACAGGGGGGACGAATAGAGGATGCCGAGCGGCCGGTCGGCAAACTCATAGCCATGGCAATAGGGACAGTGGATCACGCTGTGCCCCCAGCGTTCGGCGAGCCCGTCGATCGAGGGCAGGCGATCGCGGATGCCAAAGGCGAGGATCAGCTTGTGCGCGGTGCGCTCGCTTCCGTCCGCCAGCGTGACCGCAAAGCCGTCGCCGTTGCGGCGTGCCTCCGCGACTCGGCCCTGAGTGAGGCTCGCGCTGGGATAGGCGGCGAGCTGCGCGCGGGCGGTGGCCAGGATCGTGTGCGGAGCGCTGCCGTCATGGCCCAGAAAGCCGTGCGAGACGGCGGCGAAGCGGTTGCGCGGCTTATCCGCATCGATCACCGCGACGTCGCGGCGGGCGCGCGCGAGATAGGTGGCCGCGGCGAGGCCTGCGAAGCTGCCGCCGATCACGATCACGTCATGCTGCATGGGCGTCCTCCAGTCGGTGCGGGCCGCGATGCGCGGCGAGGCGTTCGTGGAAGTCGGCGCTGAGCGCGGCGAGGGTGACGTCGCCGAGCCGGGCGAGCAGCAGCGCCTCGGCCTCGCCGAACGCCTGTTCGAGCGCGGCATTGACCGCCTGTTCGACCAGACAGCCCGGGGATTCGGTGCGGTTGCCGAGCGCGAACAGCCCGGGCGCGCCGAGCGCGTCATAGATGTTGCGCAGGGTAAGCGTCTCGAGATCGCAAGCGATGGTCCAGCCGCCGCCATGCCCCTTTTCGGCGCGGACATAGCCCTGATCGCGCAGCCCCGCCATGATCCGGCGGATGACGACCGGGTTGGTCTGCATCGCGCGGGCGAGTGCCTCGGAGGTCACCGGCCCGTCCATCTCGGCCATGTGCAACAGGACGTGGAGCACGCCCGACAAGCGACTGTCTCTTTTCATGTAACATTAGATGTTGCGTGTAAGCTGGCGTGTCAAGGCTCGACTTTGGCGGCGGGTTGGGCTCTAGCCCCGGCGATGGTCGATCTCGCCTCCTTCGCGCTTGCCGCTGCCGCGGGTGTCGTCGGGGGCGCGATGAATGGCCTTGCTGGCGGCGGATCCTTCGCGACCCTGCCCGCGCTGATCGCCCTGGGGCTGCCCGCCAATATCGCCAACGCCACCTCCAACGTCGCGCTGCTGCCCGGCGCGGCGGCGAGCGCCTGGGGCTTTCGCGACGAGCTGGGGCCGGTGGCCGGGTTGTCGGTGGTGGTTCTGGCGGCGATCACCTTTGTCGGCGGGATCGCGGGCAGCCTGTTGCTGGTGCTGACGCCGAGCGACATGTTCGACATCATCGTCCCCTGGCTGCTGCTGTTCGCCTTCGTCGTGATGCTGTTCGGGCGGAGCGCGGCGGACTGGCTGCACGCGCGGGTGACGATCGGCCGGCCGACGCTGGTCGGCGCGCAATCGGTGCTGGGCGTCTATGGCGGCTATTTCGGCGGGGGCGTGGGCCTCATCACCACCGCGGTCTATGGCCTGCTTGCCAATATCCAGCCGCGTGAGTTGTTCGCGATCCGCACGCTGATGCTGTCGGTCGCCAACCTCGCCGCGGCGATCGTCTTCACCACCTTTGCGATGGTGTGGTGGTGGGCGTGCCTGCCGATGCTGGCGGGATCGGTGATCGGCGGCTGGGCGGGGGCCGCGATCGGGAAGCGGCTGTCGGCGCGGGCGGTGCGGGTGTGGACGCTGCTGGTGACGGCGACGACGACGGTGATCTTCTTTGTGCGGGCGTACGGGTAGGGCGGGTGGTCGCGTAGTGCGAGTAAGGCGTCATCCCGGCTCTGTGCCCGGATCCACGGTTTCGGGAACGATGCGATAAGAGCCTCTTGCTTCCGATCCGCCTCCCGGTGGAGGCTGGGGTGAGGGAAGAGACGGAGGTGGACTAGCGACGGCCATTGCGGACGTGGATCGCGTCAGGCATTTGAGCACAAGCGAGAATGAAAGCTCTATAGTGCAAAGTTTCGACCCGACACCGTTGCCGCTCTATCAAGTCGTTTTGATCGGTCTGCTTGCGAGTATCGCGGTATGGCTGTTGAGCGGCAGCTATCTTTTCGCAATTCTCTCGTTCGTCTTCGTCGCAGGCGGTCGGCTTGGTATCGCCTATTGGAACTCGGTTTCAGAGAAGCCGCCGCAAGATTGAACTCAAAGACGCCGAGTAAAGCTTCCACCCAATAGCCGCCCGGCTTGCAATGTTGGAATTGCTTTGCTTGCATCGGCGGGCCGCGTGGCGGCCGCTCTTTGATTGCGTTGATTCGCCCGGTTCAATGAGATCCTCGAACCGCCGCGGACAAAAGCGACGAAGTTGACAGAATGAATCGCGTTTCCCGTAACTTTGTCAACTTCGCGGCAGCTGCTGCCCGCTGACGATTTCCGGAATGGACCTGCAACGGTCGTTCCAGCCCTACGCCGCGTCGCGGCACTCCCTTCGACGGGGGAAGGAGACCGCCCACCAGTCGCCGAGCGCATCGATCAGTGGCATCAACTCGGCACCCGGCGCGCTCAGGCTGTATTCGACGCGCAGCGGAAAGCCTTCATAGGCGGTGCGCGCGACCAGTCCGGCCTCCTCGAGCTTGCGCAGCTCGAGCGTCAGGATGCGGTGCGAAATGCTGGGGTTGTCGCGCTGCAGCTCGCTGAAGCGCTTCGGCCCGTCCTTGAGATAATAGAGCAGCAGCGTGGCCCAGCGGCCGCTCAGCACGCGCATCGCATCCTCGATCGGGCAGTTCGACACCACGTCCTGCATTTTTTCGGCTCCACTCCAGAAGTGACATTTTTGTGCGTAATTTACTTGGGCGCGCACGTCCCTAAATGCCAGTCACACCGCGCGGTGATCCCCCAAAGATCACGGAGACTATCATGGAACCGACCCTGCTTTACGGCTTCCCGCTGGGAAGCTCGATGGGGCTTGTCGCCTCGCTCGAATGGCTCGGCCAGCCCTATCGGCTGTCCCGCGTCGACATGCTGAGCGAGATGAAGACGCCCGAATATCTGCGCCTCAATCCGCGCGGCGAGACCCCGGTGTTCATCACCGAAGACGGCCGCGTGGTGACCGAGACCATGGCGATCGCCCATTGGATCGAGGCGCGCGATCATGAGCGTCGCGTCAGCTTCGACCCCGGCACGGCGCAGGCCGACCGGATGCATCAGCTGATCGGCTTCATCAACACCGGCTTCACCGGATCCTTCATGCCCTATTGGGTGGCGCTTGAGATGGAAGGGGGCGATCCCGAGTACAAGGCGACGCTGCGCCAGTTCGCACGCGGGCTGGTCAACGACCGGCATGCGCGGCTGGAGGAGCTGATCGGCGATGGGCCCTATCTGCTCGGCGATCGTCCGACACTGGCCGATGGCGTGTTCATCGGCGTCGCCCGCTGGGGTGAATTCCACCAGGCGGTGGAGCCCGGCGCCTATCCGAAGATCGAGGCGCTGATCGAGCGGCTGATGGCCGATCCCGCGGTCGCCTTCGCTCAGGCGCGCGAGTTCGGCGAGACTCCGCCGGGCAGCGGCGCGATGCTGGGCGAAGTGGCGCTGGCCGAAATCCTGCGCCAGCACGCCTGAGACAGCCTCCGTCGGTTCGGCCTTGCGCCGGGCCGACGGAACGGCGATTCTCCGCCATGGCCGTAACCTTTTGCGGCCGACGCGCGTAGTCAGGTGCATGGCCGAACCCGAAACGCCAATTGTGATTCGCCGCCACGCGCTGACCACGCGCCTCTGGCACTGGATCACCGCGATCAGCGTGATCGTGCTGCTGGGCAGCGGCCTGATGATCCTCAACGCGCATGGCCAGCTCTATTGGGGCCAATATGGTGCGAACTACGACCAGCCCTGGTTCCGCGTCGCGTGGATATTCGAGGGCGGGCGGGTGCCCGGATGGCTGACCATCCCATCGACCTACAATCTTGCGCTGGCGCGGCGCTGGCATCTGTTCTTCGCGCTGGTGCTCGCCTTCGCGCTGCTCGCGTTCATGCTGATGAGCCTGCTCAACCGCCATTTCCAGCGCGACCTGCGCGTGCGGGCGAAGGAACTGACGCCCGCGCATCTCGCCGAAGAGGTGAGGGCACATGCCGCGCTGCGCTTCCACGATCCGGCGAATCCGCGCGCCTATAACGGGCTGCAGAAACTGTCGTACGCGGCGGTGATCTTCGTGCTGCTGCCGCTGGTGATCTTCACGGGCCTGGCCATGTCGCCGGGGATGAACGCGGCCTGGCCCTGGCTGATCGATCTCTTTGGCGGGCGGCAGAGCGCGCGGTCGATCCATTTCATCGTCGCGATGCTGCTGGCGATGTTCATCGTCGTCCACCTTGCGCTGGTCATTCTCGCGGGGGCGTGGAACGAGGTGCGGTCGATGATCACCGGCAAGTGGAAGGTGCCGGAATGAGCCTGATCACCCGCCGTTCGCTGCTGATCGCCGGGGCCGGCGGGCTGGTCGCCGGGTGCGACCGGATCGGCAACAGCGCGGCGGGCCGCGACCTCCTGTTCAAGGCCGAGGCGGTGCACAAGAGCCTGCAGCGCGCGATCACCGACCGCAACGCGCTGGCGCGCGAGTTTTCGGAGGCTGACCTGTCGCCGCGTTTCCGCGCCAACGGCTCGCTGTTCCCGGCCGATCCGGCCTATCGCGCGCTGATGCGCGGCAATTTCGCCGACTGGCGGTTGCGCGTGGACGGGCTGGTGACCCGGCCGCTCAGCCTTTCGCTGGCCGATATCCGGTCGCTGCCGCAACGCGTGCAGATCACCCGCCACGATTGCGTCGAGGGCTGGAGCGCGATCGGCAAATGGCATGGGCCAAAGCTGTCGACGGTTCTGGACCTTGCGGGGCTGAAGGACAGCGCGCGCTTCCTGGTCTTCCATTGCGCCGACACGCTCTATGGCCGGCCCTATTATGAATCGATCGACCTGATCGACGCGTTCCACCCGCAGACCATCCTCGCCTGGGCGATGAACAACCGCACGCTCCCGGTCGAGCATGGTGCGCCGCTGCGCCTGCGGGTCGAGCGCCAGCTGGGTTACAAGCACGCCAAATATGTGATGCGGATCGAAGCGGTGGCATCGATCGACGCGGTCCATGGCGGAAAAGGCGGGCTGTGGGAGGATATCGCCGACTATGAATGGTATGCGGGAATCTGAAGGCAATTATTTCAGACACCTGTGTTTTCCGCACTTGCGAACAAGGTTTGGCCCGCTAGCCTAGCGCCATGGCCCTGATCGACCATTTCTTCGCCCGCGCCATCAAGCGCGGCGAGTTCACCGTGATCCATGCCGACGGAACGGCGCGCAGCTTCGGCGCGCCAGACCCGGAGATCGCGCCCGTCACCATTCGCTTCACCGATCCTTCGGTGTCGCGGCGCATCCTGACCGACCCTTCGCTCGGTGCGGCCGAAGCGTTCATGGACGGGTCGCTGCTGATCGAGCAGGGCGACATCCTTGCGCTGCTCAACCTGTTCACCGCGAACAACAAATGGGAGGCGGGAACCAGCAACCTCAATCCGGGGCTGCTCAAGCGCGGGTTCGACAATATCCGCTTCCGCCTCGACCGGATCAACATGGCGCGGCGCTCCAAGCGCAACGTCGCGCATCATTACGACCTGTCGGCGACGCTCTACGACCACTTCCTCGACGCCGATCGCCAATATTCGATGGCCTATTACACCGATCCGGCGAACAGCCTGGAGCAGGCGCAGGCGGACAAGAAGGCGCACATCGCCGCCAAGCTGGCGATCCGACCGGGCATGAAGGTGCTCGACATCGGCTGTGGCTGGGGCGGGATGGCGCTGTACCTGCACGCCAAGACGGGTGCCGAGGTACTGGGTGTCACCCTGTCCGAAGAGCAACTCAAGATCGCGCGCGAGCGGGCGGAGAAGGCCGGCGTTGCGGACAAGGTGGAGTTCGAGCTGATCGACTATCGCCATGTGACCGGCCAGTTCGACCGTATCGTCTCCGTCGGCATGTTCGAGCATGTCGGGACGGCGCATTACCGCACCTTCTTCCGCAAGTGCCGCGAGTTGCTGAACGAAGAGGGCGTGATGCTGCTCCACACGATCGGCCGCGCGGGCGGGCCGGGCGTGACCGATGCCTTCACCGCCAAGTACATCTTCCCCGGCGGCTATATCCCGGCACTGTCGGAGATCGTGCGCGGGCATGAGGGGATGCGCCTCTTCCTCACCGACGTGGAAGTGCTGCGGCTCCACTATGCCTATACGCTTCAGGCCTGGTACGACCGTGCAACCGCGGCGAAGGCGGAGATCGTCGCACTGTACGACGAGAGCTTCTTCCGCATGTGGACCTTCTACCTCGCCGGATCGCTGACCGCCTTCCGCAATGGCGGACTGGTCAACTATCAGCTGCAATATTCGCGCTCGCGTACCGCGCTGCCGATCACGCGCGACTATATGGCGGAGGCTGAAGAGCGGCTGCGGGGCTGATCCCGCAGGCTTACTTGATCCCGAGCTGCTCGATATCCGCACCCGCGTACCGGGCGAGCTCCTCGCGCGTGATATTGCCGTCCTTGTCGGTATCGACGGCGGCGAACCAGGCATCGGCCTTGGCGAAGGGCTGTTGGCGCGCGTCGATCGCGGGACGGGGGTCGCCGGCCTTCTTCGCCTTCTGCGCGGCGGCGTAGGTGGCATTGGCGGTGGTCTCGAAATCGAAGCGCGCGCGGACCTCGTCGCGTTCGACCCCGCCATCCTCGTTGAGGTCGAGATCGGCGAAGCGCTCGGCGACGCGGCGCTCGGCTTCCGCTTTGGGAAGTGGGCCGGGCGCCACGCTGAGGGGCGGAGACTGGGCGACGGCGAGGGCGAAGAGAATCAGCATGAGGTTCGCCATAGCATGATCGGGCTGACTGGCGCTTGAACCGTCAGGCCGGGTATTTCGCGTTCATATGTGCGAGCGCGCCGCGGGTCATCTCTTCGAGGACGCTCATGTCCACATCGGCCAGCTTGTTGATGTAGAGGCATGACTTGCCGGTCTTGTGCTTGCCGAGCCGTGCCAGCTGCTCGCCTTGGCCGGGGTCTTCGGTGAGGATGTAGAGCACGAGCTGTGCCCTGCGTGGCGAGAAGCCGAGGCGGCACATCGTCCCTTCATGGCCGCTGTCGTATCGATAGCGATAGCTGCCGAAACCGATGATCGACGGTCCCCACATTACGGGCGGCGCGCCGGTGACGCGTCCCATCATCGCGCAGACGGCCTTCGCCTCCTCGCGCCGGACGGGGTTCTCGACCGCGGCGATGAAGTCGTCGACGGTGACCTGTGTCGGCTTGGTCTTGATCTCGGCCATCGGACGGCTCCGCTGGATTTCGCGGCGAGCATATGCGCATGGGAACATCATGCAAGCGGCTCAATCCCCCGTCCTTACCCGCCGGTCGATCTTCGCGCAGGCATGGCCGATCATGCTCGGCCAGACGACCGTGCCGCTGGTCGGGCTGGTCGACACCGCGGTGATTGGGTGGACCGGCGACGCGGCGGCGCTGGCGGGCGTGGCGCTCGGCGTCGCGATCATCAACTTCATCTTCTGGGCGTTCGGTTTCCTGCGCATGGGCATGACCGGGATGACGGCGCAGGCGCATGGCCGCGGCGATGCGGCCGAGGTCAACGCGCTGCTCGCGCGCGGGGTGGCGGCGGGGCTGGCGATCGGCGCGGTGCTGGTCGCGCTGCAATTGCTGATCGTGCCGCTCGCGCTCGGCCTGCTGGCGGGCGGCGAGACGCTGACCGCCGCCGCGCACGAGTTCGTGACCGCGCGGTTCCTGGGCGCGCCCGCCGCGCTCGGCTTCTACGCGATCAATGGCTGGCTTTATGGCCTTGGCCGGACGCGCGACACTTTGCTGCTCCAGATCGCGATGAATGCGGTGAACGTCGTGCTCGACGTGCTGTTCGTCTGGCATTTCGGGATGGGCGCGCGCGGCGTCGGTCTGGGCACCGCGCTCGCCGAATGGGTCGCGCTGGCGCTCGGCATCGTGATGGTGCTGCGCATCGCCGGGCCGGGCCCGCTGATGCGCCAGCGCGCGGGGTTCTTCGATCCGGCGGCGTGGAAGCGGCTGTTCGCAGTGAATGGCGACATCATGATCCGCACCATCGCGCTGCTGGCGATGTTCCTGTGGCTCGCCAATGCCGGCGCTCGGCTGGGCACGGTGCAGCTGGCCGCCAACCATGTGCTGTTGCAGCTGGTCGGCATCTTCGCCTTTGTCCTAGACGGCTTCGCCTTCACTGCCGAATCGCGCGTGGGCATCGCAATCGGGGCGGGGGCGAAGGCGGATTTGAGGCGCGCGATCCGGCTGACGGGCGAGTTCTCGCTCGGCTTCGGGCTGATCGCGAGCGCGGTCGCCGCCGCGTTCGGCTGGCTGCTGATCGATCTGCTGACGACGAATGCGGAAGTGCGCGCGGCCGCCTATGCGATGCTGCCTTTCGCCGCGCTCACCGCCACGCTCGGCGTACCGGCCTGGCTGCTCGACGGCGTGTTCATCGGCGCGACGCAGGGCAGGGCGCTGCGCAACGCCGCGATCCTGGCGACGATCCTCTACGTCGCGACCGACCTGTTGCTGCGGCCTTTCGGCGCCACCGGACTGTGGTTCGCCTTCCTCGCCAGCTATTTCTACCGGGCGGGGGCGCTGGCGGTCTATCTGCCCCGGCTGTTCGCCGGTGTTGCGGAAGCGCGCCCGCGGGCCTAGAGGCGCACGCGACCTTTTCCTCTGGAGCGACGACAAGATGGCCGACAAGATCAATCGAGTGGTGCTCGCCTATTCCGGCGGCCTCGACACCAGCGTGATCCTGAAATGGCTTCAGCAGGAATATCAGTGCGAGGTGGTGACCTTCACCGCCGATTTGGGGCAAGGCGAGGAGCTCGAGCCCGCACGCCAGAAGGCGCTCAACGCCGGGGTGAAGCCCGAGCATATCTTCATCGACGACCTGCGCGAGGAATTCGTCCGCGACTTCGTCTTCCCGATGATGCGCGCCAACGCGCTGTACGAGGGGCTGTACCTGCTCGGCACGTCGATCGCGCGTCCGCTGATCTCCAAGCGGCTGATCGAGATCGCCAAGGAAGTGAATGCCGATGCGGTGAGCCATGGCGCGACCGGCAAGGGCAACGACCAGGTCCGCTTCGAGCTGTCGGCCTATGCGCTCAACCCCGACATCAAGGTGATCGCGCCATGGCGCGAATGGGACCTGACCAGCCGCACCAAGCTGATCGAGTTCGCCGAGAAGCACCAGATCCAGGTCGCCAAGGACAAGCGCGGCGAGGCGCCCTTCTCGACCGACGCGAACCTTCTCCACACCAGCTCCGAGGGCAAGGTGCTCGAGGATCCGTGGGAGGAGGTGCCCGACTACGTCTTCTCGCGCACGGTGAACCCCGAGGACGCGCCCGACACGCCCGAGTACATCACGATCGATTTCGAGAAGGGCGACGGCACCGCGCTCAACGGCGAGGCGATGTCGCCGGCGACGCTGCTGGCCGCGCTCAACGACCTTGGCCGCAAGCACGGCATCGGCCGCCTCGACCTGGTCGAGAACCGCTTCGTCGGCATGAAGTCGCGCGGCATGTACGAGACGCCGGGCGGCACCATCTATCACCTCGCGCATCGCGGGATCGAATCGATCACGCTCGACCGCGGCGCCGCGCACCTCAAGGACGAGCTCGCGCCGCGTTACGCCGAGCTGATCTACAACGGCTTCTGGTTCGCGCCCGAGCGCGAGATGCTGCAGGCGGCGATCGACCACAGCCAGCAGAACGTCAACGGCACCGTCCGGCTCAAGCTCTACAAGGGCGGGGTCTATGTCGTCGGCCGCAAGTCTCCCAATTCGCTGTACAGCGAGAAGGTCGTGACCTTCGAGGACGACCAGGGCGCGTACGACCAGCGCGACGCGGCGGGCTTCATCAAGCTCAACGCGCTGCGGCTGCGCTTGCTGGGCCGCCGCGACGGCTGAAAATTAACCATATCGGGGTAGCGCTGCCGCATGGATTCCGCGCGGCCCCGGATATGGCGTGACGCGGCGCTGGCGTTTGCCGTTGCGCTGTTGCTCAGTGCCGTCTGGGCGATACGCGACTGGGCGGCGCTGTCGGCGCTGCATCTACCCGATACCGACGATGTCGTGCGGCTCCAGCAGATTCGCGACTGGCTCGGCGGGCAGGCGTTCGGCGACCTTGCGCAGCACCGGCTGGGGCTCGGCGGAGTCGAGATGCACTGGTCGCGGCTGCCCGATCTGGCGCCCGCGGCGATCATCGCGCTGCTCACGCCGCTGACCGGAGCGCATGGTGCCGAGCTGGCTGCGGTCACCGTCTGGCCGGGCTTGCTGTTCGTCGCCACATTGGTCCTGACCGGATCGATCGCGCGGGCGCTGGGCGTGAGCGCGCCGGTGGCGATCGTCGTCGGTGCGCTGGCCTATCCTGCGAACACGTTGTTCCTGCCCGGACGGATCGATCACCACGGGTTGCAGATGGTGCTTCTGCTGCTGGTGGTGCGGGCGCTTCTGAGACGCGGATCGTGGCTGAAGGGCGTTGTTGCGGGCGTGGCGAGCGCTGCAAGCCTGATCATCGGGATGGAGACGGCGCCATTGCTGGCGGCCGGCGGCGCGGTGCTGACGATCCGCTGGATAGCGGCGCGCCCGGGCGAAGCCGCGCGCATGGCGGGCTATGGCTTGGGGCTGTCGGCGGCACTGGCTGCTGCCGGGCTGCTCCTGCGGACGAGCGGATGGGACTATCCCGCCTGCGACGGGTTTGCAGCACCGGCATGGCGCGCCGCGCAGATCGGCGCGCTCGCTCCGCTGGCATTGGCAGCGGTGAGCTCCTTTCTCACCGTCCTGCGGGTCCGCCTCGCGGTGGCGGCGTTGCTCTGCACTGCGGTGGTGGTGGCAGCGCTGGCGCTCTCGCCCGCCTGCCTGAGGCCCTATGGCGGGGTCGATCCGGTGCTGGCACGGATCTGGCTTGCCAATGTCGCGGAGGCACAGCCGCTGTCCGCTGCGCCACTCGCGCATGCGATCGGCTATGCCGGACTGCTGCTGGCAGGGTTGGGGGCAACGCTCTGGATGGCGCGTCGATCAGGCAAGGTTGAGTGGCTCATCCCTGGCGGTTTCCAGCTGATGTCGCTGCTGATCGCGCTGGTGCAGCTGCGCGGCGCCTATGCCGGGGCGATTCTTGCAGCGCCCGCACTGGCGGGTCTGATCGCCGTGGCGCGCGAGCGGGGAACGCCGGCGCTCGCCGCCGCGTGGATCGCTTCCGCCGGGCTGGTCTATCCCATAGCGGGAGCCGCCTTGGCGCCCGAAAGCGAGGTGGAAACCACGGCGGGCTGCGACGCGAGATCGGTGCTGTCCACACTCGCACCGCTTCCGAACGGAACGGTGGCGATGCCCATGGACGCTGGCGCCTATGCGCTGGCAGCGACCCCGCACAGCGTGTTGGCCGCGCCCTATCATCGCAACACCGCGGGCAATCGCGCGCTTTACCGGCTGCTGCTGTCGGGCCCAGAAGCGGCATCCGGGCAGGCGGCACGGCTCGGTCTCGACTATCTGGTCGATTGCAAGGGTGCCTATGCCGAGCTGGGAACCCTGCCGCCGGGCTCGCTGCTCGCGGCACTCCGGGGCGGGAAGGTGCCACCCTGGCTGCGCCCATTGCCCGGCGGAAGCGATAGCGCGCGCATCTACACGATCGCCCGCTAACGGCCCCCGCCCTGCATCCAAACCGCTCCGGCAACGCGGCGATTCGGTGTTTTATGCGGTGGATCACCCTTCAAGCGGCTTGCCGCGGGGTGCTGCGGCGCAGTAAGTGCGGCCGATGCAAGGGGGTTTCGAAGCGCCGCGCTGGTGGCAGACGCGCTGGTTCGTGCTGTTCGCGGCGATCGCGGCGGCAATCCCGTTGCTTTGGCCGGATATCCCGCCGCAGGTCGACCTGCCCGGGCATATGGCGCGCTATCGCGTCCAGCTCGCGCATGGCGAGGTGCCCTGGCTCAACGACTGGTACAAGTTCGAGTGGAGCCTGATCGGCAATCTCGGGCTCGACCTGCTGATCATCCCGCTCGAGCCGATCTTCGGGCTCGAGCTGGCGGTGAAGCTGATCGTCATCACGATCCCCGTGCTCACCGTCACAGGCCTGCTGTGGATCGCGCGCGAGGTGCATGGGCGCATCCCTGCGACGGCGCTGTTCGCGCTGCCGCTCGCCTATAACTACGCTTTCCATTTCGGCTTTGCGAACTTCGCGTTGTCGATGGCGCTGGCGCTCAATGCCTTCGCGCTGTGGCTGCGGCTGGCGCGGCTCGGCCGCATCCGGTTGCGCGCGATCCTGTTCGTACCGATCGGTCTGGTCATCTGGGTCACCCATACCTTTGGCTGGGGCACGCTGGGCGTGCTCTGCTTCGCTGCCGAGCTGATCCGCCAGCACGACAAGCGCGGGCCGCGTGAGGGGCCCTGGCACGCCGATTTCGTGCAGAGCTGGGTGGTGCCGTGGATCTGGGCGGGCGTCCACTGCCTTGTGCTCGTCCCGCCGGCGCTGCTGATGCTGATGTGGCGCAGCGGCGGGCATGTCAGCGGCCAGACGGGCGACTGGTTCAACTGGCGCGCCAAGGTCTGGTGGACGCTGATGGTGCTGCGCGACCGCTGGCAGCTGTTCGACATCGCGTGCCTCGGCGTGCTGTATCTCATCCTGTTCAAGGGCGTTCGCGACCCGAATATCCAATATTCGCGGCACCTCGGCATCTCCGCGCTGTTCCTGATCGCGGTGTTCCTGCTGCTGCCGCGCGTCGTGTTCGGATCCGCCTATGCCGATATGCGGCTGGCGCCCTACATGCTGGCGATCGCACTGATCGCGCTGCGGCCCAAGCCAGGGATGACGATGCGCGGCGCCAACACGCTCGCGCTCGCTGGGCTTGCCTTTTTCCTCGTCCGCATGGGTACCACGACGTGGAGCAACGTGCTCTACGACAAATCCTATGACCGCGAGCTTGCCGCGCTCGAGCATGTGCCCGAAGGCGCCCGGTTGCTGAGCTTTGTCGGCGAGACCTGCTACAACGAATGGACGATGACGCGCCTCCAGCACCTGCCCGGCATGGCGATGGTGCGGAAGCTCGCCTACACCAACGACCAATGGTCGATGGCCGGCGGCCAGCTGCTCACCGTGCGCTACAAGCAGGCGCGCGGATTCAGCCACGATCCCTCGCAGATCGTCACCGACACCAAATGCCCGCGCGAATGGTGGCGCCCGGTCGCGGTCAGCCTCGCGCGGTTCCCGCGGCACGCCTATGACTATCTGTGGGTCATCAGCCCGCCGCCTTACGACAAGAGGCTGGAGGCGGGGCTCATCCCGGTCTGGCGTGACGGCAATAGTGCGTTGTTCAAGATCGATCACGGCCAGCCGGCCGCCGTACTCAACCCGATCGATCTTGGCCCCTATCACGGCCAGATCGAGAAGATCCGGGACTTCCTGAAGCGCGACAAGGAGAAGCAGATGGAAGCCTGGAGCGCGGCCCAGAAGAAGGTCTAGCCGCCCCGGCGGAAGGGCGTCAGCTCGCCGAGGAACTCCTGTTCATGGAGGACTGCAGCGTGTTCGCGCTCCAGATAGTCGGCGACCGCGCGGCGGAAACCCGGGTCGGGCAGATAGTGGGCCGACCAGGTGGTGACGGGGGCATAGCCGCGCGCGAGCTTGTGCTCGCCCTGGGCACCTGCCTCGACCCGGTCCAGCCGGCGCTCGATCGCCACCTCGATCGCCTGATAGTAGCAGAGCTCGAAATGGAGGAAGGGCACTTCCTCGGTACAGCCCCAATAGCGGCCGTAGAGCGCATCGTCGCCGATCAGGTTGAGCGCGCCGGCGATCGGCCGGCCGCCCCGCTCGGCGAGCATCAGTAGCACCTTGCCGCCCATCGCTTCGCCCAGCATCGAGAAGAAGGGGCGCGTCAGATAGGGTTGGCCCCATTTGCGGCTGCCGGTGTCCTGATAGAAGGTCCAGAAGGCATCCCAATGCGCCTCGGTGATCTCCGCGCCGGTGAGATGGCGGATCGTCAGCCCCTCCAGCGCCCGCTCGCGTTCCTTGCGGATCGCCTTTCGCTTGCGCGAGGAGAGCGCTGCGAGGAAGTCGTCGAACCCGGCATAGCGGTCATTGTGCCAGTGGAACTGCGTCCCTGCCCGGATCAGCCAGCCTGCCTGCTGGAACAAGGGCAGCTGCGCTTCGTCGAGGAAGGTGACGTGTGCTGAGGACAGGCGGTTCTGATCGGTAACGGCCTCGAGCCCCGCGATCAGCCCAGGGGCCAGCGCGGCGTCGCGCAGCAGCAGGCGCGGACCGGGAACGGGCGTGAAGGGCACTGCCGCCTGCAGCTTGGGATAGTAGCGTCCGCCCGCCCGCTCCCATGCGTCGGCCCAGGCGTGGTCGAAGACATATTCGCCCTGGCTGTGGCTCTTGGCATAGGCGGGGACGATCGCCGCGGGCGTGCCGCACGGGCCGTCGATCACGATAGGGAGCGGCTGCCAGCCGGTCTCCGCCGTCGCCGAGCCTGAGCGTTCGAGCGCGGACAGGAAGGCGTGGCTGACGAACGGGTTGCGGCCGCCTGCGCACGCATCCCATTGCGCCGCCGGGATCGACGTCACTCCATTGGCGATGCGGGCGGTAACAGGGGCTGGCACGCGCTCTATTTAGGTGCGGCGGGCGGGAGTTGAACCGTTGGCGTGCCGTCCGCCGGCCAGCTCTTCACCATGATCTCGCGCCGCGGCACGGGGATATCGATGCCGTTCTCCTTGAACAGCACCCAGAGGCGGTTGAGCACGTCCGACTTCACATTGCCGACGCCGCCTTCCGGATCGCTGATCCAGGCGAGGATCTCATGTTCTACCGCATAGTCGCCGAAGCTGGTGAGCCAGACATTGGGCGGCGGGCTGGTGAGCACGCGCGGGCTGTCGGTCGCGGCCTTTAGCATCAGTTCCTGCGCAAGCTTGAGATCGGTCTCGTACGCGACGCCGACGGAGATCCGCACGCGCACGTTGCGGTCGGAAAAGGACCAGTTCTCTACCTCCTGAGTCATCAGGATCTCGTTGGGGATCAGATGCTCCTTGCCGTCGCGGGTGATGACGCTCACCGCACGCACCCCGATCTTGTTCACCCAGCCGAAGCTGTCGCCCACGACGATCACGTCGCCCGGCTTGATCGACCGGTCCATCAGCAGGATGATCCCGGCGATCAGATTGCCGATGGTCTTCTGCAGCCCGAAGCCGATCGCCAGGCCGAATGCGCCGGAGAAGATCGCGAAGCTGGTGAGGTCGATTCCCAGCAGGTCGATCCCGAAGAAGAAGGCGACGACGACCACGACGATGCTGGCGATCTTCTGGAACAGCAGCTTCTGAGTGGCGTCCAACCCGCGCGCCTGCGCGATCGAGTGGCCGAGGATACGGTTGGCGAGGCGGACGCCGGCATAGAGCGCGACCACGGTGACCACCAGCGTGGCGAGCGCGAGCAGCGACAGGCGACGGCGGCCGAAATCGACGCCGATCCGGTCGAGCGTGGTGGTGATGACGTCGAACCCGCCGATCGCATGGCTGAGGATCGCGATGAACACGATGGTGGCGGTGAGCCATGCGACCCAGCGCGGTGTGTGCAGGCCGCGCAGGAAGGCGAGCGTGAGCGCTGCGGTCGCCGCACCCAGCGCGATGCCGAGCAGCAGCGCGGCGAATCCGCCCCAGGGCACGGCATTGGCGAGAATGGCGAGCAAGAGAGCGGCGACGCCGTGGCGCACGATCGTGTGCATGCGGTGCCCGAGACCCTCGACATGATTGCCGACGCGCTGCTGCCATAGCGAAGCGAGTTTGGGTCCCAGCCGCCTGCCTGCGAGCCAGCCCGTGCCGAGCGCAAGGATCGCGAGGCCGCTGGCGACCGCGCCTTCGATCAGCTCGGCATTGGTCGGCAGATTCACCCCGTTCGCGATGAGCCAGTGGGCGAGCGCAGACGGGATGGCCGGCGTCATGCCGCGGCCCGGAACCGGTCGAGCCCGGCGGCGAGATCGGCGATGAGGTCGGCGGGATCCTCGAGCCCGATCTGGAGCCGCACCGCGGGACCCTCGGCCTGCCAGGGTATGACGGTGCGGATACGATCGGGATCGACGGGGATGGCTAGGCTCTCAAAGCCGCCCCATGAATAGCCGATCCCGAACAGTTCGAGGCTATCGATCAATGCCGCGCGCCCGGCCTCGTTGCCGCCGCGCAGCACGAAGCTGAACAGGCCGGCTGGTCCCTTGAAGTCGCGCACGAACAGGTCGTGGCCGGGGCATGACGGCAGGGCGGGATGGAGCACGCGGGCGACTTCGGGCCGGGTCTCGAGCCAGCGTGCGATCTCCAGCGCAGCCTCGCCATGCTGCTTCAGGCGAAGCGCCATGGTGCGCAGGCCGCGCGCGCCCAGCCAGGCGTCGTCGGGGCTGGCGGTCTGGCCGAGTGCGAAGCTGGTGGCGCGCAGCTGCTGCCAGTGTTCGGCGGTCGCGGTGACGCTGCCCAGCATCACGTCCGAATGGCCGACGACGTACTTGGTGCAGGCAAGGATCGAAAGGTCGATGCCCTTCTCGATCGCCGGGAACAGCAAGGGGGTCGCCCAGGTATTGTCGAGCAACGTGACCACGCCCCGCGCCTTGGCCGCCGCGACGATGGCGGGCACGTCCTGCACCTCGAAGGTCAGGCTGCCCGGGGTTTCCATGAAGATCGCCCGCGTCTTGTCGGTGATCAGCTCGGCGATGCCGGCGCCGATCATCGGGTCGTAGAAGCGGGTGATGACGCCGAAGCGCTTGAGGAAGCCCGTCGCGAAGCTGCGGGTGGGATCATACACGCTGTCGGCAAGCAGCAGCTCGTCGCCCGGCGACAGGACCGAGAGCAATGCCGCCGAGACCGCAGCGACGCCCGACGGGTAGAGGAACGTCGCCTCCGCGCCCGGCTCGAGCTCGGTCAGCGCTTCGGCGAGGCTCCACTGGGTCGGCGTACCGCGGCGGCCGTAGAACAGGCGGTGATGCGTGTCGCTGCCCGCGCTGGCGCGCAGATCGGCGACGGTGTCGTAGAGGATGGTCGAGGCCCGCCATACCGGTGCATTGACGATCCCCTGTGTCCATTCGGGCCGGCGGCCCGCGCCGACGACTCGCGTTCCGTCACCCTTCTTGCTGTCCGAACCGCTCACGCCGCACCCGTCGCCTTGGGGGTTGAGGGATCGGCGCCCCATTCGGTCCAGCTGCCGTCATAGAGTGCGGCGGGGTGGCCGAGCAGGTGGAGCGCGAACACCACCACCGCGGCGCTGATTCCCGACCCGCAGGTCGCGATCACGGGGCGTTCGACCTCGATCCCCTCGTCCTCGAACAGCAAGCGCAGCGTGGGAACGTGCTTCCAGGTGCGGTCGGGATTGAAGAACGAGGAATAGGGAATGTTGGCACTGCCCGGAATATGGCCGCTGGCAAGCCCGGGGCGGGTCTCCGCTTCCTGACCCGTGAAGCGCGCTGCCGAGCGGGCATCGACCAGCTGCTCGGCATGGCTGGTGAGGTTGGCCTTCACCTGATCGAGCGTACGCACAAGTGCTGTATTGGGATGCACCGCGACCGTGGCCGGCGCTGGAATCGGGTGTCCGCTGAGCAGAGGGCGGCCTTCCGCCTTCCATTTTGCCAGCCCGCCGTCGAGGATTGCGGCTTCGATCCCGAAGCTGCGCAGCATCCACCAGGCGCGCGTCGCGGTATGATGCGGGGCATTGTCGTAAACCACGATCCGATTCCCGGTCGCGACGCCGAGCGCACCCAGCTGCGCGGCGAACTGCGCCGGCGGCGGCAACATCGTCGGGAGCGGACTCGTCTGATCGGCGATCGCATTGATATCGAAGAAGACCGCGCCCTGAATATGCCCCGCCACGAACTCCGCATGTGCGTCGCGGCTTTCGCTCGGCAGGAACCATGTGGCGTCGAGGATGCGGAGATCGGGGGCGGAGAGCTCGCCTGCGAGCCATTGCGTGGTAACCAGGGCGTCCATTTCCCCTTGGTAATCCGCCGCCTTTGCCGCGTCGAGTGGGGTAGGCGGGTCCCGCGACCTGTTCAGCTTTGCCGAACCCGACTCAAATCCCTAAATGGCGCGCATGAACCCCAAGCATCTAGGTCAGCAGAGCGCGCTCCCCGCTTCCCCCGAGGAAGCCGTGCTCGACTATGTCCCCAACCCGCGCACGGGCATCGACTATCTGGTGCGCTTCGCTGCGCCCGAATTCACCTCGCTCTGCCCGATCACCGGCGCGCCCGATTTCGCGCATCTCGTGATCGACTATGTCCCGGGCGAAACGATCGTCGAATCCAAGTCGCTCAAGCTGTTTCTCGGCAGTTTCCGCAACCATGGCGCCTTCCATGAGGATTGCACCGTCGGCATCGGCCAGCGCCTGTTCGACGAGATGAAGCCCAAATGGCTGCGGATCGGCGGATACTGGTATCCGCGCGGCGGCATCCCGATCGATGTGTTCTGGCAGTCCGGGCCGGCGCCCGACGGGGTGTGGATCCCCGCTCAGGACGTTCCCGGCTATCGCGGTCGCGGTTGATCCTCCCGCCGGAGCACTTCGTCGCTGAATCGTTATGTTGCGTTGCGGCATTCCTGCAACCATATTGAAACCCTGACGTTGGGAGAACGGACGGGCGCGCCCGCGCTCAATCTATATTGCTGATGCGAAAGGAGTTTTGGGATGGCGCGAGCCGCGAACCTGTCGACTCGGATCGATCACATCGCGCTGATCGGCAACTTCCTTCCACGCAAATGCGGCATAGCCACCTACACCACCCACACCTATGCCGCGCTCAAGGCCCGCTTTCCGGGGATGCGCGTCGATGTGTGGGCGATGGACGATCATCCCGGCCGTTACGCCTATCCTCCCGAGGTCAACGGATCGATCGCCCAGCATGAGCGCTCCGCTTATCTCGATACGGCCGGCAAGATCGAGGATTCGGGGGCGCAGGCGATCTGGGTCCAGCATGAGTACGGGATTTTCGGCGGCTCTGCGGGCGAGCATCTCGTCACGTTGCTCGAGCGGACGACCTTGCCGGTCATCGTCACATTGCATACGGTGCTGGAGCAGCCGGACGAAGATCAGCGTCGGGTGATGGACGCACTGCTGGATCGCGCCGCGCGCGTCATCGTGATGGCCGACAGGGGGTGTGAGATCCTGCGCCGCGTGCACGATGTCGATGTGCGCAAGCTGGCGATGATCCCGCACGGCGTGCCCGACCGGCCGTTTGCCGATCCTGCCGCCCTCAAGCCCCGCTTCGGCTGGGAAGGACGCCAGGTGATCCTGACCTTCGGCCTGCTCGCGCCGAGCAAGGGGATCGAGACGGTGATTGCGGCGATGCCGGCGGTCGCCGCGCGCCACCCGGACGCACTCTATGTCGTGCTGGGTGCGACGCACCCCGTTCTCGCGGAGCGCGAGGGCGAGGCGTATCGCGACCGGCTTCAGGCACTGGCCACGGAACTCGGTGTCGAGCGCAACGTCGTCTTCATCGACGGTTTCGTCGAGCAGGAGGACCTGCTCGACTATCTTCAAGCGGCCGACATCTATGCCACTCCCTATCCCAATCTGGCGCAGATCACCTCAGGCACGCTGTCCTATGCGGTCGCGGTGGGCAAGCCGGTGATCTCGACCCCCTATATCCATGCGACCGAGATCCTCGCCGACGATCATGGCGTCCTGGTCAGCGCGGGCGACAGCGCGGGGTTCGCGCGCGCGATTACCGGCCTGCTCGACGACGACGGCCGCCGCGAGGCGCTGGCGCGCCGCGCCTATGCGCGCGGACGGACGATGATCTGGCCCCGGTTGGCCGAAGCTGCGGTCGAGCAGATCGCGCAAGCGCTGTTTGCGCGGCCGAAGCGGATCGCGGCGAGCGCTCCCACGCCTGTAGTGGCGCCGCTGACGCCTGATTTCCGGGCGGTCGAACGGATGAGCGACGGCACTGGCATGCTCCAGCATTCGATTCTGGCCGTGCCCGACCGGCGTCATGGATATTGTATCGACGACAATGCCCGCGCGCTGATCCTGATGCACCGCATCGACCCGTTTGCCCCCGCGGAACGCGATAAATGGACCAGCATCTATGCCGCGTTCGTCCAATATGCATGGAACCCCGAGCGGCGGCGTTTCCGGAACTTCATGACCTTCGACCGCAACTGGTGCGAGGAAGCCGGATCGGAGGATTCGAACGGGCGCACCTTATGGGCGCTGGGCGTGACCGCGTCCGAAGCGCGCGACGCCAAATATCGCGACTGGGCACGAATATTGTTCGACGAGACCGCGCCGATGAGCTTCGAGTTCGGCAGCCCGCGCGCAATGGCCTTTGCGATGCTTGGCGCAGCCGCTGTGCTCGAGGCGCATCCGGGACATGCGCTGGCGCGCCGGATGCTCGACCGGTTCGGCGAAGAGCTATTGGCGCTGCTGGCCGAATCGCGCCGGCCCGAATGGGAATGGTTCGAGATCGTGCTCGCCTATGACAATGCCCGCCTGCCCGAGGCGCTTATCCGCGCGGGGGCGGCGATAGGGCGCAAGGATCTGCTCGCGTGCGGACTCAAGACACTTGACTGGATCGAGGCGCGGCAGACCGCGCCCGATGGGGGCTTTCGAGCGGTCGGCACCGACAGTTTCGGCCGGGCCTATGGGGCGCCGCTGCCCTTCGACCAGCAACCGCTGGAGGCGCAGGCGACGATCGACGCCTGCATCGCCGCATGGCAGGCGACCGGAGCACAGCGCTGGGTGGATGCGGCGGTGCGCGCCTATCGCTGGTATCTGGGCCAGAACGATCTTGGCCTTCCGCTGGCCACCGCGCGCGATGGCGGCTGTTTCGATGGACTGACGCCGGGCGGGCTCAACCGCAATCAGGGTGCTGAGTCGATCCTGGCACTTCAGTTGGCGAATTGCGCCATTTGCGCTCTTTCAAAGCGGACGGAAATCGTGGCAGGACCGCAACGGGCCGTCGCATAGCGCTGTCTGGCGACGGCGGGTTCGTGTCTCGGGGGTTGAATGCTCGACCTGTTCCAACACCCGTTGCGGCTTCACGCGGATCCTTCGCGCGTGGTGGTCCGTCCGTTCCACATCGCCTGGGCCGCCGCCGCGAATGGCGCGCCGAGCCGGACTGAGCGGCTGGTCAAGGCCGTGCTCGGCATGTCGCCGGGCGAGGCGCGGGCTCAGCTGGAAACGGTGCTCAAGGATTTCGAGGCGCGCCACTGGCAGACGCGGCGCGTGTTCATGACCCGCTATGACGAAGTCGAGGCGCAGCTCGGCCTCGACGGCAGCGTGATCGGGGATGAGAAGCGCCAGTTGATCGGCGCCTATTTCTGTCACGAATATAGCTATGCCGCCGCCGCGCTGATGAACCCCAGCGCGGTGCCGCATTACGACCAGAGCGGCATGCCCAAGGGGTCTTTGCGCATCCTGATGAGCCTTCGTGCGGTGGGAGAGGGGCATATCTCGTCGGTCGCGTTCCGTGAGGGGATCATCACCGACCGCAACGAACTGACGCTGGCGCCCGAACCGCCCTTCGCCACCGCCGCCGATGCCGAAGGCGACGAGTTCGAGATGCCCGAGGGGCAGGTGACCGTCTATCGCCATCGCGATTCGACGCTGTCGGGAACCTTGCTGTTCCCGATCACCAAGGCGCAATCGAACGGGCTGGAGGATATGCGGCTGACTCATTTCCGGCACGACGACGGCAGCGAGGAGTGGCTGGGCACCTACACGGCGTATAACGGGTCGCAGATCCAGTCTGAGATGCTGCGCACGCGCGACTGGCGCGAGTTCGATCTGGTGCCGATGACCGGCAGCGCCGCGCGCAACAAGGGGATGGGCCTGTTCCCGCGCAAGGTGGGCGGCAAATACATGATGATCGGTCGGCAGGATGGCGAGAATATCTACCTGATCGCATCGGACCGGCTGACCCATTGGGACGAAGGGGAGAAACTGATTACCCCGAAATATCCCTGGGAACTGGTGCAGATGGGCAATTGCGGCCCGCCGATCGAACTGGACGAGGGCTGGCTGATGCTGACCCATGGCGTCGGCGCGATGCGCAAATATTCGATCGGTGCGGCGCTGCTCGACAAGGACGATCCGTCGAAGGTGATCGGGCGGACGCGCGAACCGATCCTGGCGGCGGCAGACCAGGATCGCGAAGGCTATGTGCCCAATGTCGTCTATTCGTGCGGCGCGCTGCGCCACGGCGACCGGATCTTCATCCCCTATGGCGTGGCAGACAGCTCGGTTGCGTTCGCGTTCGTGCCGATCAAGTCGCTGCTTGCGGTGATGTAGGATCGTTCCCTGCCGAACAGGGGAACAGCCGGATCATCCCTTGAACAGCCCGCCTAGAATACCGCGGACGATGCCCCCCACGACGCTGGCGCCCGCGCCCGACTTCTTGCCGAAGATCGCCTTCGACACCTCGCCAGCGACGGCGCGGCCGGCGGCGGAGGAGGCGGACTGGGTGGCCGACTTGATCGCGCGGTTCCAAGGATTGTTCGCCGCCTCCCGCTCCGCGGCGCGCTGCGCCTGCGCGTCGAGCCGGGCCTGACGATCGGCCTCGCGCTGCGCGGCAAGGCGCTGGCGCTCGGCCTCCTTGGCGAGGCGGGCATCCTCCTTAGCCTGTGCCGCCGCGGCCCTTTCGGCCTCGGTGGTGGCCTTTGCCTCCGCGGCAGCGGCAGCAGCTTCGCTTGCCTTGGCCGTCAGCAGCTCGTGCGCGGATTCGCGGTTGAGCAGCGTGTCGTACTTTGCGCCGACGATGTCGGTGTCGATCAGCACCTTGCGTTCCTCCGGCGTCACTGGTCCGACGCGCGAACAGGGCGGCTTGATCAATGTGCGCTCGACCGGGGAGGGGGCACCGTCGGCCATCAGCAGTGATACCAGCGCCTCGCCGACCTTGAGTTCGGTGATCGCGGTCTCGACATCGACGCCGGGGTTGGCGCGGAAGGTCTCGGCCGCTGACTTGATCGCCTTCTGCTCGCGCGGCGTGAAGGCGCGCAGCGCGTGCTGGACGCGGTTGCCGAGCTGGCCGGCGACATCCTCGGGGATGTCGATCGGATTCTGGGTGACGAAATAGACACCGACGCCCTTGGAGCGGATCAGGCGGACGACCTGCTCGACCTTGTCGAGCAGCGCCTTGGGGGCCTCCTCGAACAGCAGATGCGCTTCGTCAAAGAAGAAGACGAGCTTGGGCTTGTCGGGATCGCCGACTTCGGGGAGCGTCTCGAACAGTTCGGAGAGGAGCCAGAGCAGGAAGGTCGCGTAGAGCCTAGGGGAGGCCATGAGCTTGTCGGCGGCGAGGACGTTGACGACGCCATGGCCGTTCTCATCGAGCTTGATGAAGTCGTTGATATCGAGCGCAGGCTCGCCGAAGAAATGCGTTGCGCCCTCGCTGCGCAGCTGGAGGAGCTGCCGCTGGATCGCACCGACCGAGGTCTTGGCGACATTGCCGTATTTCGCGGTCAGCTCGTCCGCGCGTTCGGCGCAATGGACGAGCATCGCCTGGAGATCGTCGAGATCCAGCAGCAGCAGCCCGTCATCATCCGCGACCTGAAAGGCGATGGCGAGCACTCCTTCCTGAGTGTCGTTGAGACCCATCAGGCGTGCAAGCAGAAGCGGACCCATTTCGGAGATGGTCGTACGGACCGGGTGGCCCTGCTCGCCGAACAGGTCCCAGAACTGGACCGGGGCGGCGGCGTATTTCCAGTCGGTGTCGCCGATCTCGGCGGCGCGGGCGGCGAATGCCTCATGCGGCTTGGCGGTGGCGGAACCCGCCATGCCGAGGCCGGACAGGTCACCCTTCACATCGGCGGCGAAGACCGGGACACCCGCCCGGCTGAAGCTTTCGGCGAGACCCTGAAGCGTCACAGTCTTGCCGGTGCCGGTCGCGCCAGCGACCAGGCCGTGGCGGTTGGCTCGCTTGAGTACGAGCGACTGGCGCTGCCCGCCGCCCGCACCGGCTCCGATGAAAAGCTCCGTCTCACCCGTCATGCCGAACTCCTGAATAACAGGAACCCAGCATAACGGGGAAAACGGTCAGGTCAGTTGAAAACTATGGGCGGCGATTACTTGGCGAGATCGACCGCGACATAGCCGCCCTGGCCGCCGCGGCGAACCACGTACAGCAGAACCTGTTCGGCGCGCGCGCTCTTGGCGCGGGCGATCGCGCTGTTGAACTCCGCAGGGCTGGTAACCGGCGCGCGATTGACCGATGCGATGACGAAACCGCGCGTGATCTGCTTCTGCGCAGCGTCGCTTGCCGGATCGACGCCGACCACCACGACCCCCTGCGTCGCGGGATCAACGCCAATGGAACGGGCAATTTGCGGGGTCAGCGCTGTGACGCTGATGCCGACCGAGGCGGCGCCCTGTGCTCCCTGGTCCGGGCCGCCCGGCGTGCCTTCCTCGGCATCGGGATCGAAGCCGGCAATCTGCTCTTCGGGGGGGCGGGTTGCGGGAGTGAGCTGGACGTTGACGGTGCGGCCGTCACGGATCAGCTCGACCGGGACGCGCACGCCAGGACGCAGATTAGCCGACAGGAAGGATAGCGTCTGATCTGGCGTCACGTCCTTGCCATCGACCTTGACGATGACATCGCCCTGCTTGATCCCTGCCTTGGCAGCGGCGCCGTCCGGAACCACCGATGCGATCAGCTCGCCGCGGCCCTTCTGTACGCCGAACGACTTGATGAGATCGTCGGTCCAGGGCTGGATCTGTACACCAAGATAGCCGCGCTCGATCGTCTGGCCCTTCATCAGCCGGTCGAGGATCGGCTTCGCCTCGGTCACGGGAATCGCGAAGCCGATGCCGACATTGCCGCCGGTGGGCGAATAGATCTGCGAGTTGATGCCGATCACATTGCCGTTGAGATCGAACAGCGGCCCGCCCGAATTACCCCGATTGATCGACGCATCGGTCTGGATGAAGCGATCGAATGCGCCGCCACCGGTCGCACGGTGGACGGCAGAGATGATGCCGGCGGTCACCGATCCGCCGAGACCAAACGGATTGCCGATCGCAACGACCCAGTCGCCGACCCGCGACTGATCGGAGTTGCCGAGGCGGACGAAGGGAAGATTGGCGCCGTCGATCTTGAGTACTGCGAGATCGGAGGTCGGATCACGGCCGATCAGCTTGGCCGTGTATTCCTTGCGATCCGACAGGATAACCTTGATCGATTCGACCACCGCGCCGCGCTGGCCGGCCGAAATCACATGGTTGTTGGTGACGATGTAGCCGTCGGACGAGATGATGAAGCCCGAGCCGAGCGATTCGGCCTGGCGCGTCACCGGGCGGCCGCCCTGCTGGCCGCCGAAAAGCTCGCCGAAGGGCGTGCCGGCGAATGGGTTGGTCTGCACCTGCACCCGCTGGGTGGTCGAAATGTTCACGACCGCAGGCTGGAGCCTGGATACCATGTCCGCAAAGCTCATCGGCGCACCGCTGCGGGGGGCCGCAGCCTGGATCGCGCCCGGCTCGTTCTGCGCGGTCTGCGCGCCTGCGGGGTTCTGGAGGACGAGTGCTGCGCTCGCGCCGCCGATCAGCAGCGCGGAGGTGATCGCATATGCGTAGCGCACGGGGGAGGTTCCTTTGATTTTGCTTGGGGTCATCGGGCCTTTGCCGGGCTGGAGTTCAGTCATGTGTGTTACTCGCCTAGAATAGCTGAACGGCGATTGAATATGAACGAACCGAAAGGCGCCGGGGTCCATGGGATCCCGGCGCCTTCAGATTTCAGCGGCTGCGCCCCCGGAACTCACGCAGATAATCATTGTCGGGCGACAGGATGATCGAAGTTTCGCCCTGCTTCTGGCGGGGGTCGCCGATGAAGGTGGTGCGGTACGACTGCATTGCGCGCCAGAAATCGTAGAATTGCGGATCCTTGTTGAAGCTGGTCGCATAGATCTGAGCGGCGCGGGCATCGGCTTCGGCGCGGATGATCTGCGCGTCCTTCTGCCCGTTGGCGCGAATCGTCGTGGCCTCCTGCTCGCGCGCGGTACGCATCCGCTGAAGCGCCGAATCGAGCGGGCTGCCGCTCGGAAGATCGGCGTGCTTGATCCGCACATCGACGATCTGGACGCCATATTGGCTGGCATAGCGCTGCAGGCCGGCCTGGATATTGTCCATCACCGCGGTACGCTCGGGGCTGAGCAGCGAGGCGAAGGGCCGCTTGCCGAGTTCGGCGCGCAGTGCCGAACCGAACAGCGGCTCGAGCTGATCGGCGACGCGGGTCTCGGTGCCGGCGGTCACGACCATGCGCAGCGGATCGACCACGCGGAAGCGCGCAAAGGCGTCCACTTCGAGCCGCAACTGATCGGTCGAAAGCACAGGCTGGTTCTCAAGCTCGATATCGAGCACCCGCTTGTCGACCCAGACGATGCGTTCCATCAGCGGCCAGCGCGCGATCAGCCCTGCGCCGGTGGTGCGGCCGAACTGCTCGCCCGGCTGCCACTGGTTGATGGTGCGGACTGGCTGTTCGAAGCGAAGGATCACCGCCTGCTTGGTCTCGGGCACGATCGCGACGGTGCTGAACAGCAGGAACAGAATGACGAGGGCGAGGCCGCCGAGCAGGACGGGCCGGTTCATGACGCCGTTCATTGTGCGCCTCCCTGCGGCTGGCCTTGCTGCGCCTGTTGCCCCTGCTGAACCGAAGGCTGGGTGGTCCCGCCGCGTGCGGCGGGGAGCGGGAGATACGGGGTCACGCCGTTGGTCTCGACGATCGTCTTGTTGGACTTGGCCAGCACGGCCTCCATCGTTTCATAGTAGAGGCGGCGGCGGGTAACGTCGGGTGCCGCCTTGTACTGCTCGTAGATCTTGTCGAACTGCGCGGCTTCACCCTGCGCAAGCGCGATGATCTGCTGCGCATAGGCGCGTGCCTGGTTGCGTGCGCCCTCCGACTCCTGCTGCGCGGCGGTGACCTGCTTGAACGCCTCATCCACTGCGCCCGGCGCCGCGGCGCCGCGGATCGACACGCCCTGGATGCGGATGCCCGAATTATATTCGTCGAGGATCGCCTGGGTCGCCTGCTGGACTCGCGCTTCGACCACGGTACGGCCCGGGCCGATCGCGTCGTTGAGCGTCACTCCGGCGACCGCCGCGCGCATCGCGCTTTCTGCCGTGGCGCGCACGGTCTGTTCCGGCTTGGCGATCTGGAAGACATAGTCCTCGGGGTTCGCGATGTCCCAGCGCACCGAATAGGCCAGGTCGACGATGTTCTGGTCCTGCGTCAGCATCAGATTCTCGCCGCTTGTCGCGGGAAAATTCTCGGTGCGGATCTGCTGGACGTTGATCTTCTTCACGCTCGCGATCGGTGCGGGCAGGGTGAAGCGGACGCCGGGTTCAAGCGTCGAGGAATATTTGCCGAAGAAGGCGACTACGCCGCGCTGCTCGGGCGCGATGACATGGAAGCTGGTGAAGGCAATCCACAACAGCAAGACGATCGCGATCCCGCCGAAGATCACCGGCTTGCCCGGCACACCGCCGGGAAAACCGCCGCCGCTGCCGCCGCCCCCCTTGCGGGCGCGCTTCAGGAAATCGTCGAGGCTGGTGACGCTGCCGCGACCGCCGCGCTTGCCTTCGGGCGGAAAGGCCCAGGGGTTGCGCGGGCCACCGCTGGCATCGTCGCCGCCGCCGCTTCCGCCGCCCCTGCCGGCGTCGCCGCCGTCATTGCCGCCCTTGCCACCGCCCCACGGACTCTGGGGACCTTTGTTCTCGTTCGACAGCACACCCCAAAGTCCCGGGGCGCGCGCGATCCAACCGATCAGTTTCGCCATGACAGTCTTTATAAGGGGCGATCCGCGGATTTACAGTGGGCAGGCGTTTTGTTTGAAGGAATCGGAACCGGCCCGTTGTCCACCCGGCCACCCATCAAGATACATTGAAGTGGGTCGCCGGGTGGGGGAGCGGGCCGGCGCGGCTTTCGCTTGGCGCAAACTCCCCCTATCTGCGCGGCCATGACCGAAAAAGCCGAGCTCGAAGCCGTCCTTGCCCCTGTCGCCGCCGGGCGTGCCACCGTGCGGGTGGAGGGCGCGCGGGCGAGCATCATCCTCGACGTGACCGGTCTGCCCGAAGCCGCGCAGGACGCGCTGGAGGCCGACATCCGCGCAGCGGCGACGCTGCCGGGGATCGACGAGGTGCGTATCGCGCGGACGGCGCAGCGGATGAACCGCAAGCTGATCGCGGTGGCGAGCGGCAAGGGCGGGGTGGGCAAGTCGACCGTCTCGGCCAACCTTGCCATCGGCCTCGCCCGGCTGGGGCGCCGCGTGGGGCTGGTCGATGCCGACATCTATGGCCCGTCGCAGCCCAAGATCATGGGGATCGAGGGCAAGAAGCCCGAGGCGCACGACAAGAAGCTGGTGCCGCTGGCGACGCCCTGGGGCGTGCCGATGCTGTCGATGGGCGGGCTGGTGGCCGAGGGGCAGGCGATTGCGTGGCGGGGTCCGATGATCGCGGGCGCGCTGACCCAGCTGGTTGATGCCAATTGGGGTGCGGCGGAGGCGCTTGTGCTCGACCTGCCGCCGGGGACGGGCGACGTGCAGCTGACGATGATCCAGAAGCACCGGCCGGCGGGGGCGGTGATCGTCTCGACCCCGCAGGATTTGGCGCTGATTGACGCGACCCGCGCGATCGATCTGTTCACCAAGGCGGGAATCCCGGTGATCGGGCTGATCGAGAATATGGCGGGCTATGCCTGCCCGCATTGCGGCGAGGTTTCGGACCCGTTCGGACAGGGCGGGGCGGAGGCGGCGGCGGCAACCCTGGGCGTGCCGTTCCTGGGGCGGATTCCGCTCGACATCGCGATCCGCACCGCGTCCGACGCGGGGATCCCGCCGGCGGCCGGGAACGGGCCGGAAGCGGCGGCGTTCACCGCTATAGCCAGTCAGGTGCACGGCTGGATCAATGCCAATGGAGGCTAGAGATGCCGCTAACCCGCGATGAGGATATCAAGGCGTTGCTCGAAGGGGCGCGGACGATCGCGATGGTCGGCGCGTCGGACCGGCCGGACCGGCCGAGCTATGGCGTGATGAAGTTCCTGCAGGGACGCGGATACCGGGTGATCCCGGTCAATCCGCAGATCGTCGGCGAGCATATCCATGGCGAATATGTGTTCGGCACGCTGGCGGATATCGGCGAGCCGATCGACATCGTCGATATCTTCCGCCGCCCCCTGGCCGCGGGCGAGGCGGTGGACGAGGCGATCGCGGCGGGGGCGAAGGCAGTGTGGATGCAGCTCCAGATCGTCAACGAGGAAGCGGCCGAGCGCGCCGAGATGGCGGGGCTCAAGGTAGTGATGGACCGCTGCCCCGCGATCGAGATTCCGCGGCTAGGCGTCGCCAAGGTCGCCTAGTGCGACGAGCAGCCGCTTCACGTCGCGTTGGTCGTGATAAAGGCCGAAACCGATGCGCAGCACGTCGCCGCGCACGTCGGTGACGATGTCGTAGCCGTCCAGCGCGGTCTTCCATGCCGAGGCGCGAGGCGAGCGGAAGGCGAGGAAGCGGGCGCGGGGATCGCCGCCGGGGTTGAGCAGCTTTGCCTCCGCCAGCGGGGTGGCGGCAAGCCCGGCGATCAGTGAATCCCGCAGCGGGGCGATATGCGCATTGACCGTGGCGGTCGTGATCCCCTCGGCCGCGAGCATGTCGCGCACCGCGACGAAGCGGTAGAGGCCGGAAGGGTCGAAGGTCGAGCCCATGAAGCGCATCGCGTCGGCCGAATAGCCGATCTTGCCCGGCGCCTTCTCCAGATCCGCGAACTCCGCGTACCAGCCGGTGATCTCGGGCCGTGGGCCGAAGCCGGGCGGGCAATGGAGGAAGGCGGCGCCTTCGCCGGCCATCGCGTATTTGTAGCCGCCGGCGACGTAGAAGATGCGGTCGGCGACCGAAGACAGGTCGTTCTCGATCGCCATGAAGCCGTGATAGCCGTCGATCACCACCCAGGGGCCGTCGGGGCGGGCGAGCGTGGCGAGATCGGCGATTGGCGAGAACACCGCGCCGGTTTCGAACATCACCTGGCTGACGAAGATGATGTCGTGGCCGCCAGCGCGCGCGGCGGCGAGGAAGCGGTCGGCGAAATCCGGGCCATTGGGGACGATGTCGAGCAGCACCCGGCCCGATTCGAGCCAGCGCTGCGACTGGCGGCGGAAGCTGTGGAACTCGCCGTCGCTGCTGAGGATGCGGACGGGGTTATCGCGGCGCGCGGAGATGATGCGCAGCAGCAGATCGTGGGTGTTGCCGGCGAAGACGACGGTCGACGGGTCGGGCAGACGCAACTCGGCGGCGACCTCAGCCTGCGCAGCGGGATAGATCTCGCCCATCACCCGGCCCCATTTATGGTCGGCGAGGCGTGCGGCGTCTTCCCACGCCGCCTGATGGCCGATCCATGAGGCATCGGGCCACAGGCTGTGGCTGTGCGCGGCGAAGTGGAGCCGCTCGGGCGCGGCGGCGAGTGCGCGCTGGAAGAGATGCTTGTAGCTGGTCATGGGTCGATCTCTGGCCTGTCCGTCATTCCCGTCTGCGCGGGAAGACGATTTGGGAGGGGGTGGTTCAACACCTCACAGCAGCGTCCGCAGCGACCACAGCTCCGGAAAGGCGCGCTTGGCCACGGTCGATTGGAGATAGGGGACGCCCGGCGTACCACCGGTGCCGGGCTTCATCCCGATCACGCGGCTGACGGTGAGGACATGCTTGTGCCGCCAGGTGGCGAGCGCGTCATCGATATCGACCAGCTTCTCGGCGAGCTGGTAGAGTTCCCACCAGCGATGCGGGTCGCGATAGACCTGCACCCACGCGGCCTCGACCTCGGGGCTGGGCTGATAGGGTTTGGACCAGTCCCGGTTCAGCGCGGTTTCGGGCAGGTCGAAGTCGGCGCGGGCGAGCGCGGCATTGGCTTCATCCCACAGGCTGGGCAGTGCGGCGAATTCGGTCGTGAGCGGTCCCGGCACGCCGCCGCCGCGCAGGCCGAGCAGGGTTTCGACCGCACGGAACTGATCCGACTGGAAGCCGCTGGACCCGCCGAGCACGCTGCGGAATGCGCTATAGTCGCTGGGCGTCATCGTGGTAAGGACTTCCCATGACAGGGTCATCACCGCCTGGATGCGGCTGACGCGGGCGAGGCTCTTATAGGCTTCGACCAGCTTGTCGTTACGGACAAGATCGAGTGCGACGCGAAGCTCGGCGATCGCCTGTTTGAGCCAGAGCTCCTTGGTCTGATGGATGATGACGAACAGCAGTTCGTCATGCTCGTCCGAGATCGGGTGCTGGGCGGAGAGAAGCTGGTCGAGCGCGAGATAGCGCCCATAGGTCATGTCGTCGCTCATTCGGGTATCCGCGCTGAGAGTGGATCGTGTCGTCTGTAACGGTTCCTATCGGGGCGCGGACGCAGAGGAAAGCGCAGTCAGCGCGCCGCGTAACGATCGGCGATCGGGGCGATCAGCGCGTCGAGTGCGGCGCGGTCGTGCCAGACGCCATGTGTCATCACGCCGAGCGGCTGGCGGAGCGTGGAAAGATCGTCGAGCGGGTTGGTGCGGGTGAGGAGCAGGTCTGCGCGCGCGCCGGGCGCGATCATCCCCAGCGGGGGTTCGCCGGCGCGGGCGCGGGCGCGGGCGATGAACGCGCCGGCATTGCGGGTGGCGGTGGCGAGCGTCTGGTAGCGGGTGAGACCAGCGGATTCGAGCAGCGCGAGGTTCCGGTGGAGCGAATCGCCGATGAACAAACCGGGGATGGTCGGCGCGTCGGTGCCCGATACGAGCGGGATACCCGCATCGGCGAATGCCTTGACCAAACGGCCGAGAAACGCGGCGCGCGGCATCAGATCGCCGCTGCGCCGGTCATAGCCGGCATTGGGCCAGTCGAGCCGGTAGCGCGGCGAGAGCAGGCGCGTTTCGGGGCTGGCGAGCCAGGCGCGGACGGCGGCGGGCTTGCCCCATTGCTGAGCGATGATGCCGTAGGTGACGAGATCGGCGGTGACGAAGGCGTCGTGACGCTTCACCAGCGCGACCGCGCCAGCGATGGCGCCGTCGGAGGGGACGCTCTGCCCGGAATCGAAATCGGGCGCGAAGAAATAGCTGTAGATGAACTCCTCGGCATGGGCGACGAGGAGCTGGCCGGCGGCGAGCTGACGATCGAGCCCGCCCATCGCGGTGACGGTGTGGCCTACAAGCGGGATGCCGAACTCCCGCCCCGCGGCGGTCAGCGCGGCGAAGGCGTCGGCCGAGAGGGTGTTATAGACCTTGATGAAGGCATAGCCATTGGCTCGGGCGAGCAGGACGGCGGCGCGCGCCTCCTCCGCATTGGTGACGACGAGATGGCCGTATCGCGGGGACCCGTCGACCGCGAGCACGGTGTAGATGTGCGGCGCCGGGATTGTCCCGTCATTGGCGGCGATGCGGGTGCGACCGGCAAAGGCGTTCGACGCCTCGCCCATGTGGAGGACGGTGGTGACGCCGTAGGAGAGGTAGATGGCGAGATCGTCGCGCGTCTGGACATGGGTATGCAGGTCGGCGAGGCCGGGGCTGAGCCACAGTCCGCGCGCATCGATGCGGCGGGCATCGGCGGGAATGACGAGGCGCGGGCCGATCGCGGCGATGCGGCCATTCTCGACCAGCACGGTCTGGCCGCGCAGCACGCGTTCGCGGTCCATCGGAACGAGGTTGGCGTTGACGAAGGCGATGCGGCTGGCGGGCTGCGCAGTCGCGGGGAGGACGAGCGCGAGACCGGCCAGCCAGAGGGCGAGCGCGAAGCGGAGGATAAGGTCCATCCGCCTCTGCTAGCCGAGCCCGCCGTCGGGCGAAACCGCGCGCGTCAGTCGCGTAGTAGCTCGTTGATCCCGGTCTTGCTGCGGGTCTGGGCGTCGACGGTCTTGACGATGACTGCGCAATAGAGGCCGGGGCCGCCGTCCTTGCCCGGCAGCGTGCCGGGAACGACCACCGAATAGGGCGGGACGACGCCACGATGGACTTCGCCGGTCGCGCGATCGACGATCTTGGTGCTGGCGCCGAGATAGACGCCCATCGATAGCACCGCGCCCTCGCCGACGCGGACGCCCTCGGCCACTTCGGCGCGCGCGCCGATGAAGGCGCCGTCGCCGATGATGACGGGATCGGCCTGAAGCGGCTCAAGCACGCCGCCGATGCCGACGCCGCCCGAAAGATGGACGTTCCTGCCGATCTGGGCGCAGCTGCCGACGGTCGCCCAGCCATCGACCATCGAGCCTTCGCCGACATAGGCGCCGATGTTCACGAAGCTGGGCATCAGGACGACGTTCTTCGAAATGAAGGCGCCGTGGCGCACGACGCTGCCGGGGACCTGGCGGAAGCCCGCGGCGCGGAAGCGCGCCTCGTCCCAGCCAGCGGTCTTGAGCGGCACCTTGTCGAAGCCCCAGTCGCCGGCCTGTGTGCCGATCACCTCATTGTCGTTGAGGCGGAAAGACAGGAGCACGGCCTTTTTAAGCCACTGATTGACCTGCCAGCCATCCGCCACCGGCTCCGCCACGCGGGCCTCGCCACTGTCGAGCAGGTTGAGCGCCTCGGCCACCGCGTCGCGCACCGCGCCGGTGGTGGCGAGGGAGATGTTCGCGCGGTCTTCCCAAGCGGCGTCGATCGTGGCGGCGAGGTCGGTCATGATTGCTCCAGGATGGTTTCGAGCCAGTGGCTGATGTCGTGGGTGGTGTGGTCGATATAGCTGCGGTCGGCGTCCGGCGCCTGTTCGGAGCCATTATCGACCCAGATGGTGGTCATGCCGATCGCCTTGGCCGGGGCGAGGTTGCGCGCCATGTCCTCGACGAAGGCGGCGCTCGTCGGATCGATGTTCCACGCCTCGCACACGCTGCGATAGGCATCGGGGTGCGGCTTGGGCGCATAGTTGCTGGCGTGAACGTCGTGGATCGCCTCGAAACTCTCGGCAAGGCCGAGGCGGCCGAGCACCTTTTGTGCATAGGGTTCGTCGGCGTTGGTGAAAACGAGCTTGCGGCCGGGCAGCTTGGCGATCGCCGCGGCGAGCGGGGCGTTATGCTCGAGCACGTCCATTTCGATGTCGTGCACGTCGGCGAGATAGTCGTGCGGATCGATGCCATGCTCGGCCATCAGCCCGGCGAGCGTGGTGCCGTGCGAGATGAACCATGCCTTTTGTACGCGGCGCGCTTCGACAGGATCAAGGTTCAGCAGGCGGGCGACATAAGCGCCGATGCGCGCGTCGATCCGTGCGAACAGGTCCGCGCTCTTGGGATAGAGCGTATTGTCGAGATCGAACAGCCAGGCGTCGATATGGGCGAGATCGGGGCGCATGATGCGGTGGCGTTTAGGAGGGAAGCGCGCGCAGGGGAAGGATAGGAATGCTTGGGGAGGAATTGATTGGGCGTTGCCAAGCCTTGCTTGGGTAGCGGTGAAGCGGATGGCTTCCCATCTGGCCGGGCATGACAGCCTATTCCCTGCTCGACCTGGTTCCGATCCTCGAGGGCGGCAACGCCAGCCGGTCCTTCGCCAACGCCGCCGATCTGGCGAGACATTCGGAGGCCGAGGGGTTCAGCCGCTATTGGGTCGCCGAGCATCACGGCATGCCGGGGATCGCGAGCGCAGCGACTGCGGTGGTGATCGCCCATGTCGGCGCGGCGACGTCGACCATCCGGGTCGGCGCGGGCGGGATCATGCTGCCCAACCATGCCCCGCTGGTGATCGCCGAGCAGTTCGGCACGCTCGACGCGCTGTTCCCGGGCCGGATCGACCTGGGCCTTGGCCGCGCGCCGGGGAGCGACCAGCGCGTGGCGCGGGCGCTGCGGCGCAATCTTGAGACCAGCTCCGACGCCTTCCCGCAGGATGTGGTCGAGCTGCAGAGCTATTTCGCCGATGACGGGCAGACTGGCATCCATGCCGTGCCCGGCGGCGGCGCGCGGCCCGAGCTTTGGATCCTGGGATCGAGCCTGTACGGCGCGCAGCTCGCCGCGGCACTGGGGCTGCCCTATGCCTTCGCCTCGCACTTCGCGCCAGGATCGCTCGACGAGGCGCTCGACGTCTATCGGCGGCTGTTCCAGCCCTCGGCCGTGCTCGACAAGCCGCATGCGATGGCCGGGTTCAACGTGTTTGCGGCGGATACCGACGAAGAAGCGGAGCTACTGGCGACGTCGATGCAGCAGGCGTTCGTCGCGCTGCGCACCACCGGCACGGGCATCAAGCTGCCGCCGCCGGTGCCGGGCTATCTCGACACGATTCCGGGACAGGCGCGGGCGATGCTCGACCACGTCCTGTCGTGCACCGCGATCGGCGGGCCGGAGAAAGTGCGCGATGGGCTGGCCAGGTTCATCGCGCGGACCGGGGTGGACGAGGTGATGCTGGTCAGTTCGATCTACGATCATGGTGCGCGCAAGAAGAGCCTGTCGATCGCCGCGGAGGCGATGCGCGGGCTTTGAGTCCGTCATTTCGGGCTGGCGCCGCAATCTACCCAAAGCTTGCCCGAAAGCTGCCTTGATCGCGCGGCACCAACCAGGCTGACAGGGACACGTTCAGGGGGCTGAACGAGGAGCAGACAGCGATGTCAGCGCCAATGGCTACCACGAAGAAGGTCGGGATCCGGTGCCATATCGGCGTCCACCGGCCACGCCGCCGCGACCGGCCCGGCCGCGGTGAGTTCGAGACGACGTGCCGCGATTGCGGCTGTGATCTGGTGCTGAGTCCCGTAACCGGCCGCTGGCGCTTTTCCGGTGTGATGGGATAGGTCCGGCGACGGCTTTTCTTCAACCCGCCGCCGGGAGCCGCAGCCTGACCAGCAATCCCCCCAGATCCTCGCTCTCTTCGAGCGTGACGGTACCGTCGTAGATTTCCGCTACGTCGCGGACGATGGCGAGGCCGAGGCCGGTGCCGGGCTTGCCGGTGTCGAGCCGGACGCCGCGGTCGAAGATGCGAATGCGGTCGGCCTCCGGGATGCCGGCGCCGTCGTCCTCGATCATGATCTCGACGAAGCCGGCCTGCACGCTGACGGTGATGAAGACGCTGCCGCCGCCATATTTGGCGGCGTTCTCGACCAGATTGCCCATGATCTCGTCGAGGTCCTGCCGCTCGATATGCGCGACGAGATCCTTGGGGCCGTCGGTGTCGATGCGGACATGGGGATAGAGGCGCGCGACGGCGCGCTCGACCGATTCGACGCTGGGCCAGACCGGCGCGCGGCTGTGCGCCGAGCCGCGGCGGCCGACCGCGCGGGCACGGGCGAGATGGTGATCGACCTGGCGGCGCATGGTGCGGGCTTCGCGCACCACCGTCGAGGGCAGGTCGTCGGATTGCGCGGTGGCGGCGTTCATGATCACCGTGAGCGGCGTCTTGAGCGCATGGGCGAGGTTGCCGGCGTGGCGGCGCGCTTCCTCGGCCTGCCTGTCGTTGTGCGCGACGAGGGCGTTGAGCTCCTCGACCATCGGCGCGACCTCTGCAGGCATTGCACCTTCGATCCGGGGCGCCTCGCCGGTGCGCAGCTGCTGGATACCCGCGCGTAGCTTGCGCAGCGGGAGCAGGCCGTACCAGGTCTGAAGCGCAGCCAGGGCGATCAGGGACGCGGCAAGCAGCAGGAAGCTGCGTACCAGCGTCTTGCGCAGCGCCTCGATCTGCGCGTCGAGCATGTCGCGGCTCTGCGCGACCTGGAAGCGCCAGCGAACCTGCGAGCCGGGCAGGACGATGTCGCGTTCGACCACGCGCAGGCGGTGGTCGGTGAACTGGTTCGAATCGTAGGTGTGGACGTCCTGATCCTGATGCGCCTCGTCGGTGCGCAGCTGGCGGTCCCAGAGCGAGCGCGAGGGGAAGGGTTCATAGCCCTTGCCCGTGACCTGCCAGTAAAGGCCCGAATAAGGCTCGAGGAAGCGCTGGTCGGAAAGCTGGCGGTTGAACGCGATCTCGCCCTCCGGACCGATCTCCGCAGAGACGACGAGCGAGTTCAGGAGATATTCGAGGCCGTCGTCGAAGTTGCGCGTAACCGCACCGGTCAGCACGCGATCGAGCGCGAAGCCGCCGCCGGTGAGCAGCAGCGTGATCCACGCCGCCGCGATCAGGATCATGCGGCGGCTCAAAGATCCGGTCGTGCGGACATAGGGCCGGGGCGCGGGGTCCCCGGGCTGAGGCGTCAGTTCCGAAGCCGCCATGCTCTCCGCACGACGGACGAACGGAAAGCGGCGATCCAGAACGAGTCCGAAGGGAAGATCAGCCACCGGCCTCCGCCGGCTCTTCGAGGCTGTAGCCCAGGCCGCGGATCGTGGTGATCACGTCGGGGCCGAGCTTCTTGCGGATGCGCGTCACGAACACCTCGATCGTGTTCGAATCGCGATCGAAATCCTGGTCGTAGATATGCTCGATCAGCTCGGTGCGGCTCACCACCTTGCCCTTGTGATGGAGCAGGTAGGAGAGGAGCTTGTACTCCTGCGCGGTGAGCTTGACCGGGTCGCCGCCCTTGGTGACCTTGCCAGATCGCGTGTCGAGGCGGATGTCGCCCGCGATCAGCTCGGCCGAGGCATTGCCCGATGCGCGGCGGATCAGCGCGCGCAGGCGGGCGATCAGCTCCTCCGACTGGAACGGCTTGGCGACATAATCGTCGGCGCCGGCGTCGAGCCCGGCAACCTTGTCCGACCAGCTGTCGCGCGCCGTCAGCACCAGAACGGGCGTGGTCTTGCCTTCCTTGCGCCAGCGGTCGAGCACGGTCAGCCCGTCGATCTCGGGCAGCCCGAGGTCGAGAACGATCGCGTCGTAATTCTCCGTCGAGCCGAGATAATGGCCCTCTTCGCCATCGCCGGCGGTATCGACGGCATAGCCCGCGCCTTCGAGCGTCGCCTGAAGCTGGTTGCGGAGATTGGGTTCGTCCTCGACGATCAGAACGCGCATCTTATTTCCTTCTTGTTCCCGTCAGCGGCCCGACTGGCCGACGATCTGACCCGAACGGCCATCGACGTCGATCCAGATGACCGATCCATTGCGCAGGAACTTTAGCGTGTAAATCATCGTCCCCGAATCGAAATCGAAGCCGAGATACTGCGCGCCCTTGCGCGTCATTGCGGGAACGACCCGCGATTCGATCTCGCGCAGCGGTAGCAGGCGGCCCTGCGCGCGGCCTTCGCGCGCAGCTTCCTGATCGCCGCGCACCTGCGGCGAGGCATGCGCAGGAAGCGCAGCAGCGGCAAGCAATGCGCCGAGACAGAGAAAGCCGAACATCTTCATGTGGCTTGGCATAGGTGCGAACCGTTGAACAGCCGGTGAATATGGACGTAAGCCTGTCGTAAGCCGCCCAGCCGCGCCCACGCTTGCCCCCGGAGGCGCATCCGCCTACCTGCGCGGGCCTATGGCTGCTCCTGTACTCTCCTATGAAAAGCTCGGTCTGGTCCAGGGATCGGGCTGGCTGTTCCGCGATCTCGACATCTATGTGGGGCAGCGCGACCGGCTGGCGCTGATCGGGCGCAATGGCGCGGGCAAGACCACATTGCTCAAGCTGCTCGCCGGACAGGTGGATGCAGACGAAGGGCGGCGGACGATACAGCCGGGCACGCGCGTGGTTATGCTGGAGCAGGAACCGCGGATGACCGGGTGCACGACGCTGATGGACTATGTCCTGTCGGGCGACGACGCGCCTCAGCGGCATGAGGCCGAGGCGATCGCCGACCAGCTCGGCATCGACCTGACGCGCGAGGCGGCGACGGCGAGCGGGGGCGAGCGCCGTCGGGCGGGCATCGCGCGGGCGCTGGCGATGGATCCCGACGTGCTGCTGCTCGACGAGCCGACCAACCATCTCGACATCCATGCGATCGAGTGGCTGGAGGAATGGCTCAACCGCTATCGCGGCGCGTTCGTCGTCATCAGCCACGACCGCACCTTCCTGACGCGCCTGACGCGGCAAACCTTGTGGCTCGACCGCGGATCGATGCGGCGCGCCGAGATCGGATTCGGCGGGTTCGAGGTGTGGACCGAACAGGTCTATGCCGAGGAGCAGCGCGCGGCGGAGAAGCTCGACGCGAAGCTGAAGCTCGAGGAGCATTGGCTGCAGCGCGGCGTCACCGGACGGCGGCGGCGCAACCAGGGTCGGCTGACCAAGCTGCTGGAGATGCGCGCCGAGCGAGCGGCGATGACCGGCCCTGCAGGGGCGGCGAACCTGACCACCGCGGCCGACGATTCGAAGACCAAGGTGGTGATCGACGCCAAGGGCGCCTCCAAATCCTATGGCGACCGCACGATCATCCGCGACCTCACCCTTCGGGTGACGCGCGGCGACCGCATCGGCATCGTCGGCAAGAACGGCGCGGGCAAATCGACCCTGCTCAAGCTGCTGACCGGCGAGATCGAGCCGGACACCGGCAACGTGAAGCTCGCCAAGACGCTCGATCCGGTGATCATCGACCAGCAGCGCAGCCGGATGCAGCCGGAAAAAACGGTGCGCGACGTGGTTGCCGACGGCGGCGAATGGATCGACGTGCTGGGCACGCGCAAGCACATCCATGGCTATCTCAAGGAGTTCCTGTTCGAGCCGAACATGGTGGATGCCAAGGTCGGCACGCTTTCCGGCGGCGAACGCTCGCGCCTGTTGCTGGCGCGCGAATTCGCCCGGCCGTCGAACCTGATGGTGCTGGACGAGCCGACCAACGACCTCGATCTCGAGACGCTCGACCTGCTGCAGGAAGTGATCGCGGACTATGACGGCACGGTGCTGATCGTTAGCCACGACCGCGACTTTCTCGACCGCACGGTGACGATGACGATCGGGCTGGACGGATCGGGGACGGTCGACATGGTGGTCGGCGGCTATGCCGACTGGGAAGCCAAGCGCAAGGTTCGGCCCGAGGCAAGGAAGGCGGCGGCCAAGGCCGCACCGGTGGCCGAAACGCCCAAGGTGAAGACCAAGCTCAGCTACAAGGACCAGCGCGACTACGATCTGCTGCCCAAGCGGATCGAGGAACTGGACGCGGCGATCGCGAAGGACGAGGCGGCGCTGGCCGACCCGGACCTGTACGCCAAGAACCCGGGCAAGTTCGACACGCTGATGGCGGGGATCGCCAAGGCGCGTGACGAGAAGGACGCGGCGGAGCTGCGCTGGCTGGAACTGGCGGAGATGGTCGAGGGGCTGGGGTGAGCCAAATTCTTCCCCTGAGCCGGCTCAGGGGAGGAAGGGGCCGGTTCAGGCTGGCACGACCACGTCGATCGCGCGTTCGGCCACGCGCACCATTACCGGCGTCCGCGCCAGCACCTCGCCGTCGATCGAGATCTTGCGATGCGGGCGGGTGTCGAGCTTGAGCTCGGCGCCGCGGAATTCGCTGACATTCTGGTCGCGGGTGCGCAGGCGGAAGAAGCGGGCGTACCAGTCCCAGGCGAGGCGCCAGCGATTGCGGCCGGTGACGACCTGGATCAGCATCTCGCCGCTCTCGACACAGGCCTCGTCGCTCATCACCACGCCGCCGTGGAACCGGCCGTTGAGGATGCGCACCTCGCTGCCCCACATGCGATGGGTCTTGGTGCCATCGTCCACGAACACGCGGAACGGGCGGAAGCGGGCGAAGCACCAGACGGCCCAGGTAAGATAGCCGACGCGGCCGAGATATTTCTTGAGGTTGTGCGGGACGCTCTCCCCGATCATCGGGGAGAGGCCCATTGCCGCGGCATTGGCGAAATAGTCTTGGTCGATCATGCCCAGATCGACGCGGCGGCGCTTGCCCGTGGCGATCGCGCTGATCGCGCCGTCGAGGTCGAGCGGGATGCCGAGCGTGCGCGCGAAGCTGTTGGCGGTGCCGAGCGGGAGTACCGCAAACACCACATCCTTGCCCACGACATCGTCGACCACGCCTGACAGCGACCCGTCACCGCCGCCGACGATCACCATCGGCGCGCCAGAGCGGATTGCGTCACGCACGGTATCGTCGAGCAGATCGGGGTCGCGCACGGGATGTGCGGCGATGAGACGGATGCCGGCAGCCTCGACCTTCTGGCGCGCCTGTTCGAACAGCGCGGCACCGCGGCGCGACTTGGCATTGACGATGAGCACCGCTTCACGCGGGACGGGAAGGTTCGTTGTCACGGCGTCACAACGGGCGAGACGGGCTGAGGTTCAGAGCTGCTTCCCGTTCCGGCCCGCCAGCTCGACCACATATTGCCAGGCGACGCGGCCCGAACGGCTGCCGCGCCGGGTCGCCCAGTTGATCGCCTCGGCGGGGTCGAAGGGCAGACCGTGGTCCTGCGCATAGGTACGGACGATCTCGACATAGGTGTCCTGGTCGATCGCGTGGAAGCCGAGCGACAGGCCGAACCGGTCGGCAAGCGCGAGATTGTCGTCGATGCTGTCGCGCGGATTGATCGCGCTCGACTGCTCGGCGATGTCGCGCGGGATCAGGTGGCGACGGTTCGAGGTGACGAACAACCGGGCATTGAGCGGGCGCGCTTCGGCCCCGCCCTCGAGCAGCGAGCGCAGCGCGCGGCCGTCCGACGCGGCGTCGAAGCCGAGATCGTCGAGGAAGATGACGAAGGCGCGCGAGCTGGCAGAGATCAGCGCGAAGAGCTGGGGCAGCGTGTCGAGCGCATCGGCCTGCGCCTCGATCAGCGCGATGGCACCGCCCTCCGCCTGCACCGTGGCGACCGCAGCCTTGCTCAGCGCCGACTTGCCGGTGCCGCGCGCGCCCCACAGCAGCACATCGTGCGCGGGCAGGCCGTTTGCGAGGCGGCGGACATTGTCGAGCAACGTCTCCTTCTGCCGATCGATCCCGACGAGCTCGGCGAGCGGGAGCGGCGCGAAAGCGCGGGCGGGCTGGAGGAAGCTGCGGTGCCATACATAGGCCGGGTGCGCGCCGAGATCGGGCACCGGCGGGGGCGGCGGAGCCAGCCGTTCGAGGGCTGCGGCGATGCGGTCCAGCGGGTCGCTCATGGAGGCTGGCTAGGCGGCGGGGCGGAGGAAGGCAATGGCTTCATTCCTCGCCGTACCGGAGAGGAATCGGTTCAGGCCAGCTTCGCGATCAGCGCTTCGGCGGCGCTGCGGTCGGTGAAGCCGGGGATGGCGATGGCGGCCTGCGCCTGCGCCCTGGCATCGGCGTTGCGGCCGGCCTCGGCATAGGCCTGTGCCAACTGCCAGCGCAGCATCGGGTGGCGCGGGGCGAGGGCGACCGCCTTTTGCAACAGCTCGATGCCGCCCTCGATGTCGCCGCTCTCGGCGAGGGTCCAGCCCATCGCGCCCGCCACTGCGGGGTTGGATGGGGCTAGGTGGTAGGCAGCCTCGGCATAGCGCGCGGCGCGTTCGGGCTCGTCCGCGCCGGCATAGGCGAGCGCGAGCTCGGCGAGCAGCCCGGCGTCGCGGTTGCCGGTGCGCAGGCGGACCGCCTCGAGCGAATCGATCGCGGCGTCATAGTCGCCCGCTGCCGCCTGCCAGCTGGCTGAGAGGCGCAGAGCAGCGAGGTTGAGCGGGTTCTGCGAAAGGAACAGCGCGAGCGTGGTCGATGCCTCCTGCCGCTGGCCCGAACGGTCGAGCGCCTCGACCAGACGGAGCATTGCAGCCTCGTCAAAGCGGATGCTGGCAGCGTCCTTGTAGTAGCGCACGGCATCTCCGGGACGGCCGAGCAGCATCAGCGTATCGCCGACCAGCGTGTGCGCGGCGGGCGCGCCGGGGTTGTTGGCGGCGATCTCCTTCGCGGCGGCGAGCGCGTCTGTCTTGTTGCCGCTGTCGATCAGCCCGCGGATCAGCGGGACCGTGGCGCGGGGGTCATCGACCGGCGCCTTCTGCACCGCGGCGGTGAGACTGGGCAGCGCTTCGTCGGAGCTGAACCAGGCCGAGCCGTCGCGAACCGGCGATGCGGCGCGGTCGAAATAGCGGGCGGCATCGGCACGCTGGCCGATTCGTTCATAGCCGCGCGCGACGAGGCTGAGCGCATAGGAATCGGCGTCGCCGCGGGCGACGACCGGCAGCAGCAGTTCGATCCCGTTCTTCGACGCGTCCGAGCGAAGCAGCGCGGTGGCGAGCAGCTTGCGCGCGGTGAGGTTCATCGGCTGGACGTTGACCAGGTTGCGCAGCTTCTCGACTGCGCGTTCGTAGCGCCCCTGCTCGATGTCGAGCGTGCCGCCCAGCAGCATCCCGCCGGGCAGCGCGGCGATCCCGCTGCCTGCGCGCTGAAGCAGGTTGCTGGCGAGATCGAACTGCTCGGCGCGCGCGGCGAGTACGGCCTGCAGGTAGAAGGCCTGCGGACTGCGCGGGCGAACCTCCATCGCGCGCCGGGTGACCGCGAGCATCTCGCGCGTGCGGCCGGCGTCGCCGAGCGTGGAGGCGTACTGGATCAGCGTCGAATGGCGATAGGGATCGCGCTTGAGCGCGGCCTCGAACCAGGGGAGCGCCGCGACCAGACCGTATTGGCTGCGGACCAGCTCGCCGCGCAGGACCAGCGCTTCGGTACTGCCGCTGTCGAGCTGGGTGGCCTTGCCCGCCGCCTCGATCGCACCGACCACATCGCCCGCGTTGAGGCGGAAGCGGCCGAGATCGGTCCAGGTATTGGCATCGTCGGGTGCCAGACGAACCGCGGCCAGCGCGGCCTGTTGCCCCGCGGCAAGATTGCCGCCTGCGGCATAGGCCCGGGTGCGAACGCGCAGGACGTAGAGGCGGTCGGCTTCCGGGGCCTTGCCCGCTTCGATCAGCGCGCGACGCGGATCGCCCTGCAGCAGGATCGCGTGCGCCATCAGGGCATGGGTGCGCTTCGGATCGATGCCGTTGTCGATCGCGCGGCGCAGCGACGCCTCGGCGGCGATGCCTTCGTCGAGCGCAAGGGCGGCACGGGCGAGGGCGAGGTGCGCCTCGCCCCAGTTGGGGTCGGCGCGGACGGCGCCGAAGGCCTGCGACCGGGCGGCGGACGCGTTGCTCGCCTTGAGATACTGCTCGCTGCGCGCGACTGCCGCGCGCGCCGCTTCGGGATCGACGCGGTTGGCAACGACCGAGCGGAAGGCGAGCAGCGCCACGCCGAACGCGCCGATGCACAGCGCGAACACGACGATGCGGCGCAGATTGACGCGGCGTTTGCCCGCCGCGCGGCTGCTGTCGCTGCGCCAGGTGCGGCGGCGGCCGGTTTCAGGGCTGGAGGTCATAGGCCTTCATCAGATCATAGAGGGTGGGGCGGCTGATCCCGAGCAGGCGCGCGGTGCCGGAGATATTGCCGTCGGTGCGGGAGAGGGCCTGGATGATCGCGCGCCGGTCCGCGGCCTCGCGCACGGCCTTCAGGTTGACCGGGCCGGCATGTTCGGGCGCGGGGAGATCCAGATCGGCGGCGACGACGAGCTTGCCGTCGGCCATGATCGCGGCGCGCTTCACCCGGTTTTCCAGCTCGCGGACATTGCCCGGCCAGTGCCATGCGTCGATCGCGTCGAGCGCATCGGGGGCGAAGCTCTTGGTGCCGAGCTTCATCGCGCTGCTGTGCTTGTGGAGCAGATGGCGCGCGAGCAGGCCCGCATCGCCCGGACGCTCGGCGAGGCTCGGAATCCGCACGACGATCTCGGCGAGGCGGTAATAGAGGTCGTCGCGGAAGGTGCCCGCGGCGATCATCGCGTCGATGTCCTGGTGCGTCGCGCAGACCACGCGGGTATCGACTGCAATCGGCTTGCGTCCGCCGATCCGCTCGACCACGCGCTCCTGCAGGAAGCGCAGCAGCTTGACCTGAAGCGCGAGCGGCACGTCGCCGATCTCGTCGAGGAAGAGCGTGCCGCCCTGCGCCTGCTCGATCTTGCCCTCGGTCGTCTTGACCGCGCCGGTGAAGGCCCCTTTCTCGTGCCCGAACAATTCGGATTCGAGCAGGGTTTCGGGGATTGCGGCGCAGTTGATCGCGACGAACTCGCCTTTGCGGCGGCTGGCGTCGTGCAGGCCGCGGGCGAGCAGCTCCTTTCCGGTGCCGCTGGCGCCGAGCAGCATCACCGAGACGTCGGCCGGGGCGACGCGCTCGATCGTGCGGGTGACCTTGAGCATCTCGGGCGATCCGGTGACGATGCCGCCGAGCGCAGTGCCGCGTTCGGCCCGCGCGGCGAGGCGGCGGTTTTCGGCCTCGAGCGCATGGACGTGGAAGGCGCGTGCAACGATTAGGCCGAGCGCGTCGATGTCGATCGGCTTCTGGTAGAAGTCCCATGCCCCCATCGAGATAGCGCGGAGCATCGATTCGCGCTCGCCATGGCCCGATGCGACGATGACGCGGGTATCGGGCTTGAGCGCGAGGATGGTTTCCAGGACGGCGAAGCCCTCGCTCGTGCCGTCGGGGTCGGGCGGCAGGCCGAGATCGAGCGTGACCACCGCAGGCTCCTCCGCACGCAGCATCGCGATGGCGCCCTCGCGGTCGCCCGCGGTCAGGATCTCATAGCCCTCATAGGCCCAGCGCAGCTGGCGCTGCAGCCCGGCATCGTCCTCGACGATCAGGAGTTTGGGTTTGTCGTTCATGCCGCTTGTCCAACTTCGTTACCGGCGCCGGCCGCTGCGCGCAGCACAACGCGAAATCGCGATCCCTTGCCCTCGCTGCTCTTGACCTCGATCCGCCCGCCCATCTCGGCGGCGAGCTTCTGCGCCTCGAACGCGCCGATGCCGAAGCCGCCGGGCTTGGACGAGACGAAGGGCTTGAACAACTTGTCCCGGATGAAAGCGGGCGACATGCCCGCGCCGCGATCGATCACGTCGATCCGCGCCTCTTCCTTTTCGGATCGCACTTCGATCCGTACTGGCGCGTCCGCGGCGCTGGCCTCGATCGCATTCTGGATGAGGTGGCCGAGCAGCGTTTCAAGCATCGCGGGATCGGCGATGGCGAGCGGATCGCCGCTGCTCGATACCTCGACCGGATGCTGTGCGCGCCGCGCCTTGGCGACGCGCCGGGCGAGCGGTGCAAGCGGCACCGCGACCGGCGCATCGGTGCGCGCGCGGTGATGCTGCGAGAGGCGCGCGAGCATGTCGTTCATGCGCCCGGCCGAATCCTGAAGGGTAGCGACCATGTCGGCACGAAAGGCGGGGTTGTCGGCGTGGCGCTCCGCATTGCGCGCGACCAGCGTCAGCTGGCTGACCAGATTCTTGATGTCGTGCATGATGAAGGCGAAGCGGCGGTTGAATTCCTCGAACCGTTCGGCTTCGGCCAGTGCCTCGATTGCACGTTCCTCGGCGAGATAGCTGGCCAGCTGGCGGCCGGCCGCCTTGAGCAGGTCGAAATCCTCCCAGTCGAGCGCGCGGGTGATGGGCGGGCGGGCGAGCACGATTGCGCCGGCAAGACGGGCGTGATGCGGCAACGGCACCACTACCCATGCCTGATCCCAGCTGCGGATCGAGGGGGGCGCCGAATCGGCACCCTCGACGGTATCGAGCTCCAGAACCAGCGTCGGATCGATCCGGTCGAGATGCCAGCTTTCCCCATAGCCGGCGGGCAGCACGGCTCGATCGATGTTCCACGCCGCGCCGACGCCCAGCGTTTCGCCCTGCGGCACCAGCAGCACACCCGCGGGCGAATCGGTGAGGTCCGCGAGCGCCTTGACGATACGCTCGTCGAGCGGGGCGCTGCCTTCGGGCTCGCCCAGCGTTTCGGTGAAGCGCATCCATTCCGCGCGATAGTCGTAGCGGTGGCGGAAGAAGTGCTTGGCGAGCTTCACCTTGATCCAGGCACGCAGCCAGGGGCTCGATACCAAGGTGAGGATGGCGGCGGTCGAGCCGAAGACGAAGGCGGTCTGGAGCAGCCGGGCATTGTCGCCGCCGATCGCGGCGAGCGCCGAAGTGGCGAGCGCCAGCAGCGCGAAATAGAGGCCGATCGCGACCAGCGAGAGCGATTGATAGGCGACGGTGCGGGAAAGCTGCATCGGCCACTCGCCGCGCCTCTGCAGCCCCATCGCGATCGCCGCGGTGATCAGCGCCATCGCGCCGCCGCGGACCGCGACCAGCTGGTGCGGCCAGCCCATGGTCAGCCAGGCGACGCTGAGGACATTGATGTCGACCAGCCATATCGCGCCGATCGCGAGCACGACCGGGCGCATGCCGGCGGTGCCGGGCGCGGTGATCGCGCTGTGGAGGCTCTGAACCAGCACGAGCGCGGTGACGGCGGCCATCATGCGCAGCAGCAGCGCAGCTTGGGTCACTTCAGGTGCGGCTTCCGGCGCGGTCGCAGCCACGTGGAGCGCCAATGCGACAAGGATGACGAGCGCGACGACACCATAGACGATGCCGATCGCGGCAGGCGGTCGCTCCGATCCGTTACGGCGGTGAAGTGCGATCATGAAAGCGAGCCAGGCAAGGTTGCGCCCGCTTTCGGCGATACGGGTGGTCAGATCGGTTTCGCCGATCCCTGCGACCGCGAGCGCCCACAGCGCGGTCATCATCAGTGCCACGGCGAGCGGGTTGCGCGGCACGCCGGCCTCGGCGCGGCGCAGCGTCCACAGGCCGAGCGCGCCGAACAGCAGCGCCGCGAGCGCGTGGCTCCAGAGGATCAGCGCCGGAACCACGGGATCAGCGCGCGCCGTCCGGGAAGAGCACCACCCGGAGCGTCTGGAGCAGGATCAGCACGTCGAGAAAGGGGGAATAGTTCTTTGCGTAATAGAGGTCATATTCGAGCTTCTGGCGACTGTCCTCGATCGACGCACCATAGGGATAGTTGATCTGCGCCCAGCCGGTGATGCCGGGCTTCACCATGTGCCGCTCGGCATAATAGGGCAGCTTGGCCTCGAGATCCTCGACGAACTGGGGGCGTTCGGGGCGCGGGCCGACAAAGCTCATCTCACCCTTCAACACCGACCAGCATTGCGGCAGCTCGTCGATCCGCACCTTGCGGATGAAGCGGCCGACCCGGGTGATGCGCGGATCGTCCTTCTCGGCCCAGACCGCCTTGCCGCCGACTTCCGCATCGACGCGCATCGAACGCAGCTTGATGATGTCGAAGCCCTGTCCGTAGAGCCCGACGCGGCGCTGGCGGTAGAAGGCCGGGCCGCGGCTTTCGAGCTTCACCGCGAGTGCGCCGAGCAGGACCAGCGGTAGGGTGAGGACCAGCAGGATCAGGCTCGCGACGATGTCGAAGAACCGCTTGAACATGCTCGACAGCATTCGGCCCGAGGAGAAGCCGTCGGAGAAGATCAGCCAGCTCGGATTGACCGACTGAAGATCGACGCGTCCCGTCTCGCGCTCGAGGAAGGTCGACGTGTCGTTGACATGGACGCCGGTGGTCTTGATCCGCAGCAGATCCTTGAGCGGCAATGCGTTGCGGCGTTCTTCTAGCGCGAGCACGACTTCGCTGGCGTTGAGCAGCACGACATGATCGGCAAGGTTGTAGATGGCGTCGCGCGCGATCGCTTCGGGAATGGTGCGGTTCGCCTCGCTCATCGCGACATAGCCGACGACGACGAAACCGGCACCCGGTTTCTTGGAAAGCGCCTTGAGCCGCTCGGCCCGCGCGCCCGCGCCGAGCACGACCACCCGGCGCTTGAAGATCTGGCTGCCCAGCGTCTTGCCGAGCAGCAGGCGTAGCAGGAACAGCATCACCGCCGCGGCGAGCATCGCGTAGAGCAGGTTCGAGCGCCAGAAGGTGAGCGCCGGAACGACGAAGAACACGACCGAGAGGAAGATCGTTCCCAGCGACACCGCGACCAGCAGCCGCGCGGCGGCGACCCGGATCGACTGAAGCGAATCCGCGCCATAGACCCCGACCGCGATCATCGCGAGCTCGAGACAAGCGGCGAAGCTGCTCATCTGGAGGATACGGGTGTGGATCGGCTCGACCTTCATCCCGATCTGCCAGGCGCGATAGGCCCAGCCGAACTCGGCCGCGGAGAACAGCAGCACGAGATCGAACAGGGCGAGCAGCAGCACCGCGTTCGGAATATAGTGTTTGAACAGGCGGATCATGGCGCCCCAACCCCTACACCGGAAACTGTAAACAAATCCGACACTGTAAGGACATGTCGGCAAAATTGACGAAAAAAAGCTGAAGACCGGGAAATTCATGTCCCGATAAGTGTTTGGCGGCACGTGCGGGCAAGGCTAGCCTCACTGGCGAGGAGACCATGATGACCGACCAGAAGCCGATCGTTCCCGTTATCCTCTCCGGCGGATCGGGCATCCGGCTATGGCCGATGTCCCGGCCCGAAATGCCCAAGCAGATGCTGGCGCTGACTGCCGAGGAAACCATGCTTCAACTGACCGCGCGGCGCACCCCGGCTGGCGATCGCTTTGCTGCGCCGGTGATTGTCGCCAACGCGCTGCACGCGGATATGGTCGAGGAGCAACTGGGGGCGGTCGAGGCGCGGGCGCAAGCGCTGATCCTGGAGCCGATGGGCCGCAATACCGCCCCGGCAATCGCGCTCTCGGCGCTGGCGGCAGGCGGCGGGAGCGAGCCGCTGCTGGTGATGCCGTCGGACCATGTGATCGGCGACGTCGCTGCCTTCCACGCCGCGATCGACGCGGCGCTCCCCCTGGTCGAGGACGGGTGGCTAGTGACCTTCGGAATCACACCCGATGCGCCCGAGACGGGCTACGGCTATATCAAGGTCGGCGATGCGATCCGGACGGGGGTGCATAAGGTCGAGCGGTTCGTCGAGAAACCGAAGCGGGATGTGGCGGAGGCGATGATCGCCGCCGGCGGCCACGCCTGGAACGGCGGCATCTTCCTGTTCAGGGCAGACGTCTATCTTGACGCGCTGGGCAGGTTCGCGCCGGATATGCTGGTGGCGGTGCGGGCGGCGATGGCGCGTGCGATCCGTGAAGGGACCCGAATTCTGCCCGATCAGATCGAGTTCGCGAAATCGCCGGCTGAGTCCATCGACTATGCGGTGATGGAGAAGGCCGAGCGCGTCGCCGTGGTGCCCGTGGCGATGGGCTGGTCCGATGTCGGAAGCTGGGACGCGCTGCACGCAATCAGTGACTGTGATGGGGCGGGCAACGCCTTTGGCGGAGAGGTGATCGCGGTCGACACCGCCGATTGCCTGGTGCGCGCCGGACCGGGCAAGCGTGTCGCGCTGGTGGGGATATCCGACCTGATCGTGGTTGCCGATGGCGACGACGTCCTCGTCCTGCCGCGCGGGCGCAGCCAGGATGTGAAGCGCATCATCGAGGCGATGAAGAAATAGGCGCCGCTGCTCCGCCTCCGCTGAGGTGGTCGCGATTCACGGTTGGAACAGGATCGTGACTCCGTCGAGTGGCCGCACCTGGGTCATCAACGGCGGCGGGATCAGTTCGCCGTCGATCAGGATGTAGAGCCGGCCCGGCACCACCTGTCCCGCGCGGAACGCCTCTGTCTCGTTCGCTTGCCTTGCGCTGCTCGCGATCGAGGGGCGGGCGGCGTAGACCGCGCGGACCGGCACTTTCGCCTTCGCTGCGCGCCAGGCAACTTCCTGAAAGACGCCTAGCTCTTTGGTGACGTCGCCCGGGACGAACGCGATGTCCTTTGCCTGCGCGATCAGCCGGTCCCATTCGAGCGAGCGGGTGCGGACATAGAGCGCGCCACCGCGCGCCTCGGCGCTCTGGGCGCGGATCGACAGCGCCATGGGTGTGAGGTCGGCGGTCTGGACGATGGCGAGCGCAGCAAGGACGAGACCGGCACGCCGTGGTTCGAGCCGGAACAGGATACGGATGCCCGCGAAGACCAGAACATAGGCGGCCGGCCAGAACAGCCGGCCCGACGCGCGCACCGCGTCGAGTGCAATCGCGACGCGATCGGGCAGGGCTGTGCGCGGCAGCTGTCGCCCGGCGAAATCGGGATAGGTGCTGATCGCGAGCAAGGTGAGGACGATGAGCGCGGGCAGCAGCCATTTGAGCCGTGCGAGGCTGTCGGGCGCATCCGTGGCGGGGCGTGGCAGTCGGCGGGCGAGGAACGCGGCGAGGGGAAGCAGGATCAGCAGGCCCAGTCCGAGATACTGGAAGCCCTCGAACCCCCGGCCGGGCCGCTGCTCGATGGCCGGAAGAAAGGCTGAATAGGTATCGATCCCGGGGTTCCACAGCGCGTCGAGCGGCATCGCGAAGGCGCCGTAATTGCCCGACGGCCAGTGCGGCTCGAACACGCCGAGGCTCCAGGCGATGGCAAGGACCATGAGCAGGATCGCGGTGCATTCAGCGAAGAGGCGCGGTGCGGCTTTCGGCGACTTCCAGAACCGTTCGAGCATGGCGCTCGCCCAGATCGCGCCGACCATCACCAGCAGATAGCTATGGACGAAGGCGGTGATCGCGATGAGCACCGCCCAGCCCTTGTTCGATCCCGAACGCCGCGGATCCATGAAGCGCCACAATGCCCACAGGATCAGCCAGTGCGCCATCAGGTTCACATGGACAATGCGGTTGAACAGCGTCGGCAGGGCGGCAAGCAGCAGCACGCCGCACCACAAAGCGAGTTCGCTGGGCGCATGGCGGCGAAGCAGTTGCCATGCGAAGAAGAGTTGAAGGAACAGGCAGGCAAGCAGCCACCAGCCGATCACCTGCGCATCGGCCGGGAGCAGGCCGCGGAACGGAAAGACCAGCGCCGACAGGAGCGGGTTGCTGTCCGTGAACAGCAGGCCGGTGCCCTCGGGCGCGTTGAGCAGGCTGGTGCGCACGAAGCCGGGCGCCGGATCGTGCAGCCAGGCGTGAAGCCCCAGTGCGTTCTCGCCATTGTCGCTGCCGCGCAGCAGCCAGGCGACGTTGGAGATGTCGAGAATCTGCCAATGGAAGAAGACGCCGAATAGCGCGAGCGCCAGCATGGCGAGCATCGCGTACGGCGCGGCCTGATCGCGCGTCATGACGGGGTCCCCCTCATTTCTTCCCTTCAAACCACCCTGAGGCCCACCTAGTCCAGTCGCAGCGGGGCCTGATCGCGCGAGATGACGGCGCCCCGGAAGCGGGCGGCTTGTTCGAGATCGCAATCGATCGGTGCCGCATCGAGGGGAAGCGCTTCGATATCGCAGCGGGAAAGTGCACGATCGCGGACCAGAAAATCATCGGAAGGCGCGCGCATCGCTCGTTGTTAGCGGGGCTCCGTGCTTTGGGCCAGTGCACCGCCGAAACATCAACTCGGCTATTGCGAGATGTTACATCATATCCTAATCGGGCCGGCATTGGAGTGTGAAAAGGGGTAAATGCGTGCGTCATCATCTTCTCTGTGCCGTGTCGGCGGTCGCGATCCTGCCGGGTGCGGCCTATGCGAGCAGCGCTACCAATGCGGCGGGTCAGGCGGGCAGCCACGCCGAGGGCGAGGTGGTCATCACCGCGACCCCGTTGCAGCAAACCGCGGACGAGACCGCGACTCCAGTGATCACGCTGAGCGGTGACGAGCTGGTCCATCGCCGTGCGGCGACGATCGGCGAAACGCTGGCGGGCCAGCCCGGCATCAATTTCGAGAGCTTCGGCGGCGGCGCCAGCCGTCCGGTGATCCGCGGCCAGACCGCGCCGCGCGTCCAGGCGCTGACCGACGGGGTCGGCATCCAGGACGCGTCGGCGATCTCGCCCGACCATAATATCGCGGCCGAGCCGCTGCTGCTGCGGGGTATCGAGGTGCTGCGCGGCCCCGCAACCCTGCTCTATGGCAGCGGCGCGAGCGGCGGCGCGATCAACCTGCTCGACGAGAAGGTGCCGACATCGATCCCCGAGGGCGGGATCACCGGCGCGATCGAGGGCCGGCTGGGCATTGGCGACGACGAGCGTGCGATCGTCGGCGGGGCCACCGCAGGGGTCGGGCCGTTCGCGCTTCGCATCGAGGGCGCGAAGCGCAAGTCGAACGACTATCGCGTGCCCGGCAGTTTCGGCGAGGACCATGTCGTCGGATCGTATAACGACACCGACACGCTGAGCGCGGGCGCGTCGTGGATCGGCGACAACGGCTATCTGGGCGTCGCCTATACCCGCCAGCGCAGCAGCTACGGCCTGCCGGGGCACAACCACGAATATGAGGATTGTCACCCGCATGGCACCAGCCTGCATTGCGGCGGGCATGGCCATGACGATGGCGATCACGACCATGACCATGGGCACGATCACGAGGATCCGCCCCAGGTGAAGCTGCGCAGCGACCGTTTCGACATCCGCAGCGACTGGCGCGATCCGTTGCCTGGATTCGATCGGGTGCGCTTCCGTATGTCGTTTACCGACTATGAGCATGACGAGCTGGACGAGGGCGAGGTCGCCACGACCTTCCGCAACAAGGCGACCGACATCAGGCTGGAGCTGGCGCACAAGCCGATCGGCGGGCTGCGTGGCGTATTCGGGGTGCAGCATTGGGAAAGCGACTTCTCCGCCGATGGCGCGGAGGCGTTCCTGATCGACACCACGACCAAGAATACCGCGCTGTTCCTGATGGAATCGCTTCAGCTCGGCCCCGTGCGGCTCGAAGGCGCGGTGCGGCAGGAGTGGCAGGAGGTGAAGTCGCACGTGGCGCGCTATCCCTCGATCAGCCACAGCCCCTTCTCGGCATCGGCCGCGGCGGTGTGGAACCTCGACGACAGCTATTCGATCGCGCTGTCCTTTGCCCATGCCGAGCGGGCGCCGTCGGTGCAGGAGCTGTACGCTTATGGTGTCCACCTTGCGACCAACACGTTCGAGATCGGAATGGTTACCGGCAACACGCGGCTACCGGTCGATGTATCGACGCGCGAGGAGAAGTCGAACTCGGTCAACCTGACGCTGCGCAAGACCAAGGGCGCGGCGACCTTCACCATCGGCGCGTATCATCAGGACTTCGCCAACTATATCTATGGCGACACGATCGACCAGTTCGAGGACTTCCGCCTGATCCGCTATGTGGGGCGCGGCGCGACCTTCACCGGGATCGACGGCGAGGTGCGCTATGAATTCAGCCCGCAATTCGCCGCGTCGCTGTTCGGCGATTATGTCCGCGCCAAGTTCAAGGACGGGCAGGGCAATCTGCCGCGTATCCCCGCCGGGCGGCTGGGCGCACGCGCCGACGCGCATGTCGGCCCCTTCACGGCGGACGCCGAATATTATCATGTGTTCGAGCAAGGGAAGGTCGCGTCGTACGAGACCACGACCCCGGGCTATGACATGGTCAATGCGACGGTCGCCTACAAGCTGGAGCTGGGTGCCAACCGCAGCGCCGAACTGTTCGTGCGCGGGACCAACCTGACCAACGAACTGGCGTTCAATCACGCGTCCTTCATCAAGAATGCGGCGCCGCTGCGCGGGCGGAACATCGTGTTCGGGCTGCGGGCGGCGTTCTGAGCGGGCGCCTCTCCGTCCGGGCAGGGGCAGTGCGGACGCGACAGCCGTCCGCACTGTTCCGGCATATCGAGGCGCTGCAGGGCGAGCGGCCCTGGGGCACCTTGCTCGACGCCGGGACGGGCACCAATTCGATCCAGTGGGTGACGTCGATCCAGACCGAGCGCTGGGTCGCGGTGAGCGGTGCGGTCGGGCATGCGGCGCAGGTCCGCGACGTGGCCGAGCCGGTTCGGCGTCCCGAGGACCGAATCATCGTCGGCAATTGGGCCGACCCACAGCTGTTGGCCGGAGAGCGGTTCGACACCGTGCTCGCCGATTACCTGATCGGCGCGATCGAGGGGTTTTCGCCCTATTTCCAGGAGCGGATGTTCGCTCGGCTGCATGGCGTGACGGCGGGGCGGCTCTATCTGGTCGGGCTGGAACCCTATGTCAGCCGCGATCCGGGGACCGAGGCGGGTCGGATCATCTGGGAGATCGGGCGGTATCGCGACGCCTGCCTGCTGCTGTCCGGCGAGCGGCCCTATCGCGAGTTTCCGCTCGAATGGGTGGTGGAGCGGATGGAGACGAACGGCTGGCGGATGATCGACGTGGCACGTTTCCCGATCCGGTACGGCGCCCGCTTCGTGAACAGCCAGATCGACATGTGCCTCCGCCGGCTTGAGGCGATGCCCGACCGGGCGCTGGCCGCGGCGTTGCAGGCCCAGGGCGAGGCCATTCGCGAGCGGGCGTTAGCGGCGGACGCGCGCCTTGACGGGCTGCGTCACGGATTTGACTATACAATTGCGGCGGAGCCGGTCCTTAGCCCGTGATCCGGCGGAGCGCGGCGCGGGCGGCGCGGCTTACACCCTGAGAGAGGCCGCCGACACTGCGTAGGTTGAACAGGCGCAGGCGGAAGCGCTCGCGCCGAGTGTCCATCCACTCGGCCTTGTATGGCTCGTTGCCATTGCCATAATCGATCATCGCCGGACGATCCCGATCCAGGACATGGCGGAACATTGCCACGGACAGCAGCGTGCCCGGTGAATGCTCGCGTTCGCTTTCAAGATAGGCGAGCTTGTGGATCGTGGCGTGGCCGTTCTCGACCGTCCAGAATTGCGCGGCGACCGGAACGCCGTCGCGCCGAGCGATGCCGAGGCGAAGCGTGCCCGCCGCTCCTTCTGCTGCCGCGGCGGCGCGGAGGAAGTCGGGAGCGCCTTCGTCCGGCTTCCAGCTCTGCGCATAGACCGCCTCGTACGCATCCCACGCGGCATCGTCGAAGCGATCGAGCACATCGGTGGTGAAGGGCGAGTTCTTTGTCCGGCGGCGAACGGTGTTGCGCAGTTTCGACGGGCGATTGGCCCAATAGGCGTCGAAATCGAGGCCGCCGGTCTCGGCGACCCAGTTGGCGGTCTCGAACTGGAGACGCGGCAGCCAGCCTTGCGCCCGGAACGCCGCCTGAAGCTCGGCGGCGACATCGGCTTCTAGCGGCCAGAGGCTGAGCGTATCGAAGCGGCGGCGAAGGATGCGGGCGATCTCGCCGAGCAGGCGGGCGCGGGTGTCCGGATCGGTGCCCGGCGTGAAGAGCGGAGCGAAAGCGAGCGTGTACCAGCTCGCAAGGCCGCGGCCATGCCCGCCGCCGCAGTCGCGCAGTGGCAGCCAGGCAGTGGCATCGCCCTCGCGCATGCTGGCGATGGCGAGCGGATCGCTGGGATAGATGTGCGCATGGGTAAGCGCGAGCCAATCGTGGCGGTCGTAGAAACCCGGCTGCGCGGCCCTGGACGCGGCACGCGCGATACCGTCGAGCGACCCATGGAGGCGCGCGGCGTCGTGGCTGGCGGTCAGGGGTAGGGGGGCGGTCATTGCGGGTCGGGATTTCCTGCTAGCCGTCGCGCCTTGGCGATGGCGCGCCAGGCATAGGCCTTGAGCATGTTCTGGCGCGGATAGCGCGCAGGCATGGCGGGGCTGAGGCCCGCGCCGCGCAGCAGGCGGTTGAAGGCGTGGGCGTCGGCCTCGCGATAGCTCCATTCGGAGCGCCAGGTGACCGACAGCGAGACCGAGGTGGCAGCGCCGTTCTGTACCCAGTGCGGCGCCTTGACCGGAACATAGAGGCCTTCCCCGGGCGTGAGCGGGATCGGCTGACCCTTGGGCAGGAAGGCGTCGCGATAGGGCAGGTTGCGGTGGGCACCGCGATGGAATTCCTCCTGCAGCGCGCCGGGGGTCAGCTCGGGATCGGCGGCGGGGAAGAGCGTCATCGTCTTCTCGCCCCGCAGCTGGAGCAGGATGTTGTGCTCCGGGTCCATGTGGAAGGGCGTGACCGCGCCGGGCGAGGAGACGAAGACGAACGCTTCGCGCTTGATCATCGCGCCGGTGCGGGCCGCCACCACCGGCTGAAGCTCGTCGAGGATCTCGTCGAGGAGCTGGCGATAGACAGCATCCTGCTCGATGAACTTGAGCACCATCCACGAGCCGTTCTGCTCGATCGAACGGATCGAGTCGGCGACCGACAGGCCGTTATGCTGCACCGTGGACGGATCGACCTCGATCGGGAGGTTGGCGAGATTCTGTTCGACATCGACCGGGCGGATGCGCTGCGAGAGTTCGACCAGCGCCTCAAGTTCGAACAGCTTATGGCCGGTTAGGGCGTGGGCGATCTTGCCCGGCTGCTCGGGATAGAGAGTGGCGAAACGCGCGCGGGCGTCGGTGTCGAACACGGTTGCCGGCGCGATGCGGGTAGCGGTCATTCTTCGGTCTCCGGAGGCGCTTGCGGGCGCGTGCGGCGGTTGCGGATGGCTTGCGCGGCGCGCTCGACGGCGCGGGCGGCACGGAAGAGGGTGCGGCTGCGCCAGCCGGAGAGCGGCAGGGTGACGCGGACGATGGCACGGCGCTCGCCCCACAGGCTGTCGATCATCGGGTGGTCGGCGGCGGCGCAGCTGTCCATCCAGGCGGTGGCGGGATTGTCGAGAATGGCGAGATTCTCGAGCTGGATCAGCACGCCGGGGGAGTAGCGGGAAAATGCCTCGTCGAACGCGGTCTTGAACGAGAAGGAGCCGGGGGCGGTGAGGAAGTTGACCAGCATCGCCAGCGGCTCGCCGTCAAGGTCGAGGCGGAGGAGTTCGAGCTGGCCAGCGTCGAACGCGCCGGTGAGCGCGTCGCGGAAGAAGGCGGCTGTGTGCGGCTCGCTGGCGAGCGCCGAACCCGCGCGACCCTTCCAGCCGGATTTTTCCAGCGCGAGATAGGTGTCGATCCAGGCGGGGAGGTCGGCGCGACCGGTGAGCCGCGTGGTGGTGACACTGCCCAATTCGGCGAGGCGCGACTGGAGGCGCTTGATCTCCTTGCGCTTCTTCTTGCGCACCGTGGCTTCGTAATAGGCGGTGGGCGACAGGTCGCTCTGGAGCAGTGCGCGCTCGATCCGGTGGACGGTGTCGCAGGGGCGGTTCGCGGCGGCGAGCAGGGCGCGGTGGACCGGGCCGTCCTCGACCAGCCCGGTGAGGTGCAGCAGACCGCGCGACTGCGGATCGGTGTCGAGCGCGGCGAGGATCGCGGTCCAGGCGGCGGCCTCATGGCCATGGCGGAGCAGCGGGCCGCCGAGGAAGCAGTGATAATGGAGCCAGTTCTCGACATGCGCGATCGGCAGGCGACCGTAGCGCGGCTCGGTGCTGAGCGGGAGCAGGCCGATCAACTGGTCGCCGGCACGGATGGCGAGCAGACGGCCCTGGCGGGGGGGAAGATGCGCGGTGCCCGCGGTGACGAACCAGCGTTCCATGAAGGCGTTGGGTTCGGAGGCGTTCGCGGCGAGATCGTCCCACTCGGCGGCAAAGGCAGGGTCGGTCAGGCCGAGGGGCAGGAAATCGGCGGACACGGCGGTCGGCGCGAGGTGCAGCATGGATGCCGCCTCACGAAGCGTCGATGGATCAATGGCCTTTGCCGCGTTCATGCCGCTCCTGAACCCCCTGATCCGGCGATAGCGGTGAACCGTTAAATTTCGGGAAGCGATACCATGAATCGCGCTTCGGCGGATGCCCGAAACGGGTTGACCTTGCCGGCGGGGAGGCGCAGATGCCCGGCCGCGTCCAATCCGGGGCGCGGGAATCGCAACCAGAGGAACCATGGACAGCGACTCTAGTAGCAACGCGGCGACGGGCATGACCGCCGCCGCATCGGAACCGAGGAACGCGCCCGGCACGGATCGCCGGGCGAGCGCCGGCCGCTAGTCGCGTCCCCGCTCGCCCCTAGGCCCGTGACGGGCCGATGGAGGTGAGCATGACCAATCTGAACAATCGCCGCTTCACGCTGGCGCCGGGCCGTCCGGCCGCGTGCGTCTATCGCCTGCCCGTTCGGGCGGCTCCTGTCGTCGTGCAGCCCACGCCGCTGCGGCTCGACTGGTCGCCTGACCCGGCGACCGGCGTGCCGGTGGCCCGCTGGGTCCGTGATGAAGGGGAGGTGGCGTCGCGATGTGCGCCGCCTCGCCGCGTCTTCCGTCTTGCCGCCTGACACGGGAGGGCTGAGCCATGTGCAAGCGCAGGAACTCGTCCGCCGATCTGGAGCGGGAGGTGATCCTTTCGGTGATCATCCTCTACGTCCTGATCTGCGCCGCGATGATCGGAATCCATTATCTGCAGCCGGGCGGGACGGCGACGGTGACGTCGTCCTCCTCGCCCTCGCATGCCGACCGCGCCGGAAAGGAATAGGCGATGGCACAGCATAATCAGGCGGGGCTTGTCCTCGAACAGGCGAGCCTTGCCCGGGTGTGGCGGCGGCTGCGTAGCGACGATGCGGCGGGGCTTGGCCGCGCGGCAGCCGATCTCGGCTGCCGCTTTCCGCCGCCCGAGGAAGGCTATGAGGAGGATGCGGCCTTTATCTATCTGCCCGTCAGCGTGCTCGTGCGCGAGGGGCACGAGATCAGGCAGGATCAGATCGCCTTCGCGCTGGGCGAAGACATGGTGGTGACGCTTGAGCCGGCGGGCGGCTTCGCGCCGTTCGACCGGGCGCTTGCGATCCTGCGGCGGCGGCCCGCTATTCCACGTACCGCGCATGGCGTGATGTATGCGCTGCTGCAGGCGGCGAATTCGGCGTCGAACCAGATCCTCGAGCTCGCCAGCGCCGCGCTGGAGGGGATGAACCGCAAGATCCGCGAGATCGCCGAGGGCTATGACGATGCGGGACGTGAGCTGACGACCGACGCTATCGGCGAGACCATGGCCGAGCTCAACGATCGCGAGGAGCTGGTGTCGCGCATCCTGGAGAGCCAGTTGCTACTGGCGCGGGCGGCGCGGTATCTGCGGGCGGAAGTCGAGGATGCCGAGCTGCGCGGGTTGGTCGAGACGCTGATCTCCGATATCCAGAGCATCAAGGAACATGCCGGGTTCGAGCACGACAAGGTCCGCTATCTCCAGCAATCGGTGATGACGAGCCTGAACGTGCGGCAGAACCAGGTGGTGAAGGTGTTCACGATCATCACCGCGGTGTTCCTGCCGCCGACGCTGATCGCGACCTTCTACGGCATGAACTTTGCGGTGATGCCCGAGCTGTCATGGGAATGGGGGTTCACCGCCACCATCCTGCTCACGCTGCTCGCGGCGCTGCTGCCGCTCTGGTACATCAAGCGCAAGGGGTGGCTGCGGTGACGTGGCTCCGGTGCGGGGTTGCTCCCCGCAGCTGGGGTGCCGCCGGACTGGGGATCGCCGCGATGTTCGCCGCCGAGGAGGTACGGGCATCGGGCGGGGCACATATCGTCGACGATGCCGAGGTCGAGACGCCGGGTCTGTGCCATGTCGAGAGCTGGCTGACCGGGTTCGGGAGCGGGCGGGGGCTGGCGAATCTGTCGCCCGCCTGTACCTTTCATGCGTTGCCATCGATCGAGTTCGGCGCGGCGATCCAGCATGGCTGGGAGCGCGGCCACCGGCACACGCTGATCGGACCGGCGGTGAAGCTGGCCCTGCGCAAGCCGTCGCGTGGCATCGGGCTTGGCGTCGCGGTTTCGGCGGCGGTCGATGCCGCCACCGGCAAGGCCGAGACTGCCGCACTGCTGGTGCCGGTGACGATCGATCTGACCCCACGGGTGCGGACCAACTTCAACCTGAGCTACCAATGGGCGCGGACCGGGGATCGTCACGGGCTGGTCGCGGGTGTGCAGGTCGAGGCGCGGGTAGGCGGCAATCTGTCGGTGATGGCCGAAGGGTTCGTTCGCGACGGGGCGAAGCCGGGGTTTCAGGCCGGGGTGCGCTGGACGCCACGGGCGTGGATCGACGTCGATCTGCTTGGGGGGCGGCGCGTGGACGGGAGCGGTGCCCGGGCGGTGACGCTGGGGGTGACGCTGCGACGGTGAGAATGAAGAAAGGGCCGGCGGATTGCTCCGCCGGCCCTTTGCTTTCTGTCCAGCCGGTAGGCCGGGTCGTCTGGATCCGGTCCCGGCAAAGCCGGGACTCGTCGGTCGGGCTCGCTGTGCGACCCGCCGTCCGGATCGGAACGAGGCCTGGATTAGCGCGGCTAATCCAGGCCGTTCTCGATCAGAAATCCATGCCGCCCATGCCGCCCATGCCGCCGCCGCCCATGGGCAGAGCGGGCTTGTCTTCCGGCAGCTCGCTCACCGCCGCTTCGGTGGTGATGAGCAGGCCGGCGACCGACGCCGCGTTCTGCAGCGCGGTGCGGACGACCTTGGTCGGATCGATCACGCCGGCAGCCACGAGGTTCTCGTAGGTGTCGGTCGCGGCGTTGAAGCCGAACGAGGTGTCGGTCTGGTCGAGCAGCTTGCCCGAGACGACCGCGCCGTCATGGCCCGCGTTGCTGGCGATCTGGCGAACCAGCGCGGTCAGCGACTTGCGGACGATGTCCACGCCGCGGGTCTGGTCTTCGTTGGCGCCTTCCAGGCCTTCGATCGACTTGGTCGCATAGAGCAGCGCGGTGCCGCCACCGGGGACGATGCCTTCTTCGACCGCAGCGCGGGTCGCGTGCAGCGCGTCGTCGACGCGGTCCTTGCGCTCCTTCACCTCGACTTCCGAAGCGCCGCCGACCTTGATCACGGCCACGCCGCCGGCGAGCTTGGCGAGACGCTCCTGGAGCTTCTCACGGTCGTAATCGCTGGTGGTGACTTCGATCTGCTGGCGGATCGCATCGGTGCGGCCCTTGATCGCATCGGCTTCACCCGCACCGTCGACGATGGTGGTGTTGTCCTTGTCGATCGTGACGCGCTTGGCGGTGCCGAGCATGCCGAGCGTGACGCTCTCGAGCTTGATGCCGAGATCTTCGCTGATGACTTCGCCCTTGGTCAGGATCGCGATGTCCTCGAGCATCGCCTTGCGGCGATCGCCGAAGCCCGGCGCCTTGACGGCTGCGACCTTGAGGCCGCCGCGCAGCTTGTTGACGACGAGCGTGGCCAGCGCCTCACCCTCGATGTCCTCGGCGATGATCAGCAGCGGACGGCCCGACTGCACGACCGCCTCGAGGATCGGCAGCATCGCCTGGAGCGACGACAGCTTCTTCTCGTGGATCAGGATGTACGGATCGGCCAGCTCGACGGCCATCTTTTCCGGGTTGGTGATGAAGTAGGGCGACAGATAGCCGCGGTCGAACTGCATGCCCTCGACGACGTCGAGCTCGAATTCGAGACCCTTCGCCTCTTCGACGGTGATCACGCCTTCCTTGCCGACCTTCTCCATGGCCTCGGCGATCTTCTCGCCGACTTCACGGTCGCCGTTCGCCGAGATGATGCCGACCTGGGCGATCTCGTTCGAACCGGCAACGGCCTTCGAGCGCGACTGGAGGTCAGCGACCACCTTGCCGACGGCGAGGTCGATACCGCGCTTCAGGTCCATCGGGTTCATGCCGGCCGCGACCGACTTCATGCCCTCGCGCACGATCGCCTGGGCGAGAACCGTGGCGGTGGTGGTGCCGTCACCGGCGACGTCGTTGGTCTTCGAGGCCACTTCGCGCACCATCTGGGCGCCCATGTTCTCGAACTTGTCCTTGAGTTCGATTTCCTTCGCAACCGACACACCGTCCTTGGTGATGCGCGGCGCGCCGAAGCTCTTGTCGATGACCACGTTGCGGCCCTTCGGCCCCAGCGTGACCTTCACCGCGTCGGCGAGGATGTCGACGCCGCGCAGGATGCGCTCACGTGCGTCGCGACCGAATTTTACGTCCTTGGCTGCCATGGTGGCTACCCTTTCAAAATCTAGAAAGTCTCAAAGGTCACACCGCCACGCATGCGCGAGGCGGCGCGGTGAATGAGGTCAGGCGATGATCCCGAGGATATCGCTTTCCTTCATGATCAGCAGGTCTTCGCCGTTGACCTTGACCTCGGTGCCCGACCACTTGCCGAACAGGATGCGGTCGCCGGCCTTGACGTCGAGCGGGGTCACTTCGCCCTTCTCGTTCTTGGCGCCCGAACCGGCGGCGACGACTTCGCCTTCCTGCGGCTTTTCCTGGGCGGTGTCGGGGATGATGATGCCGCCGGCGGTCTTGGCCTCGGCCTCGACGCGACGAACGAGCACACGGTCGTGCAGCGGACGAAAGTTCATGGAGCTCTCCTGAACAGTGGTTGAAATTGTTGGCACTCCCCTGAAGCGAGTGCCAGCGCCCGGCATATGGATGCGGGGTCGGGCATCGTCAACCGCGGGGGCGGCGAGTCCGCAAAAGAATCCGGCGAGCCGGGGAACCTTTTGGCTGGCAGTAAACGGTAAGTATGATCGAAATAGAGATTTGAGTAACTACAAATCATCTTAATGTCGTGGAACCCTATGTCTTGAATGGAATTATGTAGAATTGTCGATGCATGAAAGTATCGATTACAAGGGGGCGCTCGGCGAACTGGCAGTGCGGCCGGTGAAGGGCAGGGTGTTCGCGGCGAGCGTTCGATGAGGATTGGCGGATTTCGGTGATGTGGAAGCTGTCGCTTCAAGGGCGGAAGACTCGCTGCATCATCCCCTCTTCCTCGTCATCCCGGCCTTGTGCCGGGATCCACGGCGCCTCGCCGGCGGGCTTGAGCCTTTGGTCCATGCGCTGCCTCCCGGTGGATCCCGGTACAAGGCCGGGATGACGGCAGGTGTGCGCCGGCCCTTCCGAGGACGCCGGGCAATGTCCCTGTATTGCGTCCTTAACACAGTCTCGTTATCGCTTGCTCCAAAGCCTTACCTGTGCGTCAAGGGACGCGGGGCATCCTGAGGAGCTGAGAACGTGAAACTGGTACGCGGCGCATGGAAGCTGCTGGTCGGGATCAAGGACGGACTGGTCCTGCTCTTCATGCTGCTGTTCTTCATCGGCCTGTTTGCAATACTCTCGGCACGGCCCAATCCGGCGGCGGTCAAGGACGGCGCGCTGGTGCTCAACATCGACGGGATGATCGTCGAACAGCCTTCCGAAGCCGATCCCTTTGCGGCGCTGGGCGGCGGCGAGACGATCCGCGAGCATCGCTTGCGCGATCTGGTCCGCGCGCTCGATGCCGCGAAGACCGACGCCCGCGTCAAGGCGGTGGTCCTCGATCTCGACCGGTTCATGGGCGGCTATCCGGCAGCGGTGGCCGAGGTGGGGCAGGCGGTCGCGCGCGTGCGCGCGGCCGGAAAGCCGGTACTTGCCTATGCCACCGGCTATACCGACAGCAGCTATCTGCTCGCCGCAAATGCCAGCGAAATCTGGGTCGACCCGATGGGCGGCATGCTGTTCAGCGGTCCGGGCGGCTCGCGCCTCTATTACAAGGGACTGATCGACAAGCTCGGCGTCACGACGCACGTCTACAAGGTCGGCAAGTTCAAGTCGGCGGTCGAGCCCTATATCCTGACCGGCCAGTCGCCCGAGGCGAAGGCGGCGAACGAAGCGCTCTATGGCACGATCTTCGGCCAGTGGCAGGAAGCGGTGAAGAAGGCGCGGCCCAAGGCGCAGATCGCGCAGACGATCGCCCAGCCCGACGTGGTCGTCGCGGCCGCGAACGGCGATATCGCCAAGGCCAATTTGAATGCGGGGCTGGTCGACAAGCTCGGCGACCGGCTGGCGTTCGGCAAGCGCGTCGCCGAGATTGCGGGCTCGGACGCGAACAAGCCCGCAGGCAATTACAAGGCGATCAAGCTCGCCAACTGGCTGGAAGCCAATCCGGCGAAGAAGGATGGCGACGCGATCGGTGTGATCACCGTCGCGGGCGAGATCATCGACGGCAAGGCCGGGCCGGGCACCGCGGGCGGCGACACCGTCTCGGCGCTGCTGCTCAAGGGGCTGGCCGAGAAGAAGCTGAAGGCGCTGGTGGTGCGGGTCGATTCGCCGGGCGGTTCGGCGCTGGCCTCCGAGCGGATCCGCCAGGCGATCCTGCAGGCCAAGGCGCAGAAGCTGCCGGTCGTCGTATCGATGGGCAGCCTGGCCGCCTCGGGCGGCTACTGGGTCTCGACCCCGGGCGACGTGATCTTCGCCGAGCCGAACACGATCACCGGATCGATCGGCATCTTCGGCATCATCCCCACGTTCGAGAACACGCTCGCCAAGATCGGCGTGACCAGCGACGGGGTGAAGACCACCCCGCTGACCGGCCAGCCGGACCTCTATGCGGGTACCAACGAGGTGATCGACGGCGTGCTGCAGTCGGCGATCGAGCAGGGCTATGGCCGCTTCATCGGACTGGTCGCACAGTCGCGCAAGCTGACCCCGCAGCGGGTGGACGAGATCGGCCAGGGCCGCGTCTGGGACGGCGGCACCGCGCGCCAGCTCGGGCTGGTCGACCGGTTCGGCAACCTGGGCGACGCGGTCGCCGAAGCGGCGAAGCGCGCCAAGCTGGACCCGGCCAAGGTGCACGCGCTCTATCTGGAGAAGGAGCCGAGCTGGTTCGAGCAGCTCGTCGCGGGTTTTGCGATGAGCGGCGGCGACGAGGAAGAGGAAGCCACGCCCGAGAGCGGCGGCGACATCTATGCCCGTATCGCGGCCGAGCGGCGTGCGGTGTTCGGCCAGGCGCTGGGAGACGCCAAACGGCTGGCGATGGGATCGTCGATGCAGGCACGCTGCCTGGAGTGCGGGGCGTTCGGTCCGGCCGCGACGACGATGCGGGCGGACGCGAGGCTGATCGACCTCATTCTTGCGAGGGTCGGCCTGTGATCCAGCTTCGCGCAGCCGAGCCGGGCGACGCCGCGGCGATTGCCGCCATCTATGCGCCCTATGTGCTGACCGGTACGGTGAGCTTCGAGTTCGATCCCCCCGATGCGCGTCAGATGCGCAGCCGGATGGAGGCGTCGGACGGGCTGCTGCCGTGGATCGTCGCGACCAACGGCGAGGGCAAGGGCGTGCTGGGCTATGCCTATGCGACGCGCTTCCGCGAGCGGGCGGCGTACCGTTATGTCGTCGAGACGTCGGTCTATGTCGCGGGGGCCGTGCAGGGGCAGGGGATCGGTAGGCTGTTGTATGAGGCGCTGATCGATACGTTGCGCGCGCAGGGCTTTACCCAGGCGATCGCGGTGATTTCGCTGCCCAACGACAGTTCGATCCGCAACCACGAGCAGGTCGGCTTCCGCCGCGCCGGGCAGCTGCGCGAGATCGGATTCAAGGAAGGCCGCTGGGTCGATATCGGCATCTGGCAGTGCGAGCTCAACAATGCGGTGACCCCGCCGGTCGAGCCCAAGCCCTTCAGCGAAACCGGCGTGGTTCGCGTCTAGACAGAGAATCGTCATATTATTGACGCGTCGAGAATGACCTGGCGGCGGCTTTGCGTTAGAGCGCGGCCGTCATGTCCGCTCCGTTGACGCACAGACTTGAGGTGGATCGCCCGCGCAAGCTGGTGATCCTCGAGATTCGCGAGATGCTGGGCCCAGAGGATGCGGCCTGGGTTGGCGAGGAACTGCGTGCCGCGGTCCGATCGTTCGGGGACGCGGTGGGCCAGCATGTCACGCTCTATGACGGGAGCGCGGTTCCCAGCCTTCCGACCGCGACGATCGACATGCTCCGGCAGACGTTCGACAATCCGGCGGTGCGCGCGATCTGGGCGCGCAAGGTCGCGTTCGTGGTGAAGACCGCGACCGGGCGGATGCAGGTCAAACGGCTGCAGCAGGTGCGGCCCGATTTCGGCCTGTTCGACGACCGAGACGCGGCCATCGCCTGGCTGATGGAGCCCTGAAGGGCCGGTCCTGCAACCCGTCAGCGCTTGCCGCGATAGGCTGGCAGCTTGATCTTCCAGGCAATGGCGGCGGCGCGGAGCGCGAAGCCGGCGACGGCGGCGATCACCGCAGCGACCAGCAGTGGCAGCCCGGCGAGCATCAGCAGCACATAGAGGCACGAGGCGAGCGCCGCGGCGGTGACGTACAGCTCCGGACGCATCAGGATCGAAGGCTCGCCCGCCAGCACGTCGCGGATGATGCCGCCGCAGCAGGCGGTGAGCACGCCCATCAGCGCGGCGGGAACCGGCGGGATGCCGAAGCTGACCGACTTGGCGGCGCCGAATACCGCATAGGCGGCGAGGCCGAGCGCATCGAGCCAGTCGAGCGCGGCGCCATGCCACCATCTCTGGGGCGTCACCCAGATCAGCAGCGCAACGCCGAGGCAGAGCGCGGAAACGAAGGGGTGATGGACCCACCAGACCGGCGCGCCGATCAGAAGGTCGCGGATCGTGCCGCCCCCGACCCCGGTGATGAGCGCGAAGAAGGCGGCGGTGACCAGCGTCTGCCCGTGGCGCGCGGCCGCCAGCGCGCCGGTGGCGGCGAACAGAGCGATGCCGAGCAGGTCGAGCAGCGGCAGCACGGTGCCGAGCTGGGCAAGGGCGGGCGGTGTCATCCGTTCCCTGTCTCATTGCCCGGGCGGCGGATCAATCCCGGGCGTGCCCGGCATTTACCCGGGATTCGTCTTTGCCTGCCTAAGTGCGGAGCAATGGACGTCCCTGCCCTCCTCGACGATCTGAAGCACCACTATATCGCCTGGGGCGTGGTGTTCGGCATCCTCACCTGTTTCGAGGTGCTCAATCCGCGTGAGGATCACCGGCTTCGGGCCCGGCTGCTGGGCGCCGGTTTCTGGACGGTGTCGTTGCTGATTTCCTTCGTGGCGATGGTGATGCTCGCACTGGCCTGGCAGAAACTGGGCGTGCGGCCGCTGTTCACGATCCCGAGCGTGCTGGCAGTCGTCGGCGGGCCGGTGATCGGCGGGATTCTCGCTGCGCTGATCGCGGCGGTCGTGCACGACTTCTTCTTTTACTGGTTCCATCGCATCCAGCATCGCTGGCTGTGGCGCTGGCACGCCGTGCATCATTCGATCGAAGAGCTGAACGCGGTGAACAGCTATCACCACCCCAGCGAGGCGATGTTGTCGCTGATCATCCTGCAGATTCCGATGTCGTTGCTGGTCGGGACGCACAGCCCGGTCTCTCCGTTCGTCAATCTGGTGCTGTGGTGCCACATCGTGTGGATCCATTCGCCGACGCGGATCACGCTCGGGCCGCTCCGCGCGCTGATCGTAGACAACCGCTTCCACCGCATCCATCATTCGATGGAGGAGCGGCATTTCGACAAGAATTTCGGCGCCTTCACCACGCTCTGGGACCGGCTGTTCGGTACGTGCCACATGCCCGGCCGCGACGAATGGCCGGTGGTAGGAATCGCGGAGGCGCGGCAGCCGGGCGGCTTTGGGGATTGGGTGCGGATGCCCTGGCGCCTCGGCGAGGTCCCGGCGGCGCCGGCCGAGGCCGACGCGGCGGTTCTGCCGGGCACGGTCGCCGAAGGACGAGCGGCGCTCATCTAGGCCCTTCGGGCGCTAGGGCAGGATCCTGAAATTGTAGGAATAGCTGGCCTGGGGCGCGCCGCGCACGCCAGCGATCGTCACGGTGTAGCCGGTGTTCGTGGCGAGGCCGGTGACGCGCCACTGGATGTTGTTTGCGATGCCGTAGCCGTCATTGTCGCGGGTGATGTCGGTGACGGGCAGATCGCCCGAAGGGCCGCGCACCGAGACCGTCGCCGCCGAGAAATCGACCGAGCGGTCGGCGCCGTTGTTGGTCGTGCTCGGCACCACCGAGAAGGAGAGATAATCGGACAGCGCGAAGTAGCGCGCCGGATAGTCTCCCTGCGGGAAGCCGACAAAGGGCGGGACGGTCGATGGGGCGGGTCCGGCTCCGGCGAAGCTGAAGACCCGCATCGAGGCGGTGGTGGCGCGCCGACCGTCGGGCAGCGTCCCCGAAACCCGGCCATAGGACGTCTGGCGAAGGAACGGGTGAAGGATCCAGCGCCGGTGGCCGAGCTGGGCGGTGCCGCCTTCGCGCAGCCAGCCGGCAAGCAGCCCGTCCTCGCTGTCGAAGCCGAGGCCGGTGCCCCAGCCGCCGATCAGATTGCTCGCGCCTGCAGCGGCCGATCCGCCGGCGGTGTAGCAGCGCCAGCTTGATGGCGGCGTATGGCTGAGCGCGACATTGGCGGCCATCATCAGCGAGGATTCGGCCTGCTGCACGTCCTCGTCGGTCGAATAGACGACGGGTGCCAGGCCATGCCGCGCACGAATCTCGTTCAGCCGGGCGAGGAATTCGGTCTTCACCGCTTGCTTGAGCGTACCCGCGCGGCACCCGCCAATGTCAGGCTGGACGTCATAATAGCCGGCGACGCCGGCCCATGTCGTCGGCAGCGGAGAGGAAGGCGAGGGCGCCGGTGTCGAAGGGCTCGGCGACGGCGTGCCCGTCGATGGCGAAGGCGTGGGTGCTACGACTGTCCCGCTGCCGCCACCTCCGCCCCCGCCTCCGCCGCAACCGGCGACGAGGAGGGCGAGGACGATAGCGGACGCGGCGGATCGGGTGCGATACATCCGCGCTGAACGCCCGGGTTTCGGCCGGGGTCCCGGTTTACGCGCGGTTAGCCCCGATTTTGCGGCCGCTGGCCGAAGCCGGGCGGTGGATGGCCGGATCACCCTATTCCGCGGCGAGAAGCTGATCGCGGATCGGGTCGATGAGCGGCGGTGCGGTCACCACGCGATTGCGGCCCTGCTCCTTGGCGGCATAAAGCGCCGCGTCCGCCGCCTGCATCAGATCGTGCACCGACGACGAGGTGGCGGGGATGCTGGCGATGCCGAACGAGGCGGAGACATCGATACCGGGCTGCGACAGCGCCGCGATGCCGATCCGCAGCCGCTCGGCCTTGTGCGCAGCATCCTCGAGCGAGCAATTGGGCATCACCACCAGCAACTCCTCGCCCCCATAGCGGCAGGCGACGTCGCTCTCGCGCAGCTGGTGGACGATCACCGACGCGGCATCGCGCAGCACCGTGTCGCCCTTGGCATGGCCATGCTGATCGTTGAGACGCTTGAAATGGTCGAGGTCGATCATGACGATCGACACGTCGTGCTTCTCGCGCTGCGCGAGCTGGACTGCGCGCTGGAGCGCATCCTCCATATAGCGCCGGTTGTAGAGGCCGGTCAGCGGATCGCGCAGCGCCTGGCTGCGCAGCTTTGCGCCGAGCGAGAGATTGGCGAGCGCAAGCGACATCGCGTCGGCGAGCGCGGTGCCGAGTCCGGCGATTTCCTGAAGGCGAAGGTCGCCATCGGCGCGCGTGGTCTGGATGCAGAACAGCCCGAGCACCTCGCCGCGCGCCGCCATCGGGATTTCGAGCACGAAAGCGCCCTCGGCGTGATGCTCGCAGCGCAGCTTGTCGCCGTGCGGGTGGTTGACATGCGGCTTGCCCCGCTTGAGCGCCCAGCACTGGTTGAGCCCGATCGTGTCGGCGGGGGCAGGGCCGTCGCCGAGATTCCAGCTTGCCGATAGTACCAGCCGGTCGCGCGAGTTGCTGAAGACATAGAGCGTTCCGCTGAGGTCGGGCAGCAGCTCCATCGCGGTCGCGCGCAGCACCATGTTGGCGTCGCTCTGATCCTGCGCGCTTTGCAGCATGTCGGTCATCTCGAAGAGACGCATCACCTCTTCGCGCGAACGGGTGGCGTTGGTGACCGCAAGCGCGCGGGCTTCGGCTTCGACTGCGCCGCGCCGCGCCGCGAACAGGAAGACTGCGATGCAGAACAGGCCGCTCGCCAGTTGAAGGATGATGACCGCCTTGATCGTGAAATCGATATTGCCCTGCGCGCGATCGTTGCGCGCGTCGAGCTGCTCGATCTGCTGCATCATCGCGGTGATGACGGCAGTCGTCCGCTGCTGGACATGCTGCGTGTCGTGCAGCGTCCGCGCGCCCGCAAGATCGCCGGCTTCGATGCGTGTCAGGATCGCGGCCCAGCTACGGCGTACCGCCGTAACCGCGGCAATGCCGCTGGTCTGGCGTCCGTCGAGCGTGATCCTTGCCGGAAAATGGTTGACGGGCTGAGTGTCGAACCGGGCGATCGCTGCGCGATAACGTTCGCCATGCGCGATGCCATCCACCATCGCGTTGAGCACGGCTGCATCCGCTTCCATCAGCGCCTGACGGGCAATGCTGATGTGGCGGCTTTCGATACGCCCGCTGCGCAACGCGGCCTCCTGGCTCGAGACGTAGGCGAAGCTGGCGATCATAATGCCGATCATCAGCAGCATCAGCGCGATGATCGTGCTTGTCCCGCCCGGGCGCGTCACGGCCGAAGGGTTGGCAGGAGAGGGCGAGGCTTTCATTCGCATGTTCGTACCGGCCGGCGGAGCGGCCAGCAGCGCACGACATAGCGCCGACATGGATGAGAACCGACTAACGACAATGGTTAACGTGCGCCCCGGCCTGGAGCGCCGGGCCGGTGGGCACGACGGCAACAGCCGCGACGCCAACCGGCGCTACTTCATCGATCGCCTATTGCCGCTTGGCGGGCATCTGGCGTCCATTCTGATGCAGCACGGCACCATCGACCTTGCCCGAAGCGTCGCGCGTAAACACCAACTGCGCATCGACCGCGCGGGCGAAGAAATGATCGGGCTTTTCCGCGAACAGCTCGATCGGGCCCTGTCCGGTAGCCTGTGCGATCAGCTTGCCGCCCTCCACCCGGATCGCGATCGCGAAGGTGGGAGCGATCTCGTAGGTGCCGGGATAGGCCTGAAGCGTCTCCGGCGCGAGGCTGATCGCCTGACGCTCGCTTGCCAGCGTAACCTTGCCGCCGCGCGCCAGGGTGAGCATCGCCTTGCCCAACCGGCCGGGCGCATCGCCGTTGAGATTGGCGAGCACGACGACGGTGAGCTTGCGGTCGGGATCGTAGCCGAGCCAGGTGTTGAACCCCTCGATCCCGCCGCCGTGCGAGATGGTCGTGCTGCCATCGGCGGCGGCGACGGTGACGCCCAGCGCATAATTGTCCTTGAACGGCGTCAGATACGCCTTGAGCGATTCCGGCTTGAGCAGCTTGCCGCCGAACAGCCCGCGCTGCCATTTGAGCAGGTCGTGCGAGGTCGAATAGAGCGCGCCGGCTCCCTGCGGAATGGTCATGTCGAGATAGTCGGCGTTGACCACCCCCTTGGCCGAAGGGCTGTATCCGGCGGCGCGGCGGGGGATGATCGCCGCGTGGCTGTCATAACCGGTGTCGGCCATGCCGAGCGGCTTGAAGATGTTGTCCGTGAGGAAGGCCGAATAGGACTGGCCGCTCGCCTTCTCGATGATCGCGGTGAGCAGGATATAGCCCGAGTTGGAATAGGCGTATTTCTCGCCCGGCTGGAAATCGAGCGGCTTGTCGCGGAAGCGGGCGATCAGGCTGTCGGTGGTTGCCGCGAGTGTCTTCAGCTTCGCATAGTCGTCGAACGAGGTGAAATTGGGGATGCCGCTGCTGTGGGTGAGGAGGTTGCGGACCGTCACCCTGTCCCACGCCGCCGGTGCATCGGGCAGATAGGTCTTCACCGGGGCGTCGAGCTTCACCTTGCCGCGTTCCTGCAGCAGCAGGATCGCAGCGCCGGTGAACTGCTTGGTCACCGAGCCGAGGCGGAACTTGGTGTCGCCGTCATTGGCGATCTTCCATTCGAGGTTGGCCGAGCCATAGCCCCTGTCGAACAGGATCTCGCCGTCGCGTGCGACGAGGACGACGCCCATGAAGCCGCCCTTGTCGGCATCGGCGCGGACGACCGCGTCCATCCGGACGGGATCGATCTTCGGGGCGTCCTGCGCGAAAGCGGGTGCGGCGAAGACGAGCGCGAGGCTGGCGGCGTATCTGAGCATCGAATTCTCCGATCAGGTGTGTCATTTTTATGATACACCTGATCGGGAGAGACAAGTAGGATAGTTGACGTCGATCGGCGCCCTTGGGCGCCGTCGGCCGGACGCGCCTAGCTGCGCTAGCCGCGTCGCCGGCGCGTCAGATATGGATCGGCTTGCCCGTCACTGCCATCGCTGCTTCCTTGATCGCCTCGCTGTGCGTGGGATGGGCGTGGCAGGTATAGGCGATGTCCTCGCTGGTGGCGCCGAACTCCATCGCCTGCGCGGCCTGGGCGATCATCGTGCCGGCGACGCTGGTGATGATCCATACGCCGAGCACGCGATCGGTCTTGGCGTCGGCGATGACCTTCACGAAGCCATCGGGCTCGTGGTTGGTCTTGGCGCGGCTGTTGCCGGCCATCGGGAACTTGCCGACCTTGACCTCGCCCTTGGCCTTGGCAGCCTCCTCCGTGAGGCCGACGCCGGCGATTTCGGGCATGGTGTAGACGACCGACGGGATGACGTCGTGGTTCACGATGCCGGTGAGGCCGGCGATGTTCTCGGCCACCGCGATGCCCTCATCCTCGGCCTTGTGCGCGAGCATCGGGCCGGGGATGACGTCACCGATCGCCCAGATGCCCGGGACCGCGGTCTTGAAGCTGTGATCGGTCTCGATCTGACCGCGCTGGTTGACGCTCAGGCCAGCGGCGTCGAGGCCGAGGCCGTCGGTGTTCGGCTTGCGGCCGATCGCGACGAGGACATTGTCCGCCTCGATCGTTTCGGCGGCGCCGCCGGCGGCCGGCTCGACGGTGATGGTGGCCTTGCCGCCCTTAACCGCAACGCCGGTGACCTTGGTGCCGGTCTTGAACTCAATGCCCTGCTTCTTGAACAGGCGCGCGGCTTCCTTGCGCACATCGGCGTCGAAGCCGGGCAGGATCTGGTCGAGATATTCGACCACGGTGACCTTGGCGCCGACGCGGCGCCACACGCTGCCGAGCTCAAGCCCGATCACGCCGCCGCCGATGACGACGAGATGCTCGGGAACCTTGGCCAGCTCGAGCGCGCCGGTGGAGTCGACCACGATTTTCTGGTCGATCTCGACGCCCGGGAGCGGCGTGACCGACGAGCCGGTGGCGATGACGATGTTCTTCGCGCGGACTTCACGGTCGCCGACCTTGACGCTGTCCTTGCCGGTGAACGTCGCATAGCCCTTGAGCCATTCGACCTTGTTCTTCTTGAACAGGAATTCGATGCCGCCGGTCAGGCCCTTGACCGCGTCGAGGCGCTGGGCGTGCATCGCGTCGAGGTCGAGTTCGACCTTGCCCAGCTTGACGCCGAGCTTGGCGAGCGCGCCGGATGCGGCTTCCTCGTACAGCTCCGACGCGTGGAGCAGTGCCTTGGACGGGATGCAGCCGACGTTGAGGCAGGTGCCGCCGAGCGTCTCGCGCCCTTCGGCACAGGCGGTCTTGAGGCCCAGCTGCGCCGCACGGATCGCGGCGACATAGCCGCCGGGTCCGGAACCGATCACGAGGACGTCGAAGTCGTATTCAGCCATTTTCTACTCCGTTCGCCCGCATGTGGGGACGAGAGGTCGGTTCTTACAGGTCGATCAGCAGGCGGGTCGGATCCTCGATCGCGTTCTTGAGCGCGACGAGGAAGGTGACCGCCTCACGACCGTCGATCAGGCGATGGTCGTAGCTGAGCGCGAGGTACATCATCGGGCGGATGACGATCTGGCCGTCGCGGACCACCGGGCGGTCCTCGATGCGGTGGAGGCCCAGCACCGCCGACTGCGGCGGGTTGATGATCGGGGTCGACATCAGCGAGCCGAACACGCCGCCGTTGGAGATGGTGAAGGTACCGCCCTTCATCTCTTCCATCTTGAGCGTGCCGTCCTTGGCGCGCTTGCCGAAGTCGCCGATCGTGCGCTCGACCTGAGCGACCGACATCTTGTCGGCGTCGCGGATGACGGGCACGACCAGGCCCTGCGGCGCGGAGACCGCGACCGAGATGTCGGCATAGTCGTGATAGACGATCTCGTCGCCGTCGATCTGGGCGTTGACCGCGGGGATGTCCTTGAGGGCCATGGTCGCGGCCTTCACGAAGAAGCCCATGAAGCCGAGACGGACGCCGTGCTTCTTCTCGAACAGGTCCTTGTACTTGGTGCGCGCCTCGATCACCGCCGTCATGTCGACGTCGTTGAAGGTGGTGAGCAGTGCAGCCGTATTCTGCGCTTCCTTGAGGCGGCGGGCGACGGTCTGGCGCAGGCGGGTCATGCGCACGCGCTCTTCGTTGCGGGCGCCGCCCGCGGCGGGCGCCGCGACAGGGGCGGGCGCAGCAGCCGGCGCGGCCGCCGGGGCAGCGGCAGGCTTGGCCGAGGCGGCGGCGACCACGTCTTCCTTGGTGATGCGGCCGTCCTTGCCGGTGCCCTGCACGGTCGACGGATCGACGCCATGCTCGAGGATCGCGCGGCGGACCGACGGCGAGAGCGCGGCGGCTTCGACGTCCTGGGCCGGCTCGGCAGGTGCGGCGGGAGCGGCAGGGGCAGCCGCCGCGGGGGCGGCGGCGGGCGCTGCGGGAGCACCGGCGCCGGCTTCGATCGTGCCGATCAGCGCGCCGACATTGACGGTGTCGCCGACCTTGACGGCGTGCGCGCCCATGACGCCGGCGACGGGGGCGCCGACCTCGACCGAGACCTTGTCGGTCTCGAGCGATGCGACGGGCTCATCGGCCGCGACGGCGTCGCCCGGCTGCTTCAGCCATTCGCCAATGGTCGCTTCGGTGATGGATTCGCCCAGAACGGGAACGAGGATTTCGGTGGCCATGGTTCAGTCCTTCCTGGCGATCACGCGCCGGCCTTGCCGGCGGTCTTCTTGTCTTCGGTCTTGCGCGCGCGGCGGATTTCCTCGCGCACATTATGGCCCAGTGCGTCGGCGACAAGCGCGCCCTGCTCGGCCTGGTGGCGCTTCATCAGGCCGGTGGCGGGCGATGCCGCCGCGGCGCGGCCCGCATAGCGCGGGCGCTGCGGCTCGATGCCCGATTCGACCATGCACGCCTCGATATAGGGTTCGACGAAGAACCAGTAGCCGTTGTTCTTCGGCTCCTCCTGCGCCCACACCACTTCCTCGACATTGGTCATGCGCGCGAGGCGTGCGACCAGCGGTTCGCCGGGGAAGGGATAGAGCTGCTCGATACGGATGATCGCGGTGGTCGTGTCGCCTGCCGCGTCGCGTGCCTCGATCAGGTCATAGGCGACCTTGCCGGAGCACAGCACCACGCGCTTCACATCCTTGTCCGCCGGCGCTGACGGGTCCGAGAGGATGCGCTTGAAATGCGTATCGCCCAGGAAATCCTCGGTCTTGCTGACCGCCAGCTTGTGCCGGAGCAGCGACTTCGGCGTCATGACGATGAGCGGTTTGCGGAAGTTGCGGTGCATCTGCCGGCGCAGCAGGTGGAAGTAGTTGGCGGGCGTGGTCACGTTCGCGACCTGCATGTTGTCGCCCGCGCACAGCTGGAGGAAACGCTCCGGACGCGCCGAGCTGTGCTCGGGGCCCTGACCCTCATAGCCGTGCGGCAGCAGCATCACGAGGCCGTTGGCGCGCAGCCACTTGGCCTCGCCCGCGGCGATGAACTGGTCGATCATGATCTGCGCGCCGTTGACGAAGTCGCCGAACTGCGCCTCCCACAGCACCAGCGTCTTGGGGTCGGCGAGCGCATAGCCGTACTCGAAGCCGAGCACGCCATATTCGCTCAAGGGGCTGTCGAGCACCTCGAACCGGCCGTGCGGAATCTCGTTCAGCGGCACATATTTGTGCTCGTCGGTCTGGTCGACCCAGACGGCATGACGCTGGCTGAACGTGCCGCGGCCCGAATCCTGGCCCGACAGGCGCACGCCATAGCCTTCCGACAGCAGCGAGCCGAAGGCCAGCGCCTCGCCGGTTGCCCAGTCGAAATTCTCACCCGACTTGAACATCGCGGCCTTGGCGTCGAGCACCCGGTTGAGCGTCTTGTGCGGGGTCAGGCCGTCCGGGATCGTCGTCAGCGTGCGGCCGAGGCTGTCGAACAGCTTCTTGTCGATGCCGGTCTCGACGTTGCGGCGCGCGGTTTCGGCGTCCATCGGCGCGCCGAGGCCCTGCCAGCGGCCACCGAACCAGTCGGCCTTGTTCGCCTTATAGCTCGCGCCCGCGGTGAACTCGTCCTCGAGATGGGCAGTGAAGGCGGCCGCCTGGGCCTTGGCGAACTCGCCGTCGATGACGCCTTCGCCCTCAAGCCGCTTGGCATAGATGTCGCTGACGCCGGGGTGACCCTTGATCTTGGCGTACATCAGCGGCTGGGTGAACGAGGGCTCGTCGCCTTCGTTATGGCCGAAGCGGCGATAGCACCACATGTCGATGACGATGTCGCGCTTGAAGGTCTGGCGGAACTCGATCGCCATCTTGCACGCGAAGGTCACGGCTTCGGGATCGTCGCCGTTGACGTGGAAGATCGGCGCCTGGACGCCCTTGGCGACGTCGGACGGATAGGGCGACGAGCGCGCGAATTGCGGGCTGGTCGTGAAGCCGATCTGGTTGTTGATGATGAAGTGGATGCAGCCGCCGGTGTTGTAGCCGCGGATGCCCGAGAAGCCGAGGCACTCCCACACGATGCCCTGGCCTGCGAAGGCCGCGTCGCCATGGATCAGCACGGGCAGGACCTGCTCGTGATCCTCAAGGTCGTTGCGGTTGGTCTGCTGCGCACGGACCTTGCCGAGCACCACCGGGTCCACCGCCTCGAGGTGCGAGGGGTTGGCGACCAGCGACATGTGAACGCTGACGCCGTCGAACTCGCGGTCGGTGCTGGTGCCGAGGTGATATTTGACGTCGCCCGAGCCGCCGATGTCGTCGGGGTTGGCCGAGCCGCCGGCGAATTCGTGGAAGATGACGCGATAGGGCTTGGCCATCACCGTGCCGAGCATGTTGAGTCGGCCGCGATGCGCCATGCCATAGACGATCTCGCGCACGCCCTGCGCGCCGCCATATTTGATGATGGCTTCCATCGCCGGGATCATCGATTCGCCGCCGTCGAGCCCGAAGCGCTTGGTGCCGACATATTTGCGGCCCAGGAACTTCTCCCACTGCTCGGCTTCGATCACCTTGGACAGGATCGCCTTCTTGCCTTCGGGCGTGAACTCGATCGCCTTGTCCTTGCCCTCCATGCGCTCCTGCAGGAAGCGGCGTTCCTCGACATCGGCGATGTGCATGTATTCGAGGCCGACATTGCCGCAATAATTGCGGCGCAGGATCTCGACCAGCTCGCGGATCGTCGCCTTCTCCAGCCCCATCGTGCCGCCGAGATAGATCGGACGATCGAGATCAGCGGCAGTGAAGCCGTGATATTCGGGCGTCAGGTCGGCGGGCAGGTTCTGGTGCGACAGGCCCAGCGGGTCGAGATTGGCGGCAAGATGCCCGCGCACGCGATAGGTGCGGATGAGCAGCATGGCGCGGATCGAATCGTTCGCGGCGCGCGCGATGTCGGCCGACGAGGCCGCGGGCGCCGCGGCCGGGGCGGGGGAAGCGCCGCCGCGCGCGGGCTTGGGCGCCGGCTCCATCTGGGTCGGATCGAGCGCCGCGGTGAGCGCGTCGGTGTCGCTGAGCGGCCAGTTGGGACGTTCCCAGCTCGGGCCGTTGACGGTGCCTTCGAGCCCGTCGAACCACTCGCGCCATCCGGCTTCGACGGACGCGGGGTCCGCCTTCCACTTGGCGTAGAGCGTCTCGACGAACGCCGGGCTCACGCCACCGGCGATGTCTGCGAAATCCAGGCTTTCAGCGCCCACCATCTTCCTCGTTCCTTCGTCACCCGGCCGGTGCCGGGATCTTCAACCGCACGATGCCCCGGCGCGAACCGGGGCGCCGGCGTGTTCGTCAGCCCTTCAGCACTTCCACCAGCGTCGAGCCGAGCTCGGACGGGCTGGCCGAAACGCGGATGCCCGCGGCTTCCATCGCGGCGATCTTGCTCTCCGCGTCGCCCTTGCCGCCCGACACGATCGCGCCGGCATGGCCCATGCGGCGGCCCGGAGGCGCGGTGCGGCCCGCGATGAAGCCGGCCATCGGCTTCTTGCGGCCGCGCTTGGCCTCGTCGATCAGGAACTGGGCGGCCTGCTCCTCGGCGTCGCCGCCGATCTCGCCGATCATGATGATCGACTTGGTCGCTTCGTCCGCCAAGAACAGCTCGAGCACGTCGATGAAGTTGGTGCCGTTGACGGGGTCTCCGCCGATCCCGACCGCGGTCGTCTGGCCAAGGCCTGCATTGGTGGTCTGGAACACGGCTTCATAGGTAAGCGTGCCCGAGCGCGAAACAACGCCCACCGACCCTTCGGAGAAGATGCTGCCCGGCATGATGCCGATCTTGCACTGGTTGGGGGTGAGGACGCCGGGGCAGTTCGGGCCGATCAGGCGGGTCTTCGAGCCGCTGAGCGCGCGCTTGACCTTGACCATGTCGAGCACCGGAATGCCTTCGGTGATGCAGACCACCAGCGGGATCTCGGCGTCGATCGCCTCGAGAATCGAGTCCGCGGCGAAGGGCGGCGGGACGTAGATGACCGAGGCGTCGGCGCCGGTCTTGCTCTTGGCTTCGGCGACAGTGTCGAACACGGGCAGGCCGATATGCTCGGTGCCGCCCTTGCCCGGGGTCACGCCGCCGACCATCTGCGTGCCGTACGCCAGCGCCTGCTGGGTATGGAAGGTGCCGGTGTCGCCGGTCATCCCCTGGGTGATGACCTTGGTGTTACGGTCGATCAGAATCGACATTCAGAACCCTCCGATTGATTGGCTGACGAAAATCAGCCCTTGGATACCATAGGAAGCGCCGAGCGGATGGCCGCGCGGCACGTACGTAATTTCGAGGCTCACGCCCGGCTGCCACGGCTCCCAGCGCCGCTTGCTGGCGGTGCCATTGGCCTGAACGGTGTTGGGCGTGGCGCCGACCCATCCGTCGATCGTCTCGCGCGACGGCGCGGCGGTGGCGTCAAGGTCATAGGCGCGGCAGCCACTGGCCCAGCCGCCGTCCTTGCCTGACCTGGGGCCGGTCTCGATCCGGCTGGTCACCAGCCACACGTCGCGGCCGTCGAAGCGCTGACGAAACATCTGGCCCGAGACTTTCGCCTCCGGCGCTTCCTTGCGCATCGCCTCGCGGCCCTTGGCGACGATCGCGGTAACGCGCGGATCGGCCTGCGCCTCGGCGATCTCGACCCAGCCCGCGGCGGTCGCCGCGGCGCCGACACCGTCAAATTTGTGCACGTCGAAACACGCCGCCTTGAATGCAGCAAACAACGGCGACGGCGCAGGGCCAGCCTGCGCCGCTCCGACCGTCGCTGCGATCAGTCCAAAGGCGGCGAATGCCGGCATCAGCCGAGCGAGCTGTCGATGCCCTTGCAGGCGACCAGCAGTTCCTTGACCGCGTCGACCGAGACCTGGAGGTTGGCTTTGGCCTCCTCATTCAGCTCGATCTCCACGACCTGCTCGACGCCGCCGGCGCCGATGATCACGGGCACGCCGACATAGAGGTCATCGACGCCGTACTGGCCGGTCAGGTGCGCGGCGCAGGGCAGCAGGCGCTTCTGGTCGTAAAGATACGCTTCGGCCATCGCGATGCCGCTGGTCGCGGGAGCGTAGAAGGCCGAGCCGGTCTTGAGCAGGCCGACGATCTCGCCGCCGCCCGAACGGGTGCGCGCGACGATGGCGTCGATGCGCTCCTTGGTCGAGCGGCCCATCTTGATGAGGTCGGGGATCGGGATGCCAGCGACGGTCGAATATTCGACCACCGGGACCATCGTGTCGCCGTGGCCGCCGAGCACGAAGCTGTTCACTTCCTTGACCGACACGTTGAATTCTTCGGCCAGGAAGTGGCTGAAGCGCGCCGAGTCCAGCACGCCGGCCATGCCGACGACCTTGTTGTGCGGGAGCCCCGAGAATTCGCGCAGCGCCCACACCATCGCGTCGAGCGGGTTGGTGATGCAGATGACGAAGGCGTCGGGGGCGTTGGCGGCGATGCCTTCGCCGACGGCCTTCATGACCTTGAGGTTGATGCCGAGCAGGTCGTCGCGGCTCATGCCCGGCTTGCGGGCGACGCCGGCGGTGACGATGATGACGTCCGCGCCCGCGATATCGGCATAGTCGTTCGAACCGGTGATCTTGGCGTCGAACCCTTCGACCGGGCCGCACTGCGACAGATCGAGCGCCTTGCCCTGCGGAACGCCCTCGACCACGTCGAACAGGACGATGTCGCCGAGCCCCTTGAGGGCGGCGAGGTGAGCAAGCGTGCCGCCGATGTTGCCGGCGCCGATAAGGGCGATCTTCTTGCGGGCCAAATGAGCCTCCCTAAACAAGGTTGGGCGGCTCCAATGACTCTCCGGGCCGCAGGGAACGCAGGCGCATTAGGCGCTTTGGTCCCCTGCGGCAACCGTGGAATCGACCCTGTCAAGGAAATCTTTGCACTTGCGAATTAGTTGCAATAATTGAATTTGGATCGTGTCGTTTTCGCTATCCCGACACAGGGTGATGTCCATGCCGCCCGGTGTTGAATGATCTTCCATGCGGCGGGCGTGGTACCAATCAGGCGGGCAGGGCGGTAAGATCCTGATAGAACATCAGCGTGTTGCCGTCGGGGTCGAAGAAGGTGAGCAGGCGGACCATTTCGGGGATGTCGAGGATCGGCCCGTCCTGTCGCACGCCTGCGGCATCGAGCGCAGCCTTGGCGGCGTCGATATCGGTGACGCCGAAGGTCAGCGTGGCGCCGCCCGGGCCCCCGGCATTTTCGACCTGTGACAAGCCGATATTGACGCGCGCCACGTCGCTTTCGAGCTCGCACCAGGCCAGGTCGTCGCGGCGGTAGAGTAGCCGCATGCCCAGGATGTCGGTGTACCAGGGTATCGCCTTGTCGAGACTGGAGACACCGATCGAACAGGTGAGACCGCCGTCATAGGCGATTGCCGCGGCGGTCGCGGTTTCCGTGGTTGCAGAGCTTGCCATGTCATCCTCCTGTGACTATGGTTCCGTTTGTATAGTAGATTGCGAAATGGTCAAGTCCGTGAACGATCCGGTTCTTTCACCTGCGGTATTGCAGCTGCTGAGCGCCAGCCGCTGGGCGATCCCGGTGCTGGCGCTGCTCAGCCGCGAGCAGGGATCGCGCTTCGCGGTGATCGAGCGGCGCTTCGGCCTGTCGCGCAACAGCCTGACGCGTACGCTCGCCTATCTGCGCGAACAGGGCTGGGTGATGCCCAACCCCGGCTATGGCCACCCGCTGCGCCCCGAATATGTGCTGAGCGACGCCGGGCGTGCGATCGGCGCGGCGTGCGAACGGATAGAGGGGGTGCGGATACGTCTGGGGCTGGAGGCGCCCGACCTGTCGCGCTGGACGCTGCCGGTGGCGGGCGGGCTGGAGGACGAGTGGACCCGGTTCAACGCGCTGCAAACGCGGCTCGCGCCGGTGACGCCGCGCGCGCTCTCGCTAACCTTGCAGGCGATGATCGGGCAGGATCTGGTGCGGCGGCGGCTGGAGGACCGGTTTCCGCCGGTGCCGCTCTATGGCCTGACCGGGCGGGGGGCGGAATTGGCGGGGGCGGTGGCGGGGTGAGGGTCAGCCCGCGCTGCCATGCCCCTGCGCCAGATAGTCTTCCGACTGCATCTCCATCAGGCGGCTGACGGTACGTTCGAACTCGAACTTGCCGTCGCCCTCGCGGTAGAGGTCCATCGGTGAGGCGTCGGCCATCGCCAGCAGCTTGACCTTGTGCTCGTAGAGCGCGTCGATCAGCGTGACGAAGCGCGCGGCCTCGTTGCGGTTTTCGGGCCCCAGGCGGGGGATCCCGACGAGGATCACGGTGTGATAGCGGCGGGCGATGGCGAGATAATCGGCGGCGCCGCGCGCCTCACCGCACAGCCGCTTGAACGAGAAGACGGCGACACCCTTGAGGCTCTTGGGGACGTGCAGCGTGCGGCCCTGCACCTCGATGTCCTCGGACGGCACGTTGGCGCGATCCTCGACCGGATAGTCGGTCAGGCGAAAGAAGGCGGCCGAGAGGGTGGCGGTGTTGGCCGGGCTGTTGGGGACCAGCCACATGTCCATCAGGCCCAGCCGGTCGCGGCGATAGTCGGTTGGGCCGTTCAGCGGCAGGACGTCGAGCCGGTCCTTGAGCAGCGCGATGAACGGCAGGAAGGAATCGCGCTGAAGCCCGTCCTTGTAGAGATCGTCGGGCGGGCGGTTGGAGGTCGCGACCACCGTCAACCCCTCGGCCATCATCGCGGTGAACAGGCGGGAGAGGATCATCGCGTCGGCGGCGTTGTTGATCACCATCTCGTCGAAGGCGAGCAGGCGGAGATTGTGGGTCAGCGCCTTGGCGACGGGCACGATCGGGTCGCCGGCTTCCTTCTTGCGCTCCTTCGCGATGCGCGCGTGGACCTCGATCATGAACTCGTGGAAGTGGACGCGGCGCTTGCGCTCGATCTTCACCGTCTGGAACAGCAGGTCCATCAGCATCGACTTGCCGCGCCCGACACCGCCCCACATGTACACGCCCTTGGGCGCCTCGGGCGCGCGGCGAGCGAGGCGCCACAGCACGCTGCCCTTGCGCGGCCCGGTTTCCAGCTCGTGCGCGAGATGGTCGAGCCGGCGCGCGGCCGCCGCCTGATCGGGATCGGCGCGAAGCTCGCCAGCGGCGACCAGCGCCTGATATTTTTCAAGAACCTTGGTCATGTATCCGACTTGGGCGGCGAGGACTTGCGCACCGTGCCCGAGAAGCTGGCGAGGACGTTCGCTTCCTGCTTCACCAGCCCGCGCATGAACAGCATGCGGCCGGTTTCGCGCAGCAGCTCGACCTCGGCGACGATCGGCTGGCCGATCATGCTGGTACCGATGAACTGCGCTGACAGGTCGAGCGTCACCGCGCCGCCGGCCGAGAGCACGCCGAAGCTGCGTGCAGCGGCGAACAGGGCGACGTCCATGAAGCCGAGCAACGCGCCGCCATGGGTGGAGTCGCGCAGGTTGGAGTGCTCGCGCGCCGGCACCATCCGCACCAGTGCCTTGCCGTCCTCGACCCGGGTCAGGATCGGGCCGAGAAAGGCGTTGAAGCGTGTGGGATCGCGCAGCTCCCAGCGCTTCCAGCCGGGATGGTCGGGATCGTCGGTGAAGGTGAAATGCGGTTCTGCGTTCATTTGGGGCAGTTCTTGTCCAGTTCGCCGCCGCGGATGCGCTCGACATAATAGGGGATCATGGCGAGCACGCGCAGCTTGTAGGCGGGCGGTGTGCCGCCAACGGACCAATCCTGCCATCGGTCGGCGCAATAGGTCGCCTTCTCCTTGCCGCGCGCGCAGTCGAGAAAGCCGATGAATCGCTGCTTCCACGCGTCGAAAGCAGGGCGGTCCATCGGCGCGCCGTGCCCCGGGATCAGCGTGGCGAAGGGCGTCGCCGCAACTTCCTCGAGTGCCTTCAGCCAGCCATCGGGGCAGGCGGTGTCGAGGAAGGGGACGGGATTCGTCACCAGATCGCCCGCGACGAGGATGCTGCTCTGCGGGTCATAGAGCCAGACGTCGCCCGCGGTCGCGGCGTTACGGGCCAGACGCAGTTCGATCTTCCGCCCGCCTGCGTCGATCGTGCCGTTCCTGCGGACGACATCGTCGGGCCTCAGCTCGGTGCCACGTTCGAAGGTCGCGAGATCGCCGCGTACCTCGCTGGCCATCGGCTCGGGGATCTTGCCGGCGTCGAGTGTGGGGCGGGCGGACTCGGCGCTGCGCTTGAGGAAGCCGGTGAGGGCGCCGTCTATCGCATCGCTGGCGGAGACGCGCATACCGGGATGCTTCCCCCGGAGCGTCAGGTTGCCGCTGACATGGTCGAGGTGCCAATGGGTGTTGACGATCCGCACCAGCGGCTTGCCACGTGCGGTGATCGCCGCCGCGATCTTCGCGACATGGCTGGCATGGCGGCCGGTATCGACGAGCAGCAGCCCGTCTGGGCCCTCGATCAATACCGAGTTGCCGTCCGGCTGACGGCCCGGCTCGTATCCGCCCTCGATCAGCCAGATGCCCGGCGCGACCGGCTTGGCCTCCTGCGCCGCGGCGGGAACCGCGATCGCGGCCAGCAGCAGGGCGAGGGCGGCGCGCGCGATCAAACGATGCGCTCGGCTTCCATCTTCTTGATCTCCGCGATCGCCTTGGCGGGGCTGAGGCCCTTGGGGCAGACGTTCGCGCAGTTCATGATCGTGTGGCAGCGATAGAGGCGGAAGGGATCTTCCAGCTCGTCGAGGCGCTCGCCGGTGGCTTCGTCGCGGCTGTCGGCCAGCCAGCGATAGGCCTGAAGCAGGATCGCCGGGCCGAGGAAACGGTCGCTGTTCCACCAATAGCTCGGGCAGCTGGTCGAGCAGCAGGCGCAAAGGATGCACTCATAGAGGCCGTCGAGCTTGTTGCGGTCTTCCGGCGACTGCAGCCGTTCCTTGCCCGAGGGCGGCGGGCTGACAGTCTTCAGCCAGGGCTGGATCGATGCATATTGCGCGTAGAAATGGGTGAAGTCGGGGACGAGGTCCTTGATCACGTCCATCGCTGGCAGCGGGGTGATGCGGATGTTGCCCTTGATGTCCTCGATCGCGGTGGTGCAGGCGAGGCCGTTCTTGCCATCCATGTTCATCGAGCACGATCCGCAGATGCCTTCGCGGCACGAGCGGCGGAAGGTGAGGCTCGGATCGATCTCGGACTTGATCTTGATCAGCGCGTCGAGAACCATCGGCCCGCAATCGTCGAGGTCGATGACGAAATTGTCGTAGCGCGGATTCTCGCCCGAGTCGGGATCGTAGCGATAGATGGTGAAGGTCTTGGTACGGCTCGCGCCGGCCGGCGCCGGGTGGCTCTTGCCCTTCGTGATCCTGCTGTTCTTGGGAAGAGCGAAATCAGCCATGTGAAACCCCGTACCGTGTCAGACGGGGCGCGGCGTGACGTACCGGCCCCTCGATTTGGACGGTCAGATACATAAGCGGGGCCGGTGCTGCAAACGCTTCGAACAGACAGGGCCAAAGATCAGCGCCGTACCGCGGCGAGACTCTCGGCAGACGGGCGGCCGACCGGCGCGGTTGTGGCCTTGGGCATTCGCGCTTCGAGCGGGGTGAGCCATGCGTCGACCCCGGTGCCCTTGTCGTGCTGGGGCAACGATGGCTCGAGGCCGGCCTGGCGTTCCCATCCGGCGATCAGGCCGGCAGCTTCCGTCACTGCGGGGCCGAGCGGCTGGGGCTTGCGCAGCGCGCGGTTGATCAGCGCGTCGCCGAAAAAGGTCCAGTCGTTCTCCGCGAGGCAGCCGAAGGAAGGACGGTCCGATGCCGCGGCGCTGACGATCATCGTCTGCGGCCCCCGTAGCACCGGTACGAACACGCCCGAATAGCAGGCGCTGACGATCAGCAGCCGTCGCTGGATGCCATATTCGCCGAGCAGATAGCCGAGGCGGTGGGGCGAGATCGCGCCCCAGCCTTCATTGCCGTCATTATAGACGATGCCGAACGGCGCGCCGTGGCTGGTGGCATAGAGGACCAGCACGTCCTCCGCCGGGTCCATCAACTCGGCGATCCGCGCCAGCGCGGCTTCGAAATTGGCCGGAGACCCCATCGGCAGCGGGCTGGGCGCCGATCCCTCGCTGCCGCCGAGCACGATCGTGCGGCCCGCGGCATCGTAGCGGCGGGCGAGCACCTTGCCCGCCTCGCGCGCCTCGCGCCCGAACACCGGATCGCTGTCGAGCGCCACCGAGACGACATAGGCATCGATCACCCCCTTGCGTTGGGGAAGCAGCGGGGCGAGTGCCCTGGCCATCCGGCGATGCTCGGCCAGCGCGTGGCGCGCGGGCCGGTCGCGCTCGATCTGGGTCCCGCCATCGGCCTGCTGGCCGATCTCGACCGGGGTCAAGCGGGCGACGGCGAGCGGGGGCGGGGCAGTATGCTGAGGGGCTGCATAGGGTTGCTGCTGCGATGCCGACGCCGGGAGGAGCGCGAGCAGGACGACAAGCGGCAGCAACATCGAACGCATCGACTTCCCCCGAATATGTTCTCGGAAGTTGGGGATACGACAGGGGGGTCGTCAAGCGGTCTGCGACGTTAAACGCAGTACCAGAATTTGGTGCCTGGCGAATGTGGCTTCGAAGAACACTTCCGTCGCACTCGGCGAGCATTTCACGGCTTTCGCCGCAGCGCAGGTCGAATCCGGCCGCTATGGATCGATGGGCGAGGTCATCCGGGCAGGGTTGCGGTTGCTGGAGGACGAACAGCGGAAAGTGGAAGCGCTGCGTGAGGCGATCCGCGAGGGACTGGAAGGTGGAGATCCGGTCCTTTTTTTGATATGCGGGCGTGGATTGAGGAGGGATTTCCTCGAGCTGATGGGCGCGATTAGCCAGCCAATCCTATTCTTCGTCTCGAGATGAGGCTTTCCGTTTGATGAAGGCAGCTTCTTGGGCGGCTCCAGAATCTCCACGGAAATGCGCGTTGAAATAAACTGGAACTTTGAATGAAATACGGCTCGTCAGGCCCGACAGGTCTTTGGCTCCCGTTTCAGAAGCTAGAGTGCCATCAACGCCAATCTTCGCGCCTAGAACTGAAATCCCAGCGCCCGCCTTCCCAGATTTGGAGCCTTTAGTTGTTTTCTCTGAAGTTGCGGTCACAGCAATATCGAACTCAATGTACGACTTTTCTGTGATGCGATCTCCGTTAAGAGTCCCCGGGGTCACGGCGATAATTTCGTATGTATTCGCCTTGGCTAAATGAATTCCGTGCGCAATATCTGATATTGCTTCGGCGACAAAGTCGGACAAGCGCACGGGCATCGCTCAATACACCCGCTTCTTCGGCTTGATGTACTCGACCTCGTCGGTGAGCGTGTATTCGTGGACCGGGCGATAGCCGATCGACGTCGCGCCGCCCTTGCCGCCCCAGCCATCGAAGGTGGCGACGGTGTGCTTCATCCAGTTCGCGTCGTCGCGATCCGGGAAGTCCTCGTGCATGTGAGCGCCGCGGCTTTCCTTGCGGTTCTCGGCGCCCTTGATCGTGACCAGCGCCTGGCCGATCAGATTGTCGAGCTCCAGCGTCTCGATCAGGTCGGTGTTCCAGATCAGCGAGCGGTCGGTGACGTCGATGTCCTCCATCCGCTTGTAGACCTGGTCCATGTGCTGGACGCCTTCGGACAACAGCGCGCTGTCGCGGAACACGGCGCAATGGCGCTGCATCGTCTTCTGCATGTCCTTGCGGATCTCCGCCGTCGACGATCCGCCCTTGGCGTTGCGGAAATGGTCGAGCCGGGTGAGCGCGAACTCCTCCGAACCCTTGGGCAGCGGGTTGTGCGGCGTGTTGGGCTTGAGCGTCTCCTTGAGGCGCAGGCCGGTGGCGCGGCCGAACACGACGAGGTCGATCAGCGAGTTGGAACCGAGGCGGTTGGCGCCATGCACCGACACGCAGGCTGCTTCGCCGACCGCGAACAGGCCGGGGACGACCGCATCGGGGTTGCCGTCGCGCAACTGCACGACCTCGCCATGATAGTTGGTCGGGATACCGCCCATGTTGTAATGGACCGTCGGCACCACCGGCAGCGGCTTCTTGGTCAGGTCGACGTTCGCGAAGATCTTGCCGGTCTCGGTGATGCCGGGCAGGCGCTCGGCCAGCACCTTGGGATCGATATGATCGAGGTGAAGGAAGATGTGGTCGTTTTCCTTGCCGACGCCGCGGCCCTCGCGGATCTCCATCGCCATCGAGCGCGCGACGACGTCGCGGCTGGCGAGATCCTTGGCGGAGGGGGCATAGCGCTCCATGAAGCGCTCGCCTTCGGAGTTGGTGAGATAGCCGCCCTCGCCGCGCGCACCCTCGGTGATCAGCACGCCCGCGCCGTAGATGCCGGTCGGGTGGAACTGGACGAACTCCATGTCCTGCAGCGCGAGGCCGGCGCGCAGCGCCATGCCGTTGCCGTCGCCGGTGCAGGTGTGCGCCGAGGTCGCCGACTGATAGACGCGGCCGCCGCCGCCGGTGGCGAGGACGACGGCATGGCTGCGGAAGCGGTGGATCGAGCCGTCTTCCATGCACATGGCGATGACGCCGCGGCAGGCGCCGTTTTCCATGATCAGGTCGAGCGCGAAATATTCGATGTAGAAGTCCGCGTCATACTTCAGGCTCTGCTGGTAGAGCGCGTGGAGCATGGCGTGGCCGGTACGGTCGGCCGCGGCGCAGGTGCGCTGCACCGGGGGGCCTTCGCCCATATTCTGCATGTGGCCGCCGAACGGGCGCTGGTAGATCGTGCCGTTGTCGTTGCGGCTGAACGGCACGCCGGCATGCTCGAGCTCGATCACGGCCGCGGGCGCCTCGCGCACCATATATTCGATCGCGTCCTGATCGCCGAGCCAGTCCGATCCCTTGACGGTGTCGAACATGTGCCAGGTCCAGTGGTCCGGCGAGTTGTTGCCCAGCGAGGCGGCGATGCCGCCCTGCGCCGCCACGGTATGGCTGCGGGTCGGGAACACCTTGGTGATGCAGGCCGTCTTGAGGCCGGCCTCGGCACAGCCCATCGTCGCACGCAGGCCCGAACCGCCGGCACCCACGACGACGGCGTCGTAGCTGTGGTCGATGATCTTGTAGGCTGCGGACATTATGCGGCGGCTCCGGTGAGGGAAATCTTGAGGATCGAGAAGATCGCGAAGACCGCGGCGGCGATCGCGAAGAAGTTGAGCAGCGTCATCAGCACGATGCGGCGGGCGTCGCGCTCATAATCCTCGATCACGACCTGAAGGCCCATCTTGAGGTGATAGAAGACGCTGATCACGAGCAGGATCATCGGCACTGCGGCGAGCGGCGAGGCGAGCCAGGCCTGAACGGTGGCGTAGTCGAGGCTGGGCAGCAGGACGAGGCTGGCGATCAGCCACAGCATGAGCGCCAGATTGGCGCCGGCGGTGAGCCGCTGCTGCCACCAATGGTGCGTGCCCTCATGCGCCGAGCCGAGACCGCGCACGCGGCCGATGCTGGTTCCGTTGCCCATTACTTCGTCTCCACCTGGATCGGTGCATTCGCGACCGGCGGCGCAAGCAGGCGGTCGTAGCTCAGATACCCCCAAAGCAGCACGGTGAGCGTCACCGAAACCACCATCGTCAGGATCGCGAAATTGCGGTTGGCCTTCAGCTCGAACGCCGCGCCGGCATCGAGCACGAAGTGGCGGATGCCCGTCATCATGTGCTGGAAGAAGCTGAGCGTCAGGCCGATGCCGAGGATATAGCCGATGATGTTGGGCGCGCCCGACTTCACCGTCAGCAGGTCCATGAACCAGTCATAGCATTCCTTGCCGCCGGCGAGCGCGCCGAGCCAGGCGAGGAAGACGATCGCGCCGACCGTCGCCATGCCGGAGCCCGTGACGCGGTGCAGGATCGAGACCAGCATATGCGGACCCCATTTCCACACCTGGAGATGGGGCGAGAGCGGACGGTTTTCGTTGCGGGCGGATGCCAAGGCCAAGGTTCCCCTGTCGAGTTGCGCGCCTAATGAGACAGAGCGGCCATCGATGCAAGCCGCAAGGCGGATGCGTGGCTAACCGGGCCTTAACCCTTCTCCCTTAGGCCGGTGAAAGGGTCGGGACTGTCTCTCGGCAATCGGGCAATTCAACAAGGGTCGAATCGTGAGCGAATCCGCATCGAGCAAGCAGATGCCACCGGTGGGGAGTGTCAGCCCGACGCTCGACCTGCGCGAACGCTTGCGCCTGTTCGACCTGACCGATCCCGATCATGCCCTGGCACGCCAGCTCTGGGCCGCGCTCGAGCCCGACGCGGCGGTGGTGGCGGCGGCGCATTGGGAGCAGTGGCAGCGTTTCTACGGCGATCGCAAAACGATCGCACAGCACGACCATGACCGGATGATCGAGCTGGGCATCGCCTATCTGCGCAACCGCTATACCAATCTCACCGGGCTCGACTGGGTTCAGTCGGCCGAGCGCACCGTCGCGGCGGCCTATGCGCAGGACGTATCGCTCACCGCGATCCTTTCGATGACCGACGCGGGCGGGCGCGCGACGCTCGATATCCTCAACCGGCGGCTCGGCGGTTCGCCCGAACTGACCCCGATCATCGACCTGCTGTTCCGCCTGCGCTCCATGGAATGCGAAATCTACACTGCCCTCTACTCAGCCTATAACGAATATGATGCCCGCGCATCGCGCGACCAGCTGGCGGCGGAGTTCCGCGAATCGATCGGGATCACCGTCGAGCAGGCCACGCGCGACGGCGAGGCATTGCGCGCGCAGGCGACGCTCACATCCGGGGCGACCCGCGGAATGCTGGGCAAGGCATCGGAAGTCGCAGCCGCGGCGGAGCAATCGGCGGTGGCGATGCGCGAGGCGGCGCATACTGCGGCGGGCCTGATCCGCGCGATCGAGGATGCGCGGACCGAGGTCGAGGCGGCGGCGGGGATCGCGACGCGGGCGTCTGCGCAGGCGGGTGAGGCGGTGGCGATGAGCGAGATGCTGTCCGATCACGCCAAGTCGATCGAATCGATCCTGAGCCTGATCCGCGACATTGCCGGGCAGACCAACCTGCTGGCGCTGAACGCGACGATTGAGGCTGCCCGTGCCGGCGACGCCGGCCGCGGCTTTGCGGTGGTGGCGCAGGAGGTGAAGAGCCTTGCCAACCAGACCGCGCGTGCGACCGACGATATTGCGGCGAAGATTGCGGCGATCCAGTCGGCGACCAAGGGCACGGTGGATACCAATGCCTCGATCCGCGACACGGTGATGGAAGTTCAGGCTTCGGCCGACCGCATCCGCACCGCGATGGAGATCCAGGCCCAGACCGTCACCGCGATCACCGCTGCCGTGGACGAGACTGCGCTCGCCGCCGACTCGATGTCCGCGACGATCGGGGCGATCCGCGAGGATACTGAGGCGGTTGCGAGCGAGATCGACCGGGTCGGGCAGGGCTTTGCTGCGCTTGACGGCCAGCTTGGCACGCTCAGAAACAGCGCGGGCGAGTTCGTCGCAAAAGTCGCTGCATAAAAGAATAAAAGAGACTATGGAGGGGATGGATGGCCGGAGCGAAGGAGCTCGGCCAATGGAGCGGCCGCAGCCGTCCCATTGCCGAGCGGATCCGCGACTATGACTGGGATGGCGCGATCCGGGCCGGCTGTGCCGATATCGCCACGCTGATCGGCGACGATTTCGGGCGCGTCTCGCAGGCATTCTGGGATCATTATCTGTCGCTTGAGGCGACGGCGCATGTCCGAGACTATTTCACCGGCCAGCGGATGCGCGACCAGGTGCGCGCGAGCGCCGACTATATGGCGGCCAAGTTCCAGCGCCCGTTCGACGAAGCCTGGCTGAAGATGGCGTCTAAGCATGCCGATGACGCGCATCGCTCGCGCATCCCGCTTTCGGCGCTGCTCTCCGCCTTTGCCTATGCCCATACCCGCACACATGAGATCATCCGCGAGCGGCTGAGCGACGATCCGGCGCGGTTCGCCCAGCTGGTCGATGTCGCGCAGCGCATGTCGCTGCTTGAAGCCGACTTCATGGCGTCGCAGCTCGGCGCCCGTGATGCCGAACTGGCGCGCACCGAGCGGAGGGCGCGGGGCGAGCAGTTCCGCGGCGAGATCGCAGGAACGATCGAGCTAACCACGACGCTTGGCGCCAAGGTGCGCGGGCAGGCGCGCGGTGCGGCGGATTCCACGCGAGGCATGCTCGGCAAGACCAGCGAAGTCGCAGCCGCGGCGGAGCAGTCGGCGGTGGCGATGCGCGAGGCGGCGCATACTGCGGCGGGCCTGATCCGCGCGATCGAGGATGCGCGGACCGAGGTCGAGGCGGCGGCGGGGATCGCGACGCGGGCGTCTGCGCAGGCCGGCGAGGCGGTGGCGATGAGCGAGATGCTGTCCGATCATGCCAAGTCGATCGAATCGATCCTGGGCCTGATCCGCGACATTGCCGGGCAGACCAACCTGCTGGCGCTGAACGCGACGATTGAGGCTGCCCGTGCCGGCGACGCCGGCCGCGGCTTTGCGGTGGTGGCGCAGGAGGTGAAGAGCCTCGCCAACCAGACCGCGCGTGCGACCGACGATATTGCGGCGAAGATTGCGGCGATCCAGTCGGCGACCAAGGGCACGGTGGATACCAATGCCTCGATCCGCGACACGGTGATGGAAGTTCAGGCTTCGGCCGACCGCATCCGCACCGCGATGGAGATCCAGGCCCAGACCGTCACCGCGATCACCGCTGCCGTGGACGAGACCGCGCTCGCCGCCGACTCGATGTCCGCGACGATCGGGGCGATCCGCGAGGATACCAAGAGCGTCGCTGACGAGATCGACACGCTCCAGCGCGAGTTCGGGGAGATCGATGAGCGGCTCGGGCAGCTCAAGGACGCGGCGGGCAGCTTTTCGGCATCGGTCGCGGCCTGATCTCACATATCTCGACTTCGCTCGATCCGAGCGGGTAGAGGGCGGGGATGACCATCAACATTCTCGTCACCGGTGCCAGCCGCGGCATCGGCGCAGCCATCCTCGAAGCGCTGAAGCAGCCCAATGCGAAGGCGGTGGGGCAGGGCACGTCGAGTGGCATCCCCGCGGACTTCACCGATCCCGCCGCCCCGCGCGCACTGTGGGAGGCTGCCCTCGAGCAGCTCGACGGGCGGATCGACGTGCTGATCAACAATGCCGGCATCTTCGAAGCGGCGCCGGTCGATCTCGACGACGACGAATGGCTCGCCGTTTGGGAGCGGACGATGCAGGTCAATCTGACCGCCGCCGCACAGCTTTCGCGGCTTGCCGTCCGCCACTGGCATGAGCGCAAGCGCGGCGGGCGGATCGTCAATATCGCCAGCCGCGCCGCCTATCGCGGCGACAGCCCGGCGCACTGGCATTATGCGGCATCCAAGGCGGGCGTGGTCGCGATGACCAAGAGCATCGCGCGCGGTTACGCGCGTGAAGGCATCCTGGCCTTCGCGATCTGTCCCGGCTTCACCCTGACCGGCATGGCCGACGACTATATGGCGAGCCGCGGCGGCGACAAGCTGCTCGCCGACATCCCGCTCGGCCGCGTGGCGATGCCCGAGGAGGTGGCGACGATGGCCCGGTTCTGCGCGCTCGAGGCACCCGCATCGATGACCGGCGCGGTGCTCGACGTGAACGGTGCGAGCTACGTGCGATGAGCAGCTGGAAGATCACGCTTCCCTGTACTCGCGACGAGGCTGAGGCGATCGATTTCGAGGGTGCCGAACTGCTCGGCATCGATCCGGCGCCGGTGCTGCTGACCAGCGAGACGATCCCCGATGATCCGCTCGCCTGGCAGATAGAGGCCTATTTCGAGAGCAAGCCGGGCAAGGCCGAGATCGCGGCGCTGCAAACGTTGGTGCCGAGCGCTGGCAAGGCCAAGCCGCTGGTCGAGAAGCTGCCCGACGAGGATTGGGTGACGCTGAGCCAGGCGGGGATCGAGCCGGTTCACGCCGGTCGCTTCTACGTCCATACCGGCACCAATCGCGGCGACGTGCCGGAGGGCGCCAAGACCTTCCTGATCGAGGCCGGGCGCGCCTTCGGCACCGGCACGCATGAGACCACCAGCGGCTGCCTGCGCACGCTCGACGCGATGCGCGCACGGGGCGAGGTGGTGCGCAACCTGATCGACGTCGGCACCGGCACGGGATTGCTCGCCTTCGCCGCGATGCACCTCTGGCCGCGCGCCTATGCCACCGCATCGGACATCGATCCGGTCGCGGTCGAGGTGACGGCGGAGAATGCCGTCGTCAACGGCGTGCCACTGGGCGTCGGCATGGGGCAGCTCGCGCTTGCCGCGGCGCCGGGGCTGGAGCATCCGCTGCTGCTCAACCGTGCGCCCTATGACCTGATCATCGCCAATGTCCTGGCCGGGCCGCTGATCGAATTGGCGCCGAGCATCAGCGCCGCGCTGGCCGAGGGCGGGACGCTGGTGCTGGCCGGGTTGCTGGAGACGCAGACCGAGCGCGTCGCCCATGCCTATCGCCGACAGGGCCTGCGGCTTGCCGGCCGGACCTCAACCGGCGAATGGCCCGCGCTGCGACTGCGCAAGCGCGCGCGCTACGGCTGGGGGCGGGTGGAACGGCCGGGGCCTGACGGGTTGGGTTTGGCTCCGGGCTTCGGCAGCTGGTAACGGCGCGCAACCGGATCGTTTCGGCGGCGTTCAAACCCCGGGGTGTACAATTTGCGACAATGTTTTGATGGACGCGACCGGCTGACCTGACCAGTTTCGGAGGCATGATGACCCGTCCGACGATCCTGATGACGCTCATCGCGCTGCCGCTCGCCGGTTGCGCCGCCGGGCCGGATTACCGGCCGAAAGGCGCGTCCGAGCTGGGCGTGCCGTCCGCTTACTCGGTCGAAGCGCGGCAAGAGGCGCAAGCGGACCTTCGCCAATGGTGGGCAGTGTTCGACGACCCGTTGCTGACCCGGCTGGTCGAACAGGCGGCGACGCAGAATCTCGATGTCGCTCAGGCTGTGGCGCGGCTGCGGCAGGCACGCGAGGCGCTGGTCCAGTCGCGGGCCTCGCTCCTTCCTGATGTCAGCGCAGGCGCCGGGGCTTCGCGGACCGAAGGTATTGCCGGCCAGTCGGGCGGCACGTCCAGCTTCTCGCTCGGCGCCGATGTCAATTATCAGGCCGACCTGTTCGGCGGCGTCCGTCGTGGTGTCGAGGCCAGCCGCGCGCAACTTGACGCCAGCGGCTATGACTATGCCACGGTGCTGATCTCCACTCAGGCAGAGATCGCGCGCAACTATATCCTCGCCCGCGCCGCGCAGGCGCAGCTTGCCAATGCGCGGGACAGCCTCGCCATCCAGGACGACAATCTGGAGATCGCCGGTTTCCGCGTTCAGGCGGGCCTCGTCTCCTCGCTCGACCAGGAGCAGGCACGTACCAGCCGCGCACAGACCGCGGCGTCGATCCCCAATATTGAGGCGAGCTACAACAATGCGGTTTCCCGGCTCGGCGTGCTGACGGGGCAGGCTCCCGGCGCGCTGAAGGGCGAGATGCAAGCGGCGCGCCCGGTTCCGCAAGGGCCGGCAGCGATCGCCGTGGGCATCCCCGCCGATACCTTGCGCCAGCGCCCCGATGTGCGCGCCGCCGAACGCAGCCTTGCCGCGGCGGTAGCGGGGATCGGCGTGGCGGAGGCGCGACTTTATCCTTCGCTCTCGCTGGGCGGAAGCATCGATGCCGGCGCGCCCAACCTCGGCGGTATCTTCGACGTCATCACCGGCCGCGTCTTCGCCAACATCGCGCAGACGATCTTCGATGCGGGGCGCACCCGATCGCAGATCCGGTCGGCGCAGGCGGCGGCGGACGGCGCCTTCTACGGCTACAAGCAGACGGTGCTGACCGCGCTCGAGGATGTCGAGAATGCGGTGGTCGCGCTGCAGGCGGCACAGCGCCGCGAGCGCGAGTTCACGATCGCGCTCGATGCGGCGAACAACAGCGCGATCCTCTCGCGCAGCTCGTACCGCGCCGGCCTCGCCGATTTCCTGACGCTCAGCCAGAGCGAATCCGCGCTGATTTCCGCGCGCAACGGGCTGCTTCAGGCGCGTTCGGATCAGGCTACGGCGCTGATCCAGCTCTATCTCGCACTCGGCGGCGGCTGGGACGCGGGCACCATACCCACGCCGGAGCGCGTTCCCGCGCCCTCTACGCCAGGACAGAATTGATGGCCGAACCAGCAAACCCCAAGCTCGATGAATTCCTGGGCGGCAAGGTGACCCCGGTGTGGCAGCGCTACGCCAAATGGATCGCGCTCGTACTCGTGGTGATCGCGATGGCGTTCGGCATCTGGCGCTATTTCGGGAGCAGTGAGCAGGCGGGTTACGCAACGCAGAAGGTGGAGCGCGGAGCGCTGACCGTCACCGTCTCGGCCACCGGCAAGCTCGCGCCGACCAATCAGGTTCAGGTCGGTTCGGAACTTTCGGGCCTGATAACCAAGGTGCTCGTGGACGTCAACGATCGCGTGACCGCGGGCCAGTCGCTCGCGCTGATCGACCCCTCGCGCCTCGACGACACGATCAAGCAGAGCGAGGCGGCGGTCGCCGCGGCGCAAGCGACGGTCGCGCAGAATCAGGCGACGGTGATCGAAGCGCGCGCCCAGCTCAACCGCTTCGAGGAAGTGAGCCGCCTGTCGGGCGGACGCGTGCCGGCCAAGACCGAGATGGACAATGCCCGCGCGGCCCTCGCCCGCGCGGCGGCGACACTACGCGCCAGCCAGGCGCAGGTCGTCTCGCAACAGGCCGCGCTGCGTTCGAACCAGACCCAGCGCGACAAGGCGATCATACGCTCGCCCGTCAATGGCGTCGTGCTCGCGCGGCAGGTCGAACCTGGCCAGACCGTCGCGGCCTCGTTCAACACCCCGACGCTGTTCGTGATCGCCGAGGATCTGAGCGCGATGGAGCTGGAGGTCGCGATCGATGAAGCGGATGTCGGCCAAGTCAAGGACGGGCAGAAGGCGAACTTCACCGTAGATGCATTCCCGGGCGAGACTTTCCCGGCGGCGATCCGGCGCGTCGATGTCGGATCGAACCTCTCGGCGCAGACCAGCACATCGTCGTCCACCTCCTCGACCACGAGCGCGCAGGTGGTTTCCTATGGCGCCACGCTCAGCGTCGCCAATGCCGAGCAGAAGCTGCGCCCGGGCATGACCGCAACCGCGGAAATCGTCACGCTGCAGAAGAACAACGTCCTGCTCGTGCCCAACGCCGCCCTGCGCTTCACTCCCACCGACGCGAATGCACCGCAGGCGGGCGGCGGCATGGCCGGTGCACTGGTTCCCCGTCGCGGGCGGCGCGGGCAGGGCGGTGCGGAGAAGTCGGCGACGATCGGCCGCGGCGCCCGCCAGACAGTCTATGTGAAGGGTGCCGACGGCAAGCCGCAGGCGATCGAGGTGACCACCGGCGACACCAACGGCCAGGTCACCGAAATCCTCTCGGGCGACCTCAAGGAAGGGATGGAGGTCATCACCGGCCAATATGCAGGTGAGCGCTCCGGTTCCGGCCAGCGCAAGTCCGGCGGGGGCGGCGGTCAGCGGCGGCAGGGCGGTGGGGGCGCTACGGGTGGCTGACGCCGATCCGATCATCCGCCTGCGCAACATCACCAAGGTGTTCGGCGAGGGGGCGACCGCATTCCAGGCGCTCAAGGGCGTCGATCTCGACATCGCCGAGCGCGATTTCGTCGCGGTGATGGGGCCTTCGGGGTCGGGCAAATCGACGACGATGAACATCCTTGGCTGCCTCGACGTGCCGACCAGCGGCGAGTTCCTGTTCAAGGGCGTGCATATCGAGACGCTGGATCGCGACCAGCGAGCGCTGGTGCGGCGCAAATATCTCGGCTTCGTGTTCCAGGGGTTCAACCTGCTCTCGCGCACCAATGCGCTCGAGAATGTCGAGCTGCCACTGCTCTATCGGGGCGAGGACAAGAAGGTCCGGCATGAGCTGGGCATGGCAGCGCTGGAAAAGGTCGGCCTTGCCGACTGGTGGGATCATACCCCGGCCGAGCTGTCGGGCGGCCAGCAGCAGCGCGTCGCGATCGCGCGCGCGATCGTCACCAGCCCCGCGGTGCTGCTCGCCGACGAGCCGACCGGTAATCTCGATTCGGCGCGTTCGGTCGAGATCATGGAATTGCTCACCAGCCTCAACAAGGACAGCGGCATCACCGTGCTGATGGTCACGCACGAGCCCGACATGGCCGCGTTCGCGCACACCATCGTCCACTTCAAGGACGGGCTGGTCGAACGGACCGAGGCTGGAAACGGCGCGGGGGTTCCAGCCTGATGCTCGGGACCACCTTCACCCTCGCGATCCGGTCGATCCTGCGGCACAAGCTGCGCTCGTTCCTGACCACGCTCGGCATCATCATCGGCGTCGCCGCGGTGGTGGCGATGGTGACTTTGGGCAAGGCGACCACGGCGGCAGTGCAGCAGCAGATCGCCAGCCTCGGCACCAACATCCTTCAGGTGCGTCCCGGCCAGGGCTTCGGCCGCGGCGGCGGCGGTCCGCGACCGCCCGATTTCGAGGAAGCCGATGTCGAGGCGGTGAAGGAGCAGATCGCCGGCGTCACCGCGGTCGCCCCTCAGGCACAGACCACCGGCACCGCGATCCATGAAGGCGCCAACTGGTCGACGACGATCAACGGCACGACCAATGACTTCTTCAAGGTCCAGCCCTGGCCGCTTACCGCCGGCCGCGTCTTCTCCCCGGCCGAGGAAGCGGCGGGCAAGTCGGTCTGCATCATCGGCAATACGGTGCGCCAGAACCTGTTCCGCGGCGGAAGCGCCGTGGGCCAGCGGATGCGGATCAACAATATCTCGTGCGACGTGATCGGGACGCTCTCGACCCGCGGCCAGGCCGGCTTCGGCGGCGATCAGGACGATGTCGTGATCATGCCGATCAAGATGGTCCAGCGCCGCTTCACGGGCAATCGCGACATCAGGCTGATGCTGGTGGGCGTCGATCAGGCCTATGACAGCGCGCAGGTCCAGTCGTCGCTCAGCGATCTGCTGCGTGAGCGCCGGCGGATCGAGCCGGGGGCGGAGGACAATTTCAACATCTTCGACACCGCGCAGATCAGCGCGACGCTGACCGGTACCACGACCTTGTTGACCCAGATCGTCGCTGCGGTGGCGGGAATCAGCCTGATTGTCGGCGGGATCGGGATCATGAACATCATGCTGGTGTCGGTGACCGAGCGCACGCGCGAAATCGGTATCCGCCTCGCCATCGGCGCGATCGCAAGCGAGGTGCTGCTGCAATTCCTGGTCGAGGCGATCGTGCTGTCGATGCTCGGCGGCGTGATCGGATTGGCGCTCGCGCAGCTGGTGATCGCCATCATCACGCCGTTGATGCAGGTGCCGTGGACGTTCGACCTGCAGATCAACGTCATCGCCTTCCTCATCTCGGCGGCGATTGGCGTGGTGTTCGGCTTCTTCCCGGCGCGCCGCGCGGCGAGCCTCAACCCGATCGACGCGCTTCGGCACGAATAGTCAGCTAAACTGGAGCAGCACCAATCCAGCTGCGAGCGTGATCGCCGCGACGATGCGCCGCCGCCCCAGCCCCTCGCCCAGGAAGCGCGTGCCGATCAGTGCCGCCCAGACCACTGCGGTCTCGCGTAGCGCCGAGACCTTGGCGACCTCGATCAGTGAGTAGGCGTAGAGTGCTGCCCCGAACGAGGCGATCGAGAGTGCGCCCGCGATGGCGCCGGTTCGCCAGGTCTCGGCGATCGCGCGCCGCAACTCGCGACGCCGCAGGATCAGCGCGGTCGCGGTCACGCAGATGGCGTCGAGCATGAACAGCCAGACGATATAGGTGAAGGGATCGGGCGCCACGCGCACGCCGCGCGCATCGGTCATGTTGTACAGTGCGACCCCCAGCGCCGTGGCCAGCGCCCAGCCCATCGCCGCTTTGTCGGGATGCGCGCGTAAGGAGACACCGCGTGCGGGAAGCGCGAAGACGATCACCGCGCCGGTCGCGATCAACAGTCCGAGCCAGCCGATCGCGGGTAGATGCTCGCGCAGAATCACAACCGCGAACCCTGCCGTCAGCAACGGAGCTGCACCGCGCATGATCGGGAAGACAAGGCTCAGTTCACCGCGCTGCATCGCCCGGATCAGGCAGATCTGGTAGAAGAAATGCGCCGGGATCGCCCAGGCCAGCGCTTGCCAGGTCGCGGCGTTCGGGAGCGGTACGATCAGCGCGAACGGGGCGACCAACAGCGCCGCGATCGACGACAAGGTCGCGCGGCCGGCGAGGATGTCCTGCCCCTTCTTCACCGCCGTATTGGCGAGTGCCAGCGTGAACGCCGAGAACAGGCCCAATGCGATCGCCAGCGCCTGGCTATCCATGGATCAGCTTCGCCAGGTCTCCGGGTGTGTCGACATCCACCAGTTCGGCGGGGGAGGTGACGACATGATGTCCCTGCTTCACCAGATCGCGCACCGCCATGTCGTCCGTGCTGCGCAAGAGCCGGTCGAAATGTGCAGCGCCGAACAGGACTGGCGGGCGCGGGATAACGCCGTCGCTCGACGCCACGATTGCGTCTGGTCCCTCGGCCCGGTCGAGCAGGCGATAGACATGGGTCGCGGTGACGCGCGGCATGTCGGCGAAGGCGATCAGCACCGCCTCTGCCGCCCCCGCACATGCGGCTTCGATCCCGAGGCGCAGCGACCGGCCAAGGCCCGCTTCCGGATCGTCATTGCGAACGATCCGGTACCCGCATGCCGCCAGATCAAGCCGGGTGCCGGAAACCACCGCAACCCGTTCGCAGAACGGCACGCCCTCGAGTGCGACCACGACATGCAATCCCAGCGGGCGCCCAAGATAGGGCGTGGTCAGCTTGTCCGCGCCGCCGAAGCGCCGGGACAGGCCTGCAGCCAGCAGCACCAGTGCGACGCGTTCGGGCTGAATCATGGGCTGCCTCAAAGCTGTCATGCGAATCGAATAGCCGATCGGGCGATTTGAAGGAGATAGGGCGATGCCGGACCTGTGGCGAGCCGTGCTTGCACTGACTATGGTCGCGGTTCCCGCCGCCGCGAAGGACGCGATCATGCCTGCCCAGAAGCCCATCGTCATCGCGCATCGCGGCGCCAGTGGCGAGCGGCCCGAGCATACGCTTGCCGCCTATGAACTGGCGATCGAGCAGGGCGCTGACTTCATCGAACCCGATCTGGTGATGACGCGGGATGGTCAGCTCGTCGCTCGGCACGAGAACAACATCACCGATACCACCGATGTCGCCTCGCGACCCGAATTCAGGGATCGCAAGACGAGCAAGACGATCGACGGCACCAGGCATAGCGGCTGGTTCAGCGAAGACTTCACGCTCGCCGAACTCAAGACGCTGCGTGCGAAGGAGCGGCTGCCTTTGCTCCGCCGCGGCAATACCAAGTTCGACGGCCAGTTCGAGGTGCCGACGCTGCGCGAGGTGATCGCGCTCGCCAAATCGGCCTCGGCACAGACCGGCCGCACGATCGGCATCTATCCCGAGACCAAGCACCCGAGCTATTTCGCCTCGATCGGCCTGCCGCTGGAGGCGGCGTTGGTCGCTGAGCTCGGGGCTGCGGGCTGGGACCGTGCCGATGCGCCGGTGTTCATCCAGTCGTTCGAAGTGAACAACCTCAAGGCGCTGGCAAAGCTGACGAAGGTGCCGCTGATCCAGCTGATGGATGCGGAAGGCGGCCCCGCCGATGGCGCGCAGCCGAGCTATGCGGCGATGATCACGCCCGAGGGCCTGAAGGCGGTCGCCGCCTATGCCGCCGGCATCGGCCCGGCCAAGGTGATGGCGGTGAAGGCCGACGGTACCGTCACGCCGCTGGTGGCGGACGCGCATGCGGCGGGCCTCAAGGTCCATCCCTGGACCTTCCGCGCAGAGAATTTCTTCCTCCCGTCGGGGCTGCGCGGCGGGATTAACCCGGCCGGGCACGGGCGGCTGGGCGAGGAGATTTCGCGCCATCTCGCGGCCGGAGTGGATGGCTTCTTCACCGATTTCCCCTATCAGGGCGTAGAGGCGCGCGATCGGCATGTTCGCTGACCGCCCCGGAGAGAGCAGGATGCGTAAGGGTTTGATTCTGGCGGTCGCCGCGCTGCCGCTGCTGACCGGCGGCTGCCTCAGGACCGCGGCGAGCATCGTTACGGCCCCGGTCAAGGTGGTCGGCAAGACCGCGGACTGGGCGACCACCAGCCAGGACGAAGCCGACCGCAATGCCGGCCGCAAGCTGCGCAAGCAGGAAGCGCGCGAAGGCCGAGAGCGCAAGAAGCACGAGCAGGCATGCCGCAAGGATCCCGACACTTGCGGGCCCTATCAGGGCTATCGCGCCGGCGACCCCGAACCCGAGGACAATTAGGACGCTTGCGCGCTGCGCCCCAGCGTATCGGCGATGGCGCGCAGCACTTCGGGTTTCATCTGAACCCACAGATGCGAGCTGTCGACCTCGATCGAACGCGCATCGCCCTGTTCGGCCTCATGACAGCACATGCCGTTGACCAGCCCGTCGTTGCGGCTCCAGATCGCCGTGGCGGGAACGGGCAGGGGTGTCGCGGCTTCCTCGAGCCAGGCGCGCACTGCCGGGTCGTCGGCGCGTTGTCCGCAGACCAGCTCGAACACGCGCCAGACATTGGTTGCGGTGGGCAGGCCCGCAAAAGGCGAGCTTACCGTGATCACTTCACGCACCAGTTCGGGATGCCGGTGCGCAGCGACGCGCGCCATGATCCCGCCCAGGCTGACCCCGATCAACGTGACCTTCTCGCCCGTCTCGTCATGGATGGCGGCGATCCGTTCGAACAGCCGTTCGCCCTCCGTGCCGATCGCGCGGGGGCCGAAATTGCGCCCCAGCTCCCATGGCAGCGCGCGATAGCCGAGCGCATCGAGATAGCGGCGCATAACGATATTCGAGAGGTCGCTGTTGACCAGGCCGGGCAGCGTCAGCACGGGGCGGCCGTCGCCGCGCGGCGCCTGCATCAATTCGGGCCAGGCGAAGGGCAGGGTCGATAAACCCCATGCCGCGCGGGGCCACTCGGAGAGCATCACCGCCATCGGCGGGGCCTTCGCATCGAGGTTCAACGCCATCTCACCACCTTGTAACCGAGATAGGGGGCGATGCGAGCGTTTCTAGGGCATGCTGCAGCGCAACTTGTTTCCGTTGTTACGATAGCCATGATATGATGCAGCATGAGCAATGAAACCCATGTTCTCGACCGCCCGCCCGAGGGTGCGGCGGCCGACTGGACGATCCCGCAGAATTGGGACGCCTTCACTGCGGAAGAACATGGCGTGTGGGACACGCTGTTCGAACGCCAGATCAAGCTGCTGCCCGGCCGCGCATCGAAAGCGTATCTGCATGGGCTCGAGCTGCTCAAGCTCTCCGACGGCGGCATCCCGAATTTCGAGGAGCTGTCGGAACGGCTGATGAAGCTGACCGGCTGGCAGGTCGTGGCCGTGCCCGGCCTCGTTCCCGACGACGTGTTCTTCGATCACATGGCCAATCGCCGTTTCGTCGCGGGCAATTTCATCCGCCGCCCCGATCAGCTCGACTATCTGCAGGAGCCGGACGTCTTCCACGATGTGTTCGGCCACGTCCCGATGCTCGCCGATCCGGTCTTCGCCGACTATATGGAGGCCTATGGCCGCGGCGGCGGCCGGGCGATGGAGCTGGGCGCGCTCAAGCAGCTTTCGCGTCTCTATTGGTACACCGTCGAATTCGGGCTGATCGAGGAAGCGGGCGACCTGCGCATCTATGGCTCGGGCATCGTATCCAGTTCCGCCGAGAGCCGTTTCGCGCTGGAGAGCGACAGCCCCAATCGCATCGGTTTCGATCTCAAGCGGGTGATGCGTACCGAGTACCGGATCGACGACTTCCAGCAGAATTATTTCGTGATCCCGAGCTTTGAAACCCTGCTCCGGGCGACCGTCGAGACCGACTTTGCACCGCTCTATGCCGAGATCCTCGCCCAGCCCGATATCCCGATCGCAGAGATCGTGGCGGGCGACCGGGTGATCACCCACGGCACGCAGGAATATGCCAATTCAAAGGCCTGATCCGCACGGACCTTCGCCTGAGATCGCTATCACTGAAGCTTAAGGTCGCAAAAGCGCCGTTGGCGTTGCCTTTTCCGGGCCGGAAACTACAGCTCCGGCCCGAAGGGAGAGGCAATGACCGGCGAGATTCATCCAGTTCCTGCGGAATGGGCACGGGAGGCGCGTTACGATGCGGCAGGCTATGAGCAGCTCTATGGGCGCTCGATCGCCGATCCGGGCAGCTTCTGGCTCGATCAGGCGAAGCGTCTCGACTGGGTGAAACGTCCGGAACTGGCGGGCGACTGGTCGTTCGATGAGGACGATTTCCGCATCGAATGGTTTGCGGACGGCAAGCTCAACGTCGCGGCGAACTGCATCGACCGGCATCTGGCGAGCCGCGGGGACGAGGTCGCGATCATCTGGGAGCCGGACGATCCCGCCGAAGCGTCGCGCCAGTTCACCTATCGCGAGCTTCATGAAGAGGTCTGCCGCTTCGCCAATGTGCTGAAGGGCCAGGGCGTCAAGAAGGGCGACCGCGTCACCATCTACATGCCGATGATCCCCGAAGCGGCGTTCGCGATCCTCGCCTGCGCGCGATTGGGCGCGATCCATTCGGTGGTGTTCGGCGGCTTCTCGCCCGAGGCGCTGGCGGGACGCATCACCGATTGCGACAGCAGCGTCGTGATCACCGCCGACGAGGGCCGTCGCGGCGGCAAGCGCATCGCGCTCAAGGCCAATGTCGATGCCGCGGCCGAGCGTGCGCAGGCGCTTGAGAAGGTGATCGTGGTCAAGGCAACCGACGGTCATGTGACGATGACCCCGGGCCGCGATGTCTGGTATCACGAGGCTGCGGCGGGCGTGGGTACCGACTGTCCGGCGGAGACGATGAACGCGGAGGATCCGCTGTTCATCCTCTATACCTCGGGCTCGACCGGCAAGCCCAAGGGCGTGCTCCACACCAGCGCGGGCTATCTGCTCTGGGCGAGCCTGACGCATGAGCTGGCTTTCGATTATCGTCCCGGCAATGTCTGGTGGTGCGCCGCCGATATCGGCTGGGTCACCGGGCACAGCTACATCCTCTACGGTCCCCTCGCCAATGGCGCGACGACCCTGATGTACGAAGGCCTGCCCAACTGGCCCGACGCCAGCCGCATCTGGCAGGTGGTGGACCGGCATAACGTCCACACCATCTTCACTGCCCCCACAGCGCTGCGCGCGCTGATGAAGGACGGTGATGACTATGTGACGAAGACCAGCCGCACGTCGCTGCGTCTGCTCGGCACGGTCGGCGAGCCGATCAACCCGGAAGCGTGGCGCTGGTATCATGAGGTGGTGGGCGAAAGCCGCTGCCCGATCATCGACACCTGGTGGCAGACCGAGACCGGCGGGGCGATGATCGCGCCGATGCCGGGCGCGACGGACCTCAAGCCCGGTAGCGCTACGCGGCCGCTGCCCGGGGTCGATCCGCAGCTGGTCGATAGCGAGGGCGCGGTGCTGCACGGCGCGACCGAGGGTAACCTCGTCATCGCGCGCAGCTGGCCGGGGCAGATGCGCACCGTCTGGGGCGATCATGAGCGCTTCTTCCAGACCTATTTCACCACCTATCCGGGCAAATATTTCACCGGCGACGGCTGCCGTCGCGACGAGGATGGCTATTACTGGATCACCGGGCGGGTCGACGACGTCATCAACGTCAGCGGCCATCGCATGGGTACGGCCGAGGTCGAGAGCGCGCTGGTGCTCCATCCCAAGGTCGCCGAGGCCGCGGTCGTCGGCATGCCGCACGATGTGAAGGGCCAGGGCATCTACGCCTATGTCACGCTCAACGCCGGCTGCGCCGCCGACGACGCGCTGCGCGCCGAGCTGGTGAAGTGGGTCCGTACCGAGATCGGCCCGATCGCCACGCCCGACGCGCTCCAGTTCGCACCGGGCCTGCCCAAGACCCGTTCGGGCAAGATCATGCGCCGCATCCTGCGCAAGATCGCCGAAGGCGATGTCTCGTCGCTGGGTGACACCTCGACCCTCGCCGATCCCTCGGTGGTCGACGATCTGGTGGCGAACCGCGTGGGATGAGCCGCGCGAGATAACGGACACCAAAAAGGGCGCGGGGAGTGATCCCCGCGCCCTCTTCTTGTCGGCTTTGCTCAGACCGGCTTGGTCTCAAGATCCGGACGGGTACCTGCCGCTTGCGCCTCCGCCAGCTCCGCCTGACCCGCCAGCGGGTCGTCCTTGAGCGTATCGAGGTGCATCCAGCGCCGCACGACCGGGCTGAACAGCAGCACCGCCACGCCCACACCGATCGCGATCCAGCCGAACAGGTCATAGATGTCGAGCAGTCCTGCCTTGGTCATCTTGCCGTCGTGGCCGCCAGTCGCTTCGCCGATCTTGCCCGCGACGAAATTGCCGACCGCGGTCATATAGAACCACGCGCCCATGATGAGCGAGGCGAGGAACTTGGGCGCGAGCCGGTTCATTGCGGAAAGGCCGACGGGGGAGAGGCAGAGCTCGGCGGTAGTCGCGAACAGATAGTAGGCGAAGACGAGGAAGACCGGGGTCATCGCTTCGATGCCCCATGCATGCGCGCCCCACACCAGCACCAGATTGGCGAGGCCCATCTGGAGCAGGGCGATGCCGAACTTCGCCGGCGCCGACGGCTCAAGCCCGCGCTTGCCGAGGAACTGCCACAGGCCGGCAAAGAGCGGCGCGAACAGGATGATGTAGATCGGGTTGATCGACTGGAAGATGCCGGCCGGCACGCCGCCGCGATCGACGAACTCGTTGGTGAACAGGTTCATCGATCCACCGGCCTGTTCGAACAGGCCCCAGAAGATCGGGTTGAGCGAGATCAGGAACAGGATCGCAAACATGCGCTCGCGGGGTTCCTTGGGCAGCTTGAAGCTTTCGTAGAGCACGTAGCCAAGCAGCGCGACGCCCGAGATGGCGAGCAGCGTCTGAATGACGTCCTGATACTGGACCAGCGCCCAGATCACCGCGACCGAGGCGAGACCGACGCCGTACAGCGCAAATTCGCGCGCTCGCGTCAGCGGCGCTGGCGCTTCGCCAGCACCGCGGAGCGACGCCTTGCCCAGCACGAACACGATCAGCCCGGCGAGCATGCCGATCCCGGCGAGGCCGAAGCCATAGCCCCAGCCAATGGTCTGGCCGAGATAGGCGACCAGGATGGTGCCGAGCGCGGCGCCGACGTTGATGCCCATGTAGAAGATCGTATAGGCCGCGTCTCGGCGCGTGTCGGTGAGGTTGTAGAGCTGTCCGACCATCACCGAGATGTTGGCCTTGAGGAAGCCCGAGCCGACGATGATGAAGGCGAGCGCCGCCCAGAAGACGTTGATCGTCGGATCATTCTGCCCGCCGGTGCCCTCGACCGCCATCAGCGAGTGGCCCGCCGCCAACAACAGGCCGCCAAAGATCACCGCCTTGCGCTGCCCGAGATACCGGTCGGCAAGATAGCCGCCGAGCACCGGGGTGATATACACCAGCGACGTATAGGCGCCGTAGATCAGGTTCGACTTGCCGTCCGAGAACAGCCAGTGCTGGGTCAGGTAGAAGATCAGGATTGCGCGCATGCCGTAGTAGGAGAAACGCTCCCACATTTCGGCGAAGAACAGCATGTACAGGCCCTTGGGGTGGCCGGCGAATTCGGGTTTGCGGCTGGCCGCGATCATCGCGCCGCCTGCAAGGAAGGCGAAGAGCAGGACCGTGGCGATCACGGCGATCCACTCGGCCTCAGCCCATAGGCTCATGTCTTTGAAATGCGGCAAGGCTTGACCCCTTATCTAATGCCTGCGGCGCTGCTCTCCTGAACGGCGCATAAAGATACGAGCGACCCTAGCGGCGAAACCTCGCATGTTGAAGCATGATTGTTACAAGGGAAACCGTGCCCCGAAATCGGGTGGCCCATTGCGAATCGTTCGCAATGGGCCTTTGCGGCGCGCGGCGAAGCGGCTAACGGGCCCGGCATGACTTTCAACGACCGCTCGACTCCGCTCTCGCTGCTTGCCACCCGCCGTTCCGGCAAAGCGCGCGACATGATCGCGCCCGGCCCGGATGCGGGCGAGCTCGACCAGATCCTTCAGATCGCCGCGCGTACGCCGGATCATGGCAAGCTGGCACCCTGGCGTTTCGTGATCGTGCCGACGGATCAACGCGATTCGCTCGCGGCCGCGATCGTCGATGCCTATCGCGCGGAAAAGCCGGGGGCTGGGCGGCTGGAGATCGAGGCGATGGACCAGTTCGCGCGGCAGGCGCCGGCGCTGGTCGTCGTGCTCGCCTCGCCGAAGGTCGAAAGCCATATCCCGCTCTGGGAACAGGAACTGTCGGTCGGTGCGGCGACGATGAACCTCGAACATGCCGTGCACGCGATGGGCTATGCCGCCTGCTGGCTTACCGGCTGGGCGGCGTTCAGCGACCGGGTGCGCGACCTGTTCGGCGCCACTCCCGAACGAATCGCAGGCTTCGTGTTCATCGGCACGCCGGGCAAGCCGCTGGAGGAGCGTCCCCGGCCGGACATGGCGAAAACCGTGTCGATATGGGCCGGGCCGGCGGCAGGCGGTAACTGACGAAACCTTCTTTGGTATGGATGTTTCCGCTCCCATGCTGTATTAAGGCAGCATGACAGCGCTCGAGCATGAAGACAGCCCGGTTTATCTGAAGCTGCGTGCCAGCATCGCGACGGCGATTCTGCGCGGCGAATACCGGGCGGGGGACCAGTTGCCGTCGGTGCGCGCGCTCGCCGCCGAACACGGCGCCAACCCGCTGACCGTCGCCAAGGCCTATCAGAGCTTCCAGGACGACGGCTATGTCGAGGTGCGCCGCGGCGTCGGCATGTTCGTCCTGCCCGGCGCGGTCGAACGGCTGAAGGTCGCAGAGCGCGACCGCTTCCTCACCAGCTACTGGCCCAAGGTGCGCGAGCATATCGGCCTGCTCGGGCTGAGCGCGCGCGAGTTGCTGGACCGCGAGATCGCCTGACCCCCGACTCCCACCGTTGGCATCCCGGCCTTGTACCGGGACCACGGTGCCTTGCACTATGCCTCCAAGCGCCTCGACCCTTGCTCACCTCCCGAGGGACCCCGGTACAAGGCGGGGTGACGGGTATGACTAGGCGGCAAAGGTCTCCGCATTGATCGAGTACAGCACATCCGCGTTCGCCAGCGCGGCCGCCTTAAGGCCCATTGCTTCCGGCACGATCTGCTCAACGTAGAACCGCGCCGCGGCCTGCTTCATCGCCAGAAAGGCCGGATCGCCCTCCGCGCTCGCCGCGATGCCGCCCTGCTTCTCCATCAACCAGCCGCACACCGCGACCGACAGCATCGTCAGGAACGGATAGGAGCCAGCCAGCCGGTCATCGACCTCGCTCGCCAGCATGTGCCGCCCGACTTCCTCGCACGCTTCGATCAGCGCGATGAGCCCGGCATCCTGCGCCTCGCTCCGCACTTGCGCGGTCAGCGCAAATAAGGTGCCGCCATTGTCCATGCTCAGCTTGCGGCCGACGAGATCGGCGGCCTGAATGCCGTTGGTGCCCTCGTAGATCGGGGTAATGCGCGCGTCGCGGAAATGCTGGGCGGCGCCGGTCTCCTCGATATAGCCCATGCCACCATGTACCTGGACGCCGAGGCTCGCGACCTCGTTGCCGATGTCGGTGCCGTGCGCCTTGGCCAGCGGGGTGAGCAGCTCGAGCCGCGCCTTTGCCGCCGCATCGCCCGCATTGGCCCGGTCGACCTGGCTCGCGGCAAGATAGACCAGCGCCCGCGCCGCCATCGTCTGCGCCTTCATCCGCAGCAGCATGCGGCGCACATCGGGGTGCTCGATGATCGCCACCGGCTCGCGTCCCGCGCCGGCGCGCGCCGACTGGATACGCTCGCGGGCATAGGCGACGGCGCGCTGGGTCGCGCGCTCGGCGACCTGCACCCCCTGAAGCCCGACATTGAGCCGCGCATTGTTCATCATCGTGAACATCGCGCGCATGCCGCCCAGTTCCGGCCCGATCAGCTCGCCCACGCAATCGCCATTGTCGCCGAACGAGAGAACGCAGGTGGGGGAGGCGTGCAGTCCCATCTTGTGTTCGATCGATACGACGCGGACATCGTTGAATTCGCCCGGATTGCCATTGGCATCGAGCCGGTACTTCGGGACGAGGAACAGCGAGATGCCCTTGGTCCCCGGCGGGGCATCGGGCGTGCGGGCGAGGACGAGGTGGACGATGTTGTCCGCCATGTCGTGATCGCCGAAGCTGATGAAGATTTTGGTCCCGGTGATCGACCATTTGCCGTCGGCGCGCGGCGTGGCGCGGCTCTTGAGCGCGCCGACGTCGCTGCCCGCCTGCGGTTCGGTGAGGTTCATCGTCCCGGTCCACTCGCCGGTCGAAAGCTTGGGCAGCCACAGGTCCTGCTGTTCGGGCGTGCCATGGTGAACCAGCGATTCGATCGCGCCGACGTTCAGCGTCGGGCACAACGCGAAGCCGGTATTGGCGGTACCAAGCGTTTCCAGCACTGCGGTCGCGAGGGTGAAGGGCAGGCCCTGGCCGCCATAGGCTTCGGGCGATCCGATCGTGCCCCAGCCCCCCTCGACATAGGCCTTGTACGCCTCGGGATAGCCTGCGGGCATCTTCACCCCCTCGGGCGTCCATTTCGCGCCGACGGTATCGCCGGCGCGATCGAGCGGCGCCCATTCGCCCGCGGCGAACGCGCCCGCGCCTTCGAGCACGGCATCGACCAGATCGGGAGTCGCTGCTTCGGACAGCTCCGAAATGCCGGCGATATGCTCCAGCACGAAACGCTGCTCTGCAGTGGCGGGGGTGAAGCTCATCGGTCCTCTCTTGCCGTCATTTTTGCCTCGCTATAGCCAGAGGACATGGCCGCTCCAAATCCGCTGATCGAAACCCTGACCTTACCCTACGGCGAGGCTGCGATCGCGCGTGCCGCGGGGGTGATCGATGGGGGGGGATGCGTCGCGATTCCGACCGAGACAGTCTATGGGCTCGCCGCCGATGCCACGAATCGCGATGCGGTGGCGGGCATCTATGCCGCCAAGGGGCGTCCGTCGTTCAATCCGCTGATCGTGCATGTCACGGATCGGCGGGCGGCCGAGAAGATCGCGTTGTTCGACCGGGATGCGCGCGCGCTCGCCGATGCTTTCTGGCCCGGCCCGCTCACGCTGGTGCTGCCGTTGCGGCCGGAAGCTGAAATCGCCGGCATCGTGACCGCGGGGCTCGATACCGTCGCGATCCGCGTGCCCCAGCATCGCGCGATGCAGGCGTTGCTCGCGGCCAGCGGCAAGCCGCTCGCCGCACCCTCGGCCAATGCCAGCGGTACGATCAGCCCGACGCGTGCTGCGCATGTCGCAGTCAGCCTGCATGGCCGCATCCCGTTGATCGTCGACGATGGCCCCACTAGCGGCGGCATCGAATCGACCATCGTCGCGCTCGGCGGCAATCCCCGGCTGCTGCGTCCCGGCCCGATTCCGGCAGAGGCGATCGAGCGCGAGATCGGGCGCTGGCTTTCGGGGGGAAGCGAGGAGATCGAGGCGCCTGGGCAGCTCGCCAGCCACTATGCGCCTACCAAACCGGTCCGGCTCGATGCGACCGAGCGCTGCGCGGACGAATGGCTGATCGGCTTTGGCGCAGTGACGGGTAACGACACGCTTTCCGCCGCCGGCGATCTGATCGAGGCGGCAGCGGCTCTGTTCGATGCGCTTCACCGGGCTGACGATTCGGATTGCGCGGCGATTGCCGTCGCGCCCGTTCCCGACAAGGGTATCGGCGTTGCGATCAACGATCGCCTCCGCCGCGCCGCGCACCGTCCATAGTATGAGACCGGCCCGCTTCCTGCTGCCATTGGGTGGCCGGGTGGGGCGGGTCCGGCGATGCTTCAGCCAGGCTGAACTTCAAGCAAAGCCTTTACACCCACGCAACGACCCCTAGTCTCCCGCTTGCCGCGTTCAGGGCGAGTGTTCGAACACGAGAGTGGGAGAGACATGATGACCAATGTGCAACGGGGGCTGGCCGAACTGGTCGGCACATTCTGGCTGGTCTTTGGCGGCTGCGGCAGCGCGGTGCTGGCGGCGGCGTTTCCGGAAGTCGGCATCGGATTGCTTGGCGTATCGCTCGCCTTCGGCCTGACGGTGCTGACAATGGCCTATTCGATCGGGCACATTTCGGGCTGCCATCTCAATCCGGCGGTGACGTTCGGCCTGTGGGCCGGCGGGCGCTTTGCGGGCAAGGATATTCCGCTCTATGTCGTCGCGCAGGTGATCGGTGCCGTGATCGCGGCATGGCTGCTTTATTGTATCGCAAGCGGTGCGCCGGGCGGATACGACCTCGCGGGCGGGCTCGCCGCGAACGGCTTTGGCGAGCATTCGCCGGGCAAGTTCAATCTCCAGTCGGCGCTGGCGATCGAGGTCGTGCTGACCTTCATGTTCGTGGTCATCATCATGGGATCGACTGACAGCCGTGCGCCCGCGGGTTTCGCGCCGATCGCGATCGGTCTTGCACTGACGCTGATTCACCTCATCTCGATTCCCGTCACCAACACCTCGGTCAATCCGGCGCGCAGCACCGGGCCGGCGCTGATCGTCGGCGGTTGGGCGATCAGCCAGCTCTGGTTGTTCTGGGTGGCGCCGATCGTCGGCGGCGTGCTCGGCGGGATCTTCTACAAGGCGCTCGGCGCCGATGCGTCGAAGCGGCCCCCGGTGGAGGGTGCGCCGCTCTAGGCCGACCTTTGTGTTTCATCACCCCGGCTCGCGCCGGGGTGATGAAGGACTTCAGGCCTGAGCGCCTTCCTTGATCCGGTTGGCGAAGCTCTTGCGCAGCTTGTTGAGCTTGGGCGGAATCACCGCCAGGCAGTAGGGATTGCGCTGGCCTTCGCCTTCCCAATAATCCTGATGATAGCCCTCGGCCGGCCACCAGGTGTCGTTCGCCTCGATCGTGGTGACGATCGGCGCAGGCCATTCGCTGGCGTTGCGCTCGATCCCGGCCTTCGCCGCTTCCTCCTGCTCGGGCGACTGCGGGAAGATCGCCGACCGGTACTGCGTGCCGACGTCGTTGCCCTGGCGGTTGAGCTGGGTCGGATCGTGCGTCGCGAAGAAGATGTCGAGCAGGTCGCCATAGCTGATCTGCGCGGGGTCGAATACGACCTTCAGCGCCTCGGCATGGCCAGTATCGCCACCGCAAACCGCCTTGTAGGTCGGTTCGGGCACGTGCCCGCCGATATAGCCGCTTTCGACTGACTCGACGCCGATCAGGTCCTTGAACACGGCTTCCACGCACCAGAAGCAGCCGCCCGCGAGAATTGCGGTTTCGGTGGTCATTCGCTTCAACTCCTTGCTACGCCATGCAAGATAGGGTTGAGCGGGCGGCGTAACTAGTATCTGTTTCAGCTGCGCTGAAACAGGGCGGCACCGGCCCGCTCCCCCACCCGGCCACCCAGCGCTAGCGTCATATGGGTGGCCGGGTGGGGGAGCGGGCCGGTGCTTCTTCTCTCGAAGAGGACAGGAATGATGCGCGACGGCGCGGTGATGGTGACGGGCGGGGCGGGCTATATCGGCAGCCATGCGGTGCTGGCCCTGCTCGATGCAGGCTGGCGCGTCGTGGTGCTCGACAATCTCGTCACCGGGTTCGACTGGGCGGTCGATCCGCGCGCAAGCCTGGTGGTCGCCAATGTCGCCGACGATGATAAGGTCCGCGCGGCGATCCGCGAGCACGGCATCACCGCGATCATGCACTTCGCCGGATCTGTCGTGGTTCCGGAATCGGTCAGCGACCCGCTCAAATATTATCGCAACAACACCGCGGCATCCCGCAGCCTGATCGAGAGCGCGGTGGCCGAAGGGGTGAAGCACTTCATCTTCTCCTCCACCGCAGCGACCTACGGCATTCCCAAAGTCGTCCCGGTGCGTGAGGATTCGCCGCAGCTGCCGATCAACCCCTATGGCATGTCGAAGCTGATGACCGAGCATATGCTTCGCGACGTCGCCGCGGCGCACCCGCTAAACTTCGCCGCCCTGCGCTATTTCAACGTCGCCGGTGCCGATCCGCAGGGCCGCTCGGGTCAGAGTACTGCGGGCGCGACTCACTTGATCAAGGTCGCGGTCGAGGCGGCGACCGGCAAGCGTGACGGCGTGTCGGTGTTCGGCACCGATTTCGCGACGCGCGACGGCACCGGGGTGCGCGACTATATCCATGTCACCGATCTCGCTGCGGCGCATGTCGATGCGCTCGACCTGCTGGTCGCGGAACCTAGGCAGAGCCACTTCCTCAATGCCGGCTACGGACGGGGCTATTCGGTGCTCGAAGTGCTCGACGCGGTCGATCGCGTGACCAATGTGAAGATCGAGCGCCGCCTCGAAGGGCGCCGTGCAGGCGATCCGGATGAGCTGATCTCGGACAATCGCGCGATCCTCGAAGCGCTGCCGTGGCGGCCGAAGCATGACGATCTCGACCGAATCGTGAAGGATGCGCTCGCCTGGGAGCGCAAGCTGGCGGAGCGCGCATGATCGAGCTGTTTCTCTCCGCCTTCGCTACGCTGTTCGTGGTTATCGACCCGCCGGGCTGCGCGCCGATCTATGCAGGCCTGACCAAGGGCGCGACGCTCGCGCAGCAGCGCAGCATGGCGATTCGTGCGGTGGTGATTGCCAGCGCTATCCTGCTGGTGTTCGCACTGGTCGGAGAGGCGCTGCTCAAGACGCTCGGCATCAGTCTCAATGCCTTCCGCATTGCGGGCGGGATCATGCTGTTCATCATCGCGCTGGAGATGGTGTTCGAAAAGCGTCAGGAACGCCGCGAGGACCGCGCCAACAAGATCATGGAGACACCCGAGGTCGAGGACGTTTCGGTCTTTCCGATGGGCATGCCGATGATCGCGGGGCCTGGCTCGATCGCGACCGTGATGCTGCTCGTCTCGCGCAGCGAGGGGGCGGGTGAGACTGCGGTGGTATTCGCCGCGCTCGGGCTGGTGCTGATCCTGACCCTGATCGCGCTGCTCGCCGCCGGACCGCTGATGCGGCTGCTCGGCGCCAAGATCGAATCGGTCATCACCCGCTTGCTCGGCGTGCTGCTCTCGGCCCTGGCGATCCAGTTCGTGATCGACGGGATCAAGCGCAGCTTCGGGCTGTAGAAGCTATTTGTCGTAGCGGATCCGCCACAGCCGGTAGGGCGCCTTTTCGGGCAGCTTCACCGGATCGAGCCAGGTGAACGTCTTACCCTTGGCAAGCTGACCGTAGAAGCCGTTGGGCGCGCGGCTGCGGTAGATGGTCGTCTCGGCCATGTTGGGGCAGACCAGCAGGTACTGCGCGCCATAGCGCTTGGCGATGCCGCGGAACGCGTCGGGGCTGCCCGCAAAGGCGTGGTGGACGTCGAGAATCGCCTGTTCGTTGCGATGATAGGGCCCGGCGATCCCCTTGTGATGCGTCATCACGATCAGCCGGGGCCCCAGATCGACATGGGTGAACAGCGTCGCAGGCGGCAGCGACCGGTCGATGAGCGACATACCGGGTGCACTGGCGCAGCGCGCATTGGCGCGGTTGACCACGCTGCGCGCCTTTTGCGGCTTATCGACCTTCACATATTTGACGACGAAGCCGGTGAAGAGGCCTGAGAACAGCAGGAACGCCACCACCGCGCCTACGACGCGCACCGCCATATACTTCTGATTGAGGAACCACGGCACGATCATCCACACCAGCGCAGTCGCGCCGGGGATGGCGAGCAGCTGTGCCGCCGGTCCGGCACGGATCTGCCATAGCAGCATCGCTCCGGCGAAGGCGGTGAACAGCCCGATCGCGATCCAGCTGGTCAGCCGCACCGCCGATGCACGGGCGCGCCAGGCTGCGACGGCGGCGCCGATGATCCCGATCACCGGAAGAACCGCGATCGGGAACCCCATCGCAAAGCTGTGGCGGTAGATCGGTCGCGCCTCGCGCACATTGCTCAACCAGATGTCGTAGAGCTCGTCCGACACGCCCTCGGGGCGCGACAGGCATTGCGGGAACAGCGCGGCGAACCCGCCCGCGATTGCCGCTCCCGCCACCGCAGCGAGCCCCAGCCGGGCAACTCGGTTGGCCGGATTGAGCAGGCTGATCGCAAACAGCAGCAAGCCCGCCGCAATCGTCACCGACAGCCATACCGGGGTCAGCGCGTCGCAGCGCATCGCGTAGTTGGCGTTCGAGGCGAAGACCGCAAACCCGATCGTGCTTCCACCCGCCAGCGACAGCGCATAGGCCTGCATCCGCCGCACCTCGCCGCCGTCCCAAACCCAGCGCAATGTCACGATCGCTCCAGCTATTGCGCAATAGGGCAGCAGTTCAAGCCCGATGGTGAGCGACGCGGCGCTTGAAAGCCCGACGATCACCCCGCCGCGCGCGCCTTTGGGATCGGCGATGCCCGCCAGCGTCAGCGCGAGGCAGGCGAGCTGCCAGCCGTGATGATCGATGCGCAGCGGCATGAACATCAGCATCGTCGCGCCGCAGCCGAGCAGGATGATCGTGGCGATCGGCCAGACGGCCGGCGCGACCAGTCGCCGCACGGTCGCGCCGAGCGCAGCCATCGTTACGGCAAGCGGCAGCAGCGGGGCGATGCCGCATGCCAGCCGTTCGGCCATCGGCGTTCCGACGAACGGCTTGAACAACAGGATCAGCGCGGCCAGCGGCAGATCGACCAGCCGCGACCAGTGGATGTCGAGCCCGCCCGGGGGGCTGAGGCGATACTGGCGCAGATCGTACCAGCCTTGCCCGTCGAGCAGCGCGCGGACCTGCATCAGCCGCATATTGTCGTCGGTGTCGCCAAGGGCCAGCGCGTTTATCTGCCCCCAGCGATCCCACAGGAACCATGCGGCGATCAACGCCCAGGCCAGCAGCGTCCAGCGCAGCCAGTGGACCGACAATTCCCGTTCCAGATCGAAGCCACGCACTGCGTTGGTCAAAACCGCTTCCCCTACCGATTGATGGGCATTAGTGCGGCGCCCGGCTTCAGGGCAAGGCAGGCGTGACGGCGATCATCCACAGAATAGGCGAATTGCAGCGTAGCGGGGTGCTGGGGCAGCTCGTGCGCTTCGGTATCGTGGGCGTGGCGTCGACGGTGATCTACTCCGCCGTCTACCTGCCGCTCGTCTGGTGGGTGTTCCCCAACCTCGCGGTCGCGGCGGTACCGTTCGCCTTCGCTGTCGCGGTGACCTGCGGCTTCTTCATGCACAGCGCGTGGAGCTTCAAGGGACACGGCACGCGTGAGAATAGCGGGCGCCAGCACCTCAAATTCCTGGTCGTCCAAGGCTTCGGGCTGCTGCTTAACGCGCTCTTCACCTGGCTGATCGCCGACCTCATGCATTATCCCGAATGGGTGCCACTGATCCCGATCATGACCGTCACGCCGGTCGCGACGTTTGCGCTCAACCGCCAATGGGTGTTTGGTTAGAAATCTATGGACCGTATCGTTTACGACCGCATGGCCGAGCATGATTCCACCCATTGGTGGTATGTGGCGCGCCGCGACATCCTCGCCGATTTCATCGGGCGTGAGGTGAACCCGCCCAAGGGCGCGCGCATCCTCGAAATCGGTTGCGGCACCGGGCACAACCTTCCGATGCTCGGCGCCTTCGGTGAAGTCGATGCGATCGAGATCGATCCCGCAGCACGCGAAATCGCGAGCAAGCGCCTCGGCAAGGAAGTCGGCAGCGCGCCGTTGCCCGAACTCTCAGGCGTCGCCGATGGCCAGTACGACATGATCGCCGTGCTCGACGTGGTCGAGCATATCGAGGATGACGTCGCTGCTCTGGAAGCGATGGCAAAGCGGCTGAAACCCGGAGGCACCATCCTGATCACCGTCCCCGCGCACCAGTGGATGTGGAGCGCACACGACGTGGTGAACCACCACAAGCGCCGCTATTCCAAGGCGACGCTGATCGCCGCGCTCGAACGCGCCGGTCTCAAATGGCGCAAGCTCGGTTATTTCAACTCGCTGCTGTTTCCCGCTGCGGTCGCCGCGCGACTTGCGGGCAAGCTCACCGGTAAGGACGACAGCGACGATTCGCCTCCCGCAAAGCCGCTCAACGCAATCTTCGAGAAGATCTTCGGGCTCGAGCGGCATCTGGTCGGCCGCGTGCCGTTGCCGCCGGGCCTGTCGCTGATCGTCCTCGCTCAGCCCAACGGTTAGTCGGCCACAGAAGGGGCGTGCCACTTGTTTTTCGCACGCTGGCTCTGTGGTGCGTAATATAGCGTAGTGCTTGGCACTGGTTGTTCAGGACATAGATCGGTTCTGAACCATGCTCCGTATTGCAAAATTAAATAGTGCCCTATACCATTATTAACACTGGCGTTTGAGCTGGGGGCGGTAGTCTGTAACTAAAAATCGATTAAGGATGGTGCTATGAATCTTATAAAGATTGGTGTGATCGCTGTCGCTTTGTTTGGTCAGTCTATTACTAACGCCGCAAATGCTCAGCGTTTTGAAGATGAAAGCCCCATTGGCCATGGAAACAACGAAGAAGTTGCGGCCTTGATCGATATTTTCTGTGAGACTGGCGACTATGCGGCGCTTGGTTATACTTCGGTAGGCCAGTGCAAGGCTCAGATGTTTATCGACATCGCGCCCGAAGGCGCGGGTGAAGGCGTCTACGATACCAAGGTGCTTCCGGGCGGGCCGGTATGTGTCTCCCGCAGCGGCATCTATTTGGGCAATTGCTGACGCGATAGATTTGGGGCGCCGCCGAAAATGTGGCGCCCCTCGTGTCAGCAACCCCGGTTTTGGTCAGTTCGCTTCGGCGACCGCTACCAATGCCGCGTCCATCGCCGGAGTTGCCGCGGTGCCTGAAGGCACGTCATTGGCATAGGCGGCGAAGGTCAGCGTCTTGCCACTCTTCGCGGTCAAATAGCCGGCAAGCGCATTGGTGGCGTTGATCGTCCCGGTCTTGGCGAAGATCCTTCCTTCCAGCACCGTGCCCTTGAATCGCCGCGCCAGCGTGCCGTCCACCCCGCCGAGCGGCAGCGTCTCGCGCCACGCCGCGCCCCAGGACTGGGCGCTGATCCAGTGGAGCAGCTTGACCATCCCGCGTGGCGCGATGCGGTTATAGGTCGACATGCCCGACCCGTCGGAGAAATCCCACGACGTGCGCGGCACGCCCGCGGCGGCAAACATCGCCTCGACCTGAACCTGTCCGTCGGCGACCGATCCTGTCCCCTTCACCAGCCCGACGCGGCGCAGCAGCAGTTCGGTGTGCAGGTTCTGGCTGACCTTGTTGATCACGCGCATGTCCTCGCTCAGCGGCGGCGGAGTCAGCGCTGCGAGCGGGGCAGGGGGCGTCACGCGCGGAGGTAGCGCGGCGCCCCGCTGACGGGGATCGTCGCTCGTGTCCGGCGTGCGGTAGCGCGAGCGGATATCGCCCGAAACCTTGACCCCGCGCTCGCGCAGCAACGTGGCGAGCCGCCAGGCGGCATAGTGCGCCGGGTCGTCGATCCCCATCCGGATCTTCTGCGGTGTAGCGTCTGCGGCGATCGTGCCGGTCAGGCGGATACTACGGTCGAAGGGCAGCCGATCGACATTGAGGTCGGTCTTGCCGCCCGCCGCCACGGTGATGGCGCGGTTGTCGATCGTGAGATAGCCGAGATGGGCGACGCCCGGTGTTGCTCCGGCCTTGCCCGGTGTCGCGGTCGCGATCAGCTCATTGTCGTCCAGTGTGAGCGCGCTGAGTGCGGTTCCATAGGGGCTGGGGATGTTGTTCCAGCTCATCCCCGAACTCCAGCGCTCGTCCGGGAACAGGGTCGCGTCGCCGGTGATGTTGCGCACGCGCTTCGTCTTGGCGGCGATCGCATCGGCGAGCTGCGACAGGCAGTCGGTGGCGCAATCCGCCGCGCTCGACAGCCGCGCGTCGCCGCGGCCCGTCAGCACAACGTCTCGCCCCTCGATCCGGACGGTCGCGCCGCCCTCCGTATCGGGCTGGTCGATCCCCGGCAGCGTCATATAGGCCGCGGCGGTGGTGACGATCTTGGTGTTCGACGCCGGGATGAAGCGCTGGTCGGGATTGACCGCCACGATCTCGCGCCCCTGCACATCGGTGACGACCAGGCCGAACCGCGTGCCCGGCGCCGCCTTGGCGAGCTCGGCCTCGACGCGGCTCTGGAGCGGCGTCGCCTGCTGTGCGGCAAGCGGCGTCGCTGCGGCGAGCGCAAGGAGGGAGAGCGGGCGCTTCAAAGCAGTGTCGGCGGCTCGTCGGCGCCCTCGGCTTCACCCTGAACAGGCTTGCGGCGCGGCACCTTGATCGCAGCGACAGGCGCGGCTTCGGGCAATTCGTGGCGGGCGGGGGCGTGGGGCGACACGGTCACCTCGCCCGAATCGGCGAAGCGATATCCGAGCGAGGCGTGCCCCTTTACCGGGCCGGCGACATCGGCGACCAGATAGAGCGGCCTCCGCTTCGATTCGACATAGAGGCGGCCCAGATACTCGCCGATCATGCCGAGCACGAACATCTGCACCGCGCCAAGGAAGACGACGACCAGCATGGTGGAGGTCCAGCCTTGCACCGCGTTGCCGAGCAGCCAGCCGATGACGATGTAGAAGAACAGCAGGGCCGACAGACCGGTGAGCGCGAGGCCGGCATGGCTGGCGAAGCGCAGCGGCGCAGTGGAGAAGCCGGTGACCGCGTCGAGCGCGAAGCGGATCATCTTGGCGAGCGGATATTTGGTCTCGCCGGCATGGCGCTCGTGCCGGTCATAGACAAACGGCACTTGGCGGAAGCCGACCCAGGCGACCATGCCGCGGATGAAGCGCGCCTGTTCGGGCAGCGACAGGAACGCGTCGAGTGCCCGCCGCGTCATCAGGCGGAAGTCGCCGGTGTCGAGCGGGATCGGCGTGTCGGTGATGCGATCGAGCATGCGGTAGAAGAACGCCGCAGTGATCTTCTTGAAAAAGGTCTCGCCCTCGCGCTTGCGGCGCACCGCGTAGACGACGTCGGCGCCCTGCTCGCGCATCGTCGCGCGCATCTCGGTCAGCAGCTCGGGCGGGTCCTGCAGGTCCGCGTCGATGATCAAGATCTCCTCGCCCGCGCACAGGTCGAGACCCGCGGTCAGCGCGAGCTGGTGTCCATGGTTGCGCGAAAGGTTGACGGCGACGAGGCGCGGGTCGGTGGCCGACAGCCGCTGCATCACCGCCCAGCTGCCGTCGCGCGATCCGTCATTGACCAGCACGATCTCATAATCATCGCCAACCGCGGCGCGCGCGGCGGCGGAGACCCGGCCGTGCAGCAGCTCGAGACAGCCTTCTTCATTGTAACACGGCACGACGACCGAGAGCTTGGGACGTTGCATGGGGAGCGGCTTTAGCGCGCTGCCCACGAAACGTCATGCGTGATTTGCACCCCATTCCACTGCCTCTGGTTAATTGACAACGGTTCGCAACAAGCTTAGGCGGAGAAGCTAATGCGAATCAGTCGCAATCATAAGTTCAAGGGGAAATCATGTATCAATCACGCAGCTTCCTTGCCGCCGGAGCCAGTCTGTTGGCGACCGTCGCGGTCCCGGCGTTTGCCGAGGAAGCCGATGCCGATGCGCGCGACACGGTCACCGTCACCGCGACCCGCTCGCCGCTGGCGACTCAGGACGCGCCTGCGACCGTCAGCGTTATCGGCGAAGAGCAGATCGCCGACGAGCTGGTGACGGATATCAAGGAACTGGTGCGGTTCGAGCCGGGCGTCAGTGTCAATCGCCAGCCGGCGCGCTTCGGCGCTGCACTCGGCACGACCGGACGCGCGGGCAATGAAGGCTTCAACATCCGCGGTATGGGCGGCAACCGCGTGCTGATCCAGATCGATGGCGTGCGCGTCCCAGACGGGTTCAGCTTCGGTGCGCAGGGCGTCGGCCGCGGCGACTATGTCGATCTCGGCCTGATCAAGTCGGTCGAGATCCTGCGCGGCCCGGCCTCGGCGCTCTACGGCAGCGACGGTCTGGCCGGTGCGGTGAGCTTCATCACCGCCGATCCCAAGGACTTCCTGCGCGAGGGCGAGGGTTTCGGCGGCCGTGCGCGCGCCGCGTGGAGTTCGGCCGACAATGAATTCAGCGAGACGCTGATCGTCGCCGGCCGTTCGGGCGACTGGTCCGCGATGGCCGCCTATACGCGCCGCGACTTCAACGAGTACGAGAATCACGGCAGTGTCGGCGGCAAGGGGGCAACGCGCACCAAGGCCAATCCGCAGGACGGGCGTTCGAACGCTGCGCTTGGCAGGGTCGTCTACGAAAGTGGCGGGCATCGCTTCCGCCTGACCGGCGAGTATCTCGACACCTATCTCTTCTCCGACGTGCTGTCGGGACATGCGACCCCGCCGCTAGGCGCGACGAGCGTCCTCAACCTCGACGCGACCGATACCGGCCATCGCTGGCGCGGCGCGTTCGACTGGACCTGGACCGGCAACGGCATGATCGAGCAGGCGCGGCTGACCGCCTATCTGCAGGATTCGGAGGATCGCCAGTTCACCGCCGAGGATCGCAACACCGCGGCCGACCGGACCCGACTCAATACCTTCGAGAACCGCGTCTATGGGGCGGCGGGCGATGTCCGGCTCAACTTCGGTTCGGCGGAAGCGCCGCAGCGCTTCGTGCTGGGCGGCGATATCAGCGTCACCAACCAGAAGGGGCTGCGCAGCGGCACGGTACCGACCCCGCCCGACGTCTTTCCCTCGCGCGCCTTCCCGGAGACCGACTATACGCTGGCGGGGCTGTTCGCGGCGGGCGAACTGACGCTCGGGCCTGTGACGCTGCACCCTGCGCTGCGCTTCGATCACTATAATCTCGCGCCGGACAAGGACCCGCTGCTCCCCAACTTCGCCTCGGCCAAGCAGGATGGCTCGCGCGTCTCGCCCAAGATCGGTGCGGTGGTGAAGCTGGGCGATACGGTCCGCCTGTTCGCCAACTACGCCCAGGGCTTCAAAGCGCCGGAGCCGAGCCAGGTGAACCAGTTCTTCGAGAACCTCGCCTTCGGCTACACCTCGCGGCCCAACCCTAACCTCAAGCCCGAAACCAGCGAGGCGTTCGAGGCCGGTTTGCGCATCATCGGCAGCAACGTCCGCGTCGACCTTACCGCCTTCCATGTCGACTATGACGACTTCATCTCGCAGGAAAGCGTCGGCGGCGCCGGCACGGCCGCAAACCCGACGATCTTCCAGTTCATCAACATCGATCGGGCGCGGGTGAAGGGCGCCGAGGCACGGTTCGAGGCGTGGAACGACGCGGGCTTCACGGGCCGCCTCGCCATCTCCTACGCCACTGGCGACGAGATCAGCCCGGCAGGCGTCGAGACGCCCTTGCTGTCGGTCGATCCGCTCAAGGTCGTCGCGGGCATTGGCTGGCGCGATCCCGGTGGCCGTTTCGGCGGACAGGTGATCGCGACCCACAGCGCCCAGAAGGAAGCGCGCCGTGCCGGCGGCCAATACGCCCCGCCGGGCTTCACCACGCTCGACGTGACCGCGTTCCTGAAACTCGCTGACAGGGTCACCCTGCGCGGCGGCCTCTTCAACCTCACCGACGAGAAATATGCCTGGTGGAGCGACGTGCGCGGCCTGTCGCCGGCCTCGGCCGTCAAGGACGCCTACACCCAGCCGGGCCGCAACGGCAGCGTTTCGGTGAGCGTGCGCTTCTGAACTCGAACGACCAGAAATGAGGGCAAGAACAATGAAGAAGATGATGTGGATCGCCGGTGTCGCGCTGATCGCCTGTGCCACTCCCGCGCTCGCGGACGGGCCGGTCAAGCAGGGCAGCGAGGCGGAGGCAAAGGCATCGTTCGAGGCCGATCGCAAGGACATCCTGGCGATGGCCGGCAACTACAAGGTCCGGTTCGACATGCGGGAATCGACGCCGTGGCGCGCCGATTACACGCCGATCGAGGCCAAGGTTTCGGGCGGACATGAATCGGTTCGCGTGATCGAGGACACCGGTCGCGTGATCCGCCTCCAGCACCTGCTCGTCGTCAGCCACGAGGGCAAGGACATGGTCATCAAGCACTGGCGTCAGGACTGGGAATATGAGCCGGCCAGGGTACTGGTCTATTCCGGCCCCGACAGCTGGACCTGGGAGGACGTGCCCGAGCGCATGCGCAGGGGCCGCTGGTCGCAGACCGTCTATCAGGTCGACGACAGCCCCCGCTATGGCGGCTGGGGCCAGTGGACGACCGAAGCGGGAGTCCGCCGCTGGCGCTCGAACTGGACCTGGCGTCCGCTCGCCCGCCGCGATGCGGTGCGCGGTCCAGTCTATGACCGCTATTATGGGATCAATCGCCACCAGATCAGCCCCGCCGGATGGATCCACTGGCAGGACAACACCAAGATGGGCCAATTCGGCGGCAGGCTCGAGCCGGTGGTGCAGGAGTATGTCCTCAACACCTACACCAAGTTCGACGGCTATGCGGTGAAGGCGGCGGACGATTACTGGGCGGCGACCAAGGGCTATTGGGCTGCGGTTCGCGGGGAATGGGATCGCATCGCCACCGCAAAGAACGGCATCCGCATCACCGAGGCGGCTGAGGCCGGCACGGTGATCGCCAGCCGCCTGCTGGGCATCGCGGATGAGATCCAGAGCGGTAAGACCAAGGAAGCCGATGCAATTCGGACCGCGAAGGCGCTGATGGATCAGGCGACCCGCGCCGCAGGCCCGTCCGCGAGCTAGTTGGGAGCGAGCCGGCGCCGCAACCTGAACGAGACCCTCCGGCACCCCATGTGCCGATTTCCTTGCCCGTCCGGCCCGTGCCGGGCGGGCTTTTTTTGCGTGCAATGATGCGCTGCAACAGGTTCGTCACCAATTGCCGACATGAGGCCCCGACCGGGACATTCCGTCCACGTCAACAGGGGCTCTCAATCATGCCGATCCGCTTCCCGCTTCCGATGCTCGCCAGTTCGATCGCGCTGGTCACAGCCGTTCCCGCACTGGCGCAGGAGGCGCTGGCAGAAGCCCCCACCGAGGGTGAGATCGTCGTCACCGCGCAGTTCGTCGAACAGCGCCCGATCGAGGTGCCGTTCGCGCTGACCGCCTATGACGACAAGTTTCTCGAGCGGCTCAATATCCAGGAGTTCGACGCGCTCTCGCGCTACGTGCCGGGGTTCGAGGTGCAGAATCAGTCGCCCAACAATCCTGGCTTCGTGATGCGCGGCATCACCTCGGATTCAGGCAGCGCGTTCAACGAACCGCGCGTGTCGGTGTTTCAGGATGGCGTGTCGATCTCCAAGTCGCGCGGTTCCTATGTCGAGTTGTTCGATATGGAGCGGATCGAGGTCGCCAAGGGCCCGCAATCGACCCTGTATGGCCGCGGCGCGCTTATCGGTGCGGTCAACCTGATCCAGGCTAAGGCCGATCCGAAGGCCGGCTATGGCATGCTGCATGTGTCGGGCGGCGACTATGGCATGTATCGCGTTGACGGGACGTGGAACATCCCGCTGGCCGAGAATCTCGCCATCCGCGCCGCGGCGCGCGTCAAGAAGCGTGACGGCTTCGTCGAGGATCTGCTGGGCGGGCGCGACTTCAATGGGATCGAGAGCGAGGCGGTACGCGGCAGCCTGCGCTGGGAGCCGGCGGGCTTCACTTTCGACCTGATCGGCAACTACCAGACCGATCGCGCCACCGGCACCGCGTTCAAGTCGATCGCTTACAACCCGACCGACACGATCACCGGCGCGGTGATCGGCAATCGCGGCCGCAATAGCGGCGCGGCGCTTGCCGCTGGCCCGGGGTTCGAAGGCGGCAAACGCCTCGGTCTCGAGCGTGAGGTTTGGGGCGTCACCGGGATCGCCAATGCCGAGCTCGGCAACGGTTTCGCGCTCAACGGCACGCTCGCCTATCGCGAATTCAGCGGCACCGAGATCTTCGACGCCGACGGCATTTCGCTCCCCGCGCTGACCGCGGCGGAGGACGCGGCTGGCACCCAGACCATGGCGACGCTGCGCCTCAACTGGGACAATGGCGGCCCGCTCAAGGGCTTTGTCGGCGCGACCTATTTCTACGAGGACGGGCATCAGCGCGCGCCCTCGCAGTTCGACGAGCGCGTGGCGCTGGCGCGGGTCGCCAACGCGCTGAACGGTGGCGGCGCGATCCCGGGCCGCCCGGCGACCGATCCGGCGCCGATCTCGGTATTCGGCAACACCGCCTTCACCAGCCAACTGCTGCGCGGCATCGTGCGCCAGAATGTCTCCACGCTGGTTCCGGCTGGAACGCCCAACCGCGACGCGGTGATCGACGCACAGACCAATTTGATCCTGCCTGTCGCGACCGCCACCGGCATCGCCGCGAACCTCAAGAGCGCGCATCGCGAAACCAGCACCAATTTCAGCCGGACCAAGGCATGGGACCTGTTCGCCGACGTCACCTTCGACGTGACCGACGCATTCCAGATCGGCGGCGGCATCCGCTACAGCCGCGACGACAAGCGGACGCGCTATACCGCGTCGGTGCAGAATGGCCGCTCGATCCTGGGCGGGTTCATCGGCGCACTCAGTCAGAGCGAGCCGACGCGAACCGCGCTGCTCAACGCGCTCGCGGTGCCGGGCGCGGCCAACATCCCGCAATCGGCGCTCTACCCGGTGCCGATGTTCGGCCTCGGCCTCCAGCCGACCGCGGGTAACGGCAATCTGGCCGAAGCGAGCAACGACAGCGGCGGCTTCACCTGGCGCGCCACGGCTCGCTACGAGCTCAGCCCGCAGGCAAGCGTCTATGCCAATTACGCGCGCGGACGCCGGCCCGAAGTGCTCGGCGTCTCCCCGCCAGCAGCGCCAAGCGGCGCGGCGCGGTTCAACCTCTTGCCTGCCGAAACGGTCGACAGCTTCGAAGTCGGTCTCAAGACCGAGTTGATGGGCCGCACCCTGTTCTTCGACGCCGCGGCTTTCTACTACGACTACAGCAACTTCCAGACGACTGAGCAGGTCGGCACCACCTTCGTCACGGTCAACGCCGGCAAGGCGGAAAGCTATGGGTTCGAGGGCCAGATGCGTTGGAACCCGGCGGACTGGGTCAATCTGTTCGCAACCTACGCCTATAACCATAGCCGCTTCAAAGCGGGCGCGCGCGATGGCAACCGCTTCCGCCTTTCGCCCGATCACAGCGCGTCGGTGGGTATGACGCTGCGCGGCGACGTCGGGCCGGTGGCGATCGACTTCACCCCGGACGTCACTTGGCAGTCGCGTGTCTTCTTCGACGACGACAACGACATCGCCCGGTTGCAGACCGGTAACCTCATCCCGGATACCGTGCAGGACGAGGTTCAGGGCGCCTTTGCCACGGTCAATGCGCGCATCGGGATCGAGACCGCCAACGGCCGCTGGCGGATCGAGGGCTTCGTCACCAACCTGTTCGACAAGGAATATATCAAGGACGCGGGCAATACCGGCGACGGCCTGGGTATGCCGACCTTCATCGCGGGCGAACCGCGCATGTGGGGTGCATCGCTGACGCTGCGGCTCGGGGGCAAGTAAACCCGGGCCGCACCGGTCGCTCAGCCCGCCGCCATCCGCCGCGCGTCCTCCTCCACCAGCCGTTCGAGCGTGGTGAGGGGAACGGCGCCGCGGCGGATCACCTCGTGGAAGCGCTTGAGGTCGAACTTCGCGCCGGCGATCTCCTGCGCCTTCCGGCGTGCCCGGACCCAGCTGGTGTGGCCGATCTTGTAGCTGCACGCCTGACCCGGCTGGGTGCAGTAGCGTTCGATCTCGCGTTGCGAGCGCGGTCGGGCGAAGCCGACGGTATCGACCATATAGTCGGTGGCCTGCTCGCGGCTCCACTTCTTGGCGTGGATGCCAGTGTCGATCACCAGCCGCGCGGCGCGGAACAGGAAGGACTGGAGATAGCCGGCGCGCTCCAGATCAGTCGCGTAGGCGCCGAGTTCGTCGGCGACCTGTTCGGCATAGAGCGCCCAGCCTTCGGTATAGGCGCCGAAGAAGCTGAACTTACGGATCATCGGCCCTTCGGCCGCCTGCGATGTGCTGATCTGGAGGTGATGGCCCGGGAGCCCCTCATGATAGGTCAGCGAGGGCAAAGTGTATTTTGGCCAGTCGCCGACGCTCTTGAGGTTGATGAAGTAGATGGCCGGGCGCGAGCCATCGAGCGCGGCGCGATTGTAATAGCCGTTCGACGCGCCGTCCTGAATCTCGACCGGTACCGCGCGGATCTCCAGCGGCGCCCGGGTCGGGTCGATGAACATCTTCGGCAGTAGCCTGGCGATCTTGTCGTTGTCGACGTTGAGCGAGTTTATGAGGTCGATCCGCCCCTGCGCGGTATCGGGCCAGAGCTGATCGGGACGCTGGTTGAGCGCGGTCAGCCGCTCGCCGACGCTGCCCTTGGTCAGGCCTTGGGCCTTGAGGATCGTGTCGAGTTCCGCGGTGATCTGCGCCACTTCCTCCAGCCCGATCTTATGGACTTCGTCGGGCGTGAAATTGGTGGTCGTGGCCTGTGCGAGCGCGGCCGCATAGATATCTGCGCCCTGCGGCACGTCCCACACGCCCGCGCTGGTGCGGGCCTTGGCCCGCTGCGCCTTGATCAGCGCGATCTGGCGGTCGAGCGCGGGGTAGACCGACGCGTCGATGATCCTGGCCGCGCGCGTGCCCCAGTCGCCCGCGATGCCCTTGGCCGCGGCGCGCCGGACCAGCGATTTGGCGATGGTGTTGTCGGCCGCCGCAGGCGCGCGCAGCTTGGCCATCTGCTCGATCGTCAGGTCGAGGCAGAAATCAGGGGCGACGACGCCGCGCTTGCCTAGATCTGCCTGTTCCTGCGTGTTGTAGTCGAGTGCCTGTCCCATCTGCTCGAGCCGCGACAGCAGCGCCTCGGCATCGTCCGCGGTGTTGATCGTATGCGCGGTGTTGAGGAAATCCGGCATCGAGAAATAGATGCCGCCCTGCTGGAAGATCGCGAACGGGCGCATCACCGCGTCGAGATCGAACCGCTCGCGCGGCACCAGCTGGGTCTTGAGCGAATAGGCGACGATCTCGCGGTCGAGCTTGGAGGCTTCGGAGAGCGTCGCGGGATCGACGGCTTCGATCCGGGCGAGCGCGGCTTTGGTCTCGGCCTGCGCCTTCGCCTTGGCGGCCGGCGAGCGGTCGGTCAGCTGCCGCTTCAGCGCCGCGCCCGGCCCCTTGTCGAACCCGATCGAGGTGGCGAGTTCGGGTGAGCGCTGAATCGTCTGGCGCAGCACATCGTCGAAGATCGCGTTGAGCCCGGCATCGCCCGGTCCCGCGGCTGGTTTTGCGGCCGACTCCTGGAGCGCGCGGGCGGCGGCGGGGGAGGCGGCGAGCGCAGCGGTCGCAGTGCCGGAGGCGAGGAAGGTGCGGCGATCCAAGGGACGATCCTTTCGGCTAGTGTGGTGCCAGCCTAGCGCACCCGCGACGCGCGGCAAGAATCTTTCAGGCGCGCTCGGCCGAACTCACCGCGTCTGCCGCGCGCAGGGCGCCGATCAGCTTCATCAGATGGGCCGCGTCACGCACCTCCAGGTCGATCATGTTGGTGTGGAAGGTCGTGTCGCGCGTGTCGAAGCGGATGTTGAGGATGTTCGCCTTGTGCTGGCCGAGCAGGGTCGCGACCGCACCGAGCGCGCCGGGCTCGTTCTTGACCGTCACCGCGATGCGCGCGGTGCCGCCCTCGGCCTTGTCGCCCCAGCCGATGTCGATCCAGTCCTTGTCCTCGACATTGTCGAGCTTGGGACAGCTGATCTGGTGGATCTCGATCGGTTCGCCGGGCTGGCGCACGCCGACGATGCGATCGCCGGGGATCGGGTGGCAGCACGGGGCGAGGGTGAAGGCGACGCCGGGGGTGAGGCCCTTGATCGAGATCGGATCGCGTGTGGCGGGAAGCGGGGCAAGGTCGCCCTCGGTCGATCCCGGCATCAGCGCCTCCATCACCTGGACGTCGGAGAGCTTTCGGCGCGCGATCGCCTCCATCAGTGCGTCGGCATCGTCGAGCTTGAGGCGGGTGAGCGCGGCGCCCAGCGCCTCCTCGCCGATGGGCACCGGCAGGCGGCGTACGATGTCGTCATAGAGCTTGCGGCCGAGCGCGATCGTCTCGTCCAGCTCCTTGTGGCGCAGATGCCGCCGGATCGCGGCGCGCGCCTTGCCGGTGATCGCGAAGTTGAGCCAGTTGTCCTGCGGCCGCTGCGCCTTCGAGCGCAGGATGGCGACTTGGTCGCCTTGTTGAATTTCTGTGCGCAGGGGCACGACCTGGCCGTTGATCTTGGCACCCACCGCCTGATCGCCGAGATCGGTATGGACGGCATAGGCGAAGTCGATCGGGGTGGCGCCCTTGGGCAGCTGGATCAGCTCGCCCTTGGGTGTGAAGGCGAAGATCCGATCCTGATACATCGCCATCCGGGTGTGCTCGAGCAGTTCCTCCGGGCTTTCGGCGGTCTCGAGAATCTCGACGAGGTCCTGGATCCAGCGGACCTGCGTGTCGGGGCGGACGCCCGACTGTTTGTACGCCCAGTGCGCCGCGAGGCCGTGCTCGGCCTGAGCATGCATCTCCTGCGTGCGGATCTGGATTTCGACGCGGGTGTCACCGGCGTGCATCACCGTAGTGTGCAGCGAGCGATAGCCGTTGCGCTTGGGCGTCGAGATATAGTCCTTGAACCGGCCGGGCACGAACGGCCAGCGGCGGTGGATGATGCCAAGCGCGCGATAGCATTCCTCTTCGGTCCCGACGATCGCGCGGAACGCCATGATGTCCGACAGCTGCTCGAAGCTGACGTGCCGCTCCGACATCTTCTTCCAGATCGAATAGGGGTGTTTCTCGCGTCCCAGCACTTCAGCATCGACGCCGCCGCGCGAGAGCAGCAGCTTGAAACCCGATCCGATCTTGGCGATGCGGTCCTCACCCTCGATCTTGAGTCCTTCGAGCCGCTTGGTGATCGACTCATAGGCCTCGGGCTCGAGTTCGCGGAAGGCGAGCGTCTGCATCTCGGTCATGAATTCGTACATGCCGATCCGCTCGGCGAGCGGCGCGTAGATATCCATCGTCTCGCGCGCGATGCGGCGGCGCTTCTCCGGCTTCGGAATATGATGGAGCGTGCGCATGTTGTGCAGCCGGTCGGCCAGCTTGACCAGCAGCACGCGAATGTCGTCGGACATGGCGAGCAGGAATTTCCGCAGATTCTCTGCCGCGCGCTCATTCTCGGTCTGCGCTTCGATCTTCGAAAGCTTGGTGACCCCGTCCACCAGCCGCGCGACGCTGGGGCCGAACTTGCTCAATATCTCCTCAGGCGTCGCGACCGTGTCCTCGATCGTGTCGTGGAGGATCGCAGTCGCGATCGTCTCGTCGTCGAGATGGAGGTCGGTCAAGATGCCCGCGACCTCGATCGGGTGGCTGAAATAGGGGTCGCCGGACGCGCGCTTCTGACTGCCATGCGCGTGCATCGAAAACACGTATGCGCGGTTGAGAAGCGCTTCATCCGCTTCGGGATCGTAGCTCAGGACCCGATCGACCAGTTCATATTGACGCAGCACGGCTCCAAGATGGTGCGGCGGGCTGCTGCTTTGCAATATGTTTCAACGCAAAGCGGGCACCGGCAATGCCGATGCCCGCTTCACTGTGGCTTTGGTGTGACTTGAAGCCGTTCGAATCAGCGCGCGCGCGCGTTGCAGGCGGCGAGCGCCTCGGCATCGAACGCGGTGCCACCGGCGGTAAAGGCCGAGAGGGTGCCGACGTTGCGCACGACGCGTTCGCACACGACCTTGTCCTGCGATGCGGCGCGGGGCGCGGTGCACACCGCGTCCTTGCACTTCCAGATCGTGTTCTGCGTGACGAAGCTGCTCTTGCCGGGCGCTTCGACCGCAGTCGCGGCATAGTGGGCGCCCGACTGGGTCTGGGCGGTGGCGGGCATGATCGCCGCGAGCGACAGCGCTGCGGCGGCAAGCGAAACGAGGCGGGTCATGATGCAATTCTCCCTGGGGTACGCAACAAAGGTTGCGAATCGCTACTTATCTCTATAGGCGTTAAGTTGCAATCGGAAACTGGTGCTGCATTGCGGTAACCGAACCAGTTTGTCCACCAGGGAATTTCGGAGTAGGTTCGACGGTTATGGGTCACAATGGACTGCGAGAACCGCTTCGTCAGTTGGCCAACAACTGCAGCCTGCCCGCCGCGCTGGAGGCGATGGGCGAGCGCTGGTCCTTCCTGATTTTGCGGGCGTCGTTCAACGGCCTCTATCATTTCGAGGAGTTCCAGTCCGAACTGGGCATCGCCCGGAATATCCTCGCCAACCGCCTCGCGCGGCTGGTCGATCACGGCATTCTGGCCCGCCAGACCTGCGACGACGACCGGCGCAAGGTGGAGTATCGCCTGACCGACAAGGGCTTTGCGCTGCTGCCCACGATGGTCGCGCTGCGGCAGTGGGGTGAGCGCTGGGAGACGGGGATGCCTGCGACTCCCGTGCTGGTCGATGCGCGCGATCACCGACGGATCGCGCCGGTACAGGTGATGAGCCATGATGGCCGCCCGTTGACCAAGCATGACCTGCTCTGGTCGCTGCCCGAAGATGTTGCGGGCGAGGGGCATGGCGCGCCGCAGGAAGCAGCGGAGTAACGCTTCAGCCGTCGGCGAGTACGGTACGGTTGCGGCCGGCGGATTTGGCCCGGTAGAGCGCGGCATCGGCGCGGCGCATCAGTTCGTCCGCGTGGATGCCGGGTTGCATGGGGGCGAGGCCGATACTCACCGTGACCCGGAAATTTCCCTCGGCCGCGGCGATTTCGGTCCGTTCGAGAGCACGGCGCAGGCGTTCGCAGGTGGCGAGCGCGGCCGGTGCGGAGAGCGTCGGAAACAGGATCGCGAACTCCTCGCCGCCGAGCCGGGCGATCGCATCCTCGCTGCGCAGATTGGCGCGCATCAGATCGGCGAAGCTGAGCAGGGCGGCGTCGCCTGCCGCATGGCCGAGCCGGTCGTTCACGCCCTTGAAGTGATCCAGGTCGAGTACCGCCAGCGTGCCGACATGACCGAACTCGCGTGATGCATTCTCCGACAGCCGCCGCTCGAATGCGCGCCGGTTGAGTACGCCGGTCATCGGGTCGGTCGCCGCCTGACGCTCCAGATCCGCCTCGCGCGCCTTGTACTGGCTGAGGTCGCGCACGACGCTGACGATGCTCGCGACGCGGCCGTCTTCCTTGGCGACGGCACGTGCGGTGGTCTCGAACCAGCGCGTGGTACCGGAGGCAGTCAGGCCGCGATACTCGACCCGGTGCGCCGACTCGGGAGTCGCGATCGCGGTTTGGTGCACGGTGCGGACATGCTCGCGATCCTCTTCAGCGATCAGGCTGAGCGCGTTCCGTCCGATCAGCGCGAGCGGTTCGAAGCCGGTGAGTTCGCGTACCGAAGGGGAAGCGAAGCGGATCGTGCCCGAGGGATCGAGCGTCAGCATCGCGTCCGAAGCGTGGTCCGCGATCATCCGGTAGCGCGCCTCGCTCGCCGCGACGGCGTCGGCGAGGCGGCGATTCTCCGCCATCAGCGTGGCGAAGGGCAGGACGATCAGGAAGACGATGCCGAGGTAGAACTGGAAAAATTGCAGGTGAAGCGCCTGGCTTCCGATCACCAACTCAACCGGCCCATGGCCTGCCATGGTGAAGATTGCGCCGATGGTGGTGATCGCGAATACGCTGAGCGCCGCGCCCGCGAAGCGGAACATCGCTGTGGCGATGATCGCCGGGAGGATGGGCAGAAAGAGCAGGGGCAACCGGGTCTGGGCGAAGGTCGCGGTGACGACCGCGATCGTGCCGGTCATCACAAGGATCAGGCGGGTGACATCGCGCCGGCGGGTCAGCCCTTCCCAATAGGTGCGTCCGCCGAGCACCAGAAGTGCGACGGGCGTCGCGATCAGGATGCCGAGCCCGTGGCCGATCATCCAGTTTGCCCAGGTGAAGGCTGGCTCGGTCCCGTGTGCCAGCCACAAGGTGATCCCGGCGATCGAGCCGCTTGCGGCGGGCGCGATGAAGCCTGCCGACAAGGCAAAGGCGGGAATCGAGCGCAGCCGGAGGAAGACACCGCGTGCCTGCCCGAGATAGCGCAGCAAGTACCAGCCGAGGGCGACTTCGCCGATATTGGCGAGAATGAAGATCGGCGCGAGCGGCGAGAAGGGCGAGATCACCATCGTTGCGAGGCCCGACGCCAGGGCGGTGACGAGCAGAAGCTGACGGTGTTCGCGCACCGGGCGCGTGCAGAGCGCGGCCAGCAGGGGTGCGTTGGCCAGCCAGAGCAGTGCGACATTGTCGCTGAGCCGGGTGAAGGAAATCGCCGCCAGCGCGAGCATGAAATATGCCGCACCCACGCCCCCGGCGATGAGCGTGCTGCGGCCTGGTCGCGCGAACTCCAACATCGTAGCCCGAGTCTAACCGGACAGGGTTAAGAGGCGGTTTCCCTTCGGCAGTTCAGCGCGCGGGATTCATCCGCTCACGGATGGCGGGCGGAACCGGCGACGCGGTGCCGGCATCGAGATCGACATTGACGTAGACCAGCTCGATCACGGTATGCAGCGCACCGGTTTCCGCGTGGCAGAGCTCGACCCGGCTGGTGAGGCTGGAGGTACCGATCCGATCGGTACGGGCCCAGGCGTCGATCTCGTCGCCATAGCGGAAGGGCGCCTTGAAATCGACGGTGGCGCGGGCGACGTGGAACTCCATGCCCTGCCATTCGGGCAGGTCGGCGAGCTTCAGCCAGCGCCAATATTCGCTGAGCGCAACGTCCGCATATTCGAGGTAGCGCGAGTTGAAGACGACCTTCTGGCCGTCGATTTCGGAATAGCGGACGCGAAGGCGCGTCGAGAAGTCGAAGCCTTCGCGTCCCATATCGATCAGGCCGATTTGACGCCGGTGTTGACGCCCATCGACTGCAGATATTTGCGTACATTGCGCGCCGCCTGGCGCAGGCGCTGCTCATTCTCGACCATGGCGATGCGGACGAAGCCTTCGCCATTCTCGCCGTAACCGACGCCCGGTGCGACCGCGACCTTGGCGTGGCTGAGCAACTGCTTCGAGAATTCGAGGCTGCCGAGATGCGCGAGCGCCGGGGGGAGCGGCGCCCAGGCGAACATCGATGCGGGCGGGGCGGGGATATCCCATCCCGCACGGCCGAAGCTTTCGACCAGCACGTCGCGGCGCTTGTGGTAGAGCTGGCGATTGGCCTCGACGATGTCCTGCGGGCCGTTGAGCGCCGCGCAGGCCGCGGCCTGGACGGGGGTGAAGGCGCCATAGTCGAGATACGACTTCACTCGCGTCATCGCGGCGATCAGTTGCTTGTTGCCGACGGCGAAGCCGATTCGCCAGCCGGCCATCGAATAGGTCTTCGACAGAGAGGTGAACTCGATCGCCACGTCCTTCGCGCCCTTGACCTGTAGGATCGAGACGGTCGGCTTGCCGTCGTAATAGAGCTCCGAATATGCAAGGTCGGAGATGATCCAGACCTTGTTCTCCTTCGCCCAGGCGACCAGCCGCTCGTAAAAGGCGAGATCCACCGTCTCTGCCGTCGGGTTCGATGGATAGTTCACCACCAGGATGCTGGGGCGCGGCACGGTGAAGTTCATCGCGCGCTCGAGGCTTTCGAAATAGCGCTCGTCAGGCGTGGTCGGCACCGCGCGGATCGTCGCGCCCGCGATGATGAAGCCGAAGGTGTGGATCGGATAGCTGGGATTGGGCGCAAGGATCACGTCGCCCGGCGCGGTGATCGCGGTGGCGAGACTGGCAAGCCCCTCCTTCGACCCCATCGTCACCACGACTTCGCTCTCGGGATCGACATCGACACCGAAGCGGCGGCCATAATAGTTCGCCTGGGCGCGGCGCAGGCCGGGGATGCCCTTGGATTGCGAATAGCCGTGCGCCGAGGGCTTCTGCGCAACCTCGCACAATTTGTCGATGACGTGCTGGGGCGGCGGCAGATCGGGGTTGCCCATGCCGAGATCGATGATGTCCTCGCCCGCCGCTCGTGCCGCTGCCCGCATGCCATTGACTTCGGCGATGACGTAGGGCGGCAGGCGCTTGATGCGGTAGAATTCTTCGGACATCGTATTTCTCGGTGAGCTCCTCTTGAGGTCGCGCTGGATGCGCGGCGCCGTTATACAGGGGGCGGGCGGGCATGCCAGAGGAGAGGCGCGTGGTGGCGGAAAAGAAAAAGACGGCGGCGCCCAAGGCCGCGAAACCGACCAAAGCCCGCAAGCCAGCCGCGAGACCGAAACCGAAACCCGAGATGAAGGCGGAAGCGCCCTCGGCCGCAGCGCCCGAGGTGGCGGCAGCCCCGAGCCTCGAGGATCTCCAGCACTGGACCTGGGTGTGGGGCCGGGCGCAGCAGATGCTGATGGAGCAGGGCTTCGACCTGATGGCCAAGGCGCCGCAGATGCCGGCGATGCCGAGCCTGCCGACGATGCCGCCGCTCGATCCCGCCGCAGCGATGCGTGCCGGCGCCGATTTCTGGGCCGACACGATGTCATTGTGGCAGCGCTTCCTTGACCCATCCAAGGCGGGGACGTTCGAGGAGACGCCCGAACAGGCGCGCGACAAAAGGTTCAAGGCGCCACAATGGCGCGAGCAGCCGGTGTTCGACTTTATCCGCCAAAGCTATCTCACCGTGTCGGAGCATCTGCTCAAGGGCGCGGATTCGATCGAGGGGCTGACGCCCAAGCAGCGCGAGCAGGCACGGTTCGCGACCCAGGGCTTCATCGATGCGATGAGCCCGTCCAACTTCCCCGCGACCAATCCCGTGGTGATCGAGAAGATCGTCGAGACCAAGGGTGAGAGCCTGCTCAAGGGCTTGCAGCACATGCTCAAGGATCTGAGCAAAGGGCAGATGACTCAGACGGCCGAAGGCGTGTTCGCGCTGGGCGACAATATTGCGATGACGCCGGGCAAGGTGGTCAAGCGTACCCCGCTCTACGAGCTGATCCAGTATTCGCCGACGACCGAGACGGTGATCGAGACGCCGCTTCTGATCTTTCCGCCATGGATCAACCGCTTCTACATTCTCGATTTGAGTCCGGAGAAGAGCTTCATCCGCTGGGCGGTGGAGCAGGGGCTGACGGTGTTCGTCGTTTCCTGGAAGTCGGCCGACGCGAGCATGGCCGACATCGTATGGGACGACTATGTCGAGCGCGGGCAGATCGACGCGATCGACAGCGTGCGCGAGATGTTGAACGTCGATGCCGTGCACACGATCGGCTATTGCGTTGCGGGCACCACGCTCGCCGCGACGCTGGCTGTTCTCGCCGCGCGCGGACAGGCGGAAAAGGTCAAGAGCGCGACCTTCTTTACCGCGCAGGTCGATTTCAGCGAAGCCGGCGATCTCAACGTCTTCGTCGATGACGAACAGCTGGCTTTGATCCAGTCGCTGACCACCGACGGGTTTCTCGACGGGCGCTATATGGCCGCGACCTTCAACCTGCTGCGCGGGCGCGACCTGATCTGGAACTACGTGTCGAGCAACTATCTGCTCGGCGAGGACTATATGCCGTTCGACCTGCTCCACTGGAACTCGGACGTCACCAACCTGCCGGCTAAATGGCATGCGAGCTATCTGGCGGACCTCTATCGCGACAATCTGCTCGCCCAGGCGGGGGCGCTTAGCATCGGCGCGACGCCGGTGGATCTGAGCAAGGTCGTAACGCCGGCCTATATCCAGGCCGGGCGCGAGGACCATATCGCCCCGGCGCGCAGCGTCTGGAAGATCACCGAGCATTTCGCGGGGCCGCTGCGTTTCGTGCTGGCCGGATCGGGGCATATCGCCGGGGTGGTCAACCCGCCCTCCGCACAGAAGTATCAGTATTGGACCAACGACGGGGCCGCTGCGACTCTGGAGGAGTTTGTTGCAGGTGCGACCGAGACCAAGGGCAGCTGGTGGCCCGATTGGATGAGCTGGATCGAGGGATTTGGCGAGCCGCGTACTGCGGCGAAGGGAGCGAGAATTCCCAAGCCGAAAGAAGGGCTTGGCGATGCACCCGGGAGTTATGTGAAGACCCGCTAAGGTTTTTTGTGCACTGCACAAAAAACTGTCTTGAAACTGTCTCGCGCAACGCGTATATGTTGCATCGCAACAATCGCTGCGAGGACGTTCAATGGCCAGCAAGGCTCCACGTACCGGTGCAAAGAAGCCGGTTGCGAAGACCCCGGTGACCAAGCCTGAGGCACCGAAGGCTGCTCCAATTGTAGCCAAAGCAGCGCCTGTCATCGAGACCCCGGTCGTCGAACCGGTGATCGAAACCGTGACCAAGCCTGCCGAAGTATTGGCGGAGACGCTTACCCAGACCGTCGAGGAAATCGCCGCGCCGGTCGAGCAGATCATCGAAGACACCGCCCCCAAGATGGCGGAAACCGCAACCAAGGGAACTGACATCATGGAAAACACCGTCGAGAAGACCCAGGCGCTGTTCGCCGACTTCAACGAGCGCGCCAAGGCCGCCGTCGAGAAGAACACCAAGCTGGCGGGTGAGTTCACCGACTTCGCCAAGGGCAATGTCGAAGCGCTCGTCGAGAGCGGCAAGATCGCTGCCAAGGGCTTCGAAGCGCTGGGCCAGGACGCCGCCGAGTACAGCCGCAAGTCGTTCGAGAATGCGACCGCGACCCTGAAGAACCTGTCGGCGGTCAAGACCCCGGCCGATTTCTTCAAGCTGCAGAGCGACTATGTCCGCTCGGTCTTCGACTCGGTCGTCGCCGAGACCTCGAAGAACACTGAAGCCTTCATCAAGCTGGCCGGCGACGCCGCGCAGCCGATCTCCAGCCGCGTCGCGGTTGCGGTCGAGAAGGTCAAGACCGCGGCCTGATCGCCACGGACTGAACGAACAAAGGGGCGGCCGCGCGAGCGGTCGCCTTTTTTGTCGTCCAGAGCTCACGAAAATCAGGGTTAGCGCCCTTGCCCTCGATTCATCGCTATCATATTTTTGAAGTCCTCATGACAGTGCCGTTCCAACCAATTTCGATGGCTGACGATGCCGACCGCGACGACGATGGCGACGCATCGACCGGCGTCGCGACGCGCACGCGCGCCAGGACCAAGAAGCCGACGCCCTATCGCGTCCTGATGCTCAACGACGACTATACGCCGATGGAGTTCGTGGTGCTGGTGCTCCAGCGCTTCTTCAAGATGGACATGGAGCAGGCGACCCAGGTGATGCTTCACGTTCACCAGCGCGGCGTGGGCGTTTGCGGCGTCTTCACCTATGAGGTCGCGGAGACCAAGGTGGCACAGGTGATCGACTTCGCCCGCCAGAACCAGCATCCGCTCCAGTGCACGCTGGAGAAGGCCTGAGGCCATTTGTGCGCTGACCCGTTGACGTCCCCCGCTTGCGCGGCGCCCGCGAGTCGATAGAAGCCCGAAAATGGACCGTATCCTCATTCGCGGCGGCAAGCGCCTTTCCGGAACCATCGCCATCTCGGGCGCGAAGAATTCGGCGCTCGCGCTGATGCCCTGCGCGCTGCTGACCGACGAGCCGCTGACGCTGCGCAATCTGCCGCGGTTGGCGGACGCCGACGGCTTCGGGCACCTCCTCAACGAACTCGGTGCCTCGACGGCGATCGAGGGGACTCGGCCCAACGACTTTGGCCGCGTGCTGACGGTGCGCGCCTCGCGCCTGACCTCGACCGTCGCGCCCTATGACATCGTGCGGAAGATGCGCGCGTCGATCCTGGTGCTCGGGCCGTTGCTGGGCCGGGCGGGCGAGGCGACGGTGTCGCTGCCCGGCGGCTGCGCGATCGGCAACCGGCCGATCGACCTGCACCTCAAGGCGCTGGAGGCGATGGGTGCCGAGATCGAGCTGGCGGCGGGCTATGTGAAGGCGACTGCGCCCGGCGGAAGGCTGGCAGGCGGGCGCTATCGCTTCCCGGTGGTGTCGGTCGGCGCGACCGAGAATGCGCTGATGGCGGCGGCAACCGCGCGCGGCACCACGGTGCTGGAGAATGCGGCGCGCGAGCCGGAGATCGTCGATCTCTGCAACCTGCTTATTGCGATGGGCGCGTCGATCGACGGGATCGGGACCGAGACGCTGACGATCGAGGGCCGCGAGCGGCTGCATGGCGCGACCTACAAGGTGATGCCAGACCGGATCGAAGCGGGCAGCTACGCCTGCGCCGCGGCGATCACTGGCGGCGACCTGTTCCTCCAGGGCGCCAAGGCGGACGACATGCGTGCGACGCTCGACGCGCTGGTCGAGGCCGGCGTGATCGTCGAGGAGAAGGCCGATGGCGTACGTGTCGCAGCCAATGGCCCGCTCAAGCCGCTGACGCTCTCGACCGCGCCTTACCCCGGCTTCGCCACCGACATGCAGGCGCAGTTCATGGCGATGCTGTGCAAGGCGGAAGGCGCGAGTGTGCTGACCGAGACGATCTTCGAGAATCGCTACATGCACGTGCCCGAGCTCGCGCGCATGGGGGCGAACATCGATGTGCGCGGGCGCACCGCGGTGGTGCACGGAGTCGACAGGCTCGTCGGGGCGCCGGTGATGGCGACCGACCTTCGTGCATCGATGAGCCTGATCCTTGCCGGCCTGATCGCCGAGGGCGAGACCCAGGTCAGCCGCATCTATCACCTCGACCGCGGCTATGAGCGGCTCGAAGAGAAGTTGCAGGGCGTCGGCGCCGATATCGAACGCGTCGGTGACGGGTAAGGTCAGCACTGTTATCCGCGGTCACGAAACAACTCGCGGGAGCAATCGAATGAAGCGGATCATCGTGACGGCGCTGGGGGCGCTGGCGCTGGCGGGTTGTGCACAGCATCGGGCCGAAGCCCCGGCCGCGCCGCTGACGGTCAAGATCATCGCCTTCAACGACTTCCACGGCGCGCTACAGACGCCGGGGCGAGCGATCGACGTGCAGGCGCCCGACGGATCGGTGGCGAAGGTGCCCGCGGGCGGCGCTGCCTATTTTGCGACGGCGGTAAAGTCGCTGAAGGCCAAGGCGACGCACAGCGTCGTGGTCGCTGCAGGCGATCTGACCAGCGCCAGCCCGCTGGTCTCGTCGCTGTTCCTCGACGAGCCGACGGTGAAGGCGTTGAGCATGGCCGGGCTCGAGATCAACGCGGCGGGCAATCACGAATTCGATCGCGGGACGGAGGAACTGAAGCGTCTCCAGAGCGGCGGCTGCGCGAAACTCACCAAGGTCGAGCCCTGCCAGATCGAGCCGTTCAAGGGGGCGAGCTATCGCTATCTTGCCGGCAACACGATCCAGGCGGACGGCACCAGCCTGCTCCCCGGCACCACGTTGCGCAGCTTCGGCAGCGGGCGCGGCAAGGTGACGATCGGCTTCATCGGGCTGACGACTCGGCTGACCGGCAATTATGTCGACCCGGCGGGGATCAAGGGCATCACCTTCGCCGACGAGGCGGAAACCGCGAACCGGCTGGCGGCCGACCTCAAGGCCAAGGGCGCCGACGCCGTGGTGATGCTGGTGCACGAGGGCGGCTACCCGGCGCGCAGCGACCAGCCCGAAAAGTGCGACGGGCTGTCCGGGCCGATCCTCGACATCATGGACCGGCTGACCCCGGCGGTGGACGTGATCGTTTCCGGCCACACCCACCGCGCCTATATCTGCGACTATTCGGCAACCAACCCTGCCAGGCCGGTGCTGCTGACCAGCGCGGGCAACAACGGCGTGATGCTGACCAATATCGACCTGAGCTTCGATCCGCTGACGAAGCGCGTGACCGGCAAGCGCGCTTCGCAGGTGATCGTGCAGGGTGACGGGACGACGAGCAGCGCGGGGCCGGTGAAGCCAAGCGGGGCGTTCCCGACCTTTGCCGCGGACCCTGCGGTCGCGGCGCATGTCGCGCGCTATGCCGCTGCGGCCGAGCCGCGGGCCAAGCGGGTGGTCGGGCGGGCTTCGGCGCCGATCCTGCGCGACGAAGACGACGACATGAAGGAGTCGCCGCTCGGACTGCTGATCGCCGACTCGCAACTCGCGGCAACGCGGGCGAGCGGGGCGCAGGTCGCGCTGATGAACCCGGGCGGGGTGCGCGCGTCGATCGCCGCGACCGATGGTCAGGTGACCTTCGGCGACATCTACACGGTGCAGCCCTTCGGCAACAACCTGCAGGTCAAGGAGATGACGGGCGCGCAACTGCGCGCGGTCCTCGAGCAGCAATTCGCCAAGAAGGACGGCACCGCGCTGCTGTTCCCGGCCGGTCTGACCTATAGCTACGATCTGTCGAAGCCCGAGGGGCAGCGGATCATCGCGCCGATGATCGGCGGCCAGCCGATGCGCGACGATGCGCTGTACCGCGTGACCGTGAACAGCTTCCTGGGTGGCGGCGGCGACGGCTTCACCAGCTTCAAGGCGGGCAAGGACGTTGCGGGCGGGATGCTCGATCTCGACGCGCTCGAGGCGTGGTTCGGGCAAGGACAGATCGTCGATCCGCCAGCGCTGGGCCGGGCGAGGGACGTGACGCCGCGCTAGGTTGAGTCGGACCTATTCGGAATGAGCGAAGTTCATACGCTTTGGAGGAGAAGTTCATTCGACGGGCGTATCGTCCGCGCGGGTATCGGACATTCCCGAGGGCATGATTTGAGGATGTCAAAGAGCGGGCCGGAGGGGCCCCGGCGCGCTTCGAGACGAGCAAATGAAATCCAACATTGCAAGCCGGGGTGTCCGGCAAGCCCGAGCCTGTTCCGGATGGTGGAGACGTGGACCCCGGCACGAGGCCGGGGTGACAAGCCAGGGTGGCGGGCTCGCCGCTAGCTCCGCACCGCCTTGGCGATGGCGTCGAGCAGGCCGTTGACGAAGCCCTTTTCGCGGCGGTCGTAGAATGCGTCGGTGACGTCGAGATACTCGCTGATCGCAGCGCCGGTGGGCACGTCGTTGCGGGCAAGCAGCTCATAGGTGCCGGCGCGCAGGATCTGGCGCATCGGGCGGTCGAGCCGGTCGAAGCTCCAGTCGCTGCTGAGCTTCGAGGCGATCAGCGCGTCGATCTCGTCGCGGCGGGCGTCCACGCCCTTGACGATATCGTCGAAGAACATGACGTCGGCGTCGATATATTCCGCCTCCTCGATCGTTGCGCCGAGCCGGTGCTGGTGGAACTCGGTGAGCAGCTGGGGAAGCGGAGTCTTCTCCATCTCCTGCTGGTACAGCGCCTGGACGGCGGCGAGCCGCGCGGCGGCGCGGGCTTTGGAGCGGGACTTTGCGGTTGGGCTAGGCATTTCGAGAATTCCTTAGCGTCGTCCACACTTCTGCGAAAGCAGAAGTCCGGAGCAACGGAGCGAACGGGGTTTGGCCCTGGACTCCTGCGTTCGCAGGAGCATTAGGGCAGGCGAAGGGAGACCGACCTCGCATGCGCCGGCAGTCCCTCTGCCTCCGCCAGCGCGACGGCCGCGGGACCGATCGCTGCGAGGCCCGCGGCGTCGAGCGCCAGGAAGCTGGTGCGCTTCATGAAGTCGAGCACCGACAGGCCGCTGGCGAAGCGCGCGCGGCGGCCGGTGGGGAGGACGTGGTTGGGGCCGGCGACATAATCGCCGATCGCTTCGGGCGTCATGCGGCCGAGGAACACCGATCCGGCGTGACGGACCCTCGCGAACAGTGCGTCAGGATCGTCGCAGGCGAGTTCGAGATGCTCGGGAGCGAGCTTGTTCACCAGCGGGATCGCCTCGTCGAGCGAGCCGGTGAGGATGATCGCGCCATTGGCGTCCCAGCTCTGGCGCGCGACGCCCTTGGTCGACAGCGTGCCGATCTGAAGATCGACCGCCTCGGCGACCTTGCCCGCGAAGATCGCGTCGTCGGTGAGCAGGATCGACTGGCTGGTGGGATCATGCTCGGACTGGCTGAGCAGGTCTGCAGCGATCCATTCGGGATCGTTCTTGCCGTCGGCGATGACGACGATCTCGGAAGGCCCGGCGACCATGTCGATGCCCACGACGCCATAGAGCTGGCGCTTGGCTTCCGCCACCCAGGCATTGCCGGGACCGGTGATGACGTCGACCGCGGCGATGCGGCCGGTGCCATAGGCGAGCGCGGCGATCGCCTGTGCGCCCCCGACACGCCATATCTCGTCCACCCCGGCGATATGCGCGGCGGCGAGGACGAGCGGGTTGACCTCGCCATCCGGGGTCGGCGTGACCATGACAAGGCGATCGACGCCCGCGACCTTGGCCGGAATCGCGTTCATCAGGACCGAAGACGGATAGGCTGCGCGGCCGCCGGGGACGTACACGCCCGCCGCCTCGACCGCCTGCCAGCGCGCGCCGGTGCGCACGCCCGCGGCGTCGATGGTGTCGCTGTCGGCCGGTTTCTGCTTTTCGTGATACGCCGTGATGCGATCGGCGGCGAGCTGGAGTGCGTCGCGCAGCTTCGGTTCGAGCGCGTCGAACGCGGCGGCGCAATCGGCCTTCTCGATCCGCCAGCCGGTTTCATTGAGGTCGTGCCGGTCGAATTTCCGCGTGAAGGCGTGGAGCGCGGCATCGCCTTCGTCACGGACCGAAGCGACGATCGTGCGGACATCGCGCGCTACATCGGCATCCGCCTCGCGGCGGGCATCGACCAGTTCGCGAAACGCCTGGGCGAAGCCGGGTTCGGTGGTGGACAGGCGGATCATGCGGCCTTCGCTTCCACGGCGCGGCGGAACGCATCGACCAGCGGCACGATCTCCGGCCGGGTCTTGAACGCGGCGCGGTTGGCGACGAGGCGGCTGGAGACCTCCATGATCGTCTCGACCTCGACCAGGCCGTTCTCCTTGAGCGTGCGACCGGAGGAAACGAGGTCGACGATGCGGGGGGCAAGGTCGAGCAAGGGCGCTAGCTCCATCGCGCCATTCAGCTTGATGCACTCGGCCTGCACGCCGCGCGCCTCGAAATGGCGGCGAGTGAGCGAGGGGTATTTGGTCGCGACTCGGACATGGCTCCAGCCGCGCGGATCGTCTGTCGCGGCAAGCGCGGCCGGTTCGGCGACCGACAGGCGGCAATAGCCGATGCCGAGATCGACGGGGGCATAGAGTTCCGAATAGGCGAACTCGGCGAGCACGTCCGATCCGACGATGCCCAGCTGCGCCGCGCCGTGCGCGACGAAGGTCGCGACGTCGAACGCGCGGACACGGATGAGGTCGATGTCGGGACGGTTGGTCTTGAAGCGCAGCGCGCGGCTGCCCTCGTCCGCGAAGGCCGGCTCGGGGATGATCCCGGCGTGCGCGAGCAGGGGAAGCGCCTCTTCGAGGATGCGACCCTTGGGCACGGCGAGGATGATCGGTTCCGACATGGTGGCGCGCCTTTACTTGGGTGGGGGGAAGGGCGCAACAAGCGGGCACGATTCGGCCTGGAGCATTGGCGATGCGCGACTGGATGACTTCGAACGATGTGCGCGCGGCCTTTACCAATCAGGTCGATTACTGCCGGGCGAACGGTGGCACGATCACGATGCGCGTGGTCGAGGCGATTCTGGCCAATCTGGACGGGCCGGGCGCGTTCCTGAAGACGATCCGCGAATGGCCGGGGGTGCCGATGGCCGATGCGCTGCCCTTGCGGGCGGCGGCGGGGCTGCACGCGTTGAACCTGAGCGGAGCCGAGCCCGCGCTGGCGCCGCTCTATGACGGCGACCCCGCGGCGCTGGCGGATGCCGAGCGGCCGGTGGGCGAAGCGATCGCGCGGCACGATGCGGAATTGCGACCGTGGCTGGACGGGCCGCCGCAGACCAATGAGGCGGGGCGGTCGTGGGGATATGTCGCCGCGCTGCTGTGGCTGGCGGGGCAGGGATTGCCGCCGCGCTGGGAGTGTATCGAGATCGGGTCGAGCGCGGGGATCAACCTGATGATCGATCGCTATCGCTACGACCTGGGCGGGGTCGGAGTTGGACCAGCGGAGTCGGGGATGCGGATCGCGCCCGATTGGCGGGGCCCGGCGCCGCCGGATGTGCCGGAGGGCTGGAGATTCGAGTCGATCAGGGGATGCGATGTCGCGCCGGTCGACCTGACCGATCCGGCGCAGCTGTTGCGGTTGCGGGCGTTCGTGTGGCGCGAGCATGTCGAGCGGTTCGCACGGCTGGATTTCTCGGCGCAGTCGGCAGGTGAGCGGAGGCCCGATCTGGTGCAGGCCGATGCGGCCGAGTTCGTCGAGGCGGCGCTGGAGAGGCCGCAGGCTGCGGGGACCAGTCGCGTGCTGATGCATTCGATCGTCTGGCAATATCTGGGCGATGCGCGGCGGGCGCGGATCACCGCGGCGATGGAGGCAGCGGGTGCAAGGGCCAGCGCGGAGCGGCCGCTGGCCTGGATCATGCTGGAGGCGAACCGCGAGACGCTGCAACACGAACTGGTGGTGCGCTACTGGCCGGGCGGGACGGAACCGCGCTTGCTGGGCAAGGCGCATCCGCATGGTGCATGGGCGGAGTGGGTTGCATGAAGACGACCAATTATCACGACACACTGATCACCGCATCGCCCGACACGCCGGTGACAGTGGGGACGATCCCCGAGAAGCCGGAAACGGTCGCGGGCGCGCAGCACGCGCTGCTGGCGGGGAAACCCTATGCGATGACGAGCGACGATTTGCTCCACGCCGCGCATCTCGCGCGGGGCGGGGACAAGGATCGCGACACCTTCTTCGCCAAGCCGCAGGCGTGCTTGCGCGCGTCGCCGCTGGTCAAGCAGTTCGGCTGGGGCGTCCATCATGACGGCGAGGGGCGCATCGCGCTGGTCGGGATGGAGAGCGAAGACTATGCGCGGCTGCTCGCCGACCCGGCAGTGAAGAAGGCGCCGGGGATGCGGCGGAGCCGTCAGGCTCGCTAGGGTAGCCAGTCGCGAATTGTGGCGTTGACCGCCGCCGGGTTCTCCCATGGGACGAAATGGCCGGCGTCGACCTTTACGACCTTGAGGTCGGGGACGAGCTGGCCGAGTCCTTCGAGCTGGACGGGGAGCAGCGCGGTGTCGCCCATGCCCCAGATGACCAGCACCGGCATCTGCAGCGACGGGAAGGGGCCGTCGAGAAAAGCGGGACGCTCGGGCGTCTCGTCCATCCCGGGGACGACGATCGCGCTGGCCCGATACCAGTTGAGCATCGCGGTCATCGCCCCGGGCTGGCTCCATTCGTCGAGATAGGCGTCGCGCTCGGGCGCGAGCAGCGCGGGGTCGGCGTGCCGGGCGAAGGTGGTGTCGAAGAAGGTGCCAAGGCCCATCGCCTCCAGCTGCGCCTCGAGGCCGGGGTTGCGGAAAAGGCGGATATACTGGCTGGCGGCGCGTTGCTCCATGTCGTCGAACAGCGACTTCTGGAAGACGAAGGGGTGGGGGGCGTTGACGATGATCAGCCGCTCGACCCGGTTCGGGTGCTGGAGCGCGGCCATCCACGCGATCGCACCGCCCCAGTCGTGGCCGACCAGCACGAAGCGGTCCTTGCCGAAATGATCGGCGAGCGCGATCAGGTCGCCCACGGTCTTGTCGGGGGTGTAGTTCTCCGCGCCCTCGGGCTTGGACGAGCGGGCGAAGCCGCGCTGGTCGGGGGCGATGACGAAATGGGTCTTTGCCAGCTCGGGGATCTGGTGGCGCCAGGTGCGGTGCGATTCCGGGAAACCGTGGAGCAGGACGATCGCAGGCGCGGCGGGATCGCCGGCGGTTGCGACATCGAGCTCGACGCCGGTGGACAATGCGATCCGCTGAAGCTCGAAACCCGCCATATGCCTCTCCATATTTTCGAAGATAGGGTATGGCGGGACGCGAGGCCGTGATCAAGCCCTCAAGGGTAGCTGACGGTCTTGGGAACTTCGGGGATCGGGATGAACTCCTTGTCGTCGCCGGGCACTTTGGGGAACAGGCCGGCCTTCCAATCCTCCTTGGCCTGGTTGATCCGGTCGCGGTCCGAGGAGACGAAGTTCCACCAGACATGGCGCGGGGTCGTGAACGCCTCGCCGCCGCACAGCATCACACGGCCGCCCGACGCGGAACGCAGCGTCGCGGCGATGCCAGGGCGCAGGACGTAGAGCGTCTGTGGTTCCAGCTCCCAGCCGTCCAGCGAGGCCTGACCCATGGCGAGGTAGATGGCGCGCTCATCGGCATCCGCGTCGATCGGCACGCTGGCGCCGGCCGCGAGCTCGATATCGGCGTAGATCGTGCCGGCATAGGTGGTGGTCGGTGCGCTCGCACCCCAGAGCGACCCCATGATGACGCGGGCTCGGGCATTCCCGCTGTCGACGACGGGAAGATCGGCAGCGGCGACATGTTCGAACGCCGGGTCCATCTCCTCGAACCGCTCCGGCAGCGCGAGCCAGGTCTGGATGCCCGAAAGGTCCGGGCCGGCGTCGCGCTGCGACTGGGGCGAGCGCTCCGAATGGACGATGCCGTTGCCCGCGGTCATGAGATTGACCGCGCCCGGCTCGATCGTTGCGAAGGTGCCGATGCTGTCGCGATGGTCGATCGCGCCGGCGAACAGGTAAGTGACGGTGGCGAGGTTGATGTGCGGATGCGGGCGCACGTCGATGCCGGTACCGACCTCGAGATGCGCCGGCCCCATCTGGTCGAAGAAGATGAACGGGCCGACCATCGTGCGCGGACGCGAGGGGAGGGTGCGGTGGACCTTGAACCCGCCGAGATCGTGGGTGGTCGGCAGGATGGTCTGGGTGAAGAGATCGTCGGTCATCATCGTGCCTCCGTCAGGGCGAGCAGGGTCCCCAGGTCCTCGGGAAAATAGGGTTCGTCGTGGTGGTCGAGCTCGGCGCGGTCGAACCAGCGCCATTCGCGCATCACGCGCTGCTCGAGATCGGTATGGCCGCCGCTGTCGATCGCGGTCGTTTCGGTGCGCACCGCGAAATAGCGTTCGTCGGCATCGACCGGGACGCCTTCGATCGTGACGAACTCGACCCGGCGGCGCGCGACTTCGGGCCCGCAATCGAGGTCGAGACCGGTCTCCTCGCGCAGCTCGCGGCGAGCGGCTGCTTCATAGCTTTCGCCCGGATCGAGCGCGCCGCCGGGCGTGCACCAGAAGGGCGGACGATCGTCCGGGGTGAAGCGGAACAGCAGTACACGCCCGTCCGGATCGGTCAGCAGGATGCGTGACGCGGGACGCGGTGTGCGCCCGCTCATGATTCGCCAGGTGCGGTCGCGCGGATGGCGAGGGCGTGGACGCGCTCGACCATGATGTCGCCCAGCGCCCGGTTGACCATGCGCTGGCGTTCGAGGCGGGACTTGCCGGCGAATGCGGCGCTTTCGATCACGACGGTAAAGTGCGATTCGCCGCTGCCATCATCGCCCATATGACCGCGATGCTTGGCGCTGTCGTTGATCACGTCGAGCTTCGTCGGGGCGAGCGCGGCGGTGAGGCGGGCGGTGATGTCGGCGGCGGCCGGGCCGGTGGCGGGATGAGTCATCGCGCCTATATAGGCGGTTTACCCACCGGAGTTCGAGTGTCTCGTCAGCCGCCCAAATATCGTCCCAATACGCGTTTCCACGGCCGAGTGGAGGCGCCCGGGCGGCCGTGCGCCGAACCCGGCTGCACCGAGCCGGGCGAGTTCCGCGCGCCACTGCTCGGCAGCGCGCGCGCCAGCGATCAGCCGCCGCAATATCGCTGGCTCTGCCTCGATCACGTCCGCGCGTTCAACTCGAGCTACAACTTCTTCACCGGGATGAGCCCCGACGAGATCCATGATGCACAACGGCCGCTGGCGGGGTGGGAGCGCGAAACCCGCGCCTTCGCGACCAGCGGAGGGGCGGACCGGCCGCCGCGCTGGGCCGACTTCAGCGATCCGCTCGACGCGATCGGCGCGCGCTGGCGCAACGCGATGCCGGCCGAGCGGAAGGATGGCAAGCCGCTGTCGGGCAAGGACCGCGAGGCCCTGCGCACGCTGGCGCTGGAGGTGGATGCCGACCGCACCGCGCTGCGCCGCCGCTATTCGGAGCTGGTGCGGAAATATCACCCGGACCGCAATGGCGGCGACCGCAGCCATGAGGCGATTCTGCAACGGGTGATCGAGGCGTATCAGCAGCTCAAGGCATCGCCCGCCTTTGCCTGAAGCGGGCGCCTAACCGCCGCAGCCACCGCATCCGCCACCGCCGCAACCCCCGCCATCGCCACCGCCGCCGTCTCCGCTCGAGGAGCCGCTGTCGCCGCCACTCGCGGCGCGCATCGTGTGAAACGCGCCGAATTCCGAGCCGACCAGAACGCCGGTTCCGAACAGGGCCACCGCCAGCCCGACCTCGCCCGCGAGTGGGGCGCGGCGGATGCGGTCCGCTGCTTGGCGCGCGTCACCGAGGGCGGCGATGCCGGCACCGGTGAGCCTGGGAATGGTGAGCACGCGGATGAGCGCGAGGATCGCAGTGACGATCAGCAGCACGGTGAGAAAGCCGATCGGCCGCTCGCGCGCCTCGCCGATGAACCATTTCGTCGCGCCGAACATCAGAAGCATCAGATAGGGCAGCAGCGCCCAGTAGCGCAGGTTCGACCGCTCGGCGCCGGTGAGCATCAGCCCGGCGCGCTGGAGGCCTTGGTGAAGGCTATCGGCGGTGGGGCGCAGGGTCCGTTCGATCCGCGTCCAGTCGAGCGGCGCGGTGAGCGCGAGGACGCTGTTCTCCGCTGCGCTGGCGCCGTTGCGCATCCGCACGTCGAGCTTGTCCTTGCCGTCCATCACCAGCGCGCGTCCGGCGAGCAGCCGCGCGACGATGCTGTCAGCGAAGCGGGTGCGGCCGCCGGACAGATAGGCGAGCTGGTCCGGGTCGCTCACCTTCTGGCGGCGGCCTTCGGGCAGGTGCCAGGCGGGGATCATCACCCCCGCGATCACCACGGTCACCAGCAGGACCAGGTAGAGGATGAGAAAGGGTCCGCCGGTCCAGTCGAAGGGGCCGAGAGACATGGGAGGTTACTCCTTTGGTTGGTTCGGCGATGCCGAACCGGTGCGGGGTTCAGCCATGCTGAACCCACAGAAAGAGCGCGAACGCGAAAAGCCCGATGAACGCCAGCAGGAGCAGCGCGGCCTGCGGGCGCGAAAGGAGGATCGCGTCGCGCGGATGCACCCGCCGCGCGCGGGGATCGTCCAACAGCCGCTGTGCGGCGGATGGCCAGATGTCGGAAGGGGGCGGAGCGCCGAACGCGGCCTCGTAGCGGGCAAGCGTATCGGCATATTGCGCGAAGAAGTGGTTGCGCTCGTCCGGACCGCCAGCCGTGGGTCCGTGATGGAGCGGCTTGCCCAGTATATCGGGGCAGAAGCGCTCCCAATAGTCGCGGGTATAGGTGAGGTGGAGATGCCAGACCTGATCGACCGCGTCGGACGGGGTGACCTGGGCTTCGCCGGTTGCGGCGAGGAAGGCGAAGCGGCGATATTCCTCGATCACGCGTTCCGTCCTGGCGGCGCTCCAGCCATTCTCACGCGCGAGCCGCGCGGCGAAGGAGAGCGAGGCTTCGGGAGGGCCGAACTGGTAACTGGAAATCCGTTGCCAGACCGGGTGTCCGGCGGTTGAGGCGGGGACTGAGGTGTCCGCTTCACGCATCCGATCTCCTAGTATCATGATAGGAGATTTTGTCAAAATGGCTGGGCATCCTGTTGTGACGTAGTTTGAACCGTACGGTCAGGATTCCGTCTGCTTCATCCATCTCACGTCGTCACCCCGGCCTTGTGCCGGGGTCCACTTGGCCCCACCGGTTGGGCAAGAGCCTCTTACCCAACGCTTCGTCTCCCGGTGGACCCCGGCACAAGGCCGGGGTGACGGTGAAAATTCAGACCTCGTCACCACCCGACATCCGCCCGGCCCGTCGTGGCATCACTTCGGTGCAACCAGGCCGAAACCGGCGCCCTGGGGGTCCATGGCGAAGAAGACGCGTTCGCCGCCGGGGACCTCCATCGGCTCCATCACCGGCTTGCCGCCGAGTTCCTTCACCCTGGCATAGGCTGCCTCGATATCGGGGACGCGGAAGTAGAAGCTCCACGCGACGGGATGCTCCGCCTTTTCGCGCGGCATCACGCCGCCCCACATCGCTTCGCTGCTACCGCCCTTGAGGAAAGTGTAGTCGCCCCAGGGCATCGGCATCGCGCCATCGGTTTCCCAGCCGAACAGCGTGCCGTAGAAATCGAGCGCTGCAGCATCGTCGGTGGTCTGGAGCTCGTTCCAGCTCGCCTTGCCGAGCTCGGCCCGGCCAAACGCCCTGCTCGCCTCGGGCGAAGCGCCGCGCATCACATAGAAATACGCGCCCTGCGGGTCCTGAACCATCGACATGCGGCCGACCCCGGGAAGGTCCATCGGCGGCACATGCACCTTGCCGCCCAGCGACTGGATCGTCGCGACCGTCGCATCGACGTCATCGACGCCGACATAGCCAAGCCAGGCGGACGGGGTAGGGGCGGGGTTCTTCATGATCCCGCCGACCCCGTCCTCGCCCACCGACATGATGTTGTAGTCGATCGTGCCGCCGGGGAATTTGCTGGGGGTCCAGCCGATGATCTGGCTGTAGAAGTCGATTGCCGCGTCCGCGTCGGTGGTCAGCAACTCGTACCAGATCCAGCTTCCATTGGGGTTGGTCATCGCGTGACTCCTCGAAATAGAAGCGGGGCGGTGCCGGGCAAGGGATATCCGGCACCGCCCCGCGCGGGGGACGGCTGTGCGTCAGGCCTTGGTGTCGAGGATCGGCGCGAAGCCGCCCCACATCATCCGCTGGCCGTCGAACGGCATATTCTCGAAGTCGGGCTTCATCCGCTCGTCTTCCATCAGCTTGGGCCAGGCGGTGTCGCGTGCTTCCTTGCTGGGCCATTCGACCCAGCTATAGACGACGCGCTCGCCGTCCTTGCGCAGCGTGGCACGGTTGTAGTCGGTCTTCTGGCCATCAGGGATGTCTTCGCCCCAGGCCTCGACGATGCGTAGCGCGCCATAGTCTTGGAACACTGCTGCGGCCTTGGTGGCCATATCCTTGTAGGCGTCGCGGTTCGCCTCCGGCACCGGAAGGACATAGCCATCGACATAGCCGGTGCCCGTGCCGTCGCCGACATCGACAAAGGCGTCGAACCCGGCGAAGATCATCCGGCTGCCGTCGAAGGGCATGTCCTTCATCTGCTCGCCGACGCTGGGATCGCTCATCATCTTCTGGTTGGCGGCATCGCGCGTCGCCTTGTCGGGATATTCGAGCCAGCTGAACAGCACGGTCTCGTCATCCTTCAGGTCGACGGCCTTCTTGAGATCGTTGGTCTTTCCGTCGGGCACGTCGTCGCCCCAGGCTTCGACGAAGCGGGTGGCGCCGAGATTGGTGAACAGTTCCACCGCTTCCTGCGCGTGCTTCGTGTACTTTTCCTTGTTGGCGTTGGGGACGGGGGTGAGGAATCCTTCTACAAAGGTCATCTTCTCTCTCCTTGGGACGTAGGACGCGAATTCAGGCCGCGGCAGCGGGGGACGGCCTGAAATCAGCAAGCTGCGCCGCGAGCGCGGCCTTGAACGCCGGACGACTGATGGCACGTTCCAGATACGCCATCAGTACGGGGCGCTCCTCCAGCAGACCGCTGCCCTCGATATCGCGCAGCACGGTCGCCATCGCGATGTCGGCAATGCTGAACTGGCCCGCGAGCCATTCGCGTCCGTCGATTGCGGTCGCCAGACGGTCGAGGCGCTTGCAGGTGAACTCAATGAGGCTGGGGCGGCGAAGTTCCGCCCACTGCTCGCCCGCGGCGAATATCTCGATGTTGCCCAGCTCGAACGCCATCGGCTCGACGCTGTTATATGCGGCGAACAGCCAGCTGATCGCGGTGGCGCGGCCCTGCGGATCGCGGGGCAGCAGACGCTCGTCCTTCTCGCCGATGTGGAGCAGGATCGCGCCGCTTTCGAAGATGGTGAGACCGTTGTCCTGGTCGACCAGCGCTGGCACCTGCCCCCAGGGCTGCTCCTTGTAATAGGCCTCGGGGCGCGGCGCGGCCGCGTTGAGCAGCCGCATCGAATAGGGCAGGCCGATCTCCTCGCAGGCCCAGCGCGGGCGGAGGTCGCGGACGAAGCCCTTGGCGAAGTCGGGGACCCAGTTGAAGCCGGTGATCTCAAGCTGGGCGGGTTGCGGGGTGGCTGACATGTTTCTCTCCTGTTTGTCTTCTGACTGGCCGGGCTGGAAGGTCAGGCATCGCCTTCCTTCTTGAGCCCCTTGAGCAGGGCGACCACGGCCATCGCATGGCCATGGCCGAGCCCCAGCTCGTCCTTGAGCGAGGCGACGATCGCCATCGGCTTGATCCCGTCGGCGAGCGTCGCGCCGGCGGTCCAGCCGCGGGCGGCGCCCATGGCGCGCAGGTCGGCGGCCGATTTGCCGGTCTTCTGCTCGATCGTGTTCAGATAGGCCTGGAACGACATGAATACGGCCCCTCAGGCGTCGACCGGCGTGCCGGCGGCGGCAGCTTCGACCGTGGCGATGTCGATCTTGTGCATCGTCAGCATCGCATCCATCGCGCGCTTGGCTGAAGCGGGGTCGGCATTGTTCCAGATGAGGTCCATCAGCCGCTTCGGCGTGATCTGCCAGTTGACGCCCCATTTGTCCTTGCACCAGCCGCAGGCGCTTTCCCTGCCGCCATTGCCGACGATCGCGTTCCACAGCCGGTCGGTCTCTTCCTGATCCTCTGTGAAGAGCATGAAGCTGACCGCTTCGGTCTGGGGGAAGATCGGGCCGCCGTTGAGGCCGATGAACTTCTGCCCGGCGACCTCGAAGTCGACCGTGATGACGTCGCCGGCCTTTTGCGAGGGCGTGTCGGACGGGGTCCGGTTCACCGCGATGACGCGGCCGCCGGGCAGGACCGACGCGTAGAAATTCGCGGCTTCCTCCGCCGTATGATCATACCAGATGCACGTAGTGAGCTGAGTCATGACGTTTTTCCTCTCGAACTGATGTCGGACTCGTCGCTGCGAACCCGCCAATATTTTTCGACCAACGACCTGCCGATGCGGTCAGGCGAACGGGCCGGTGCCGCTGAGCGCGCCGTGGCCGAGCATCGCCACTGCCGTGAAGCAGAATGCGGCAAGGCCGATCGCGACGCTTTGGGCGACGGGCAGATACTCTCGGAACAGGCTACGCATCGGGGGTCTCCATTCGATGGCGGTCCATTCGTCGATGGCCGCGAATCGCTTGCTTGATCTTGATGCGCGACTCGGTTATTAAAAGCAACCATGAAGTTAGAAAAAGTGACTAAAGAGGAAAAAGTGGCGGAAAAGCGCTGGTACGACGACGCATGCGGCACCGCGCTCGCGCTGGAATTCCTGGGCGAGCGCTGGTCGATGCTGATCGTGCGCGAGCTGATGCTTGGCCCGCGGCGCTTCGGCGAGCTGAAGGCCGACCTGACCGGGATCAGTGCCAATGTGCTGACCCAGCGGCTCGACAGTCTCGAACAGGCGGGCGTCCTCACACGGCGCAAATTGCCGCCGCCCGCCAATGTTCAGGTCTATGAGCTGACGCCCTGGGGCTATGAGAGCGAGCCGATCTTCCAGGCGATGGGCCGCTGGGCGACGCGCTCGCCGCGGCACGATCCGACGCTGCCGCTCTCGCCGGTTTCCGCGATGCTGTCGTTGCGCACGATGATCGACCCCGACCGGCCGGACATTCGCATGACGATCGGCTTCCGCTTTCCGGGCGCGTCGTTCGTCGGGCGACTCGATCGGCATGATCTGGCGATCGAGCCGGGCGAGGCGGGCGATGCGGACGTGGTGTTCGAGACCGATACCACGCGGTTCGTCACCCTCGTCTACGGCAAATGGCCGTTCGAGGAGTCCGAGGCCGAGGGCCGGCTGAAACTGACCGGTGATCGCGCCAAGGCGCAGCAGTTCGTGGACCTGTTCGCGCTGCCCGAGAAACTTACCCAAGGAGATGCATGATGGCCAAGCCCGAACGGATCGAGATCGAGAATGTCCTCCAGCCCGGCAAGACCTATCGCGTCGAAGCGGGCAAGTTCGCGGCGATGCGCGATGCGATGCTTGCGGTGCTTCCCGCCGAAGCGCCGGGGCTGACACCGGGCGAGATCAAGGCGGCAGTGCTGCCGCGCCTTCCCGAGGACCTGTTTCCCGGCGGCGACAAGGCGGGATGGTGGATCAAGGCAGTGCAGCTCGACCAGGAAGCCAAGGGCGTGCTCGCGCGATCGACCGCGCCGGTACGGCTGTATCGGGCCTGACAAGGGCATGGAAATGATGCGGCGCGGCACAAGTGTCTCGACTTGGGGTCGCACGCGGGGCTAGGGACGGCGGCGACTCTGCGAAGGCCCTGCCATGACCGATATCCCCAACACCCAGCCCGACAGCCGGGAAACCACGATCCTCGAAGCGCCCGACAAGAAGGTCAGCGTGCGCGACCTGTTCGGGATCGATATCGACATGGAGGTGCCGGCGTTCAGCGAGGCGGACGAACGCGTCCCCGATCTCGACCCCGCCTATGTGTTCGATCCCGATACGACCCTGGCGATCCTGGCCGGTTTTGCGCACAACCGCCGCGTGATGGTGCAGGGCTATCACGGCACCGGCAAATCGTCGCATATCGAGCAGGTGGCGGCGCGGCTCAACTGGCCGTGCATCCGCATCAACCTGGACGCGCATATCAGCCGTATCGACCTGATCGGCCGCGACGCGATCGTGCTCAAGGACGGGCAGCAGGTCACCGAATTCCGCGAGGGGCTGTTGCCCTGGGCGATCCAGACGCCGACGGCTTTGGTGTTCGACGAATATGACGCCGGCCGCCCCGACGTGATGTTCGTGATCCAGCGCGTGCTCGAGACCGAGGGCAAGCTGACCTTGCTCGACCAGAACCGCGTGATCCGTCCCAACCCCTATTTCCGGCTGTTCGCGACCGCCAACACGGTGGGCCTCGGCGATACGAGCGGGCTGTATCACGGCACGCAGCAGATCAACCAGGGCCAGATGGACCGCTGGAACATCGTCGTCACGCTCAACTATCTGCCTGCCGCGACCGAGGCGCAGATCGTGCTCGCCAAGAGCGGCGACTATGACAAGCCGGGCGGCAAGGAACTGGTCGAGAACATGGTCCGCGTCGCCGACCTGACGCGCCGCGGCTTCATCAACGGCGACATCTCGACCGTGATGAGCCCGCGTACCGTGATCACCTGGGCGCAGAATACCGAGATCTTCAAGGATCCGGGCTTCGCGTTCCGTCTGTCGTTCCTCAACAAGTGCGACGAGGCGGAGCGGGCGCTGGTGGCCGAATATTATCAGCGCGTGTTCGGCAAGGACCTGCCCGAAAGCGTGGTGGGGAAGGCGCCCTGAAGCGAACCGTCAGCGGCGATGGGGGACGCGCACCCAATCCATCGTCCAGCTGACCTCCCAGCTCTGGCCGCCGTCGCTGGAGGCCATTTGCTGCCAGCGGTGGGACTTGCCAGGGACGATGCGGTCCCACAGGCCGCGATGGATCATCGTCTTGCCGGCGATCGTCTCGCGCGTGTCGAACACGCCTTCGCCCCCCACGAAGCCGCCGGTCAGGCCCGCGCCGCCGAGCGCGCCGGATTTGGCGTTGACCCAATAATCGCTCCAGATCCGCGTCTTGAGATCGAGCAGGCGCAGGCCCATGCCCGAAAAGTCGCGCGCGGGAATGCGCAGCTCCTCGACATGGCCGACGCCGCCCAGGATCGACCAGCAGGTCGCTTCGCCGGGAAATTCATCCCAGTTGCCGTTCTTGAGCTGGCGGTGGGCGATGCGCCATTCGCCGGTGAGCCAGTCGAACTCGCCCGGCTTGCCGGACGGTGGGGCGGCAAGGGCTTCCAGGGGAAGCGACGCGCCGAGCGCGAGGCCCGCGGCGGTTCTGAGGATGTCGCGGCGCCCTGTGGTGCTGGCCATGTTCGTCTCCCGGTTCATGGCGCCGGTCTAGGGGGGTAAAGCTGACATCCTCCGTCAGCTTTGCGGCGAGGGCGGTAGCGGAGTACGATTTTGCCCGCTAATCGGATCGCGATGGCCGCCGACTCTCCACTCGATCAGTTCAAGTCCGTCCTTACCGGGGCGACCCGCGCGCTGGCGAACGAGCCGGAGGTCGAACTGGCGTTCACCGCGGACGCGCCCAGCCAATCGGGGCGGCACGTCAAGGTGCCGATGCCCGGCCGCAATCTGCCGTCCGAGCAGGTGGCCGAGGCGCGCGGCTTTGCCGACGGCTTCGCGCTGCGCATGCGGCTGCACGATGCCGCACTGCACCAGAAGCGCGCGCCCAAGGAGGCGGTTGCGCGCGCCGTGTTCGACGCGGTGGAGACCGCGCGGGTCGAGGCGTTGGGATCGCGGGGCTATGCCGGGATCGCCGGTAATCTGGATCATGCGCTGCAGATGCGGATGCGGTCCGACCCGATCAGCCGGGCCCGCTCGCGCGACGAGGTGCCGCTGTCCACCGCGATCCAGCTGATGGTGCGCGAGCGGCTGACCGGTCGCGAGTCGCCGGCCGAGGCTGCGATCGGCCTTGCACTGGTGCGCGACTGGATCGAGGACAAGGGCGGTGATGACCTCGACGCGCTGGCGCTGGCGATCGACGATCAGGCCGCGTTTGCGAAACTGGTCGGGAACCTGCTCGAGGATCTCGACCTGACCGAAGGCGAGCTGATTCCCGACGAAGCCGATGAGGGCGGCGGCGAGGACGAGGGCACCGACGAGCAGCAGCAGGACGAAGGCGAAGAGGGCGAGCAGGACGGCGAGACCGGCGAGGGCGAGGTCGAGGCGCGCGGCGAGCAGAACGAAGCCGAGACCGAGGACGGCCAGGAAAGCGAGCAGGAGCAGGGCGAGTTCGACGACGCCGAGGGCGAGCCGGGCGACGACGGCGAAGAAGGCATGATGCCCGTCCGCCCCAACCGCCCCTGGTCCGATCTCCCGCCCCAGTTCGATTATAAGGCCTTCACCACGCAATATGACGAGGTGATCGCGGCGACCGAGCTGTGCGACGAGGAGGAGCTGGAACGGCTGCGCGCCTATCTCGACCAGCAGCTCGTCCATTTGCAGGGCGTGGTGACCAAGCTCGCCAACCGGCTGCAGCGGCGGTTGATGGCGCAGCAGTCGCGGTCGTGGGACTTCGATCAGGACGAAGGGCTGCTCGACGCGGCGCGGCTGGCGCGCGTCGTGGTCAACCCGATGCAGTCGCTGTCCTACAAGGTCGAGAAGGACGCCAAGTTCCGCGATACGGTCGTCACGCTGTTGATCGACAATTCGGGGTCGATGCGCGGACGGCCGATCAGCATCGCCGCGATCAGCGCCGACATCCTGGCCCGCACGCTTGAGCGGGTGGGGGTCAAGACCGAGATTCTCGGCTTCACCACCAAGGCCTGGAAGGGCGGGCAAAGCCGCGAGAAGTGGCTGGCCGAGGGGCGGGTGCCGCAGCCGGGCCGCCTCAACGATGTGCGCCACATCGTCTACAAGCAGGCCGACGAGCCGTGGCGGCGGGCGAAGAAGTCGCTCGGCCTGATGATGCGCGAGGGGCTGCTCAAGGAGAATATCGACGGCGAGGCGCTGCTCTGGGCGCATCATCGGCTGATCGCGCGGCCCGAGGATCGCAAGATCCTGATGGTGATCAGCGACGGCGCGCCGGTCGATGACTCGACCCTGTCGGTGAACAGCGGCTCCTATCTGGAGCGGCATCTGCGGCAGGTGATCGGCTGGATCGAGCAGCGCTCGCCGGTCGGGCTGGTCGCGATCGGCATCGGGCACGACGTCACGCGCTACTACAGCCGCGCGGTGACGATCATGGATGCCGATCAGCTCGCCGGGACGATGATCGAGCAACTCGCGTCGCTCTTCGACATCGACGCATGATCGAAGCCCCGCCCGGCGGGTTTCAGGGGCCGGTCAAGCGGTCGATCACCATCGCCGGGCATCCGACCTCGATCAGTCTGGAGCCCGTCTTCTGGGCTGCGCTCGAAGCTGCGGCGGCGCATCGCGGCCTGCCGATCAATGCGGTCGTCGCCCAGATCGACCATCTGCGCATCGGTGCGGAGGATCCCCCCAATCTGGCAAGCGCGATCCGCAGCTGGCTGTTCGGGCTGCGACAAAATTGCGACACTGATGAAAATGATTCGCAACTTCGTTGACTCTGCGAACGACTCTCAATAGCTGGCCCCGAAACGTACAAGGCTAAAGGGGCCAACATGACTCGCACCACTTCCGACGGCCGCAAGGCCGCGCCCGCCTTCCTTGCGCTCGCCGCGGTCGGCTTCATCGCCTCGGCGCCTGCGCAGGCTGCAGAAGACGACACGACGGTCCAGCAGGAGCGCGACGAGGTCGTCGTGACGGGTCAGGAAACCCGGTCGGAACAGGCCAGCCCCAAGGCCACACGCCCGGTGCGCGATACGCCGCAGACGGTGACGATCCTGACCAACAAGGTGATCGAGGAGCAGAACCTGCTCACGCTGCGCGACGTGCTGTCGACGGTGCCCGGCATCACTTTTGGCGCGGCGGAGGGCGGCATCGCGCCGAGCGACCAGATCACGCTGCGCGGCTATTCGGCCTCGTCCGACATCACCACCGACGGCGTGCGCGACAGCGCGCCCTATTCGCGCAGCGATCCGTTCAACCTCGAGCAGGTCGAGGTCACCAACGGCGCCAATTCGGTCTATAACGGATCGGGATCGGTTGGCGGATCGATCAACATCGTCACCAAGCGCCCCAAGGCGGAGACCGAGGTCGCGGTCCAGGCCGGCATCGGCACCGACGACTATTATCGCGGCACGATCGACGCCAATGTCCGGGTCAACGAGCTGGTGGCGTTGCGGCTCAACGCGATGGTGCACAAGAATGACGTGCCGGGCCGCGACGTCGAGAATTACGACCGCTGGGGCGTTGCGCCTTCGGCGACCATCGGCATCGACGGCCCGACCAGCCTGACGCTGCAGTATCTGCATCAGGAAGAGACCAACATCCCGCAATATGGCGTGCCCTATTACAAGAACGGGCGTTACAACGGCGCGCTGCCGGGCATCGATCGCAGCGACTATTTCGGCTATCGCAACGTCGATACGCAGGAGATCACCGTCGATCAGGCGACGATCACCGCATCGCACGAATTCAGCGACAGGCTGTCGCTGCGCAACCTGACTCGCTGGCAGAGCGTATCGCAGCGCACGATCGTCGGTCCGCCGCAGGGCACTTTCTGCATGGCCGACAATCTGACAGTGACCGGCGCCGCGTGCACGGTCGATCTCGACTCGCGCACCGGGCCGGGACAGGTCTTCAACATCACCATTCCGACCGGCTATTATTTCATCGGCGGCCCGCGCGGGAACGTGCGCGATACAACCAGCGAGCTGATGTACAACCAGATCGACCTGAGCGCGCAGTTCGCGACCGGCGGGATCGAGCACAGCCTGGTATTCGGTGCGTCGGCGAGCTGGGAGAAGTTCGTCCTGCTGACAGGCAACGTCTATCGCAACGCCAACGGCACCAACCCGTACACGTTCGACGTGACGGCGCCGGCCGCGACCCAGCACTTCGCCTATATGAACTTCGGCAACCCCAATGCGGTTGTCACCGGTCCAGCGATTCCCGGCGCGGTCTATGGCAGCAACGTCTATACGGGACCGGTCAACTTCTTCGCGAGCGGCCGCCAGCGCGGCGAGGTGACCAACTATGCAGTCTACCTGTTCGATACGATGAAGCTCGGCAAGTTCGAGCTGAACGGCGGCGTCCGCTACGAGAACAATAGCGGCAATTACCAGACTGACACCTCGACCGCCGCCACCGCCAGCGTGCCGCAGGGGCCGATCGTCACCGGGCCGCGCTTCTACAACAAGGCGGACCTGTTCAGCTATCGTGTCGGCCTGGTCTACAAGCCGGTCGAAACGGTGACGCTCTATGCCGCGTACGGCAATGCACAGACGCCGTCGCAGAGCGCGGTCAACGGCGCCTGCGTCGCCGCGACCTGCAACGTCGATCCCGAAAGCGCCAAGAATTACGAGATCGGCGCGAAGGCAGAGATCGGACGCGCGCTGTTCAGCGTCGCGCTGTTCCGCAACGAGCGCGACCAGTACAAGGTGCCGTCGAACGACCCGACGATACCGGACCAGCAGCTCGACGGCCATTCGCGGGTCGATGGCATCGCGGTGAGCGCGACCGGCAACATCACCCCGGCCTGGTCGATCACCGCCAACTACACCTATCTCAAGCCGAAGCTGATCCAATCGGTATCCGATTTCTGCCTGGCCAACCCGAGCACCGCATGCGGCAACACCGCCGCGAACCGCGATCCGGCGGCGGGCGCCGAGCTGCAGAACGTGCCCAATCATTCGGGCAGCCTTTACACCACCTACACGCTGCCGTTCGGACTGAAGCTGGGTTACGGGCTGACCTATCAGGGCAGCTTCGCGCTGAACCTGCCGACCGCGGCGTCGGCGGTCCTCTATCGTTCGGACGACTATCTCGTCCACAACGCGTCGATCTCGTACGACTTCAGCCCCAATTTCAGCGTGCTGGTGAACGTCAAGAACTTCACTAACGAGCTCTACTACACCCGCATCCGCAACAACGGCTGGGCGACGCCCGGTGACGCGCGGGCGGCGGTGCTGACCGTAGGCTACCGCTTCTGAACAAGGGGGAGGAGCGGGTGGCGGTCCACCTGTCCCCCGGACCGTTGCCCGCTCCCACCCCTTGAGGTTAGGCAAGTGCCATGATGATCGCGATTCCCCAGCTGCTGGACGCCGAGACGGTGGCGAAGGTGCGGGGACTCATCGATGCGGCCGAGTGGGTCGACGGCAACGTCACCTCCGGCCATCAGTCGGCGCTGGCCAAGAAGAACGAGCAGCTGCCGGAGGGAAGCCCGGCAGCGCTTGAGGCCGGGGGCGTCATCCTGGATGCCCTCGGCCGTTCGCCGCTGTTCTTCGCTGCGGCGCTTCCGCTCAAGGTCTTCCCGCCGCTGTTCAACCGCTATGGCGAGGGCCAGACCTTCGGCACGCATGTCGACAACGCGATCCGGATCAAGCGCGGCAGCGAGTTTCGCATCCGCAGCGACCTGTCGATCACCGTCTTCCTCGAGGATCCCGCCGCCTATGACGGCGGCGAGCTGGTGGTCGAGGATCATTATGGCGTGCAGCGGGTCAAGCTCCCTGCAGGGCACGCGGTGGTCTATCCCTCATCGAGCCTGCACCATGTGACCCCGGTGACGCACGGCGTGCGGGTGGCGAGCTTCTTCTGGCTCCAGTCGATGGTCCGCGACGATGGCGCACGGCGCATCCTGTTCGACCTGGACCAGAGCGTGCAACGGCTGACCGGCCAGCTTGGCGGCGACGATCGCAGCGTGATCGAGTTGACGGGCGTGTATCACAACCTGCTGAGGCGCTGGGCGGACGCCTGACCGGCTTCGCTACCGGGTAGTCGCGACCATCGCCCAGGCCGCGACGCGGTCTCGCGAATCCAACAAATTCTCAAATCGCCATGAAGTTGTGTTGGAATAATCCAACATGCTCGCAAATCACTGCCGCGGCAGGACTAATTTCCGGGCAAGTATTTGTGCTTGCAATGTTGGAATTCAAATGTTCCTAGAATGTTCCTTATCGATGGAGTGGGAACATGAGGAACGTCAGGACCGGCGCGGTGATTGCGATCGCCGCGCTGACGGGTATCGCGGCAGCAGCGCTCGCGAGTGAGACCGCAACCTATAGCTATGACGCGCGCGGCCGACTGGTCGCGGTGAAGCATAGCGGGACGGCGAACAATAACGTCCAGGTCAACTACGCTTACGACAAGGCGGACAACCGCACCAACAAGACGGTGACCGGCGCGCCGTAACGGGCGGGCGCCGGACGCACTCTTTCCAAATCGACGGAGAACTGAAGCATGCTGATTCAACGGCAGGGCGATTTGCGCCTATCGCGCCGGGCCAGGGTCTGGCTCGTCGCGACGAGTATTCTTGCGAGCGGGGTTGCGGCACCGGTGGCGGCGCAAACCGCCGCACCCGAGCACACCGCGATCGACGCCAATGGCGTAGATCTGATCAATGGCACCTACAATCCTAAGGTCGTCGATGTGTCGATCGGGCCGGATGGGCTCGATGGATTGACCTATGAACGAAGCGCTCTGGCAAGGCCGTTGGCAAATCGCGGCTATGAGGGCTGGGTGAGCATTGACACCGCGGGGGCGGTCTCGGTAACCATCGGGATCACGTCGGAGAAATTCGTGTTGTCCGGGTCGACCTATGTCCCGGTTAATGGCGGGGCCTCGAAGTTGACTCACCCGTCGGCGAGCGCCTGGGTCTACACAAGGGGTGACGGGACCCAGTATTCGCTGTTCCGGGACAGCTCGACGGACCCGATCGTCATGACGGGCATCAGCGAGATCAAATACCCGTCCGGACGGAAGGTGAATCTGCACTGGGTGCGGAAGATGTTTGTGATTCCTTGTCCGCTGCGCCCCTGTCCGACCACAACCCGGCAGCGGCTTTCTTCGATCACGAACAGTTCCGGATACCAACTGAAGTTCAGCTACGCCCATAATGGCGGAGCGGTGCCTCCGTCGACGCTGATACCGAGCTGGATGACGCTGACTAAGATTCAGGCGATCAATAACCAGATCGACGCGTGCGATCCGGTTGCGGACACTTGCTCAGGCTTTACGCGTAACTGGCCCGAGGCGACCTATGCCCAGACCATCGTGGGGGCTGTGACCACGGTCGACGTGGTGAACGATCGTGGGGAGGCCTGGCGCTATACGAGCAGTAGCACGAGCGCGGGCATCAAGCCTCCGTCCTCTGCTTCGGACACGACGACGATCACCTTTTCGTCCGGCATGGTGTCAGCACACACCGAAGACGGCATCACGACCAACTACAGCTTCGCCGACGTGTCGGGGGTTCGGACTGCCACTGTAACCGCACCGGATTCGTCGACGACGATCGTGAAGTCGGCGGTGGCGACCGGCCTGCTCGCGTCGGTCGAGAACGGGCTGGGGAAGAAGGTCGAATATACCTACGACACCAGCGGGCGCCTGACTGAAGTCAAGCAGCCTGAGGGTAACAAGACGGTATTCGGCTACGACACGCGCGGCAACGCTACGAGCGTGACGCGTAAGGCCAAGAGCGGATCGGGGCTGGCAGATATCGTCACCACGGCAAGCTATCCGGCCAGCTGCACCAACCAGCTGACCTGCAACCAGCCCGACTGGACCAAGGACGCTCTCGGCAAGCAAACCGACTATACCTATGACGCCACCCATGGCGGTGTGCTGACGGTGACCGAGCCTGCGGATGTCAATGGCATCCGTCCTCAGGCCCGCTACGGCTATACGTTGACGGGCGGCGGTTACCGGTTGACCAGCGTTTCAGCCTGCCGGTCGACGGCATCGTGTGTCGGTACGTCGGACGAGGCCAGGACGACCATCGGCCATGACGCCAACTTCCTCTCAAACTCCGTCACCACGGGGGCCGGTGACGGGAGTCTCGTGGCAACGACCACGGCCACGCGCGACGCCATCGGCGATGTGGTGACCATCGACGGTCCGCTGTCGGGTGCGGACGACACCACGACCTATCGCTACGCCAGCGGGCGGCGGCTGGAAGGCGTCATCTCAGCCGATCCGGATGGCGGCGGCGCGCTCAATCGACGTGCGCAGAAGCTGACCTATACCGCTGACGGGCAGGTCGCGACGGTGGAGAACGGCACAGTGGCGGGCGTCGATGACACCGCCTGGGCGGCGTTCGTGCCGGCGGAGAAGGTGACGACCAGCTGGAGCAATGGCCGCAAGGCCAAGGATGTGCTGTCCTCGGGCGGTGTCGATTATGCGGTGACGCAATACGGCTATGACGCGGTCGGGCGGTTGGACTGCACCGCGCAGCGGATGAATCCGGCCGAGTTCGGATCACTGCCGGCTTCGGCCTGCGCACCTGGCACGGCGGGCGGCGACGGGCCGGACCGGATCGTCAAGAACCACTATGATGCGGTGGGACGCGCCAACCGCATCGAGAGCGCGGTGGGTACGGCCGATCAGGCGGACGAGGTGGCGACGACCTTCACCGACAACGGCCAGATTGCGACCGTTGCCGACGGCAAGGGCAACAAGACGACGTACGAGTATGACGGGCACGACCGGCTCAAGAAGACGCGCTATCCCAGCCCGTCGACCGTGGGCGCCAGCTCGACCAGCGATTACGAGGAGTTGGGCTATGATGCCGGTTCCAACGTCACCAGCCTGCGCAAGCGCGACGGACGGTCGATCGTCTATGGCTATGACGGGCTCGACCGGGTGACGAGCACGACTTATCCCAGTGGTGGGGCGCGGGCGGTGCACTATAGCTATGACCTGCGCGGGCTGCTGACGGCGGCGCGGTTCGATTCCGCCTCGGGCAGCGATGCGGTGCTGAGCGCCTGGGACAGCCTGGGGCGCCAGACGTCGAGCACCACCAGCCTGGGCGGGACGAGCCGTACGCTGAGCTACACGTACGACATCGCCGGCAATCGTCTCAAGATCGAGCACCCCGACGGGACCTACGCCTATACTTACCATGACGGCTTGAACCGGCCCTATTACACGGTGGTGAACGGCACGCCGGTGCTCCAGTCCTATTTCGACGCACAGGGCCGGATGTATGCGATGGATCGTTGGCGTGCTTCCAACGCGTCCTGGGGGATGGGCACCACCTACAGCTATGACAGCATTTCAAGGCTGGGGTCGCAGGGGCATTGGTTCTCGGGCAGCGGCGCCAATGTCACGACCGGGTTCACGCACAATCCGGCGAGCCAGATCGTCTCGCGCACGCGGGACAATGACGATTACCGGTTCACCGGCTTTGCGAACGTCAACCGCGGCTATGCGGTGAACGGGCTCAATCAGCTTACCGGTGCGGGTGGGGCGACGCTGAGCCATGATGCGAACGGCAACCTGACTTCGGACGGGACGACCGGCTATAGCTACGATGTCGAGAACCGGTTGGTCAGTACCAGCACGGGGGCGACGCTGACGTATGACCCGCTGGGGCGGCTGTGGCAGACCTACTCGCCAACGACGGGCACGACGCAGTTCCTGTACGATGGGAACGCGCTGGTCGCGGAATATGACGGGTCGGGCAATATGCTCAGGCGCTACGTCCATGGAGCGGGCATGGACAATCCGCTGGTGGAATATGCGGGCGCCAGCACCGCCTCGCCGCGCTATCTGTTCGCGGATGAGCGGGGTTCGGTCGTCGCGGTCACCGATGCCGATGGCAGCCGGATCGGGCTCAACAGCTATGACGAATATGGCGTCCCGGCGAGCGGCAATAGCGGGCGGTTCCAATATACCGGCCAGACCTGGATCCCGGAGTTGGGCGCCTATTACTACAAGGCGCGCATCTACAATCCGGTGCTCGGGCGGTTCATGCAGACCGATCCGATCGGGTATGGGGCGGGAATGAACCTGTATGCCTATGTGAAGGGGGACCCGGTCAACAGGATCGATCCATTGGGTATGGACGACGAGGAGATTCAGGAAATCGTCATCAAGGGCAAGTTGACTAAGTCTGCTCCAGCTGCAGCAGCATCGGCTTCTATGGCGAGTCTATTGGGTGCGAGCCGAGGCTTGGTGATCCACATCCCGTCGTCTATTCCGGATGATGAGGGCGAGCTCGTTGTTACTGCGAGAGATGATGAAACTGACGTCGTTTCCGGCGTAAAGCAGGATGATGGACTTGCTCGAGTTGTGGGGCGCCTAAACTTGATCAAATGTCTCGATGACGTCTCAAAAGGCTCTTTGGATGCCTTGTTCTCTTGGGAGACTGTGGCAAATGCAGCCGGAGGCGGTCTCGCTGGGGGGCTTGCAACCTATGCTGAGAATCATGACAGATGGAAATCGGGTGGTTGGGATAAACCGGCGAACAGCAAAATGGCTTTCCGGAGGGGGGCTACTAGCAGAGGGACGGTGTTGGGGGCTCTTGTCGGTATCCTAACCACGCAAGTTCTGGGCGGAGTTGAGGGGTATCAAGGAAGCTCGGCATGCAGATAATAAAAGTTGCACTTATCATTCTGTCAGTACTTATGTCCAGTGCTGTGTATAGATATACTATATCGCAATACGGATCTGTCGCGATATCAATATCTATGTCAATTTTATTTGTAGCGTTATTTATGACGATTGTACTATATGTATTGAGATTAATTAGAAAAAGAGGTGTTGAAGAATAGAATTTTCGGCCGGGGGCCTCGGTTCCCGGCCTTCTTCTTTGCTCGCACCATCGTGTGCGCCACCAGCGCCTCGCATTCGGTGAGTGCTATGCCCTCATTCACCTCCGGTACCGTCAGCGCACTCGCCCATGCATCGGCTTCGCCGCAACTCTTATGGAGGACGGTGACGCTGGCGACCCCGTTGTTCACGGGCCGGCCCGTACGCGGATCAATGGTGTGGGCGTAGGTCGCCCCGCCCTCCACGAAGTTCCGCCGATAGTCCCCCGACGTGGCTACAGCCATCCCATGCAGCGCAATCCGCAACGGGGCGGCGTCCACGCCCGGCGGTACCTCGACATCGACCCACCAGGGCTGGCCGTCGGGCTGGATGCCTTCGCCGACCAGTTCGCCGCCGATCTCGACGAGGAAATCGAGACAGCCCATGGCCTTTAGCCGGGCAGCGACGGCGTCGACGGCATAGCCCTTGGCGATGCCGGAGAGGTCGAGCCGGACGGGGCGGGTAAGGCGGAGGCGCAGGAGCAGCGGATCGAAGTCGATCGCGTCATAGCCGCACAGGGCGCGCGCGGCTTCGATCTCCGCTTCGGTGGGAAGGCCGACACGCAGGCCGGGCGGGCCGAAGCCCCACAGGTCGACCGCCACCCCCATTGCCGGGTCGAAGGCACCGTTCGAGCGCTTCGCGACGTCGAGCGCGGTCGTCATCACCTGCGCGAATTCGGGGCCGATGCGGTGCCACGTGCCGGGTGGGGAATTGTTGATGCGGCTGAGCTCGGAGGTCGGCTCCCAATGGCTCATCTGGGCGATGATGGTGGCGAGGACGGCTTCGATCGCCGACTGGACGCCAGTGGGCGGCGCGACGATTTTCGCCGACCATGTGGTGCCCATGGTCTCGCCACCGAACGTCTCCACAACGGCATTCGCCCGCCGCCTGTAGAAGGCCGCGGGCGAGATGTCGTTCGGGATGATGACGCGGGGTTCGCGGGACGTGTTGGGTGTAATCAGGGCGCCATCACCTCGAGCGTCGTCACATAGCTCGCGCGGCGGGCGCCCGGAGCGGGCGGGGCGCCTTGCTCAGCGCCGGCGGGGCGCGGAGTGGTGACGTTGATCCAGTACATGCCCGGCTCGCCCCATTTCACCGTGACCTTGCCGTCGGCACCGGTCTTGAGGTCCTGCTGGTTGAGCTGGTCGCGATAGCGGATGCCGCCGGGGATGACGGTGACGGGCAGGCCGGCGGCGGGCTTGCCGTCGAGCAGGAACTGGAAGGTCGCGGGCTCGCCGGCGACGAGGTCGTTGGGGTGGGTGACCGGGACCAGCTCGATGCCCTTGCCGGTCGGCTTGAACACGGTGCTGGTCGGCTCACCCGCGGTCACGAAGATTTCGTTGCGGTTGCTGGTCTCGGTCGTCTTCACGTCAGTCGCGCCGGCAGGGATGGCGGCGGCGAGGGTCGCGGTGGTGGTGCCGCGCGGGATGCGCTTCTCCTCGCCGTTGAGCTTGTAGCTGCCCATGACGCCGTCCATCGCGTAGAAGATCTTGTAGGTACCGCGCTTGCCGATCTGCACGTCGAAGGTGGTGCGATAGCGGCCGGTGGCCTTGTTCTTGACCTCACCCGGGGTGCCGTCGGGCAGCAGCACGCTGACGTCGGCGCGCATCGGCTGATGCTCGAAATAGAAGAGGTCGTTGGAGACCGCGGCGTCGACCGTGACCCAGACATCGTCGCCCTCGCCCGAGACGACGGTCATCGACGGGAGCATCCACTGGCGGTGGGCCTGCACGGCGGCGGGAAGGGTGATTGCGACGCCGGCAGCGGCGATCAGGACGTGACGGAACTTCATCTGTTTTCCCCTTGTTCGGTTGGCGGTACCGGCCCGGTGCCGCAGCGCGTCAGCGCTTGACGGTCAACGTGACGGCGCCGAGCTCGGAGGTGCCGGCGGCACGGGCTGTGCCGCCCTTGGGCAGCGAGAAGGGCAAGCGGACCAGCTCGCGGCCGCCGACCTCGCGCGCCGCCTCGACGACCAGCGTGTAGTTGCCGGGGGCGAGCTGCGGCTTGAAGCTCAGCTTGTGCGTGCCGGGTGCCTTGGTCGCGCCGGTGACGCCTGCCGCCGGGAACTTCATCGTGCGGCCGGAGACCCGCCACCACTGGCGGATGTCGCGCAGCCACTTGGTGCCCTCATTCGCCTTCATGTCGTCGTCGTAGAAGACCGCGAGGGTCTTGGCGGGGGCGCCCTCCTTCTCGATCCAGATCGCGACATAGGGCCGGTGATATTCGGCGACGCTGAGCCGCGGGATCGTGAGGCTGACGTCGAGCGTCTGCGCCGCGGCCATGCCGGGCGCGAACAGGCCTGCGCCGATCGCGGTGGCGGTCAATCCGGTGATGCGAAGCTGCATGGCGGCGTTCCCCTAGTGGATGAAGTAGATGGCCAGGATGGCGGGAATGATCAGGCCCGCGGCGACCAGCGGCCAGGTGCTCGGCCGGTGGCGGGCATGGAGCTGGAGCAGGACAAGGCCGGTGAGCGAGAAGATCACACAGGCGACGACGAAGATGTCGATGAACCATTTCCACACCGTGCCGGCGTTGCGGCCCTTGTGGAGATCGTTGAGCCAGGCGATCCAGCCGCGGCTGGTGCTCTCGTTGGTCACCTCGCCGGTCTCGCGATCGATCGCGACCCAGCCGTCGCCGCCGGGGCGGGGAAGGGCGAGGTAGATCTCGCCCGACGACCATTCGGCGTCACCGGTGGCGCGCGCCACGGGAAGATTGCCTTGGACCCAGTCGGCGACCGGCTTGGGCAGCGGCTTCTTCGCGTCCGGCGCGTCGTCGGGCTTGATGCTGGCGAGCAGGGGCGCGGGCAACTGCGCCTTTTTCTCGACCGTCACCGGCGATCCTTCGATCTCGGCGGCGTGGTTGAGGGTGAAGCCGGTGATCGCGAACAGCAGCAGGCCGATCAGGCTGATCGCCGAACTGACCCAATGCCAGGTGTGCAGCTGCTTGAGCCAGAAGGCTTTCCGGCTTTTCTTGCGGGGGGCCGGTTTGGCGGCGGTGCCGTGCATCGGGCGAAGCAGTTCCAATTGCGAGTCGTTCGCGACTTAGCGAGAACGATTCGCAATTACAACGTGTGTTCGGGAGCTGCTTCGTCCCGTCCCGCCGTCACCCCGGCCCAAGACCGGGGTGACGGTTGACGGTATTGCGGTGCCTATCGCCCCAGCAGGACGCGCGCCTGTCCGGCGATTTGCGCGAGCATCGCCGCATTTGGCGTGGGCGCCTTGCGTGCACGGGCGACAAGGGCAGCGAACTGTTCGACGCGGGGCCCATGATCGGCGAGCCAGGCATCGACCGCGGCGCGCGGGTCCTTGCCGTCGGCGCGGGCGAGGAACTCAAGGCGCAGCTGCTGGAAATCGCGCGCAAGGCCCGCGATCAGCAACCGCTCCCACGGGTCGCCGGCGACGATGCGTGCCGCCACCGCCTGCGCCCAGTCGAGGCCGAGTTCCTGGCCCAGATGGGTGAAGGCATGAGTCAGCTCGGTCTCGTCGATGCCGCGGCGCTGGCCGAGATCGGCAAGGCCGACTGCGCCGTCCAGCTCGAAGATACGGACGATCTTCGTGACCAGATCGTGCGGCGCGCCCGCTTCCTCCAGCTTTGCGGCGATGCGGCCGGACTGCGCGCGTGCTTCTTCCTTGAGCAGCTTCTTGGTCTGGCGGTCGAGGCCGGCGATGCCGGGCTTGAGGCGAGCGATCAGCTCGCCCGGCCCTTCGTCCGGACGATCGACCCGCAGCAGATCGGCGATCTGCGCGCGGGTTGCGACGGCAACCTCGTCGAGCAAGGCAAGGCGCGCCTGCTCGCTGATTGCCGCGGTCTCGATCGCTTCCCAGATCGCGGGCAGGCCGAACAGCCGCTCGGCGACGACGAACATCGCGGCGATGTCGCGCAGCGATGCGCCTTCCTCCTCGGCCAGCTCGAACGGGTGGAGCACGCCGAGCCGGTTGACGATGCGGTTGGCGAGCTTGGTCGCGACGATCTCGCCGCGCAGGCGATGCTCCTCGATCGGCTTCTTGAACTTCTTCTGCATCGCCGGCGGGAACGCGGCGATCAGATCGGGTTCGAGTTCGGGGTCAAGGCCGAGATCGCCGTCCTCGATGGCATCCTGCAGCGCGAGCTTGGACGTGGCGAGCAGCACGGCGAGCTCGGGCCGGGTCAGGCCGCGGCCTTCCTGCGCGCGGCGCAGATAGTCCTCGTTCGAGCCGAGGCCCTCGACCGCACGGTCGAGGCGGCCGGAAGCTTCGAGAATCTCGATGACGCGCACGAAGCTGGGCACCGCAACTGCGCCGTCATTCTCGAGGAACGAGAGCGCCAGTGTCTGGAGGCGGTTATCCTCCAGCACCAGATGCGCAACGTCGTCGGTCATGCTGGCGAGCAAGGTGTTGCGATCGTCGATCTTAAGGCGCCCCTCGATCACCTCGCGGTTGAGGGCGATCTTGATGTTCACCTCGTTATCCGAACAATCGACGCCGGCCGAGTTGTCGATGAAGTCGGTGTTGAGGCGGCCGCCGCGCAGCGAGAAGGCGATACGCGCCGCCTGGGTGACGCCCAGGTTCGCGCCTTCTCCGATGGCGCGTGCGCGCATGTCCTCGGCATTGACGCGCAGGCGATCGTTGGCGGGATCGCCCACTTCGATATGCGCTTCCGACGCCGCCTTCACATAGGTGCCGATGCCGCCGAACCAGATCAGGTCGACCGGGGCCTTGAGGATGGCGGAGATGAGCGCGTTGGGCTCCATCTCCTCGGCATCGATGCCGAGCACTTCGCGGACCTGGGGGCTGAGCTTGATGACCTTCTCGGTCCGCGCGAACACGCCGCCGCCCTTGGAGATCAGGCTGGGATCGTAATCGGCCCAGCTCGACCGCGACAGCGCGAACATGCGGGCACGCTCGTCCCAGCTCTTGGCGGGATCGGGATCGGGATCGAGGAAGATGTGGCGATGGTCGAACGCGGCGACCAGCTTGATCGCCTTGGACAGCAGCATGCCATTGCCGAACACATCGCCCGACATGTCGCCACAGCCCGCGACGCGGATGCTCTGCGTCTGGACGTCGGTGCCCATTTCCAGGAAGTGGCGCTGGACGCTGACCCACGCGCCCTTGGCGGTGATGCCCATCGCCTTGTGATCGTAGCCGACCGAGCCGCCGCTGGCGAAGGCGTCGCCCAACCAGAAGTTGCGCTCGATCGCGATCGCATTGGCGACGTCGGAGAAGGTTGCCGTACCCTTGTCCGCCGCGACGACGAAATAGGGATCTTCGCCGTCGAGGATCGCGACGCTGTCCGGATGGACGACCTTGCCGCTGACGATATTGTCGGTGATCGACAGCAGCGAGCGGATGAAGATGCGGTAGCTTTCCTTGCCCTCCTCGAACCACGCGTCGCGGTCGATCGCGGGGGAGGGAAGCTGCTTGGGATAGAAGCCGCCCTTCGCGCCGGTCGGCACGATGACGGCGTTCTTGACGCGTTGCGCCTTCATCAGCCCGAGGATTTCGGTGCGGAAGTCGTCGCGCCGGTCGGACCAGCGCAGCCCGCCGCGCGCGACCGGACCGGCGCGCAGGTGGATACCTTCGACCCGCGGCGAATAGACCCAGATCTCGCGCCAGGGGAGCGGGGCGGGGAGGTTCGGCACCCTGGCGCTGTCGAGCTTGAACGCCAGCGCCTCAGCCGCGGCGGGCGCGAAGGCGTTGGTGCGCAGCGTCGCGCGGATCACGCCCGCGATGGCGCGCAGGATGCGATCGTCGTCGATCGCGCTGACGGCATCGAGTCCGGCTGCGATCGCGGCGTCGGCGGTCTTGACCGCCTCAGCGCTGCCCTTGGCGCGTGCCGGATCGTGCGCGGCGGCGAACCGCTCGACCAGCGCGGTGGCGACCGCGGGCGCGCGGCGCAGCGCCTCGACCACGGTGACGAGCCCGTAGGTAAGGCCGGTCTGGCGCAGGTAGCGGAACCAGGCGCGCAGCAGCACGACCGATGCGGGCGCGATGCCCGCCTCGACGATCAGGCGGTTGAACGCGTCGTTCTCCGCGCGCCCTTCGAGCACCGCGGCGATCGCCTCCTCGACCGTCGGGATATCCCCCTTGAGCTTCGCTTCGCCGGTCAGCTCGACCTCGAAGTCATGGATATAGGCACCGGTTTCACCGGAGAGCGCGGTCGGCAGCTCCTCGATCACGCGGAAACCGAAATTCTCGAACACCGGCACCGCGTCCGACAGCGCCAGCGCGCCGCCAAGGCGGTAGAGCTTGATGCGCAGCTTGCCCGCCTGTTCGAAGAAGCGAACCGAGCGCGCATCGGCATCGGCCAGGCCGGCGATGCGGACGATGTCGCGCGCCGCCTCTTCCGGCCCGTTATGGTTGCGGTAGCCGGGCGGAAAGGCGGGAGCGTGGCGCAGCGCCATCCTCGCGGCGCGATTGGCGGCAAGGCCGTCCTCGATCAGCGCGGCCTCGACCGCGGGAAGCCAGCCGCGGACCATGCGCTCAAGCTCGGCGTCGAGCGCGGCAGCGTCGGGCATGCGACCCTCGCCGCGCAGGTCGAGCGTGTAGCGCAGCAAGGCGACCGGTCCGTCCTCGAGCGCGATCGACCAGCTGATCTGGGTGGCGTTGGCGGAGCGTTCCAGCATCTCGCCGATCGCGACGCGGCGGCCGGTCGAGACGTCGTCGCGGGGCAGCCAGACAAAGGCGAAGAGATGACGGCCGAGCGCGCTGCGGATCAGCACCAGCTTCGAGCGCGGGCGGTCCGTCACCGACATGGCGGTGAGTGCGATCTGCTCCAGCGCTTCCTGCGGGAAGGCGATGGTCAGGTCGTGCGGCAGCCCGGTCAGCGCGTGCGTCAGCGCCTTGCCGGTATGGCCGCGCGGGTCGAATCCGAACTTGGTTTCGAGCGAGGTGAGGCGCGCGCGCAGCAGCGGCACCTCGTCGGGCGTCGAATGGAGCGCGGCGCTGGTCCACAGACCGGCATGGATCGACAGGCCGGTGACCTTGCCGCCCTCGCGCAGCGGCACCAGCACCAGGTCGAGCGGGGCCCGGCGATGGACGGTCGAGATGAGGTTGGACTTGAGCAGCAGCGGCGGCTGGCCGCCCTTCTCGAACCACTCGACCGCAAGCTGGCGCGAGGCGTCTGCAAGCAGCGGCGTATCCAGCTTCATGCGGCAGATGCCGGCGGCGTCGGTGACGCTGCCGTCGATATGCCAAACCTCGTGCCCGACCAGTGTCATGCTGCCGCCCTGGAACCAGCGCAGCAGCGAGGCGCCTTCGGGATCGCCGACGCGGCTCGCGTCGTCGCTCATCGCGCGGCGCAGTTCGGGCCAGTCGGTCACGGCGGCACGGACATGGCCGAGGTTGCGTTCGAGGTCGCGGACGAGACCGGTGCGATCGCGCGCATCGGCGCGCTCGAGTTCCATATAGACCATGGATTCGCGGGAGCCGCCGGCACCGATGCCGGTCAGGGCGCCGTCGCCGGTCCGTTCGACGGCGACGACGGGGTGGATCACGCGGCGGATGGCAATGTCGTGGGCAGCAATGGTGGCAGAGATCGAATCGACGAGGAAGGGCATGTCATCATTGACGACGGCGAGCCGCATGGTGCGGCTGTCCTCGCCAAGACCGGTTTCAAGCGCGATCCCCGGCACGCCGGGCGGCCGTGTCGCGGCAGCTTCCGCGACGAACCGGGCGGCAGTGGCGCGCTCGGCATCGCCGAACCCCTCTAGCTCTCCCGGCAGGGCTCCATCGGTAAGACGCGCCTGCAGCGCGTCGGCGAGCGACTTGATCGGCTTGCTCATGCCCGCGGGCTATGCGCCGGGTTTCGGCGCGGCTCAAGGCTTGCTGCACTGCAACGTGACAATTGAGACGAAGTTGCGATGTCAACGGTGACAATCGACACAAAGCTGCGCGGCGGCTGGGTGTTTGTTAGCTCCGTGTCGGCGACATTGCCGGAATCGGCCGTGAATCAGGCCGCGGCCTTGCGTACGACGCGTTCGGCGAAGGCTGCATCGCCTTCGACCTTGGCCAGGATGTCGAGCATTCCGTCGCTTCCCGCCCGGGCGAGCAGCACGACGAACTCTGATTCGCCGGCCTCGATCTCGACATGGGCGAGCGGCGGGCGGCTGCGCAGTTCCTCGGCGGCGCGGGCATAGACATCGAGCTTTCGCGCGGGCTTGCGGAGCGCGCGCTCGTTCTTGACGATCGCCTTGATCCCGCCGGGTTCCGCCGTGAGGAAGGCGTCGAGTCCGCCTTCGCCGACATCGTTCCGCCGCGCGTTGCTCATCACCGCGGCGAATTCGGTCAGGCGCGTCTTGTCGTAGCCGGCGCCGAAGACGAGCTTGGCGGCTGCGGTCATCGGCGCGCGCGCCTGAACGCTGATCGATGCATCGCGGAGCAGTTCGGCATAGGCGTCCGCATCCGACTCCGCGGCGCGCACGAAATCATAGGCACGCGAAAGCGCGCGATAGAGCGAGGCGTGGCTTCGAATGTCGGCAGCGCGTGCCATCGCCGCGCTTTCGCGGGCGAGCATCAGGCGGCCGGCAAGCGTGTCCGGGACTGCGGCGACATCGTCGTGCGGCACCGCGGGCTCGGATGCCTCCTCCGCGATCGGCGCGCTCGGACCATCGGCCCAGACCGGCGCGGCGACGGTGGGCGCAGGCGCGGTCCGGCGCGCTTCCTCGACCTCGAGCTCCAGCTTTGCCTGGGTCTCGGCGTCGACCATCTCCTTCCAGTTGATGACGCCATAGATGAAGTCGATCGTGTCCTCGTCCGAGGAATAGGGCATCAGGATGCCGCGATAGAGCGTGTTGTGCCCGCGCTGGCCGACGAATTCGGCCTCGAAGCCGATCGGCGCGCGATTGGCGATGATCTGCAGATAATGGTCGGTCAGGCGCGAGAGCAGCGAGCGGGCGGGGACTTCGCCGACATGGGTGATCAGGCTGGTGACGCCGCATTCCTCGCGGAGCGATGCGCCAAGGTAGCGGATAGCCGGGTTCTCGATGCCGCCGCTGAAATCGAGCAGCACGCTGTGCGGGCCGAAATCGGCGATGCTCTCGGGGTCGAGATCCTCGATCGAGGGATAGGCGCGCCCGCGCAGCAGCGAAACCCAGTGATTATACGCCCGCACATGCATGCGCCGCTCGTCGGTCCCGATGTCGAGCCGGTGCCGGCCATCACCCGAATCGCCGACGCCGGTATCGTCGTGGCCGGTTTGGTGGCGGTCTTCGAGTCCGCGGGTGTCCATGCGCATGCTCCACAGAGGGCAGATACCCTCGAATATGCCGAGTCTGCGCATGGCATGGTAAATCTTGCGTAAAGACGCGCGAGGCTTTCGCCGCCTATCCGGAACGCTTGTCAGCAGCGAAAGAGGCTGGTAAGCGCCGCCACCTTCCACCGGCGGTTCCGCCGGCAGGGCCGCTTTAGCTCAGTTGGTAGAGCATCGCATTCGTAATGCGGGGGTCACAGGTTCGAGTCCTGTAAGCGGCACCATTCCATACCGAGAACAACGCTAGAAAACCGCAGAAATCTGCGGTGGAATCCCATTGGGCGGTTCCATGAAACGTCATTACGTTCCGCTGCGTCCCACTAAAAAGGGGCCACGAATTATGGGACCACGAACAGTGCGGGAGGCGTGGCCCCGGGCTTACGGTCGAGCAGATTCGAGCGCTCGATGTTGCCTCCTACGCGCTACCGAGCGGGATGAAACTGTCCACGCGCGCGCTAGCGGCGATGATCGATCAGTAAATCGCATCGGTTGAGGCAGGGCGACGACGAGCCGAATGAGATCGCCGTCCCTGCACTGACCACTGGCGATCTGGCTAGGGCACCGCCGGTACAAGCGGCAGCCACACCGCACTGGCAGTCGAGCCGCCTCGCTCGAGCGTCACCATTGCCTTCTGATAGTCGGCCTTCTTCGCCAGGAAGATGTTGGGTACGAACTTCTGGGGGTTGCGGTCATATAGTGGGAACAGCGTCGACTGGATCTGCACCATGATCCGGTGGCCGGGCTGGAAGGTATGGTTCACCGTCGGCAGGCGGAAGCGGTAGCGCTGGACTTTGCCGGCGGGGATCGGTGATGGCTTCTCGAAGCTCTCGCGATAACGGCCGCGGAAAATGTCGAGGCTGATCGCGAGCTGGTAGCCGCCCATCTTCGCGTCCGACGGCACCTCGTCGGGATAGACGTCGATCAGCTTGACCACGAAGTCGCCGTCGGTGCCGGTGGTCTTGGCGAAGATCTCCGCGAACGGTGCGCCGGAGAGACGGACCGGCTCGGTCAGCACCTCGGTCTGATAGGTCATCACGTCGGTGCGTCCGTCGGCATGGCGCTGATCGCTCACCAGCCAGTCGGGCCAGCGGCCGTCGCCGAAATTGACCGGCCGGGGCAGATGCGGCACGGGCTTCGCCGGATCGGAGACATAGCTGTCGCCGCCCGCCGCACTCCTGGCGAAGCCGAGCCCGCCGTCGGCCTGCAGATAGATCGGCGTGAGCGGCGCCTTGCATCCCGCCTCGCATGCCAACGGCCAGTCGGCGAAGCGCTCCCAGCGGTTCTCACCGGTGTTATAGATCGTCGCGGCAGGCAGGTTCGCGGAGGGACCGTCCTTCAGATACTGGTCGAACAAGGGCAGCACCATCTTCTCGCGGAACTGGGCGGCGGTGTCGCCGTCCCATTGCAGCGGGCCGAGCGAGCGCCCCTCGCGGTTGATCTGGCTATGCCGCCACGGCCCCATCACCAGATAGTTGTTGCCGAGCTTGCCCTTGGCCTTCAGCGCTTCCCAGGCCGTGATCGCGCCGTACATGTCCTCCTGGTCCCACAGCCCCTGTTCCCATAGCGTGGGCACGTTGGATGGATTTGCCGCAAGCAGCTTGTCGAGTGCCTGGCCCTGCCAGAACCCGTCATAGGCGGGGTGCGCGATCATCTTCTGCCACGCCGGAAGCTGGTCGAAACCCGATGCCTTGGCCCATTCGGCCGCGCCGCCGATGCGGCGGAACTCCTCGTAATTGTCATAGATGCCGGTTGCGGGATCCTTGCCCGAACCCTTGTAGCCGGTCTGCGAGGCAATCCAGCCGATGTTGGCGAGGCGGAAGGCGCCATAGTGGAACCAGTCGTCACCCATCCAGCCATCGATCATAGGGCTTTCCGGCACCGCCACCTTGAGCGCAGGGTGAGGATTCAGCAGCGCCATCGCGACGGTGAAGCCTTCATAGGAGGAGCCGATCATCCCGACGCGCCCATTGCTTTCGGGAAGGTTCGCCTTGTTCGCCAGCCAGTCGATCGTGTCCCAGGCGTCGGTCACATGATCGACCTTGGTCGGATTGAGGGGGCCGATCACCGGCCGGGTGACGACATAGTCGCCCTCCGAGCCATATTTGCCACGGATGTCCTGATAGATGCGAATATAGCCCGCCTTTACGAACGGCTCGTCGGCCAGCGGAAGCGTAGAGAGCAGGTGCGGGCTGTCCATGCGGTTGGCACGCGCGGCAGCATTGTACGGGGTACGCGTAAGGATGATCGGCAGATCCTTCGCGCCTTTGGGCATCACGATGACGGTATACAGCTTCGTCCCGTCGCGCATCGGGATCATCGCCTCGCGCTTCACATAATTGCGCGCGTCGGTCGGCGGCGTGAACTTGGCAGGGATGTCGCTTGCCGGCCACGCCTTGTCCTGCGCCCCCGATGCGGGTGCGAACAACAGTAGCGAAGCGAAGATGAGGGGTTTCAGCTTCATCATCATCCGGAATCCTTTCGAACCTCACTCGGGCACATAGACGAGATCGCCGTTCGGAAGGCGGTAGGTGACACCCGCCTTCACGCCCCCGCCTTCGCCCATGCGATCCGACGCGGTATAGCGTTCGAGCTTCTCGCCGTCCTTGACGGTGATCGTCATATCCTTCTTGCCGGGATTCTCGACCACGACGACCTGTTTGGACTGGAAGGGGTTAAGCGGGTTGCGGGCGATCAGCACCATCAGCACGGCGGTGATGACGAGGAACAGATCCACCAGATTGACGACCGACAGGATCGGATCGTCATTCTCATCATCCTCAATGAAGCGCATCACGCCGCTCCCGTCTCGATCGCGCGCAGCTCCTCGAGCAGCCAGCGGCGACGGATCGTATAGACGAAGAAGGCGATCGACGCGGCGATCAGCGCGAGGATCACCGACGAGAAGGCAACCACCAGATTCTCGCCCACTGCCTGGGTGTTGTTGGTGCCGAGCGCGAGCAGCGCCGGACCCATCGGGATCATCGTCGCGACCAGGCCCAGCATCGGCGCGGCACGCGACACGATGCGAAGCCATTCGAGCCGGCGCAGGACGACAAGCTCGAGATCGTCGACCGCACAGCCCGTGCGCTGCCGGTGCGCCGCCAGTCGACCGCCCTTCCGCCCACGCATCCGCTGCACGCTCTCGGACGCAAACCCGCCGAGCGCGACGACGGCGTAGGCGAGCGAGGCGAGGATCAGCACGATCACCGGAACGAGGAACAGGCGCGACAGGTCGTACAGTGTCGCTTCGAGAACGGGCATCAACGAATCCTTCAGGCTGGGACGGGGTGACGGCGGGTCCGCATTTCGCGCACGACACCGGTGATGAAGAGCAGCAGCAGCCCCAGCAGCAGACCCGCGACCGGGGCTGGGCGTATCGCCGGTGGCGGGGTCGGTCGCATCCGCTCCAGAACCATGCCGCGTGGCGCGGCCGGAACGGGCGGGCGTACCGCAGATGGAGAAGGCGCAGCCTGAGATGCGGTTGGCGGAGCGGATTGCGCCGGGCCGTTGAGCTGAAGGCCGAAACCGCTCTGCATAGCTGCCGAAGCGTCGCTGCGCATCGCGGCGGCGAGGCTGGCGCGCTTCTCCTCCAGCGAGCGCTGCGTCTCGGCATCGGGCTGCCAATAGCCGCGCGAGACGGCCTCGATCATCCGATCGACGATCTGGAGCTGCGCCGATGGATGCACCCGCGCGAAGAAGCGGTCGAGGCCGAGCTGGCGGGTGTCGCGGACATAGGTATCGTGCATCGCCTGCCACTGGTCGGCGCGGACGCTGCCGGGATCGGTGACCTGCCAGCCCCAGAGATTATTGACGATGTCGAGCATTTCGTTGGCGCCCGAATAGCCCTCCGCCTGCATCGCGCCGATCCATTGCGGGTTGAGATAGCGGGCGCGCAACTCGTTGGAGAGGAAGGCGCCGGCGGTGGTCACCTGGCCCTCGGCGCCGCGCAAGTCGGCGACATAGAGGTCGGGCGCCTTGCCGGTCAGGCTGCGGATCGCGAGCGAGAGGCCGCCAAGATGCTCGAACGGATGATCGGTCGACAGCAGGCCATGCACGTTCGACGAGCGCGACATCACCGCCGCATCGACGCCGTGGAGCTGCTCGGCGAAGAGGTTGGCTTCCTCGGCCGCCAGCCCCCATTCGCTCGCGCCATAGGCATATTGCAGCCGCTTGAGGAACGGGTCGGCGAGCTGTTTCTCGGCCTTCCAGCCCTTGTCCTTGGCGATTTGTCCGGGCAGGCCGGTGCCATAGTCGCCGGGCGCGTTGCTGAAGATGCGCAGCGCGGCGAGCGCTTTCGCCCGGTCGGCGGGCATGCCTTTCGCGATCAGCTTTGCGGCGAGCGCTCTGGCGTTCGCGGCGGGGCCGCTCGCTTCGTCGAGCGCGGCGACCCGGTCGATCCCGCCCGCCAGCATCCGCATGAAGCCGTCGAACTGGTCGCGATAGACGCTGCTCGCCTGAACCACCGCGTCGATCCGCGGCCTGCCCAGCTCGGCCGCCGGCACCACGTCCAGCCGTTCGAGCCGGTCGCCGCGTCCCCATACCGGGCGCAGGCCGAGCGCGTGGAGGATCTGCCCCTCGACCACGCCCTGCTGACGGATCGTCTCGCCAGAGAACATGACGAAGGCGAGCTTCTCCGGCACCTTGCCGTCATGCTTGATCCGATAGGCGGCCACGAGCTTGTCGAGCATCGCGCCGCCCTGCGCATAGGCTGCCTTGGTCGGGACCTTGTCGGCCTCGAACGCATAGAGATTCCGGCCGCTCTCGATATCGGGGTTGCGCACCGGATCACCGCCCGCGCCCGGCAGGACGAAGCGCCCGGCAAGCCCCGCGAGCAGCGCCTCGATCTCGCCGGTATCGGCGAGCCGGGCATCGAGTACCGCCGCACGCTCGATCTGGGCGCGCAGCTTTTCGTCGGCGATGCCGGCCGGGCTGTCGCCGTCGCGCAGATAGCGGGCGAGGGTGCGATAGGGCAGGCCTTGCTCGATCGCGCTGAAGTCCTCGGCAAAGGCCTCGACCGGATCCTCGCCGAGCGTCTTCAGGTAATCCGGGCCGAGCTGCTGCATCACCGTCGTCAGCCGGTGCTCCGCGGACGCGGGCTCGCCGAAACTGTGCAGGCCAAATGGAACCGTGGTGCGCGCGACCTGATGCAGATGGTCATGCAGCGCGGCATAATAGCCGGGGAAATCGCGGTCGATCGCGACGGCGTCCCAGCCGATGTCGCGATCAAGATGCGCCGCGCTTGCCTTTGCGCGAATCTCGCCTGCCACCCGGTCCTTGACCCCGCCATCATCGAGCTGGGCATATTGATGGACCAGCGCGTGGATGTCGCGCAGCTCGTCATAGAGACCCGAGGGGCCGAAGGCAGGGGTCTGGTGGCTGATCGTCACCGCGCGGCCGCGCCGCCGTGCCTGGATCGCCTCGGCGACATTGTCCTGGATATAGGGATAGAAGACCGGCAGGTCGCCGACGAGCAGGAAGGGATAATCGCCCGCCCACAGGCCGCGATCCTTGCCCGGCGTCCATTCCTGCGTGCCGTGGGTGCCGAAATGGACGATCGCGTCGGCCTGACCGCGCACCCACAGATAGGCGGCGAGATAGATGTGATCGGGCGGGAGCTTCTGGTCGTGATAGTTCTTCGCCGCATCGCCGCCGCGCGGCGGCTGGGGCAGGATCGCGAGCTTGCCCAGCATCAGCCGGGGGATGACGAACGCGCCGCCGCGCACCCAGCGGCTCTGCTCGGGCTGGCCCCAGCGCGCCAGAATCTCCTCGCGCTGCTGGTGGGGCAAGGTGCCGAGCCACGCCTTGTACGCCGTCAGCGGCAGCGTCGCCGCGAGCCCGCGCTGCCGAAGCGATCCCAGCGTCTCAGGCCGGTAATAACCCGCAAGCATCGCTTGTCCGTCAGCGATCAGCCGCGCTTCCCGGGCGGGCGTCACGTCATAGCCGGCCTTCGCCATCGCAGCGCTGACATTGGCGAGGCTCCTGGGCAGGTTGAGATTTGATGCGGCGAGGTTCTTCTCGCCCACCGGATGGTTCCAGAAGAACAGCGCGACGTGCTTGTCGCGTGGTGCGATCGTGCGCAGCGCGCCGAGCCGCTGGAGCTTGGCGGCGAGCAGCGCGATCTGTTCTGGGATCGGCACAGCCGTGCCCTTCTCGACGGCGCTGACCACAAGCGGGTCGGACACGCCCCAGCTTTCGGGGATGGCGAGCAAGGTCGCGGCGGTCGAGGCGGGAATTCCGCTCGGCGCCGCGCGCCATTCGGCGACGGTCTGCGAGCGCGCCGCCAAAGCGGGGAGGACCGGAACGTCGAGTTTGGCGAACTCGGCGGCGCGCGCGGCCCCGTTCTGCATATGGGTCATGTTGACCAGCGCGATCGGGTTCAGCGTACCGATGGTCTTCTCAATGCCATGAGGATCGGCATCGTCATACCAGAAGGGGGCAGCGAGCAGTCCCCTTTCGCCAAGCGCTGTCGCGATCGCGTCGATCACCTGGGTCTGCATGTCGCGGATCGCGCCGTCGGGAATGGCGATGGCGACGATCTGCCGGTTGGCCCAGCCGCGCGTCTGCGTCCATCGCCGGAAGGCGTCGGCTCCGGCGAACGGGGCGGAAGCGGCCGGATGATAGAAGCCGATCCCGGCGAGCCGGGCAGGCGGGGGCAGTGCGCTCAGATCGCCGCCGCTCAGCGCGAGCGGAATCGCCTTGACGAAATTGTGCAGATTGGCCGCGCCACCCCCGCCATAATAACCGATCAGCCGCCGCGCGGCATCGGGTGCGAGCTTGCCCGAACGCGGAGGACCACCCCCGATCGCGATCCAGGGGACGGTCAACCGGTCGCCCAGACCGCCGATCGCCTTGTCCACCGCGGCCATATCGCCGGGGCGTGGTCCATCGAACACCAGCAGGTCGGCACCGTTCGTCAGTTCATCGGGCGTGCCGCCATCCTCGACCTGCCGCCACTCGATCCGGTAGCCTGCTTCCTTCGCCCATTCGGCGAACCGATCGAACTTGGCGGGCAGGGTGAAGCGGGTCGCGACGATCCGGACGACCGGTGCTTTCCTTGGTACCGCGGCCTCCTGCGCGAAGGAGGCGGCGGTACCGATCAGGATGATCAGGATCAGGGCAAGAAGGCGCCGCATCCTCAGAAATTGGCGCCCAGGCCCACGAAGAAGATTCGCCCCGGTTCGGCAAAGCTGTAGAGCGCGGAGGTTTCCGCCAGCCGCTTCTTGAAGATGTTGTCGACGCCCGCCTTGAGCGTGAGCTTGGCGTTCAGCGCATGGCTCGCGTCGAGCGACCAGAGGTCATAGTCGTCGAGCCGGACCGCGGTGGTCGTGGCGCCGGCAGTCTGATAGATCGTCTGCTTGCCGATATAGCGGCCGCGGACATTTAACTCGGTACCGGCCAGCGGCTCCCAGGCGACGCGCAGCTTGACCGTATCGTTTGGACGCTCCGCTAGCTCGCGATTGGCGGACAGGTCGCGCGGGTCGACATAGGTGTAGCTTGCACCGAGCGTCAGCGTCGACATTGGCTGGACTTCGGCCGACAGCTCGACGCCCTGGGTGCGTGCCCGGTTCACATTGACATAGGCGCGCCGTTCGCGTCCGCGAATGCCGCAGAACTCGACGCAGATCGTCTGCACCAACCCGCGCAGGTCATTGCGGAACACGGTGGCGCCGATGTTCCAGCCCCGGCCCGCATAGGTCGCGCCGAATTCATAGGCCGTGCTGGTTTCGGGCTTGAGATCGGGATTGCCGGTGATGATGAAGCGCCCGCCGGCGGCCACGGTGATATAGCCGAGCGAAAGTTGCTTGAGGCTCGGCGCCTTGAACGCTTCGCCGAAGCCACCGCGCAGATGAAGTCCTTCTACCGGCTCGACGACCAGATAGGCGCGCGGCGATACCTGCCACCCATAATTGCGGTGATGATCGAAGCGGCTGCCGACGGTGAGCGACACGCCGTCCATGACGTCCCACTCATTCTGGACAAACAGCGCGTCGTGATTGACGCTTTCGAAGCCTTCGGTGTTGACCGTGGAATCGCGCAGCGTCTCGTGCCGGTGCTCGCCGCCGAGCGTCAGGCGGTTGCCGGCGAACAGGTTGATCAGCACGCTCGCATCGGCGACCGAGTTGGTCACCTTGGTCGGCTGGGTCGGAGTCTGGTTCCGGTCGCGTTCGTTGACCCGCTCGAGCGCCGAGCGATACGCCCGCGCCCGCACCTCGCCCCACTTCCAGGTGCCGGTGTAGCTGCCATAGGTCTGCGCGCGGGTGACGTGGTCCTGATATTCGTAATAGGTGATCGGTGCGGAGGTGGTGACGGTATCGCGCGTGCGATCGTCGTCGATCACGGCCTGGCCGATCTCGAACTTCTGACCCGCAACCGGTTCCCACCAGACGATGAGGCTGCCGCTCAGCGCGCTGCGTTCTTCAAGCTCGCTCTGCCGCGCGTTGGTCAGCATCTGAGTGCGGTCGCGATAGCGATACTCGCCCCAGGCGACCACGCCGAACGTCTCGCTCAGCGGCCCGCCGACGAGCGCCGATACCTGTGCGCTGTCGCCGCCGCTGCCGTCACGGAGGCCGGCGAGCCCGAGTGCGCTCACCTCGAACCTTTCGCTGGGGCGGCGGGTGAGCACGTTGATCACGCCCGCCAGCGCTTCCGAGCCATAGAGCGCCGAGAGCGGCCCGCGCACCACTTCGATCCGGTCGATCGCGATGCTCGGCACCCAGCCCAGGTCGAAGTCGACATGCGCCATATTGGCCGCGGCATCATTGATCCGGCGTCCATCGACCAGGGTCAGCACATGCTCGTTCGACATGCCCCGGATCGAAATGCCGCGCCGGGTCATGCCGATGCCGTTGATCGCCACGCCGGGCTCATTCTCCAGCGCCTCGGCGAGATCCTGGACGGGGCGGCGCCGCAGCTCGGTGCCGGTCACGACCGACATCGTCGCCGGCGCTTCGGCGATCGGTTGCTCGTTGCGGGTCGCCGTGACGACGACCTCCTCGCCATTGCGTTGCGGCTCGGCGGCAGATTCACCCGGGGTATCCGCCTCAGCGGCGTGGGTGGGATCCATGCCGGCGGCAGCAAGCGCGGCCCCAGCAACCATGATGCCGGTATAGAATTTCAAAGGGTCATCCCCCCGGATGAGAACGCGACGCTCCAAGGCGACAATCGCAAGTCAGGTAACGGTATATCATCTCTCAATCAACCCTGTGCGAGCTGCCGCAGCATGATTATGTTGCGTTGCAGCGTCGGCAGATCAGAACCGCGCGCTGAGGCCCAGACGCAGATCGCGACCGGCGAGCGGAGCATAGTCCTTTAGGAAGCTTGCATGGCGGCGTGCTTCGACGTTGAACAGGTTGGCGGCCGACAGGGTGAGGCGCAACTCGCGATCAGCCCATGGCTTCCAGTCGCCGCTGAGGCTGACCAGCGTGAAGCCCGGGGTTGCCGTCTCGAAACCCATCGTGCGCTTCTGGCGCGTGGTCCGTTCGGCCTCGACGCGGGCCCCCCAGGCCTGGCTTCGCGCCTCGATCCCGCCACCGAAGCGGAGCGGCGGGATACGTGGAGCAGGACCGAAACCGTCGATCGTCGCCTCGACAGCATCGATCAATCCGTCCGCGGTCAGTTCGACGGGACCCTCGATGAGCGAGGCCTGCACCTCGACCTCGAACCCGCGATAGGTCGCGTCGCCCTGTGCGAACTGGAACACGGGCAGATCGTCGATCACTGCGCCCGTCTGGAATTCGTAGATATAGCCCGAAAAGCGCGTGCGATACGCTGCCGCATCGATCCGCCATCTGCCGCCGCCGAGGCGTGCGACCAGCTCGACACCGCGGGCGCGCTCAATGCCGAAATCGGGATTGCCGATCTCGTAGCTCTGCGTGCCGACATGCGGGCCGTCAGCGAGTAGTTCTTCGGCCGCGGGCGCGCGCGCAGTGCTCGACAGGTTGATGCCGAGCTTGATGCCAGGGGCCGTCGTGACGAACGCGCCGCCCGCGATCGAACGCGCAACGAAGCTGCGGTCATAGCCGATCGTCTGGGAGACGATGCTGGTCCGCTCGATGCGGCCGCCCGCCTCGAAGCGGACCGGGCCGAGCTCGAGTTCTTGGAGCGTGAACACGCCGAGCTGTTCGGTCACGTTCGGCGGCACGAACGCCTCGGCTCCCACCGCGAGGAAATCGCGCGAGAAATACTGGACGCCGTTCACGCCCTGCCAGCCGCCGCGCTTGCGTTGCTTGAGCTCGGCACGCGCTTCTATCCCCTCGTTCGCGAACAGCGTGCCGACGCCGCCATCTGCTTCGCGCTCGACATGCGAATAATCGGCGTAGCCGGCGCGCAGCGACAACCGCTCAAGCAGGCCTTGGCCGAGCGCCACCGATCCGCGCAGATCGGCGCGCCATTGCTGGCCCTCGATCGATACTGCCTCCTGCTCGGCGCCAAGTGTCAGGTCGAAGCGGATCGGAAGCCCGTAGCTGCTTTCGTAGCGGGTGACCGCGAAGCCCAGATCACCACGCTCGTCGATCAGCGCCGCGGCGAGATTGGCGGTGCGTGTCTTCGATCCGCTATTGGGCAATCGCCCCGACAGGCCGGCGAGCGCGCGAATGGCGGAGTCGCTGCTGGCGCGTGCTGCGGCGCGAAGCGGGGCGGCGAGCAGCGGGCCGCCGACGCGCAAGTCGCCAGTGTCGGTCAGGCTGCCTCCGCCCGAAACGACGATGCGGTCGGTCAGGCGGAGCGCGAGATTGGCACCCGCCGAACGCTCCTCCGCCGCCGATCCCAGGCCACCGCGCGCCTGCCCGGTGATGAAGTTTGCGGGCACCTCCAGCGGAATGCGCCGGTCGGTGACGTTGACGATGCCGCCGATCGCCGAGGAGCCGAAGCGAAGCGATGCGGGTCCACGCAGCACTTCGACGCGGTCGGACAATAGCGGATCGATCGCGACGGCGTGGTCGGCGGAGGTGTTGGAGACGTCGAACGCGCCAATGCCGTCGGTCAGCACGCGCACGCGCTCACCGGCAAGGCCACGCAGGATCGGGCGCGAGGCATTGGGGCCGAAGCTGCTCGCCGAAACGCCTGGCTGGCGCGCGAGCGCCTCGCCGATCTGCGGCCGCAGTTCGCGCTCCAGCTCGACACCGGAGACCACCGACACAGGTGATGCACTGTCGCGCAAGTCGCGCTCGAACACACCGGTGACGACGATCTCCGCTGGCTCCGGTGGATCTGGCGGAAGATCGGCGTTGGGGTTGCCCGATGCCATGGCGGCCGAGGCGAGCAGGATCAAGCGCACACGATTTCCTCTTCAGTCGCTTGCAGGCGGATCGATGACGAGCAGCAGCCGCTGCTCACCCGAGCCTTCGATCGGTGGCGAACGGTGGAGGATGGTTGGCTCCTCGACGCGCAGCCGCCCCTTGAAGATGGCGACATCGCCCGCGCGCATCCGCTCGACCGAGTCCGGCTGTCCGGCGCGGATCCATTCGGTTCCGGGGCCGCGATAGGTGGTCAGCAGACGGTAGCTCACATAGTCGGCATGGAACCGGCGGCAGGCGTCGCTCTCGACAATCTCGAGCCGGACCGTCAGCCGGGTGGCTTGCGCGATCCTGGCAAATCGAGTCGCGTGCGCGACAATATCTTCGGAAAGCAGGTGGGCGGCATTCTCATCATATCCGCTGACCACGAGGTTCATCGCAAGCGTGGTGGGGGAGAGCGGCAATTCGATCGTCAGCTCGAGATCATCGACGCCATTCAGATCGATTGCTTCGATTGCCTCGGTGAGTGGCGCTTGGGTCTCGCGCGCCCAGAGCGCGAGCGCGACCTCGCGTTCGCGGATCGCGAGCAGCGCCTCGGCGTCATCCCCGCTGACCACCGGATCGATCAAGGCTTCGTGCAGCTGCGTCGCCATCACGCAGCCGCCATTTCCGGCTCCCAGCTCGGGAACGGATCACGCAGGCCTAGCCACATCTCCGGGGTGAATTGCTTTACCGGCAGCAGGCAGGCGTCGAGGCGCGTGCGGATGCGGTCCTCGTCCATGCCGATTCCGATGAACACCAGTTCCTGCCGCCGGTCGCCCCAGACCGGGTCCCAATGCTGCGCCACGAACCGCTCGAACCGGTTGTCGTCAGGCCAATGGTGCTTCGGAATGCTTGCCCACCACCGGCCCATCCGCGCGGTCATCGTCTGACTGCCCGCGACCGCCAGCTCACCGACCCAGTCGGGGCGGGTCGCCAACCAGAAATGCCCCTTGGCGCGGACCACATGGTCGAGGCCGCCATCGGTCAGGAAGGCATGGAGCTTTGCCGGATCGAAGGGCTGCCGCGCGCGATAGACGAAGCTTTCGATGCCATATTCCTCGGTCTCGGGCTGATGGCTGGCATAGCCGTAGAGTTCCTTGGCCCAGAGCGGGTGCTGCGCGGCTTTCTCCTCGTCGAAGAGACCGGTATCGAGCACGGTATCAAGCGCGACATGGCCGTGGTCGCAGGTTACGATCCGCGCATCGGCGTTGAGCGAGGCGACGAGCTTCTTCACCACCGCCAGCTGGTCTGCCGGCACCTCGCTCGCCTTGTTGACCACGACGACATCGGCGAACTCGATCTGCTCGACCAGCAGCCCGACCAGGCTACGGCGATCATCTTCGCCCAGGCTTTCGCCGCGATCGGCAAGGAAGTCCTGGCTCGAATAGTCGGCAAGCAGGTTGAGCGCGTCGACCACGGTCACCATCGTGTCGAGCCGGGCGACGTCGCCCAGGCTGGCGCCGTCCTCGTCGCGGAACGAGAAGGTGGTCGCGACCGGCAAGGGCTCGGAAATGCCGGTGCTTTCGATTACCAGGCTGTCGAACTTCCCTGCCTCGGCGAGCGCGCGCACTTCTTTGAGCAGGTCGTCGCGCAAGGTGCAGCAGATGCAGCCATTGGTCATCTCGACCAGGCTCTCCTCACTGCGCGCGAGCGCCGCATCGCCGCCGCGCACGAGATCGGCGTCGATGTTCACTTCGGACATGTCGTTGACGATTACCGCGACCCGGCGTCCCTCGCGGTTGGCAAGGATGTGATTGAGAGTGGTGGTTTTTCCGGCACCGAGGAAGCCCGAAAGGACCGTGACGGGTAGACGGCGATCAGAAGAGGGCATACATGTCCTTGATTTGAATGATACAGTATATCATATCATTGCTTTATACGATGGAACCGGTTCTGTCCAGCGCCCGAAAACGCAGCGCGACGCCGACTCGTGCGTAAGCCCGTAGACCAACCCACACACGTTCGGATTGATCCGGCCGCAGACTATCGCACGACTCCTCCTTTCCGGTGGGCAGGCCGCTGCAATTATTCACCGCGAATCCTGACCTGTCCGTTCAACGGGAGCGCGCGCCGCGAACCAGAGGCAGATGCATCGAGTGGCGACAGCGCGACGGGAGTCGGCCTCGGGAGGATGACAAGGATATGATCGTCCCGGCGCGCAGAAGCTTCTCGCTTCGCTCGCTAGAAGCGTCGTTCGATCTCGATCCCGACGACCCGCGGCGCCTCCAGCGAGCCATAGACATTGCCGTCGGTGCCGAACGTCAAATTCTCGAACCCCAGGCCACCCATTCGCCGTTCATCGGTGAGGTTGTCGGCGAACAGCCGCGCGGTCCAGCCATGCTTTTCATAGCCGAGTTGGAGGTCGATTGTCGTAGTTGCCGCCTGGGTGCGATAGCTTCGCTCATCAAGCGCCATCGCTCCAGTGAAGTTCACCGCGGCACGCACGAACGGCCCGCTCGAATGGGTGTAGCGAGCGGTCAGGTTGGCATCATATTCAGGCACCAGCTTCACGCGATTGCCGGCGAGGTTCTCGGTGCCGTTGAAGAGATAGCGATAGACCGAATCCGCATAGCCGAAGCTGCCCGACAGGCTGAACGCTTCGGTTGGGCGCCAGCTCGCCTCGACCTCGGCGCCACGGCTGCGTACCGAGGCGGACGAGCCGATGAAGTCTGACGAGACCGGCCGTCCGTTGGCGTCGGTCAGCACGCGGATTTCCTGCCAGTTGTCGGAATCGATCTGGAAGATCGCACCGCTGCCCCGCAACTTCCCGTCCGCCGAGCGAAGCCGCAAGCCGATCTCATAGCTCCATATCGATTCCGAACGGTAGCGCAGCACGTCCGGATCGGAGATGCCCTCCTGCGTCGCCGCCAGATTGAACCCGCCGGGGATGGTCCCCTTGGCGGCCGTCGCATAGAAGGTCACGTCGTCCGACGGCTCCCAGGTGGCGGAAAATCGCGGCAGCACCGCTTCATCCGAGGCCTTGAGCCGGGCATCGGTGTAATAGAGGATCGATCCGCCGCCGAGGTCGAGCTGGCCCGCGCGCTGGGTGGCGTCCTGGCTGGTGCGGTCGTAGCGCAGGCCAGCGCTCAGCGTCACCTTGGGCAGGAAGGGCAGCTTCCACCGCACCGACCCGAACGCCGAGGCGCTTTCGATCGTTCGCGTCTGGACCGGCGCGGCAATATAGGAGTCCATCGTGCCCGGCCCAACGAAGGTCGATTTCTGGTTGTCCTTGGTGTCGCGGAACCAGGCGACTCCCGCGATGAAGTTCAGCGGCAGCGCCTGGTCGCTCGAATAGCGTAGCTCGGCGTTCCATACCCGCTCGTCGCTGGCGTCGCGACCGGCCGCGGTCGGCATCGCGGTGAAGTCGAAGTCGAGCCCCCGCGAGTCCGACTTGTCGTGGCGATAGGAGAGCGCCGCATCGATCGTGCCGCTCCCCAACCGCTGCGTTGCGCTCAGGCCCAGCACATACTCGGTCTCGTCGGTGCGCTTGGGCGCGTCGTGGAAATAGCGGCTCCGACCCGAGCGTCGACCACCGTTGAACGCGCCATAGGTGCGATCGTAGAGTTCGACGTCGAGCGGGAAGAAATCGTTGTCGAACAGCCCGGGCGCGTTGATGTCGAGGACATAGGCGGTGGCGTTGACGGTGGTGTCCACGCTTGGCGTCCAGCGCAGCTTGGAGTGGACGAACAGCTCACCGATCCTGCCGGGTTCGTTCACCCCGGGCGCGCGGTTGCGCATCCAGGTCGCCTCGTCGCTATACTTGACCGCGAGCGACGCCGACAGCCGATCCTCGACCAGCGGTTCGCTCATATAGCCTTCGAGCGCATAGCCGCCAGCAGCGCTGTACAGACTGCCGGTCGCGCGCAGCTCACGCTCCGGGCGGTCGGCTGGATTACGCGTGCGGATCACGATCAGACCGGATTCACTGTTCGCACCGTAAAGCGTGCCCTGCGGGCCACGCAGCACCTCGATCGAGTCGACCTGGCTCAGCACCGCGTTGGTCAGTTCGCGGAATGGGATGCCATCGATGTAGACGGCGGCGCGGTTGACGATGAACGGGTTGGATTCGACGCCGCGGATCGTGATGAACACGTTGCCGAGCTGACCGCCCTGATTGAACTGCACATTGGGGACGAGGTCGTCGAGCTGGCTGAAGTCCCGTAGCCGAGCCTCATGGATCGCCTTGGCGTCGAGCACGGTGATCGCCGTGTCACTGTCCTGGAGCGTGCTTTGCCGCTTCTGGCCGGTGACGATGACCTCGCCTTCAGGACTTCGCTGCTCGTCGTGCCGCTCAGCGAGCGCCGGACCCGTGCTGACTATCAGCGCGCCGGCAATCGCCGATCCCCAATGAACGCCCTTCACCGATGCCCCTTTTCGCTTGCTCCGTGGGGTGCGGGATATATTGTCACATCGCTCGCGACCGCTCCGATCCGGGACGGTTCGGCTCCATTCGAAGGGATTATCCGCTGCGGCACGCCAGTTTTCGCCATGCGTCCGATTTCGCGCGATCGGTGGACCCGCAGCGGGGCTTCCATGCCGCCAATCCGAGCGGCTCGCTCTTCGTGATGCAGTCGGATTTCGCCGCGTATGACGGGCCGGTCTATGCGACGAGCTATCTGCGCATCGCACTCGCCACCGCGGGTGGCGGTGCTTATTTCCAGGACACTGAAGCGGGCCGGATCGAAGCGGAGTGGCGCCCGGGACAGCTGACGATCGTGCCCCCCAACCTTTCGGGTGAGGGCCGCTGCGCACCGCTCAATATGGTGGGCTTGGCGATCGATCTCGATCGCTGGCCGGGCGCGGGGGACAAGCCGAGCGGCGACCGGCTATTCGCGCTTGCCGAAACCCTGCATCAGGACGATGTGATTGCGTCCGTGTTGCTGGCGCTGCGCCATGCTGCGGAGCTGCACGGCTGCTCGACGCTGTTCTTCGAGCATGGCGTCGATCTGATCCTCAGCCGGATCGCGGCGCTGGGCGGCGCGTCGGCCCGTGGGCGACCGCACAAGCTCGACCGTGCGAGGCTGGCGCGCGTCTTCGAACTCATCGAGGCGGAGCTCTCCGGTGACCTCTCGGTTGCGCAGATGGCGGCTGCCGCCAATTACGAGGCAAGTGCCTTTACGCGCGCGTTCAAGCTGGCAACCGGATCGACCCCCTTCGCCTATCTCACCGCGCGACGCATGGAGCGGGCGGCATTGCTGCTCGAGGCTGGCGAGCCGGTGACTCAGGCGGCGCTGGCGGTCGGCTATGCCAATGCGAGCAAGTTCGCCGCCGCCTTCCAACGGCGAATGGGGGTCACGCCGCGTGAGTGGCGCACCTGCCGCAAAAGCTGAAACCCGCTTCGGCGCGGCACTCGCGTCATCGTCTCCTAGCTCGGCCCGGCCGACGACTTACGTCAGAATTGCGCCCTCATTGCAGCCGTTCGGCCGATCCGTCGATGATCGCGAAAGCCGCCGTCATTCAGGTTGTCGATTAGCAGCGTGTAGATCACATTGTGTCAGTTAACGTCGACTAGAGGATGTCCGGTCACGCATAGGCGGGGCTGACGATGCGCGAACCAGGATCTCGTGGGGGTAGTCCCGCCGGCGAACGGGCGACAAATTCGCAGATTCATCGATCTGGGCCACCAACCGATCCGTCGCATCCCAGGCCATTTGCTGGACGGGCTGGCGAATGGTGGTCAGCTGTGGCCACGCGGTTCGCGATATCTCGGAATCATCGAACCCGACGACCGAGATGTCGGCGGGTACCGACAACCCCGCATCGCGGGCGGCCGCCATTGCCGCGACGGCCATGTCGTCATTCTGCGCGAGAATGGCGGTGGGCGGCGGCGTGCGCTGCAAGAGGTGCGAGGCGACGCTGTAGCCGAGCTCGTAGGTGAAGTCGCCCGTGACGACCCAATTGTCGTCCACCGGCACGCCGGCTTCCGCAAATGCCCGCCGGTACCCCTGCATGCGCGCGGCGCTCGCCGCATGGGACGGATCGCCCATGACAATTCCGATACGGCGATGACCGAGCTGCAGGAGATGGGCGGCGATCGCGTGCGCGGCGGCGACCTCATCCATTACGACAACCAGGCCGCGAGCCAGATCCTGGTGCGGCGTGATGCGGGCATAGGCCAGCTTATGCCGCTCCAGCATATCGAGAAGCTCTGGCTGGTCGCAGGAGGGCGGGGCGAGCAGCACGCCATCCAGACCGGCACGGACAAGCAGGCTCCCCAGCTCGCCCGGACGCCTGGCGACCTCCGAGAAGGGGAGGACAAGCAACCGGTAGCGCGTATTCTCCAGGCGGCTGAGCGCCCCATTCTGCAGCTCCACCACATAGGAGGGGCTTGGCCGTTCATAGGTTAGGCCGATCAGAAAGCTGCGCCGGGCGATCAGGCTCTGGGCGGCGATATTGGGATGATAATCCAGCGCCGCCGCCGCTTCCTTGACCCTTTTGCGCACCGCCGCGCTGACATGCGGCGCATCATTCAGCGCGCGGGATGCGGTCTTCACCGAAACGCCTGCGACCTCAGCCACATCAACGATGGTCGTTCGCTTGGAAATGCGCGGCTCCAGATCAATGCGGCGGCGACAAACCCGATAGGTCCCGCCGGCTGGAAGCACGCCTAGCGAGTTGGTTGACATCTGTCGAGCGCTGTCGGTAAACGTTGTCAGAGAATCGGTAAACGTTGTCAGTCAATGATATGGGGAGAGGAAATGGTGCCTACGGGTAAGCCCAAGCTTATGTTCAGGCTTCTTTCGTCGGCGATGCTGGCGAGCTTGCCCGTCGTCATGGCTGCAACGGCGTCCGCGCAGGACGATGCGGCGCAGGCGCATCCGGCAATGTGGCCCGAGCGTCGCCCGACGGTTCCGCTCGACCCCGCAGTCGAATTGCGGGTCGCCGATCTGCTCGCGAAGATGTCGCTTGAGCAGAAGGTGGGGCAGATCATCCAGGCGGATATCGCGAGCGTCACGCCCGCCGATGTCCATCGCTACCATCTGGGTTCCGTGCTGAATGGCGGCAATTCGGATCCGGGCGGGCGCTACAACGCCCCGGCCAGGGATTGGCTGGCCGCAGCCGATGCCTTCTATGCCGCGTCGATGCAGCCCAATGGCGCACTGCCGCGCATCCCGGTCATCTGGGGCAGCGATGCGGTGCACGGGCACAACAATGTCGTCGGCGCCACGCTGTTTCCGCACAATATCGGGCTCGGCGCTGCGCGTAATCCCGATCTGATCCGCCGTATCGGTGAAGCGACCGCGATCGAGATGCGGGTCACCGGACTCGACTGGACCTTCGCGCCGACATTGGCGGTGGTCCGCGACGACCGGTGGGGCCGCACCTATGAAGGGTTCGGCGAAACACCCGAAATCGCGACGGCATATGCGGCGCCCCTCATCGAAGGGCTGCAAGGGAAGATCGGCGACAAGGACTGGCTGCGCGGACCGCACATCATCGCCACGGCGAAGCATTTCCTGGGCGACGGCGGAACCAGGAACGGCAAGGATCAGGGCGATACGGAAATCGGCGAGGCGGGGCTGCGCGACCTGTTCAGCCCGCCCTATCTGCCCGCGCTCGATGCGGGCGTCCAATCGGTCATGGTCAGCTTCTCTGGCTGGAACGGCGCCAAGATGCACGGCAACAAGTCGCTGCTCACCGGGGTCGTCAAACAGCGCTGGAACTTCGACGGCTTTCTGGTCGGCGACTGGAACGGGCACGGTCAGGTCGCGGGATGCACGGCGACGAATTGCCCGCAATCGGCGATCGCCGGGCTCGACATGTACATGGCTCCCGACAGTTGGAAGGCGCTGTACGAGGCGACGCTGGGCCAGGCACGCGACGGCACCTTGCCGATCGACCGGCTCGACGACGCGGTCCGGCGCATCCTGCGGGTCAAGATCCGCGCTGGCCTGTTCGAGGCAGGCAAGCCTTCGTCGCGCCCCTATGCAGGCCGTTATGAGCTTCTCGGCAGTGCCGAACATCGCGCGCTGGCGCGCGAAGCGGTGCGGCAGTCGCTGGTGCTGCTCAAGAACGCCAATGGCCTGCTCCCGCTCAAGCCGGGCGGCCGCATCCTGGTCGCCGGCGACGGTGCCGACAATCTGACCAAGCAGACCGGCGGCTGGACCTTGAGCTGGCAGGGTACGGGAACGCAGCGATCCGATTTCCCCAATGCCCAGTCGATCTGGGAAGGCATCGAAGCGACGGTCAAGGCCGCGGGCGGCACCGCTACCCTCTCCGTCGAGGGCCGCTATTCAGCCAAGCCCGATGCCGCGATCGTCGTGTTTGGCGAGGAGCCCTATGCGGAGTTCCAGGGGGATCGCCCCGACGTCGGCTATGACGACGCGAAGACCCTGGCCTTGTTGCGCACCCTGAAGACCGCGGGCGTTCCCACCGTCGCGGTGTTCCTCTCGGGGCGGGCGATGTGGGTCAATCCCTTTCTCAATGCCTCGGACGCCTTCGTCGCGGCATGGCTGCCCGGTTCGGAGGGCGGCGGGGTGGCGGATGTCCTGTTCGGCAAGTCCGATTTCAGCGGCAAGCTCGGCTATAGCTGGCCGCGATCGAGCGACCAGACCACCGTCAATATCGGCGACAAACACTATGATCCGCTCTTCCCCTACGGCTTCGGGCTGAAGGTCGCGAACCGTGGCGACCTCGCCGCGCTGCCCGAGGCGCGCGCGACCGCTGCGGCGGCCGAAACAGGCATTCTGTTTACCGCCGGCAAACCGGGCGGAGGTCGGCGCCTGCTCCTCGGGCGGCCGGGCGAGCTCGCGGCCAATCCCGGACCCGAGCTGATCGATGCGCGCCCCGCCGATCGTTCGGCGCAGGAGGATTCGTTGCGGATCCGCTGGACCGGGGCCGGCCAGGCCGTCGCCGCCATCGTGCAGGACGCCCCAGTCGATCTTTCCCGCCAGGCCAATGGTGATCTGGCGCTCGAACTCGAGCTGAAGGTCAATGCCGCGCCGTCTGCCGAGGTGAGTCTGTTGATGCGCTGCGGGACGGACTGTGCGGGCGGATTCCCGGTGCGCGGCATTCTCGGCGACGCGGCGAAGACCGGGAAATGGACACGCGTGGCCGTACCGCTTCGCTGCTTCGAGAAGGCGGGCGTCGACATGACGCGCGTCGAGACGCCGCTGTCGATCGCGACCGCGGGGAGCCTCGACCTCACTCTGTCCTCGGCGCGCATCACATCGCCTTCGGGTCCGCAACTCGCATGCAAATGAATCGAAAAGGGAGGATGACATGAACAGGGGAATTTTCACGCGCTCGGCGTTGCTGATGCTGCTTTCCAGCGCGGCGGCGATGCCCGCCTATGCGCAGGACCGGCCAGCCGCCGGGCCGGCGGTCGAGGAAAGCGACGAGACCGTCGTCGTCACGGCCAATCGCCGCGAGGAGAATCTGCAGGACGTCTCGGGCGTCGTACAGGCGTTCAGCGCCGACCAGCTGCGCCAGGACGGCATCGCCGAGCTCCGCCAGCTCCAGGCCGCGGTGCCGGGCCTCAGCATCGCCAACCAGGAAGGCAATGTCGAAATCTTCATTCGCGGCGTGGGATCGGCGAACAGCACCGAGCTCGGCGATCCGGGTGCCGCACCGCATCTCAACGGCACCTACATCCCGCGTCCGCGCGGCCTCGGCCTGATGTTCTACGATCTCGAACGGGTCGAGGTGAACAAGGGGCCTCAGGGCACTCTCTACGGGCGCAACGCGCTCGCCGGCACGCTCAACATCATCACCGCGAAGCCGCGCCTCGGCCAATATGGCGGCTATGCGCAGGCCGAGGTCTCCAACCGCTCCTCCTATGCGGCCGAAGGCGCGATCAACATCCCGCTCGGCGAGACGTTCGCGCTGCGTGCGGCGGGCTATTACGTCAACCGCGACTATGGCTTCAAAAATGTCTCGACCGGCGCGCCGGCAAAGGATCTCAAGCCCGCCGGGCTCGAGGAGAATTACGCCGGCCGCCTCTCGCTGCTGTGGGAGCCGAGCGATCGCCTGACGGTCTCGATCGTCGGCGATTATGGCAAGGAAACCGGGACCGGCTATCCCGGCGCGAACATCTTCAGCGCCGTGATGGGAAGCGGCCTGCGCCCCGATCAGCTCGATCTCAAGCGCGTCGTCTATCGCGGCCTGCAGGGTGAGATGGAGAATGAGCTGTGGGGCGTGCAGGGCAAGATCAGCTACGATTTCGGTAGCTTCTCTGCCGAAGTGACGGGCAGCTACCGCTCGGTCGATTTCTACCAGGTCAACGCCAGCAGCGACGGCATCGACTATCCGGGACGCGATCTCTCCGCCGTCCAGTACGACAATTTCTCCGGCAATTTCTGGCAGACCCGTTCGAAGAGCCAGGTCTATGAGGCTCGCCTGTTCGCCGATGAGGACCAGCGCCTGCGCTGGAACGTCGGCGGCTTCTACTTCAAGGAAGACCAGGCGGTCGGCTATCTCGCGCTCGCCGATCGCGGCTATTGCTGCTATTCGGGCACCGAGTTCACCATGCCCGATGTGGATGGTGAGAGCTTCGCCTTCTATGCCGACGGCACCTTCGACGTGACCGCGCGGCTGCGTGTCCTTGCCGGTATCCGCTATACCGAGGAAAAGAAGTCGCGTTACGGCATCGGCGGCAACTGGGCGTTGACGCTGGGCGGGGCAGGGGACGCCTGCTGCTTCGCGACGCGCATCGGCACCGAGGGTTTCCGTCCGGCCTTGCTCGACCGGCCCAATTTCAACGTCAGCGGCATCACCACCCGGCAGGGCATGGCGCAGTTCCTGATCGAGGGGGTCAAGACACCCGGCCTGCGCGACACGCTGATCGCCCAGATCGGTTCGATCGCGAACGGCACGAACCCCAATGGAACCTGCATCGACCGGCCGGATATCGACAATGGCTTCGTCGACTGCCCCGCCAGCGGGAGCTTCAGCTACGCCAATCTGACGATCCCCGGCCAGCAGTCCGGCAGCTCGAAGTTCGATTTCATCGACTGGCGCGCGGGTGTCGAATTCGACATCACCGACGACAACATGGTCTATGCGAAGGTCTCGACGGCGCATAAATCGGGCGGGTTCAACGACAGCTTCAACGCATCGCCCATCCCTGAGACCTTCAGCCCGGAAAAGCTGCTCGTCTATGAGGTCGGCAGCCGCAACAGCTTCGACCTGTTCGGGCGGCGATCGGTCTTCAACCTCACCGGTTTCTACTATGATTACACCAATCAGGTCTTCCAGGACCTGACCTGCATCAATCTCGACAGCACTCAGACGCCGCCGGTCTGCAACGGCTATTCGCTGGTCAACCGCAATATCGGCGCATCGCGCATCTACGGGGCCGAGGCCGAGCTTCGCCTCAAGCTGCCGGGGCATTTCGGGCTCGATCTCAATGCCGCCTATCTCGATACCAGGATCACCCGCGGCACGGTGGCGGATGCGCGCGCACAGGATCACAGCGCCGGTGGAAACTCGCCACTGATCAGCCTGGTGGGCAATCGCCTGCCGCTCGCGTCGAAGATGAACCTCAGCGCCCGGCTGTCGCAGTGGTTCGATGCGGGGCCGGGCCGTCTCGATTGGCAGGCGCTGATCAACTACCGCTCGTCCTATTATCTCAGCCAGTTCAACGAGGACGACATCGTCTTCCTCAACGGCGCGCGCCAGACGGCGATGCAGGCCGGCTTCCCCGACCGGCAAAAGGGGTACACCACGGTCAATCTCGGGATCGGCTACACGATCGACAATTTCCGGCTCGAGGCCTGGGCGAGCAACTTCCTCGACGAGGAGGTGTCGCAAAAGGCGCTGGTCGGTTCGTCGCTCAACATCCGCTTCCTCAACGATGCGCGCAGCTACGGCCTGCGGGCGCGGATCACCTTCTGATAAGGGGGCGCCTGCGCCGGTTCGCCGGCGCAGGCGGTTGTCCGGGTTTGTCCCGCAGCCTGTCGAAGGCGGAATGAGAGGAGAAATCCATGGCCGAAGCGCGCGTCCACCGCGACCTGCCAGGTATTGCGCGATCCGCCATTGCCATTGTCGCGGCGCTTGGGCTCATACCCCCGGTTACGGCGCAGGAGGCGAGGCTTTTCGTCGATTCGCGCAGCACCACCATCGATGCGGCTGAGCGCCTGGAAGGGGAGGCGCGGCGCGACGCGCTGCTGCTTGCCAGGTTGCCGTCCGCGACCTGGTTCACCGGCGGAACGCCGGCCGCGGTCGAGGCGAAGGTGCGCGAACTCGTCGATCGCGCCGCGGCCGAAGGAAAGTTGCCCGTGCTCGTCGCGTACAATATCCCCTTCCGCGATTGCGCGCTCTATTCCGCAGGGGGCGCGGCGAACAGCGCGGCCTATCTCGACTGGATCCGCGGCTTTGCTGCCGGCATCGGTGAGCGCGACGCCATCGTCATCCTCGAACCCGATGGCCTGGGCGTCATCCCATGGCATCGCACGCTGTCGGGGGAACTCGAGGCCTGCCGGCCCGCGGGCAGGGAGAAGGACGGCGCGACCGCGGAGCGCTTTGCCCAGTTGCGCGGTGCGGTCGACATCCTGTCCTCGCGGCCCCGCGCGCGCGTCTATCTCGACGGGACGACCAGCAGCTGGCTTTCGCCTGCCGAGGCGGCCAGCCGGTTGGTGCAGGCGAACGTCAACAAGACCGCAGGCTTCTTCCTCAATGTCTCCAACTATGAAGACGACAGGCGTCTCTCGCACTACGCGCGCTGGATCAGCGACTGTATCGCGCTCGTGACTCGCGCCAGGCTCGATCCGCGGCAATGCCCCAGCCAGTATCATCCGGCTCGTTTCGACGATGTCTCGAGCTGGCGGCGGACCGACCGGGTCTATGACCGGTTGTTCGATGCCGCGAGGTTGCGGCGGGACCCTTCGGCCCAGAAACATGCGGTGATCGACACCAGCCGCAACGGTCTCGGCTCATGGCAGCCCAAGGCGGGCCGGTATCGCGATGCGGAGGTGTGGTGCAATCCCCCCGGCCGCGGGCTGGGGCGGCGCCCGACGCTCGATACCGGCAATGCCTATGTGGATGCGTTCCTGTGGATCAAGGTGCCGGGCGAATCCGATGGTCAATGCCATCGCGGTACCGGCGGCCCCGGCGATCCGGAGCGCGGCGTCGTGGCGCCCGCGGCGGGCGGCTGGTTCGCCCAGCAGGCGCGCGAGCTGATCGAATTGGCGATGCCGCCGCTACGACCGGATTGAGCGAACCGGCTGCGAACGCCGGTCAGCCGCGAACCCCGTCCGCCGCATTGCTGTTCATCGCACCGATCGATCGCTGCCGGAAGGCGCGATGTGCCGCCTCTCGGTCAGGCGTACCGGACCTCATAGCCCGCTTCGCGGATCGCCTTGGCGAGCGTGTCGCGGTCGGCATGCGTCTCCACGCTAATGCTCTTTTCTGCGATATTGGCCTCGACACGGGCGTCCGCATCGACGTCCTGAATGGCGTTGGTGATCGAACGCGCGCAGCCGCCGCATGTCATCCCGGGGATGTTCAAACGGATCATCTTGGAACCTCCTGATCTTGGTGGAGGCGTGGAGATGGGGCTTCCCATCATGGTAAGGTCAACCGCCTGGCGCGCGTCGTCTTGCCCCTTGACCTTCCCATGATGGGAAGCCCCACATTCCAGTCGAACAAGGAAAGTCGGAGTGTGCTGCGATGTCCAACGTCATGGAATTGAACAGGAAGTCGGTCGCTCCCGCGAGCGGGACGGCGCCGATGAGCGTCGCCGTCGCCGGCATGACCTGTGCCTCGTGCGTCGGTCACATCGAAAAGGCGGTCGCTCGCCTGCCCGGCGTCGCCGCCGTCAGCGTCAATCTGGCGACGGAAAGGGCCGACGTCACCTTTGCGGGCGCGCCGGATCCGCAGGCGGTGATTCAGGCGATCGAACATGCCGGATATCAGGTGCCGGAGATCGAGACCGAACTCGGCGTCGAGGGGATGACCTGCACGTCGTGCGTTGGCCATGTCGAAAAGGCGCTTGCCGGCGTACCGGGGGTCACGGCGGCAAGCGTCAACCTGGCGACCGAACGCGCCAGCATCCGCTATCGCAGCGGGATTGCCACGCTCGGGGATCTGGAGGCCGCGGTCCGTCGTGCGGGCTACACGCCATGGCGCCTCGAAACCGATCGTACAGCGCCCGATCGCGAAGCTGCTGCGCGCGATGCCGAGCTGCGGGGCCTTCGCGGCTCGCTCGTCCTGGCGGCGGCGCTGGCCTTGCCGGTGTTCGTGCTCGAAATGGGGTCGCACCTCATCCCCGGGGTTCATGATTGGGTGATGGCGACGATCGGGATGCAGGCGAGCTGGCTGATCCAGTTCGTGCTCACCACGCTCGTGCTGTTCGGGCCGGGATTGCGCTTCTTCCGCAAGGGCGTTCCCGCGATCCTGCGCGGCACGCCCGACATGAATTCGCTCGTCGCGCTCGGCACCAGCGCCGCCTGGGGCTATTCGCTCGTCGCCACCTTCGCCCCGGGGGTTCTGCCGGCCGGTACCGCCAATGTCTATTATGAGGCGGCGGCGGTGATCGTCGCCCTGATCCTGCTCGGCCGCTATCTCGAGGCCAGGGCAAAGGGGCGGACGTCGGAGGCGATCAAGCGTCTTGCCGGGCTCCAGGCCAAGACCGCGCGCGTCGTGCGCGACGGCGCGGTTCTCGACGTCGCGCTGGCCGATGTCGTTGCGGGCGATGCGGTCGAGGTGCGTCCCGGCGAGCGCGTGCCGGTCGATGGCGACGTCGTCGAGGGCAGTTCCTATGTCGATGAATCGATGATCACCGGCGAACCGGTTCCGGTCGCCAAGGCGGCGGGCGCCGCCGTGGTCGGCGGCACGATCAACACCACCGGCGCCTTCACCTTCCGCGCGACAAAGGTCGGCGCGGATACGGTTCTCGCTCAGATCATCCGCATGGTCGAACAGGCGCAGGGGTCGAAGCTTCCGATCCAGGCGATGGTCGACAAGGTCACCGCCTGGTTCGTGCCCGTGGTGATGGGTGTCGCGGTGCTGACCTTTGCGATCTGGCTCGTCTTCGGTCCCGATCCGGCGCTGACCTTCGCGCTGGTCAATGCGGTCGCGGTTCTCATCATCGCCTGCCCGTGCGCCATGGGGCTCGCGACGCCCACATCGATCATGGTCGGAACCGGGCGTGCGGCGGAACTGGGCGTCTTGTTCCGCAAGGGCGAGGCGCTGCAGACGCTGCGTGACGTCAGCGTCGTCGCGCTCGACAAGACCGGAACCCTGACCAAGGGGCGTCCGGAGCTGACCGACCTCGAGCCTGCCGAGGGGTTCGAGCGCGATCCGGCGCTCGCGCTGGTCGCCGCGGTCGAAGCGCGGTCCGAGCACCCGATTGCCGAGGCGATCGTCGCTGCGGCGAGGGCGCGCGGTCTTGCGGTGCCGCCGGCCGAGGCGTTCGAGGCGACACCCGGATATGGCGTGTCGGCGCAGGTCGGGGGACGGGCGGTGCAGGTCGGCGCCGATCGCTTCATGGCGAAGCTCGGTCATGACGTGTCCGCCTTCGCTGGCAAGGCAGCCGAACTCGGCGCGCTGGGGCGGACGCCGCTCTATGCGGCGATCGACGGCAGGCTCGCGGCGATCATCGCGGTCGCCGACCCGATCAGGGAGACGACGCCCGAGGCGATCCGGGCGCTGCACGATCTCGGGCTCAAGGTCGCGATGATCACGGGCGACAATCAGGCGACGGCCGATGCCGTGGCGCGCACGCTCGGGATCGACGAGGTGATCGGCGAGGTTCTTCCCGGCGGCAAGGTCGCCGCGCTCCACCGCCTGCGCGCCGCCGACCGCAAAATCGCCTTCGTCGGAGACGGCATCAACGACGCGCCGGCGCTCGCTTCGGCTGATGTCGGGCTAGCGATCGGGACCGGTACCGATGTCGCGATCGAGTCCGCCGATGTCGTGCTGATGTCCGGGGACCTCAGGGGCGTGGTCAATGCGATCGCCCTGTCCAAGGCGACGATCCGCAACATCAGGGAGAACCTGTTCTGGGCCTTCGGATACAATGCGGCGCTGATCCCGGTCGCCGCGGGGGCGCTCTATCCGCTCAGCGGCGCACTCCTGTCACCGATCTTCGCGGCGGGCGCGATGGCGCTTTCGAGCATCTTCGTGCTAACCAACGCGCTCCGGCTGAAGGCCTTCCGGCCGGCGATCGCCGCCAGCCGGCATGATCAAGGAGAAGCGCGTTGAACATCGGCCGCGCCGCTAAACTGTCGGGCGTCTCGGCCAAGATGATCCGCTATTACGAGCAAACCGGGCTCATCCCCCAGCCGTTGCGCCAGGAGTCGGGGTATCGCGACTATGACGATGCTGACGTGCATCGATTGCGATTCATCCGGCGCGCGCGCGACCTGGGCTTTGCGGTCGAGCAGATCGGCGAACTGCTCGGGCTGTGGTCGGACCGCAGCCGGGCCAGCGCCGACGTGAAAGCGATCGCGCTTGAGCATGTCGAGCGGCTCAAGGACAAGGTTACGGAAATCGAGGCGATGGTTCGCACGCTCGAGACGCTGGCGAATCACTGCCACGGGGACGACCGTCCCGATTGCCCGATCATCGAAGGGCTGGCGGAGGGCGAGTGCGGCTTGCCGGACCTGCAACCCCGGGAACCTCGTCGCTTCGGCGATCCCGGCGAGCAATCCGCCCGACGGAAAGGCCCTCAGCCGCGCAAGGCGCCCGCGGATTGACGGCAACGCACGCTCATTTCACCGTTCGAGCTTGGTCGCTAGAATGACCGAACTGCGCGTGAACTCGACACCCTCCAGCATCCCGATCTCGTCGACCAGCCGGTTCAGTTCCACCCCGTCCTCGGCTTCCAGCATCGCGATATAATCGAACTCACCGCTGATCGCATGGATCGCCGAGACCTGGACGATCTCCGAAAGAAGCGATTCGAGCTCGCGGCGGAAGCGCGGCGCGGTCTTGATCATGACGTGCGCGCGCAGGCGGCTGCGGGCAAAGGCGTCGCCAAGCCTGACGGTATATCCGTCGACGACCCCGCTCTCTTCGAGGCGGGCGAGGCGCGAGTAGAGCTGGCCGCGGGAAATGCCGAGTTCCTTGGCAAGCTGGGCGATCGGCTGGCGCGCATCGTCGCGCAACAGGCCGAGGAGCCGGACGTCGACCTCGTCGAGGTTCGGCTGGCCCGACATCAGCGTTCCGGGAAACGCTCGTCGGCGAAGATCGCCGTTTGCGGCTCGCTCCCCGGCCCGATCCGGCCGCGATACATGCCGAGATCATTGATCGCGAACGCCGGCTTGCCATTCGAACCCATTGCGATCAGCCCTCCGTCGCCTCCGATCGATCCTACCGCCATGATCGTCGCCTGCGCGGCGTTTGCAAGGGTCTCGCCGTTCCAGGCGACGCGATCGCAGACCTGGCGCGCCGCGCTCTCACGAATGAAATACTCCCCGGACCCGGTCGCCGATACCGCGCACTGGCCATTCTTCGCATACGTACCGGCGCCGATAATCGGGGAATCCCCGACCCGGCCCCAGCGCTTTCCGGTCATGCCGCCGGTCGAAGTGGCGGCGGCGAGGTTACCGTCGGCGTCGAGCGCCACCGCGCCTACTGTTCCGAACAAATGGGTTCGATCGACCGCGCCCGCCTGCTTGTTGCGCCACGCCTGCAATTGCTGCCAGCGCTCTTCGGTCCGGAACCATTCGGGGGCGACCTGCTCGAGACCCTGTTCGATCGAGAAGCGATCGGCGCCGTCTCTGGCCAGCATCACATGGCGGGTCTTGTCCATCACTGCCCGGGCGAGGTCGATCGGATGCCGCGTTCGGGTGACTCCGGCGACGGCACCCGCCTTTTGCGTGGCACCGTCCATGATCGCCGCGTCGAGTTCGTTGCGGCCCTCCGCGGTGAACACCGCGCCGCGACCGGCATTGAACAGGGGATTGTCCTCCAGGATGCGGACAGCCGCGGCGACCGCATCGAGCGCCGGGCCACCGCGATCGAGGACCGCACCGCCGGCGCGCAGCGCTTCGGCAAGACCGGCCCGATAGGCGGCTTCCTTTGCTGGGGTCAGCGTGCCGCGCTCGATGACGCCGGCACCGCCATGGATCGCGAGCGACCAGCGCGGCATTTCCGAAATCTCGCCGCCGGCCGCCGCATAGCGGCGCACAGAGGCGGGATTATCGACCCGGCCCGAGGGCAGATGGAGGACGGATGCGGTGTTCATGACCGTGACCTTGATCCGATCCGCGACGAGCACGCCGCGAGACGGCGCCACGCGCAGCGCCGATCCATCGACGATCCAGGCACCGCCATCGGGCTCGGTCGCGTAGACGCGTCCGCGGCCGTCGGCCTCGACCGCGACTGCGGCGCTTTCATCCACTCCGACGCCGATCATCGCCGGCGAGTCCGACGGGCGCCCAAGCTGGGCCTTGGCGACAAAGGCGAATAGGCGGCCGAGCCGGTCGCGCTCCTTGAAGTGCGTATCGGTCACCACGCCCTTGAGCAGCGCGATGTCGAGGAAGTCGCGTTCGATGGTGTTCGCCGGGCCGAACGGATCGGCGAGCGCCTCGGGCGACTTGATGCTGCCGCCGTCGCTTGCCCCGTAGAGCGCTTCGCCCAGCATCGCGAGACCCGCGCTGGTGCCGGCGAGCGGCTTGCCTGCCGCGACATGCGCGGTGAGCAGGCGCGCGACCTCCGTACCCTTCCAGTAGCGCACATAATTTGCCTGATCGCCGCCGGCGAGGAAGATGCCGTCGGCGCGGCGAAGCGCCGCCAGGATTCGGGGATCGGAGGCGGCGGCGCGATCGTTGAAAACGAAGGTCTCGGCCGAGGCGACCCCGCCGATCTCTTTCACGAACTCCTTGCCGATCTCGCCCGCATAGGAGGCGCGCAGGATGACGATATGGCCGTTCCCGGCCTTGGCGAAGAACCAGCGCATGGCGTCGTGATTGCGGTCGCCGCCACCCATCAGGAGCAGCCCGCCCGAGCGCTGTCCTGGCGTCGGCGCGGAAAGCTTGCCCTCGACATAGCGGTCGAACGTCTTGGTCTTGGCGTCTGCCGCAGCGGGGACAAATCCGAGGGTCGCGATAACCAGAAGAAGCAATACCCGCATTGAAAACGGCTCCGTTGAACAGATTGTACGCAGTTTGATACAGTTTAGAGGCCGTATGCAATAATTTGATTGCCAATTTCGACGATATGTTGAACTTTCCGATCCGTCATCTCGACGGGTGAAGGTCGGCTGGCGTGCAAGAGGGGGAGCGACATGACATATTCGATGCGCCGCGCGTTTCGGGTTCATCTGGCCATCGGCTGCTGTGCGAGCGCGCTTGCGGCGCCGGCCTTTGCGCAGGACGCGCCCGCCGAGGAACAGCCCCGCGAAGTGGTCGTGATCGGATCGCGAATTCCCACGATCAAGGAAGGTCCGGCCCCGGTCACCGTCATCGATGCAGATACGATCCGGTCGAACGGCTATACCAGCGTTCCCGAAATGCTGGCCGCCCTGCCGCAGAACAGCGGCGAGACGCAAAGCCCGCAGTCGGGCAGCAGTTCCGATTTCACCCCGGGCGCACAACAGGTCGATCTGCGCGGGCTGGGGCCGAACCATACGCTGGTGCTGATCAACGGCCGCCGCATCGCCGATTTCCCGCTTCCCTATATCGGGCGGAGCAACTTCACCGATATCTCGAACATCCCGGTCAGCCTGATCGAGCGCGTCGAGGTGCTGAGCGGCGCGGCCTCCGCAATCTATGGCTCGGATGCGATCGCCGGCGTCATCAACTTCAAGATGAAGGAGAAGCTCGACGGCATCACGCTCGACTATCGCCATGGCCGCACCGAGCATGGCGGCGGGCTGTCGCATCGGATCACCGCGACGGGCGGCTGGTCGTCCGGCCGTTTCAGCATTGCGGGCGGCATCGAATATCTCGACCAGCGGCCGCTCTGGGCGTTCGATCGCGACATCCAGGACAGCACCCTGGACAGCCCTGTGAACACGCTGGCGCGGCGGACTTTCTATCGCGCCAACGAGGATGTCGATTATCTTACGCCGCCGGCGGGCGCTTGCGCCGCACTGGCGGGACTCAACCGGGGCAGCATCCGCCAGTATAATCGTCCGCGCTATGGCGATTTCTGCGGCAGCCAGGACTCGATCGCATATGGAACGATCGTGTCCGGCCGCAAGGGATTCAACAGCTTCGGCACGATGTCGTACGAGTTGTCGGACAATGCCAAGCTGTTCGCTGACTTCCAGCTGGGGATCAGCAAAGTACGCCTGATGTACGACGTGACGAAATGGTCGTTCGAACAGGTGTCGAGCAGCGCCGACAACAACTTCTACAACAGCTTCACCGACCAGATCGAGGATTGGGGGCGCCAGTTCACGCCGGAGGAAACCGGCGGCCTCCAGATGCAGCGGATCAAGCAGACCACCTACAGCATCACGCCGGGGATCCGCGGCACCGTCGGTGGCACCTGGAATTACGAGCTGTCGTTCAACTACAGCCGCTATCAATCGATCGTGCGCTGGCCGCAGATCATCAACAGCAAGGCGCAGAAGCTGTTCCTGGGCGATAGGCTCGGCATCGACGCGGATAGCGGCTATCCGATCTACAATGCCAATCCGGCTCGGCTCTACACCGCGCTGACCCCCGCCGAATATGCGGGTATCTCCGCCGATACCGTCTATCGCCCCTATAGCTGGACCAGCAATGCGCAGGCGACGCTGACCAACGGTGAATTGTTCCGGTTGGCCGCGGGTCCGGTCGGGTTCGCGGCGGTCGCCGAATATGGCAAGCAGGGCTATAATCTGCGCCCTGATCCGCTGGCGCTGACCGACTATTATTTCAGCTGGAAGGATAGCGACGGCTCGGGCAGCCGCAGCCATGCGGCTATCGGCGGCGAATTGCGTGTCCCGGTGCTCAACTTCCTCACGCTGACCGGCGCCGGGCGCTACGACACGTTCGGCTTTGCCGACCGCAATGTCGGCAAGTTCACCTATAATGGCGGAATCGAGGTTCGGCCGACCAACAGCCTGTTGTTCCGTGCCGCCTATGGCACCGCCTTCCGCGCGCCCGACCTCCATTACGTGTTCACCGGGCCGGGCAATGTCGAAGGCAATGTAATCGATTATGCCACCTGTCGGCAGGATATCCCCGGGGCAGGGGTCAGCGACTGCGAGGACTATGAGACCGGCATCGTCGTCAACCGCACGGGTAGCCGCAACCTGAAGCCCGAAACGGGCAAGTCGCTGACCGCTGGCATGGTGTTCTCGCCATCGCGCCGGCTGCATATCTCGGTCGATTATTTCCGCGTCACGCTCGACAATCAGGTCACCGACCTGAGTGTCGACCAGATCACCCGCGACGAGGCGGATTGCCGCCCCGATGTTGGAGGCAAGCTCGACCCCAATTCACCGACCTGCGTGGACGCGCTCGCACGGATCCGGCGTTTTGCGAGCGGCGGTTCCGCGGGCAAGATCGAAGCGATCCGCGTCAACCCGATCAATATCTCGCGCGAAAAGACCAGCGGGATCGACGTCTCTTTCCGCGGCACGCTGCCCACCAGCTTCGGCGACTTCACCCTGTCGCTGGCGCACAGCCACGTGTTCAAGCACACCTATCAGCAATATCCGGGCGATCCGATCGAGAACAAGCTGGCGTATGACAGCGGCTTCTACATGCCGCGCGACAAGTCTAGCGGCAGCATCAGCTGGGACCATGACGGGCTGAAGCTCACCGTTTCCGGCACGCGGCTGGGCAAGCTGCCCAATTATGACGAGGACGCGTTCCTCAAGGCCAGCACCCTGTTCAACGCGACCGTCCAGTACGACTTCACCGATCACCTGCGCGGATCGCTGACGGTGCGCAACCTGTTCGATACCAAGCCGGTCAAGGACGACACTTGGTCGAGCTATCCCTATTACAACACCGCCTGGTTCGACAGCGTCGGCCGCAGCGTTTTCATGCAGTTGACCTACAAGATCGGAGGCAAACCGCTGTAAGCCGGCGGCGAATGATCGGACGCGGGGTCGCGACCGCGCCGATCAGACCAGCGACTTCAGCCGGTCGATCCCCGTCGCCTCGCGAACGATCCGGGCTGCGAGCGCATTCCCGTTCGCGGCGTTGGTGAAGACGATGATCGCCCGCCCGCGCCGGGCATCGCCGACGCCCAGCGTCTTGAAGATGCCGTAGTTGCTGCCGCTATGCTGGAACAGCGGACCGGACGGGCCCTGCTCGATCTCCCAGCCCAGCGCCCGCGAAATGTCGCGCCCGCGTATCTCGAGCCGGGGGGTGAGCATCGCTTGCCGGGAGGGATCGCTGATCTCCCACACCGCCCGGTTCGACCGATCCATCATGAGGACCATGAACTTCGCATAGTCGGAGGCGCTCGTCAGCAGCCCGCCCGCGGTATTAACCAGCAGGCCGTGAGTCGATGGCGGCGTCTTCGGATCCGTCTCGCGCATCGCTGCGACTGAATCCTCATAGGTCCAGGACGCGATCGGCTTGCGCCATTTCGCCGCGAGCGGAAGCAGCCGGTCGCCCATCTCGCGCGTGGGCTGGTGCGGCAGTTTCTGTTCGCCCTCCGGGGGTTCGGAATGGCCGAAGACCAGCGCATTTGCGATCCCTTCGTCCCAACCGAAGCTGCTGCGGGACATTCCGGCCGGGTCGAACAGCTTCGCCTGCATCACGCTGCCAAGGCTCGCGCCCATGATCTTCTCGACGACCATCTGGAGCCAGACGAATGCTTCGCCCGAATAGGTGAAGCCCGATCCGGGGGGCTGGCTGGTGACGAGCGGCTCGGAGGACCAGTTGGGCAGGCCGGTCGAATGCTCCAGCACGTGCCGGGCGGTAATGCGCTCAAGATTGGGATCGTTGCCGGGACTGGCCGGCGGGCGATAGGCGGCGAGCGGCTTGTCGAGGTCGAGCCGCTTCTCGTCGACCAGCCGCATGACGACATAGGCGAAGACCGGCTTGGTCATCGATGCGGCTTCGAACAGCGTATCCTCGCGCACCGGGTCGCGGGTGAGCATGTTCTTCACGCCGAAGCTGCCGCTCCAGGCAGGTTTCGCGCGGTCGACGACCGCGATCGCGACACCGGGCACGCCCGCGATCCGCATCAGGCGCGGAAGTTCCCGGAGCAGCGCTTCGGACGGAATCCAGCTGCTCCCGTCGGCGAGGCATCGGGTTTCCGCGCGGGCCGATGCCGTCGCTCCGGCGACCAGTCCCGCAGATCCGGCGAGCACGGCCCGCCGCCCGAGCATTGCTCCGGACATGCAGGTCATTCTCGAAGGCTCAGTGCGCCAAACACGGATGCGAGCCGGACACCAGTCGCGCGCGCCGAGATTCCCTCCACCGTCGATCCCTCCCATTTCCTTGGGATTGAGTGATAGAAGCTTCTTCCGGCGAACCACAAGAAATCAACGGACCTGCCTGTTTCTGCACTTCATCATCGTCGAGGCGAAGCCCGGCAATGCTCATCTGCGCTCGATCACGCAAAGGGTCGGCTCGATTCGAGGGGCGATGAACAGTGCGTGGTCGCGGGCCCATGCGAATGGCGCCCAGGTTTTGCGCGTCCATTTCTGCGCCGTGACGACGTATCCCGGCGGACAATCCTGTCCGGCAAGAACGAGCAGGTAGCGCCGTGCCGCTTGCTCCTGGAGAGGGAGTGCTGCCACGCTTGGCGTCAGGGCCAAAGTCCGCCGTGTCCATTCGTCGGTCGCGACGTTGCCGGGGCCGAGGTTCGCAACCCATGTATCGGCGGCCACCGCCATCTGGCGCAGATCGGGCCGGTCATAGGCCAGCAGGGCGCCGCGGGCGACGATCAGGCCGAGCAGAACGGCAGGAAGCAGATGGCTGCCCGCTCGCCACGCGTGCGGGATGATGGTTCCGATGACTGCCGCCGCGGCGGCGAACTCGATCCAGAACATTCTCGGCTTGGGGTCCACTGCGAGGACATAGGTCAGCAGGAGGAAATGGAGCCCTGCATAGCCGCTCAGGCGCGCGAGGGTGCGGTTGCTTTGCCATGCGTCCCGGTAGACGATGGCCAGGCCGACGGCCGCCATCAGGGTGAGGCCGCATTTGGGGTCGGCCAGCAGGTTCAGCACCGGGTCTATGGACCAATGCACCTCGATGCCCATGCTTCGCCGCCACCCCGCGATGAAATCGGGGTTCAGCAGCGGGCTTCTCGTCGTATCGACCCAGGGCGCCAGTTCCGTGCTCGGTATCCGCGCGTGCTGGAGCATCAGGCGCCAGCTGTAGAGCGGGTCGGCGACCGCGGCCCAATATGCCAGCGCCTCCGTCGCCAGAATGGCTGCCATTCCGATGCAGAATGGGCGCGCCAGCCACTTGGCGTCCCGCGGCAACTGCAGCCAGATCAACCCGCAGATCGGCAGCCACAGGATCGATGTGGTTGGACTGAAGATCGCCATGGCGAGACAGGCACCGGCAACGAGCGCGAAGCTTCGGGATCTGCATTCGAAAGCCCGTTGCCCTGCCAGCAGCGATGCCATGCACCAGGCGAACTCGACCGGATCCACCATTGGCTGCAGCGCGTGCATCGAAATGGCAGGTGTGGCTGCGAGCACCGCGCCGGCGATCGCCGCTGCAGACGGTCCGAACAGCCGCCGGACATTCAGCGAGAAGAGCAGCAGCCCGGCAAGGGTGTAGAGCAGCGGAACCAGCTGGACCGAGGCCGCGCTTTCGCCAAGGAATCGCATGGCGATCGCCATCGGCAGAATCAGGGGAAACCGCGCTTCCCAATGAGTCCGGGGAGGGCATACCCCCTCGCGTACAAGGCAACGTGCGCTCTGGAGATAATGCCAGTCGTCGCCGCCACCGCCCATATAGCCGATCGGATTGACGAGAATCAGGGCAAGCAGGACGGCGGCCGGCAATAGCCAGACGGCGATTGGCAGTATTCCGGGGGCTGCATATCTGGCTGGCGCTTGCATGCAGTTCCTGTGAGGCGGACTCTGACCGTTCGAGCGCGCGTTTAAGCACGAATCTGTCGATCATTCCTTAAAGGCCGCGGCACCGGACCCTGCAGCCGATCGACGCACTGGTGTGTTTGCACCGGTCATCCGATCTTGCGATTGCGGTCCCCGGCCGGAACCCGGCTTCGCGACAGGGGAGGGGGTTCGTTAGTCCGTGCTGGACCGGATCAGGGGCAATGGATAAAAAATGCAGGCGATAGCGAAAAAAAAGCCTGAACCCGCTTGACGCCGTGCGATTCGCTACATAGATGGCCTCTCACCGCAGCGGTGTTCCACTACGGAGCGCTTCGGCGGTCAGCAAAAGCAAGGCGCACAGGTCGCCCTCCAAAAGAGGGTTGGATGGTGCGTCGGTTTTTGTCGCTCTTTGACATAGTGATTTTGATG